>Ga0049107_10000003_pt1 | contig 415600 bp, 393 predicted proteins | sample WorMetilPIANOSA1_FD_61187 | JGI IMG/M metagenome (GOLD analysis project Ga0049107, IMG submission 61187) | Marine gutless worms symbiont microbial communities from Max Planck institute for Marine Microbiology, Germany - Olavius ilvae PIANOSA.1 | ecosystem: Host-associated > Annelida >...
ATCCCACATCTCGGACTTTTCCGATGCCGTGTACCATCTTCGTTTTCTGCGTGACATTTACAACACCTCATCTTTTCATCTAAAGATAAAGTGTTGCGTCGATCAGTTGAACTCACCACCGAACTGTGTCATTCTCGCGTAAGCGGCGGTCCGACGTATCGGAATCTCATAACGACACCATCTGTAGGAGCGGCCACATGGGTAGCAGGTCATTAGGCATTGCTGCCCGGCGCAGATTGTTATGGCGCCGGGTTCAGCGGCATCAAGCTTGCATTGTCGCGGTCTGATTGTGACTGCGCGTCTTTCTCCAGCTGCTGGCATAGCGACCACAGTGCCTGGCCGCGCCATTGTTGCGCGGATGGTGCATACAGACTTTGATTGAGTATTTCGATTTCCTGCCTCAGGTCGGCACCCAGAGCACTACCCAGCTGATGCAGGTTACGAATCCTCCGCGGCGCAAGCAACGCCTGGCCCCAGGCCAGTAATACCCGGCGCGCGCTGATCGCATCACTATCATTGCAGGCCTGCTGCAATTGTTTGCGTGCCTGGCGCAAATCCGGATGTTCGCCTGGCGGCGACGTCGTTGCCCCGGTCGGCACACGCATACGATACCACCAGTAGAGCGCGCTCAGCATCCAGCCACCGGCGAGGGCCATGCTCAACCATAACCAGAATGGATTCGCCGCTGCAGGCGCTGATTCCTGCAGCGTGGTTTGCGCCTCCGCGCCGGGAGGCTCGACAATGCTGACCCCGGCCGCGGCGCTGACGATTATTTCACGCTCCGGTATCGTTGCGATTTCCATTTTTCCGCTCTGCAGGTTCCACCACGGCAGACTTATTGCCGGCACCAGGTAGCGGCCCGCGGTACCCGGAATCAGGGCCACTTTCTGCACGAGTTCGCCAGTCACACCTTTGCCCGACCGCCTGTTCTCCAGTTCCGCCTGGTCCGGGTATTGCTTGATGCCGGCAATCGGTATCAGCTCCAGCTCCGGCAGCTGTGCGGCGGTCAAGCCATCGGCAAGCAGGCTCAGGCTGCGCGTAACCGGTTCTCCGGCGACCAGCGCAGTGAGATCACCCTGCCATTCCTCGCGCAGCTCTACCTTATCCGCGGGTAACCAGAAGGGGCCCTTGAATTCAGCGGGAATCGGGGCGACATCGATAAACAGCGACTGCGAACGGAGCTGACGGATTTCACCACCGGTGCGAAACGGATCGAAGCTGGATTTCGACGGCAAACGCACCTCGGCGCGCGCCGGCATGACAGTAAGTCGGCCGCTTTGTTGCGGGAACAGCGCAAACTGTTGTTCCAGCACCAGGTAAGACCGGTCAGCGATGCGCGTCTGGTACTGGCGCTCATCGCCCAACGGTTCGATAACAGCATCCAGGTTCTGCAGCGAAATATCAGCAAACTGATAGGCCGAGATGTCGGTTGCGCTGAGTAACCGCAGCGTGAGGATTACCTGGCCCTGCACGAAAACCTCGCTTTTGTCTGCCAACAGTTCGAGTACCAGTCGATCGTGCGGCACCGACGCCATGCTCGACGGTTTTACCGTAACCTGGAATGGTTTACTTGATTCACGACCGAAGCGAATCGCCGGTATGGTGAACTCACCCACCTGTTTGGCCATTAATTTCAGGCCCCACTTGACGCTGCGCTGATACTCACCATTGATGATACTGATGCCGCTGCTGCGCCTGTTACTGAGAATCAGGAAGTCGTTTTGCAACGCGGAGAAGTCCGGATCACGGTCAGGGTTGGCATCGAGCGAAAACACCAGCTGAAAAGATTCGTTTACCTGGACCGGGTTTCGATCGATAGAAACCTGGACTTCGGCTGCGACCTGCTGCAACCCCGCGAAAATGAGCAGTACCAGGGCCATCAACGACGACGGCAAGAATGTTTTCACCATGACTGTGCCTCTGCGTCGACGCCACCGCGTTTGCGGTACTGATAGATGAACTTGCGCCGTAATAACCCCCCGGGATCATCCGGGATCTTGCGCAACCATTGTTCGGCCGCCTGTTCTGTCATTTGCTGCTCGAGTTCTGCGAGGGTTTCCTGCCCGGTCTGTTGCTGGCCCTGTTCGTCCGGCTGTTGCGACTGCTGCTCCTGCTGCTCCTGCTCTGCCTGCTGTTCCTGCTGCTCTTCCTGCTGCTGCTCTTCCTGCTGTTGCTCTTCCTGCTGTTGCTCTCCCTGCTGTTGCTCTCCCTGCTGTTGCTCTCCCTGCTGTTGCTGCTGCCCCTGCTGCTGTTGCTGATTCTTCAACCACTCCTCTAACGCTTGCTTGTTAAAACGCGCATCTTCGTGAGCGGGGTTTTCATCCAGTAGCTGCTGGTAGGCGGCAAGCGCATCCTCGTAGCGTCCCAGCCGGGCCAGGCTATTGGCAAGATTGTATTTCGCGTCGTCGTTGTCAAGCTGTTGCCAGGTATCGAGCGCGGCTGCGTAGTCACCGGCACGGTACTTCGACGCGGCCTGCCATTCCGGGTTGTCGAACATGTCTGCCGCGGTGCCGAATTCCTTCTCTTCGAACAACTGATTCGCACGTTGGTCATTGTTCTGCCACATCGCCTGCCAGTCTAACGCCCGTGCATCGGGTGGCAATACCACGATGTAGAACGGAACCAACCAGATCAGTCCACGGCGGAAACTCAACGCTGCCAGGGGCAATGCGATCAACAGCAACCACGGACCCAGTTCACGCCAGGTGTCGGTCGAACGATCACTCAGACGAGCTTCGCGATCATCGATGTCTGATTCCATCATGTAGGACAGGGTATTGATATCGATATCATCCGCACTAATCGTGGCGAACACGCCGCCACCGCTTTGCGCTATTCGATTCAGGTTTTCGCCGAGCATGCTGGTAATCACGATGGCGCCGTCACCATCCTTCAAAAACCCTCCGTTTTTTAATGGCACCGGTCCGCCTGCGCTGGTGCCAACCGCAAGTACCGACACGCGCTGGCCCGGTTTCCTGGCAAGCAGGGTTTCGATGCGGTTAACTTCGAGATCGCTGACTCCGTCGCTTACCAGTAATACGTCACCGCGCGCGATACCACTGTTTTCGAATAATTCGAGCGCAAGCCCGAACGCACGGTCGGCACGCGTGCCCTGTGCCGGCATCAAACCGGTTTCCAGGTCCGGCAGCAAGGCCAGGATTGTATCCACGTCACTGGTCAACGGGGTGACGGTAAAAGCATCCGCCGCGTATACCACGAGCGCAGTCTGTCCCTCCTGGCGGAGATTCAGAATATCCGCAATCTTGTGGCGCGCCCGCGTCAAACGACTCGGCTTCAGGTCCGTGGCATCCATCGAACGTGACAGGTCAAGCGCGATGACCAGCGCGGTTTCCTTTTGATAAACCGACTGCGGCAGCTTTTCCCAGGTCGGGCCCGCCAGCGCGATGATGGCCAGCAGGGCAACACAGCCGGGTAGCCAGCGGCTACAGCCACGCGTAATTTGATCGCCTGAACTGAGCACGAAGGGTAGCAGGCGGGGATCGATGACCGTACGCCAGCTACCGCTATCGTGACGATTTTTCAGCAGTAGCCACTGCGCTCCCGCCAGCGGAATCAGCAACAGCAACCACCACGGCCGCAGCAAGTGAAACTGCTCGATCACCGTCGTCTCCATATGCGCGGCGTGACCAGGATCGCGACCAGCAACAGCGTCATCGCCAGTGGCCACATGAACAATGCCTGTATCGGGCGCAGATTTTGCGTGTCGCGCGGTAACGGTTCGAGTTCATCGAGCAGGCCATATATGTGCTCAAGCTCTGCACTGTCGCGTGCACGAAAGTACTGCCCACCGCTCAAGCCTGCGATCGTGCGCAGCGTTTTTTCGTCGAGCTGGGCCGATGGATTAGTGCGCCGAATGCCGAACCAGGTGGTTTCGACCTGCTCGTCGGCGCCGATACCAATGGTATATATCCTGAGCCCGCGATCGGCAGCGAGTTGCGCGGCCTTGAGGGGTGTAACTTCACCCGCGGTATTGGCGCCGTCGGTCATCAGTATCAGTACCCGCGAATTGTCCGACTCCAGGTCGAGGCGCTTGATCGCAAGTCCAATGGCGTCACCGATCGCGGTGCGCTCACCGGCGAGCCCGATCGCAGATTCCTGCAGCAACCGATTGACCGTGGTAGTGTCGAAAGTAAGCGGAGCCTGCAGGTAGGCCTGGGTGCCAAACAGGATCAGACCAAGTCGATCACCGCGCCGACGTTCGATAAATTTACTCGCCACCCGCTTGGTGGCCTGCAGCCGGTTGACCTGCTGATCCCCGATCTTGAAATCACCGGTGCGCATACTGTCGGACAGGTCGACCGCCAGCATCAGGTCGCGTCCACTGACCGGAATCGCAATCGATTCTCCGAGCCATTGCGGCCGGCTCGCCGCCAGCACCAGTAACAACCATGCCAGCAGACCCAGCCACTGGCGCCAGCGTCGCGGCTTTACTTCGTCTGCCTGCATCTCACCAAGCCGGAAATCATCGATCACCGGCACTCGCAGCGCGGCCTGCTGCTGCAGCGGCGACGAGGGTAGTGCCAGGTATACCAGCAAAGGCAGGGGGATCAGCAACAACACCAGTGGCCACTCAAGCTGAAACACGGGGCTCACTCCGGGGCAGTGCACGCAGCCAGCGTTCGCAGGCCTGCAGCAAGCTTTCGATATCACATGCGAAATCGGGCTTGTAACGGTCGCGGCTCAGCAACTGCAATTGCTCGTTGTTAAAACCCTGTTGCGGCGCGACTCGCTGCAGTTGCTCGATCCAGGCATCACCGGCACTGGCGGCGCAGGCGCCACGGCCGTGATAGCTGATCAGCGTGCGACGCAGTAACACGGCAATATCGGCAAGCACGGCTTTATCGCTCGAGCCACTGGCATAGCTTTGCCGAATACGTTTGAGTTCATGCAATGACAGGCGGCGTAGCGGTTTATGCCTGAGCCAGCGAACCGCCAGCAGCAGAATAACCAGCAGCACCAACAGCAACAGCACGGAGATCCACCACCCGGGCGCAGGCGGCCACCACAGACTCGCCTCCGGCAGATGTATGTCCCTGAGTTCGAGTTCGTTCATCGGCTTTGCAACCCGAGACCGGTTTTCAACTCGGTGAGCATATCGGCATCGGTTGCGATGTCGATCAGGAACAGGCCCAGTTCGTTACAAAGACGTTGCAGCGCCTGCAGGTGCCGGTCGTAACGTTCGCTGTAGCGCGCGCGCAGGCTACTGCTCGAAGTATCGATATCGATACTGCTACTGCCATCGGTGACACGGTAATAACCGGATTGCGGCAGCATGCGTTCGAACGGATCGTAGGTATGTATCATCACCACGTCGTTATGGCGCGCCAGTTCGACCAGCTGGCCACGACAATCCGCATCGAGGAAGCGAAAATCGCTGAGCAGGATGACCAGGCTGCCGGGGCGGGTGACCTGGCGCAGGCGTTTCAGCGCCTTGACGCCGGTTTCCGCTTCGCGCCCATCGCTGGTCGCCATATCCCAGGCCGGGTGCGCGACCAGTTGCTGGATAAACCGCAGTGCGCTGTGTTTACCACGCCCGGGACGGGACTCGATATGCTGCTGTTCGGAAAACACCAGGTAACCGACACGATCGCCATCCTGCACACTGCTCCAGGCCAGTAACGCCGCCAGCTTTGACGCCAGCACCGCTTTGAAACAGGTTTGCGTACCGAAAAACATTGATCGCGACAGGTCGAGCCACAGCAGCACCGGACGTTCGCGCTCTTCACGGTAAACCTTGGTATGCGTGCGTCCGCTGCGCGCGGTGACGCGCCAGTCGATAGCGCGGATATCGTCCCCCGGCTGATAGGGGCGCGATTCGTGGTACTCCATGCCGCGCCCGCGAAACGCGGACAGATGGCCGCCCGCCATTTGCGCCTTAACCGAATTCGAAATCAGCGGCAAGCTGCGCGCGTCCCGGTTCAGGCCGATCAACGTGGATAGTTTCACGCGGACAATGTCGTCGCCTGCTTCCATGGTTATCCCGCTATGGCACGGCGACCCGGGCGAGGACTTCATCGATACAGCTATCGGCGGTCTTGCCTTCGGCCTCGGCCTCGAAACTTAAAATAATACGATGCCGCAACACGTCGGGGGCAATCAGCTGGATATCCTCGGGCACAACATAATCACGGTTGGCAAGCCAGGCGTAAGCGCGCGCGCAGCGGTCCAGCGCCATGCTGGCGCGCGGACTGGCGCCGTGCTCAATCCAGCTGCCGAGCTCTTCGCCGTAGCGGCTCGCACTGCGGGTCGCCAGCACGATTTCAATAATGTAGTCCTCGAGACTACTGTCGAGGTGGGTATCGAGCACGGCATCGCGGGCCTCGAACAGGCTCTGCTGGCTGATAACCGAGGGCGCTATGGAATCACTGCGTTGTTGCGAACGTGCTTCTTCGCGGGTTAGCGCGAGAATCGCTTTTTCGTCTGCGCCATCCGGATAATCCACGCGCACATGCATCAGGAAGCGATCGAGCTGCGCTTCGGGTAGCGGGTAAGTACCCTCCTGTTCGAGCGGGTTCTGCGTCGCCATGACGAGAAAAATATCAGGCAGCGGGTAGGTTTCGGAACCAACCGTGATCTGGCGCTCGGCCATGGCTTCGAGCAGGGCCGATTGAACCTTGGCCGGGGCACGGTTGATTTCGTCCGCCAGGATCAGGTTATGGAACAACGGGCCACGCTGAAACTTGAAACTGCCATCCTGAGGGCGGTAGATCTCGGTGCCGGTCAGGTCCGCCGGCAACAGGTCTGGGGTGAACTGGACGCGGTGAAAATCACCTTCGATGCTTTCGCCGAGTACCTTGATTGCGCGTGTCTTGGCAAGTCCGGGGGCACCTTCAACCAGCAGATGACCATCGGCCAGGATGGAGATTAACAGACGTTCGATGAGTCCCTGCTGACCGACAATCTTGGCGCTAACCGCCTGCTTTAACTTTACAATTTCCTGCTGTGACAAGTATCTAGCCCTCGACCCGAGATATTTCGTTGATAACTGCTTTGACAACGCAACTTAGAGCGCTGAACGGGACGAAAGTTTACCTGATTCAACAGGGATTAAGGAAGCATATGACCGGTCTTGATCCAGATAACCGTATCTTCCTCGACATAGGGGCAATGCTCGCTGTTGTGCGGGCTGCGTATCCAGCTGCCGGCGGGATAACGACCGTACTCGTCCAGCATCGCTCCACTCATCACGAAGACTTCTTCACCGCCGAAATGCTGGTGTGGCTCCGAGCGGGTACCCGCCGGCCATTTGTATAACGCCACCATCTCGGTATCGAAATAATGCAGTGGCATTACTCTGAGCCTGTCCTCGCCGGGAAACCATTCGCAGCTATTGGTATCGATGCGCGCGGTGGCGTCGTCGGCGGGATCGAACTGGTCGAGCTTGACCAGCAGCACGCAGCCGGGTTCGCTGCGCGGCGAATGTTTCGAGCCGGGCGGATTGCGGATGTAGGTCCCGGCCGGGTAATCGCCGTGTTCGTCGGAGAATAGGCCTTCGAGAACCAGAATCTCCTCGCCCCGGGGGTGCAGGTGTGATGAAAAACTTGACCCCGCGTCATAGCGCACCAGGCTGGTGGTATGCCCGTGCTCGGCGGCCTCGCGCGCCAGTGGCTTGCGCCATACGCCGGGCATCGGACTGGCTTCCCATTCCATTTCGTTGGTGTTTATTGCGACCGGCTGGTCGAATTGCATGTTTAGCATATGGGGTGTCACCTGCCTGCAAGTGCTGTAAATGCGCAAATTTACAGAGCCGGGCTGCCTGAATCAATCGACAATGTCCCAATTCGTACTAATATTGTTGTTTCAACTGCATTTTCATTAGCGATAACCGTGACCCGGTCCGAAATTTCAAGCCTGCTGCAAGCCAATACCCCGATCCTGGTGCTCGAAACACTGGAAGAACGGCGCGCGATCAACCTGCTCAAGGGCATAGCGCTGGGCATGGGTATACCCGTTGCGACCTGGTCGGTGGCAACCGGCCTGCAACGCCTGGACTTTAATCTCGATGCGGACACCGCGGTAAAAGAGCCCAAAGAAATTTTGTCGCATATCACGGCGGCCACGTTTGAAGGTATTTACATTCTGCTCGACTTTCACCCTTTCTTAAAAGACCCGCTGCACGTGCGCATGCTCAAGGAACTGGCGATGTCATTCGACAAGGGTCGCAGCAAGATCGTATTGCTCAGCCACGAAATTGAAACCCCGGCCGAGATTCGCAGGCTATCTGTCGATTTCGAACTGGACACGCCGGGTGACGAGGAGTTGCGCGAAATCATCCGCGAAGAAGCTATTGCCTACACCAATAACAACAAGGGCAAGCAGGTGAAGTTCACCGAAAAGTCACTCGACTTGCTGATGCGCAATATCAGGGGACTCGCATTCAACGACACGCGTCGCCTGGTCCACGCTGCCATCACCGACGACGGTGCGATTACGGAAAGCGATATACCCGAGGTAATGCAAACCAAGTACCGCCTGCTTAACCTGGAAGGCGTACTTTCATGTGAGTTCGACGCCAGTAATTTTGCCGAACTCGCGGGGATGAAGAAACTGAAGCAGTGGTTGATCCAGCGCGAAAAGTTCTTTCATCAAACGGTCGACATACCCGGCATGAATCGTCCCAGGGGGATATTGCTGCTGGGCGTCCAGGGCTGCGGCAAAAGCGTTGCCGCCAAGGCGGTTGCCGGGGTCTGGGGTTTGCCGCTGTTACGCCTCGATGTGGGCAGCCTGTACAATAAGTATTACGGTGAAACCGAGCGCAATATCCGCAAGGCGCTGCAAACCGCCGAGGTCATGGCGCCCTGCGTGCTGTGGATCGATGAAATGGAGAAGGGTCTTGCGGTCAACGAAAATGACGACGGCACTTCGCAACGCCTGCTGAGCACGCTGCTGACCTGGATGGCGGAAAACACGCACGCGGTTTTCATCGTCGCCACATCGAACAATATTGACAAGCTGCCGCCCGAACTCATTCGCAAGGGCCGCCTGGACGAAGTCTTTTTTGTCGATCTGCCCGATGCCGAGGTGCGTGCCAGTATATTCGCCATACATGCCGACAAACGCCAGCTGGACCAGTCGCAACTGGATATCGAGCAGCTGGCGGAATTGACGCAGGGCTTTTCCGGAGCTGAAATCGAGCAACTGGTGGTATCGGCGATCTATGCGACGCATGACCGCGGTTCAGCGATTACAACCGCCGATATCATCCACGAAATCGAGAAAACCAGACCCCTGTCGGTACTCATGGGAGAAAAAATCAGCGCGTTACGCCAGTGGGCCAGGGGTCGAACCGTATCGGTTGATTAACCGCCGGCTTGTCCTCGGCGCCAATGCAGTATTACCTGTTACCTATGTGACCGGTTAGTACCCAGCTTTCATGTCATCCCCGCCTCTGTTCTGTCATCCCCGCCACTATATTTTTGTCATCCCCGCGCAGGCGGGGATCTTGTCGTGGTGGCGTCGTTATGAGATCCCCGCTTTCGCGGGGATGACGGTAAACTACTAGATGGCCTTGGCGAGAACGTCGAGGCTTTCCTTGGCGTCACCGAACAGCATGCGGGTGTTTTCCTTGACGAACAGCGGGTTGTCGACGCCGGCATAACCGGCGGCCATGCCGCGCTTGAGCACCACGGTAGTGCGACCTTTCCAGACTTCGAGCACCGGCATACCCGCGATCGGGCTGTCGGCGTCTTCCTGCGCCAGCGGGTTGACCGTATCGTTGGCGCCGACCACGATCGAAACGTCGATGTCGGGAAAATCGTCATTGATTTCATCCATCTCGAAGACGATATCGTAAGGTACCTTGGCTTCCGCCAGTAACACGTTCATATGCCCGGGCATACGACCTGCCACCGGGTGGATACCGAAGCGAACGTTGACGCCCTTGTCGATCAGGGTTTTGGCAATCTCCGCAATGGCATGCTGGGCCTGCGCGGTGGCCATGCCATAACCCGGGATCACCATGACCTCTTTGGCCTGACCAAGTAATTCGGCGACGCCCGCGGTATCGATGGTCTGCACTTCACCCTCGACGCTACTGCCGGCGGAGGAACCCCCGGAGGTGCCGAAGCCCCCGGCAATCACGCTGATGAACTGACGGTTCATCGCCCGGCACATAATGTAACTCAGGATTGCGCCGCTACTGCCGACCAGCGCGCCGGTAACGATCAGCAGGTCGTTCGACAACATGAATCCGGTCGCGGCCGCGGCCCAACCGGAGTAACTGTTCAACATCGAAATGACTACCGGCATATCGGCGCCACCTATTGCGGCCACCATGTGCACGCCGAATACCATCGCAATTGCGGTCATTATGAGCAGGTAGACCATTGCCTGCTGATGATCCGGTTCGCCGACGAACTTGATCGCGACGATAATCACCGCAACAAACATTACCAGATTGAGCCAGTGACGTGCCGGCAACAGCATCGGCTGCCCGCCCAGCATCCCACTGAGCTTGCCATAGGCAACCACCGAACCGGTGAAGGTCAGCGCGCCGATCGCGATACCGATGTAAACCTCGACCTCGTGGATGGTCTTCTCCACCCCGGTGTACTGGATCGAGGCGTCCATGAAATTGGCAAAACCGATCAACACCGCGGCAAGCCCGACCAGGCTATGCAGAATCGCCACCAGCTCCGGCATCTGCGTCATCTGCACCCGGCGTGACAACACGAATCCGATCGCACCGCCGGCGACCATGATCACGATCAATATTTCGAGCTTGTTGCTAACGAATGCGGCAATGGTCACCAACACGGCGATAATCATGCCGACAATGCCGAACATGTTGCCGCGCCGCGCCGTGTCGTTGTCTTTCAGCCCACCGAGCGCGAGGATGAACAGCGCTGCCGCGCCAAGATATGAAACCGTAATCAGACTAGGAGACATGGCCGCTTACCCTCTGAACATCTGCAACATGCGTTGCGTAACCGAAAAGCCGCCGACAATGTTGATACAGGTTATAAACACCGCGATTGCGGCGAGGATGAATATCAGGTTATCGGGGGCCGAAATCTGCGTCAGACCACCAAGAATGATGATGCTGCTGATCGCGTTGGTGACACTCATCAGCGGCGTATGCAGGCTCGGGGTGACATTCCATATCACCATGTAACCAATGAAACAGGACAGTACAAACACGGTGAAATGCGCCATGAACGATGGTGGCGCTACCTGCCCCAGACCGAACAGTGCAAGCCCGGCCAGGATCACCGGCATCCACGCACCCTGCATTAACTTGACGAAGGCACTTTTCTCGGCCTCGACCTTTTCTTCCGGTTCGGAATCGGACTTGAGGATTTGACCGCCAAAGCTCGGCTTGCGCTCGACACCGACCGCAATCACCGGCGGTGGCCAGGTAACTTCACCCTGGTGCACCACGGTCGCTCCACGCACTACTTCGTCTTCCATATCGATCTCGGTGCAACCGTCCGCATTGGGGCACAACTCCATGATCAGGTTGTAAATATTGGTGGCATAGAGCTGGCTCGACTGCGCCGCGAGCCGGCTCGGCAGGTCGGTGTAACCGACGATACTGACCCCGTATTTGGTGACCACCTTACCGGGTACTGTCTCCTCGCAGTTGCCGCCCTGTTCGGCGGCCAGATCGATGATGACGCTACCATCCTTCATACTCAACACCATCGCTTTGGTAATCAGTTTGGGGGCCGGCTTACCGGGAATCAGTGCAGTGGTAATAATGACGTCGACTTCGCGGGCCTGTTCGGCGAACAATGCCATTTCGGCTTCGATGAACTCCTTGCTCATAACCTTGGCGTAACCACCCTCACCGGTGCCGTCCTCTTCGAAATCGAGCTCCAGGAACTCCGCATCCATGCTCTGAATCTGGTCCTTCACTTCAGGCCGGGTATCGAATGCCCGCACGATAGCGCCGAGTGACTTGGCGGTGCCAATCGCCGCCAGGCCGGCAACACCGGCTCCGATAACCAGGACCTTGGCCGGGTTCACCTTACCCGCGGCGGTAATCTGCCCGGAGAAGAAACGACCGAAAACATTGGAGGCCTCGATAACAGCACGATAACCGGCGATATTGGCCATCGAACTCAAAGCATCGAGCTTCTGCGCGCGGGAGATTCGCAGAATGCTATCCATCGCCATCGCGGTAGCTTTCTTTTTGGCAAGCTGCAACAACAGCTCCTTGTTTTGCGCCGGCCAGATGAAACTAATCAGGTTGGCGCCCTTTTTCATTAAATCGACTTCGTGTCGATCCAGGTCATCATTGTATTCCGGCGGACGTACCTTGATGATCAAATCCGCTGACCAGACATTCTCGGCATCGTCGCCGATGGTGGCACCGGCTTCACGGAAAACATCGTCGCTGAAACTGGCGCCGGCGCCCGCACCGGTTTCGATGATTACCTCGAATCCGGCCGCAATGAACTTCTGTACCACCTCTGGAGAAGCAGCGACGCGCTTTTCCTCAGCATGGATTTCCGCAGGTATTCCTATGATCATTTGTTGCCGCCCCTGATTATTTTAAGTGGTTCCAAGTAACCACGATAAGTCGTGCATACGAATATACTGAACGATTGGTATACTGTATACCAAAATTCATTAAGGCTTACGCGCCTGTTCTCGTGGACACCTTCAACGTATGTGTGCATCATTCTGCATCAAATTCCCGCCAACGGGTATGCGATTATCCGATTTACACTATGCAATTTTTAGATTCTATCCTGCAAAAAGCCCGTGACCATCGGCAAACTATCGTCCTGGCCGAGGGCGAAGATCCACGTGTTATAGCAGCCGCCCAACGCGCGCAGACTGATGGCATCGCAAATTGCGTGCTCATCGGCAAGACTGAAATTATTCAGCAACAGGCTGACGAGTCAGGCTTTTGCTTAAGCGACATTAGAATCGAAGAACCGAGCAACTCACAATACCACCAAAGATATAGTCAGGCATTGTGGCAATTGCGCAAGCACAAGGGAATGAGCCTGGAACAGGCCGAGCAGCAGGCGCTGGATCCGTTGTGTTTCGCCGACCTGATGCTGCACGCCAACGATGCCGATGGTTCAATCGGCGGAGCCGTCTACACGACCGGTGACCGGGTTCGTTCGGCACTGAAAATCATCGGTGTCAAACCCGGGTACAATTCGGTATCGAGCTTCATGTTGATGCTGTTCGAAGCCGTGCACCATGAACCCAAACAGGCGATGCTGTTCGCCGATTGCGGCCTGCAGGTCGATCCTGATGCGGCACAGCTGGCTGAAATCGCGGTCGCAACCGCCAGTTCGGCGCGACAGTTCCTCGACGATGAACCACGAGTCGCAATGCTTTCCTTCTCTACCGACGGCAGTGCCAGTCATCGCCTGGTGCAGAAGGTGCGTGAAGCAACCGAACAGGCCCGCCAGATGATGCCCGACATCGCGGTTGAGGGTGAAGTCCAGCTTGATGCGGCAATCGTGCCGTCGATCGCGGCCAGGAAAATTTCCGAATCGCAGATCGAAGGTCGCGCCAACGTGCTGATCTTCCCTGATCTGAATGCCGGCAATATCGGTTACAAGCTGGCCCAGCGGTTCGGTGGTGCGATTGCGATCGGGCCGATTCTGCAGGGGCTCAAACGACCGGCCAACGACCTGTCCAGGGGTTGTAATACCGATGACGTCTATAACCTGATCGCACTCACCGCGGTGCAATCGCAAGCCTGATCACTCCCGCTCGTCCCCGCGCCCTTTAGAGTAATTACCGCGAAAGCGGCGGTCCGACGCATCGGAATCTCACGACCAATACATCATTACAAGATTCCCGCTTTCGCGGGAATGACCTGGGGAGCTACGGGAATGACTTAAGAAGATGTGGGATGACACTGTAAAGACGGGGGTGACCCATGCGGTGCGAGGAGGGCTAAGAGATTTCCTCGGGTAGCTCGAGCCGGTCGAGCAATTCTTTAACTTCGTTATGCACATCCGCCATCGATTGCGGGCGTGCCTTCGGATCGACCGCCATCATTTTTACAATTAATTTCGACACTTCCGGCGAGGCTTCTTCATTGATCTTCATAATCGGCGGCGCGTCGCCAGCGCGATGCATCGACAGCACTTCCATCGGTTTGCCGATATAGGGCAACTTGCCACTGAACATGTAGTAGGCGATAACTCCCAGCGAGTAGATATCACTGCGTTCGTCGGCATCGCTACCCTCGGCGCGCTCCGGTGCAAGGTAAGCAGGGCTGCCGATTATCGAACCTGTCTGGGTCAGGGTAGCCTCCGCGGCAGTACCGGCCGAGGCAATGCCGAAATCCACGATCTTCACCAGCCATTTATCGTCGATCAGGATGTTGCTGGGCTTCAAATCACGATGTATCACGGCCTGCTCGTGTGCGGCCACCATGCCACCGGAGATTTGATGGAGAATTTTGAGTCCCTCGACGGTCTCGAAAAAATTGATTTCTTTCAGCACCGCCTCGAGTCCACGGCTGTTGAAATACTCCATAGAGATGGCGCAGACACCATCCTTAAGCAGAATATCGTGCACCCGAATCACGTTACGATGGCTTACCTTACGCGCGTATTTTACCTCGCGCTTGAAACGCTCCGTCGATTGCTGATCAACGGTCAACTCTGGCAGCATGAACTTCAGGATCAGCGACTCATCGACCATGTCGTCTTCGGCCAGCATCACTCGCCCCATCGCGCCCCGGCCAATCTCTTCCTTGATATGGTAGCGATCCATCCACACCTCGCCGGGTCTGAGCAGATCCAGTGGTGAGACATTCGCCGGCCTGAGAGAAGCGGTCGCGTCGCCAAACAGCGGCAGATCGACCACGCCGGTACTGGTGTTCGATTGTTCGTCTATCTGGATATCCGGCAGATCGAAATCCCTGGTGATCTGCGACATCAGCATCTTGGCAAACTCGCGCATTTCGTTGGTCAGCACCGGCAGGTTCCAGAGTATGTTGTCGCGCACGTTGACCGCGTGTTTCTCGGTGGTTATCGCCTCGATAGTTTCGAGCGATGCACGCTGCACGTTCGCCTGTTCACTCTTCAATCCATCGAAGGCTAATTCGAGCCCCTTGCCAAATCCAAGCTGCTTGATCGCACGCAACACCAGCACGTAATCCTCGGGATAAGCTTCGACCTGTTTCTTCAGGATCGCAATCGCGGCACGATTGGTCGACCTCGAAAGCGACTGGATCGCGCGTTCCCGTACCTGCCAGTTATCGCTGAGCGCGAATTCCTCGATCTTGCCGGGGTCTTCATCGCCGATCAGATTGATCACCAGCGTCTGCGCCGTATTGCGCACGAATTCCTGGTCGTGATCGGTCAATTGACGCGCCACGTCCGACAGGTTTTGATTGGATACCTTTTGCACGCAGGCAACCGACTGCTGCTGGTTCCAGTCGTCCTCGATCATCAGGCGCATGAGGAATTTTTCAAAACTGTCCCGGTCCGCGTTGACAGCGATGATACGGGCAAAAAAATCATTCATCTCACTCGACTTCGAAGTCAGGTAGGCCGACAGGTGCGGCACCAGGTCGGCGTCGGCCTGCTTGGCGATGATCTTGAGCACGAGCTCCAGCTCGACACCTGACATCGATTCCGTATAGGGGAGTAAAACAGACGCATCGAAATCGATCTTCAAGCGATCCAGGGTTTTCAGCGCCTCGAGAATTACAACCTTGTTGGAGTCATCCAAAAAGCGGGCGACTATCAACGGCACCTTGGGCTGGTTGACGCTACTCAGGTAGTTCAACAGGTTGATTTTAAAAATCGGGCTTTCGATTTTATCGAGCTGGAAACTGAGCTCCGATAAATCGACCGGTTGTTCGCTACCCTCGACCAGCTTCAACAACTCGATAGCGTATTCCGATTCCAGCTTCAAGGGGTGATTGATGATATCGTGCGGCTTCAGCGACTTCTGCTGCGACGCCAGCACCTCGATCACTTCGGGCAGGGACGCGCCGGGTTCGTGCAGACGCTGAAAAAGTTTTACCGAGTCGACCGCCACGGTCTGCGAAAGTATCGCGCTGGCGGCTTCACGGAACACCGTATCGTCATGCGACAATACGCCAAGGAAATACTCCTCGGAAAAACCCTCGACCGATTCCCGGCAAATGTTTTTCAGGACTTCCTGGTGGGGTTCATCTGCCTGCGTAATCGTCGCCAACACCTTCTCGAGGTTATCGCTGGCCGCTTCCCTGATTTTACCGATCAGCGAAAGGCCCTTCTTGCCTTCGAGGTCCTTGCACTCAAGAAACTGGTTAAGCGTTCGATTGAATAAGATGTTGCCGAGTTTCGCCATATGGAACAGTAATATCTTGCAGACTAATGGGCCTGCTATCTTTTCCGAGAAATTGTTAGGTTAGAAATTTAAGTATAGATGAGTATCGCGAAACAAAAGCGGCAAAAACTCAATTTTTTTCAATCATTTGCGGGCGTTCAAAAACGCGTCCAGGTGGAATTTTCCCTGCTCGGGCAGATAACTCAACTCGGTTGCAACCGGACATGCGTAGCGTGCCAGGCAACCCCGGGAACGGCATTCCGCCTGCGGAGTTTGCAGCAAAAAGTCGGCACAGCGATCCACATCATAACCATTGCCATCAAAAGCGTCGACCGGGCAACGATGCAGGCAGGGTTGCCCGACACAGTCAAGGCAGGGAGATCCGGCCTGGAGGGGTTGCTGCGTGACGTCGAATTCACTACCCAGTAGCGCGAACCGATACGAATGCCAGAGTCCGTATTCAGGATGCATCATCACTCCAACAGGTGATTGCGCCAGTGATTCGGCACGCTGCGCCCATTGCTGGAACGGGTAGTAAGGGGGCCCCACGAACGGATAGACCGGTTGCACCGGTAGCTCGCTGGCAATCTCGTTCGCGACCCGCTGACTCCAGCGATCAAGTGGATCGGCCGCGCCATCGAGGTATTCTGCGGACTGGCTGAATATGGGCCAGTAGCTCGAACCGATGTTACCCACCAGCAGCAGGACCGGTTTATCCGCGGCGAACCCGTAGGTTTCGATTTCCGCGGCGGTCAGACGGGTGACACCGCGCGTGAACAAGCCATATTGAAGCAGGCGCCGGTCCAGGTTCACGCGCTGGATTCCGAGCGCCAATTACAGGCGGCGCCGATCGCGGTCGCGATCACGGTCGATTCAAGGAACAGTTCACCATCGATTTCATCCTGCACATGAACATCGTCAAATTCGAGCGTTACGGCCGGATCGATTGCACCGGCCGCCAGGGCTTTCTGCTCGGCCACGCGGGAGACGATCTGCTGCGCCTCCTGCCTGGCGGCTTCGAGGTTATCAAAAATTTTCGGTTGGTCCTCGTGAAACAGGCAGAAGGTTCCGTGCTGGGGTTGGGTAACCGTTACCTGGGCACGTTGAATCACGCTGCCCATGACGGCACCGAAGGCATTTGCCACATCACCATGTTGCGGCAGATGTAACCCGATGAACATGCTATCGGCGACATCGCGATAATAGCTTGCAGCCGGCGCACCTACCGCGACGATCGGGTAATCACTGGCAAAATCAAGATTGAACAGCGGTTTTCGCCCCCGGGTCTGGTGACTGCCGACAACCATGCGGGTTATCGTGTCGACGATACCGCCGGCCTTTCCCGACTTGTCCGCCAGATCGAATTCGTTCAGGCCGACTTCAATCAGCAAGCGCCGGATGGTCGCGGTTACCAGGTCATAAACCTGGGTGCAGGCAGCCTCGACATCATCGCTGTCCCATTTGCCATAACCATAGAGGAAACGCATCTGCCGCATCCAGATGCGCGCCGACAGTTCCGCCGCCTGCGCACTCCAGTGCGAATTAATGCCCAGCACATGAACCGCGTCCGACGGCGTGAATCCGCTGTAGATTGCCAGACCAAGGCGTTTCAGCTTGGCCAGCGCGCGGGCGTAGACCCGATCCTGTTGCACGATTGCATCGAGCTCGACCGGTTTCTCCGACAACATATCCCAGGCCTCGAGTTCAACCGCGCTTAGCTGTGTCAGCAGAGCCTGATTATTTTCCAGGCGCATGACGAAACGATTACTGCGCGCGCTGGCCATGCCGGCGAGTTGAGCCTCGAGTTTCGGAATCACTTCGGGATAAAGATGGGCCAGCAAACTGGTGGGCACAACCCGGCGCGGTCCCACCGACAGCCCCTTGTGGCCACCAAAGCGCAGCTCGCTATCGCCACCGAGTCCGATCGAACTGACGCGCACTGCTTCGACCATTGGTTGCCAGTCGCCGATTCTGGCGCCATCGTCGCAAAGCTCCGGTTGCCCGTTACTGACGATAGCAATATCGGTCGTGGTACCGCCCATGTCGGCGACGATCGCGTTATCGAGGCCCGACAGCTTGCAGGCGCCGATGACGCTGGCGGCAGGCCCTGAGAGCACGGTGCCGATCGGCTTTTCGATCGCGTTCTCGAGGCTGGCCAGCGAGCCATCGCCTTTCACCAGCATCAACGGGGCATCGATTGCGTGGCGCTTCAGGTTTTTCTGCACCGAAGTAATCAGCTCCTTGATCGGTGGCACCATGCGCGCATTCAACGCGGCGGTCAGCGCGCGGCGCGGTGCACCCAGGCTCGACGCCAGCTCGTGGCCACAGATGACGGGCATACTGGTAAGTTCGGTGACGAGCTGCTTGAGACGGATTTCATGACTGGCATTGCGCGTGCCGAACATACTCGAAATGGCAAACGCCGAGACCTGCTCCCGCAGCTTTTCGATGGCTTCACGCGCGCCGCTGTCATCGAGCGGCTGGTGTTCGCGCCCGACCGCGTCATAGCCGCCCTGCAATGTGACTACCAACTGTGCCGGCAGTATTTCCAGCAGGCCGCTTTGCTTGACCTGTTCCCCCGTATAACCGGGCAACAGCACGCAAACCGGCGCACCCAGGTCTTCGACCACCGAGTTGGTAGTCAGGGTGGTGGACAACGAAACCATGGTGACTTCGGCGAGAGCTGCAGCCGGTAATTTCGCGATGACATCGTCGATACCGAGACTCAGATCGAAGCGTGTGGTCAGGCTTTTTTCAGCGTTGACGATCTGCTTGCTGTCATCAACCAGCACCGCATCGGTGAAGGTTCCTCCAGTGTCGATGCCAAGACGAAGCGACATTAAAACTCCCGGTTGGTTTTGGAATAATTTGCGCAGGACTATAGCTATACCGCCGCTGACAGTCTACGACTACTAGTTAACCATTTGCGACATCGCGTACAATAGCCGTTTGTTGTCTGATCATCATGTCTGATAGCTGCGTACTACCCGCGTTCGATACCATTGAAGCCGCCGATATCGCGCAGCGATTGTTTGCACTCGAAGGCCCGCTGAAACTGCTCAACGGTGAGCGCGATTTAAACTTCCTGATCGACACACCGCGCGGAAAATTTGTCTTCAAAATTGCCAACGCACTGGAATCCCCGGCCATGCTCGAATGCCAGCACATGGTGTTTCAGCGACTGACCGACGCAGCGGTATTCCCGCTGGTCGCGACCGCGTTGCCATCGCGAAACGGGCGCCTGATCGAAACCGTCAGCGATGCGCAGGGCATTGAACATTGCTGTCGCGTGCTGCCATTTCTGCAGGGTCGCGTGATGGCCGATATCGTCGATCTGAAGGCTGCGCTACTGGAAGACCTCGGACGGCGACTCGCGCTACTCGATAAAGCGCTGGATGGATTTACCCATGCCGGACTGGAACGCCCGCTGCTATGGAACATGGAACAGGCTTTAAGCGTACTCGAAAATTACAAACCGTTGCTCGCCAAAGATGCGCAACGTTCGCTGGTCGAGCACTTCGAGACCGGATTTCGCGAGCATGTGGTGCCTGTGCAGGCGCAATTGAGGCGCGCAGTCATACATAACGACGCCAACCGGGGCAATGTCCTGGTCGATGAAGCGGGTTTACAGGTTACCAGTATTATCGACTTCGGTGACATGATGAATTCGTGGCTGGTAGTGGAGCCCGCCATCGCCGCGACCTACGCGATGCACGGTCAGGCCGACCCTCTCGCAAGCGCGCAAACCCTGTTGCGCGGTTATCACCAGACCCTGCCCCTGACCACCACCGAGATCAGCCTGATGTTTGACCTGATGTGTATGCGGCTATGCATGAGCGTTTGTATCTGTGCGCATCAACAGCGCCTGGAGCCGGATAACGAGTACCTGAGTATTGACGCCGAGGAGAGCTGGGAACTGCTGGATGTATTGCAGGGAGTCTCGCACGACGATGCCTGCGCAATAATGCTGGCGGCCTGCGAGCAGGCGTAACCCGGGCCCCGATAAACAATCTACCTTCATTCATGTTACAGGTCTCTTTCCAGGGCATCGGCCTCTCCTCTTCGACGCCAATGCATTATTACCTGTTACCCATGTGCCCGGTTTAATGTGTTACCTATATGACCGGTTAGTACCCGCATTTACGTCATCCCCGCGCCGATTGAATGTCATCCCCGCCCCCTTTAAAGTCATCCCCGCGAAAGCGGGGATCTTGTGACGATGGCACCCTTGCGAGATCCCGATACGTCGGACCGCCGCTTTCGCGGGGATGACTTAAATTCGCGGGGATGACTAATTAAGGGAAAGAGCGTGGATTTCTATGCGAGTACTCGCTTGCGGTAGCTCTCGCGATGGATGTCATAGATTTCGACACTTACGCTGATCACCTGTGGCACTAGCGGTTCGACACAGGCGAGTACGCATTCGCTAAGCATAGCTTTCTGTTCGTCGCTGCGGCCCGACAGCAGGTGTATCGCGACATGCACAAAAGAGTCGCGGGTTTGCCCGGTACGGTGATGCGCATAGCCGAGCGCCCGGGTCTTGATATCGTATTCAGGGAACAGGGCTGACTCCATCGCACCGCGATGTACCGCCTCGAGCAAAGCCTCTATTTCCACCTGTCCTGCAATGTCCTGAGAGTAATCTATAATACAGTGAGGCATTGTTCTCTCCTAAGAGAACTAGTTGATTGGGAACGGATCCTGTAGATCTGTTCCCTTTTTTATGGGCTGGTCAAAATTCAGCTTTATACCGCCGGTCTTGATTTCATCTCCGCCCGCCTTTATCGTCATTCCCGCTCTCCCCTTAATAGTCATCCCCGCGCAAGCGGGGATCTTGGAACAATGACACCTTTGCGGGATCCCCGCTTACGCGGGGATGACATTGGGCGGGTTTTGGCCGGACGGCCAAAACCCGTCCAATGTCACATATTCGGATAAGCGGGCCCGCCGCCGCCTTCCGGCACGGTCCAGTGGATATTCTGGCTCGGGTCCTTGATATCGCAGGTTTTACAGTGCACGCAGTTTTGCGCGTTGATCTGCAACGCCGGCTTGCCATCGGTTTTGACAATTTCATACACCCCGGCCGGGCAATAACGTTGCTCGGGAGCATCGTACTTCTCCAGGTTCAGCCGGATCGGCACGCTGTCGTCGCGCAGGCGCAGATGCGCGGGCTGATTATCCTCATGATTGGTACCTGACAGGTACACCGAGGAAGATCGATCGAAGCTGATAACACCATCGGGCTTCGGGTAGTCGATAACGGGGTAATCCTTCTTGTCGCCGAGTTGCTCGTGGTCGGCATGGTGCCCCATGGTCCAGGGCATCTTACCGCGGAAAACATAGGAATCGAGCGCCGCAATGATCAACCCCAGCCACAAACCCTTTTTAAATCCGGGGCGAATGTTACGTACCTTGTGCAACTCCTGCCACAACCAGGAATCCTTGAGTTTCTCGGGGTAAGCAGTTGCCTCGAGTGCAGGCCCGGGGTTTTCCGGGTCGTATTCAGCCGGCAGCAGTTCAAATACGGCCTCGGCCGCGAGCATCGCGGATTTCATCGAGGTATGCGTTCCCTTGATTTTCGGCACGTTGAGAAAACCCGCGGTATCACCCACCAGCAGGCCACCGGGGAAGGTGAGTTTCGGAATCGATTGCAGGCCACCTTCGGAAATCGCGCGCGCACCGTAAGAGACACGCGTACCGCCCTCGAAAATGGGGCGGATGTCGGGATGATTCTTGAACCGCTGGAACTCGTCGAAGGGGCTCAAATGCGGGTTGCGATAATCCAGCCCGATCACGAAGCCGACCGCAACCTGGTTGTTTTCGTTGTGGTAGAGAAAGGAGCCGCCGTAGGTGTCCGATTTCAGCGGCCAGCCAATCGTATGCAGCGTGGCACCTTCGTCATGCAGCTCGGGTTTGACTTCCCATATTTCCTTGATGCCGATGCCGTAGGTTTGCGGCTCGACGCCGTCGCGCAAATTGTACTTTTCCATCAACTTACCGGTAAGCGAGCCGCGGCAACCCTCGGCGAATACGGTCTGGCGCCCGATCAATTCCATGCCGGGTTCGAAATTATCGCCAGGCTCGCCGTCCTTGCCGATACCCATGTCACCGGTAGCCACGCCACGCACCGCACCTTTATCATCGTAGAGCACTTCGGCGGCGGCGAAGCCGGGGAAAATATTAACCCCTAATTCTTCGGCCTGTTCGCCAAGCCAGCGGCACAGGTTACCGAGGCTGATGATATAGTTGCCTTCGTTATGCATTTGCGGCGGGGTCGGCATCGAGATCGAACCCGACGCGGTCAGATACTTGAACTGGTCGGACTTGACCGGCACGTTCAGCGGCGCGCCCTTTTCCTTCCAGTCGGGGATTAATTCGCTCAAGGTACGAGGTTCGACTACTGCCCCGGATAGAATGTGAGCACCGACTTCGGCGCCTTTCTCGATGATACAGATATTGAGCTCACGTTCCTGCTGTTGAGCCAGCTGCGCCAGGTGAATACCCATGGTCAGACCCGACGGTCCGGCACCGACGATAACCACATCAAAATCCATCGCTTCTCTTTCCACGCTATACCTCGGGTAATTGATTGACCAGGTTTAAGGCCGGCAGATTATAAATCAGTTTAAGCCAAACAAAATAACGTTTTTTAAACCGATTCCCTGTTTTTGAAAGTGATCACGAGCACATCGCGGAAGGCCTCGGCAGCCGGATCGAGCGGCGTTATAGGCGTTACACCATGATACACACGGCGATCGTTCACCAGCACCATGTCGAAGGATTCACGCAAGGTAAACTCGCCGAGCAGCCTGTTATCGAGATCGAAGATCGTGGTCGCGCCGCTATCGATGTTGACCCGCTTGATCATCAGCACGATGACAAAATCGACCCCGTCACGGTGCACGCCCTCCGGTGTCGGTTTGCCCAGCTTGCCGTCGCGTGCCTCGATGCGAAACTGATGCAGTTCGATATGCCAGCTGTGATTGCCGCTGATCTGGCTGAACACCATATTGCCGAACTCGAGTAGCGCAGCGAGCGCAGTGCTGTCGTGCAGGTCGTCGAGTATCGGCGCAAAATAACGCGCCACCCCACCGTTCAACGGATTGTAGTCAACGGTCTGATAGTGGGGTTGATAGGGCATCAACTGAGCCGGTTCGCCGGCATTTAGAATCGCGTAGGTCGCATGGCGGCGCTTGCGATACTTGCCGCCATCGGCCATGTACTGATCCTGTTCGAGACGATTCCAGCTATCCAGAAAATCCTGGTCGTTGCCAATCGGGGCTGCTGCTATGGCAGAGAGTAAATTAATTACCTGCCCGGATTCGATGAAAATAAAGTCATCCGCGTTTAAGGCTGCAACGATATCGGTTACTTGCAAGGCCGCGGTTCCGGTATTGCACGACAACTCAGCCGGTAACTGACAGAGCCGGCCCGGGGCCGGCTCCCGCTACTTGAGTGAGCCGGCGGCAATTAAGTCTCGATATTTCCCAACGCGACATCGATCGCGCTAACGATTTCATCAATATCGTCCCGCGTACAGATGAGCGCCGGGCTTAAACAAAGCGTATTGTTGTACATCGGCAGACTGCGATTAGTGCGTCCGATCATGACACCCTGCTTGAGGCAGTCACTGACCACCGCTGCGGCGACGGATTCATGCACCGGTTCGCGCGTCTCGCGATCCTTGACCAGTTCGGCGCCGACAAACAGGCCCTTGCCGCGCACCTCGCCGATGATTTCGTGCTTGTCCATCAGTTCATTGAGACGCCCCATCAGGTAATCACCCATCTGGTTGACATTATCGAGCAGGTTTTCGCGTTCGATGATCTCCATGTTGGCAAGCGCCGCCGCCGGTCCACCCGCGCAACCACCGAAGGTGCTGATATCGCGGAAGTAATGCACCTGATCGCTCGGCTCGGCGAGAAATTCGTTGAACAGGCCCTCGGTGGTCGCCAGCACCGAAATCGCGGCGTAGCCACTGGCGACGCCCTTGGCCATGGTAACCATATCCGGCTTGACGCCATAATGCTGGTAGCCGAACCATTTGCCGGTACGCCCCATGCCGCAAACGACTTCGTCGATGTGAATCAGCACGCCGTACTTGGTGCAGATTTCCTGTACGGTTTCCCAGTAGCCCTCGGGTGGCACAATGACGCCACCGCCGGCAGTAATCGGCTCCAGGCAGACCGAACCAACCGTATCCGGATCTTCGGCGAGAATCACTTTTTCAAGGTCTTTTGCCGCCTGCACACCGTAGTCCGGATCTCCGCCGCGCGGATCACGGTAAGCCAGGCAATGCGGAATCTCGACAAAACCCGGGGTAAAAGGACCATACTGGTCCTTGCGTTGCGCCTGACCGCCGGCACTCAGGGTCGTAATCGTGGTGCCGTGATAATCGCGATCACGGTAAATAATCTTGTGCTTTTTGCCATCGTTTTTCAGTGCGGCGAGCTGACGCACCAGTTTGAAGCCTTTTTCATTGGCTTCCGATCCCGAGTTGGCATAGTAAACCCGACTCAAACCGGGCATCTTGTCGATCAGCTTTTCGGCAAACTGCGCACCGGGAATATTGCCGGCGGAGTTGGCGAAATAGCACATCTTGGCGATCTGGTCGCGCACCGCATCGGCGATCTCTTCACGTCCATAACCGACGTTTACGGTCCACACGCCGCCGGAGACAGCATCCAGGTACTCGCGCCCATTGTGGTCTTTGACGCGCAGCCCCTTACCCTCGACGATGACCATCGGGTCGGTCGTTTGCCAGGGTTTATGTTGTACGAGGTGGTGCCAAAGGTGATTTCGGTCACTGCCGACAATGTCGCTCAGGTTTTCTGGTTTCATCGAACTCTCCGCGCTTCAGGCTGACTGCACAATGTTAAAGGGGGAAACAGAGGCTAAATTGAATCGAACACTATACAATAGAGCCAGATTATACCTATTAATAAGACCAATTCCGAGATCGATGCAAAACCGAAGCGACCAGATGATGTGGAGCCAGTTATTTCGCATCTCCAAAGACCGCAAAATCAGCTACCAGCGGCAGCTGCGGGAAATGATCGTCAGTGCGATCCTGGATGACAAACTGCCCCTCGAAATTCCGCTGCCATCCTCGCGTGAACTCGCGCGGCATCTCGGAATCGCGCGCAATACCGTGGTCCTCGCCTACCAGCAATTAATCGACGAGGGCTACCTGGTAGCCCGCGAACGCAGCGGTTACTACATCGACAAGACCATGCTCGATGGACGCGTACGCGTCGAACCACTCAAGTTCGATGGTGAGCACAAGCCGCCAGACTGGGCGCGGCATCTCAAGTTTCATCCATCGCAACAGCGCAACATCATCAAGCCGATAGACTGGAAGAAATACCCCTACCCATTTCTGTTCGGGCAACTCGATCCCGAGCTGTTCCCGGTAGCGGACTGGCGTGAATGCTGTCGCCAGGCGCTCAGCGTAAGCGACATCCGGGATGTCACGCCGGACGCAATCGATACCGACGACCCCCTGCTAATCGAACAGATCCAGGCGCGTATCCTGCCGCGTCGCGGCGTGTGGGCGGCTCGCGATGAAATTCTTATCACCATGGGCGCACAACAGGCGCTCTACATCCTCGCCGACCTGATGATCGAAAAGGGCACTCGCGTAGGCATCGAAAATCCAGGCTACCCGGACGCGCGCAACATCTTCGAATTGAAATCTCCCCAAATGGTGCCGCTCGCCGTTGACGAACATGGCGTGGTGCCGGGAAAGGATTTGAATTCCTGCGAGTTTGCTTACCTGACTCCGAGCCACCAGTCGCCGACCACGGTAACGATGCCGCTCGAACGGCGTGAACATTTACTCAAGCAGGCCGAGAAGCACGACTTTCTGATCATCGAGGACGACTACGAGAGCGAAATCAATTTCGTCGGCGAACCGACCCCGGCGTTAAAGAGTCTCGATGCCAGTGAGCGCGTTATTTATGTCGGTAGCCTGTCGAAGACGCTCGCGCCGGGACTGCGCCTCGGCTACATGGTTGCACCCAAACCGTTGATCAGGGAGGCGCGCGCCCTGCGCCGTTTGATGGTGCGCCATCCGCCGGCCAATAATCAGCGCATAGTCGCCCTGTTCCTGTCGATGGGTCACCACGATTCGCTGATCCATCGTCTCAGCCAGACCTACAAGGATCGCTGGCAGGTTATGGGCAAGGCGCTCAATCGCCACCTGCCGGAGTCTTCACGCATTCCGTCGTTTGGCGGAACTTCTTACTGGGTCGAGGGACCCGATCAGCTCGACACGCGCAAGCTCAAGGAAACCGCGCGCGCGGCCGGCATCCTGATCGAATCGGGTGATATCTGTTTCATGCAGGATAATCCGCCGCAGAATTTCATCCGCCTGGGCTACTCGTCGATTAGCGCCACCCAGATTGAATCCGGTATCAGGAAACTGGCGCAACTCATCCACGACATGATCTGATATTCCCCGAACTTTTGTCATCCCACCGCTTTTTTTCGTCATTCCCGCGCAAACGGGAATCTTGCAATGGTGGCATCGTTCCGAGATCCCGATACGTCGGACCGCCGTTTGCACGGGGATGACTAGAATTGTTGCCGGCATTCCCCCTCCGCTTTATGTCATTCCCACCCTCCTTTTCTGTCATTCCCGCGCAAGCGGGAATCTCGCAATGGTGGCATCGTTCCGAGATCCCCGTTTGCACGGGGATGACGTAGTAAGTAGTGGGGATGACGCAGTAAGGTAGTGGGGGATGACGCAGTGAGTAGCGAGGATGACGCAGCAAATGGCGGGGACGACCGCCCATCTGGTATCAATGATAGACCCTAACTGGTACTACCACTAAAAACCGGTTAGCTTATTTTAACCGGCCACAAAAATTTGACCCCAACCGAGGACAACAGCATGAAAATGACCCCGAGTGAAGCCTTCGTCGAAACCATGGTCGCGAACAATGTTACCGACATGTTTGGCATCATGGGCTCTGCATTCATGGATGCAATGGACATCTTTGCACCCGCCGGCATCCGTTTGATCCCGGTAGTACACGAACAGGGCGCCGGTCACATGGCCGACGGTTACTCGCGTGTGAGCGGTCGTCATGGTGTTGTCATCGGGCAGAACGGCCCCGGCATCAGTAACTGTGTAACCGCAATCGCCGCGGCTTACTGGGCGCATTCACCGGTGGTTATGATTACCCCCGAAACCGGCACCATGGGCATGGGGCTCGGCGGGTTCCAGGAAGCCAATCAGCTGCCGATGTTCGAGGAATTCACCAAGTACCAGGGGCACGTCAACAATCCGAATCGTATGGCTGAATTCACGGGACGCTGTTTTGACCGCGCGATGTCGGAAATGGGACCCACCCAGCTGAATATTCCGCGCGACTATTTCTACGGTGAAATCGATGTCGATATCCCGCAGCCGCAACGCCTCGATCGCGGTCCCGGTGGCGACCGCAGCCTCGCTGAAGCCGCTGAATTACTGGCGCAGGCCAAATTCCCCGTTATCGTATCCGGTGGTGGCGTGGTCATGTCCGACGCAATCGCGCAATGCCAGGCACTGGCCGAGCGCCTCGGTGCGCCGGTAGTTAACTCCTACCTGCATAACGATTCATTCCCGGCGAGTCATCCGCTGTGGTGCGGACCACTGGGCTACCAGGGTTCCAAGGCGGCGATGAAACTGATTGCCAAGGCCGACGTGGTGCTCGCGCTCGGCACTCGACTCGGACCGTTCGGTACCCTGCCGCAACACGGCATGGATTACTGGCCGAAAGACGCGAAAATCATCCAGGTCGATGCCGACAACAAGATGCTCGGACTGGTGAAGAAGATTTCAGTCGGCATCTGTGGCGATGCCGGCGCCAGCGCAACCGCCCTGTTGAGTCGTATCCACGACAAGTCACTGGTCTGTGACGGCAACAAGGAAGAACGCGCCAAAGATATCATGGCGGAAAAAGCCAGCTGGGAAGAAGAGCTCGATGGCTGGACGCATGAGAAAGACGCTTTCAGTCTCGACATGATCGAAGAGCAGAAAGGCGAACAAGGTAACTGGCTGCACCCGCGCCAGGTCTTGCGCGAGCTGGAAAAAGCGATGCCGGCGAGCAAAATGGTTTCTACCGACATCGGCAACATCAACTCGGTCGCCAATTCCTACCTGCGCTTCGACGAGCCACGCAGCTTCCTCGCGCCGATGAGCTTTGGCAACTGCGGCTACGCACTGCCAACCGTCATGGGTGCCAAGATAGCCTGCCCGGACCGTCCGGCGATTGCCTATGCCGGTGACGGCGCCTGGGGCATGAGCATGATGGAAACCATGACCTGTGTGCGCCATAACATCCCGGTTACCGCGGTCGTGTTCCACAACCGTCAATGGGGTGCGGAAAAGAAAAACCAGGTCGACTTCTACGGTCGTCGCTTCGTCGCCGGTGAACTCGAAAGCGAGTCCTGGGCGGGTATCGGTCGCGCCATGGGTGCCGAGGGTGTCACCGTCGATCAGCTGGAAGATGTCGGACCAGCACTGGAAAAGGCGGTCGATATGCAAATGAACGATGGCAAAACCACGGTTCTCGAAATCATGTGTACACGTGAACTCGGCGATCCCTTCCGTCGTGACGCGCTGTCGAAGCCGGTCAGGTTCCTCGACAAGTACAAGGACTACGTTTAACCCGTTAGCGCATCACTCGTCCTGAGATCCCGATACGTCGGACCGCCGCTTTCGCGGGGATGACAGTTTCAATTAGTCGGTCCGACGTATCGGGATGACTAGAATTGTTGTCGGCATACCCGCTTCGCTTTATACCATTACCAGATCCCCGCTTGCGCGGGGATGACACTTTTTCATTAGTCATCCCCGCGCAAGCGGGGATCTTGTATGGGCGTCTCGGTGCAAGATTCCGACAGGTTGGAGTGATGACGGCTGCGGTTATTTCTCAACGTTAGGGCGCTGGTGGTTCACGCCGTCGATAGCAGAATTACACCACTGGGCAGGCATATTTAAATGACAGGCATGCCACGCGGCAAACAGTGCCTGCCCACGAACCGGTTTTCATTGCGGCGTAGTTCACCGACGGCAGGTTTTATCCGGCGGCAGACTGCAATTTGGGAAACAGCATGCTGACGACGCCATTCAATTGCTCGGCGACCACCGCGTCAACCGCTTCACATTACCCGGTATCCAGCCCGGTAATATCCCAGGCCTGGCTGTTGGCGCCTACCAGAACCTCGTCGAGCTGCAGGTTCTGCGCAAATGCATCGCCAAACAGCGCGGCCAGATGCACGATTGCGGCCTCGAGGAGGTAATCCTCATCCGCATCGAATTCGAGGTGATGTTCGATCACGGTCACCAGGCTTGCTGGCAGTTTCCAGTTTTTCATCAGCACGGCAGCCACCTGGGCATGATCGAACCCCGCCACCTCGCGTTCCAGCAGGTACAGCGGCCTGCCGGATTCACGTGCCTCGCGTTGTGCCTGCTGTGCCAGCACCGGTACCGACTGATACATGATGAGGTGCCCGATTCCACTCAACAGGCCGGCGACAAACATGCGTTCACTATCCATCAGGTTGCATACCTGCGCGAGCTCGCGCGCCGCGATCGCACGATAAACACTGCGCATCCAGAATTGTTTAATATCGAGGTGTTCGCATTCGTAGTCACCGAGAGCGTCGGCAATAGATGTGGTCAGTACCAGGTCCTGAATCTGCTTTACGCCGAGGATCGATACCGCATGATTGACCGTATCGATTTTAGCGGAAAAGCCGAAATAGGCGCTATTTACAATGCGCAGCAGGCGTACGGTCAAGCCCGGATCGTAGACAATCAGTTGCGCCACGTCCTGCATCGAGTAGTCACGCGCATCGACAATTTCCTTCAGCCGCCAGTAAATGTCGGGTAACGAGATCAGGTTCGCCTCGATCGTGACCTTGTCCCAGTGATTGCTCATACGGATACTTCCTTTCAGTAATTAGTCAGTAAATCGGCTGCAAGCGCTTTTTCCTTAGTGCTCAGACCAATAAAATCATTCAGCCCTGGTTGACCACGTTGCTGCCTTGCGGAACTTTCCACAGGCTCTGCGTACTGCTGAAAACATCATCGGGGTCCCGCAATACACTGACCACGATATTCGGTGGCGCCCGCTCGTCATCCTTGAGACTTTTCGCCCGGTAAAGCGCGAGATCAGCCTGTTTGCAGAGCTGGCGATAGCTGACCTCGATATCGGGCGGTACGCTTGCGGGGGAATGACTTATAGAATTGCGGGGATTACAGGGGGGGGTGAGTGACAGGGATTACAGTGGTGTCAGAGGGATTGTGCGGCGGCGCACATGTTTTTCAGCTTGGCCATGGTGAGTTCGCGACCGAGCAGTCCGAGTCCGCAATCGGGCGCCGCAAGCAGGCGTTCAGCATCGATGTGATCGAGCGCCTGGCTGAGGCGATCACGGATATAGTCAACGCTTTCAACCTCGCTTTTTGCAATCGCGACCACACCGAAGATCACTTTTGTCGTCGGCAGGCGCTCTAGCAAAGTCAGGTCGTTGTGGCGATGCGTATCCTCGAACGACACCGCGTCGATGCTCGAGTACTCGATCGCATCCGCGATTTGCAGATAGGAACCGGGATCAGCCTTGGGGTAGTCGTCCCGGTCGAGCTTGTCCGGGTAACCGCAACACATGTGCACCGTGCGCTGAACGTTTTGCGGGCAGCCGTGAAACGCACGCTCGAGGTTTTCAAAACCATAATCGAGCGCCGCCTCCGGCTTGCGCGCGAACAGGGGTTCGTCGATCTGGATATGCACGCAACCGGCATCGGCCAGCGCCAGCACCTCGACATTCAGGGCCTCGGCAATATCCCTGCCCAGCGCCTTGGGATCCTTGTAAAAAGCGTCGTGATTGGTATCCGAAATCGTCATCGGCCCCGGCATCGTAATCTTGACCGGGCGCTTGCAGTTCGCCTGCGCACGCCGCCAGTCGGCGACCAGGAACTGATCGCGTATAGAGACCGGGCCGTTTATGGTTGGCAGCGCGGCCTCGTAAGTACCGCCGCGGACTTCCTTGCGCGTTAGATGCACGAAATCGAACCCGAGCAGGTGCCGGCAGTGATAATGGATGTAGTTTTCCCGTGATATTTCACCATCGGTCGGAATATCGATACCGCATTCGATCTGGTCATCGATAGCCTGCGCCACTCCACGGGCGATAATATCCTGCGCATCCGGCCCCAGATCGGCCATCGCCTTTTCCCACAGCGCGGTCGGATCCGCGGTATCCGGCCCGTCGGGATGGTTGAACCAGTCCGGCAGCTTGACGAAATCGGGCTTGGGATAAGCACCTATACAGGTAGTTTTAATTGGCATTGGAAAACCGCTCCTTAACTTTTAGTCGGATTGCATTGCTGCGCGGAGTTACCGGCTAAAAAAACCGGCTTCACGTCAGCCCTTATCTTACCAATAAGCGCATTGGATGCATAAGGTCCGCCATACCCGAAGGACCACCTTGTCGAAGTTGGAGGCTTGCGGGCAATGCCAACGCTTGCGTTGATCGGCATCGATAAGCCTTATTTTCCCGCGCCCTCAAACTGCCCCATCCCATCGCGGCTCAGCTTTCGGCGCAATCTGCCGATGAATTTGACATCCAGGCCTGGGGAGATTTCGCCCGCCCTGAACTTTCACGCGGATCACGCGCAGCTAGCGGTGCTCCGATTAACCGGCAGAGAACCGATCACTACCAATTGATTATCAGCTCATGAATTATTGCCAACTAAAAAAGCCGACCTTGTTGCAGGCCTATGGCTGACTATAAATCAGCGGATTTACAGATCTGGTTGAAATTGTTATGCCAGATGCTGCCCGGCTTTGGCCAGGCGGTTTTACTAACTGATTGCTGCGAGCAAACCGACTCGATGATTCGCTGGCCGGCCAGTTGCGAACTGCATGAAGACCTGATTTCGACAGCCGGCCTGGCCACCGCGCAGAACAAAAGCGTGACCACGACGCTGTCCTCAGGTCAGGCGAACGACTCGGCTGCCGATATGATCATCGCCTTACCTTTGACCCGAACCGACAATTTCAAAGGTACGCTCGCGATGCTGGTTAATATAAAGCCGTCGCAGCAATCGGTCGTGATGCAGATTCTGCACTGGGGCGAGGACTGGCTGGGGCTGCTTGCCGGCCGGCAACAGGCGGTAAGCCCGGTACCCGACGAACCCGCAAGCGACCGCAGCGGGGGGCTATTGCAAGGCGGCCGCTCGCGCTGGATTGCCCTGGGGATAGCGCTACTGCTGGGGGTGATGACGTTTACCAGCGGTACTTATCGAGTGACGGCTTCCGCCAATCTCGAGGGTAAAATACAGCGCGCCATCGTGGCGCCTTTCGACGGCTATATCGCGACCGCCCATGCCCGCGCAGGTGAAAACGTCGCCGCGGGCGAGGTGATTGCGGCGCTCGATACCGAGGAATTGCTGCTCCAGCAACAGCGATATGCCGCCGAAAAGAACGAATACATGCGTCAGTACCGCAAGGCGCTGGCGACGCGCGATCAAACCCAGGCGCATATCTTCAAGTCACAGGTAAGCCAGGCCGAAGCGCAACTCGACCTGGTCGAGAAAAAAATCGAGCGCGCGGCACTGGTGTCGACGCTCGACGGCGTCATTATTTCGGGCGACCTGAGCCGCTCGCTGGGCGCGCCGGTGGCTACCGGCGACGTCCTGTTCGAAGTCGCCCCGCTCGATGAATACCGCCTGATCATCCTGGTCGATGAAAAACAGGTAGTGGATGTCGTCGCAGGTCTGAGCGGAGGTTTGACGCTCAAGGCGCTGCCTGGCACAGCACTGCCGTTTGTCGTACACAAGGTTTCCCCCGTGTTCCAGGAAGAGGCGGACGGCATCGCTTATCGTGTCGAAGCGCGACTGGTAGAACATCATACGGCGCTGCGGCCGGGCATGGAGGGCGTCGCCAAAATCGATGTCGATCAGCGCAGCCTGATATGGATTTACCTGCACGAACTGTTCGACCTGATGCGCCTGTGGGCCTGGCGATGGCTGCCCTGAGCTCGGAAGCTGAACTAACGCAGGTCGAGGAAGCCTGGCAAAGCATTGCCGGCCTGAAGCTTCGTCCCCGCCCTGCAGTGCAATTTTACCAGCACCATTATCGCGGCCAGCCGTGGCTCATCATCGCCGACGAGCAAAATGAGAGTTATTTTCGCTGCAGCAACGATGCCGGGCATTTCCTCGAGTTACTGGACGGTTCGACCAGCGTGCAACAGGCGCTGGATGAAACCCGGCAGTCGCTGGCCTCGAGTTTGCAACAGCAGGATATCGTGATGTTAGTGGCAAACCTGAAATCCGCGGGGCTGTTGCAGGACGATGTCGCCGCCAATGACGACAGCAGCCAGGCAAAACCAAATCGCTGGCTCAGTCCTTTTGCTGTCAAGTTCCCCCTGTTTGACCCGGACCGCCTGCTGCAGAAAACCGCGGCTTTATATCGACCGTTATTCAGTCCTGCTGCCCTGACTATCTGGACTGTAATCGTTGTGCTGGGATTGGCAACCGCCTGGTTGAACTGGCAGGCGCTCGCCGACCATAGTGCGGCCAGGTTTGCTGATCCGCGCAACCTGCTGTGGTACTGGCTGCTGTATCCCCTGGTCAAGGGCCTGCATGAATTCGGCCATGCCTGCGCGACCCGGCGCTGGGGCGGCCCGGTGCATGAAATGGGAATCATGCTGCTGGTTTTCTTCCCGGTGCCCTATGTCGACAGTTCCGCGGCACATCGTTTCGGTTCGAAGCGCCAACGCATCACCGTGTGTGCCTCCGGTATCATGGTCGAGGTTCTGCTGGCTTCGCTCGCGCTGCTGCTCTGGGCCAACACGGGGCACGGGATACTGCATGACCTGGCGTTTGGTATCGTCGTTATTGGCGGCGTCTCGACGCTGCTGTTCAATGCAAACCCGCTGCTGCGCTTCGACGGCTATTACCTGCTCAGCGAATTGATTGAAATTCCGAATCTCGGAACCCGTTCCGATCAATACCTCGGCTACCTGTTCAAACACCATGTACTCGACCTGCCCGGCATACGTTCTCCGGTGACCGGCGCGGGTGAGATAAAGTGGCTGCTAACCTACGGTATCCTTGCCCGCATATACCGCGTCCTGATCACCCTTGCTATCGCTCTGTGGGCGGCGGGTAAATTATTGATAGTCGGCGTGCTGCTGGCTATTTGGGCGCTGGCCGGACAGATTTTTTACCCTCTGGCGCGCAGTATTTCACGCCTGATTCCCCTGGTTTTAAGCGCAAACCGGATGCCCCGCCTGCTGGCAGCGCTGTCGCTGGTTTCTGCTTCGGTCCTTGCCGGCCTGACTATTCCAGTCGGGCACAGCACCTATTCCGAAAGCGTCGTAAGCCTGCCCGAAAACGCCCTGATTCGCGCCGGTGCCGACGGCATCGTAACCCGCGTCGAGGCCCCGGATGGTGCCCCGGTCGCACGCGGAGAGGTGATCCTACAGCTGGAAAACCTGACACTGGAAGCAAAACGCGACGGCTTGCTGGCGCGCCTCGAGGAAATGCGCGCCAGGCAACAGCAGGTTTTTCTCCAGGATCGGTCCCAGGCCGACATTCTCAAGACTAAAGTTTCCGCGATAGAGGCCGATATTAAAGATGTCCAGCAACAGCTGGAGAGCCTGAAAGTCGTCAGTGCAGCCGATGGGTTGGTGTCATTGCCGACGGCGAACGATTTGCCAGGCAGGTATATAAGCCGGGGTGACGTCATAGGTTACGTTGCTGGTCCGGGCCAGGCCAGCGCGCTGGTCGTCATCCCGCAACTCGATATAGATACGGTCAGGCGAGATATGCAGGCGATAGAAGTGAGACTGAGCAGTCGACCCACCGAAACTTTGAACGCGGCGTTCTTACGCGAGCTGCCGCAGGGTACCGATCGCTTGCCCAACCGGATGCTGGGCTCCGCCGGCCAGGTGGTTCTGGATACCAGGGATGCCAGCGGCATGCAGCTGCTGGCGAACATATTCCTGGTGGAAATAGCCTTACCCCTGCGGATGTCAGGGAACTACCTGGGGCAACGTATTTACGTGCGCTTTGTTCATCAAAGCGAATCGCTGGGCAACAGGCTGCTGCGCAGACTCGACCAGTTCATGCTGCAGGCGCCTTTTGTGTAGCGATGGGAAGATGAAGATGGGATTTGGACGATTCTCTTGAGATTTGACCTGATTTGATCTTTTAACAGTTTTTTTGCGAGGTTTGCTTAAGCAAGACCAGTAAATGTTATGAATACCGTGATCTCCAGGTCCTTTTTCCTGATCGGCATTTATGCCTTGAGTCAGCCACTGTCGGCAAACGCCGCGACAGCCGGGTACAGCTCGATGCCCGCAGTGGATTGCGTTATCAACCCTTACCGTGTGGTCGATATCGCCAGTCCCGTCGCCGGCGTTATCGAAAAACTTTACGTCGAACGCAGTCAGCAGGTAGCCGCCGGCCAGGTGGTTGCGCAGCTGGAGGCGAGTGTCGAACGCGCCAATGTCGACCTGGCCAGGTATCGTGCCGGCATCCAGTCAGAAATCGGGCTCGGCAAGGTTAATATCAACTTCGATCAGTTGCGCAAGAAACGCGTCGACAGCCTGCTCGAAAAGCAGAATATCTCGCTCGAGAATGCCGACCAGATCGAACGCGAAGTGCAGCTCTCCAAATGGAAGCTCAGGCAGGCCAAAGAACTCGCCGATATCCGTAACCTGGAACTGCGCAAAGCCGAAGAGCAACTGCGGCAGAAGTCGATTCCGGCGCCCTTCGATGGTTTCGTGCTGGATACCTTCAAGTACCGCGGCGAGTATGTCGAGGACCAGCCTATTCTGCGCCTGGCGCAACTCGACCCGCTGGTGATCGAGGCCATCGTGCCGATGGAAAACTTTGGCGCAATCCAGGCCGGCATGCAGGCCGAGATACTGCCCGAGGTTCTGTTCAAGGATAAGCTGCAGGCCGAGGTGATAGCCGTCGACCGCATCGGCGATACCGCAAGCAATACCTTCGGCGTCAAGCTGAGGATGCCCAATCCCGAGAACCGCATTCCGGCGGGGCTCAAATGCGTGGTGAAATTCTTCGAAATGGCGAGCGAGCCGGCCAGCGGCGAGACTGACGATCAGGCCGCCGCAAAAAGCCCGGATAACCTGATCACGAGAACGACCGAGCCAGCCGCGCAACAGGCCAGTCTTGCGATAGTGTCCAACGCTAACGCGACGGAACCGGTCGCAGCACCGGTGGACCCTGTCGAGGAAAGTGTCAGCACTGCGGTTACCGATATCGCCGCTGCAAATGTCGAGCTTAATGCCGATACAAAAGCGGAAACTGCGGCAGTACCTGCCGGCGAAGAAATTATTCAATCCGCGCTATCTACGCAAACGCCAAGCAGCTACATGGTGCTGATCGAACAGCCGGCGACCGAGGATGAAGCGCAGGATCTCGTCGATCGGCTCAACGCCGCCGGCGTCAGCGATTTTCTGGTGTTTTCCAATGGCGTCAACAAGGGATTCATTTCGCTCGGCGTATTCAGCACCCGGGTCAACGCGACAAATCGACAACAGAGTCTCGACCAGCTTGGTTTCACGACTCTTACCGTTGAAAGATACGACTAGGCCCGTAACTGCCATGACTTCCGATCTTTTTAATCAGATTATTTCGAGCTGGCCCGACGGGGCCGTTTTGCGTTTGGCCATTTGCCATTCGCAATTGACTGCTGTCGCACGATGCCAGGCTATCGAGAGATCAGCGTCGTCGAAAACAGAATTCGCTGACGAATAAAAAATCGGGATGTGGAAACCAAAAACTAATCTTCGTCAAAGCGCGCCATCGGATGTTGACACGACATCCGTGTTTTTCGAGCGCATGGAACCCAGGATCCTGTTCTCGGCAGACGCGCTGGCCGGGCTGGTTGCGACCGATCCCTTCGCCGACAACGACAGCGCCAATGCCGGCATGAATATCGGCGCCAGCGCCAGCTTCCTGATGGAGCTCTATACGCAGGAAGAATCAAGCAACGACAGTCAGGCACCGACCGACGCTGAGCGGGCCTCGCAGTTCGATGCGTTGCGAGTGGCCTTCGACACCGCGGATACGACTAGCGAGCCGACAGACTCGCTCGACAGCCTGGGGACGTTGCTCGACGGCGCCGAATCCGGTGCGGAAACCCGTCAGGAAATCATCTTCGTCGATGCCGCCACGCCGGATTACCAGCAACTACTCGCCGGATTGAATACCGACACGTCCGCAACCGATTACCAGATTTTTATTCTCCAGTCCGACCGTGACGGCATCGAGCAGATCACCGAAGTACTCGGTGGCCTGGATGCGATCGACGCAATACACCTGGTCAGTCACGGCAACGAGACAGGCCTGCAACTCGGTAATAATTGGCTCAACCAGGATTCGCTATCCGACAGCTCGGAACTGCTCGGCACCTGGTCTTCGGTTCTGGAAAAAGTCGCCGACATTCTGATCTACGGCTGTAATCTTGCCGCCGGGGATTCGGGATTAAGACTGATCGATCGTCTGGCCGATCTTACCGGGGCCGACGTGGCTGCGAGCGACGATCTCACCGGAGCGACCGAGTTGGGCGGCGACTGGGACCTGGAATACCGCGTTGGCGACATAGAGAGCAAAGTTGCGGTCTCGGAGCCCATGCAGCAAAAATGGTTTGCCGTACTGGCGCCACCCGTTTTTCAGAATGGCGGTCCTTTCAATGTCGACGAGGGTGCAACGGCCACGACCATAGTCGGTAACGTCGATGGCGACGATGGCGACGGGGGCGCGGTCGACGCCGGCATCACTTACAGCATTACGACGAATGTGAATCCTGACGGGGATGGCGTTGACGCGTTTGCGATCGATTCATCCAGCGGGGAGATTACGGTCAACGATGCTGGAGACCTCGACTTCGAAGGCGCGAGCTCGCTCGTTATCACGGTCGAGGCCGACGACGGCTCGGAAACGAGCTCCACCAACGTGACCATCGACATCAATGACGTCGCGCCGAAACTGTCGGCACTGGGCGCAGACGTCATCAAACTGGGCCAGGCCTATATGCTGGATCTGACCGCGGCTGAACCCGGCACCAGCGGCATCACCAGCTACACGGTCAACTGGGGCGACGGTACCATCACGACCGAAGCCTACACCGATCGTACCACCGAGGTGTCTCATATCTACACCGATGCCGGCTTTACCTACAACATCACTTTTGCGGCGAACGATGTTAGCGACACCTGGACCTCCAGCGATCTAATTGTCGGTAACTGGATTCCGGGCGGTGAAGATGTCTTTATCTTCGATGGTGAAACCGGTAGTGCAGATGGCGTGTTCGATTCGACCGGTGGCGTGGTAGATCGACCCTATGCACCGGTCGTCGGCCCCGACGGTAATTTTTATGTCTCCGGGTATAACTCGGACAACATTGCAAAGTTCGCCGCGGATGGTAGTTATCTCGGCCTGTTCAGTTCACACCCTCAACTGAACAATCCTTCTGGCCTGGCCTGGGGCAGCGATGGCAACCTGTATGTCGCCAACTACGGCGGCGACAACATCCTACGCTTTCAGGCCGATGGTACTTTCATCGACGAATGGGGAGTTGGTGGAACCTTGAATGGCCCCACCGGCCTCGCTTTCGGCCCGGTCGGTGACCTCTATGCCTCGAGCTGGGACAACAACCTGCTGGTCAAAATCGATGGCGCTAGCGGTGGGGCCGCTACTACGGTGATCGGCGCCGGCCTCAACAGACCCGAACAAATCGTCTTCGACGGTGCCGGCGACCTGTTTATCGCCAACGCTGGCAACAACGAGGTGTCTCGCTGGAACGGAGCCGTTTTGACGAGTTACTTTACTCATGTCGACCTGTCGTTTGCTACCGGTCTCACCTTCGGTCCCGATGGTGACCTCTACGTCTCGAGCTACAGCAACGACAAGATTCTGCGCTATGACGGCGTCACAGGAACGGTATTTGCCGACGACGGCCCGGGTGGACTCCGAGATCCTGAATACCTGACCTTTACCCCGGACCAACAGGTCACCGTGGTGGGCAATTACGCGCCAACGATCTCGGTGCCGTCAGAGGTCTTTATCAACGAACTGCATTACGACAACCTCAATGTCGATACCGGTGAAGCCATCGAAGTGATGGGGCCGGCGGGTACCGATTTAACCGGCTGGAGCCTCGCCCTCTACAGCAGCGGGAATGGAAACATCGTATATGACACGGTTGCTTTGAGCGGAACCATTGCCGATCAGTCAAACGGATACGGAACGGCGGTGGTTACTTTTCCCAGCGATGGAATTCAAAATGGCGTCAGTGACGGTATTGCGCTCGTCAATCCGAAGGGACAGGTAATTCAGTTTATCAGTTACGAAGGCACGTTGACCGCGGCCGATGGGCCAGCGGTCGGCCTGACCAGCGTCGATATCGGCGTGTCCGAAACCAACACAACGCCCGCAGGTTACTCCTTGCAGCTAACCGGTACCGGATCCGAAATGACCTGGATGACCGAATCAGCCAATACCTTCGGCGCGCTCAACACCGGGCAGAATATTTTTGCATTCGATAACGGGCTCGAAGACACCGACAATGTTTACACCCATGCACAAATGCTGGCCCTGCTGGGCGCCAGCGACGTCGATGATATCGATGCGAATTTGACCATCGACATTACCAACGTCGTCAACGGTACCCTGGTGATGGCTGGCGGCACCGGCGGTCTGGGTACCGTATTTACCTTTACCCCGGCCCCCGAGTTCAGTGGCCAGCTCACGTTCGATTACCAGGTGTTCGATGACGATGCCGCGGGTTCCGCGATTGGCAACGGCATCATCAATATTGCCGCGGTCAACGATGCCCCGAGCGCCACCAACCTCAGCAGCACCTCGGCCTACAACGAGGGTGATCCGAGTGTCGCGATCACCGACATTGTCGTCACCGACGTGGATGCAGGCGAAATCATTACCGCGACCCTGACGCTGGCCGATACCTCGACCGGCAGCCTCAGCGCCAACGACGGCGCGACCTACGACGGCCTGACCGGCATCTGGACCATTACCGATACGATGGCGAACATCAACACGGCGCTGGCCAACCTGGTGTTCAATCCGATTGTTACCAACACCCTTGATACCAGTATCACCGTCAGCATCGACGACGGCGATGAAGATGCGAGCGGTCCGCTCAGCGGCACCATTACCCTGGATGCAACCCCCGTTAGCAATGGGATTGATGTAACGACACCCGCAACCGATAGCACCCTCGAAGACACGGACCTGGTCTTCTCCGTGGCGAACGGGAACGAGATCACGGTCGCCGATGGGACAATCGACGACCCGTTGCTGCGAACCACCCTGACGGTCACCAACGGTACGCTCACCCTTGCCACGACCGCTGGCCTGACTTCGGTGACGGGTGATGGCACCGATACCGTTATCTTGATTGGCTCGGAAAGCGATATCAATACAGCGCTGGACGGGCTGACCTACGCACCGACTAACAGCTACAGTGGCCCGGCGGACCTGACTGTCACCACCGATCTGCAGGCCGATCTGTTGGGTTATTACGAGTTTGAGATCAACGGCGATATCGGCAATGACACCAGCCCGAACGGAACAAACGACGGAGCCGTGGCCGGAGCGACGCAGATCATCGACGGCACCCGGGGCAACGTACTCCACCTTGACGGAAACGACGTCATCACCATACCGGGCACCTTCGGTGACCCACAGAACCTCACCCTCGCGGCGTGGGTGCAGCTCGATGCCACGTCTGGCCAAAGCGAGGTCATCAGTCTGGGGGACAGAGTGATCCTTCGGCTGGACATGACTTTCAGCGGCCTGGGTGTATTTGGTTCTTTCTACGACGGATCAAACTATCTCACGACTTCCTCGGGCACGTTCATCTCCGGCACTGGCTGGCACCATGTCGCATACACGCTCGACGGCACGGCAAACGAGCAGACCCTCTACATCGACGGGGTCGCGGTGGATACGACAAACCACGCCCCCCCGGTGGTGTACGCGGGCGGCAACTCCACGCTGGGGAGCCACCCCACCAACCCTAGCTACTTCCTTGAGGGGGAAATGGATGATGCCCGCATCTACGACCGGGCACTTAGCGCCGGTGCAATTCAGGCGCTCGCGAACGACCAGTTCAGCGATACAGAAATAATATCGATCACGGTTAATCCCGTTAACGACGCCCCGACGGCCACGAACCTAAACAGCACGTCGAATTACAACGAAGGCGACGCGACTGTGCCGATCACCGACATCGTGGTCAGCGATCTCGATACGGGTGATATCATCACCGCGACCCTGACTCTGACCGATACCGCCACCGGCAGCCTGAGTGCCAACGACGGCGCGACCTATACTGCGGGGACCGGGATCTGGACCATTACCGACACGGTCGCCAACGTCAACACCGCGCTCGCCAACCTGGTATTCAACCCGACGGTCAATAACGAGGTCGACACCAGCATCAGCGTCAACATCGATGATGGTGACGAAGATTTAAGCGGCGCACTAACCGGCACCATCGATCTGGACGTAACGCCGGTCAACGATGCCCCGACGGCCACGGGTGGCTCTCAGGGTTGGCTCTACAACGAGGGCGTTGCTGTACTGAACCTGGTCGATATCGTTGTCAGCGACGTTGATTCAGGAGAGATCATTACCGCGACCCTGACCCTGGCCGACACGGGTACTGGTAGCCTGAGCGCCAACGACGGGGCGACCTATACGCCCGGCACCGGGGTGTGGACGATCACCGACACACTGCCGAACGTGAATACCGCCCTGGCCAACCTGGTATTCAACCCGAACACCGATAACGATATCAATACCACTATCAACGTGCATATCGAGGATGCCGCCGGCGCCGGTCCGGCCGACAGTACCATCGACCTGGATGTCACTCCCTTCAATGATGCGCCCACAGCCACCAACATGACACAGGTGCTGCCCTACAACGAGGGTGACGCTGTTGTAGCCGTGAACGATATCGTGGTCACCGAGGTGGACACCGTTGACACGATCACCGCCACCCTGACGCTGGCCAACACCAGCACCGGGGCCCTGAGTGCCAATGACGGTGCCAGCTACAATGGCGGTACCGGGATCTGGACCATCACCGATACGGTGACCAATGTGAACACGGCCCTCGCCAATGTGGTCTTTAACCCCAACCCTGCCAATGATGTGGACACCACCATCACTACCCACATCGAGGATGCCGCGGGTACCGGGCCGGTTGATGGCAGCATCACCCTGGATGTCACGCCAATCAACGATGCGCCGACCGCGACGAATCTCTCCAGCACCTCGACTTACAACGAAGGTGATGCCAGCGTGGCGATCACCGACATCGTCGTCAGCGACATCGATACGGGTGACACCATCACTGCCACCCTGACCCTGGCCGATACCGCGACCGGCAGCCTCAGTGCCAACGACGGCGCCAGCTATACCCCGGGCACCGGCGTCTGGACGATCACCGGCACGGTGGCCCAGGTCAACACCGCGCTGGCCAACCTGGTTTTTAACCCGACGGTCAATAACGAGGTCGACACCAGTATCAGCGTCAACGTCGACGATGGCGATGAAGATGGCAGCGGCGCGCTGACCGGCACCATCGACCTGAACGTGACCCCGGTTAACGATGCCCCAATCGCCACCAACCTGTCCTCGGGCACAAATTATGACGCGTCCGATTCCGTTGTGGCCCTGAACGATATCGTGATCAGCGACGTGGATAGCGGTGAAACGGTAACCGCAACCCTGACACTGGCCAACGTGAATGCCGGCAGCCTGAGCGCCAACAATGGCGCTACCTACAATGCGACTACAGGTGTGTGGACGATTACAGGCTCGGTCGCGCAGGTTAATAACGCACTGGCTAATCTTGAGTTTTCCCCGGTAGCGAACAATACGCTGGATACAACTGTCGCAATCAGCATCGATGACGGCGACGAGGACAGCAGTGGACCATTGCTTGGCGCCATGAGCATCACGGTTAATCCGCTGCCCGTGGTGGACCCGCCGGTGGATCCGCCGGTCATTGAAAGCGAACCAGATGATCCTGTTGAAACACCGGAAACAGAACCACCTGTTGAAACGCCTGACGCGGAGGTAGTGGTTGAACTGACCAAGGACAATCCCCTGCTGGTCGTGGGTAGCGGACCTGTCATTCCCGGCGTGAGTAATGATCCGGCCCCGAGTCTGCTGGCAGCTTCCGTTGTCGAATTCGTAAATCCCGAAGCTCGCGTCGATAACAGTGAAGTTCCCCGGGAAAACAGCGTAGCAAAACCGGTTGGCGTGGATACTTTACTGATAAAACTGCGAGAGCAGCTCGAATTTTTCGACGACCCGATATAGTTAATCGGTGCCGAATCGTTTATCACTAAATTAAACGATATGCGCGAAGCGCTGGTGTCAGAGACCGAAAATACGGAAAAGGTCATCGGCAGCAGCCTGACAGTCACGGCTGGCTTCTCGGTCGGTTATGTCGTCTGGCTGGCTAGAAGCGGCGTGCTCCTGAGTAGCGTGCTTTCCTCGTTACCCGCCTGGCGTTTTATCGATCCGCTACCGGTACTTTCCGGTTTGCACAGCGGTAAAAGTGACGGCGATGAAGAATCGCTCGAATCCATGGTCGAGGATAACGAGATTGATGGGGAAAGTGATGCAGCAGCGAAGGGTGATCCTGGTGAAGTTTGATATTTTCACCCATTGTTCCCCGGGGACTGGTTATGCTTGAGCGAATTTTCAAGGGGCATACCGCTCGGGTCAGGATTGCACTGGGACTCTCGGGCATGCTGGTAACCTTGATGCTGCTGGCGTCTATCACCGGCCTGGTTCCCGACCGTCATGCGGCAATAAGGGATGGCCATGCGAGACTGGCCGAGACCATCGCGGTAAACAGCTCCATTTTTATTACCACTAGCGATATACGGCGCATGCAGGCTAATTTAGACATCGTTGTCGAACGTAACGAGAATATTCTATCCGCGGCGGTGAGACGGATGGACGGAAGCGCAGTGGCCATGATCGGCGACCATATGAATCACTGGCGTATATTCGAGCAGGGTAAGTCAACGGACTCGCAGGTGGTCGTGCCTATTTTCGAGGGTTCCGAAGAATGGGGCCAGGTTGAACTCAGGTTCGAGCCCCTGTTGCCTTCGACCTGGTATGGCGAGTTTATGCATCCCGCGTTTCTATTGATCGGTTTTGTTTCGTTCACCAGTTTTATCCTGTTTTACTTTTACCTGGGCAAAATGCTGAAACAACTGGATCCCTCGCAGGCCGTGCCCGACCGCGTACGTTCGGCGCTTGATACCATGGCTGAGGGTTTACTGGTTATCGATGCCAAGCAAAATGTCGTACTGGCCAACCAGGCATTTACAGCACTCGTAAATGAATCGTCAGATTCACTGATTGGACGGCATATTGAAAGATTTCCCTGGTTTAACCGGGAAGATCAGCCGCTTGATAGCGATCGTGCTCCCTGGTCGAAGACCCTGGCGGACGGGATAACACGCACTGCCGATATGATCCGATTGAATATCGACGAAGAATCTAGCCGAACTTTCAAGACCAACTGCTCGCCTATTCTTTCCGGTGGCGGCAAGCCAGCCGGTGTACTGATCAGTTTTGACGATGTTACCGAACTCGAGCAGAAGGAGCTCGAATTACGAATCTCCAAGGAAGAAGCCGAGCAGGCAAACCGCTTCAAGAGCGAGTTTCTGGCAAATATGAGCCACGAAATTCGAACCCCGATGAACGCTATTCTCGGTTTTTCCGAGGTGCTCAAAAGAGGCTATGACCGGGATAGCAAAGACAGCATCCGCTATCTCAATACCATTTCCTCCAGCGGTAACCACTTGCTGAACCTGATCAACGACATACTGGATTTATCCAAGGTCGAGGCCGGCCATATCGAAATAGAAAAAATCAATACCCCGGTGCATCAGATAATTCATGAAGTAGTGCAAATCATGCAGGTCAAAGCGGATGAAAAAGGTATTTATCTGCGCTATGAACCATCGTGCCCGTTACCAGAAACTATTCATAGCGATGCCGGCAAGATCCGGCAGATCGTAACCAACCTGGTGGGTAACGCCATCAAGTTCACCAGTACGGGCGGGGTTAAGGTGGTAACCAGGCTGGCGGAAAATGGCGATGACGCCCTTCTAATGATAGACGTAATCGATACCGGTATAGGCATGACACCGCAGCAGGCAGTCGATGTGTTCAATCCATTCACCCAGGCAGACAGCTCGATTACACGGCGTTTCGGTGGCACCGGCCTCGGATTAACCATCAGCAAACGTTTTGCCGAGGCCCTGGGTGGCGATATCGTGGTATCGAGCATGGTGGATACGGGTAGTCAGTTTACCGCAACTCTGGGCACAGGACCGATAGCAGGAGTAAGACGCCTGGATATTGACGAGCTCCTTTCCAGTCACTGGCAGGAGACTGCGACCGAGAAAAAGCATTGGAAATTCCCCGCATCCAGGGTGCTGGTTGTCGATGATGGCGAGGAGAATCGAGAGTTGCTGAAAGTGGTGCTAGCCGATATCGGGGTTGCGGTGGCGACGGCTGAAAATGGCCAGCATGCGCTCGAACAACTGGAAAGCCAGGATTTCGATATCGTGCTGATGGATGTGCAAATGCCGGTGATGGACGGATACACGGCAGCAGGTCTGATGCGGGAAAGAAAGTACAGCTTGCCGATAATCGCCATGACCGCTGACACGATGCTGGGAGCCGAGCAGAAGTGCCTGGATGCGGGTTACAGTGAATACATGACCAAACCGGTTGATATCGATCACCTGATAGACAGGTTGGCGGATCACCTGGGCGGTGAGCTGCTGACCGAGTGGGAACCCACCAAAGCAGAGAAGGTCGATCAGGCATCAGTCGCCGATGCTCAAGCAGGCGAGCTCGAGGCAATAGTTTCCAGTCTACCCATGTCAAATCCCAAGTTTCGCAGCATCGTCGAAAAATTTGTTATCAGGCTTGGGGAACAGTTGACGGCCATCGATTCAGCCTGGAGTCAACGCAACTATGATGAACTCGCAAAGCTGGGGCACTGGCTGAAGGGATCGGCAGGAAGCGTCGGTTTTAACCAGTTTGTCGAGCCGGCGCGGGAATTCGAGCAGTTTTCGAAAGAGCAGAATGACTCTAATCTACCCGACTCGATACAGGCATTACATGCTATCTACGACAGGGTGACCGTGGAGGCATCAGCGACAGGCAAAGCTGTTCTGGAAATAGTGAAACCAGGAAAAGAGTATTTCATTCCAGAAAAGCTCGTTTCCCCCTATCTCGAAACCAAACCTAGACTAAGGCCAGCCATCGGAATTTTTATCAACCAGTTATCGGCCAAGTGCGACGACGTAGACACCGCGGTTGCAGAAGAAGATTTCCAGGAAATTGAAAAATTTGGTTATTGGTTAAAAGCCTACGGTGGCTCGGTCGGATTTGACGTATTTACAGAACCAGCGCGGGATCTCGAAACCTATGCAAAAGAGAAGCAACTCGATTCTGTTCAGCATACGGTCAGTGTAATCAAGCAACTCAATAGTCGAATCGTGAATACGGACCTGGATTAAGCCGCGACGACCGGGATACCGATAGGAAAAACCAATCGGAAATTTGATATTACCCGGCTTCCTTTTAAACCACTTGAACTAGAATTAACTTAACTCTCAGAGGTATCACGATTCTGCAACAGGACGATCCACATGATTCAGCATTGAAGACATCGACCATCATGATGGTCGATGACGAACCCGTGATGCTGGAAATTGTCCAGGCCTTACTCGAAGAGGAGGGATATCAGCATTTTATCCCGGTCGGAGACTCGACCCGGGGAATTGATAAATTAGTCAGTGCCGATCCCGATATCTTGCTGCTCGATCTGGATATGCCCGAAGTGGATGGATTCGAGGTATTGACAAGGGTTCGGATGGTCGATGAATACCAGCATTTACCGGTAATTATCCTTACCGCATCCGAAAATCCCAATAACAAGCTCAAGGCCCTGGAACTGGGCGCAACGGACTTTCTGTCCAAACCGGTTGATCCCAGTGAACTGGCATTGCGAGTTAGAAATACGCTTGCCGCCAAAGCCTACCAGGATCATTTGACCTATTACGATAACCTGACCGGACTGCCTAATCGAAAACTATTCATAGACCATCTTGGTAAGGGTGTCGCCCAGGCAAAAAAAGAGAATCGATCCCTGGTGTTGCTGGAAATTGGTCTCGATCATTTTCAGAATATAAACGAGTCCCTGGGTGTTCACGGCGGAGACCATATTCTGCAAACTGTCGCAGAACGCCTGCTTGGCGTTTTACGCGGCTGTGATGTTGTCGGGCGCAGTAATAATACGTTAGCAATAGAAAATACGGCGCGCACCGGCGGCGACGAATTTTCGGTCGTACTATACGGGGTTGACAGCGTGGAGAATGCTTCTGTTGTCAGTAGCAGAGTACTGGAGGCGGTCAAACAGCCCTTCACCACGAATGTCGATGACGTTTACCTGACGGCCAGTATTGGTATTGCGGTATACCCGGACGATGGGAGCGAAGCCGATGCGCTGATCAAGCATGCCGCCTCGGCACAGGATTTTGCCAAGACTCAGGGCAGGGATAGATACCAGTTTTATTCCAGTGAAATGGAAGCGCGTTCCAGATCGATAACAAAAATGGTATCTGATCTGAGGACCGCACTGGAAGAACGGCAATTTGAACTTTATTACCAGCCCCAGGTTGATGCGAGTAACGGCAGCGTTATCGGCATGGAGAGCCTGATACGCTGGTTCCATCCCGAACACGGGCTGGTGTCGCCATTAGATTTCATACCGGTCGCTGAAGAAATGGGCTTGATTGTTCCCATTGGCGAGTGGGTGTTGAGTGAAGCTTGCCACAGCGCCAGCGAATGGATCTCGGCAGGCCACAGTGGACTCAGGGTGTCGGTCAATGTTTCAGCCAAGCAATTCCTGGATGCAGGCTTCAAGGCTTCGATAGTTTCCGCGCTCAAATCCAGTGGCCTCGACCCGCGATGCCTGGTGCTGGAAATAACCGAGAGCATGCTGATGGGTGATATCGAGCAGCTTGCGAGCTTGCTGCAGGACATAAAAAAACTGGGGGTCTTATTTGCCCTGGATGATTTTGGCACCGGTTACTCTTCGTTGAGTTACCTGAAAAAATTTCCTATCGATGAACTGAAAATCGATCGTTCGTTCCTGCTCGATGTGCCGGTCAACAACGACGATAGTTCAATTGTTAGAGCTATCATAGCGATGGCGCACAGCCTGGGGCAGAATGTGGTTGCCGAAGGGGTAGAGGACGATAAGCAGCTTGAATTTTTAAGGCGGCATAACTGCAATACTATTCAGGGGTTCTACTTCAGCAAGCCGCTAAACCGGGTTGAATTTACCAGTTACCTGTCCCCAAAAGCGCGCGCATGCCAGCAAGGCTGACATCTTCAACCCGACTTAGATAGATCGGGATGTTCGGCTCGGTCTCCGGGTCAGAAATAACGCCTCATCTCATTTCCGGGCTATTGCAAAAGCCAGTACGTTCACTGCCCCCGGCCGGGCATTAACCCCGCATGCGTTCTGCTTTGGGGTCGTACATCGCACCCAGGCTGGCGGTCGCGGGAACACGGACACCGGCCACATCGATTTCAAGGTTGCCCGCCTCGATGTACTCCCGGGTGATTTCTTCTTCCACTTCGACATACCCAAGACCGACCGCGCCGCCGAGCGTATGCCCGTAGTCGCCCGAGGTCAGGTGGCCGACAATCTCACCGTCGCGCAGAATCGGTTCATGGTGATACAGCATCGCCTCCGGGTCCGCGAGCAGGAACTGTACCAGGCGCTTGTTCATGAAACTGCGCGATTCCTTTTGCTGCAGCATCGCATCACGCCCAATGAACGGTGCTTCCTTGTCAAATGCGAGCACAAAACCCATGCCGCATTCGAGTGACGTGTCATGATCGGCGACGTCATGCCCGTAGTGCACGAATTTCTTTTCCATGCGGCAGGAATTAAGCGCGTGCATGCCGGCCAGGCGCAAGTCATGAGCCTGCCCCTTTTCCCACAGGTAGTCAAAAGCGTGGCGAGCCTGGTCGACCGGAACATAAAATTCCCAACCGAGCTCACCGACATAAGATACCCGTCCGGCGTATCCGCGGGTCATGCCGAGCTCGATCGAATGGAAATCGCCAAACGGAAAATTCTCGGTGGCGAAGTCGTGATCGACGGCGTCGCTGAGCAAAGACCGACTATCGGGGCCCATGACTCCGAGCATCGCCCAGGCGTTAGTGATGTCACTGACGCAACAGAACTCGTCTTCAGCGATATGCGATTTCAGCCAGTGCAGGTCTTTGATCGTCTGCGCTGCGCCGCTGATGACCCAGAATTCGTTTTCGGCGATACGGGTCACGGTCAGATCGGCCTCGATACCGCCGCGTTCGTTGAGCCAGTGGGTATAAACCATGCGTCCGGGTTCCACGTCGACGTTGGCGCTGGAAATCCGTTGCAGCAAATTGACCGCGTCACGTCCCTGCACCAGGTACTTGGAAAAAGAACTCTGATCAAACAGGACAACCTTTTCCCGTGCGGCCTTATGCTCGGCGGCGCTATGCTCAAACCAGTTCTGTTTGCCAAAGCTGTACTCGTATTTCGGCTCGACTCCGTCGGGCGCAAACCAGTTCGGACGCTCCCAGCCGGCGGCCTCACCGAAACAGGCGTTGCGTTCGAGCAGGCGTTCGTGCAGCGGAGAATGCCGCAGGTCACGCGCGGTCTCCATCTGCTTGTAAGGATAGTGGTTGTCATAGAGCAGGCCCAGGGTCTCGGTAACCCGCTGCTCGATATATTTCTGCGTCGACTGGAACTGGAACATGCGGCGGATATCGTTGCCCCACAAATCCATCGGTGCGTGACCCTGGTGCATCCAGTCGGCGAGCGCACGACCGAGGCCGCCCGAAGTCTGGATGCCGACCGAATTCAAACCGCAGGCGACGTAGAAATTCTTCAGCTCCGGGCTTTCGCCCATGTGGAACTGGTCATCCGGGGTAAAGCTTTCAGGACCGCAGAAGAAGCTGCGCCAACCGCACTCCTGCAGCATCGGCACACGGTACATCGCCTGCTCCAGCACCGGCATGAATTGTCCGTCGAGATGGCCTTCGAGTTCTTCGAAAGCGAAATCAAGCGGTACGCCATTCTGCCCCCAGGGTACCGCGTTAGGCTCGAAAGCACCGACCAACAGGCTGCCGGCGTCTTCGCGGTAATAGGCGCAGTTATCGTGATCGCGCATGACCGGCAGATCGCCCGGTAAATCATCGAGCTTGTCGGTATGCGCGTAGTAATGTTCACAGGCATGCAGGGGCACGCTGACCCCGGCCATACGACCGATTTCGCGACCCCACAGACCGCCGCAGTTGACCACGTAATCGGCCCTGATTTCGCCCTGGTCGGTGACCACACCGGTAACACGTCCGTTGGCCTTGCTGACACCGGTAACGCGCACCCCCTCGAGACAGAGCGCGCCGCGCCCACGCGCACCCTTGACGAAAGCCTGGGTCACGTCGACCGGGCTCGCGGTGCCGTCCTGTGCGACCCAGCTGGCGCCGAGCAGGTCGCCGCTTTCGAGGAAAGGATAAATCGATTTTGCCTCTTCCGCGGTAATGATATCGACTCGCGTTACACCAAAGGCGTTGTTCATCGCCGCGACCCGCTTCAATTCCTCGAAGCGCGCTTCGCTGTGTGCGATGCTCAACGAACCGACCTGTTTGAAGCCGGTCGATTGACCGGTTTCCGCCTCGAGCTCGTTCAGCACCGCCATCGAGTATTCGCACAGGCGAGCCTGTGACTCATTGGCCCGCATCGTGCCGACCAGCCCGGCGGCGTGCCAGGTTGTGCCGCAACTGAACTGGTTACGCTCCAGCAGTACCACGTCGGTCCAGCCCAGTTTGGCGAGGTGATAGGCGACACTGGAGCCGATCACTCCACCACCGATAATAACCGCGGACGCGCGCTCGGGAATTGAAATTGACATGATAAGGGCTACCTCGGGTTTGCCTGTGCAGATAACCCCCTATTCTGCATTAATTATTTTATCGATAGCAAACAGAATCGGCAGTTGTCGGCTGTAATGGCGGGGGAATCCCGCAACCGGTGCGGACACATTTAAGCAAGGCGGGCATTAACTGCCGCTATTCGTTTTCGTCATCCTTGTCGAAGGTCCAGTTGGTCTGGTCGCAGTATTCGATTAACTGCTCGAGCTTTACCGGTTCGCTAAAGTAATAACCCTGTTGCAGATTACAGCCGAGATCGATCAACATGCGCGACTGCTCCTTGCCTTCGATGCCCTCGGCAACGACCTGGATACCCAGATTCTGCGCGATGTCGATAATATTCAGCACCATCAACCGATCCTCGTCACTGGTGGTGATATTGTCGATAAAGCTTTTATCGATTTTGAGTTCGTCGATCGGCAATTGCTTGAGCAGGCTTAAGGAAGAGTAACCGGTACCAAAATCGTCGAGTGATATTTTGACTCCCAGCTCGCGAATTTGATTGAGTACCGGAATCAGGTACTGCAGGTCGTCGATAAAGATACCCTCGGTAATTTCGAGTGTCAGTTGCTGCGCCGGGAAATTACAGGCCGCGAGACTCGCCGCCAGCCTGTCGACAAACCCGTTTTCCTGCAGTTGGCGAATCGAAACATTGATCGACAGCAGCAGGCTGGTGCAGCGCTGGCTATCGGCGATCAGCGTCATGTCCTTGAGCGCCTGGTCGATCACGTAATGCCCGATATCGATGATCATCCCGTTACCCTCCGATACCGGAATAAACCGATCCGGCGCAATCAGACCTTTCTCGCCATGCTGCCAACGGATCAGCGCTTCGACACCTACCGGCAATTTCGAATCCGCCACCTGGGGCTGGTAAACCAGGGAAAACTCGCCGTCGGACAGGGCCTGCGGCAGCGCATGCTGGATATAGGTCGTTTCCATCAACTGATCGCGCAGTTCGCCGGAGAAAATATTGAAACTGTTTTTGACATTCTTCGCCTGGTACATCGCGGTATCCGCAGCGCTGAACAGCTCTTCAAACGCTGTGCCGTCCTCGGGATAACGGGACACACCGATACTGGCGCCCATGACAAAGTTGTACTGTTCTACATAGTAGGGTGCCGCTATGGCCTGCAACACCCCGTTGGCGAGACTGGCAATCGAGTCTTCGTCACAGCGCCGGGAAAGAACGATAAACTCGTCTCCACCCTGACGGCACACCAGGTCGGTTTTCCCGGCAATAGACAGCAGACGCCCGGCCACCTGCTTGAGCAGGTTGTCACCGTACGAATGGCCATGGCTGTCGTTGATGTTCTTGGAATTATCCAGATCGATGAAAAACACCGAAAACGGCTCTGCTCCGCTATGAATCCATTGCGCTTCCGCGATGCGCAGAAACTGTCGGTTCTTGAGCCCGGTGAGGAAATCCTCGCTGGCCTGGTCGACCAGTTGCTGGTGATTTATTTGTTCAAACCGGTTTATACGCCTGAACATCCAGAAGGCAAGACCGAAAATAATGCAAAAAGTTATAACGTAGAAAACCACCGACTTATACAGTTGCCCGAGCAGAAAATCCCGCGGCAGTATGGTAGCTGACCACATCTGGTATTTCGGCAGGTAAACGATCGAGTGCAGATTGACCTTGCCGTCGCTGCCCTGGGCACTGAACACCACGGGGGCAGTGTCTTCTCTAAGTGTCGCAAGAGAAAGCCCGAGTTGATTATCGAGGGATTGTTCAAACAGTTCGATATATCGCATCGACATCGGCTCGTCGATGGTTCTGCGCAGCGCGGTCTTATCGGCAATGCCGCTGACATAGGCATAGTAAAACTCGTTATCGTGAAAAACCTGCAACTGGTACGGCGCCCCGGCACTGGATTCCTGGTTCATCGACTCCAGTCGCGGGATCAGCTCACGCGGCTTGATGCCGGCGGTCATGACGCCGATAACCTGGTTATCTTCGCCGCGGACACTCTTGCGAATCGGGATCACCAGGTCATCGAGTGCCTCCAGGTAATAAGTCCTGCCGAGAACCATGCGTTCCATCTGCATTGCCTTGTCAAAACTCTTCCGGCTATTTTCCAGCTCCCTCAGATTGGGCATCCGGTCGAGATCGAGGTTGGAACTACTCACCACGATATCGCCATCCATGTTTGCCAACCCGAAGGCCAGCAAAGAACTATTCTGTTGCAATATCTGGTCGAGCAGATGCTGCGTGCTGATTTTACTTTGCGCGGATTTATCCGCCAGAATCTGCCGCCCCAGCAGGTCGAGCATGATTTCCTGCTGATCGAAATTCAGTGTCATCGAAGACGCGAAGATTCGGTTCAGGTAAGCCAGTTCAACAGCGGCGCCCTGGCGTAATTCTTCCCAGCGGGAATAGGTGGTGGCGACGAAATACGCCAACCCCATTACCAGGAATACATTGTAGATAAGCCAGATATTTTTCTTGAACTGCACCAGAATTCCATTTTTAGTGGGGTTTAGGTACAGAGTGTAGTACAGGTGGGCTTTTTAACTAGATTTCAGGCACGAAAATCAAGCATACCGCGGCCATCAGAAGCTTGCCGCAATCCCTCGCGATAAACCTGCAGGAACACTTAATCCGGGCTGGTTATCCTGTCGATACCAAACTGCTTCAGCATGCGTTTGACGGCCTCGAGCGCCGCCTGCATATGCTGCTGATCGAGCCGCCCGATGCAGCCCATGCGGAAGCTGTCAGCCACGGTCAGTTTCCCCGGGTAGATGACATAGCCCTGGTTTTTAAGTCCGTCATAAAATGCATCGAAATCAAATTCGGGATTGGTCGGCATATGGAAAGTGATAATGATGGGGGCCTGCAGCGTATCTGGCAGCAGGGTCTTGAATCCCATCTCACGCATCCCGGACACCAGCAAATCGCAGTTGGCGCGATAGCGACCACCCCTGCCGACGACACCTCCCTCGGCTTCATACTCGTTAAGCGCCTGGTCGAAAGCGAGTAAAACGTGAGTCGGCGGGGTAAAGCGCCACTGGCGATTCTTCTGCATCGCGCGCCATTGATCGTAAAGATCCAGCACGAGTGACGGCGAATTGCCCTCCGTCTTTGCCAGCGCCGCTTCGCGTGCGACACAAAAACCCATGCCGGGTGCACCTTCGAGTCACTTGTTGCTCGAGGCCACCACCGCGTCAAATTGAATTTCCCGCGCATCGAGCGGCAATGCGCCGAAGGCACTCATCGAATCGATCAACAGGCTGCGCTGGTGACGCGCGACAATTGCCGAAACCTCCTTGATCGGGTTGAGGATGCCGGACGTGGTTTCGCAATGCACCACTACCACATGGCTGATGTCGGGGTTGGCGTCGAGTGTGCTGTCGAGCTGCGCGGTATCGACCGGCACGTCTTCCGCGGTTTCCTGCACCAGGTAATCGCGGCGGTAGTAATCGCATATTTTAGCGATACGTTTGCCATAGGCACCGTTGATCAGGATGAGCAGCCTGCCGTCGGCGGGCACAAAATTTCCAATCATCGCCTCGACGACAAAGGTACCACTGCCCTGCAGAGGAACACTGACATGGCTGCCGTCACCATTGACGATCGCCACCAGGCGATCGAGGATACGCGCATTCAAATCGATGAAGGTCGCGTCCCGCGACCCGAAATCGTGCAGCATCGCCTGCTTGACGCTAAGCGATGTCGTCAACGGCCCCGGGGTCAGCAGATAGGGGTCACCGCTGGGAGAGCAGGCGGCATCCGGGTTAGTGGTGTCGGTCATTAAATTTACCCTGGTAACGTATGGATGGTTGCCATTTATACCGCCGATAAATACTATTTATCCAATCGATAATACATATGCCTCGAATAGACTGTGCCAATATCACACGCCCACCTGCGCTCTTTCCATGCCGTTGCCACCCACGGCAGCTTCACCCGCGCAGCCGAAATGCTGCATATCACCCAGCCCACGTTGTCAGGCCAGGTCAAGGAACTGGAAGAACGCTACGGCACCAAGCTGTTTGTGCGCCACGGCCGACGCATCGAACTGACCGATATCGGCAAGTCCGCTTTCGCTATTACGCGGCTGATGTTTCGTCACGAAGAAGAGGTCGAGCACCTGCTGCAGTCTGCGCGTGCGCTGACTTCCGGCGAATTGCGCGTCGCCGCCGATTCACCCTATATCGCGACCCCGTTGCTGGCCCAGTTCCAGCGACTGTATCCCGGCATCCAGATTTCGATCCAGTATGGCAACTCGCAGCAATTGATGACCTGGATCGAGTCGCGCCGTTGCGATGTCGCGTTCTTGCCCAACATTCCCCAGGGGGATGACCGGCTGTTCTCGATTCCGTTACCACCTGACCGGCTGGTGGTATTCGTCAGCCAGGACCACGACTGGGCGGAGCGACGCTCGGTCTCGATCGAAGAACTGGTGAAACAGCGCGTTATCCTGCGCGAAAAAGGTTCGCGAACGCGCTCGATTTTCGAAGAAGCCGTCGCGCAGGCGGGGCACGAGTTAAACGATGTCATGGAAATCAGCGGTCGCGAGGGTGTGCGCGAGGCGGTCGCAGCGGGGTTCGGTATCGGCATCGTCGCCGAGAACGAATTGCTCGCCGATTCGCGGCTGCGTGCGTTACCGGTCAGCAATGCGGAACTGGTGCACGCCGAGTATGTCGTCTGCCTGCAGGAACTGCGCTCGCTACGCGTCAACGACGCCTTTCTCGACATGGTCGGAGCGAGCCAGCAGGAACCCGCTTAGCCGGACGATCACGTTTATAGACGTGGTCGATAGATATCATACGTAATATCGATTTAACCTTAATCGAGTTAACGGTATATTGGTGCCCCGTTTAGTTAGGCACAGGACAGATCATGAGCTCGGAAAAACCGCTTATTACCGTCAACGGCCGCGATTATCGCTGGCCCGAGAAACCCGTCGTCGTGGTCTGTATCGATGGCTCTGAGCCGGATTATATTGAGCAGGCGATCGCGGCCGGTGTCATGCCGTGGATGAAAAGAATCGTCGAACAACAGGGCAGCGATTTGCGCGCTCATTGCGTGGTGCCGAGCTTCACCAACCCGAACAATATCTCCATCGTCACCGGCGTGCCGCCGGTGGTGCATGGTATCTGCGGTAATTTCTACTACGACAAGGACAACGATCGCGAAGTCATGATGAACGAGCCGGAGTTATTGCGTACCCCGACCATCTTCAAGGCATTCCAGGACCGGGGCGCGAAGATCGCGATCGTCACCGCCAAGGACAAGTTACGCCGCCTGCTGGGCAATGAGCTGAAGATGGGCAGCGATGGCGCGATCTGTTTCTCATCGGAGAAATCAGACCAGGTCACGCTCGGGGAAAACGGCATCGACAACGTGCTCGACATGGTTGGCATGGAAGTACCGTCGGTTTACAGCGCCGAGCTGTCCGAGTTCATCTTCGCCGCCGGCGTCAAACTGATGGAATCCGTGCGCCCCGACCTGATGTACCTGTCGACCACCGACTACATCCAGCACAAGTTCGCCCCGGGCAGCGATGGCGCCAACTCTTTCTACGCGATGATGGATAGCTACTGGGCGCAGCTCGACGCGCTCGGTGCGGTGATTGCGCTGACCGCCGATCACGGCATGAACGCCAAGCACGACAGTGCCGGAGAGCCCAACATCATTTACCTGCAGGATGAAATGGATCGCCTGCTATCGCCGGGCGCGGCACGCGTGATCCTGCCGATCACCGATCCCTACGTGGTACATCACGGCGCGCTCGGTTCCTATGCTACCGTTTACCTGCCCGACGGCGCCGATGTCGACCAGCTGAAAATGCAGCTGTCGGATATCGACGGCATCGACGCGGTCTACGGCAACCGGGAAGGTTGCGCGCAGTTCGACCTGGCGCAGGATCGCATGGGCGACCTGATCCTGGTGTCGAGCAAACACGTTGTTATCGGCACCACCGCCGATCGTCTCGACTTGTCCGGACTCGATGTACCGTTGCGTTCGCACGGCGGCGTCACCGAACAGGTGGTGCCGCTGATCGTCAGCCAGACGGTGAGCGGGCTCGAGCAAGGCCAGTTACACAACTATGACGCCTTCAACGTCGCGCTCAACCACGCGCGCTAAAACCCAGCTTACTTTTCGGAAATCCGTTATGACTACCAGACACGAAAAAATGCGCATCGCCGGTAAACTGGTTGATGGCGACACCGGCCAGAACGTCGAGGTTCTCAATCCCTACAACGGCGAGGTCGTCGGCACCGTGCCGCGCGCCAGCCGCGCGCAGATTGCCGGGGCTTTCGAAATCGCCGCCAACTACGAACCGAAGCTGACACGATACGAGCGGCAGAAAATCCTGATGCGCATCGCCGAGATCATCGTCGAACGCAAGGACGAGCTTTCGGATCTTATAACCGCCGAATGCGGTCTCAGCAAAAAGGACAGCCTCTACGAAGCCGGTCGCGCTTTCGACGTCTACAGCCTGGCCGGGCAGCTGTGCATCAACGACGACAGCCAGGTGTTTTCCTGCGACCTGACGCCGCACGGTAAAAAACGCAAAATTTTTACCCAGCGCGAACCGCTGCTGGGCGCGATTTCGGCGATCACGCCGTTCAACCATCCGCTCAACATGATTTCGCACAAGATCGCGCCGTCGATCGCGACCAACAATTGCATGGTCGCCAAACCGACCGAGCAAACCCCGCTGACCGCGCTGGTGCTGGCGGACATTTGTTACGAAGCCGGCCTGCCGCCTGAAATGCTGTCGGTGGTGACCGGTCTGCCCGAGGACATGGGCGACGAAATGCTGACCAACCAGCATATCGACCTGATCTCCTTTACCGGCAGCGTGCCGGTGGGCAAGTACATCGCCGAAACCGCCGGTTACCGCCGCACCATTCTCGAGCTGGGCGGCAATGCGCCGCTGATCGTGATGGACGACGCCGACCTCGACAAAGCGGCCGAACTCGCCGTCGCCGGCGGCACCAAGAATTCAGGGCAACGCTGCACCGCGGTGAAACGCGTGTTGTGTATCGAATCGGTCGCCGACGAATTCGCCGCGCTGGTGGCGGAGAAAGCGGCGAAGCTGAAGTACGGCGACCCGATGGATCCTGAGACCGATGTCGGCACCGTGATCAACGAAGCCTCGGCCATCCTGTTCCAGGATCGAGTCAACGACGCGATCGAGAAAGGCGCCACCCTGCTCTACGGTAACGACCGCCAGGGCGCGGTTTATTCACCGACCGTGCTCGATCATGTGCCTTACGATTGCGAGCTGGTACGCGAGGAAACCTTCGGTCCGCCTATTCCGATCATCCGCGTGCGCGACATCGACCACGCCATCGAAGTCTCCAACTCGACCGCCTTCGGCCTGTCGTCCGGCGTATGCACCAACCGCATGGACGACATCATCCGCTTCATCAATGAGCTCGAAACCGGCACGGTGAACATCTGGGAAGTTCCAGGTTACCGGATCGAGATGTCACCTTTCGGTGGCATCAAGGATTCCGGCCTCGGCTACAAGGAAGGCGTCATCGAAGCGATGAACTCCTACACCAACATCAAAACCTTCTCGCTGCCCTGGTAAAGCCATCAACCAATATCACGGGATACCAGCCTTCGAAGTCATCCCCGCGCAAGCGGGGATCTCGGAAGGGCGTCATCATTTTTAGATCCCGGAACGCCGGAACGCCGCTTACGCGGGGATAACACTGTAAGCGCGTCGCAAGATTCCCGCTTTCGCGGGAATGACTTAAGGGGGAGAGCTGGGATGACGAATATGCAAGACCGGGCACCGTTTTCTGTTCGGCAATGCTTAGCAAGAATGGAGCTACCCCGGGAGAATGCTCGCAAAAGTGTAGCGCGGCAGGGACGCCGCGCTCCAAGCGGTTCCAGGGATGGACCAACCGGCGCGCATGCGCCGGTTGGGAGCGCCTTTTGTGATCATTCTCCCGGGGTGGCGACCGGAGCGATTAACGGTTAGGACTCCGGTTTAGCGAGGCCATTGCGAGATCCCGATACGTCGGACCGCCGCTTGCGCGGGGATGACTCAGGAGGAGCGGGGATGACAGAAAAAAAGTGGCTTAGGCGACTTTGACCGGGAAGGCGGTGTTGGCGGCGGCGGTGTAGTTTTCCATTTCGTTAAAGTTCAGGTAACGGTAGACATCGTCGGCCATCGTGTTGATATCGTCTGCGAATTGCATGTATTCATCCATAGTCGGTATCTTGCCGAGGATCGATGCGACTGCCGCGAGTTCCGCCGACGCCAGGAAAACATCGGCGCCCTTGCCGAGCCGATTCGGGAAATTACGCGTCGAGGTCGAAACCACGGTCGCATTTTCAGCGACACGCGCCTGGTTACCCATGCATAAGGAACATCCCGGCATCTCGGTGCGTGCGCCGGAACGACCAAATATGTTGTAGTAACCCTCGGCGGTAAGCTGTGCCTCGTCCATCTTGCTCGGCGGCGCGATCCACAACCGGGTCACCACCGGTTCTTCGAGCTTGTCGAGCAATTTGCCGGCGGCGCGGAAATGACCGATGTTGGTCATGCAGGAACCGATGAAAACTTCATCGATTTTAGTGCCCGCGACCGCGGACAGGGGTTTAATGTCATCCGGATCGTTCGGACAGGCCAGTAACGGTTCCGTAATTTCGTTCAGATCAATTTCGATAATCTCGGCGTACTCGGCATCGGCGTCGGCTTCCAGCAGCTCGGGGTTGGCAAGCCAGGCTTCCATTTCCTCGATCCGGCGCGTAATCGTGCGCACATCGCCGTAGCCTTCGTTGACCATCCATTTGAACATCGTGATATTCGAATTCATGTACTCGATGATAGGTTCCTTATCGAGCTTGACGGTGCAACCGGAGGCCGAGCGTTCGGCCGACGCATCGGACAATTCAAACGCCTGTTCGACCTTGAGCTGCGGCAAACCCTCGATCTCGAGCACGCGCCCGGAGAATATATTTTTCTTGCCCTGCTTCTCGACGGTCAGCAAACCACGTTGAATAGCCGCGTAAGGAATCGCGTTGACCAGGTCGCGCAGGGTGATACCCGGCTGCATTTCGCCCTTGAAACGCACCAGCACCGATTCAGGCATGTCGAGCGGCATGACCCCGGTCGCGGCGGCGAACGCGACCAGCCCTGAACCGGCTGGAAACGAAATCCCGATCGGGAAACGGGTATGCGAATCGCCACCGGTACCCACCGTATCGGGCAACAGCATGCGGTTCATCCACGAATGGATGACGCCATCACCGGGGCGCAGCGAAATTCCGCCACGATTCTGCATGAAATCCGGCAGGGTATGGTGAGTTACGACGTCAACCGGCTTCGGGTAAGGCGCGGTATGGCAGAAAGACTGCATTACCAGGTCGGCCGAGAAACCGAGGCAGGCCAGGTCCTTCAACTCATCGCGCGTCATCGGCCCGGTGGTATCCTGCGAGCCCACCGTGGTCATCTTCGGTTCGCAATACATGCCCGCGCGCACGCCCGGTAAACCGCAGGCCTTGCCGACCATTTTCTGTGCGAGCGTATAACCCTTGCCGCTGTCTTCGGCCGCCTGTGGTTTTTCGAACAGGTCGCTATCTCCAAGATCCAGTGCCTTGCGCGCACGACCGGTCAGACCGCGCCCGATAATCAACGGGATACGACCACCTGCCTGTACCTCGTCCTTGAGCACGTTGGTGCTGAGCTCAAAGGTCGTGATGACTTCATCAGTGCCGTGGCGGATAACCTTGCCGACGTGCGGATAAACATCAATGACATCACCGGTTTCCATTTGACTGACATCCATTTCGATCGGCAGCGCACCGGAATCTTCCATGGTGTTAAAAAAGATCGGCGCAATCTTGCCGCCGAAACAATAGCCGCCGTTGCGCTTGTTGGGGATATAGGGAATGTCGTTACCCATATGCCACAGCACCGAGTTGGTCGCAGATTTGCGTGACGATCCGGTACCGACGACATCACCAACATAGGCGACAGGGTGACCCATTGCTGCAAGCTCGCTGATTTTCTCCAGCGGCTTTTCCGCCACACCCTCGCGCGGGTTCTTCAGCATTGCGTTGGCGTGTAACGGAATATCCGGCCGTGACCAGGCATCCTGCGCCGGCGATAAATCATCGGTGTTGGTTTCACCGGGTACTTTAAAAACAGTCACAGTGATCATGTCGGCCAGCGGAGGTTTGGCGGTAAACCAGTCGGCGTTAGCCCAGGACTCGAGCACCTGTCGGGCGTGGCTGTTGCCGGCCTCTGATTTCTCGACGACATCGTGGAAGGCATCGAACACCAGCAGGGTATGCGATAAGGCATTCACCGCGGCGGGCCCGGTTTCCTCGTCATCGAGACAGGCAATCAGCGGCGCAATATTGTAACCACCGAGCATAGTGCCAAGAATCTCCACTGCGCGAACCTTATCGATCAGGGAGGTCAATGCTTCACCGCGCGTGATTGCAGCGAGAAAACCAGCCTTGACATAAGCCGCTTCATCGACCCCCGCTGGTACACGCTGGGTGAGCAACTCGAGCAGATAGTTTTCCTCTCCGGTGGGTGGATTCTTGATCAGCTCCACCAGTTCCGCGGTTTGCTGTGCATCGAGTGGCAGCGGAGGTAGATCCTGCGCGGCGCGCTCATCTGTATGTTCACGGTATGCCTGTAGCATTTGATTATTCTCGTCGGTCGATAAGTGTTATTAGGTGTGGCTCTTCCAGCGTTTATCAATCGAGACATATTCCAGATCGATGGCACCATTATAAAGCTGACGGGGACGCCCAATCTTGGCCTCAGAATCCGACATCATTTCGTTCCACTGAGAAATCCAGCCGATGGTACGCGCCATGGCGAAGATCACGGTGAACATGTTCATCGGAATACCCATGGCAAGGAAAATGATACCCGAGTAGAAATCGACGTTGGGGTAGAGGTTACGCTGCACGAAGTATTCATCTTCGAGCGCGACCTTTTCCAGCGCCATCGCGGTTTCGAGCAGTTTCTGTTGCTCCCCGGTGGCTTCCATATCGCTCAGTAGCTGGTGGCAGATTTCACGAATCAGCTTCGCGCGCGGATCGTAATTTTTATACACCCGGTGGCCGAAGCCCATCAGGCGGAACGAGTCACTCTTGTCCTTGGCGCGGTCGACGAACGCCTGTAGCGGCTTACCCGATTTATTGATATCGATCAGCATGCGCACTACCGCCTCGTTGGCACCGCCATGCGCGGGACCCCACAGCGCGGCGATTCCGGACGCAACCGCGGCAAACGGATTCGCGTCCGAGCTACCTGCCAGGCGCACCGTAGAGGTGGATGCGTTCTGTTCATGATCGGCATGCAGGATCATGATCAGGTCGAGTGCCTTGGCGAGTAACGGGTTCGGCGTGTACTCTTCCGACGGCATCGAGAACATCATATGCAGAAAGTTCTCGGTATAGTTCAGCGAGTTACGCGGATAAACGAAAGGCTTGCCGTTGGCGTAACGATAACTCATCGCGGCGATGGTCGGCATTTTGGCGACCAGGCGGTAAGCGGTAATCATGCGATGCTCTTCGTTATGAATATCCATATGGTCGTGGTAAAACGCCGCCAGCGCACCAACCACACCAACCATGATCGCCATCGGATGCGCGTCACGGCGGAAGCCAGTGAAAAAACGGATCATCGCTTCATGCAGCATCGTGTGGTTTGTGACGGTGTCTTCAAAATACTCGAGCTCCGCTTTCTGCGGCAGGCGGTTGTTGAGCAACAGGAAGCAGACTTCGAGATAGGAACTGAGTTCGGCGAGCTGATCGATCGGGTAACCGCGGTACTGCAGGACACCCTTGTCACCATCGAGAAAAGTAATCGCGCTGGAACAGCTGGCAGTCGACATGAACCCCGGGTCATAAGTGAAATAGCCCAGCTGCTTGTAGAGGGCGCCGATATCGATCACCCTGGGGCCGGCAACGGGCGTGAGGAGCGGTAATTCGACTTCTTTGCCGGTGGAATTGTCAGTAATGGTAACCGTGTCTTTACTCATTTGATTTCCTCAAGGGTCAGTGTTCCCCGATTAACTGTTTTGGTTGTGGTGTTAACGGGTACTAGGCCAGCGCCAGGCTGAATGGTTAGGCAACTGCAAAGCGTGAATATACCCATTATTGAATAAACCCGCTAACAGTGTTCACTATTATTAAATTTACTTATCTTGAAAATTAATTCTCCTGACCCGCATTAATGCTGCTTCTGCGCTCCCATTGACCTTGCCCGGTTGATTTTCAACTCAACTATTGTTGACAATATCGAATTGAATATGCATATTGCAGCCAAATTTTGCCATCTATTGCTTTAATTGTCGACAATTTATGCCTGAACCCCTGTTAACCACCGGCCCCGAAGAATCGCTCGAGTCACCGACCCTGGCGCGAAGAACCTTTGACAGCATAAAGGCGGATATTATCGGTGGCCAGCTGGCGCAGGGAACCAAGATCGTCGAATCGGATCTGGCATTGAAATACGGCATCAGCCGGGGCCCTTTGCGCGAAGCCATACACCGGCTCGAACAAATCAAGCTGATCGTACGCATTCCGCATGCCGGTTCTCGCGTGGTAACGCTTGATACGAAGATGATGGAAGACATCTATACCGCGCGTGAATCACTCGAAGGCATGGCCGCTCGCCTGGCCGCAAGACTGATGCCGGATGCGGAGATCGCGGCACTGTCGACACTGCTCGATCAACATGAGGCGAGCATCGGTGAAACCGAGGGCAAGGCTTATTTCCAGCGCGAAGGCGATATCGATTTTCATTTTCGCATCGCGGTGGCAAGCCAGAACCAGTGGATCCTGGAAAACCTGAACGGTGAACTGTATCAATTGATTCGCATGTGTCGCCACCAATCTGGTCAATTCCCGTCGCGGGCGCAGCTGGCTCTCGATCAGCACCGCCAGATTGCCGCTGCGATTGCGCGACGTGACGAAGAACTGGCCGAAATCCTCATGCGCCGCCACATCAGCGGTGCCTGGGAAATCGTTAAACAAATACTCGAGGAACAAAATGACAGCAGCTAATTCGCCAGGAACTAAATTACGCCGGGCCGTCGCCGAAAACAAACCGCTACAGGTTGTTGGCGCCATAAACGCCTACCACGCGATAATGGCAGAAAAAACCGGCCACCGGGCTCTTTACCTGTCGGGCGGTGGCGTTGCGGCCAGCTCCCTCGGCACCCCCGATATCGGCATCAGCACGCTGGCCGACGTGCTCGAAGACGCTCGCCGCATCACAGATGCCAGCAGCCTGCCATTACTGGTTGATGTCGATGTGGGCTGGGGTGGCGCTTTCAATATCGCGCGCTGTATCCGCGAAATGATTCGCGCCAACGTCGCCGGCGTCCATATCGAAGACCAGGTCATGCAAAAACGCTGCGGGCACCGGCCCAACAAGGCCATCGTGTCGAGCGCGGAAATGGTCGATCGTATCAAGGCCGCGGTCGACGCACGCAGCGACGACAATTTCGTCATCATGGCGCGCACCGACGCCCTCGCGGTCGAAGGCATGGATGCGGCTATCGAACGCGCACAGGCCTGTGTCGCCGCCGGCGCCGATATGATATTTCCTGAAGCCATGACCGAACTCGGGCAGTATCAGCAGTTTGTCGATGCGGTACAGGTACCGGTGTTGGCAAACATCACTGAATTTGGTGCCACACCACTGTTCAACACCGAACAACTGGCTTCTGTCGGGGTCAGCCTCGTGCTTTACCCGTTAAGCGCATTTCGCGCGGCGAGCCTGGCGGCGTTAAATGTGTACCAGCACATCTTAAGCGACGGCAGCCAGCAGAATGTGGTCGACAGCATGCAAACCCGAATGGAGTTGTATGACTTTCTCGACTACCACGATTACGAAAAAACACTGGATAAACTATTTAGCGAGGAAACATCATGAGCGAAGCGACTGCGTTTAAACCCAAAAAATCGGTTGCGCTGTCCGGCACAGCCGCCGGCAACACGGCAATCTGCACGGTCGGAAAAACCGGCAATGATCTGCATTATCGCGGCTACGATATTCTCGATATCGCCGAGCAATGCGAATTCGAGGAAATCGCCTACCTGATCGTGCATGAGAAACTACCCACCCAGGATGAGCTGGATGCCTACAAGGCGCGGCTGCGCGCGTTGCGCGATCTCCCGCATGAGGTGAAAGTCGTCCTCGAGCAATTACCCTCGAGCACCCATCCGATGGACGTGATGCGCAGCGGTTGCTCGGCGCTGGGCTGCATGATGCCGGAAAATGACGACCACAATGCCGACGGCGCACGCGAGATTATCGATCGCCTGATGGCCTGCTTCGGCTCGATGCTGGCCTACTGGTATCACTTCAGCCACCACGGTAAGCGTATCGAACTGGTCACCGACGATGACTCCATCGGTGGTCACTTCCTACACCTGCTGCACGGAAAGCCGGCACCTGAATCCTGGGTCAGGGCGATGCACATTTCGCTGATTCTGTACGCCGAGCATGAATTCAACGCCTCGACCTTTACCGGTCGGGTGGTGGCCGGTACCGGCTCCGACATGTACTCCTGCCTGACCGCCGCGATCGGCGCTTTACGCGGGCCCAAGCACGGTGGCGCCAACGAGGAAGCGTTCAAAACCCAGTCGCGCTACAGCTCCGCGGACGAAGCCGAAAGCGATATTCGCGAGCACGTCGCCAACAAGGAAATCGTCATCGGCTTCGGCCACCCGGTATATACCGTTAGTGATCCGCGTAACGAGGTCATCAAGCGCGTCGCCGAGGATCTGTCGAGGGAAAACGATGACATGCTGATGTACGATGTCGCCGCACGTCTCGAAAGCGTGATGTGGGAACTGAAAAACATGTTCCCCAACCTCGACTGGTTCTCCGCTGTCTCCTACCACCAGATGGGCGTACCCACCGACATGTTCACACCGTTGTTCGTCATCGCACGCACTTCCGGCTGGGGTGCGCACGTGGTCGAACAACGCGAGGACGGCAAGATAATCCGTCCGTCGGCTAACTACACCGGTCCGGAAAACCTGAGCTTCGTACCGATCGGGGAACGCAGCTGAAACGACCCTATCGAGGAACGCAGATTCGGTTCCCCGGGAGCAAAGCTATGAACACACAGTACCGTAAACCCCTGTCCGGCACCGGGCTGGATTACTTCGATACCCGCGCCGCGGTCGACGCGATCGCTGCAGGCGCATACGATCGCCTGCCCTACACGGCACGCGTGCTGGCCGAAAACCTGGTGCGCCGCTGCGAACCGGATGACCTTGCCGCTGCGCTGACGCAAATCGTCGAGCGCCGGCGTGACCTGGACTTTCCCTGGTACCCGGCACGCGTGGTCTGCCACGACATACTCGGCCAGACCGCGCTGGTCGATCTCGCCGGGCTGCGCGACGCGATCGCCGAGCAGGGCGGCGACCCGGCACGCGTCAACCCGGTGGTGCCGACCCAGCTCATCGTCGATCATTCACTCGCCGTAGAGCACGCAGGCTTCGACCCGGAAGCCTTCGACAAGAACCGCGCGATCGAGGACCGCCGCAACGCGGACCGCTTCGACTTCATCGACTGGACCCGCACCGCCTTCGAGAATGTCGACGTTATCCCGGCCGGCAACGGCATCATGCACCAGATCAACCTGGAGAAGATGTCGCCGGTAATCCAGGCACGCGATAGCGTGGCCTTCCCGGACACCTGCGTCGGTACCGACAGCCACACGCCACACATCGATTGTCTCGGCGTAATCGCAATCGGCGTCGGCGGCCTTGAGGCCGAAAACGTCATGCTCGGTCGGCCATCGATGATGCGCCTGCCCGATATTGTCGGTGTTCGCCTCAGCGGCCAGCGCCAGCCGGGCATCACCGCGACCGATATCGTGCTCGCGTTGACCGAGTTCCTGCGCGAAGCGCGCGTGGTATCCGCATACCTCGAATTTTTCGGCGACGGCGCCGCGGGCCTGACCATCGGCGACCGCGCGACAATTTCCAACATGGCGCCGGAGTTCGGTGCCTCGGCAGCGATGTTTTATATCGACGAGCAAACCATCGACTACCTGAAACTGACCGGCCGGAAACCTGAACAGGTAGCGCTGGTCGAAAACTACGCACGCACTGCCGGTCTGTGGACCGACGACCTGCAACAGGCCGAGTACGAGCGTGTGCTCGAGTTCGATCTTGGTAAGGTCGAGCGCAACCTCGCTGGCCCCTCCAATCCGCACCGGCGGCTGCCGACCGCGCAACTCGCCACGCGCGGTATTTCCGGCGAATGGGAAGACACACCCGGCCAGATGCCCGATGGCGCGGTCATTATCGCCGCCATCACCAGCTGCACCAATACCAGCAACCCGCGTAACGTTGTCGCCGCCGGGCTGGTCGCGCAAAAGGCCAACGCTCTCGGTCTCACACGCAAGCCCTGGGTCAAGTCATCGTTCGCACCCGGTTCGAAGGTCGCACGGCTCTACCTCGAGGAAGCCGGCCTGCTGGCCGAGATGGAGAAACTCGGCTTCGGTATCGTCGCCTACGCCTGCACCACCTGTAACGGCATGAGCGGCGCGCTCGATCCCGCAATCCAGCAGGAAATCATCGAACGCGATCTGTATGCCACGGCGGTTTTGTCCGGCAACCGTAACTTCGATGGGCGTATTCACCCCTATGCGAAGCAGGCATTCCTCGCGTCACCGCCACTGGTCGTCGCCTACGCGATCGCCGGCACCATACGCTTCGACATCGAGCAAGATGCGCTTGGTTACGACAAAGGCGGTAATCCGGTCACGCTGCAGGACATCTGGCCGAGTGACGCTGAAATAGACGCGATCGTCGCCGCGCACGTGCGTCCCGAACAATTCAACCAGGTCTATAATCCGATGTTCGACCTGGGACAGGTCGAGGCAGCAAAGAGCCCGCTATACGACTGGCAACCACAGTCGACCTATATTCGCCGACCGCCCTACTGGGAAGGCGCGCTGGCCGGGCAACGTGCACTCAGTGGTATGCGCCCGCTGGCAGTGCTCGGTGACAACATTACCACCGACCACCTGTCACCATCTAACGCGATTCTTGCGTCGAGCGCGGCTGGTGAATATCTCGCCAAAATGGGCCTGCCCGAGGAAGACTTCAACTCCTACGCAACCCATCGTGGCGACCACCTGACCGCACAACGCGCGACCTTCGCCAACCCCAAACTACTGAACGAGATGGTGACCGAGAACGGCGAAGTCCGACAGGGTTCGCTGGCGCGTATCGAGCCGGAAGGCGAAATGACGCGTATGTGGGAAGCAATCGAAACCTACATGTCCCGTGCGCAACCGCTGATTATCATTGCGGGTGCCGATTACGGACAGGGCTCGTCGCGCGACTGGGCCGCCAAGGGCGTGCGCCTCGCCGGCGTCGAAGCCATCGTCGCCGAGGGCTTCGAGCGCATCCATCGCACCAACCTGGTCGGCATGGGAGTGCTGCCGCTGGAGTTCAAGGCCGGTGAAACGCGTAAAACCTGGGCCATCGACGGCAGCGAAACCTTCGACGTTATCGGCGAACGCAAGCCCGGCGCCGATCTGGCCGTAATCATGCAGCGTCGAAACGGCGAACGCGTCGAGTTTGCCGTTACCTGCCGCCTCGATACCGCCGACGAGCTACTGGTTTACGAGGCAGGCGGCGTGCTGCAGCGCTTTGCCCAGGATTTCCTCGAGGCCGGGGCGGCGGCATGAGCGGCCAGATACGCATCCCCGCGACCTATATGCGCGGCGGCACCAGCAAGGGTGTGTTCTTCCGTCTCGACGACCTGCCCGCAGTAGCGCAGATGCCAGGCACGGCCCGTGACAACCTGCTGCTGCGCGTGATCGGCAGCCCCGACCCCTACGGCAAGCAGACCGACGGTATGGGTGGAGCGACCTCGAGCACCAGCAAGACCGTAATCCTGTCTAAAAGCACACAGGAAAATCACGACGTCGACTACCTGTTCGGTCAGGTTGCGATCGACCGGGCTTTCGTTGACTGGAGCGGCAACTGCGGCAATCTCACTGCCGCGGTCGGCGCGTGTGCGATCTCGGGCGGACTCGTCGATGCAGAGCGAGTGCCCCGCGACGGCATTTGCGATGTACGCATCTGGCAGGCCAATATCGGCAAGACCATCATCGCCCACGTGCCAATGAGCGCAGGTGAGGTGCAGGAAACCGGTGATTTCGAGCTCGACGGCATAACCTTCCCGGCGGCGGAAGTACGCATCGAGTTTCTCGACCCGGCCGATGCCGGGGGCGCGATGTTCCCGACCGGTGCGCTCGTGGATACGCTCGAACTCCCGCAACACCTGGTAGCAACAGGCCAGCTGCAGGCGACCCTGATCAACGCCGGCATTCCGACCATCTTTTTGAACGTCGACGAGCTCGGTTACAGCGGCTGTGAGCTGCAGGAAGCCATCAATGGCGATCCGCAGGCACTTGATCGCTTCGAGCAGATTCGCGCCCACGGTGCGTTACGCATGGGCCTGATCGACGATCTGGAAGAAGCCGCAGGGCGTCAACACACGCCCAAGATTGCCTTCGTTGCCCCACCCGCCGACTACATCGCATCCAGCGGCAAGCCCATCGCCGCCGCGGATATTGATCTCAACGTGCGTGCCGTATCGATGGGCAAGCTGCATCACGCCATGATGGGTACCGCCGCGGTCGCGATCGCCACCGCCGCCGCTATTCCGGGAACCCTGGTAAACCAGGCCGCCGGTGGTGGCGAGCGTAATGCGGTGCGCTTCGGCCATCCGTCGGGCACGCTCAAGGTAGGCGCCGAGGCGGCTCTGCGGGACGGTGAATGGGTCGTCGAGAAGGTGGCCATGAGCCGCAGTGCGCGCGTGCTGATGGACGGCCAGGTACGTATCCCGGGCGACGTCCTGGAAAACTAATCGTCAGCTCACTGCTCGATGCATTTGACCGAGGCATCGGGCGATGACGCTATCGCATCTCAAGGCCTTTTGCATGCAGGGCAAAATGTACAGGCTTGTCAGGCTGAGGAAGAAAATCTACGCGCCAGCCCGGATGGTCAAACCGGAGGTTAGCCTGGCTTGCTGCCTTGCTCGATATAGCGGACGATAATCGCAATCAGGTCGTCCGGGTCGAAGGGTTTGGAAATATGATAATCCAGGCCAGCTTCGAGGCTCCTGCTGCTATCGCCTTCAAACGCATGCGCCGTCATTGCAATAATCGGGATCGATTTGAATTCCCCGCCCAGTGCGCGGATTTGGCTGGTAGCCTCGTAGCCATCCATGACCGGCATTTGAATATCCATCAGGATCAGCTCGTAGTCCTGCTGCTGCACCTGCGCAACCGCGTCGGCACCATTGATCGCGACATCGACATCGACCCCGGTTTCCTCGAGCATTTCCAGTGCAATCATCTTGTTGATATCGTTGTCCTCGACCAGCAGGATGCGATGCCCGGCAAGGACTCGCGTCGGCGCATCCGCCGTACCCTCCCTTGCTGATTCATACTCGGAACTGAAAGCGAGCTTGTAGACGATATCCAGCACAGTGGTATACAGGCGTGAATGCGACAGCGGTTTATACAGACGCACATCGGCACTGCCGCTATCGACTTCCCGGGTCTGCGGCACCAGGTGCACGAAACGCGTCTCCCTCCAGTCACTCTTATTACGCAGGCGATCAATCAGCTGGTTAACGGCCTGTTCGGTTTCGGTCTGATCGATAATGACCAGGTCACAGGGTGTCAACACGGGTAAATCGGAGGCTTGATCGGGGTCATGGTCGACTTGCTGAATCTTGCTTATGTTCCAGTGGGCGAGCAACTTGCAAACCGAGCGTCGCTGCAATTCGAGGGGGCTTAATACGGCGACACTGAGATCACGCAAAGCCACAGGTGGTTTCCAGTCGTAGGAAGTATTGTGATCGGCGTCTATATCCAGTTCAAAGTAAAAGCGACTCCCCCTGTCCGGGCTGCTATCGATTTTCAGGGCACTATTCATCGCTTCAATCAGCCGTCGACTGGTCTTCAGGCCAAGCCCCATGCCGCCGGCCTGCTGAAGTGGTCTGTTATGCGTTTCGTCGAAAGGTAGCAGAAGCAACTGTAGCTGCTCCGGCTCGAGTCCTGTACCGCTATCCTTGACCCCAATTTCGATACTGCCACCCTTGCTCACAGCATAAATCGATATAACTCCTTTATCGGTATACTTGATGGCATTGCTCAACAGGTTGTTCAGTACCTGGCGCAGACGTAACGCGTCGCCTCTGACCAGTTGCGGGATGTCGGGATCTATATCGCTCACCAGCTCAAGTCCCTTATTGATTGCCTCGGGCGCGAGAATACTGGTCACATCCTCGATGACTTCGGCAAGATTCAGACTTTCCAGCTCGACAGGAAGCCATGTCGAATCCATGCGCGTGTAAGCCAGCACATCATTAATAATCGTCAGCAACATGTTGGCGGAGTTGGATGCGGTGTCGACATAACGCAGCTGGTTACGGTCAAGTTGGGTACGCCGCAGCAGGTGCATTACCCCCAGAATGCCGCTTAGGGGAGTACGAATTTCGTGGCTCATTTTGGCCGCAAACTCGTTCCGCACAAGGTCCTGTCCTGGATCAGTGTCGCCGCTTTGCTGAACGGGTTCCTGTTGGCTGAGCAGGTAGAACAATACGCCGGCAGCGAACAACCCGAGCACTGCACTGATCAGCAGGCGCTGCCCGCCAGTCAATTCGGTAGGGACAGAGATAGCCCACAACAAACCCAGGCCAAGTATAACCAGGAAGCTGGCAACACAAATGGCTAGTTTCTTATTTTTCGGCATGGAGACAGGAAAACGCGACTACTCGAATAAGTCAAGAATATTACCGAGATCTTTTTTACCCTCCGCAATTTCGCGAGATTCCAGGCCCGCGAGCTCATGCGGAAACACCAGCCACTCATCACTTTCATGCAAATAGTAGTCCGGCTCGAATTTGACGCTATTCTTGGATGGCTTGTACCAGGGGCAGGCTACTTTAATTTCAGCAGGCGTGTTAAGACGTGACTGCCTCCTGATCGCCTTGATTAACGCGTCGACGCTGCGCCCTGAATCAAATACATCGTCGACGATCAACAAACGATCGTCAGCATTGGCGTTTTCGATCAGATAGTGTAAACCATGCACACGGATTTTCTTGGCCTGCTTGTTGATGCCATAGTAAGACGAGGTACGCACCGATATATGATCGGTTTCGTGATGCTTGAATTCGAAATACTCCTGTACCGCTATTCCGACCGGGGTGCCGCCACGCCAGATACCGATAATAAAATGGGGATGAAACCCATCCTCATAAATCAGCTGCGCAAGTCGGAACGAATCTTCGAGTAGCTGCTGAGCAGTTATAAATATCTTGTCCACGATAATCCACCAGCCAGGAAACAAGATCCAATTCTTGTCACAAGCACGCAATCACAACCACCGTCACCAGCCAGCGACGGCAGAACTGCTCAGTCGTAAATCGCGGCTCTCAGGGGTTCCAGCTGTCTTTCATATCGCTTCCACAGCTGCACGGAATCTTTATAGATCGGTCGACGAACCTGGGTATTGCTGGCCGTCTGGACTTTCCTCCGGGTCTTGTGGAAGTCGAGACAGGCATCGTTCCAGTCAAGACCGCAGTGCTGCAACAGGTTATTTATCTGCTCCTTGTCGGATTTAACCATATCCTCATAGCTTTGATCGTAAACAAACCCGGGCAGGGTATCTCGCCAGTAATCCATGAGCTCAAGATACATACGGTAATATTGTCCCAGTTCGGACATGTCATTCGCATAGCCATGACTGTGCTTTAAATGGGTCTTGAGTATGGACAGGCAATTATCCATCGGGTTGCGGGTACAGTGGATTACCCGGGCATTGGGCAGGATCGTGCGGATGAAACCAATACGCAGAAAATTACCCGGCATTTTGTCGATAATAAACTTCGCGTCAGCGGAATATCCGCGAATTCTGTCGATATATTGTTTACCCAGACCGGCAAAAGCTTTGACATCCAGTTCGAGTAGCTCCTGCGGAATGATTGAGGGTCGATGTCTGTCGGAGGTTCTTAGCGACGCTAAAACCCTGCCGAGATCTTTTAGTTCGCCCGCGCCGTAAACGTCCGGATGACTCGCCAGGATTTGTTCCACCAGGCTGGTGCCCGAGCGGGGCATCCCCAGAATAAATATCGGCGTCCGATCAGGATCGCCCGAATCACGGTGACTGGAAAAGAAGTCGGGCGAAAACACCTGCCTGATTCTATCGAACTGCTCCCGTGACTCGGCAATCGAATAGTCATAGGAGTCACGCTTCAGTTGCGTCGCCTCAATCACAAACTCCATCGATTTGTCATAATTGCCGAGATCCTCGTACGCCTTACCCAGAGCAAAGGCAAGCTGGGTTCTGTCGTCGCGCGCGAGCCCCTGCCTCGCAAACAGGGATTCCATGGCGGCGATATCATCGTCATACTGCGTAAACTTTCTGCTCTTCGACAGGGCCAGGTAAATCTCTGCGTACCCGGGATTGATTTCCAGCGCCTCTCGGTAGGCGGCTATCGATTCTTCAATCTCGCCATGGTCACTAAACGCCTTGCCGAGTTTCCGGTAATACTGCGCGTTGGCGGGATCGAGAGCGATGGCCTGCCGGTACGCGGCAACGGCCAGTTCCAGACTCCCTTGCTCGCTTTGCGCCCTGCCAAGTCCCTCGTAAGCATTTTTATCGGTGGGGTTGATTTTCAGGGCGTGATTGAAACATTTAATGGCGTCCTGCAGCTCTCCCTGTTCAAGCAAAATAAGTCCCAGGCTGGTACTGCTGTCGGCGAGCTGCGGATTCAATTCAAGCGCACGTCTGTAGGCAGCGACTGCTTCCGGGTCTTTGCCGAGAGACCACAGGGCGTTGCCCCGGTTATTATGCGCATCGGCGTTATCAGGGTCCTGGTTTATCGCCTTGTCGAGCCATCCCAATGCCTTTTCATTTTCACCCTGCAGCTGCAGGGCATTGCCAACATTGTTTAATATCATGGGGTGTTGGGGAAGCAGCTTTAACGCCTTCTGGTAAGCATTGAAAGCCTCTCTGAATCGACCTCGATCGAGCAGTACATTGCCAAGATTATTGTGTGCTTCGGCAAAATTCCGGTTGACCTTTATGGCCTTTTTATAGGCTCTTTCGGCACTGGACAGCTTTCCCTGTTGATGGAGCATCCTGCCCTGTTCGTAATGCTTTATTGCTGTTTGCTGTGCCTGCATGGGATTTCCTGACACGGAACGATTCAATCGTATATTGCAGCTTTTAAAGGTTCCAGCTGTTTTTCATATCGTTTCCACAGCTGTACGGAATCCTTATAAATGGGACGGCTAACCTGGGCATTACTCGCAGTGTTGACTTTCCTTCGGGTCTTGTGAAAGTCCATGCAGGCATCATCCCAGGGAAGCCCGCAATACTCTAGTAGCCGGCTCACCTGCTCTTGCTGAGAACTGACCAGTTCCTCGTAACTTTGCTCGTAGATAAATCCGGGCAGGGTATCTCTCCAGTAATCCATCAGTTCGAGATACATTTTGTAATACTGTCCTAACTCGGACATATCATAGCTATAGCGGTGCCCTTCGAGTAAATCGGTCTTAAAAAGAGACAGGCAATTGTCCATCGGATCCCTGCTGCAGTGAATTACCCGGGCATTGGGCAGAATGGCGCGGATAAAGCCAATACGCAGAAAATTATGTGGCATCTTGTCGGTAATAAATCTTGCATCGGCAGAGTACTTACGAATTCTCGTTATGTACTGCTTGCCCAAATCCGCGAAGGCCCTGCTATCAAGCTCGAGCAATCCATCCGGAAACGTATCGGCCTGCTTCTCATCGACAGGCTTTTTTATCGATTGATAAACTTTCACCAGGTCATATATCTCGCCGGCGCCAAAAACTTCTGCGTGACTCGCCAGTACCTGCTCCACGAGGCTGGTGCCTGATCGTGGCATCCCCAGTATAAATATGGGTGTTTGATCAGGATCGCCCGGATCCAGGTGAGCGGAAAAAAAGTCCGGCGTAAAGACTTCTCTAATTCTATCGAACTGTCGCCGTGAGCCTGAGATTGAATAGTCAAACGAGTTACGCTTTATTCGTGTCGCCTGGATTACAAACTCCATCGATTTATCATAATTACCGAGATCCTCGTATGCCTTGCCTAAACCAAAGGCCAGGTGACTGCGATCTTTATCTGATGTCGATTTTGTCGAAAACAGGGCTTCCATAGCCTTGATATCCGCATCATACTCGGTAAATATCTTGTTCTTTGACAGGGCCTGGTAAGCGACTGCATATTGCGGATTGATTTCTACGGCTTTTCGATGGGCTGATACCGCTTTTTCAGTTTCCCCATGGTCCCCATAGGCCCTCCCGAGCTCCCGGTAATACTCTGCATTGGCGGGATCGATAGCTATGGCTTGCTGGTATGCGGTTACAGCTTGGGCAAGATCACCCTGCGCATTTCGTGCTCTGCCAAGTCCCTGGTAGGATTGAACATCCCGTGGATTGATTTTCAACGCATCATTGAAACAATTGATAGCGTCATCCAGCTCTTCCAGTTCAAACAAAACAGTGCCCAGGTTTCTATAGCTATCGGCAAAGTTCGGATTCAATTCAAGCGCTCGTTTATAAGCAGCGACCGCAGCCTCGCCTTTGCCGAGAGACCACAAGGCGTTGCCCAGATTATTATGCATGACCGCGTTGTCAGGATCCTGGCCGATTGCTTTTTCGAGACAGCTTACCGCCTTTTCATTCTCACCCTGCAGCTGAAAAAGATTGCCAAGATTACCCAGCAAGATCGTATGGTCTGGAACCAGTTTTAGCGCTTTTCGATACTCGTTGAAGGCCTCTTTGAAGCGGCCTCTCTGTAAATAAGCATTGCCGAGCATATTGTATGGCTCGATAAAATTCGGGCTGATCTTTATCGCCTTTTTTATAGGCTCTTTCGGCGTTAGCGAGCTTACCCTTTTGATGAAGTATTTTGCCTTCTTCATAATGCTTTATCGCTGCTCGTTTCACCTGCATGTTATTTCCTGGCACTACACATTTGCGAACTATTTTACCTGCACGCAGCTAAATACGGTAATCAGGACGAAAACAACCGGGTCAGGGAAAGTCGAGGAGGGGTTGCGCGGAATCGGGGATAAAGAAGTCGATGCAATTATCGCCGGGGCCGGTGCGGTCGACGCAGATAAAACGCATCGAGGAATAAGGGGTCAGTAACACGTGATGCCAGGTCCCGAGACGATAATTGATGCCCTGGCGGCCATTGGTCACGAAGGCCCGCAGTTTGTCCAGCTCGGGTTGATCCCCTGCTGGACATACAACCACGATAAAAGGACTGGCATCGAGGGGCAGAAAAGCCTGGCTGCCGAGAGGATGATATTCGAGATGGTCGACCCGGCGCGGCAGATCGAATTTCCTGCTCTCCACCAGGCTGATGATGGCGCGCGCCTGTTCGCCGGCCAGTTCGACGTCAGCCAGGGCGTGATAGCGATCGGCCATGCCCTTGTTGATAGGGAAGGAATCATGCCCCTCGAACTCGACAACATCGCCAAATGGCGAGAATCCGTCACTAGTCAGGGGCTGTATAGCAAGTTTGTCAGGCATCTATCTTACCGAGGATCCTGACCCGGCTGAGGCCACCGTCCGGGAAAACATTAACCCTGACATGACTGACCACACCTATATCCTGCACTGCTTCACTGAACTCGTGCACCTTGTCCATCGCCATTTCCTGTTGTGGTAACAGCTCCTGCCAGAACTGGCTCTGGGTGACGATAGAGTCAGCGGTTCCGGCAGTCACCATGGCCGCCTGCAGCGAACAGCGGTCGGGGTAGTTCCCCTTGAAAAAAGCGGTATCGAGAACAACCTGTTCCACCTTGCCGGGATGCCCGAGCTCGATAATGCACCAGTCGTTGCCAGGTTCGCGCCGACGCCGTGTTTCCCAACCATCGCCCATGTTAACGCCGCGACCCGGATTGAGCAGGTTGGCGACAGCACCGTAGTGCGCATCGTTCCACGCAATCGCGCGCGCACCAACCTCGACCGCGGCGAGGTTCAGCAGCGCCGTTTTATCCGGCGTCTCGATATCGCTGACAACGCGGCCATGGATACGCAGGCGGGCAACGCCGCCATCCGGGTAAAGGTTCAGGCGTACGTGGGTGAAGCAGGCACTATTGTCAATCGTAAAATAATGGTGGCTGTCGCCCTGCAGGCTGGTCGACGGGATCAGCGTAATCCAGTCCGTGCCTGCGTCAGGGCTACCGGCACAATGGCAGGCTTCCAGCGATGCCGCCGGTGGATAATTCCCGGTAAAATGCGTGGTATCGATATCGACACCCTTGATTTCACCGGCCAGCCCCAGCTTGACAATGGCATTGTCATAGCCCCCGTTGCGGCGTCGGCGGGTTTCCCAGCCATCCATCCATTTACCGTTATCATCGAACTTGCCGTCGATGAACACCGGTGCCTGCAGCTCGATCATGCGGCTGCAGGCGGCGAAAAATTCGTCGCTGCAGGAAACGATTTCGGCGCCGAGGCGAGGCTGGGCCAGGTTGATCCACTGGTCGATAAAGTCGAGAGTATTTTCAGTCATTATAGTTACCTTCAGGCGGCAGCCTTTTTCAGTAAGCGCTGCGCCTGCTCATTGTGTTGTTGAATTAAAGCGGGCAGATCCAGGCCCGTAATCTGGCCCTGCTCCAGCACCATCTTGCCATTGATCAATGTCAGCCAGGCATTTACCGGCGCACAGGTCAGCAAGCCCGCCACCAGATCACCAGCTGCGCCCGCGTGCTGGATGCCGTCGATGCGGTAGGCTACCAGGTCCGCCGCCTTGCCCGGCTCCAGGCTGCCAATATCATCGCGCCCAAGCACGGCGGCGCCGCCCCGGGTAGCGAGCTCGAGCGCTTCGCGCGCGGTAAAGCGGTCGGCGCTGGATTCGAAACCCGGCCAACCGACGCGCTGCAACAGCATTGCCTGGCGGGCCTCAGCCAGTAAGTGGTTACCATCGTTACTCGCCGAACCGTCGACACCCAGACCGACACGAACCTCCGCGTCAATCATTTCACGTACCGGGGCGATGCCGGAAGCCAGAATCATGTTGCTGCTCGGGCAGTGGCAAACCCCGCTGCACGTCGCGGCGAGCATACCGATTTCGCTGTTATCCGGGTGCACCATATGCGCAAACCACACGTCATCGCCGGTCCAGCCCAGGCTTTGCATGTATTCCAACGGCCGCATGCCGAACTGCTTTTCACAGAAACGATTTTCATCGATGGTTTCCGCCAGGTGGGTATGCAGATTGGCCCGCGGGTGGCGACGCGCCAGTGCCGCGGTTGCACGCATCAGTTGCGGAGTTACGCTGAACGGCGAACAGGGAGCGAGCCCTATGCGCAACATCGAAAAGGGTTCAGGATCGTGAAACTCGGCAATAACACGCTCACAATCGGCCAGGATATCGGCCTCGTCTTCGCATACATCATCCGGCGGTAAGCCGCCCTGGCTCTGACCCAGGCTCATGCTGCCGCGCGTCGGATGAAAGCGCACCCCGAGTTCGCGCGCAGCGCGAATCTCGTCATCCAGGCGGGCTCCATTGGGAAACAGGTATAAATGGTCTGCTACCGTCGTCGCGCCGGCCAGCATCAGTTCCGCCAGGCCCAGTTTCGCACTGATATAGACCGCCGCAGCGTCCATTTCCCCCCAGATCGGGTACAGGGTTTGCAGCCAGTCAAATAACGACTTGCCTTCGGCGGTGCCAATACTGCGCGTCAGGGTCTGGTATAAATGATGATGGCAATTCACCAGGCCGGGCATGACTATGCATCCGCCGGCATCGATATGTCGATCCGGAATCAGCTCCTTTTGATTCAATAATCGACGCATTTCTTCACTACTGCCGACCGCTTCGATCAACTTGTCGAGAACAACTATGGCCCCGTTTTTAATTTCACGCCGTTGATCGTCCATGGTAACCAGCACGGCTGCATTATCAATTAACAGGACGCTCACTGCGTCGACCTGGAATACTGGCGCTTACCCATCAAGTGGGTGGCCTGAACCGAGCGATCATCACCCAGCATCATCAACGCGAACAGGCGCTCTTCAAGGTTTTGCGCCTGTTCCATACGGCATTGCATCAATTCGGTTGCGGCAAGATCCAGCACCACGAAATCGGCTTCTTTACCAACCGTAAAATTACCCAGTCGATGATCGATATAAAGCGCTTCCGCGGCGCCGAGAGTAGCCAGGTAAAATGCTTTCAACGGGGTCAGGCTCTGCCCCGCTAACTGGCAGACCTTGTAGGCTTCATTCAGCGTCTGCAACAGGCTGAAACTGGTGCCGGCGCCGACATCGGTGGCGATGCCAACCCGGATATCCTGCGCGCGCGCGTCGTCGAGGCTGAACAAGCCGCTACCCAGGAACAGGTTGGAAGTCGGGCAGAACGCCATCGCCGCGCCACTGGCCGCCATCCGCTCGCGATCCACCTGGTCGAGGTGTATGCAATGCGCAAACACCGCCCGCGGGCCGAGCAGATCAAAGCGATCGTATACGTCGAGGTAGCTGCGGCTATCTGGGAACAGTTCGCTCACCCAGCGCACCTCGTCAAGGTTCTCGGCCACATGCGATTGCAGGTATAAATCCGGATGTTCGCTGATTAGCTGTCCGCAGACCTCGAGCTGGGCCGGGCTGCTACAGGGAGCGAAACGCGGCGTCACGGCGTATAGACTCCGTCCCTTTAGGTGCCAGCGTTGAATCAATTCGGAGCTCTGCCGATAACTGGACTCCGCGGTATCGCATAAATTCTCCGGGGCGTTGCGATCCATCATCACCTTGCCCGCGATCAGGCACATATCACGTTGTTGTGCCTGTTCGAAAATGGCGTTGACCGATTCGCTATGCACCGTGGCAAACACCGCGCTGGTGGTGGTGCCGTTGCGCAGCATCTGCTCACAGAAAAAAGCGGCGATTTTATCGGCGTAATCCCGCTCGGCGAACCTGGTTTCGGTGGGAAAGGTATATTGCCTCAGCCAGTCCAGTAACTGCAGACCGTGGCTGGCGATCATTTCGCTTTGCGCATAATGGGTATGGGTATCGATAAACCCGGGCATCACCAGGCGACCGGAATAATCGTAAAGCGCTGTCCCATCCGGCAGATAGTCAATCGCGTCGACCGCGTTGATCAGCGCCTGCACCCGTCCCTGGCGCAGAATCAGTAAACCATCGTCGAGGTATTCATGCGCATCACCGGACTTGTCCGGGTCGGATAAAAAATGCAGGAAACTGGCTCGAATCGCGGTATCGCAGGAGTCGGTGTCGAGCGACGGGAGGTCTGAAGTCATAATGGCAGTCCCGCTTTACTGTGATCTAAGCTGCGCGAACCAGCTGGCGACGCTGGCCCGCTCCTGGTCGGTCATCGCTGTCAGGTTGCCGATCGGCATGTACCTGCTCTGTACCGTGGCGGCAATACGTTCGGCATGGTTCTGAACGTCTGCAGGCGATTCCAGCACGATACCCAGCGGGGGCGCAGCGAAGCCGGGCTGAGTTGGCTGTCTGGCGTGGCAGGCAACGCAGCGGAGTTCGATAATCTGCGCGATCTGTGCTTCGCTGACCTCGCTGTTGTCGGCGCTGTCAACAGCCTTCGGGCTCAAGTACCAGACCATCGCCAGCAACAGTACCACCGCAATTGCCGGCAACACCGGACTCGCCCGGTGGCTGTGACGCAGCACGAAGTACTGCCGAATCAATACCCCGGCGAGCATAATAAATATCAGTACCAGCCAGCCATGTTCATGACTGTAAGTCATCGGGTAGTGATTGCTGATCATGATGAACAGCACCGGCAGCGTGAAATACGTATTGTGTACCGAGCGTTGTTTACCGATGATACCTGGTTCGGCATCCAGGGTATCCCCGGCACGTATCTGTGCCACCACTTTTTTCTGACCGGGAATAATCTGGAAGAAGACATTGGCCGCCATGATAGTGCCCATTATTGCGCCAACATGCAGGAACGCTGCCCTCGCGCTGAACAACTGAAACAGCACCCAGGTCACGACACAGATGAAAACGAATATTATCGCCGCCAGCAAGTTATCCCTGCCGCGCAGGAGCTTGCACAAAAGGTTGTAAACGACCCAGCCACCGGCGAGAAAACCGATGCTGATGGCGATCGCCGTGGCCGGAATCAGGACCATAACCTGCTGATCGATCAGGTAAGTGCTCGCGCCGAACCAGTAGACGATGGCGAGCAGGCCCATGCCGGACAGCCAGGTGGTATAGGCTTCCCATTTCGACCAGTGCAGGTCTTGCGCGAGCGGTTCGCCCTGCGGTCCGAGCAGAAACTTCTGGCTCTGGTAGACGCCGCCGCCATGTACCGCCCAGAGTTCACCACTGACACCCCGTTCGACGTCCTGTTTGCGTGCCGGCTTACTCAGTGAGCTGTCGAGCATGACGAAGTAAAACGACGCGCCGATCCAGGCGACACCGGCGATCAAATGCAGCCAGCGCAGCAGTAAATTAGCCCAGTCGAGGAGGTATGCTTCCATAAATTAATTCAAGCCGGAGGTGGCGCCGGGTGACGCTGCCGGGGCTGCGCTACCCGGTTATGCCTAGTTTGGAATCGTGCTGACCACGCCCTCGAGATAATAATTCATCTTGTTGAGCTGATCGTCGGTCATATTCTTTCCCTCCGGCACGATGGTTGCGCCGCTCTGGTCGACGACTGGACCGGCAAACGGGTGCATCTCGCGCGCCGTAAGCTGCTTTTCCATGTCCCTGATCCGGTTTTGCAACTCTTCCGGAATAGCATCGTTCAACGGCGCCAGCTTAATCATTTTCCGCTGATAGCCGCCCCAGACACTGATCGGAGCCCAGGTTCCTTCCTGCACTTCCTTGATCGTATTGACATAGTAATCACCCCAGTGGTGGGTAGTCGCGGTCAGGTGCGCCCTGGGGCCATACTTGGACATGTCCGAGTGGTAACCGAAGGCGTATACGCCTTCATCTTCGGCCGCCTGCACTACCGCGGTGGAATCGGTATGGTGGGTAATCATATCGGCACCCTGCGATATCAGGGTAATAGCGGCCTGGCGTTCCTTGCCCGGGTCATACCAGGAGTTCACCCAGATAACCCGCAATTCGGCTTCCGGATTAACGCTGCGGGCACCCTTGATGAAGGCATTGATACCCTGCAAAACTTCAGGAATCGGGAAGGCCGCAACGTAACCAAGAATGTTCGACTTCGTCATTTCACCGGCAATAACGCCGGTGAGGTAGCGCCCTTCGTAAAAGCGCGCATTTACCAGGCCCATATTCTCGCCCATCTTGTAGCCGGTGACATGCACGAATGCCGTGTCACGGAACTTCTTTGACACCTTGAGCGTATAGTTCATGTATCCGAAACTGGTGGCAAATACCACCTTGTCACCGCGCTTGGCCATTTCCCGGATAACACGCTCGGCATCAGGGCCCTCGGCAACATTTTCCACATAGCTGGTGGTCACACCGGTTTCTTTTTCCAGCTGCAGGCGTCCCAGGTCGTGCTGGTATGTCCAGCCGGCATCGCCGATCGGACTCACGTAGACGAAGCCGACATTGTCAGCCGCCATACTGACACCGCTCATCGCGCCGACCAGTGCGAGCAGCGCCAGTTTTTTTATCATTGTCTTTGTTAAAGCCATTTCTCAACCCTCCCGGGGTCACTTGTTAAAGGTTAATTTTTACAGATTATGCAACCCGTGTTTATAGTCTCTCGTTGATTAACGCATGCTGAAGCATCTACGCCTCCGGTCTGTACGGCTGTCCCAGGGATACCGGTGCGTTGAGCCGAACGGTGTTCTGGTCGCGTGAAATTATAACCAGCACAATTATGGTCGCCAGGTAAGGTAATGCCGAGAGAAACTGCGACGGAATGTTGATTCCAAGACCCGAGCCCTGGACAAACAACTGCACCACCATGACGCCGCCGAAAAGATAGGCACCGACCATCACGCGGAACGGCCGCCAGGTCGCAAAAACCACCAGCGCTATTGCAATCCAGCCCCTTCCCGCGACCATGCCTTCCACCCACAGCGGCGTATAGAATACCGACAGGAAGGCACCACCGACGCCAGCCATCGCGCCACCGAATATGGTCGCCAGGTAACGAATGCGGATCACCGGATAACCGATCGAATGTGCGGAGGATGGCGATTCACCGACCGCGCGCAACACCAGGCCGGGACGGCTGCGATACAGAAACCAGACGATGGCGCCAAACAGGAGCCATGATAAATAAACCAGCGCCTGCTGATTGAACAGCGGCTCACCGATGACCGGAATATCGGCCAGCAGGGGGACTCGTATCGCCCCGACTGTCGGTAGAATTTCGGATTCATATGGTTTGCCGATGAAAGCAGACAGGCCGACACCGAGGATCGACAGCGCCAGTCCGGAGGCTACCTGGTTTCCCAGCAGCGTAAGCACCACGATCGCAAACAAAGATGCCATCAGTGCACCCGCCGCCATACCGGCCAGCACGCCCAGCCAGGGGCTGCCGGTGTGCAGGGTTATCGCGAAACCGGCGATCGCACCCATTGCCATCATGCCCTCGGCACCGAGGTTCAATACGCCTGATTTTTCAGCAATCAACTGTCCTAAAGCGACAATGATCAGTGGTGTACCGGCGACGATGGTCGCGAACAATATCGAGCTTAGAATCGAGGCATCCATCAGGCCCTGGCCTCCTTCCAGCACACGCGATAATTTATCAATACGTCCGAGCCCAGCAGGAACATCAGCAACATGCCCTGAAATACATTGGAGATCGATGACGGCAGGTTCATATACTGCTGCGCCTGCTCGCCACCGAGATAAAGCAGCGCCATCAACAGGCTGGCGAAGAAGATGCCGACCGGATTCAGGCGCGCGACGAAGGCGACGATGATCGCGGCAAAACCGTAATTACTAGAGACGTGCTCGGTGAGCTGCCCCATCGGCCCCGCGACCTCGGACATACCGGCAAAACCAGCCATCGCCCCCCCGCTCAATAATCCGATCCAGATCATGCGTTTGGCCGAAAACCCGGCATAGCGCGCCGCATCCTTCGCGTAACCGGCCACCTGCATCTGGAATCCGGCAAAGCTGCGAAACATGAAAATATATCCAGCCAGCAAAGCACCGAGCGCAAACACGAAAGCCAGGTTGAGCCTGCTTTCTTCGCTCAGCAAGGGCAGCAACGCCGAATCTTCAAACATTCGGGACTGGGGAAAATTGAAACCATCCGGATCCATCATGGGTCCGTGCACCAGCCACGAAACCAGCAACTGGGCAACATACACCAGCATCAAAGACACCAGGATTTCGTTGGTGTTGAAGCGGGTTTTCAAAAAGGCCGGGATGGCTGCCCACAGCATGCCGCCAATGCCACCCGCAATCATCATCAGGATCAGCACATGCGCACCTTCTGCCTCCTGAAAATAGAGCGCCACCGCGCTGGCTGCAACGCCACCGACGATTAACTGACCCTCGGCACCGATATTCCAGACGTTGGCGCGAAATCCGACCCCGAGTCCGACCGCGATAAGCATCAACGGTGTCGCCTTGAGAAACAGCTCCGATACACCGTACCAGTCGCTGACGGGATTGATGAAGAATACCTTGAAACCCTCGAGTGGATTCTTGCCCAGGAAAGCAAACAACAGCAGGCCACCGATCAACATCAACAGGATCGCAATCAACGGTGACGCATACGACATCACCTGCGAGGCTTCAGGGCGTCGTTCCAGTCTAATCATGAGCGACGGCTCCAGGAGACGCGGGCTGTTCCCACATACCACTCATCCAGACCCCGATTTCGTCGATATTGGTATCGGCCAGTTGCTTTGCCGGCGACAGCCGACCTTCGGCGATAACCGCAATACGGTCCGAAATCTCGAACAACTCTTCAAGCTCTTCAGATATCACCAGAATTGCGGCACCCCCGCTGCGCAAATCGATCAGTTCCTGCCGGATAAATGCGGCGGCGCCGACATCGACACCCCAGGTCGGCTGGGCGACCACCAGCAGTTTGGGCGCGAGCAGGATTTCCCGGCCCATGATGAACTTCTGCAGGTTGCCACCGGAGAGCGAGTTGGCAGCGTGCTCTTCGCCACCGCACTTGACATTGAAATCGTCGATACACTTGCGCGCGAAAGCGGCAATCTTGTCGAACTGAATCATTCCGTGCTTGAGCATTCCGGCCTGATGCGCGGTCAGTAACGCGTTCTCGGTAAGTGACATACGTGGCACCGCACCGCGACCGAGGCGTTCTTCGGGGACGAATCCCATGCCTTTGCTGCGGCGTCGATCTGGTTCATCCCGACCCGAGGGCTCGCCACAGATAACGATCGCATCGGCTTCGTTGAGCGGCTCTTCTCCGGACAGCGCGTAGAGCAATTCCTGCTGGCCGTTACCCGACACGCCGGCGATACCCAGGATTTCGCCGGAGCGGACTTCAAGCTCGATATCCTGCAAATCGGTGCCGAAAGGATCATCGGAAACCCTCGACAACCGGTTCAAGCGCAGGCGCACCTCGCCCAGTTCGCCAGGCGCGGAATGTTCCGGCACCGGCAGCTCTTTACCGATCATCAGGCTGGCCATTGATTTCGGGGTTTCCTCGGCGGGAATGCAATCGCCGGTTACCTTGCCGTCGCGCAACACCGTGGCGACGTGGCAGAGCTCCTGGATTTCGTCCAGCTTGTGGCTGATATAGAGAATACTGCAGCCCTCCGCGGCGAGCTGGCGCAGCGTATCGAATAGCTTTCGCACCGCCTGCGGGGTTAACACCGAGGTAGGTTCATCCATGATCAGCAGTTTCGGATTTTGCAGCAGGCAACGAATAATCTCGACCCTTTGGCGCTCGCCCACGGACAGCGCGTGCACCAGGCGTTGCGGATCTACCGGCAGGCCATAGCGATTCGAAACTTCGGTAATCTGCTCGGCGAGTTTATTCAGGTCCGGGTTGCCGGGCAGCGCCAGGGCAACATTTTCGACCACGCTCAAGGTTTCGAACAGCGAAAAATGCTGAAACACCATGCCGATGCCGAGACTGCGGGCATGCGCGGGATTCTCTACCTGGACCACTTCGCCTTCCCATTTCATTTCTCCGGCGTCCGGTTTGGCGACGCCGTAGATCATTTTCATCAGGGTTGACTTGCCAGCGCCGTTTTCACCGAGCACCGCGTGAATTTCGCCGCGTTTTACCGATAGCGAAACATCTTCATTGGCAATTACCGAGGGATATATCTTGGTAATGCCGTTCAGCTCCAGCCTCAGATCGTCGCCACCCTCCGCCGCGGTTGTCATGCTCTCGCCCCCGTTTGCTGCTTTAACGCAGCATCGCCTTGTTTATCGTTATTGTGTTTCCGGTCGTGCTGCGCACGATCGTATACCTGCAGGATTTCGGCAGCAACCGATATCGCAATTTGCGCAGGCTGCTTGCCGCTGATGCCCCCGATCCCGATCGGGCAGGTCATACGGGCAAATTTTCGCGCGTCTATACCGCGGCGCTGCAGGCGGGTTTCAAAGTTACGTCGTTTCGAAACCGAACCGATCAAACCGAAATAAGCGAAGTCGTCACGCAGCAGTATCTGCTCGCAGAGCCGTTGATCGAGACCGTGATCATGCGTCATCACCAGGAAATAACTGTCCGCCGCGGCCGCTGCGATTTCAGCTTCGGGGGTGTCGGTGCAGATGCTGCTGACTCCGGGTGGCGGGTCTGGCGGCAGGATATCGTCGCGCGTATCGATCCAGTGAATCCTGAACGGTAAATCGCGCAGCGCTCGCACCACCGCCTGGCCGACATGACCTGCACCGAAAAGGTAGAGCCCGACGCAATCTGTGTCACGCATCAGTTCGTCCCAGTCACTCTCATCGCCGAGTTTTTCGAACATCAGGTTGACCAGTCCGCCACAGCACTGGCCGAGCCCGGCGCCGAGCGGGAAACGCCGCACGCCATCGTCGGCACCACGCGCAAGCTGGTCACGCGCGATACCACAGGCCTGGTACTCGAGATTGCCGCCACCAATCGTGCCGTAGAGTCCGCTGGCGGTAACAATCATTTTTGCGCCCGGCTCGCGCGGCGTCGAACCGACGATGGAATCCACACTGACCAGCACCGCCGGGGTTTGCTCGCGGCGCAGTTCGGCTACCCTGTCCTGCCAGTCGCTCATCTTGCCTCCGTGCGCAGCGCATCGATGGCGTCGAGGATGGCTTCCGGTGTCGCCGGCGCCCGTAGCGGCGGATTGATGCGGTTATCGGCAAGGCTTGCAATCGCATCACGGATCGCAAAAAACACCGAGAAGGGCAACAGCAGGGGCGGTTCGCCAACCGCCTTGGAACGCAGAATCGTATCCCTGACGTTGTGATTCCGATAAAGCCGGGTGGTGAATTTTGCCGGACAATCGGTGATGGTCGGAATCTTGTAGGTCGATGGCGCATGGGTGGTGAGCCGACCCGCTTCGTTCCAGCGCAACTCTTCGCTGGTCAGCCAGCCCATGCCCTGGATAAAGGCGCCCTCGATCTGTCCGATATCGATCGCGGGATTAATCGAGTTACCGGCATCGTGCAGGATATCGGCCTGCAGCAATTTGAATTCACCGGTGAGCGTATCGACGACAACTTCCGCTACCGCCGCGCCATAGGCGAAGTAATAAAACGGACTGCCCTGCATCCTGTCCCGATCCCAGTTCAGGCCCGGAGTTTTGTAAAACCCGTCGGACCAGAGCTGCACCCGGTTTTCATAGGTCTGTACCACGAGTTCCCTGAACCCGATATGTTCGTCACCGCAGCTGACCAGGTTATCTGCAAAAGTCACCTCGGCGGCATCTACTTCGAACCGCGCGGCGAAAAACCCGGCCAGGCGATTCCTGATCTGGCGCGCGGCATCCTGCGCCGCCTTGCCGTTGAGATCGGTCCCGGTCGATGCCGCGGTAGCCGAGGTATTAGCCACCTTGCTGGTATCGTTCGCCGTCGCACGCACCTGCCCGATATCGATGCCAAGCTCCAGCGCAACTACCTGGGAAACCTTGGTATGCAAACCCTGTCCCATTTCAGTGCCACCGTGGTTAACCAGCACGCTACCGTCGGTGTAGATATGCACCAGTGCACCCGCCTGGTTGAAGTGCACGACGTTGAAGGAAATGCCGAATTTAACCGGCGTCAACGCAAGTCCCTTGCGCAGTACCGGGTTGTCCCGGTTGAAGGCTGCCACGGCTTCGCGGCGCGCATAGTAAGCGCTGCTCTGCTCTATTTCCGCGACCAGTTCGTGAATCACGCTGTCTTCCACGGTTTGTCCATAGGGCGTGGTGTTGCGCAGCTCTTTGTCATAAAAATTGAGCTTGCGTACCTGCTGCGGATCCTTGCCCAGGGTGCGCGCTATATCATCGATCATGTATTCGATCGCGAGCGCTCCCTGCGGGCCACCGAAACCGCGAAACGCGGTATTCGACTGGGTATTGGTCTTGACGCTGTAAGCGTCGATCGCGACGTCACCAAGGTAGTAGGCATTGTCGAAATGACACACCGCCCGGGTAACTACCGGTCCGGTCAGATCGGCCGAAAAACCCGCCTGCGCTGCCATATCGATGCTGGCACCCTGAATCAGGCCGGCCTCGTCAAAGCCGACTTCGTAATCGAATTCAAAGCCATGGCGCTTTCCGGTAATCATCATATCGTCGTCACGATCGAGACGTAACTTGACCGGACGCAGCAGGCGGCAGGCCGCGACCGAAGCGATGCAGGCAAAAATCGCCGACTGCGATTCCTTGCCGCCGAAACCACCACCCATACGCCGCATCTCCACGACGACCTGGTTGAAATCGATTCCCAGCGCATGGGCGACAACCTGTTGCATTTCAGTCGGGTGCTGGGTAGAACACCACAGATGCAGACAACCGTCTTCTTTCGGCGCGGCGTAAGATATCTGTCCCTCGAGATAAAACTGCTCCTGCCCGCCAACAGAAATATGGCCCTTGAGTTTATGAGTCGCCGCATGCAGCGCCTGCCCGGCATCACCGCGGCGCAGGTGCATAGGCGGTAAAACCCATGATTGCTGGTTTTTGCCGCTGGCGACATCGAGCACCGCGGGCAGCACTTCGTATTCGATTTCGGCCAGGCCGACCGCCTTGCGCGCGGCTAGCTGCGAGGTTGCAACCGCAGCAAAAATTGGCTGCCCCATGTATTGCACCAGGCCATCGGCAAGAATCGGGTCGTCCGCAATAATGGGGCCACAGTCATTGTTTCCCGGGATATCGGCCGCGGTAATAATCGCAACCACGCCGGGCGCAGCTTTGACCGCATCCAGGTCGATGGAGCTAATCCTGGCGTGCGCCTGCTGGCTCAGGCCCAACGCGATATAACAGGTAGCCGCAAGTTCCGGGATGTCATCGACATAGCAGGCTTCACCGGCGACATGCAGGGCGGCTGATTCGTGTGGAATCGAGGCCCCGGCCGCAGTCTCGCGTGGCTGTTGTTTGACGCGATCTTCCATCAGCCGGTCACCGCAAACACGTTAACCGCCTGCGCGCCCAGTGGCTGTTGCGGCCGGGTTTCGAGAAAGAAACGATACAACAGGTTGGCCGCAGCGCGGGCGCGATAGTCCGCGCTCGCACGCATATCGCTAAGCGGAGTAAAATCCTGGCCCAGCTGCTGCATCGCGCGCTTGACAGTTTCCTCATCCCAGGCCTCGCCGCGCAGGCAGGCCTCGGCGAGGGCAGCGCGTTTTGGAATGGCCGCCATGCCGCCCAGCGCAATTCGAATTTCCGCCACGCGATCACCATCCAGGCGCAACGCGATAGCCATGCAAACGGCCGATATGTCCTGGTCGAAGCGTTTACTGAGTTTGTAACAACGCAGCAGAATTGCATCTTCCCGTGCCGGTATCTCGATCGACTCGATAAACTCCCCGGCCTGGAGGGCATTTTTCATGTAGTCGAGGTACAGATCAGCGAGCGCCATTTCACGCAGCCTGGAACCCCGGCGCAGCTTGACCCGGGTATCGAGTACCATCAGGGCCGGCATCGAATCGCCGATCGGCGAACCATTGGCAACGTTGCCCACCAGGGTTCCGGCATTGCGTACCGGCACCGAAGCGAAACGACGGAACATTTCAGCAAGCTCCGGGAATTGTCCGACGATCTCGTCGAGAGCATCGCTAAGTGTCACTGCAGCGCCAATTTCGATAGCACCGTCCTGCCGGCTGATCTGCTTGAGCTCCTTGACGTTGCCGAGGTAAATAATCAGGGGTAATTCACGTAATTGCTTGGTCACCCACAGGCCGACATCGGTACCTCCGGCGAGAATGCGCGCAGTCGGATTCTGCTGGTACAGGCTGGCCAGCTCGTCGACCGTGGCCGGGGCATGGTAACTCGCCTGCTCGAGTTCCAGCGACATACCCTGCTGACGCTGCAGGCCGCGCAGCTGTTCGACCAGTTGGGCATCACTATCCTGCGCAATCGGGTAGTCGTACATGTGCATACAGGCATCGATAATCGGACGATATCCGGTGCAGCGGCACAGGTTACCGGACAGCGCGTCATCGATATCGGCACGCGTCGGCGACGGATTATTTTTATACAGGGCAAACATCGACATAACGAATCCCGGGGTACAAAAACCGCACTGCGATCCGTGGTGGTCGACCAGGCTTTGCTGCACCGGGTGCAGGCTGCCATCGCTCGCTTTCAGCGATTCCACGGTGAACAATGCCTTGCCGTCCAGGGTCGGCAGAAACTGGATGCAGGCATTAACCGCCCGGTACTGGAGGGCATCGCCGGCCAGTTCCGCGATAACCACGGTGCAGGCCCCGCAATCTCCCTCGGCACAACCTTCCTTGCTACCCACGCGCAGCAGATCTTCGCGCAGGTACTGCAAAACGCTACGCGTCGGTTCGACGCGATCCAGTTCTACCAGTTCGCCATCGAGGATAAAGCGCAGAGTACCCGGCATCGATCAACTGCCGCGGTAGGTCGAGTAGGACCAGGGAGAGACGAGTAGCGGCACATGATAGTGCTGCCCTGCATCGGCAATACCGAAGCGCAGCACCACTTCGTCGACAAAAGGAGGGTCCGGAATTTCGATATTCAGGCCACGGAAGTATGCACCCGCCTGGAACACCAGCTCATAGACTCCCGGCGCAAACGCGTCGCCCTCGAGAATCGGATTTTCGAGTCGCCCGTCGGCATTGCTGTGGTCGCGACCCAGCTCCTGTCGTTGCGGGGTCACTTGATAAAGCACTATTTCAACACCGGCCGCGGGACAGCCGTGCGCCGTATCCAGAACATGTGTTGTCAGCCTCCCCATATCTACACCCCTCAGCAGTAGAGGCGCTAAACTCGCATTTATCGTATAAATTGTCAACACTTTGATAAAATATTGTTAACAATTCTGTTATCATGCTACACTCCCGCGCAAATCCGATAAGCGACTTCAGGCAGAATGTCAGCGCAATTCGAAAAAACCGATAAGATCAAATTCAGCGAAGACGAGGTACTGCGCCAGATCGAGCAGGCAATACTCGATCATCGCCTGGCGCCCGGGACCAAGCTCAAGGAAGTACAGCTGGCCGACCTGTTCGGCGTAAAACGGGGCATGATTCGCAAGGTCCTCACGCGCCTGGCCCATTCCAGGCTGGTCGACCAGATGCCCAATCGTGGCGCTACCGTGGCCAGACCGTCAGTCAAGGAAGGCCAGGACTTGTTCGCCACCCGGCGGGTCATCGAATCAGCTGTTCTGCAGAACCTGGTTAAGCATATCGATCAGCGCGGCATCACGCATCTCAGGAAAATGCTGCGCCGGGAACAAAAGGCTTATCAACGCGGAGATTCAGCGACGGCGCTGGCACTGTCAGTCGATTTCCATCGCGAGCTTGCGGCGATGGCCGGTAACAGCGTGCTCGAGGAATATCTGCACGACATTATTCGTCGCACCCCGCTGGTGATTCTGACGCACCTGGGAGACGACGAGCAAAACCGCTGCCGCAACCAGGAACATGAAGCCATTATCGATGCGCTCGAAAAACATGACCTCAAAACCGCGACCCGCGTGATGCAGCAGCATTTGCTGCATATCGAAAGCAAGATTCAGCACAAGCCGGAAAAACCGCAGGCGGGCCTGGCAACGCTGCTAAGGCGCCAACCTGAAGCGGTGCAGGCATGAGTGATTATCCCCGCGACCTGGTGGGCTACGGCCGCCAACCCCCGCACGCCGGGTGGCCCGGCGATGCCCGCATAGCGCTGCAGTTCGTGCTCAATTACGAAGAGGGTGGTGAAAACAATATCCTGCACGGCGATGCTGGATCGGAGCAGTTCCTGTCGGAATTGATCGGCGCACAAAGCTACCCGGCACGCCACATGAGCATGGAGTCGGTTTACGAGTATGGTTCGCGCGCAGGCGTATGGCGCTTACTGCGCGAGTTTTCCACGCGCGGGCTGCCGTTGACAGTGTTCGCGGTAGCGATGGCGCTGCAACGCCACCCTGAACTGGCGAACGAGCTGGTCAGCCTCGGGCATGAAATTGCCTGTCATGGATTGCGCTGGATTCACTACCAGGAGGTCGACGAGGCGATCGAACGCGAACACATGCAACAGGCGCTCGCTATCATCAATGAACTCACCGGCACCACGCCACTGGGCTGGTACACCGGGCGCGACAGTCCCAACACGCGGCGCCTGGTCGTCGAACAGGGTGGGTTGCTTTACGATTCAGACTATTACGGCGACGACCTTCCGCTATGGCAAGCGGTCAAAACAGGCAACGGAGAATCCAGGCCGCACCTGGTCGTACCCTATACCCTCGATTGCAACGATATGCGTTTCGCCACCGCGCAGGGTTTCAACAGCGGCGAACAGTTCTACCAGTACCTGCGTGATAGCTTCGACGTGCTCTACGCCGAGGGCGAGCATAGCCCGAAAATGATGTCGGTCGGTTTGCACTGCCGCCTGGTCGGCAGACCGGGGCGCTTTCGCGCGCTACAACGCTTCCTCGATTACGTGCAGTCCCGGGAAAAGGTCTGGATATGCCGGCGCATAGACATAGCCCGCCACTGGATAGACAGGCACCCGCCGCAAACCGCATAATCGCTTCATGACCATCCGCATTGACGAAATCAACCACAGCAGCCCGACGCGCTTCGTCGAACTGTTGGGCGCTATCTTCGAACATTCGCCATGGGTTGCAGAGCTCGCTTACGCGGAAAGACCGTTTGCCGCACGTCATCAATTGCACCAGGTGATGGCCGCCGCGGTCAGGCGGGCGCCCGAGGTCCAGCGCATGGGGCTGCTATGCCAGCATCCGGAACTGGCCGGCAGGGAAGCCAATGCGGGCACGTTGACCGATGATTCAAAACGCGAACAGGCCGGGGCCGGGCTCAACCAGTGCACCGCCGAGGAACTGCTGACAATCAAATCGCTCAACCAGGCTTACCGCGCAAAGTTCGATTTTCCGTTCATCATCGCGGTCACCGGGCTCGATAAATTGCAAATCATCGCTGCCATGGAAAATCGCCTGGGCAACTCCATCGAGACCGAGTTCGATACCGCCATCGGGGAAGTCGAAAAGATTGCGCGTATCCGTATCGACGCGCTCATCGATGAGTAATATCGACAGCCTGATCCATCGCTCGGCAGTGCATGAAGACTGGCAGCCGATACTTCGTGAATCGTTATTGACGCTGGATCCCGACTATCTCGATTCGCTGCTACGCGACGACGACTGGTTGCCCGGTGTCGATCTGTTACTGGCAGTTTTTCAGCGCGGTCGCGCCGGGGTTAGATACCTGCTGATCGGCGAGTCACCCTACCCGCGTCGCGAATCCGCCAACGGAATCGCCTTCTATGACGCGGCCGTAGGCAACCTCTGGAGCAACCAGGGCCTGAGCAAGGCAGTGAACCGCGCCACTTCGTTGCGCAACATCGTCAAAACCGCACTGGTCGCCGAAGGTCACCTGCAAAAGGATAGCGCCGGCAAAATTACCCAGGATGCCATCGCCGGGCTCGACAAGCGCGGGCTGGTTCTGACCCTGGGAGAATTGTTCGATAACCTGCAACAGGCCGGATTCCTGATGCTAAACGCAACCCCGGTATTACACCCGCAACGCAAACCGGCAATCGAAGCCCGTTACTGGCTGGAATTTCTCGAACGTCTGCTGACACTGGTTGCTCAAAGTTCTCCGCAACGCATCACGCTGTTGTTGTGGGGCAAAATTGCAAAGCTGGTAGAGGCCATGCCAGCCAGCCGGGCTTACGACAGGCTGGTATGCGAACATCCCTACAATATCTCGTTTATCGACAATCCCGACATGCTGCAATTGTTCGCAAATTTGCGGGTTCTGCAGCAGACCGGGACGCACGCATGAGCGCAACCAGAATCAGCAGCAAAACAGACCTGTTTCCGAAAACCGGATACCAGGCGTAGCAGATTTATGTGGCATTATTATGTCTCGAAATTTTGACTACTGACGGGCAAGCGAAATGTACATCCCAACCTATGAAGACGTATTGCAGGCGCATCAGCGCATCACTCCCTATATCCACCGCACCCCGGTACTGACCTCGAGCTATCTAAACCAGTTAAGCGGTGCAGAGCTTTTTTTCAAATGCGAAAACCTGCAAAAGGTCGGCGCGTTTAAAGCGCGTGGTGCGAGTAACGCCGTGTTTGGTCTCAGCGACGCTGACGCCGCCAACGGCGTAGCCACGCATTCGTCCGGAAACCACGCCGCTGCGCTCAGCTTCGCTGCGGCCCGGCGCGGCATCGACGCCACCGTGGTAATGCCCCACAATGCTCCCGCCACCAAGAAAGCCGCGGTACAGAGCTATGGCGGCAGGATACTCGAATGCGAACCTACCCAGGCCGCACGCGAAGCCATGCTAGAGCAGGTCATTGCCGAAACCGGAGCCGATGCGGTACATCCCTACGACGACCCGCGCGTCATCGCCGGCCAGGCCACCTGCGCGCTCGAACTACAGCAGGATATCGATCAGCTCGACGCCGTGGTGGCTCCGGTTGGCGGCGGCGGGCTGATTTCCGGCACCTGCCTGACGATGTCGACACTTGCCCCGCAAACCCGGATTTACGCGGCCGAACCGGCCAATGCCGATGACGCCTACCGCTCCTTTCACGCGGGTGAAATCGTCAGACAGGATGCGCAACAGTCCGTTGCCGATGGCCTGAAAACCAACCTGTGCCCGCTGAGCTGGCACTTCGTGTCCAGCTTTGTCAGCGATATCTTGCTCGCCAGCGAGGAAGAGATACTCGACGCGATGTACCTCACCTGGCAACGCATGAAAATCATCATCGAACCGTCGTCCGCGGTGCCGCTGGCGATTATCCTGAAACATAAAGAACTGTTCCGGGGACAGCGTATCGGGGTCATTATTACCGGGGGCAACGTGGATATAAAAAATTGCCCCGGCTGTAAATGAATCGGCGACGGAATATGAATATCGACAATAATAAGCGCGAGCCTGTAGTCGGCTTCAATATCCCAGCGGCGATCGGCATGCCGCTAGCCGAGGTTGCGACACCGTCGCTGATCATCGAGCTGGACGCTTTCGAACGCAACGTGGCCAGGTTACGCGAACGGCTCGCTAACGCCGGGGTGCGTCTTCGCGCGCATAGCAAAACTCACAAATCGGTCGATATTGCTCGCTACCAGATCGAGCATGGCGGCGCCTGCGGCATCTGCTGTCAGAAGGTGGCTGAAGCCGAGGTAATGGTTGCCGGCGGTATCAACGATGTAATGTTGTCTAACCAGGTCGTCGACCAAAACAAGATCGACCGCCTGGCGAAGCTTGCCGGGCGAGCGCGAATACTGGTCTGCGTCGATGACTGCGACAACGTCGATGATCTTTCCGCCGCCGCTGTCCGACATCGCTGCAGTATTGAATGCCTCGTAGAAATTGACGTCGGCGCCGGTCGTTGCGGCGTGAAACCGGGTCCCGATGCACTTGTCCTGGCACAGAAAATTGCAGCCTGTGACGGCCTCAGGTTCGCCGGAATTCAGGCCTACCAGGGCTCGGCCCAACATATTCGCAGTTACTCTCAAAGGCAGCGCGCGATCGAGTCCGCGACCGCCATGGCCGCCGCAACAGTTGAACTGCTAACCCGGCATGGATTCGAATGCGCTATCGTCGCCGGTGCCGGCACCGGTAGTTATTACTTCGAGGCGGCTTCCGGAATCTACAATGAAATGCAGTGCGGGTCCTACATTTTCATGGATGCCGACTACCGACGCGTGCTCGATGAACAGGAACAGCAAATTTCTGAATTTGAAAACAGCCTGTTTATCTGGACCTCTATCATGTCCAAAACCAGGTCTGACGAGGCCGTTTGCGACGCCGGACTAAAAGTGATGAGTCTGGACTCTGGGCTGCCCGTGGTATTTGCGCGCGACGATCTCGAGTATGTCCAATGCTCGGATGAGCATGGAGTGATTGCCGATCCACAGAATGATCTTCGCCTGAACTACCGCCTGAAACTGGTGCCCGGACACTGTGATCCCACCTGTAACCTGCACGACTGGTATGTCGGAATTCGCGATGGCAGGGTTGAATGCCTGTGGCCGGTCAGCGCCCGCGGTATGGCTTTCTAAACAAGGTTATTGAACAGGTAAAAAAACGCCGGCATGAAACCGGCGTTTTAACAACAACTGTCTGCCGACTTAACGCGCGGCGAGATAGCTGTTCAGGTCATCAAGAATCTGCTGCTTGTTCACTTCTGCGCCCATCTTGATCATCGCATCGGCGAAGCGACCGACAATCTCATTGATGGTCTCGAAATTCAGGTGATTCAGAATTCCAACCCGGATCTGCGCCGGTTCCGACAAGGTGTTCCAGATCGCGAAGCCCGCCTCGCGGCAACCCGTTACCAGTGATTTCTCATGACCGGTAAACGCGTCGGGCAGATCGAAAACGACCAGGCTGGTCATGTTGGAAGTAACCTTGCAGCCCATCGCTTCGATCGCAGTACGCAGACCTTTTTCAAAGAACGCGTAGTCAGCCGCTTTTTGTTTGCGCCCATGCTGCAGCAACAGGCGCAGGGCTTCGTGAAAAGACGCAACCGCGTAACCCGAATGCGTGCGATGATAGGCTGCGGTTTCAACATCCTGTCCATCGGCAATACACCAGTGACGCGCTTCCAGGATCGGATGATGCACATAGGTATAGCAGCCACGCTGCCTGAGCAGATCGATGACCTTGTCATTGAAACTGACCGGCGCATAAGTTAGCGGCAGTCCCAGAATTCCCTTTTGCGGGCAGGAAGCCCAGGTGGTGACCGCAGGGTAGTCATCGATATTAAAATACTCGATACCAAGACTGGAAACCGCATCGACAATTCCCATGGCGCCATGTTTTGCACAGGCATCATTAAAGCCCTGGATATCGTTGATGCGGCCACTACCGGTTTCCCAGTGCGCCATGAAGGCCCACATCGGCTTGTGCTCGGCCAGCGCAGCCTCGACGATATCACCCGTAACCGACTCACCATGTGGAACATTTACCGTGACGACGTTGGCAGGCTTTGGATTTAACGGATCTTTGGCCAGGTCTTCGGGCGTTGACGCCTTCAGTCGGATATTGAAGTCGTCAATACCGCTGAAGGTCCCGTTGACGAACGCAACCACGCTGTCGCCGGGAAGGATCGGCGAGAAGGCGCAGTCAAGACCATCCCACCCGGTGCCGCAAACCGCAAAGGTGTGGATGTTTTTGGTGCCGAACACTTCGCGCAGCATGACCTTGGCTTCTTTCATGCCACGCACAACGTCTGCCTGCATGTGATCGGCCACACCCGCCGCGGCAAATCTTTCGAGCACGCGTGGATCGGTGTTGCCGGGGCCGGGGCCCGCGGCGAGCGTATGTGGGATTTCCAACTGTGGGAACATATCTGAATCCTCGGTGGATTGTTGGTTAAACTCTGGTTGTGCTGACATTTTACTGTCTCTCCTGTTAAAAAAACGTTTACCCTGCGGCACTGGGCCTGGCAGCATTTAACTTGCGACCGGAGCGATCGATAGCCACCCGGTAGCGGAATAATTCCATCGACTACGAATCGGCCGGCATGGCCGTTGCACCCGCCCGCGCGACGATGCCATCTTCGTCCGCCCTGGCGCCGCTGATGCCGATCGCACCGACGATTTCGCCCGCGTACTCGAGCGGTTCGCCACCTTCCAGCGGCATAATCCCCGGCATTTCCAGGTAACCCGGCTGCCCGTTATTAACCCGGTCGGCAAAAATACTGGTAGGCCGCAGGAACAAAACCGCGGCCTTTGCCTTCTTGATGGCAACATCGATGCTGCCAAGTTGCGCCTTTTCGCGTTGCAGGTACATCAGGTGCCCGCCGTCATCGACAATCGCGATAACGACATTCCAGCCATTGCTGTCCGCTTCCAGCTGTGCCGCGGCGGCAACCGTCTTTGCGGTTTGCAGATCGATAGCGCATTTTTTTCGCATATCGGCGTGGTCTCTGGTCAAACCTGGCCGGCGGGCATACGCCCGCCTAAAACCTGCGTAATTTCAGCAGCAGTCTGGTGTATCGCGCTGCCCAGTTCGCTCAACCGGCTATCGGTAATGCGCGCCTTCGGCCCGGAGAGCGAAATCGCCGCCAGTGCCTGACCGTTCTCGTCGAAGATCGGCGCTGCCACACAGCGCAACCCGACCGCATGCTCCTCGTCGTCGAGGGCGTAACCCTGCTGTCGAACCTGCTCCAGTTCCGCGTGCAGCGGTGCCGGGCTATCGATAGTGTGATCGGTATAGCGGGCCAGCCCGCGCTGCTGCAGGATTCGTGTTACCTGTTGCTCCGGCATGCTTGCGAGCAGGGCTTTACCCACGCCAGACGCGTGGATCGGTGAACGACTGCCCAGCCTGACGATCATCCGCATGACTTCGCGCGATTCGACCTGGCTGATAAAAACCACTTCGCCCTGATCAATTACGCCCAGGTTGACGGTTTCACCGCATTGCTCGACCAGACGTTGCATATGCGGCCGAGCGCTGGCGACGAAATCGCGTCGGTTCAAAAATGCGTTGCCGACGGTAAATGCCTTCAGGCCGACAAACCACAAACCCAGTTCCGCATCCTGTTCAACAAAATCGAGTTCTTCAAAAGTACTGAGCAGACGATGTACGGTAGCCGCCGGCATACCCAGCTGCTGCGACAAATCGGTCAGATTCACCCCGCCAGGGGCGTCGGAAAGACGTTCCAGCAGAGTCAGCGCTCGAATGAGTGACTGATTCCTGCCGTCGCCGGCACGATTGTTCGGTCCGGGCGGGCGGCCGCGTTTTCTGGCGATTGGTGTTACTGAATTTGGCATGTCGCGCAATTTACCAGCATGATTTGGCGGAAACATACCTGAAAACGACACTGAATATATAAAAATATTTTTCAATGCGGGTATTAATTTTTTCGATTTTTTATATAAGTAACTGAATTAATTAAGTTTAATTTAATTCAGTGGTGATAATAATTTATTTCCATATAATGGAAATATTTTCCGTATTTTCGCTTAAAATTGATCTTACCGCCACCCGGTACCAACAGTAAGCGGTATATTTTGCCGCGGCAATTCATCGCCCGGAGACGGAATCTTCTGGCAGCGAACGGCACGGCACTGCCCCGCCCCGGTTGCCAACGGTCGCCGGGCGACGTCGATAAAGCCTGCAAAAGGGTTATTCACGGCTGCATCGATCATGCGCGCATGCCACCGACACGGGATTTTGCGCCAATAGCGTCACAGAAGTAGAAGAATTTTTCTTACAAAACAATGGCACTGCGCCATAATGTCGGGTTAAACCTATCCTTTAGTCTGGAGGCAGGATGCGAATTGCAATATACGGCAGTGGTGGCGTAGGCGCTTATTTCGGTGGGCGACTGGCGCAAATCGGCAAGGATGTCACCTTCATTGCCCGTAACGAAAACCTGACCGCACTGCGCACCCAGGGTCTCAAGGTCGGCAGCATCGCCGGCGATTTCAGTATCGACAGGGTGAAGGTCACCAATAATCCAGCCGAGGTCGGCATTGTCGATTACGTCCTGTGCTGCGTCAAAGCCTGGCAGGTGAAGGCCGCGGCCAAGGCCATGAAACCGATGGTGGGACCTGATACGCTGGTCGTGCCATTGCAAAACGGAGTCGAAGCCCCGGCACAACTTGCCGCTATTCTGGCCCCGGAAAATGTCCTTGGCGGACTCTGTGCCATCGTGTCGCGTTTCAGGCGGGCCCCGGGCATATCAAACACAGTGGCGCCAACCCGCTGATCCGTTTCGGTCACCTGGACAATCGACCCGATCCACGAGTCCATGCCCTGTCCGAGGTTCTCAATCATTGCAGTGGCGTCAAATCTAGCATTCCCGACGACATACAGGTAGCAATGTGACAGAAGTTCATGCTGATAACGCCCTGGAGCGGGCTTGGAGCCGTTTCCCGCGCACCGTTGGGGATCTTGCTCGAACAGCAGGGAACGCGCGACCTGCTAACCAGGGCTATCGAAGAGATTTATCAACTCGGGCGTGCCCTGGAAATCGATTTGCCGGCAGATAGTGTCCGTAAGACAATGGCCACGCTCGAAGATATCCCTCCTAACTCGACGACATCGATGCAACGCGACCTGATCAGGGGCAGGCCTTCGGAACTCGACGCCCAGAATGGTGCGGTAGTACGCCTTGCCCACGAAGTCGAAGTGGCCACACCGGTGAATCAATTCTTCCTCTATAGCCTGCGCTCCCTTGAACTGCGCGCGCGTGGCGCACTCACTTTCAATCGACGCTCAAAACATCGTTAGCTTATCCGGCGCGGCGTTTAACCGGCCGGGGTTTGTACGGCGGGTTTGAGCTGCGGATAGCGCAACGCCCAGACGGTATTGATCGCGAGCGTCGACAGTACGATTGCGCCCCCGAGCAACGTGCTGCTTCCCGGTTCTTCACCGAGCGCCAACCAGACCCAGACCGGCCCCAGGATCGACTCCAGCAGCAACAGCAGGCCGACTTCAGGGGCCGGGATGTAGCGTGGTCCGAGAAACATAAGCGCAGTACCCACAGGTAACATATACAGGCCCATAATCAACAGGTAACCCATGTCGCTCTGGGATACGGAAAGTGGCGCCGCCAGGGGCAGGATCATTAGCGCGGTTAACAGGCCACTGCAGGAAATCGCCGAAAAAGAAGAGATGTGCGGGAATCGACGCACAAAGCTGAATCCACAGGCAAGGAAAAATGAACCGAGTATCGCGGCCAGGTCTCCAGACAGACGCCCCTGTTGCGCGGCGCTGCCAGAGGCAATGACGGCGATCCCGATCGCCACCAGCAGGATCGCAAGCATGGTGCGCGGCTGTATTTTCTCATGCAACAGTAACCGCCCGATGATCGCGGCAAACAATGGCGTCGTACTCAGGATAATCATCGTATTGGCAACACTGGTATGGGTAATCGCAAAAATAAAGGATATCGTTCCCAGTGAGTAAGCTCCTACCATCAGCAGACCGGGGCCTCTTACGGTCCTGTATTGTTGCCATACCCGGTTGGGACTGGAGAAGCTGACCACCAACCACATGCCAAACGACAGCAACAGCGCGCGCCAGAAGATCATTGTCCAGTGATCTGCGCTGATCAGCCGGGTTAGCAGTCCGTCCGGAGATATAATCAGGACTCCGCAGGCGGTTATCAACAGGCCTTTAGCATGGGTGGATTTCATGCAGCGCATTCTAGGTTTTTTTCAGCTTATACGCCTGCACTTTTTGTTGAGCGAGTCTGGGTATTGCTTTTTGACACAATCATGGTGAAGATACGAGCACCCTGAGCAGCAGCGCCGATCGGGCTATGTACGACGCCGGAAACAGCGCTGGAAACCGATTAATAATTTATAACGACTAAAGACAGGTCCGGTCCACTTTGACAACACAATCCAATTCGCGCAGCGGGGCTGAAGTCCTCATCAACGCGCTCAAGATCAACGCGGTCGAACGCATTTTCTGCATCCCCGGTGAAAGCTTCCTGGCTGCGCTGGACGCGCTTTACGATCGCACCGAGATTTCACTGATCGTGTGCCGTAACGAAGGCGGTGCGGCTTACATGGCCGAGGCCGAAGGCAAGTTGACCGGTCGGCCGGGTGTCTGTTTTGTCACTCGCGGCCCGGGCGCTACCAACGCCAGCGGTGGACTGCACGTGGCGATGCAGGATTCAACTCCGATGATCCTGTTGATCGGCCAGATCGCGCGCAAGGATCTCGACCGTGAAGCGTTCCAGGAAATCGACTATCGGCGCATGTTTTCCGAAGTCGCCAAGTGGGTCGCGCAAATCGACGATGCCGCACGAATCCCCGAATACCTGAATCGGGCCTTCTAGCGTGGCCACCAGCGGGCGCCCCGGACCGGTCGTTCTGGCGCTACCCGAGGATATGCTGACCGATCTGACCGAGGCGTCTGACGCGGGGCCCTGGCAACCGGTCGAAACCAGCCCCGCGGCGCAGGATATCGCACAGGTCGGGGATATGCTGGCCGCAGCCGAAAGGCCGATGATCATCGTTGGCGGCAGCGGCTGGAGCGACGCCACGAGATTACAGTTGCAGGAATTTGCCAAAACCCACGCCCTGCCGGTCGCCAATTCATTTCGCTGCCAGGATTTTTTCGATAACGACCATGGCAACTACATCGGCGACTTTGGCCTCGGGGTGAACCCTGCCCTGGTGAGTCGCCTGCAGGCATCGGATTGCCTGCTGGTTATCGGTGCGCGCCTGGGAGAAATGACCACCGACGGTTTCAGTATGATTGACATCCCGAACCCGGCTCAACGACTGATCCACGTGCACCCGGGAGCCGAGGAACTCGGCCATATCTACCAGCCGGAACTTGCCATAAACGCCAGCGCCAGTCGCTTTGTCGCGGCACTGGCGGCAGCAGACTTCGGGCCGGGAGACACTACCGTCGCGACCGCTGCAATCGCCTCCGCGCACCAGGATTATCTCGACTGGAACAGCTCGATCAGGGTCGATGCCGAGGTACAACTTTCGGACATCATCCACAGCATCCGCGAAAACAGCGCTGAAAATACCATCGTCTGTAATGGTGCAGGCAATAACAGCGGCTGGTTACATCGCTTCTTCCGCTACCGCGAATATAAAACCCAACTAGCGCCTACCAGCGGCACCATGGGTTACGGCGTACCCGCGGCGATTGCCGCCAAGCTGCGTTATCCCGAGCGCGGCGTGGTCGCCGTCGTCGGCGACGGTGATTTCATGATGAACGGACAGGAGCTCGCCACCGCGATGCAATACCAGGCCAATATCATCATCATCGTGATTAACAACGGCATCTACGCCACTATCCGCATGCACCAGGAACGGGAGTATCCGCATCGTGTCATTGGCACCGATATGATCAACCCGGATTTTGTCGCGTTGGCCGGGGCCTATGGCGCCCATGGCGAACTGGTGATCGCGACCGAAGATTTCGAAGCCGCCTTCAAACGCAGCCAGGCAGCCGGCAGGCCGGCCCTGATCGAAGTCCGGCTCGACCCGGACATCCTCACCCCGACCGCGACCGTGACCAGCTTACGCGCAGCGAAGAAATGAAAAATATCAATTTCAAAGGTACAAATTCGATGCTTTTTTGTATGCTGGCGACCTGACCATGGAAATCGAACAACTTTTATTGCAAAGTCTGCAGCTACTGGGTCTCGGGATGGGCGCGGTGTTTGTTATTTTGTTGCTGTTGATTGCAATCATTTCACTGGTGTCAAAAATCGTTCCGGAAGAAGTGGCAACTCCCCCCGCAATGGTTGCCCCCAGGGTCGATAACAGCCATATCGCGGCAATTTCCGCGGCGCTCCACCAACATAGAAAGAACAGGTAACCGAATATGCCGAAACCGTTGTTGATTACCGATCTGGTGTTACGCGATGCCTCGCAATCATTACTGGCTACCCGCGTGCGCATCGAAGACATGCTGCCAATCGCCGAGAAACTCGACCAGGTCGGCTTCTGGTCACTCGAGACCTGGGGCGGCGCCACGTTTGACGCCTGCATTCGATTTCTCGGTGAAGATCCGTGGGAACGGCTGCGACTGCTCAAGGCGGCGATGCCTAACACGCCGATGCAAATGTTGCTGCGCGGGCAGAACGCGCTCGGCTATCGACACTATGCCGACGACGTTATCGAAAAATTTGTCGAACGCTGCGCCGTCAACGGCATGGACGTATTCCGCATCTTCGATGCGATGAACGACCTGCGTAACATGGAAACCGCAATCAAGGCAACGATCGCGGTCGACAAACACGCCCAGGGTGCGCTGTCGTATACGCTAAGCCCGGTACACAATGTCGATCTCTGGGTGGATATGGCGAAGAAACTCGAAGACATGGGCTGCCATTCGATCTGCATCAAGGACATGGCCGGCCTGCTCAAGCCTTATACCGCCGAGGAAATGGTCAGCCGCATCAAGCAGAGCTGCGCGGTACCGCTGACGCTGCACAGCCATGCGACCACCGGCCTGTCGACCGCCTCGCTGATGAAAGCCATCGATGCCGGCATCGACATGATCGATACCTCAATCTCTTCGATGAGCCTGACCTATTGCCATTCGCCAACCGAAACCTTTGTCGCGATCATGGAGGAAAGCGAACGCGCCACCGGGCTCGATCTCGGCCTGCTGGAAGAAATCTCACTGTATTTCCGTGAAGTGCGCAAGAAGTACGCGAATTTCGAAGGGGCGCTGAAAGGCGTGGATCCGCGTATCCTGACAGCGCAGGTGCCGGGCGGCATGTTGACCAACCTCGAAAATCAGTTGCGCGATCAAAACGCCAGCGACAAGCTCGACGATGTATTAAAGGAAATCCCTAAGGTGCGTAAAGACCTGGGCTACGTGCCACTGGTGACGCCAACCTCGCAAATTGTCGGCACCCAGTCGGTTATCAACGTGCTCAGTGGCGAAAGTTACAAGTCGATTAGCAAGGAGACCGCCGGCGTGCTGCGCGGCGAGTACGGCGCCACCGCCGCCCCGGTAAACCAGGAGTTGCAGGCGCGCGTGCTCGACGGCAAGGAACCGGTGACCTGTCGTCCCGCCGATCTGATCGACGCCGAGGTGGACCGGCTGACAACGGAACTGCGTGACCTGGCGAAAGAGGAAAATATCAAGCTGGCGGAAAACGAAATCGATGACGTTTTGATCTACGCGCTGTTCCAGCAGGTAGGCATCAATTTCCTCAAGAATCGCGATAACCCCGACGCCTTCGAACCCGCACCCGGCAGCGAAGTCGAAACAACCCCGCCACCCGCGGTTACGAATGCGCCAGCGCCAGCTGCCACCGAAAGCACGGTCGAAAGCTATCGGGTCAGCGTGAACGGTACCCAGTACGACGTGGTCGTAGGCCCGGGAGACGCCGATATCAGTCAAATCACGCCGACTGCTCCCAGCGCGTCCGCGGCGTCGACGCCGGTTGCGACCCCGGCGGCACCAGCGTCCGCGGGCGGCACTGAAATCAGGGCTCCGCTGGCCGGCAGTATCATCGACATACTGGTCGCAGTCGGTGACCAGGTGAGCGATGGCGATCCGGTAATGATCGTCGAAGCGATGAAGATGGAAACCGAAATTCGCGCCAGTTGCAGCGGTACCGTGCAAGCGATCGCGATCAAGAAAGGCGATGCGATCCAGTCCGATCAGTCGCTGATGACCATAGGCTAAGGCGAATGGAGCAAGGTCTCCTGCAACTCTGGGCGTCGACCGGGTTGTACAATTTCACCTTCGGCCAGGTAGCCATGATTGCAGTCTGCGGCGGGCTGATCTTTCTCGCCATCAACAAGGGCTTCGAGCCATTGCTGCTGATTCCGATCGGTTTCGGCGGCATCCTGGCCAATATCCCGATAGCCGAAATTGCCGGTCCCGACGGAATGCTCGGCATTCTCTACAATGCCGGCATCGAAACCGGCCTGTTTCCGCTGCTGATCTTCATGGGCGTAGGCGCGATGACCGACTTCGGTCCCTTGCTGGCTCGACCGAGCCTGATGATCCTCGGCGCCGCCGCACAGTTCGGAATCTTTTTCACGCTGTTCGGCGCGATTGCGATGAACCTGGTTCCCGGCATCGAATTCAGCATGGCCGATGCCGCGGCCATCGCCATCATCGGCGGCGCGGATGGGCCGACCGCGATCTACGTCGGTTCGCGCCTGGCGCCGGATCTACTCGGAGCGATCGCGGTAGCGGCTTACTCCTACATGGCGCTGGTACCGATCATCCAGCCACCGATCATGAAGTTGCTCACCACCGAAGAAGAACGCCAGACCAGGATGACCCAACTGCGCAAGGTTTCCAAACTGGAAAAGATCCTGTTCCCGCTGATTCTGCTGGTAGTTACGATTTTACTGTTACCCTCCGCTACCCCGCTGGTCGGCATGCTGTGTTTCGGCAACCTGCTCAAGGAAAGCGGCGTGGTCGATCGTTTAAGCAATACGGCGCAAAATGAATTGATCAATATCGTCACCATTTTTCTCGGCCTCTCGGTTGGCTCCAAGCTCGCTGCCGACAAGTTCCTCAGTGCCGAGACCCTGGGTATTCTGCTGCTGGGTATGGTCGCGTTCTCGATTGGCACCGCGGCCGGCCTGGTCATGGGCAAGATCATGTATCGCCTGAGCGGTAAAACGGTTAATCCGTTGATCGGGGCAGCCGGGGTATCCGCAGTACCGATGGCGGCACGGGTGGCCAACAAGATCGGCCTGCAGGCCAACCCGCAAAACTTCCTGTTGATGCACGCGATGGGGCCGAACGTGGCCGGCGTCATCGGCTCGGCAGTCGCCGCCGGCGTGCTCCTCGCCATCGTCAGCTAACCCATCCTCGCGAACTCCCTAACGCCCAACTGCCCCAACGCTATCTCGGGGTAGTTGATCGGTTGGGAGGCGGTGGGGAAGGTTCAGGTGGTGGTGGAGCGTTGCAGGGTTTCCCAGTCCTGACCGAGTCCGACTGTTGCGTCGGAGGGCTCGAGCATACCCTTGCCCTTGATGATGTCCGCGGCGCGCTCGGCCAGCATGATGGTGGGTGAATTCAGATTGCCGTTGGTGATGGTCGGGAAGATAGACGAATCGACCACGCGCAACGCCTCGATACCACGCACCCGGGTCGCCGAATCGACTACCGCCATATCGTCTTCACCCATGCGGCAGGCGCAGGAGGGGTGGTAAGCCGATTCAACCGCGGAGCGCACGAAAGCGTCGATCTCGGCATCGCTCTGCACGTCTTCGCCTGGCTGGATTTCGGCGCCACGAAAAGCATCCATCGCCGGCTGGCCGATGATTTCACGCGTCAACCTGACGCAGGCACGGTAGGCTTCAATATCCTCTTCCGCCTGCAGGTAATTGAAAATGATTTCCGGCTTGTCCTGCACGCTCGGTGTGCGCAGCCTTACGCTACCCCGGCTGAAAGGCTTGTTATGGCCGACATGCACCTGGAAGCCATGCCCGTCGAAAGCAGCGTTGCCGTCGTAACGCATCGCCCCGGGCAGGAAATGATACTGGATATCAGGCCACTTTATGCCGGGTTTGGAACGGATAAAGGCGCAGGATTCAAAATGGTTGGTCGCACCCAGCCCGGATTTGTTCAATAACCAGCGGCTGCCGATTAAAAACTTACGCCACGGATTGAGTTCGGCATTGAGGGTAATTGGTTGCTTACAGCGGAACTGGAAGTAAAACTCAAGGTGGTCCTGCAGGTTTTCTCCAACCCCGGGCAAGTCATGCACTACTTCGACGCCCGCCTGCTGCAGCACTACTCCCGGACCGATACCTGACAGCTGCAACAGGTGCGGCGACGCAATCGGGCCCGCACTCAGAATAACTTCGCGTCGCGCCGTCATGCTTTGTCTGTTGCCATCACGGATGAATTCGACCCCGCTGGCGCGCTTGCCGTCGAGCAGGATGCGCTGGCTCAGTGCACCGGTAATGACTTCCAGGTTAGGTCGTTGTAAGGCCGGTTTCAGATAGGCATTGGCGGTAGACCAGCGCACTCCGTTTTTGACCGTCATATGCATCGGTCCGAAACCTTCCTGCTGGCGACCATTGTAATCATCGGTTTTCATGTACCCGGCTTGCTGGCCGGCCTCGATAAAGGCCCGGTAGAGCGGGTTTTGCATATTATTACCATTATTAACCGCCAGCGGTCCGTCCTCGGAGCGATACTCATCGCTGCCAAAAGCCCACTGATCGGCCTTTTTGAAGTAAGGCAGGCAATGGCGGTAACCCCAGTCCTTTGCGCCCTGCGCTTCCCACTCTTCGAAATCCATGGCATGCCCGCGCACGTAGACCATGCCGTTGATAGAAGACGAACCGCCAAGCACCTTGCCACGCGGACAGTGCATGCGCCGGTTATCCAGAAAGGGTTCGGGCTCTGACTCGTAGAACCAGTTGAATTTCTTCATGTTCATCGGGATCGACAGCGCGGTCGGCATCTGGATAAAGATGCTTTTATCGCTGCCGCCGAATTCGAGTAATGCGACCGTGGTATCCGGATCCTCGCTCAGACGATTCGCCAGTACGCAACCCGCGGAACCCGCGCCGATGATAATGTAATCGAAAGACTGTGCCATACCCTGCTATCCCGAAAAGCCCGCCGAGCTGTTACTCCTTTTATGGATTGCCATCAATTTACTCGGGAGTGTTATTCAGGATATACATCGCTTCGAGAAGATCGGGTACCTCGGTAATGTATTTGCCAAACCATTGCTTATACACCTTTTTGATATCTCCACTTCTGCTTAAGCGCGACAATACGCTATTAGCGGCCAGTCGAAAATCCGCATCGTTTCGTCTCACCGCGAGGGCGAAAGGCTCATACGAGAAAACATCCTGGGTAACTGAAAACTGCTTCGGATCCATATGGGTAACGACGAGACCAATCAATACAATTTGATCTGCTGCAAAGGCAGCCACTTCGCCGTTGATGACCAAATCCATACCCTTAGAGGCGGAATCTACCTCGACAATTTGTGCGTCGATGCCCTTTCTTCTGATGGTCTTGCGCAGGGTATTTGCCGTGGTGGTGTCTTTCGAAACCGCCACTTTTTTGCCCTTAAGATCTGCAACTGCATCGACCTTGGTTGATTTCATGCTGAGCAAAGCAGCGCCGGTAATAAACGTAAGCTGCGTGAAATCGACTAACTGCGAACGCGAAAGCGTCTTGGTGGTGGCCCCGCACAGAATATCGATGGTGTTATCTCTCAGGGCCTCGAAGCGGTTAGAGGCAGTGACCGGTACATACCTGACAGCAATATTGGGGTTTTGCAGCATGCTTTTTACGTGATTGACGATTTGCAGGCAGAGTTCGATCGAATACCCGACCGGTTGTTTGTCTTTATTCAAAAAGGACATTGGAGGATTGGCTTCACGATAACCGATACATATTGTTTCGCTTTTCTTAATCTGTTCGAGGGTGGAGATGTCTGCGGCAAAACCTGTTGTGGAAGCCAGCATCGAGAGTAGCGCTAGAGCTGCGATTATATTTTTCATTTTTTAGTCCCTGGTTATTATCGATCTGAGAAAACAGCACCCCGGAAATTTCCTTACAAGTATGGAAACGGTACCCATGTCCGGAATTGCCTGTGTAGCTATATTATCGAAGCTTTAGTAACACCGCTATAGCTTGATTGTTTCGCCCTGTGAATTCATCCAGATTCGATCGTTAACTTCGCGCTAGCGCCTGGCTGTCAACACCGAGGACAGCCGCAGGATCATGCGCTTTGTGCCTGGCAATGCCTGCACTGCATCGACCGCCAATCAGTTATCGTGCATCCTGACAGCCCATTGCACCAGGGACTTGTGCCAGGTGAACTCGATGAATTTCTGCAACTGTCTTTCGTAACCGAGCAAAACTGGCTGCAGCACACCCGGCCAGCTCGACAGGTCGCGCACGAACACGCTTGTTTTCGTCATCGGCCGGAACACTTCGAGAACCCCGGTCGCCTTGATTCGCTCGATGTAAGCCTGCGGTACGATATCCATCGTAGCGTAGGCCTTAAGCAAATAATCGAGATACTCCCGGGTGGGCTTCAGCCCGTCTACGATTCGCGTGGTGCGGTAGTAGTAAAAGCGGATTCCATCGACCTCGCTGAAAACCTTTTCGTGGACTCGCAGAAACGGTTCCCCCTCGAAGTAGTCCATGCGCCGGGCGTCTCTCTCCAGGATCAGGTATATCTTGCCGTAAACCACGCTACCCTCGCCCGGGTCTGCCGAAGCATAACCGTGCTGATCATAGAACCCGGGTTGGCTGAATTGTAGCCTGGCGTTTTCGAGAACATGATCAAAAGAGGCAAACACACTAATGCTCCTCTGCGCCAGCACGCTTGCATCGAGATTCGCGCCAAAGGTGAAATAATAGACTTTTCTGTCATAGCGCGGCCACAGCACACGCATCAGGGTTGCCCATTCAGATCCGAGTTTCCACAGTATTGCGCGCAGCAAAAATCAATCCCCTGAAAAAATGAATTGTCTCAACGGCGCGCCGGCTCGAGTACCGGTCACGCCTTCATACCAGGCGCACAAGATAGATTAAAAATAATGCAGTTGAAAGCACGGGGTGATCCACACTTCGTTGCCAGTTGTACAGAATCGATCAATCGATTGAGCTGACGACCGATCTCGACCGCGGCAAGAGCCGACGCCACGGACTGGCTTGTTAACGCGAACTCCTTATCCCGGCCTCGGCGGATTTGTCTCGTTAAGCGCGTTAATTCTTACCGGGGCTGTTGAGGAATAAAATCCTGGCACTCGACTTCGCCGGACTTTACGGTCAGGAAACTGGATTCCGGCACCGGCAGCCAGGCTTCAGCCAGGTCGGACAGCGGTTCGGACACGACCGCGCGCGCATCATCGGAGAAGTCTTCTAGGTGCGGCGCAATCTGGCGCAGCGCTTCCATATCGATACTGTAGAACAGGCTGCGCGACTCACCCTCGGTAGAGTAGCGGAACGCGTATAGTGACTGGCCATCGCAAATCCCGAGCGACATCTGTACCGGGTTGTCGATACCTTTCTCTGCGCCAACCTGTTCGATGAATCCAGCCATGCGGGCAACACCTTGCGCTACGTCATCGGCCATGCCGAAGCTGAGCGCGAGAAAAAACATGGTCTCCGAATCTGTTGATCCCTGGATATGCGGATACAGTTGCGGCGATATCGCCATCACCAGGTCACGTTTTATTTCGGGAAAACCGCGTATAGCGCCATTATGTACGAACATCCAGTTGCTGAACTTGAATGGATGACAGTTCGACTCCTGCACGGGGCTGCCGGTGGTTGCGCGGATGTGCGCCATGAACAGCGGCGATTTGATCTGCTCGGCCAGTGCACGCAAGTTATTGTCGTTCCACGCCGGATGAATGCTTTTATAGACACCCGGTTCGTCACCCCTGGCATACCAGCCCAGGCCAAAGCCATCGCCGTTGGTGGTGGTCGCGCCCGCGTAGGAGTGCAGGCTCTGATCGATGAGCGAGTGCTCGGGTTTGGTGATGATATCGTCGAGATAAACCGGATTTCCCGAATAAGCCAGCCAGCGACACATGCTCCACTCCTCTTGTGTCAAAAAACCAGTATCAGTCCAGCTCCAGCATTTTTTATTGATCCCGGGCAATAAGAAGATCATTAATAATACGGTTATGTTCGACTAACCGTTCTTATGATTACAAACACTACCCATAAGGCCAGCCACCCACTGTTAGCGGCAAATTTAAGTTGACCCGGCTTAATATGTCGATTATCGTCGACATATGGACGTATCTTCCACGGTAAAGGCGCTCGGCGCACTCTCGCAAATATCACGACTCGAAGCTTTCCGTTTGCTCGTACGCAGCGGATCCAGGGGTATGGCGGCAGGAGAAATTGCGCGCGCACTGGAGGTTCCTCACAACACGATGTCCTCGCATCTTTCGGTCCTGGTCAACGCCGGGCTTATCGGTTCGCGCCGCGAAAGCCGTTCGATCATCTACAGCATCGACTTCGCCGGTACCCGCGACTTGCTTTCCTTCCTCATGGAAGATTGCTGCCGGGGACGTCCCGAACTATGTGCACCCGTACTCGACAGCGTTTTGTCGGGTTGCTGCGCTGCCAGTAACGCAAACGGAGACAAGCAATGAAAAGACTACACGTAAACCTGGCGGTCGACGACCTCGACACGTCGATCGGATTCTACACCTCCCTGTTCGCTAGCGAGCCCACGGTAGTGAAGGATGACTACGCCAAATGGATGCTCGACGACCCGCGCGTCAATTTCGCGATCACCACCCGCGGCCAGCGCAAGGGAATCGACCACCTCGGCATACAGGTCGAGAACGAAGCCGAGCTCGGCGACGTTTATGCGCGCCTGCAAAGCACCGCTGCACCGGTCATCGAAGAAGGTGAAACAACCTGTTGCTATGCCAACTCGGAGAAGAGCTGGATTTTCGATCCCGACGGCATCGCCTGGGAAACTTTCCTGACCCACGGCGAAAGCCCGGTTTACGGCAGTGATTTCATCGTGGCCGCGGCACAGGACTCGGCCTGCTGCACTCCCCAGCAAAAAAAATCCGCCGATTCAGGCTGTTGCTAAACCACTGACAGGAACAGAAATGTCTTCGGATTCGACCACCCCGATGGGGATTTTCGAGCGTTACCTGTCGGTGTGGGTGGCGATGTGCATCCTCACCGGCGTGGTACTAGGCGTTCTGCTGCCCGGTATTTTCCAGCTCGTCGCCAGCATCGAGTATGCCAGCGTCAACCTCGTGGTGGCGGTGCTGATCTGGATCATGATCTACCCGATGATGGTCAACGTCGATTTCGCATCGCTGAAAGATGTCGGTAAAAAGCCCCGGGGGCTGTGTATTACGCTGGTCGTCAACTGGTTGATCAAACCTTTCACCATGGCGGCACTAGGCATCCTGTTCTTCGAGCATATCTTTGCCGGGCTGGTCGACCCGCAAACCGCCAGGGAGTATATCGCCGGCATGATTCTGCTCGGCGTTGCGCCCTGCACCGCGATGGTCTTCGTCTGGAGCCAGCTGGTGCGCGGAGACGCGAACTACACGCTGGTGCAGGTTTCCATCAATGACATCATCATGATATTCGCGTTTGCACCGATCGCGGCCTTGCTGCTCGGGGTTACCGATATCGTGGTGCCCTGGGAAACGCTGCTGCTTTCGGTAGTTCTCTATGTCGTTATCCCGCTGGCGGCAGGTTACGCGACGCGAAAACTGCTGGACGGCTCCGGCAATCACGCCGGCATCGACAGTTTTACCGCGAAGATCAAACCCTTCTCGGTCATGGGCCTGCTGGCAACGGTGGTTTTACTGTTCGGTTTCCAGGCACAGACCATCATCGACAAGCCGATGGTAATCGCGTTGATCGCGGTTCCGTTGATTATTCAAAGTTACGGGATTTTTATCGTCGCCTACGGCTGGGCTTATTTGTGGCGGGTTCCGTTCACCACCGCGGCGCCGGCCGCCCTGATTGGAACGTCCAACTTTTTCGAGCTCGCGGTGGCGGTCGCGATCAGCCTGTTCGGATTGAACTCGGGTGCGGCCCTTGCCACGGTCGTCGGCGTACTGGTCGAGGTACCGGTGATGTTATCCCTGGTCGCGCTGGCCAATCGCACCCGCGCACATTTCGCCTGACGCGTTTTGCTATCGAATCGGCTGCCACGCGTTCATAGTTGAGTTTTTATCCTCCTGCCCGTGCTACAGTCGAGGGCTGTCCGGCCTATACCAAGGGCCTGACTATGCGGGAGATTTCGGCCTGGATGGTTCGACCCTGGTCAAGAAGGTGTCTTGTATTTCCAGTGGTTTGAGTTATAAGACGTGTTTAGCCTTTATTTCTATCTGTCTCGAAGGACGTGCCTGAACCGCTACCGATGAAAACTCTCGCAATAAACTCATTCGCAGCAGCGTCCAGCTGAATCTGCTGCAGATCTTTAATTGAGCCGTCGATGGTATTTAGGCAATCATGATATCCCGCGCACGACGCATCCGGTTACTGCTCGCTCTGCTGGTGGTGAGCTTCGGCATTGTCCTCTTCGTCGATCCGATCCCCCAGGACCTCGCCTATCACGATTTCGCCGACAAGCGCGGCTGGCTCGGCATCCCCAATTTCAGTGACGTTACCTCCAACATAGGCTTCCTGGTGGTCGGCGCAATCGGGTTGATTGCCCTTATCTTTCGCCACCGAGAGCTGTTTCGCAGCTCTGCTGACGCACGGCCATACCTGGTTTACTTCGTCGGCGTCACCCTGGTCAGCGCCGGCTCGAGCTACTACCACTGGGCACCTTCCAACGCCACCCTGCTGTGGGACCGTCTACCCATGTCGCTCGCCTTCATGGCAATCAGCGCCGCAGTGGTGGCCGACCGGATTAACTCCCGCGCCGGTAATGGCTGGCTCCTCGCCGTACTGCTCGTGCTCGGCCTCGCGAGCCTGTTTTACTGGGACTGGACGGAGTCACTGGGTCGCGGCGACCTGCGTTTCTACGGACTGGTACAATTCTACCCGATGCTCGCGCTGCCCGTCATCATCTGGGCATTCCCCGACCACCATTACACCATCGGTCGATATCTCGGCTGGACGATCGCCTGGTACGGGCTCTCCAAGGTATTCGAGTTCTTCGACCGGGGTATCTACGAGCTGACCGGTCACCTGGTCAGCGGCCATAGCCTGAAACACCTGGCGGCGGCGGTCGCAGCCTACATGGTGCTGCGGATGCTGATCGCGGTCAAAGCCCAGCCAACGCAGGCGCCCCACCCGGATATAAAACGGTAACAGTTACACCAACTCAAAACAAAAAAGCCTGCGCCGAAACGCAGGCCAATAACGGAGGAGTTGTTCTCTGACCGATGTTTATTCAATGAACGAACATCGTGAATTCGTTGGGATATCCCGGATATTCGCTGCGCGAATTCCGGGATGACAAGAAGGCTATCGTGTGATTCACACGATAGCCTTCTTGTCAGCTCCAGGGAAACGGGCTACTGGATACCGGGTGTAATTTGCCCTGCTCGTAACGCGAGAAACGGAAGGGCTCGAGCAGCGAACTGGTCTGGCCGCACAGTTCTTCGGCCACCAGTTTACCGACACCCAGCATTTTGTAGCCGTGATTCGAATCGGCAATCAGGTAGCAGTTTTCGCGGAATACGTCGAACACGGGGAAACTGTCCGGGGTAAACGAACCGATGCCACCGGAAGGTTCGTTCTTGTAGTACTCGAACTGGCCCTCGAAACGCTTCTGGCAATGCGCCAGCGCGGAGACCCACATGTGGGCGAAATCTTCGCCAACGACGAAATCAGGCGAATCGACACCGTAGGGATCAACCGCGACATCGTCGGGATCGGTATCGATTGCATAGGGTGCGGCGCCGCCCTGGATACCGCCGAAGTGAAAATCAGGCTTGTAGTAAATACCCCACATTTCGTCGGTGATCAGGCTGCCATCGTAAGTCGAGTAAAGCGGTTCGTTACTGTCGACATGAATGACCGGCGGGAATTTACCGTCATTGGTTTTCTGTAACTCGGGATCGACACCGAGCGTGCCTTCCTGCAGCGACCAGTAAATCCACATCGGGATATTGCTGTGCATCTGGCCGTCAGAGCCCTTGATGGTGATGGTTTTCGGTAGTTCGAGCATGTCCCAGACCGTCTTGGCCCAGGGACCCGCGCCGATTACCACCTGGTCGCAACCGATTTCTCCCTTGTCGGTTTCGACGGCCTGGATTGCGCCACCGGCCGAATCACTCTTGAATCCGGTCACGGTACAGCCGGTCAGGATGCGCACACCCTCATTCTCGGCCTTGGTCGCAAGCGCGTACATCGCCTTCGTATTATTGGCGTAGCCGCCGCGCTTTTCGTGTAATACCGACGTAATTCCGGTTGCCTGCCAGTCGTGGAACAGGGTTTTCATGTAATCTGAGGATTCCTTTTCGCCCTCGATGAAGGTCGATTCGTAGCCGATATCCTTTTGCTGCTGAGCAATCGTGGCGACATCGGCGTGCATGCTTTCAGGGCTGATCTGCATATAGCCCACCGGGTGATAACTATAACCTTCCGGATCGGTCTCCCAGACGCCGACACTATGCGCCATCAACTCGCGCATCGCCGGCTGAAAGTAATTGTTGCGCACCACCCCGCAGGCGATGCCTGACGCACCGGCGGCGATTCCGCTTTTGTCGACGACCAATATATCCTTGCCATCGCCCTTGCCCTGGGCTTTCAACTGTTGCGCCAGGTGATAGGCCGTGCTGAGACCATGAATGCCCGCGCCGATGATCAGATATTTCACATGTGAAGGAATTGCCATTGTTGGACCTGCCGTATTTTTACGTTGTTCGAGTAGGGCAGCCTAATCTCAGCGCCCGGATTTCAGTCGAAAAAGGATATCTGAAATCTTTCAGGCTGCGCTGAACTAGAACGACTAAACAAAAGACAATAACGACATGGCCAAATGCCTTTCCAGGCAGGCAAAAAATACTTAATCGAGACCTTCGACCGCCTTGCGCATCCGTTCAACCGCCTGCTCGACGCGGCTACGCGGACAGGCGAAATTCAGGCGCATCCAGCCCGGGCTGCCAAACGTGTGACCGGGCGACATGCCCACCCCGGCATCCTCGAAAAATTTCGCCGTGTCTTCAAGCTTCAATGCGGAAGCATCGATCCAGGCCAGGTAGGTCGATTCAAGCGGCCCCAGGTGGAGCCCCGGAATTGAATTGATTTCTGCAATCAGGTAATCACGGTTGGCAGCCAGATACTCGCATTGCTGGCGATTCCATTCATCGCCAGACTCGTATGCCGCCTCACCCGCGGTATAACCCATGACCCCGACGTGAGGAATAATACCGGTGCGCGCGCGCAACATACCGGCATGCAGCTCGGGATTGGGCACGATAGCAAAGGAAAACCCGAGCCCGGCGAGGCTGAAAGTTTTGCTCGGCGCCATCAGCGTGATGCTGCGCTGCTCGATCTGCGGGTTCAGTGACGCAATCGGAATATGACGTTTATCCGGGTCCAGAATCAGGTCGCAATGAATTTCATCCGAACAGATGATCAGCTCCTGTCGCTCGGCGATATCCGCCAGTCGACGCAATTCAGACTCACGGTAAACCGCGCCCCCCGGATTCTGCGGATTGCAGAACAACATGACCTGACCGGGCCTGGCCGGCTGCTTTTCGAGCCAGTCGAGGTCGATGATCATGCGTTCATCCTGCATACACATCGGCACCGGCTGGTTTACGCGCGAGCTCAGTCCCGGCGCCTTGCTGATATTGAAATAAATGACCCCAGGCGTATACACCGCATCACCCACCTCGCCATTACTGCGACAGGCACAATTCATCGCACCAACCACCCCTGGCAGAAACAGTAACCAGGCGGGATCGATCTCCCAGCCATAGCGGTCCTGCATGCGTGCAACGATAAGTTCGACCAGGCGTTCAGACGAGTCGGTATAACCGAAAACCGGATGCTGGACCCGCTTCAGCATGGCTTGCTGGATTGCCGGCGCGATCGCGAAATCGGATTCTGCGACCCACATCGGCAGGATGTCCCTGCCGCGATACCTGTCCCACTTCAGGCTACTGGTATTACTGCGATCAATTACCTGATCGAAGTCGAAAATTTCGCTCATCTGCGCTCGATACCCCGTTTCGATGCGGCGATCATATGTCAGGCCGGTGGTGCGTCCAAGTGATTTCGATGATTAGCGCTTGACCTTTAAAAATCCAGTTGCGATGCTCCGCGCATGAACAATGAGTACGACTACATCATCCTCGGCGCCGGTTCGGCAGGGTGTGTGCTCGCCAATCGCCTCAGTGAAAGCGACAAGCATTCGGTGTTGATTGTCGAAGCCGGCCCGATGGACAAGAAACTGTTGATTCACATCCCCGCCGGGGTATATAGCGTTTACAAGGACCCGAGCATCAACTGGAACTACGAATCGGAGGTCGAAGCCGAACTGGAGCAGCGCAAAATTGATTTGCCGCGCGGCAAGGTGGTCGGTGGTTCCTCATCGATTAACTCGATGGTTTACATGCGCGGCCATCCGCGCGACTACGACCGCTGGAACGATGAACTCGGACTCAAGGGCTGGAGCTACGCCGACTGCCTGCCCTATTTCAGGAGCGGTGAAACTTCCGAGCGTGGCGAGAATGAATGGCGCGGCGGCAACGGACCACTGGGTGTCGCCAAAGCCAAGCTCGAAAATCCCATATTCGATGCATTTTTAACCGCGGGAGAAACCTCGGGACAGGGCCGCTCGGACGACCTCAACGGCTACAAACCCGAGGGTCTCGCTCGTCTCGACAGCACTATCCGCGACGGGCGCCGCTGCAGCGCGGCGGTGGCCCATTTAAAACCGGCACTATCCCGCCCCAACCTGGACCTGGTAACGCATGCGCTGGTGGAACAGGTACTGCTCGATAAGCAGCGCGCGATCGGGGTCAAATTCAGGCACAAGGGCAAGATCCAGGTTATCCGCGCCAGCCGCGAAGTCGTTGTGTCCTGTGGCGCGATCAAATCTCCGCAGTTGCTGATGCTTTCCGGCATCGGTCCGGCCGCCGAACTCGACAGGCATGGCATCCCGCTGCGGCACGAACTGCCTGCGGTGGGGCAGAATCTGCAGGATCACTTGAAAATTGAGTGCGCCTGGAGATGCACCCAGTCAATCACCTACCATCGGGTTGGTCGACCCTGGAACAAGCTCAAGATAGGAATGCGCTGGCTGACCTCGCAGACGGGATTCGGTGCATCGAATATCTGGGAAGCCGGGGGTTTGATCCGTGGCAACGAAACAGTGGACTACCCCAACCTGCAATATCACTTCGCACCGGTGTCGGCCAGTTACGAGGGGCGTAAATTAGTTCTGTCGCAAGGTTTCACACTGCAGGTCGAGCAACTCAGGCCAGCCAGCAGGGGGCATATTGCACTCAACTCCGCCGACCCGCTGGACAAGCCCGCCGCGCATTTCAACTACCTGAGCGAGGCCCATGATGTACAGGAACTGCTCGAGGGTTACCGAAAGATTAACGAACTGGTCATGCAACCCGCGTTTATCGCGTTTCGCGGTGACCGCACCGAACCGGTGCCGGAAATCAAATCCGATAGTGAAGTGGAAAACTGGATTCGCCAGACTGCGTCCACTGACTATCATCCCAGCTGTACCTGTCGCATGGGCGATGACGACAACTCCGTGGTCGACGCGCAAATGAAAGTACACGGCATCGAGGGGCTACGCGTGGTCGATGCCTCGGTCATGCCCGAGATCGTCAGTGGCAACCTCAATGCGCCGACACAAATGATCGCCGCACGTGCCGCCGACTTTATCCTGGGTAATACGCCTCTGCCACCCGAGCACGCCAACTTTCATTTTCAGCGCTAGCGAAGTTTCGTTAACCCGACAGTTATCAGCAATCGGCACCTGAACATCAAGCGCTAATCTATGAGATTTTTAATATGAAACAAAAACTGCACAAAGAACTACAGGCACTACTCGACTTTTACCACAGGCAACGGCAGAACCCGCCGGATGTTTTCACCTACGCCGCGGGCATCATCGACAAACCCGGCTTTTTCACCATGGCCGACCTGCAGCGCCACCTTAACAATCCGTTACTGCAACCGGAATGGGTGCACGTAAAGCTCGACGGTAAGCGCATCGAACTGGAAAAGACCTGCTTTTACAAAACCGTACAGGGCAGGAAACTGCATTTCATGGACAAGGAGGTTTTGGGCGACGCCATCAGCAAGGGTGCCGCGGTCGTGCTCGAAGGGATCGATATCCTCGAGCCGGGCATCAATGAATTTGCCGCCAGGCTCGATGATTCCCTTCCCTGCGTGTTGTCGAACAGCGAAGTCTTCCTGTCGCAACAGGATAGTGAAGCCTACGAGGGTCACTGCGACGCCGATGACGTGCTCGTGGTGCAACTCGCCGGCAAGAAGACCTGGCAACTGTTTCAGCCGCAGCAAAGACGCTATGCAGACATCCAGGAATTGAACGATCAGCAGCTCGGACCGGTTATGGAGGAGATCGCGATGCGCCCGGGTGACGCACTTTATGTTCGCGCCGGGGTGCCGCACCGCTGCATCACCAGTGCACCATTCAGCCTGCACATGTCGTTCGACCTGGTCGACAACACCCCGACCACAGCTGAAATCTCCGGCGAAGCGAACAACCAGTACAAGCATGCCTGCGAACTGCCCTACGCATCGACGACCAGTGTCGTCGACCGCTACGTTTCCATTTTGAAATCGGAAGACTTCCTTTCCGCATTACAGCAGGCTACCGAATTCAAACGTACTGAAATTGCACGCTTTCGCCAGATGCTCGGTCGCTCCAGCGCGGTCAGGAGTCTCGGTAAATTTAACCAGTAAGCTACCCTGGCGAAGGTTACAGGTAGCGGGCGGGGGCGCAGGCGGCGGGGTCAAAAGGTTGCTCTGCTCCACTGATGAAGTTCGCTATCAACTGTCTCGTAATCGGGCCCATCGTCAAACCCATGTGTGAATGCGCAAATGCCAGCCACAGGTTTTCATGGCGCGGTGCCGGGCCGATGATCGGCAAGGTATCGGGTACCGTCGGACGTCGGCCCATCCAGGGTTCGTGCAGCAGGATTTTATCGACCGGAAAAGCTTCACCCACACGCGGTATCACCTGCGCGACCTGCCGTGGATCCGGCGCGGTTTCGTGATGGACCAGATTAGAGCCGGTGGTCACCCTCAGTCCCATATCCATCGGCGACATGACATAACTGGCATCGACATCGAAGACAGGACCTGACAGCCCGGCTTCGTCCTGCGGCGAAAAAATAGTATGGTAACCGCGCTCGATCGCAAGCGGGTTTGAATAACCCAGTTGCCCGATCAATTCGGGCGTCCAGGCCCCCATACTCACCACCACCCGGTCGACCGTTTCGCATCCCTGTTGCGTAGTCAATTCCCAGGAGCCGTTGGTGCGCTGCAAAGATTCGACGGCATCACATCTAACCGTGCCGCCCGCTTCGGCAAACATCCGCGCGTAAGCCTTGCATAACTTCTGTGGGTTTCGAATCGATACCGACTCAACGATCAACACCGCCTGCGCGAAGATACGCTTCAAATCGGGTTCGTATTCGTGTAGCTGATCGGGATTGAGCAAGGTATGCCTGATGCCGCATTGCTCCAGCAGCTCGCGTTCCAGTTGATCACGCATAAAGGTCTGCCGGCTGCGGTAAAGCTTCAAGCCACCGCCTCGATTGAGTAAGTGTTGTGCGTCGGCCTCGGCTATCCATTGCTTGTGGATATCGATCGAGGCCTGGGTTAATGCATTCATGGCATCGCCCCCGCGCAAAAAGGTTTTGCGCCTGCAGCGACTTAAAAAACGAACCAGCCAGGGGAATAGCGACAGCAAGTGCGGGTAATGCAGCAGCAGATCGGCATCCCGGTTGAGTATCAATCGGCGCAAGCGACCCAGCAGATGAGGATCGGCGATCGGCGTGATATTGCTGTAGCTGAGTATGCCGGCATTTCCGGAAGAGGTTTCTTCACCCGGTCCTCGCCGATCGACCAGGGTGACCTGGTAACCTCGACGTTGTAATTCGAGCGCACAGCATATACCGACTATACCGGCGCCGAGGACTGTCACGGATTGCTTCATTGCTGCTACATCTAGGCTTTTCTTTCGGTAGCTATCTGCGAACGGTGATTACGCGGCGAACTACCGAAATGCTTGCGATAGCAGGCGGTAAAATAAGACTGGGTTTCAAAACCGGTGGCAATCGAAATATCGATCACGCTGTGGTTGGTGTTGAGCAACAGTTGCTTGGCATGCATCAGTCGCAAAGACAGGTAGTACTGGCTCGGCGTTACGTCGCGATACTTATGGAACAGGCGCTCTATCTGACGTAACGACAGGCTACATTTCTCGGCGATAGACGGGAGTGACAGGGGTACTTCAATATTGTTTTCCATCAGGTTGATGACATCGATTAATTTCGGTGCGCTCATTGCCAGATCGATGCGATCCGCCATCTGTTGCGAATCAATTTCGGTGCGGATGCGATCGTGCTGAAACTGCTGTGAAATCTGCTGAGCCAGCTGACGTCCATACTCATTCTCGATCAGCTTGAGCATCATATCCAGTGCGGCTGTACCACCGGAACAGGTGAACCGGCGCTCGGCAATTTCATAAAGCGTGAAAGCGACTTCAACATGCGGGTAAAGCTCCTTGAAGACAGGGATATTCTCCCAGTGTATCGTGCATCGACATTCATCCAGCAGGCCCGCGCGCGCGAGAATAAAGCTGCCCGAGCTGGCCGAACCCAGGTTTACCTGCTGTTTATCCAGCAGCTTTAGTTGCTTGAGCGTTTTCGCGTCGTCAAAATGCTGCGCCGTGTTGGGCGCGACAATAACCAGGCTATCAAGATCTTTCGCTTCCAGCATCGCCCTCGTGGGCACGGTAATACCGCAACTGGCCGCAACCGGGTTTTCGTCGGCGGCGAAGTATTCCCAGGAAAACAGGTTCTGCTCAGATAAACGATTAGCGGCACGCATCGAGTCAACCACGTAGCTGAAAGGTATCAACGGAAATCCTTCGATCAACAGGATACCAATGGTTTTGGTGTCGTCGCTAATTGCTTACGTCCTCTTCATCTGTTGCGGGATTTGGCCCATTCTAGCGAAATTACCTCTATCCACAACTTGGATCGTTCAGATCGACTGAATCCGGGATGGCGCTGGCAAACAGTTCAGGGTCGCGCTTAGGTCAGCCGGAAATGACGCCAAAAACCATACTTGCCTGTTTAGTTCGTCATTCTTTGGGCTGGATTACCAGGAGTAATCGATGAGTGAAGCAAGACAGGCAAGCAGGGGACGGCGCGGGCGCGGCGGGCGCGACGCACGCCGCGCGGGCGTGGCTTCCGTAACCCCGAGCGCACCCTATATCAAGCGTAAAATTCCGTTTTTCGAGGTACTCGACGAGGAAGGTCTGCAGCTCATAGAAAACAATGCCGATACGATTCTTGAAGAAGTCGGCATCGAATTCCGCGACATGCCCGAGGCACTGGAAATTCTTAAACAGGGCGGTGCCGAAATCGACGGTATTACCGTGCGTTTCCCGCGCGGCCTGTGCCGTTCCATCATCCAGGCGTCGGCGCCCGCCGAATACACCCAGCATGCTCGCAACCCCGCGCGCAATGTTCAGATCGGCGGCAAGAACACCGTGTTTGTTCCCGCCTACGGCAGTCCTTTCGTGTTTGACCTGGACAAGGGGCGCCGCTACGCAACCATCGAGGACTTCCAGAACTTCGTCAAACTCGCCTATGCCTCGCCCAGCCTGCACCACTCCGGCGGGACGATTTGCGAGCCGGTCGATATTCCGGTCAACAAGCGCCACCTGGACATGGTTTACTCGCACATCAAGTATTCAGACAAAGCCTTCATGGGTTCGGTCACCGCGCCTGAGCGTGCGCAGGATACCGTCGAGATGATCAAGATCATTGCTGGCGAAAACTACATCGATGCGGAAAGCGGCCGACCACGCACCTATGCCACCAGCCTGATCAACGCCAACTCACCAATGACCTTCGACGATACCATGCTCGGCGCCGCCAAGGTTTATGCCGAGAACAACCAGGCAACGATTGTTACGCCATTTATCCTTGCCGGTGCGATGTCACCGGTTACGGTTGCCGGTACCGCGGCACAGTCGCTTGCCGAGGCGCTCGCCGGAATAACTTTCGTGCAGCTGGTCAACCCCGGTGCACCGGTGATTTTCGGCAGCTTCGCCAGTTCGATGTCGATGCAGTCGGGGGCACCGACCTTCGGTACGCCGGAACCAGCCCTGGTGCTCTATGTCATGGCCGCGCTGGCACGTCGACTCGGGGTGCCGTTTCGTTCCGGTGGCGGGCTTTGCGGTTCCAAGCTGCCCGATGCCCAGGCAGCCTACGAAGCCGCCAGCACCCTGTATCCGGCGGTCATGGCCGGGGTCAACTTCGTCTTGCATACCGCCGGCTGGATGGAAGGCGGTTTAGCGATGGGCTATGAAAAATTCATCATGGACGCCGACCAGGCCGCGATGATGGAAATTCTCCTCGGTGGGGTCGATCTCTCCGAAAACGGCCAGGCGATGGACGCGATTCGCGAAGTCGGTCCCGGGGTTCACTTCCTCGGCTGTAACCATACGCAGAAAAATTTCAAGACCGCGTTTTACCGCTCGCCGATTACCGACAATAACAGCTTCGAGCAATGGGAGTCGGAAGGTAGTCTCGATCACGCGCAGCGCTGCAATGCCCGCTTCAAAAAAATGCTTGCCGAGTACGAAGCACCAGCGCTCGACCCGGCCACCGACGAAGCCCTGCTGGCATACATCAAACAACGCAAGGACTCGATGCCGGATTCGATGACCTGATCAATCTGGGCGCAAACGCGCCCCTCCCAAAAAAGTCATCCCGGCCTCCGAGCCGGGATCTCCCGATGACCACACCCAACAAGATTCCCGCTTGCGCGGGAATGACGGGTAACCGGCGTGAACGCGCTACACCCCAAAAAGTCATCCCGGTTCTTCCTTTGATGTCATCCCGGCCCCCGAGCCGGGATCTCGCAATGACCTCACCCTCAGGATTCCGGGCTTCCCTCGATAGTAGTGGCTACCTCGGGGGTAAATCCGCAAAAGTGTAGCGCGGCAGGGACGCCGCGCTCCAAGCGATTCCAGGGATGGACCAAACGGCGTTGTTTGCCGTTTGGGAGCGACTTTTGCGGGCTGAACCCCGAGGTAGCCACCCACTATTGAGGGAATGACGAGTAGACCGCTGTAAGCCGCCTCTGCTTAAAAATGTCGTGCAATGGGCCGGTTTAGCGACTAGTATTTTGGGCGATTGATCAAATTATGATCAGATCCTTACCGCGCTTCACTACAATTAGAACTATGAGTGACGAAAAAGCCGCAGCAATAACCGAGCACTTCGGTTTTTTGCAGGTCCCCAATTATTCGATGATCGCATTCACCTCTGCAATCGAACCATTGCGTATGGCGAATCGCGATGCCGGCAGGGAGCTTTATCGCTGGAGTGTTTATACGATTGACGGTTTGCCGGAAAAGGCCAGTAACGGGCTTGAAATTACCCCCGACGGCAGTATCGAAAGCGCTACCGATATTTCGATATTGTTCGTCTGTGGTGGCGCCGATATCGCCGACACCTGGTCCAGACCCTTACAATTCGCGCTACGCCGTATCGCCAAGCGTAACAACGTGAAACTCGGGGCACTGTGCACCGGCAGTTATCTGCTCGCGCGGGCGGGTTTACTCGACGGCTATAAATGTACGATTCACTGGGAAAATATCGCCAGCCTGCGGGAAGAGTTTCCCGAAGTACAGGTATCAGATGATCTGTTTCTATTTGACCGCGATCGCATCACCTGTGCCGGCGGGCAGGCGTCGATGGACATGATGCTGCAGCTGATAAACGATCGTCTCGGCAACAAACTGGTTACCCACATTTCCGAGCAATTCATGTGTGAACGTATCCGCAACTCGGATGACCGACAACGCATACCCCTGCACCTGGCGCTGGGGTCAAATCAACCCAAGCTGACCGAGGCGGTCACCTTGATGGAGGCGAACATCGAGGAGCCGATCAGCCTCGATGAGCTGTCCAGCTACGTTGGCATCTCCAGACGCCAGCTCGAACGCCTGTTTCAAAAACATCTGAATTGTGTGCCCACCCGCTACTACCTGAACCTGCGACTCAACCGAGCTCGCCTTCTGCTGCTGCAGACGAGCAAGTCAATCGTTGACATCGCGCTCGCCTGTGGTTTTATTTCGGCACCGCATTTCAGTAAATGCTACCGTGATTTATTCGGTCTGCCGCCGCGCGACGAGCGCCGCAAACTGCAGCTGAAATCCGCCCAGGACGAGGCTGACCTCGCGAGTTAGGCGCGACTGCGGCGTCGGCGCGAACGGCGCTTGCGATCCTCCGCGGCGCTACCTTCGATCGCTGGTTTCGGCGCCGGCAGGGTCACCACTTTGGCGAGTTCCTCGTAGCTATCAGTCTTATGCGGCAGCGCCATCGCCTCGATGAAATATTCCTGGAAGCTGGGCTCGATCGCGGTTTCGATTTTTTCCACCTTGGGCAGAATTTCACCGATTTCGAGGCGCGACGGAAAATTCAACAACGCAATACGGGCCCCGGTTCCGGCAGCATTGCCGACCGAGCCTACATTATCGAGATTACAGTCTGGAATAAGCCCCAGTACCATTGCGTACTTGACATCGATATGGCTACCAAACGCGCCCGCCAGACCAATGCGATCGACTTTTTCGATACCCATACGATCGATCAACAGGCGGGTGCCGGCATGTAACGCGGCCTTGGCCAACTGGATCGCGCGCACATCGTTTTGCGTTATCCGGATCGAACGCTCTCCCGCCTGCAACACATACGCAAAGGTACGACCATCCTGAACAATACGCTCACTATGCCTGCCCGAGACCGGCCCGATGACCCCGTCCTGGTCGATGATGCCGGCGAGAAACATTTCCGCAACCACCTCGATAATGCCCGAACCGCAGATGCCGCTAACCCCGATACGCGCGCTTTTCTCAGCAAAGTCGGCAGCGTCTGACCAGGCTTCGCAACCAATCACCCGAAACCTGGGTTCCAGAGTTTCGGCGTCGATGCGGACGCGTTCGATGGCGCCCGGCGCAGCGCGCTGCCCGGACGTGATCTGCGCGCCCTCGAAAGCGGGCCCGGTCGGGCTCGAAGCCGCCAGCAGGCGATTGCGATTGCCGAGCACGATTTCGGCATTGGTACCAACGTCTACCAGCAGTACGTATTCCTCGGCAAGGTCCGGCCGTTCGGACAGGATAACCCCTGCCGTATCGGCGCCGATATGCCCGGCGATACAGGGTAGCGTGCAGATCCGTGCTTCCGCATGCAACTGGATATTGATATCCGCAGCACGTAAAACCTGGGCCTGGTCGGTGGTCAGTGTGAACGGAGCGGTGCCCAGCGGTGTCGGATCGATGCCGAGAAACAGGTGATGCATGATGGGATTGGCGACTACGGTCATGTCGAGAATATCTTCGACCTTGATACCGGCCGATTTGGCCGCGCGCCTGGCGAGCTGGTTGAAGGCATCACGCACCACCTCGGTCATCGCGATATCTCCGCCTTCATTCATCATCACGTAAGAGACGCGACTCATTAAATCCTCGCCAAAGCGAATTTGTGGATTCATGGTATCGGCGGTGGCGACGATTTCACCGGTGTTCAGGTTACACAGCTGCGCCGCGATGGTGGTCGAACCGAGATCAACCGCGAGTCCATAGACTTCTTTCTTCACCCCCGGCCAGACGGCAATAATTTGCTGAAACTGGTATACCGCCACCGTGACCTGGCGCCCGGCTTTGGCCAGCGCTGGTTGCAGCAGACGCAGCTGCGAGAGATCACAATCCATGATCGGCAGTTCGTGTTCACTCGCCAGCGCCTGCTGTAAACGGCGCTTGTCGGATATCGGCGCATGCATGTCGGGTTCCGGCAAGGTCACCGTGTAAAGATGCAGGGCCGGCTGAACCTGTATGTCGTAAGCCGTTACAGCCTTGGCGATATGCTGCTTGTGCTGCTGGCTTTCCTCGGGAACATCGACCACCAGGTCGCCCAGGATACGGGCATTACAACCCAGGCGACGCTTTCCCTTGAGTCGTTTCCTCGACTGATGATGCAGTTCGGTCTCGGTAAGCGGGGACAGGTGGTCTGCGTGAGAGATTATGCCGTGCTTGGCAAACTCTCCTTCCTGCGGCAGTACCTGGCACTTGCGGCATTTACCCTGCCCGCCGCAAATCGATTCCAGGTCAACACCGAGTCGCTGAGCCGCCTGCAGAACGCTGGTCCCGAGCGGAACCTGGCCACGCAGCCCCGAGGGCATGAACAGTACACTGACTTCTTCGTCCATCGTAATTAGCCCGGCTTTCAGTTCGCGCTTCTAAGCCGCCGGGCGACGACGTCGGCCGGTGCCGCGTCGACCGGTACCGCGGCCGCTGCCTTCAGGCGCCGGTTCACGGAATTGCTTGATCCAGCGCGTGCAATCCGGGTCTTTACCCAGCATGACATCGGCGCCGAGACTCGCGGCTACGACTTCGGCATGCAGCGGATTGGTAATCGCCGAGGTCATGCCTTCCTGGATCGCCATGCTGATAAATGCACCGTTGAAGCCATTACGATTCGGCAGACCGAAACTGACATTTGACGCGCCGCAGGTGGTGTTGACCTTGAGTTCGGTGCGCAGGCGATGGATCAACTTGAGCACTTCACGTCCGGCAGAATTGATTGCGCCGATCGGCATAACCAGCGGGTCAACGACGACATCACAGGCCGGAATGCCGTAATCCGCCGCACGCTCAACAATTTTTTTGGCGACGTTGTAGCGTACATCGATATCTTCCGATATACCGCTTTCATCGTTCGATATCGCAACCACCGCAGCGCCGTGCTTTTTGACCAACGGCAACACCCGGTCGAGACTCTCGTCTTCGCCGGTAACCGAGTTAACCAGCGCCTTGCCCTGGTAGACTGCCAGCCCGGCTTCGAGGGCATCGATGATCGACGAGTCGATGCTCAGGGGCACATCGGTGAGGCTTTGCACCAGCTGAATTGATTCAGCCAGGATGCGAGGCTCGTCGGCCAGCGGGATACCGGCGTTGACATCCAGCATATGCGCGCCCGCCTCGACCTGAGCAATGGCGTCGCTTTGCACGCGACTATAGTCGCCTACCTTCATTTCTTCGGCCATAATCTTGCGGCCGGTAGGATTGATACGCTCCCCGATAAGCACGAAGGGTCGCTCGAAGCCGATGACTAACTCTTTGGTAGCTGAACTGACAACCGTTTCGGTCATTGTTATTTCCTCTGATAAATCACTTACTGAATCTAAACCAGTTCACGCCTGACGGTCAGGCTGAATTGGACTGAAGCTCACAACCCGGGTACCACGGAACCCGTCCGTCCAGCACTCCGGATTGTTGAATTATTTCGCCGACCGCCTCTTCCTGGCGATATGCCATGACATGCACGCCGCTAACCCCCTCGATTTCGCTGATCTGCTGGATCAGTTCGACACATATTTTGCGCCCCTCCAGTTTCGGTTCCTTTGCAGTCTCCAGGCGCTTGATAATGTCGTCGGGGATATGAATTCCAGGCACATTGTTACGAATCCATAGCGCGGTACGCGCCGAGGCCAGCGGTCCCACGCCGGGGATGATGAAACACTGCTCGAGCAACCCGAGGTCACGCGATTTGGCCATAAATACGCGCAGGTGCTCAATATCGAAAACGTACTGGGTCTGGATAAACTGGGCTCCCGCGGCAATTTTCTTGGCCAGTCGATGGGGTCGATAGTCAAACGGTGGCGCACTGGGATTCTCCGCACCGCCGATAAACATCTGCGGTGGCGTAGTAATCGGCCTGCCGCTGAGGAAACGTGATTCGTCGCGCATGATGCGGATGGTTTCGATCAATGACATGCTGTCGAGATCGAACACCGGTTTGGCCTCAGGATGATCGCCCACCTGCACACCGTCGCCACTCAGGCAAAGCACATTGGAGACCCCCATTGCGGCGGCGCCGAGCACGTCACCCTGGATTGCAATCCGGTTCTTGTCACGGCAGGAAATTTGCAGCACCGGCGAGTAACCGATGTTGGTGAGCAGCGCGCACATTGCAACGCTGGACATGTGGCAGTGCGCACCCGAGCCGTCGGTAGCGTTCATACCATCGACATAACCATCGAATAGCCGAGCGCGTTCATAGACGTCATCCGCCAGGGCCGAGTCGGGGGGCGCGAGTTCCGCGGTGACCGCAAACTTGCCCGAGCGCAATACCCGCTCGAGTCGGCCGGTGGACGAGTGCCCTTCCAGCTGCGGCAACGCGCTTGCCGGGTTATGTTCGGAGGTTGACATCATTGGGCGGCCTCGTTATCACGTGCCGCAAAATCCTCGCGTACGACGCGTAACCAGGATGAACTGTCTTTGAGTAAATGATTGACCGGGATCTGTACCTGCTGGATTGCCGCGGTATCGCGCATTTGCTGACTGCCCCGCCAGGCTTCTACCCAGACGCAGCGCATTTCAGGCTTGACTTCGCAGTGGCCATCGAGCCGCACACCGCCACAGGGACCGTTGCGGATCGATTTCGGGCAGTTCATTGGGCAGGACATACCGGTTGATCCGAGCGCGCATTTTCCACACATCTGGCAATCGAACATCACTCCTTTTATCGCTTTTTCAACCAACCGTACCGGCTTTTCCAGGCGCCCGTAGCCAAGCTTTTTGAACAGCGGGTGCAGCTTCATCAGTACCGGTTCAAAATTATGGTAAAGCCCTTCGAGCTTGCGCGAATGAGTCACCGACCATTGACGAATTTTATTCACTAGTCACTCCAATCAGGTAGCTGGGTTGCGGGTTTCGTCAACACCGCCAGCTCGAATCAATGTTTCCAGAACTTCTTCCGTATAGCGTTCTTCCAGCTGTTGAACGAGCTGCTTCGCCTGCAACCCGACATCACCGTCGAATGGCTGTCCGACGTCATGCCAGGGCTCGAAGAGCGCATCCTGCTGCTTTTTCTTAAGGCGATATCCCGCTCTTTCGATCGCCCGCATGAAGCGGGCCGACAGACGAATCCGCGTGCTACGCCCGCCTTTGCGTATCACCACCTGGCCGGGAATATCGCGCCAGTAAACAATTTTCAGTTGCGCCACAATGCCTCCTGCATGGCTGCATCCAGCTCCGGCACCATTTCGCCCATGCCGGTGAACTTTCGCTCGAAGCGCAGGCCGAGTTGAGCGGCCGCATCCCGAGCCATCCCGGTCAACTCGTCGGAATCGGTTTGCGCGAGGTAAACCAGGCGCGTGTAATTGCCGAAATACATTTCCATCAACTCGGGATGCCGATCGATGCCGAGTATCTCGATCACCAGGCGCTGGAAATGCTGGGTCAGAAAATCGGTCAGGTAGAACGTGCCCGGCTCTTCTTCCTGCATTTGCTCGTAGCTTTCCCGTCCGGCCAGGAAATCGTAACAATGCGCCCCGGGCAGTCGCTTCACGCCCCGCTCCTCGAGCACACGATCAAGCTCACCGGCGGTACCACAGTCACCGTAAGCGACAAAGATATGTTCGTAGCTGCCCGCAGCCTGATCGATCTTTTCCGCCACCGCGGCAGGAATTTTTTCCGGACGCGCGTGCAGATCGGCAGTAATGGCCTGCAGGTCCATCTGCAACCATTGGCCGAGTTTTTTTATCTCATTGACTTCGCGCGCAATTGCGGCGCAGGTGATCACCAGTATCGGGGCTGATTCTTCCATTGTGCGCTGGCACCCTGACAACCGGGCCTTGACCAGTTACCCGGCACGCATTTCGGCGACGAGTTGCTTGGCCGTATCCGCGGCAACCGCAGCGTCGCGGCAATAGGCATCGGCGCCGATTGCTTCACCAAACTCCTGGTTCAGAGGCGCGCCGCCGACCAGGATGATGTAGTCGTCACGGATACCCTGTTCCTTCATGGTGTCGATGACGACCTTCATGTAAGGCATGGTGGTGGTCAACAACGCGGACATACCGAGAATTTCAGGTTTGTGTTCTTCGAGTGCGGCGAGATAGTCTTCAACCGGAGTGTTTATACCGAGGTCGATGACCTCGAATCCGGCGCCTTCCATCATCATGCAAACCAGGTTCTTACCGATGTCATGGATATCGCCCTTGACCGTACCGATAACCATTTTACCGGCGGCGGGTTCGTCCGATTGCGACAACAGGGGCTTGAGCAGCGCCATTCCGGCTTTCATCGCGTTGGCGGACATCAACACTTCGGGCACGAACAGGATGCCATCGCGGAAATCGATGCCGACAATGGTCATTCCGGCTACCAGGGCTTCGTTCAGTACCTTGTTGGCGTCCCATTCACGGTCCAGCAAAATCTGGGTGCCCTCGGCGACTTCTTCTTTGAGACCGTTGTACAAATCGTCGTGCATTTGCTCGACGAGTTCGTCATCCGGCAAAGTGCTCAGATCCAGATCGTCTTCGTCGTCGTAGTCGTCATCGTAATCAGTCATCAAAAAAATCCTCACGCAGTCGGCAGCCGCCGGGAGAGACGGCCGCAAACGAGCAGAATAGGTTTTAAAGGCGGCGGGGTCTGACGTTACAGCGACTTCACATTGCCTTAACGCGACACCGCCGAAGGCAGCGATATTATTGATTAATAATCGGTTTTCCGCATCCAGAGCGCCGGCTCAGGTCATGCCGGGTGCATTTCTCCCTGCGTCTGATCACCGATATAAACCCGGTAATTGCCGAGCCTTTTTTCCATGATGAAGCGTTCCAGCATTGCGATGATGGTCGCGTCACTTATTTCTTCCCAGGTTATATTGTCGAACTCGTAAAAGTGCAGCGCCCTGGTTTCGACCGCATCATCCAGCGATAACAATTCACCCAGGTAATAAATAAATCTTTGCGAATTCTCATGATAAGCCGCATAAATAAAAGGCAAATCAACCTCAATCCCGGCGGAGGCAAGTTTGCCCAGCAGGCTATTTGGGGTCTCGGCATCGCCGACAGTATCCGAAGTCGGCAGCAGCAGCTGACCGTTGTCGGGATTGCGCTCCAGCAAAATCTTGCCATTGGACTCGATAATTGCGCTGACCTTGAGACTGCCCGGCGAGGCGATCAGCTGTAGCATACTCGGGGTCAGTCCAAATGAGACATAGGCTCCGCGGCAAAAACCAAGCGGTGCGTGCGTGTTGTAGCTGTATTGCATTACCTTGCCGAGCAGAATGATATGATCGCCCGCATCAACCTGTTCGAAATGTTCACAGTCAAACCAGGCCACGACGTCATCGATAATCGGCGAACCGGTCACCACTGCCGACCAGCCCTGGTTGGCAAACTTGTCAGTCCCGGCCGCGGCGAAACAATTGGATAAATCGCGCTGGTCCCGCGCCAGTATATTGACAGCGAAACCACGTGACCGCGTAAATGCGTCACAGCCAAATGCCGATTTCGCAATATTGACCAGCAGTAACGGCGGGTCTATGGATACCGAGGTGAAGGAGTTGGCGGTAAAGCCGCAGGGATTGCCGTCCGCATCGAGCGTCGTGACGATGGTTACGCCAGTGGCAAAATTACCGAAGGCACGACGCAGATCACGCGCATCAAATTCGACTTCATTGCTAACAGTCATGCACAGGGGTCCAGGTTAATAGATTAACGATTCCATTTCGCGGGTTTGTTCGAGCATCTCGGACACACCACTATCACTGTAAATAGCGTCAGCCTGTTTGAGATATTTCTTTGCCCTGTCCATCGCGAAATTGGAGTTGTAAAGCACCGCGATGATATCGCCCTGACGCTGAAACATCGAGCGATCACTGGTACTGGCGAGCATTTCACTGGATTTTATTCTGAACTTCCAGGCGCGCTCGACCTGCCCATTGCGCAGGTAGTGGTGATAGAGCATCTGGTAATCACGCGCTTGCGAGGTTTTGCCCAGGTCATCCAGGTGCTCCTCGAACAGGCCCTGCATTTCACGTTCGATTTCAGCCATGTCAATGTCGCTGTAATAACTTCGGTCGAGGCCATCCACCAGACGACGCACATGACTCATTTGACCCGTCGAAGCAAACAACCTGGCGGCCTCGATACGCGCCTGTTGTGCCTGATAGCCATCGTCATGCACCTTCTCATGCAACGAGGCCAGCGCCTCCCATGCATCTGCCGCGGCACCGTAGCGCCTGATTTCCAGATTACTGGCGATTACGGATTGCAGGTTTTCGTTCACACCCCGGTAGTATCCGCGGGCGATCGAATTGCGCGCCTGCCACAGCTCGTCCCAGGTGTTGGACGCCTGTCGCGCCAGTTCGCGTGCACGGATATTCAATTGACCCAGCAGCTGGTAACTTCGCGCGGTAGCCATCACATCGCCAGGTACAGCGCTTCCTGCAGGTATATCTCTGCACTGGCCAGTTCCTGCTGATTAATGGCAACCTCGCCGAGTAGCAGCATAGTGCCGCCCAGTCGGATCTGATCATCCTCCGCTACCGCAGCAGCAGCGATTTCAAGCAACTGGGTACGCGCCAGCTGATATTTTTCCTGCTGCAATAACTCGCGAATCAAGCTGTCACGACCGCGGTCATCGAGTTCGAGTCGCTCGAGCTCCCCATCGATATCGAATTCGGCTTCATTCTGCGAAAGTCGCCAGTAATCGTGATAAAGCGCAGCGCCGTCTACCAGTTCGATGCCCGAATTCGCATCATCATCCCGCAACAGGAAATAATGGACCGCGAACATCAGTGCAAGAACGGGGATCGTGGTTACCGCATGATCGGGAATGTAGCGCCTCAAATTCATCCTGCAGCCAATACTACGCCGCTTAAAGGCTATTGCAAAGTGACGCTTCCATTCGAATTTTGACTTGTTAGTATGGCTCGATGAAGGAATTTGATGCGGATCCCGAAGTCGCTGCGTTTATCGAAAAGTATATCGAGGTTGCCGGTCTGTCGACCGCGACCAGCGTCGCGCAACAACGTATCGACTACGAGGCCCTGGTCAGGCATTTCAGTTCTCCTCACCCGGCAGGCCTCGGCACGCGGGATGAAGCGATTAATGGACGCCACGGCTTGATTCCACTGCGCCATTATCGGCACCGGCAGGGTAACAGCGATGCCCTGATCCTGTTTATCCACGGCGGCGGTTTTATCCTCGGCAGTCTCGATTCGCACGACGATATTTGTGCAGAGCTGTGCGTAACTACCGGCTATGACCTGGTTTCGGTCGACTACCGACTGTCGCCGGAGCATTTTCACCCGGTCCACCTGGACGATGTCGAGGACGCTTTCACCGCCTGTCGACATAAACGCACGATCCTGGTCGGTGCCTCGGCCGGCGGCACGCTGGCAGCGGCGTTATGTCACCGCCGGGGATCGAGCCCGCATAAACCGGCTGGCCAGGTATTGATTTACCCGGGCCTCGGCGGCGATTGTTTCGATCTCGAATCCTACCGGGTCAACGCCGCGGCACCATTGCTGACTATCGACGACATCATGTTTTACCGCGGCACGAGATGCGCAAACTATGAACTGCCAACCGGCGATGCTGAGTTTTATCCACTGGTAGCTGACGATTTCAGCGCAGCCCCGCCGACGATCGCAATTTCCGCCGACGTCGATCCACTGCGTGATGACGCCAGGCTTTACGTTGAAAAATTACAGCAGGACGGAGTAAAGGCCGAGTGGATCAACGAACCGGGCCTGGTGCACGACTATCTGCGTGCGCGCCATATCAGTGCCACCGCCGGAGCGGCCTTCGCCCGCATCTGTGCGGCCATCAATACCCTCGCCAGCTAATACCGCCATCCCGTGGCTCGACCGCTAACCACCCCTGTCATCTCCGCGAAAGCGGCGGTCCGAAGTATCGGGATCCTGGAACGCGCCGCTATTGCGAGATCCCCGCTTCCGCGGGGATGACAACAGGGTGGTGAATCAGATATCGCTGTCCATGGCGTCGACGTACATTTGCTGAAAGTGGTGTACCGCGTGTTCGGACAGTTCGCTGCGCTCGGGGTCAACCACAAAGCGCCCCTGGTTGTAACCCTTCGACTGCAAGCCGCGATGCACGCTTTCGCATAGGCTGACATCTTCGGGTTGTAAAACATCGCGCTGGTAATCCATCGCGTCGCGCTGCTGCTGACTGGGCTCGGGGTTCGGCAGATACCAGTCCTGGTACTCAATGGTACGCCCGGCCCCGTTCGGGATAATCTGCAAGGTCGATATATTCGGTTCCCCGGGATAAATCCAAATCGTCAGGTTCGGCCACAGGAACCATCCCGCATAGCCAAAATCGACATCACCCTTTTCGAACTGGTAGGCACTGCTTTCAGTGGTCGCCACCGCGTTCGAAATATGGCTCGAATAGATGCCGTTGACCTTCGAGCTATAGCTCTTCATATCGACCAGGTTGACGAAGTCCTTGTGCGCAGGATGGCAGTGGTAGCATTCGAGGAAATTGTCGACCATGATTTTCCAGTTACTGGCGACATCATAGTCATCGCGCTGAGCAAACGTCACCTCATCGACACGGGGACAAAATTCGCGAATTTCAGCTTCGAGATCGGCCGCCTGCTGTTTCAATGGCGCCGCCTGCAGATCGAGATTGACGAACACGAGGCCGCAGAACACTTCCACCTGCACCGGTTTCAACGCGAACTCACACTTGTCGAAATCGACCATCTTCTCGGTATTGCGCGCCGCCTTGAGTTCGCCGTCGAAGCCATATGACCACGCGTGATAGGGGCAGGTGATAGTGCGTACCTTGCCGCTACCGAATAACAGTTCGTGGCCGCGATGCTGACAGACGTTGTAATAGGCGTTGAGTTCGCCACTCTTGCTGCAGATGACGATGATATTCTGATCGCATACCTGCACGGTCAGGTAACAGCCCGGTTCGATCAGCTGACTCTGGTGACCGGCATACCACCAGTTGCGGTAGAAAATGGCTTCCTTCTCCTGCTGCAGGATATCGGCATCCAGGTAATAGCGCGCAGGGATGGTAAAAGACTGCTCCGGATTCCGGTCAAAAGGCGAATCCCCGGTGCGTTTTTGCAGGGCTATAACATTCATTAGATTTCGACTCCAGGACGTTATTTTTTAATATCTATAATTTAAACTAATGAATATAATCGATCAAACGCGAATTTATTATCTAAATAGATCACCTTTACTTATAGATCATGTTAAAAACCCGCCTGCCACCGCTTGACCCGCTGATTGCTTTTGAAGCGGCCGCACGCCTGCTGAGCTTTACCCGCGCCGGCGAAGAATTGCATTTATCGCAGGCAGCTATCAGCCAGCAAATTCGCAGCCTCGAACAAAGCCTGCAGGTAAAGCTGTTCACGCGCTCGCATCGAGCGGTACAGCTAACTAACGAGGGGCGGGAATACCAGCACACCGTGGTCGCCATACTGAAACAACTGGCCGGAGCGACGATGGATATCCAGAACATCGAAATCGCCCAGCAGCTGGTGATTGGCTGCGACCAGTCGTTCGCCACCCAGTGGTTAAGCACGCGAATCTCACAACTACGATTACTGATGCCCGAGGTTACCTTACGCATTATTGCCTCCGATGATTACAACGAAAGCCTCGGCAGTGAAGTCCAGGCTGCGGTTATGCATGGTGACGGTTTTTGGCCCGGTTTCCAGGCGGTTCGCCTGTTTGACGAGGAGGTATTCCCGGTATGCAGCCCTGAGTTCGATCATGACCTTGCGGACGAGGACTGGGTAAAGTGGTTACTGCAGGCACAATTAATCGATCTCGCCGACAGTCACTGGAACTGGATGAACTGGCGCCTGTGGTTCGGCGGCAACGATATCGATCAACCGCTGGCTAATCGCAACCTGCAAATTAACAGTTATCCGCTGGTCATCGATGCGGCCTGCGCCGGCCAGGGGGTCGCCCTGGGCTGGCGTCACCTGGTAGACGACCTGATTGCCCAGGGTCGCTTGCTGCGCCCGGTCGAACAGTCATTGAAAACCGAATTCGGCTACTATTTTATCTGCCGTGACAACCTGCAGGATGATGTAAACGTGGTCAGCCTGCGCAACTGGTTGCTGCAGCACTGGCAGGCTTGAGCACGAGAAAGCGACCGCCAGTTTGCTGTTTTATCGCCTAATCCCTGTCACCTCAAATACCACGCAATTGACGGTAATACGTTGATTACCGGGCGGAAAAACCCGCTCAGGCGCCGATTCGATAACTTTGATCAATCAGGTTTTCGTGCCCACCCAGCTGATTTATGCACAGCGCACTGTTAAACCGCAACCCGCCGCCCAAAACAGGACTTGCGCACAGTCCGCAAGATAGGAAATTACAATTAGTTTTAGTCCTGCCCGCTACTAGTATTAAGTGCCCGATATGGAGAATTGCCATTTTAACGCAGGTTACCCAGTTTAAAGATCGTGTCGACAAGCTATTGTCGCGTGGTATGCGTGATTTATCACTGACGCTGGGAGTACTGGCGCGAATCGAAAATGACACCTATGAGATTATAGCGGTGCAATCCAACTCTGGCGCTTACGTTCGCGGGGAAAAATATGCCCTGGGCAAACAGCTATAGCCGGGAAGTATTCGAGCAACAGCAAACCATTGCCGTAACCAGCCAGGACAATTCGCCCCTCGAACTGCATCATCCCCTGTATCGCTCGTTACCACTCGAATGTTACATCGGTGTGCCGATCCTGCTGCACGGCAAACCCTGGGCCTGCATGGATTTCAGCAGTATGGCGCAGCGGGATGAGCCCTTCAGCAGCGAAGAAATCGAGCTGGTTGAATCGCTGGCCAAAGAATTAACGCAGCTTATCGCCGAGGATTAACCACGGCTGAGGGCAGTTAAATTGAGTAGTAATGCCCCATAATACCCCCGAACACCACCGCACCGACCCAGTGATTGTGCAGGAAGGCAGAAAAGCAATGCGCCGGGGCGCGATCCGCAATCAGGAACTGTTCATAACCGATTAAAAGCGCCGCAACTCCCAGGGCCAGATAATACACGCCGGAGAATTGCAGATCGACTCCGATCAGCACCAGCGTCAGCAGGAACAGCAGCTGGAAGATCGCAATCATGGCGCGATCCAGATCACCAAACAGGATCGCGGTCGATTTCACGCCAAGTTTCAGATCGTCTTCGCGGTCTACCATGCTGTACATGGTGTCATAGGCAACCGCCCACACCAGTGCCGCCACGTACAGCAACCAGGCCTGCTTGGGCACGGTTTCGGTAAGCGCGGCAAAAGCCATCGGAATCGCCCAGCCGAAGGCGGCACCCAGGTGCACCTGGGGCAGGTAATGAAATCGTTTCATGTAGGGATAGCTGGCGGCGAGCAATATGCCGACAACGGAAAGCTGGATAGTGAAAAGGTTGAGTGTCAATACCAGCAGAAAGGCGATCACGGCAAGCACCGCGAACACCGCCAGCGCTTCGCGGGGTTTTATCTCGCCACTGGTCAACGGACGTTCCCGCGTACGCGCAACGTGCAGGTCGATATCCCGATCGGCGTAGTCGTTAATCGCACAACCGGCGGAACGCATCAGGAAAGCGCCAAACACAAACACGCACAGAATCCAGACATCGGGCGCACCTTCCGCCGCGACCGCCAGCGCCCACAGCGTTGGCCATAACAGCAAATAAAAGCCGATCGGCTTTTCAAAGCGTATCAACCTGGCGTAGAGGTCGAGTTTTGAGCCCGGCTCGGGAGGCAGCCAGGGGATTGTCAGCCCGGAAAGTTTCACCAAAAATCGATGCGCATTGCGAAAAAATCGTTACTATACGCGTTTCTTTCGCCAGGGCGAAACTATGATTCGCAGTTTCAAAGACACCAGTCCGACTATTGGTGCCAACACTTACATCGATGAGTCCGCGGTCGTCATCGGGGATGTCGAGATTGGCGCAAACTGTTCGGTGTGGCCGCTTACCGTGATCCGCGGAGACATCAACAGAATTCGTATCGGCGACGATACCAATATCCAGGATGGCAGTGTGCTGCACGTCACCCACCGCGGTGAATACAGCCCGGAGGGCGCCGAACTGCATATCGGCAACCAGGTTACTGTTGGTCACAAGGCGTTGTTGCATGGCTGCCGCATCGGCAACCAGTGCCTGATCGGCATGGGTTCGATCATTACCGACAATGTGGTGATCGAAGATCGGGTCATTATCGGATCAGGCAGCCTGGTACCGCCAGGCAAACGGCTACAATCCGGATACCTGTATCTCGGCAACCCGGTAACGCAGAAGCGTCCGCTGAGCGAGCGTGAAATCGAATACCTCGGCTACGTCGCGCAACACTATGTCCTGTTAACCGAACACTATTGAGGCTGGACCGATGAAGCGTTGGGAGTGCATAGTTTGCGGTTTTATTTATGATGAAGCAGAGGGTTGGCCCGAGGACGGTATCGCCGCCGGCACCCGCTGGGAAGACGTTCCCGCCGACTGGATCTGCCCGGATTGCGGTATGGGCAAGGATGATTTCGAGATGATCGAGGTTTAATCTATCCGTGCCGTCGTCACCAGCACAAACATGAATTTCAGCGCGCCTCCCATTGCTGCGCGATCTCGCGCAGTCCGCTGAGCGCCAGATCCAGCGTATCCTGGCGCCGTGAAACCTCGGGATATACCACGTATGCCGGGCGCTGCATTATCGGTGCCCCGGCGACCGGAAACAGCTTGCCACTATCGATAAAAGGTTGCGCCACGCGCAACGGAAAATAGCCCGAACCACCATTTTGTAAAATATACTCAAGCCCAAGCGCACCCAGGCCAACCGCAACCGCGGGTGTATCCATATCCGGGAAAACCTCGGCGTGGCGCATGCGGAACTCCCTGCCCCAGTCGACGAAAACATAATCTTCGACCCAGCCATCAATCATGTCGCGCTGATTGGTTGCCACCAGCACCAGAGACTCGTCGAGCAGATCTTCGATTATGAGACCCGGCGTCCGACGCGGATTGTACATCACGCCGATGTCGAGTAAGCCGTCAGAGAGCTGGCGCATCAGGCTGGGTGAATAATCCGCTTCCACGTGGATGGCGACATCGTTGGCATTCCGTCGCATCCAGGGTATCCACTTCAGGATCAGGCTATCCCACAGGCTGACCTGGGATCCGAGGCCGATACCGTGACTGAAGTTTTCGGGCAGCGAAATATGTTGCTGGGCCTGTTGCCAGAGTCGCTGAATGTTGAGGGCATACTGGCGGAAGTGCTGTCCTGCCGAGGTCAGCTCGACTCCGGCATGGCCGCGCGTAAACAGGATTCGGCCAAAACGTTCTTCCATCGCCTTGACCCGCGCGCTGACGGTCGACTGGGTGACATTCAGGTTCTCGGCGGCGCGATTGAAGTTACCGCAATCGGAGATTTCCAGAAAAGTACGGATATGATCGATTTTCACAGCTTTCTCCGGCGTTAGGCCTATCGAATTTCTCGATCATACTATCCATAAAAATTCACTTTTCAAATAGTCTTTTACGGCTAGACTTGGGTGCTCAATCAACAATCAGCATTTTCATGAGCGCGAAACTGTTATGAACGCCAAAGCACTGGTCTCCAGACTCGATACGAGTAACGGCGCGTTCATCCTGGTGTTCGGTTTGTTCCTGTTCTCGATCCAGGACATCATCATCAAGCATTTCAGCAGCAACTATTCGGTCCTGCAGATCGTTTTCGTGCGCGGCCTGATCGCACTGGGCCTGTTCTTGCTGCTGTTCAAATTCATGCGCGAAACGATTTCCCTGCGCTCGCGCCGACCCGGGTTAATGATCGCCAGGGGTTTGCTGGGATTTGCTTCCTATACCTGTTACTACCTCGCAGTCGCCGCGATGCCTCTGGCCGAGGTCGTTGCCATAACCTTTACCATGCCGTTATTCGTCACCGCAATGTCGGCACTGATACTCGGCGAAAAAGTCGGCATTCGGCGCTGGACTGCCGTGATAGTGGGATTTATCGGCGTGTTGATCATCCTGTCACCGGATGGAGAATTCAATTCACTGGCGGTGGTATTCGCGATGACTGCAGCGATCACCTACGCCTCGCAGACCATCATCACCCGCTTCCTGGGCAGCCAGGATCACCCGCTCACCATCGCTTACAACGCTATTTTTATCTTTACCTGCGCCAGCGGAATTTTAAGCCTGCTGATGCTTAGCGGCATCATTTCGATTTCATCAAACCATCCATCGCTGGCATTTCTCGGCCGTGACTGGGTCATGCCGGGGCATCTCGATTTGATACTGATGGTGGCGATCGGGCTGATTGCCGCGATCGGATTTTACTGCCTGTCGCAGGCTTACTGTGTTTCCGAGGCGAGCGCCATTGCCCTGTTCGAATTTACCTACATCCTATGGGCGGTGATCTTCGGCTACCTGTTCTGGAACGAAATGCCGGGACCCGTCACCATTCTCGGCATGGCGGTGCTGGTTTCCAGCAGCCTGTACATCTGGTATCGCGAACGCCAGATGCAGCGCAGGGAAACCGCGTTACTACCCGTGCAGGCGGCGGAACTGGCGCAGCAGGATCAACGCTAGCCCCATTGGTAAGCACTGGTGATAAATCCCGATACCGGCTCCTGGAACACCGTCGTCGCGGCGTGCTGCCCGATGCCGTAACAAACCTGCAGCGGCAATAGATGCTCCTCGCGCGGATGACAGTAACGCGCATGCGGCGCCTGCTCCCAGCCAGCCAGCCGTGCCTCGCGATCCGCTTCGGTGATATCGGGATCGCTACAGGTCTGCGCCAGCCAGGTTTCGAATTCCCGGTTGCGTTGATCGACAGCCTCATCGCGTTTGTGCATAAACGCCTGCATATTGTGGAAGGATAACCCCGAACCAAGGACTAGCAGATCCTCTTTTTTCAGTTCGCCAAGCGCCCGGCCGATGCGCACATGCTCGGCAGCGTCGAGACTGGTCGACAGCGAGACCTGGATACAGGGGATATCGGCCTCGGGATACATCATCATCAGCGGTACGAACATGCCGTGATCGAAGCCGCGCTGATGGTCGAGCCTGGCCTCGATTCCGTCAGCCTGCAGTAAACTCCTGATGCGCTCGGCGAGCCCGGGGTGACCCGGCGCCGCATACTCATACTCATAGGTTTCGGCAGGAAAGCCGCTGTAATCGAACAGTAGCGGCGGGGATGGCGATGCGGTGATCGAGATCACGGGCTCTTCCCAGTGGGCGCTGATAACGATGATGGCGGCCGGCCTCGCTATGGTGTCGGGGAAGGCGCGCAGGAATCGATTCATCGCGGCGTGCCCCGGATCATTCAACAGCGGCAGCGGCCCGCCGCCATGCGGAATGAAAACAATCGTGGCCTCATCACTCATGCTGCAAACAGGCAGTTAACCGCCGCCTGTAACTGCGCCCCGATTTCGTCATTGCTGATCGTGCCTGAGTCCGAATCGAAGTTTTCCGCAAACATGGGGACCGAAAGGCTCGCCCTGACTTGCCCGCCGAAACGGGGAATCTGGCTAAGCGCAAGCTCGAGCACCGATTTGCCGCCCCGACCGCCGGGCGAGGTTGCCAGCAACAGCATCGGCTTATCCTGGTAAACCTTTGGCTTTATGCGCGATGCCCAGTCGAAAATATTCTTGTAGGCGGCACTATAACAGCCGTTGTGCTCGGCGAAGGAAATGATCACGCCGTCGCAGTTTTCAATATTTTGCACAAACGCATGCGCCAGGTCGGGCTGCCCGAGTTGATCTTCACGATCGACGCTGAATAACGGCAACTCGAAGTCATTCAGATCGAGGATCTCGACCTCGACGTCGGCGAGCAAACCCGCGGCATAGCTGACCAGTTGCCGGTTGATCGAGCGGCTACTGCTACTGGCCGCAAAGGCGATAATTTTTTTGCTCATAAACTAAGCCTTCATCAGAATAAGATTTTCACGATTGATTAACTCAGGATCATCCTGGTAACCAAGAATGTCCGGGATCTGCTTGCTCGCCTTGCCGATAATCTGTTTGCACTCATCCGACGGGTAGTTGACCAGGCCGCGCGCCACTTCGCTGCCGTCCGGCGCGAGGCAGGCGACCACTTCGCCGCGATTGAACACGCCACTGACCGCCTTGACCCCGATCGGTAGCAGGCTTGCATTTTTATTCACCAGCACTTCGACGGCGCCGGCATCCAGGCTGAGCTCCCCCGCACAGCGCATATGTCCCGCCAACCATTGCTTACGCGCCGCGAGATGACCTTCGCTGGCTTCGAGAAAGCTACCCAGCGCCTCGCCCTGCACCACGCGTGTAATCACGTTTTCCGTTTTACCGGAAACGATAACCGTGTGCGTGCCGGAGCGTGCCGCCAGTTGCGCCGCGCTCACCTTGGTCTGCATGCCACCGCGTCCGAGATGACCACTACTGGGGCCCGCGTACTGTGCCAGCAGCGGGTCGCGCGCATCCGCTCGCTGAATCAGTTTCGCGTCAGGATTGTCGGCCGGATTGGCATCAAACAGGCCTTCCTGGTCGGTCAGAATAATCAGCAGGTCGGCCTCGATCAGGTTGGCCACCAGCGCCCCGAGCGTATCGTTATCGCCGAAACGTATTTCCTCGTTGGCGACGCTATCGTTTTCATTAACCACCGGCACGGTACCGAATTCAAGCAGGGTACGTAACGTGGTGCGCGCATTGAGGTATCGCCTCCGGTTAGACAGGTCGGCGTGGGTCAGCAGCATTTGCGCACTGTTCAGGCCGTGCTTTTGAAAGCAAGCCTCGTAGGCCTGTACCAGGCCCATTTGCCCGACCGCGGCAGTGGCCTGCAATTCTGAAATATTACTCGGCCGGGATTTCAACCCGAGCCTGGTGATACCCTCGGCGATCGAGCCCGAGGAAACCAGCACCACATCGACTCCCTGCTCGCGCAGATTAGCCATTTGCTCCGCCCAGGCGGTAATCATGGCGCGGTCCAGGCCCTTGCCACCCGCGGTGATCAGCGCGGAGCCGATCTTGACGACTACCTTGCTATAAAGTTTCATCGCTTTCGATATAACTCATGATGTCATGGCAGAGATGTTCAGTGCCCTGCCCACTGATAGCGCTGATTTCATACACCGGACCCTGCCAGTCGAGACCATTGGTGATTTCGGCGCACAAATCTTCGCGCTCATCGGCCGGTACCAGGTCAAGTTTATTCAGTATCAGCCAGCGCGGCTTGCGGTAAAGCGCTTCATCGTAGCGTTCCAGCTCGCGCAGTATCTTGACGGCTGATTCGACCGCGCTATCCGCACTGGCGTCGGGCAGGACATCTACAATATGCAGCAGCAAGCGAGTGCGTTGCAAATGTTTCAGAAACTGGATTCCCAGCCCGACTCCGTCGGCGGCACCTTCGATCAATCCCGGGATATCCGCAACCACAAAACTTCGGTGCTTGCTAACGCTAACCACGCCGAGATTCGGGTGCAGGGTAGTAAAGGGATAATCGGCCACCTTGGGGCGCGCGGCAGACACCGAGCGGATGAAGGTTGATTTGCCGGCGTTGGGCATACCCAGCAAGCCGACATCGGCGATGACCTTGAGCTCGAGCTTGAGATCGAACTGCTCACCGGCGCTGCCCTTGCTGCATTGCCGCGGCGCCCGGTTGGTCGAACTCTTGTAGCGCGTATTACCCAGGCCGTGGAATCCACCGCGCGCAATCAGCACGGGTTCATCCGGCGAGGCTACATCGGCGATTTGCTCACCCTGGTCCAGGGTGGTTATAACAGTGCCCAGCGGCACCTCGATAACAATATCCTCACCTTTGGCGCCGGTACAGTTCTTACCCTGACCATTCGCACCCCGCTGCGCGACGAAACGGCGCGTATGGCGAAAATCGGACAGCGTATTCAGATCGGTGGAACCGATCACGTATACCGAACCGCCATCGCCGCCGTCGCCACCATCGGGGCCACCCATCGGAATATACTTTTCGCGACGAAAGCTGACAATGCCGTTACCGCCATTGCCGGCCTTGACGAAAATATTGGCTTCATCGATGAATTTCATCGCAGAATAATACCATCGGGAAATAAAAAAGCCCCGCGCTAGCGAGGCTTTCTGAATTCGGTCCGGCTAGCAGCCCGGATCAGTTTACGACACTCACAAAGGTGCGGTTGTGACGTCCCTTGACCTTGAATTCGACCTTGCCCTCAGCCTTGGCGTAAAGGGTATGATCCTTGCCGCAGCCGACATTGTCGCCAGGATGAAACTTGGTGCCGCGCTGACGTACCAGGATATTTCCCGGAATTACCACCTGGCCACCAAATTTCTTCACGCCCAGGCGTTTGGATTCGGAATCGCGTCCGTTGCGGGTACTGCCCGCCGCTTTCTTATGTGCCATTGTTCAGAACCTATGCCTTGATATCGGTAACTTCGATTTCAGTATAGCTTTGGCGATGACCTGCCTGGCTACGTGAATGCTTACGACGACGGAATTTAATGATTTCCACCTTCTTGCCACGACCATGCGCCATGATTTTTGCGGTCACGCTTGCCTTGTCGAGCATCGGGGTTCCCACTGAGACCTTGTCTCCGTCGGCAACCATCAACACGTTATCGAGCTTGACGGTGGAACCTTCGTCTCCGGCCAGCTTTTCTACGCGCAGGGTTTCGCCCTTGGTTACCTTATACTGTTTTCCGCCTGTGGCGATGACAGCGTACATGTGTTACTCCGATGCGATACTGAAAAAGGGGGCGAATTCTAGCGGCTGGGGGCATGCAGGTCAATGCCTATAACCGCATGATTCCAGAAAATTATTCCCCCGCAAAGCTGTCGGCTGAGCGCTTCGGTCGCGCCAGACGGCATAGTGCCCGGAATCGACACTGGCAAACCTCCCGGCAATGGCCTGCAGCCGTTGTCCAGAGGCCAGAGCAAGAGCCGGCATACCTGCTCCCGGCCGACGCCAGTCTGGTGACGATCGCTTGTCGTGGAACCTTACCCTGCAGCTAAAAAGGCATGCCCGCAGGGAGGCGGGGTACCTCTTGCGAGAAAGCGCGGGCTGGCGACAATAGACTCACGCATCAGGTTTAGAAAGCGGTGACAAATGGCGGTCATGCGCAAATTCCACCGGCCCCCCGGGTATTAACCGCGCGATTACATACCCGATTTAATATTTTTTCAGGTCGTCTTCCGGTATTAGATCAAACCCGATTGGTATCTCGGCCATCTCCCTGTCAATCACCAGGCGCTGCTGCTCCAGTTTCTCGATGCGATCATTCAAACTTTGAACCAGTTTTTGTAGATCCCGATTCTCAATTTCCAACTGCGCTATTAACTCGCGCTGTTCCTGCGCCAGAACTAGTAGGTGCTCTGTTTTTTCATTCATCCCGCCTCTCCGTATCGATACGATATTTTTTCACCGAATAGCTTTTGGTTATTGTGACCCGGGTCATAGATTGGAGACTGGCCGGGATCGATCTCGACCTGAGGTATTTTAGTCCTGCGGACCTGTTTTCTCCAACAGGGTCACCCAATCGGCGAGGCATGGCAACAATCTTCGGTCGCCTGCAGACAACAACCAGCATAAAAAACTCGCACAGGGAAGGAGTTCCTGCAGAGAACTGGCCTGCGGCAAGCTAACTGGCAACCAGGTCACAATGCGCAATAACCAAAAGGACAGGGATAACCGTTTGGCGCGTTCGGATTAGCGGTCCCTGCACCTTTTCCCCTATAAAGCGCATCTGGCTCAACGCGGGGTGGAGTTTATGGTGGTTGCCAGCATGAAGTGCCAATCAGCGGCTTGAGTAGTTCCGCTGCGGGGGACTGGCAACCACCTTTTTTAAAGTGGCCTCTCTAGATAAGTGGTTTCTGCATTCTGCCATATCTAAAACTCGTTTAATTCAACGCAGGGAGTATTGAAGTGAAAAATGTCGACGATAGAAATCTAACGCCCGATGCGGTAGAGGCAATGACCGTCAAAGAATACCAGGCTTTTGAGAAACGTCTGCGCGATGAAGCGACCCGGCAAGATAAAATCTTTTACAAGTACCAACACCCTGTGCAGGGTAATATGTACGGCGCGGCTACCAGTGATCACATCCATGCAGACGGCCTTGATGACGTCCTATCCAGTATGCTGGAAGGTGACATTCTTGAAATGCGTGACTACCTGTATCAAAGCGCTTAGGAATGAGAAACCTGCTAATAACACCTGCAGTAAACTGGTCCATCGCGCCCATTCTGCGACGCGTTCGGCCAGGAATAAAGTGAGGCTATTAAGACGCTGGAGCATCGACCTGCAGACGAGGTGACACGCTAATTCGGCCGCCTGATCAAGGCATGATACTGGTAAATAATGTCTTCGTACTTACAATGCTAAGTTTTAGATACAAACACCTTAACTGCAGGAAAATGCGATGAAACACCTCTTCATGTCCGGTTTGTTATTCCTCCTGATGCCATCAGTACAAGCGGCTCAAGATGGAAAGTCACTATTTGAATCGCTTTGTATGAGTTGCCATATAGTATCCGGGCAACCGACAATAGCGCCGCCGGTTTTTGGTGTGAAGAATCATGTCATTCAGGCTTATCCTCGTCGTGATGAATTCATCGATTATGTTGTGCGGTGGGTTAAGCAGCCCGATGCGTCAAGATCTTTGATGCCGGGTGCGGTGAGTCGTTTTGGCGTTATGCCGGCTCTAGCTTATCCGGAAGAACAAGTGCGTGAGATCGCTGCATTTCTCTACGACACCAATTTTAAAATGCCGGGCTGGTATAGAAAGCATTATGAAGCTGAACATGGAAAGTCTCCAGAGAATTAGACGACTAGTCGGAATCGCCCCACGCCGCTGATTACTGAGTATTGAGGGTTGTTTTTGTAATGCACTCTGAGCGTCAGCTATTTGCTCATCAGGGTCCGATACACCAAGCAGTGTCGGGGGCGTTATTCGAGCTGAGACTTAAAGATACGGGTAATCGCGAGAGTGGCGAGCAATAACAGGGTGGCGCTGACGGCGATAGCCGGGCCAGTTTGCCAGTCGAACTGAAACGAGCTGCCGATTCCACCGGCCAGCGCGGCCAGTCCGTAAAGCGCGCTGACGGCGACCATTTGTTCCGGGCTGCGACTGAACAACCGGGCACTGGTAGTGGGGATGACCAGCATCGCCGCGATCAGTAAAACCCCCATGACCTTCATCATCACCGCAACCAGCAACGCAATCATGATATACATCAGGAACTGAACCTTGCGTACCTGGATGCCTTCGGCCTGCGCAATTTCACGACTCACCGAGACCGCCACGAACGAGCGCCAGTGATGCAGCAACAGTAGCAGCAACACTACCGTGGTTATCAGCAACCGGACCAGATCAGCGCGGGTAGTAGCCAGCAGATCACCAAACAAGATGGCTTCCAGATTGACCGACTGGGCCGGCAACAGTCCGACCAGGATAATTCCCCCGGCCAGCCCGGTATGAGAAATAATAGCGAGCGTCGTTTCCGACAGAGCACTATTCAAACTGTTGACACGATTCAGCGAGTAAACGATCAACAGGGCTACCGCGAGCACGCCAAACACCGGCGTCACTTCCAGCAACAGTCCCAGTCCAACCCCCATCACGGCGGCATGACCGAGGGTATCGCTTAAAAAAGCAAGACGCTGCCAGACCATGAGACATCCCATCGGCGCCGCGATGGCGACCATGATCAGTCCGGCAATGACACTGCGCACCAGGAAATCATCGAGCCATTCATTCATGCCGGTGTTCCGTGTGACCACCGGCAACATCATGCTCGTGATCGTGATGATGCGCATAGATCGCGATTGAATCGGCAGCCTGCTGACCAAACAGGGCCAGGTATTCCGGATGCTGGCTCACCGATTCGGGAAGCCCCGAACAACACAGGTGCTGATTGAGGCAAAGCACCTGGTCGGTCCTGGACATCACCAGATGTAAATCATGCGATACCAGCAACACACCGCATTGCAATTGCGTGTGCAGTTCACCGATTAGTTCATACATGCGAATTTCTCCGCTGACATCGACCCCGGCGGTAGGTTCGTCCAGAACGATCAGGTCGGGTTGCCCCAACGTGGTGCGCGCGAGTAACACCCGTTTCAATTCACCCTCGGAGAGAGAGCGCACCTGACGTTGCTTCAGATAGCTAACCCCGGTTTGAGCCAGGGCATGCTCTATCTCCTGGTCGGAAGGGTTTTGCGTCAGGCGCAACAGGCGCAAAACGCTGAGCGGCATTAGCGTATTAACATAAACCTTTTGCGGCAGGTAGCCGATGCGCAATCCCGCGGCACGCTCGATTTCACCCTCGAAATTATCGATCAGGCCAGTGACGATATTGGTTAGCGTTGACTTACCCGCGCCGTTGGGACCGATAATTGTCGTAATCTGGGCACGCCTGAGTTCAAAACTAATATTATCGAGAATCACTCGCTTGCCCACAGCGTAACTCAGGTTACCGGCGCGCAGTAACAATTCAGCCGGCATGTTTCTGGCACTCCGCGCACACCCCGGTAATTTCGACTACTGAATGATCAACCGCAAAGCCGAGATTATCTGCCTCGGCGAGCAAGCTTTGCGCGCTGGTTTCAACTTCGGCAACCCGTTCGCAATCCCGACAAATCAGAAACTGCGCAGCCGATTCATGCCCCGGATGTACGCAGGTGATGAATGCATTCCTGCTTTCGATTCGATGAATCAAACCTTCAGCCATCAGAAATTCCAGCGCACGGTAAACGATCGGCGGTGCAATCCGTTCCACGCTACCAGTCTTGTTAAGCATGGCGAGAATATCGTAGGCACCCATTGGCTGATGGCTGGCAAGCAAGATCTCGAGCACCTGCCGTCGACGTGGCGTAAGGCGCAGCTTACGCCGCGCGCACAGCTGGCTGGCTTCAGTCAATAACTGGCGCTGGCAACGACGATGGTCGTGTTTGCGAAAGGCGATATCAGGAGACTTCGTTTTATCGATCATTTTGTTATATTATAACGTAACTGTACTTCTCGTCACTCCCTGAATTCTCCTGTATGCGTCTATTTATCCTGCTGTTATGCTTCCACTCCGCAGCGCTGTCTGCCGCGCCGCGCGTGGTCACTTCAATCGCGCCAGTTTACGAAATCACATCGGTAATTATGACTGGCGTCGCCGAACCCGGGTTAATTATCGACAGCCATGCTTCGGCCCATCATTTTGCGCTCAAGCCTTCGCACATGCGCAGTTTGCAGCGGGCGGACCTGGTGATATGGATAGATCGACATTTCGAAGCCGGGTTTTCGCGCGTAGCAGAAATTCTGCCCTCGACCACCCGGCAGCTCGAGCTGTTACCGGCGCTCGGTCTCGAAGGCGGTGATGGTCATGTCTGGTACTCGCCACGGTTATTGCTGCGCAGCATAGAGGTAATCCGGGATAAGTTGCTGGGTCTGGACCCCGAAAACCAGGGTTTGTACCGGGACAACGCCGCGTTGCTGATGCAGGACGTCAGGGCCTGGCGACATGAAACGCGTCGCCGCTGGCAAAACCGGCAACCGCGTTTCGTTACCGATCACAGTTTCACCGCTTATTTCGAACAGGACATCGGCCTTAAAGCGATCGCCAGCGTGCGCGATCAGCACGACGACCACGGCGGCATTAAAGACCTCGAGCGGCTCGACGAAACCCTGCGAGAGTTCCCCGCAGTCTGCTTACTTACCCTCGAAACTACCGCCTCTGCGCTTGCGCGCAGCTTTGCGCGCAAGTACGATCTTAAAATTTTGAGCATCTCACAGGAGCCTGTTAGCGACCCCGACCAGCCCCTGATCCTGCAACGTCTTAAACGACTCACGACAGCCCTCGAGGATTGTATTTGAGCAACAGCGCATAAACCCGCTGAATGGACATAACACCAGATTCGATTGCGCTATTTGCCCGCAGTGGTTACATTCTGTTGAATCAACATAAAGTGCGTAAAAAAAATGATTAATCCAGTCGGTTCTGACAAGCTTCTTCCCCTGTTCGTCGAGGACGAAACCCGGCGCAACGCCCTGCTCGAAGAGGCGCAGGAATTACCCTCGGTAGAGGTCAGTTCCGCTGCCGCGGCCAACGCGGTAATGTTCGGCGGCGGATACTTTACGCCGCTGCAGGGCTACATGAATCTTGCCGATGCGCTCAGCGTGGCTGAAAACATGCATACCTGCGACGGTCGCTTTTTCCCGGTGCCCCTGCTGAACCTGGTCGAATCGGTCGATGCGATCGAAGGCGCGGCGCGGATCGCTTTGCGTGACCCCAACGTCGAGGCTAGTCCGGTGATCGCGATTCAACAGGTAGAGGCGATCGAAACGGTCAACGATGAGCAGATGGCATTGATGACCGAAAAAGTCTACCGCACCAGTGACCACGAACACCCTGGTGTCGCCGCCTTCAACGGGCACGGGCGTTACGCCATCAGCGGTCCCATCGAGGTGCTCAATTTCAGTTACTTCGAAATCGATTTTCCCGACACTTTCAGAACCGCGGTGCAGATTCGTGACGAGATCGAGCAACGCGGCTGGCAGCGCGTGGTTGCATTTCAAACGCGTAACCCGATGCACCTGGCGCATGAGGAATTGTGCCACATGGCGATGGACCGGCTGGGCTGTGACGGACTGGTTATCCACATGTTGCTCGGCAAACTCAAGCCAGGCGATATACCGGCCGACGTGCGTGACAACGCCATCAGGACCATGGTGGACCTGTATTTTCCGGAAAACAGCGCAATCGTAACCGGTTACGGCTTCGACATGCTCTACGCCGGCCCGCGCGAAGCCGTTTTACACGCCTATTTTCGGCAGAATATGGGCGCCAGTCATTTCATCATCGGCCGCGATCACGCCGGGGTGGGAGACTACTACGGCGCTTTCGATGCGCAGACCATTTTCGATACCGAAGTCCCCGCGGATGCGCTTGAAATCGAAATCTTCCGCGCCGATCATACCGCCTGGTCGAATAAGTTAAACCGGGTGGTGATGATGAATGAAGCGCCCGACCATACAAAAGAGGATTTCGTCCTGCTTTCGGGCACGCGCGTGCGTGAAATGCTGAGCGAGGGCATCGCGCCGCCAAAAGAGTTTTCTCGTCCGGAAGTCGCCGAAATTCTGATAAATTATTATCAGTCGCTGTAAATAAAACTGGCGCTAAAGCTAGATCGCGGGCAATGTCTTTGCGATACTCCGCAATATGTCCGAAGCAGCAGTAAATACGAGTAATTCCTTCACCCTGGAAGATCTCAAGACTCTCACCGACGCCGATATGTTGCGGGTTAACCAGGTAATCACTGATAACCTGGCATCCGAGGTGGTATTGATCAACCAGCTCAGTCAGCACATTATTTTGAGTGGTGGCAAGCGCCTACGCCCGATGCTGGTGATGCTGGCGGCGAAGGCCTGCCGCTACCGGGGAGAAGATGATGCTTTGCTGGCGGCCATAGTCGAGTTTATCCACACCGCGACCCTGCTGCACGATGACGTGGTCGATGATTCCGATATGCGCCGCGGCAAAGAAACCGCCAGCACGATCTGGGGTAATGAAGCGGCTGTGCTGGTCGGTGACTACCTGTATTCGCGAGCCTTCCAGATGATGGTGCGTGCGCAATCCCTGGAGATCATGGATTTGCTGGCGAACACCACCAACACCATCGCCCAGGGAGAAGTATTGCAGCTGCTGAATATTCGTGACGCCAATACTGACGAAGCGAGATATAACCAGGTTATCTATGCCAAGACAGCCTGCCTGTTCGAGGCTGCGGCATGCATCGGTGCCATGCTCGGCGACGTCGACAAAGAGCAGGAACTGGCGCTACAGGCGTATGGCAAACATATGGGGGGCGCTTTTCAGCTAATCGACGACGCCCTCGATTATTCTGCGCAAAGCGACGAACTGGGTAAAAATGTCGGTGATGATCTCGCCGAGGGTAAACCAACCCTGCCCCTGATTCGAGCGCTTGAAGTTGGTAATGCCGGCCAGAAAGCTTTGATCAGGGAAGCAATCGAAACCGGTCAGTCAGAGCAGTTCGAGGCCATCAATCAGGCCATTCAGGACACAGGCGCATTGCAGTACACCATTGATCGTGCTCATTTCGAAGCCGCTCAGGCGAAACAGTCCATTGAGCGCATCGAGGAAAGCGAATACAGGCAGGCGCTCATTTTCCTCGCCGACTACGCGGTTGAAAGACGCTATTGAACCGATTCGAAAAACTGCTCGCGGAAAAGCCTGTGCTACTCGCCGATGGCGCCACCGGCACCAGCTTCTTCGCCATGGGGCTGCAAAGCGGGGACGCACCGGAGCTATGGAATGTCGACTACCCGGAACGGGTCACCACGCATTACCAGACATTCATCGATGCCGGTTCAGACCTGGTGTTGACCAATAGTTTTGGCGGTACCCGCTATCGACTGCAGCTACACAAGGCGGAACATCGCGTAGCCGAATTGAATATTGCCGCCGCGGCACTGCTGCGCGAGGTTGTCGATAACAGCGCTCGCGAAATTATCGTCGCGGGTTCGATTGGACCTAGCGGTGAAATCCTCGCACCGCTGGGGGATTTGCAGGCTGAAGACGCGGTGGCAGCTTTTGCCGAGCAGGCCCTGGCGCTGGAACAGGGCGGTGCAGACGTCATCTGGATTGAGACCATGTCATCGCAGGAAGAAGTCGAGTACGCAGTAGAGGGTGCCCGACAAACCGAATTACCGATTATATTTACCATGAGCTTCGACACTAACGGTCGCACCATGATGGGTGTCGGTGCCGCCGATATGATGAAACTGCACCAGCGCCTCGGGGTGCACGCCTGTGGCACCAACTGCGGCATCGGTGCATCCGAGGTAGTAGCCGCGATATTAAACATGCGCTCGAACACGCCCGCCGGCAGCGAGGAGCCCATCCTGGTGGCCAAGGCAAACTGCGGCATCCCCGAGTTCATCGATGGCGAAATTCATTATAGTGGTACCCCCGAAATCATGGCGCGATACGCAACCATGGCGCGCGATGCCGGCGCGCGTATCGTCGGTGGCTGTTGCGGCACCTCTCCCGAACATGTCGCTGCCATGCGCCATGCACTCGACAGTACCGCAGCGGGACCGCTACCTAGCATCGACGATGTCAGGCGCGAACTCGGCGATGTCACCAGCGGGGCGCAAGCGCAGGCCGACGGTCAACACCAGGTAAAGACACGCGTCAGCTCGCGCCGCCGCAAGAGACGTTAATCAGGCGCGATACTGCACGCCGGGGAATACACACAGCATTTCGAACAACAGGTTAGCGGCGACCAGCGCGGTGTTGCCGGAGGTGTCGTAGGCCGGTGCGACCTCCACCAGATCGCCGCCGACGAGGTCCAGGCCGCGGCATCCGCGAACAATCTCAAGGCCCTGGTGGACCGTCAGTCCACCGATTTCCGGCGTACCGGTGCCCGGCGCATAGGCCGGATCGAGCCCATCGATGTCGAAGGTCAGGTAGACCGGACCCGCACCAAGCTGTTCGCGCACCTCTGCCATCAGCGGCTTGAGTGACTGGTACCAGCATTCTTCAGCCTGCACCACGCGCACCCCCTGCTGTCGCGGCCAGTCGAAATCATCGGCTTCATAGCCACTCGCGCGCAGGCCGATTTGCACCATGCGGTTGGGCTCTATAAGGCCTTCTTCAATCGCGCGCCGAAACGGTGTGCCATGCGCGATACGTTCGCCAAACATGTGATCGTTAATATCCGCATGGGCATCGACATGAACGATGCCGATCGGCCCATGTTGTTTTTTCAACGCGCGCAGTATCGGCAGCGAAATAGTGTGATCGCCACCGAGTGTCAGGGGTTTACAACCCTGCTCGAGAATTTCGCCATACGCCTGTTCGATGATCGCGACGGATTTTTCCAGGTTAAAGGTGTTGATCGCGACATCGCCGATATCCGCGACCTGTAACGAATCAAACGGCGCCGCCCGGGTCGCCATATTATACGGCCGGATCAGGCAGGACTCGGTGCGAATCTGGCGCGGACCGAAACGTGCTCCGGCTCGATTGGAGGTTCCGATATCGAACGGCACTCCGACGAAAGCGACGTCGAGACCTGCGGCATCGGGCTTCTGCGGCAAACGCATCATCGTCGCAATACCGCCGAAGCGAGGCATTTCATTGCCGCCGAGAGGTTGATTAAATTTGTTATCGCTCATGTCGATCTCCTGCTATGAGATAACCCGAGATGCCGGATGGTCCGGCCTGCAATGAAATCAGGGCCTGCCAGTCTATCGCAGGGTGGCCTGCTCGATCAGGCTGGAGTTACCGCGTGAGTCGCGCAAATTCATGATCGCTATCACGTAACCGGCGGGTTATATACGAAAATCTGCAAGACCCTTCTTGGGCTTGGGCTTGACCGCGTCAAGCGGATAAAGGTGTTGCAGCCAGTGCTTTTCCCATAAGCGGAAGCCACGGGAAACCAGTAATACGATAATGAAATAAAGTACCGCCGCGGTAATAAAACCTTCATAGGCGAGGTAGTAACGACCGTTCAGCCAGCGTCCGACACCCAGTAGATCCTGGATCGTAATCGTGCTCGCGACCACCGAACCATGCAGCATGAAAATGACTTCGTTCGAATAAGCCGGCAGTGCGCGGCGAAACGCACTCGGCAACACGATACGCTTGAGGCGCATCCAGCTGCTGAAACCGCAGGCCTTGGCGGCCTCGACTTCACCGCGACTGGTGTTGACGATCGAACCACGCAGCAATTCGGTGGTATAGGCCGCGGTGTTCAATGAGAAGGCGATTAGTGCACACCACCAGGCCTGTGATAGCACCGGACCCCACAATACCGATTCACGCACCGCTTCGAACTGGCCCAGGCCGTAATAGAAAAGGTAGGTCTGCACCAGCAGTGGCGTGCCACGGAAGGTATAGGTAAACATCCACACTGGTCCGTTGATGAACGGATTCTTGCTGGTGCGCGCAATCGCCAGCGGAATCGCCAGCGCACCACCGATAACCAGCGAAACCAGGGTTAGCTGTAGCGTGACCCAGGCGCCGAGCAAAAAGCGATCGAAATTCTGCGCGATCAACACGACATCGATAGGCGACCAGGTTTCGAGAAACTGGACGATAGATTCACCCATCGTCAGGCCTCACGACAATCCCCTTACTGTATTTGCGATCGAGCCAACGCAGGGCGAGATCTGAAATTGCGGTTAACAGCAGGTAAATCATCAGCACCGCAAACATGAAGGTGAAAAGTAACCGCGTCGAACGACCAGCGACAAAACCGTTGTAAACGACATCCTGCAGGCCGATTACCGAAACCAGCGCGGTCGATTTGATCTGTACCAGCCAGTTATTGGAAAATCCCGGCAAGGCGTAGCGCACCATTTGCGGCCCGATGATCCGTCGAAAAATCAACACACGGTTCATCCCGCAGGCGACGCCGGCTTCGATCTGACCTTTAGGAATAGATAGAATTGCACCGCGGAAGGTTTCTGTCATATAACCACCGAAGACCACGCCAATCGTGGCGACCCCGGCAGCAAACTGGCTGATTTCCGCATATTCCCACAGGCCGGTGACGGCACCGATCGAATTGGCGAGTTCCTGGCCGCCGAAAAACACCAGCAGAATCAACACCAGGTCCGGCACGCCACGTACGATGGTGGTATAGCCAGCGGCGGTTTTCTGGGCGACAAGATTCTTCGACAACTTGGCCCAGGCACCGAGCAGACCGAAGCCTACCGAAAACATCAGCGAAAATATCGCCAGTTGGATGGTTACCCAGGTGCCCTGCAGCAACTGACCCTGGTATTCGAGAATGACGTCCACGATGATAACCGCCGGAAGTTACCCGGCCCGCAGGCCGGGTGATCCGTTATTATGCGTAACCTTAACCACCAAAAATATCGAACTCGAAATACTTGGCGTTAATCTTCTGGTAGACGCCATTGTCGCGGATGGCCTTGATTGCGGCGTTGAGCTGCATGCGCAGTTCTTCGTCTCCTTTGCGCACCGCGATACCCGCGCCTTCGCCATGACATTCCATATCGTGCATATCGCCACCGACGAAGCTAAAACCTTTGCCGGCATCGGTTTTCAGAAAACCGTCATCGGCAGCAATCGAATCCGAGAACTGTGCATCGATACGTCCAATCGCGAGATCCTGGAACACTTCTTCCTGTGACGCATAAAGTACCAGTTCGGCGTCCGGGTACATTTTTTCCATGAAACACTGGTGGGTGGTGCCGCGCTGCAGGCCGATGCGCTTGCCTTTCAGACCGGCCTTGCTGACTTCGAGACCAGAACCGTCTTTGGCGACGAACTTGGCCGGGGTGTTGTAGTATTTACCGGTAAAGTTGACGCGCTTCTTACGCTCTTCGGTGATCGACATCGAAGCGACGATGGCATCATATTTCTTTGCCAGTAAGGCAGGGATCATGCCGTCCCATTCCTGCTCGACCATGGTGCATTTGCGCTCCATTTGCGCGCACAGGGCTTCGGCAATTTCGATATCGAAACCCTTCAACGTACCGTCGGACTCTTTCCAGGAAAACGGGGGATAAGCGCCTTCGACGCCGATACGTAGATCGCGCGCCTGTGCGTTCCCGACTCCGAGAACCAGTACTACCAGGCTCAGGGTGGTGAATAATTTATTGAGTTTCATTTTATTTCCTCTCTTCGATTGTGTTGCATAAAAAATTTTTATTGTGCCCTGTGGGCGGTTACTGCATGGTCCTCGACAGAAACTGTCGAAAACGATCAGAATTCGGATTACTGAACATCTGCTGCGGCTCCCCCTGTTCCTCGATCTGGCCTTCGTGCAGAAAAACGACGTTGGACGACACGTCACGCGCAAAGCTCATTTCATGGGTTACTACCAGCATTGTACGTCCTTCCTCGGCGAGGTCGCGCATAACCTTCAACACCTCGCCCACCAGTTCCGGATCGAGCGCCGAGGTCGGTTCGTCGAACAGCATTACCTCGGGACGCATGGCCAGTCCGCGGGCAATGGCCACCCGTTGCTGCTGGCCGCCGGAAAGCTGCGCCGGATAGTAATCCTTGCGATCATAAATTCCCACTTTCTTGAGCAGGGCTTCGCCCTGTTCAATCGCCTCGGCTTTGGGAATCTTGAGGACATGGACTGGCGCTTCGATAACATTTTCGATCACGGTCATGTGCGACCACAGGTTGAAACTCTGAAACACCATTCCCAGGCGCGCGCGCAGGCGCTCGACCTGGTGAATATCTTCAGGCTCATAGTTACCGGATTTGCCATTGCGCATGCGAATCTTTTCACCGGCAATAAACACTTCTCCGGCAGTAGGGATTTCAAGCAGGTTGATACAGCGCAGGAAGGTGCTCTTGCCAGACCCGGAAGCGCCCAGAATCGAAATGACATCACCTTTATGCGCCTGCAGGGATACACCACGGATTACCTCGACCTCGACAAAGCTCTTGTGCAGGTCTACGACCTCAAGCGCAGCTTGATCGTGCGATGTTTCGCTCATTCAGTTCACCCCTCCCGAGGTTATCGCTTTAGCGATAATTTATAGTTATGCGCGCATCGTACCACTTTTTCGCGGCCCGCAGCACTATCACGTTATCAGGTCTATTACACCAGCAGCATCTCGATCATCCGCCGTGCCTGCGCGCCATAGCCGCCACCAAACAGGTTGGCATGATTGAGAACATGGTAAAGATTGTATAACTCCCGGCGCCGGGGGTAACCGGCATCGACAGGGAAATGCTCGGTGTAGCTGGCAAAAAAACGCTTACCCGGATGACCGAATAATTCCATCATCGCGAGATCGGCTTCATGGTCGCCGAAATAACAGGCCGGGTCGTATACGACCGGGTTTCCCTGCAAATCGGCGGCCTGGTTACCACCCCACAGGTCACCATGTAACAGCGATGGGCGTGGCTGGTAAGTCGCAAAAAACTTATCCAGCTGCTCTGCCAGGCGATAACCTCGATCAATCAGGTTCGAATCCAGGCCATTGCGTGCCGCCAGTTCGAGCTGAAAGCAGAGTCGATGACGGCGCCAGAAATCGATCCAGTCATGATTGAAGGTGTTCACCTGCGCCGTGCTGCCGATGGTATTGTCACCGCAAAAGCCGAAGCGATCGTTAAAACAGTTATGCATCGCGGCAAGCGCGACCGCTAAACGGCTGGCATCGGCCTGCCCGGCCAGTTCGATGAACTCCATTACAATAAAAGCGTGACCACCCATCTGGCCAGTCAGGAAAACCTCTGGTACACGCAGCGAAGCACTGCGCCGGATTGCTTCCAGCCCCGCTCTTTCAGCATCGAACATCGGAAGTCGTTCAGCCCGGTTCAATTTAACGAAAAACTCGTAATCACCGAGTTCCAGTTTCCAGGCCTGGTTAATATCACCCCCGTAAACCGGGGTCGCGCGCACTTCAGCGGGCGGCAATCGCAACTGCTCTGCGAGCGACGTTGCCAGTGGTTGCCAGTCAGTCACAGCAATCGATACTCGCCCGGCGACAGCCCGTTTAACGTCCAGTCGCCGATACCGGTTCTAACCAGGCGCAAGGTCGGATGCCCGACGGCAGCGGTCATACGTCGCACCTGTCGATTACGTCCCTCGCTAATCTCCAGCCGCAGCCATTGCGTGGGTATATGCTTACGCTGGCGAATCGGCGGATCGCGCGGCCACAGCCAGTCGGGCTCATCGATTTGCTCTACCCTGGCCGGCCGGGTCGGCCCATCATTGAGTTCCACCCCCGCAGACAAGGCCTGTACAGCCCGGGGTTCGGGGATGCCCTCGACCTGGGCCAGGTAGATTTTCGATTGCCGATAGCGCGGGTTCGAAACTCGCGCCTGCAGGCGACCATCGTCAGTCAGCAGCATCAAACCCTCGCTATCGAAATCCAGCCGGCCTGCAGCATAAACTCCGGCAACATCGATATAGTCGGCAAGCGTCTGTTTACCCTTTACCGGAGAAAACTGGCTGAGCACGCGAAAGGGTTTGTTGAACAGCAACACGCGCGGCATATTATCCCGCTCCGGCCAGCGGCGTTTGCAAGTAAGCCAGCCAACGCGCGCTGCGCTCGGGGCCGAGTGCCTGCTCATGCATCATGGCCGCAAGCTGTTTTGTATTGGCCTCATGACGCGATATATCGACCTGTTGCATTTCACTGATCTGACAATTAATCCGGGTTAGCTGCTGGCTCACATCCAGCTGCGACTCGTGTTCGATCAGCGAGCGCTGCACACGCGCGGCATAGCGAAATTTCATTTCTCCGACCTGGTGCAAATGCCGCCGCAGGTTATCAACCGAATCATATTTCCTGAGTAAACGCGCGGCTGTCTTCAGCCCTACTTCCGGTATCCCCGGAATATTGTCGACCTTGTCTCCGCTTAATGCCAGTTGATCAGCAATCTGTTCCGGACGAACCCCGAACTGCTTGCAGATCGCGCGATAATCAAGCTTTTTGCCGTCGAGATAAGACCACCAGATATCGGCTTCGCAAATCAATTGCGCAAGATCCTTATCCGCGGTCAGAATCACGACCGGAAGCTCTGCCGAACCATGGTAGTTTGCCAGCGAACCGATCAGGTCGTCCGCTTCCCACTGCTTGCTGCTAACGCAACTGATACCCAGCGCTTCCAGCCATTGCCGGCACCAGGCAAACTGGCGCTTCAGTTCCGGCGGAGCCGGACTGCGATTTGCCTTGTATGCCGGGTAAATCTCCTTGCGTGACGATTTCGCCAGACTTTCGTCGAACGCAAATACAAGCCTTTGCGGCGCCTGCTCGGTCAGCAGGCGATAGACGAAATCGCTGAAACCGACGAAAGCCTGGTTAGGCTGCTGCCGCAGGTTTACCCGCTCCCGCTCGGGACCGAACCAGGCCCGAAAAACAAATATACTGGAATCAACCAGGAACAGACGCATCAGCAAATTTTCAGCGTAATTTTAAGAATGCAGATTTTACAACGCGGTTTGCTATAATCGCGCGCTAAATTTTAGACTATATATTAACGATGCAACGTTTTGCCGCCATTATTCTCTGTTTGCTCGTGAACGGTACAGCCCTGGCTGTCGCTTCGGTTCCGCAAATGCAGCAATTAATTACGCAAAAACGATTTGTCGACGCGGCCAGCACCGGTGAGCAATTACTGGAGCAGAACCCCAGGCACAGCCAGGCCAGATTCCTGACCGCCTATGCTTACCAGATGAGCGCGCAAACCGAGCAGGCCATCCGCCTGTACCAGGGTTTAATCGAGGACAATCCGCAACTACCCGAGCCGCGCAATAACCTGGCCATGATCTACCTCGCACAGGGCGATTATGATCGTGCGAGCCAACTGTTGGTCGAGGCGCTCAACACTCATTCAAGCTATGCAATTGCCTATGACAACCTGAGCCAGGTTTACAAGGGTATCGCCAGCGAGGCCTATCGACGTGCGGTCAGCGAATCGAGCGAACCATCCAGATATACGCATAAGATAGAACTGACCGCGATCACCGAACTGGAAACGGCGCCAGCGCAATTGCCCGCGACTGAAAGCGCGCCAGCACCGACCCTGGTTAATTTCGCCAACCAGGAGACCCGCCTGATTGAAAGTGTCAAATCATGGGCACAGGCGTGGAGCGACAAGGATTTCGTCGCCTACACCAGTTTTTATACGCCTCAGTACCGGGCAAAGTTCGAATCTCACCAGCAGTGGCTTGAGCAGCGCCGCAAGCGAATCACGCGGCCGGGCACGATCAATGTCGAAATCAGTGATATTCAAATCAAGTGGCGCAGCGAGAAGCGGGCGTTTATAGACTTCAAACAGGCCTTCGATTCGCCCCGTTACAGTGATCGCGTAAAGAAACGGCTGGGATTCAACCTTGTCGGCTCGGAATGGAAAATTACTGAAGAGCGGGTATTATCTGTTCTATGAATCGAATTTTAATCCTTTTGCTAACACTTGGATTGCACAGCGGCCCGTGTGCGGCTTCTCCGCCCGGCGATAGTTACGAACAAACACTACTCGACACGATCAGGGAAATTCAAAGTCTCGATCATGACCAGGCCCTCGACAGCACCCGTGATCTGATCAAGCAGTATCCGCATAGCCGCCTCGGGCACATGCTGTATGCCGACCTGTTACTGGCCAAGGCAGAACCACTCACCGAAATCGGTTCCGGTATCGAGGTCGACCGTGCGATACAGGATTTCAGGTACGAAATTCAGCAACGCTGGCAACACGACAGCAGCCAGGCGCATCAGGACCTGTACCCGGAAAACATTTTGTTTCTCGCCGAGGATCAACCCTATGTCATCCTGGTCGACCAGCAAAGCTCGCGGGTTTACATTTATCGCAATAACGCGGGCGACCTGCAGCTCGAGACGGATTATTTCATCACCATCGGCCTGAAGGGCTACGGCAAGCAAAAAAGGGGCGATCAGAAGACACCGATAGGCGTTTACCACGTGACCCGCTACACCGATGGCACGGAATTGCCTGATTTGTACGGTGAGGGTGCGTTCCCGATCAACTACCCGAACACCTGGGACCTGCGCAAACAACGCACCGGTGCCGGTATCTGGATCCATGGCACCCCGTCTTATACCTATAATCGTTCGCCCTGGGCCAGTGATGGTTGCATCGTTGTCAGCAATCCTGATTTTCTGCAGATCGACAATTACATCGAGCCGAAGCTACATACACCGGTAGTGGTAGCGGAAGAAGTCAACTGGATCAGTCGCGAGCAATGGCAGGCAAAACGCCAGCAGGTAATGCAGTTGCTATCGGGTTGGCTTATAGACTGGGAAAGCCTCGATCATGAAAAGTATCGCCAGCACTACTCTCGTACCGGGCTGAATGCCTATGGCCGTGATTTCAAGAGCTGGGACGGGCATAAGCGCTGGGTGAATCGCAAGAAAACCTGGGTCAAAGTCGAATATAGCAAGCTGAGCATCTTCAACTATCCCGGCGAAGAAAACCTGATGCTGATGCAGTTCGAGCAAAACTATCGTAGCAATAACCTGAACCTCGAATCGCCCAAGGAACTCTACTGGCGCAAGGTTGATAGACAATGGCAGATTGTTTACGAGGGCAGTAGAAGTTTCCCCGTACCCGACAGCAAAATCGCCGAAAATTAGCCTTTATATCCTGCGCGTATAAAACGGGGACAGATCACGTTTTTCGCCGAGCATGACTTTTTCTGCACAGCAATCACCCAAAAACGTGGCCTTTCCCTTTGCATGTGTCATTCCCGCGCAAGCGGCCCCCCAGCGTGCGCTGGGTTGACGTATCGGAATCCCGGGACCTCGCCACCCTTTGCAAGATCCCGATACGTCGGACCTCCGCGTACGCGGGGATGACTCTGGTAAGGGCGGGGATGACTCCGGAAATGGTGGGGGTAACTCTGGTAAGGGCGGAGATAACAAAAAATGAAACGGGGGTTAAGTCTCTTTTTGATCTTTTATCATGCACGTTTGCTTGCACTCAGGATTACGAACTTGCTGTCCGCAGCGATGGTTTCACAGTTACCAAACAGTTTTATCAACTTGGCGTGATAACCAAGATGACGGTTCCCCACGAGTCGTAATTCATCACCAGCTACCAGCACCCGCCGCGCATCTTTGAACATCTTCCAGGCGATAGCATCACCGAGACTATGCTGCTGGTGGAAGGGCGGATTGATCAGCACCAGATCCCGACTCGCGGACGCCAGGGTCTGCAAGCAGTCGTCGACTCTGAATTCCACGCTACGCGACTGTGCAAAGGCATGATGGAAGTTTTCACTGGCGCTCGCAATCGCCATATGTGACTCGTCGCAAAACAGCAGACTTGCGGACGGGTTCAGTGCAGCCGCGATAATGCCGAGCACCCCGTTACCGCAACCCAGGTCAACGATATGCCGATACTGATCTCCGACCGGAATATGTTCGATCAGTAACTGGCTACCCTGGTCGAGCCGGTCCCGGCTAAACAGGCTGGCATGATTGATAATTCTATAACATCGGTCGACCTCGAGCTCATAGCTATCCGGGAATCGACTTTGTCCCTCATTTATGGAATGATCCCGTTCCACCAGAATCAGTCGACTTTTCTTACGCGCCCTGGTCGTGGTAGTTGGCCCGAGAATACTTTCAAAAAGCTCCAGCGTGGACTTATGAATATGGCGTGACATCCCGGCCGCAGCAATATGCGTGTCGTGATGCAGGACCGGACGCAGGGCATAAAGCTGGTGTTCGAGAAGTGCCAGCGATTTTGGTATTTTGAGTAAAACGCAATCTACCGCCACCGCGGGAAAATCGATACCGGAATTGGTTTTGACCTGCTCCGGGGGATAGCCGTTGGCAACCAGATTGTCACGCAGAGCCTGTTGTGCGAGGTATGAATCATTCCAGGAATAAACCGGGCAGGTAGCCAGCGCCACTGCCAGCGCACCGCAGGCATCGTTTAAAATCAACAGCTTGCTATGCGCGCTCAAAATCTGCAGGTCATCCATGTGGCTGAGCAGGAACTCGTCAGCCGAATCCCAGGCCTGCAGATTATCATCGGGTGGATTACGCGCCAGCTCAAACTCGCCCTGGGGCACTGACAGCATCTTGCGCTCAACGATCGGTAGCGGCCTGTTCATGGCTTTCCCGCAAACGGCAAAGCCAGCATGCCCGGCAACCGTTCTACCTGCCGGGGATCACGAAATTCGACAAGCCCTATGGTCATGTTATCGTGACCCTTGTCAGGCTGATCGATGTAAGTACCAAACATTCGATCCCAGATCGAGAGATTAAACCCGTAATTGCTATTGGTCTCAGATTCTTCAACCGAATGGTGCACCCGATGCATATCCGGGGTGACGAACAGGTAACGCACTACCCGCTCCATCGCCGGCGGCAAACTGACATTGGCATGATTAAAGATTGCCATGCCATTTAGCAGCACCTCAAAGACCAGCACCGCGATCAACGCCGGGCCCAGCAATAGAATCACGACTGCCTTGATCAGCATTGAAAAAATGATCTCGATCGTATGGAAGCGGGATCCTGTCGTCAGGTCGATATCCAGATCGGCGTGGTGGACGCGATGCAGCCGCCACAACAAAGGCACCCGGTGCATGAGTAAATGTTGCAGATAAATCGCCAGATCGAGTAGCAACACCGCGGCGACAACCTCTAGCCAGAAGGGTAACGCCAGTAGATTGAATAGTCCCCAGCCCCTGTCCGCAACCGCAAGCGCGATACCCACCGCAGCGGCCGGGAACAACAACCTCAAAACCACGCTGTTGAGCGCAAAAAGCCCGAGGTTGTTAAGCCAGCGCAACGATTTTGACACGCTTAATTCGCGTCTCGGCGCCAATAACTCCCAGGCCAGCATAGTGGTAAATACAACAGCAAAAATCCCCAGGCGGATCATGGATTCGCGTTGCAGGACAAAGTCTTCGATGGCAGCTACTTCCATGGCTGACATTTTCGGGGAAATCCCTCCATATTGACAGTATTAATAAAGGATCACCGCCCAGCTATCGGATTAGCCAGGTAAGAGATGCAAGCGCGGCCACATCATGTCCACTCAAGTAACGAATTGTAATCGATTTCAATGTTTCGCGGCCTGTCGCTATACAGATTCGAAGTTATCTTATTTTTAATTGCCTTTGTGTGATATACAGGTCCGAATAAAATTTAACCAGTCTACAGATGCTTGACGAAATCCTGATCCTGCTGTTTTTTTCCGTGGTCAGCCTGGCGTTGTTCAGACGCCTCGATATTCCCGCGGTGCTAGGCTACCTGCTGGTGGGACTGGTTGCCGGCGAGCATGCTCTGGGCTGGATCCACCGATCACACGCGATGGAGCAAATCGCTGAAATCGGTGTGGTGTTTCTGCTGTTCACTCTTGGGCTTGAAGTTTCTATTCCACGCCTGATCGCGATGCGCAATATCGTTTTCGGTATCGGCGTAGCCCAGGTTGTCGCATCCACTCTTAGCACCATCTTGCTGGGACTCTGGTTTGGCCTGTCGTGGCAGGCAGCTTTTGCAGTGGGTGGGGCACTGGCGATGTCGTCCACCGCAATCGTGGTCAAACTACTGACTGAACAATACGAACTGCATTTACCACATGGCAATATATCGCTGGGGGTACTGCTGTTCCAGGATCTGGCCGTGGTGCCGTTCCTGGTACTGATTCCGATTTTTGCCGACCCGACAAAGAATTCACTGTTACTACCAATCAGCCTGGCGTTAGCTAAAGGCGCGTTCGCGTTTGCGGTTATATTCTACGCCGGTCAGTACCTGATTCGACCAGCGGTGCGCAAGGTAGCCGCTACCCATTCGAGTGAATTGTTCACCCTTTTCATCCTGTTGATTGCATTGCTGGCTGCATGGCTCACCTGGGAACTTGGACTTTCATTGGCGATGGGTGCCTTTCTCGCCGGCATCATGCTCGCCGAAACCGAGTATCAACATCATGTGGAAAATGAAATCAGACCATTTCGGGATATCTTGATGGGGTTGTTTTTTATCTCCGTGGGTTCACAGTTCGACTGGCGCGTTATCCTCGACGACTCACTCGAAATCGGCGTGTTGACCCTGGGTTTGATTGTCGGTAAAGGCGCCGCAATTATAGTAATTACCCGATTCGCGGGTTATTCTTCCGGCGTTGCCGTGCGTTCCGGTATTTTACTCGGTCAGGGCAGTGAATTCGGTTTCGCACTGCTGGCTGTTGCCATTACCAGCGGACTGCTGAGTCTGGATCTCAGTCAGCCAATTATCGCGGCGATCATCCTCAGCATGGCCATCTCGCCGTTGCTGATCCGTCACAATGAAACCATCGCCTGTTTCCTGGCACCCGGATATGTTTCCAGTCAGCATCAAAACGAAACCAGGCTCGAGGAAGCCTGCAAGGATATCAAGGAGCATGTATTACTGTGCGGATTCGGGCGGACCGCGCAGAACCTGGCCCGGTTTCTCAAACGCGAAGGTATTCCGTTTGTCGCACTTGAAATCGACACCGATATTGTCACCGAGGCGCGCGAGGCCGGTGAGCCGGTCTTTTTTGGTGACAGCAGTAATCCCGAGATTCTGCGTCTCGCCGGTATCGATGCAGCGCGTGTGCTGGTAATCTCCTTTACCGAGATCAAACCTGCTGAACACATCGCGCGCCGCGCCCGCGAACTGCGCGCCGATATTCCGTTGCTTATCCGGACTCGTGACGACCGCCACCTCGAGCGTCTGCTGGAATGCGGTGCCGACGAGGTTATCCCGGATACTGTCGAGTCAAGCATCATGCTTGCACAGCATACCTTGCTCGCGTTGGGCGAAGACCCCAAATCTATCGAGGAAATGCTCGATGAGGCGCGTGAGGGACACTACGCCAGGACTCGCGCCTTATTCCATAGCATCAATGACGTTGACCTGCTGAGACCGGACCAACATCATTTACGCAGTATCGAGATGCTGGGCAATTACCATGTTATCGGACACAGCATCGCGTCATTGAAATGTCTCGGACAGATCAACATAATCGGGCTGCGACGCAACGGTGTCACCAGTGAAGGTCCTTTACTCGAGGTTGAACTCCAGGCCGGTGACGTACTGATTGTGGAGGGCCATCCGGATGATATCCAGGCAGCCGAAATTGAAATAATGTCAGGACTCTAGAGCATCTCTGTGACTATTGAAGAAGAAAACTTTACTACAGGACTAAAATGGGAACTGAGGGTATCGCGTCGGATACGCTGTGCGCGCTTGCAGGTCAAACCTTTTGGCGGTCTTGAAGTTGTTATCCCACCGCGCTTTCCCCGTCGCCAGGTTCCCGACCTGGTGGCGAAGCACGCCGGCTGGGCTCGACGCCAACTCGACAGACAGTCACAGCTGCGACAGGCTGTGCGGCTGCCATCGCATATCACCCTGGCCTTCGACAACAGTTCGACCCCGGTGATTTACACGGCAGACCAACTACAGATAAACCTGGATTTGTTCACGCAGCCGTCTTCTGAAAAACTGGTGATCGATGTCGACGGCCAGCGCGAACGCATCCGTAAATTACGCAACTGGGTGCGACGCAGGGCCCGAAAATCATTCCCCGAACTGCTCTCGGAGATATCGACCCTGACCGGCCTCGAGTTTAACCGATTAAGTATCCGCAGCCAGAAGACGCGCTGGGGCAGTTGCTCGATTCGCGGCAACATCAGCCTGAATGATCAGTTGTTGTTTATGCCCGAAGCAACGGTGCGCTACCTGATGATTCACGAACTCTGCCATACCCGCCATCTCAATCATTCGAAAGCTTTTTGGGCGCTGGTGGAGCATCACTGTGCCGATTACCGCAGCCATGAAAAACTGCTCAGTAATCCACGCGACCTGGTGCCCGACTGGTTTCTGTTCGATCTCTACGCCTGATGCGGACCCGGATCAGGGTGAACTGCGCTGCATGAACTTGATGTCGTTTTCGATCAACAGGCTTTTCGCCCGCGACAGCCTGGTCTGACTCGAAAACGGCCCCAGCTGCACGCGGTGCCAGGTTTTATCGCCGACAACGGCAGATTTGACGGTAGCTTGCAGTCCCAGAAATGCCAGCTTAGCTTTCAGGCTGTCGGCTTCACCGCTACTGTGGAATGAGCCTACCTGTAAAATGGATTTATCGACGACCTGTTTATTGATGCTTGGATTCTCGATCTCCTCGCGATCTTCTTCATCAAGCGGAATTTCGACTTTACGCTTCGGCAGCACCGAATAGAAATCAATGGTTGGTTTATTCTCGCTGGAACTCGCCTCCTGCTGCTGGCTTTCCCCGGTCCCGCTTTTAACAATCTTCTGGTCGAGAAACAGCACGAAGGCTACGAACGAGCCAAGTATCGTTAGCAGAAACAGCCACACCCACGGCGATGTTGATTTTTTTTTCTGCGCCATAAGCCGTGCTACATTTTCTCGGGTGCGGATACACCCATCAACTTGAGCCCGTTGCGCATTACCTGGCCGATTGCCGACGCCAGGGCGAGGCGCGCATCGCGCAGTTCACTGTCATCCACTATAAAGTGGTGCGCGTTATACCAGGAGTGAAACTGGTTCGCCAGATCACGCAGGTAGTTGACTACCAGGTGAGGTTCGCGGCGAGTCGCTGCCGATTCCACCCGCTCGTGGAACAGGCCAAGCTGCTTCACCAGGGCCTGCTCGTGACTGTTGTCGAGTCGTGCCAGGTTGGCATCCGCCGCCACAACTTCGATTCCCTTGTCGATGCACTGACGCCCGACGCTGCTGATTCGGGCATGCGCGTATTGCAGGTAGTACACAGGGTTCTCGTTGGATTGCTCACGCGCCAGGTCGAGGTCAAAATCCATATGCTGCTCGGCCTTGCGCATGACGTAGAAAAATCGCGCCGCATCCTGCCCGACGTCTTCCCGCAGTTGTCGCAGCGTGACGAATTCCCCGGAACGGGTCGACATCGGCACTTTGACGCCATTTTCGAACAGGTTGGCGAACTGTACCAGTTGAACTTCGAGATTCTCCGCAACATAGCCCAAAGCGCTTAGCGAAGCCTTGACGCGGGGGATATAGCCGTGATGATCTGCGCCCCAGATATTGATGACCGTGTCGAAACCACGATCGAACTTGTTCATATGGTAAGCAATATCGGAGGTAAAATAGGTGGTTTGACCGTTGTCGCGGCGTACCACGCGATCTTTTTCGTCGCCAAAATCAGTGGAGCGAAACCACAATGCGCCGTCCTGCTCGTAGACATGGCCATTGTCCTGTAGGCGTGTAATAGCCTGCTCGATCAAACCCTCGTCGTTCAGCGAACGCTCGGAAAACCAGCGATCAAACTCAACCCCGAAGTTCTCTAGATCGACTCGAATCACATCGGTTAGCGTCACCAGGGCGAGATCGAAGACGATACCGTATTCATCCTCGCCCAACAGTCCATGCGCGTTCGCGATCAAATCGTCGATATGCTTTTCCTTGTCACCTGCCGGTGCATCCGCGCTAACATCGGCCATCACCTGCGCGACAGGCCGGTGAAAGCGTTCTGCATTTTCGCGATGCAGGGTCGCCGCGATATCCCACACGTAGTCGCCCTGATAACCATTGCTGGGGAAGTCGATAGTTTCACCGCAAAGCTCGAGATAGCGCAGCCAGACCGACGTACCGAGAATGTGCATCTGCCGTCCGGCATCGTTGACATAGTATTCTTTCTGCACGTCGAAACCGACAAAACTCAGCAGGTTGGCGAGCGTCGCGCCAAAAGCAGCCCCACGGCCATGCCCGACATGCAGCGGCCCGGTGGGATTGGCAGAGACGAACTCGACCTGAACTTTGCTACCCTGCCCCAACTCACTGCGCCCAAAATCTTCACCCTGTTCCAGTATCCTGCGAATCACCGAATTGCTGGTGCTGCTGGCGACAAAAAAATTGATGAATCCCGGGCCGGCCACTTCGACTTTTTCGATCGCGTCGACGGCGGGTAATGTGTCGACAATCAGTTCCGCCAGGGCGCGCGGCGCCAGAGCGGCCGGTTTGGCCAGCATCAACGCGATATTCGAGGCATAGTCGCCCTGGCTGGCATCGCGAGCCGGGGTTACCTGGATGTTGATACCGAGGTCTGCTGGAATCCGTGACGCCTGCGCAAGCTCGAGCAGAGCCTGCGCGATCAGATCGTTAATGATTTGCTTCAAGAGCTAAAACCTGCACCCGGCTGGGAAAAATGAACGGGGATTTTACCCGAGCTGGTCAGGCTGGGCCACCCATGATTTCACTTTCCACCTTACCCTTAAGCAACCCGTTAAATTAACCATCCGCCGGCGTGGATCCAGGAACGCTGTTTCAGAAACGCCGTGAACACATCCATGTGGGCTCGGTCGCAACATCCCTGTTGCTCGCGTTCTGAAACAGCGTTCCTGGATCCACGCCTCGATAATTGCCCTGGTAGATTTTAAGAGCCTGTAGAGGCAACCGGTGAAACGGCCTGCGACATAAAAACTGGGTGCTGAAAAAGCATCGATTTTGAAGGGTCAGACCGCAGGGACGCGGTCTGTGGCGAGTCGAGACATGGATGTCGAGTCTCGCCTTGCCCTTCAAAATCGATGCTTTTTCAGGAAGCCGAAGGCCACCCAGTCAGTCGCAGGCCGTTTCACCGGTTGCCTCGGCGGATTTGGTTACGGCTGATGCTTTAGCTGTTAAAGGTCGTAAGCGTCGACGTCGATGCTCCAGCTGACGCGGGAACTGCCGGGTATCTGCTGGATTTCAGGCATGGTCTGAGCCAACACCGAGCGCAACAGCTGGTAGTCCTGCGCCAGCAGGCACAATTGCGCGCGGTAGCGGCCGATGCGGCGCGTCATCAACGCCGGCATCGGTCCAACGCAGGATAACTCGCCAAAGCCTCGCGCCGGTTGTAACAAGGCTTTGATTTCGTCCAGTTTGGCGAGTGCCGCCTTGAGCTCAACCGCATCGGCACGAAATATAACCACCCGCGCGTATGGCGGGAAACCGAGCTGTCGACGCTCGTGCAAAAGATCGTCCGCGATAACCCGGTAATCACGCTGGGCCAGCGCCTGCATCAGCGGGTGCTCCGGAAAACGCGTTTGCAGGATCGCTTCGCCCTGGCGATCACCTCTTCCCGAACGTCCGGAAACCTGGAACAGGGTTTGCGCGAGTCGTTCGCTGGAACGATAAGAGGCACTGAACAAGGCCTGGTCGGCATCGAGAATCACGCTCAGCGTGATCGCCGGGTAATCGTGCCCCTTGGCAATCATCTGCGTACCGATGAGGATACAGGGCTCGCCGCTTTGCAGTTGTCGCAAGCGTGATTTCAGCGCATCGCGTGAAGCGATCGAATCGCGATCGATACGTAATATCGGCGTGTCCGCGTAGCGCTGCCGCAGGCCCTGTTCGAGCTGTTCGGTGCCGATACCGTAATGCCTGATCTCCTGGTGGCCACATTCGGCGCAGGTTTCGGGGATTGTCTGCCTCGCACCGCAATGATGACACAACAGGGTTTGCACCGATTGATGCATGGTCATGCGCGAGTCACAGTTCTGGCACAGCGCCTGCCAGCCGCACTCGTGGCACATGACGACCGGCGCAAAACCGCGACGATTCAAATAGATTAATACCTGGCCATTCTGCTGCAGGTGCTTTTCGACGCGGGCGAAAGTCTGCGCCGAGCAGCCAAAGTCGAAGCGACTGTTGCGCACATCGATTAACTGCAACGGGGGCGGGGGGTAACGGGTGGGACGCTGATCAAGTCGATGGCGAAAGTAAGTTTCGCGGGCACAATTGGCGATGCTTTCCAGCGACGGCGTGGCCGATCCAAGCACAATTGGAATATCAAGCATCTGGGCGCGTTTGATGGCAACGTCGCGGGCATGGTAACGAACCCCGTCCTCCTGTCGATAGGAGTGATCATGCTCTTCATCGATGATGATCAGCCCCAGGCGGTCGCATTGTGAGAACAGGCTCGAACGAGTGCCCAGCATGATACTGACCTCGCCGCGTCGAAACCGGTCCCAGGCCTGGTAACGCTGCAGTTCGGTCAAGCCCGAGTGTGAGAGCGCGAAGCAGTCGCCGAAACGCGACCTGACGCGTTCGATCAACTGATCGGTGAGGCCGATTTCCGGTACCAGATAGATTACCTGCATTGCCGCCGCCAGACGATCCGCGATCAGGCGCAGATAAATTTCAGTCTTGCCGCTCCCGGTGATGCCGTCGAGCAGGTGCACCGCGAAACGATCCAGCCCCGACTCAATATCGCGCAGGACTCCGTGTTGCTCGTCACTGAGGACAGGCAGCTGCGCGGCGGGCGGGCCGCTGAGCGGCCTTTCAATCCACTCCCAGCGCACTATCTGCTTTGCCTGCAACGCCTTCATCACCGCATGCCAGTGCGGATTGATCTGCTTTAAATCGACCGCGGTCAATCCGTCCGGCTGTCTGCGTAAGGCCTGGCAAATTTCGAACTGGCGGGGTGAACGGCGCTCGAGAGCGTCTATCTGACCCGTGTCTGCCGCCGTCAGACGCCAACGCTTGACCCTGAGCGGATGATGCGCGCGCGCACCACGCAGGTAACCCGGGATGCACTGAAACACGACTTCACCCAGCGGCTGCAGGTAATAATCCGACATCCAGCGAACCAGCGCGAGCATGTGCTCGTCGAGGATCGCATGCTGATCGAGCTGCTCCAGCACCGGTTTGATGCGCGCCGGGTCAAATTCGCTATGCTCACTCGCGTTAAGCAGGACACCGGTCTTGATTCCGTTAGCGAAGGGCAAACGGTAGCGGGCTCCCACGATGACGGGTGCCTTGTTGTCAATGGCGTATTCGAAAACGCGGTATAGCGGGAGTGCGATTGCGAAACAGGCGAAGCGGGGTGGCGACACGCAAATTACTCAAACTGAAAGTTGAATCATACTCGAATTACGCGTCCCCCTCAGCCCGATAAACAGGCAAAAATCATTTTTTACTTAGCGCTGAAAGTTAATGTCATTTCTAGCAATTAAAAGCTAAATTATTAAGAAATGGTGACAAATCGTTTTATCCACATTTTCTGTGGATAAGTCTGTGTATGAAATGCATATAAGCCGCTGTAAGCCGCATTCTTACGGATAATTTATTAGATTGTTCATTTTTGCAGCGATTTTATTTTTCATTTAATCTCAATAACTTATATAGACTGATCAAAATTTGATCGATACCGTCGGATAAAAATGGGGTCAGCCAGGAAGCCCGCCCCGTGCATGTGTATATCTTGACCCTGTCAAGTCCGGGGCGATTGTTTTTTATATAATTTTATATATTGAATATATATTTTTAATATATTATCGCTACAATTTGGATTCGCAAAAACTAGCGTTGCTGGATTCCCAGTGACTTTACCCTGCGCGCCGATTACACTGGCCGCGTTTTTCCAGGAGAACCAAGCGCCATGCCCGCCAATACTGCGGTAATACTGACAAATCTGGGCACACCTGATCGCCTGGAGCGTGCTGCAATCAAGCGGTTTCTGCGCGAATTCCTCTCCGACCCCCTGGTGGTTCGGCTACCGAGGATACTCTGGCTGCCATTGCTTTACGGTATCATTCTGCCGTTGCGCAGCGGCAAGACATTGCAGGCCTACAGTCGTGTCTGGGGCGAGGAAGGATCCCCGTTACTGGCCTATACCAACAGGCAAAGAAACGCTTTGCAGGAAAAACTGCTCGAACAGGCACAGGTGGAGCTGGCAATGCGCTACGGCAATCCCTCCTACCCGGCGGTATTACGCCAGCTGCGCGATGCGGGGGTCGACCGGCTGGTGGTGCTGCCGCTTTACCCACAGTACTCGGTGACCACCACCGCGACCAGCTACAAGCACCTGAAGAATACCTTGAGAGAACTGGATTACTCACCCGCGGTGGAGTTCATCGGTTACTACCCGGACCACCCGGCATATATAGACGCCCTGGCCGAGTCGATTCGCGAACACTGGCAGCAGGGGCAACGACATCTGTTGATGTCATTCCATGGCCTGCCGCAGGAGAATGTCGACCGCGGCGATCCCTACCAGCAGCAATGCGAGAAAACCGCGCAGCTGCTGACGGCGAAACTCGAACTGGGTGCGGACGACTGGTCGATCGGTTACCAGTCACGCTTCGGTAAACAGACCTGGATTCAGCCTTACACCTCGGACGTGCTGCACCAGCTGGTCGAGCGCGGCGTCAAGGCGGTGGACGTCATCTGTCCCGGGTTCTCTGCCGATTGCCTGGAGACACTCGACGAGATCGAGGTCGAGTATCGTGAAGAATTCATGCAGCTGGGCGGCGAGCAGTTCAGCTATATCCACGCGCTCAACGATCGCGACGCGCATATAGAAATGATGCAAAGCCTCGTTAAACCCTACCTGTCTGACGGGAGCCCGCCCACTCCGGGCTGAATCATTACCAGGATTCAATGTCTATAAAACCTTTCGCACCAACACCGCCCCACCAAATACTAAAGTGGTAAATCATGTTTAAATCTTTCTTTCCGAATCCCCGGCTATTCTTCTTTTCAGTTGTAATCTATGCCGCCGTTTGCAGCTTTATCTGGTACGGGTTTAATGATCAGATCGGTGCATTCCTTGGTTTCGACCTGTCGTCATCAGAACCTGTTATCGGCCTGGGACATTTTGCAACCGATTCTTTTTTACTGTTTTATCTCTACTATTTCTTCTGTACCGCGCTGTTCGCGACGTTCTGGTTCAAGCTTGAAAACCATCCCTGGCAATGGTGGTCAATCATTGGTTCGTCATTTATTCTATTTTCCACCTATTACTCTGTGCAGGTATCGGTTGCGATCAATAACTGGCGCCGACCCTTTTTTGATTTAGTACAGGACGCTTTGAAAGGCTCAACATCCCAGCCTGCCGAAGGTGAAACCACTGTTGTTCCCGAAGAAACCGTCTCCTCAATTTCGAACGAGCTGTTCGATCTCATCGTCATCTTTGCCGAAATAGCTTTCCTGGCGATTTTTGTCTATGTCATCACCCGATTTTTCGTCAGCCATTATATTTTCCGCTGGCGAACGGCGATGAACGACTACTACACAGCTCAGTGGGAACAGGTCAGGCATATCGAAGGCGCATCGCAGCGCATACAGGAAGATACCATGCGCTTCGCCGAAATCATGGAAGGCCTGGGCGTTTCAATTGTCGATGCGGTGATGACGCTGTTCGCGTTCCTGCCCGTGTTATGGGTGCTGTCAGAATATGTCAGCGAGTTACCCATTGTCGGCGAAATCGCGCATCCGCTATTTGTTGCCTCACTGGTATGGTCGGTTTTCGGCACCGGTTTACTGGCGATCGTAGGCATCAAATTACCCGGACTGGAATTTAAGAATCAACGCGTCGAAGCGGCTTTTCGCAAGGAACTGGTATACGGTGAAGACGATACCGAACGGGCCCAGCCCCCTGCGCTCAAGGAGTTGTTCGCGAACGTGCGCAAAAACTACTTTCGACTATATTTCAACTACATGTACTTCAATGTTGCCCGCATGCTGTACCTGCAGGCGGACAACATATTCGTATACATTCTGCTGATACCCACGATTGCGGCAGGCGCCATTACCTTTGGTATATTGCAGCAGATTCTGACCGCGTTCAGCCAGGTCAGTAATTCATTTCAATACCTGGTTAATTCGTGGACGACGATTGTGCAACTGCTATCGATTTACAAGCGCCTGAGCTCTTTCGAGGCCGCGATAAAAAATGAACCGTTGCCAGAAATAGACCAGCTCGTAACGTGAACAAAATATTGTCTACCGGGCTAACTGCAAATAGACACTTATGTGCCTGATCCTGTTCGCCTTTCAGCAACACGCCGACTACCCGCTGATCGTCATCGCCAATCGCGACGAATATTACGCGCGGCCCACTCTTGATGCGCACTGGTGGGACGACGCCGATATTTTTGCCGGACGCGATCTCGAAGCGAATGGCACCTGGCTCGGCATCAACCGCCGGGGACGCTTCGCCGCGGTAACCAACGTACGCGAACCCGGCGGTATGAAAGCGGGCAAAAAATCCCGCGGCGAACTGACGCGCAACTACCTGTCGACGACGCAAACAGCCGAACAGTACCTGCAACAACTCGGCCCGCAGGACAAGGATTACGCGGGTTTCAACCTGATGCTCGCCGATCGGCAGGGCATACGGTTCTACTCGAACCGGGATCATGGCATCAAACGCATCCAGCCGGGTATCTACGGCATCAGCAACGGTAGCTTCGACGAACCCTGGCCCAAGCTGAGCTCCGGCAAGCAGGAACTCGAAGCCTTGCTGAGCAGCGACCTGGATGAGCAGGAACTGATGGAAATTCTCACCGATCACCGGGTTGCTCACGACCACGAATTGCCCAGTACCGGGGTACCACTCGATATCGAACGCCTGTTGTCGAGCCGCTTCATCCGTTCACCCGGCTATGGCACCCGCGCCTGCAGCGTGGTGCTGATCGATAATAACCGGCGCGTTGCGTTCCGCGAGCAGAATTTCAGCGATGCGGAACACAGTGATGCCCTGATAGAGGAAACCTTTGATATAACCCCGCTGTGAACGCCTGCGTTCCCGGGCTGGCGGTGCCGGGTGCTGTGACTGTGCGGGTGCCGCTCGATACAATTCGCGCGGGATAATTTCTCAGATTTTAAAAAGTTGGCTGGCGTTGCGGTTGAGCGTAACCGCGAGTGCCTCGGGCGAGCACTGACGCAGTTCGGCCATGATTTGCAAATGCTCGATAATATAGCCCGGCTGGTTGAGCTCTCCTCGATGCGCGGCGCCGGGTTGATCAGGTGCATCCGACTCGAGCAACAGTGCTTCGTCCGGCATCGCGGCCACCACCGCGCGCAGTTTACGCGCCCGCTCGAAGCCCACGGTCGCGGCAATGCCGAGCTTGAAACCGAGATCATGCAATTGCAGCGCCTACTGTTGACTGCCGGCAAGACTATGCACCACCCCACCGTAGCGGGCATGCTTGCGCAGCAGGCTGATGACTTCGTCCATCGCCTTGCGCACGTGCACGATTAACGGCAGATGATATGTATTGGCGAGCTGCAGTTGTTCAAGAAATAGTTGGCGCTGCCATTTTTCATCGACCCTGGAGTGGAAAAAATCGATTCCGCATTCACCGACCGCGATCGGTTTTTCCCGCTCCAGCCATTCATCGAGCTCGCGCAAATGGACGACCTGATGCTGTTCGACAAACATCGGGTGCAACCCGTAGGCAGGATAAAGCCCGTCATGGTCGGCACAAACCTGCTTCACTTTGTCCCAGCGGTTGGCGGTGGTCGCGGGAATAACCAGGCGCGTCACCCCCGCCAGGGCAGCCTCGGCCATCACTCCCTCACGACAGCCATCGAAACGGTCGTCGTCCAGATGACAATGGCTGTCAATCAATTCCATGCGGTCGCTCTAACTTGACGGGAACGAAACCGAGCTCGATATAGTCGTCGAGCAGGGCGGCGCTACTTTCAGCAATATCGACAAACTCGACAAAATCTTTCTCTCCAAGCCGCTTCCACCTGGCATAGTCACCACTGATATAGGTATCGATGCCCTCCTCGCTAAGCCTGGCAAGCTGTCGCAACGCGGGCGTGTCCTGCAACGCGGCGCGGCGCGCAAGGTCAAACAGTTCGGCGCCCTGGGAAATCAATACGATATCAATAGCGGGATATTTCCCACGCAGTTGATCCACGTAGCCACGCAGCAACGGGGCCGCCCAGTCCCAGCTATTGTCCTCCCAGGCGGTTATCTCGAACACCACGCCATCAGGTTCCTGCCGCGCCTGCAGCAACTGCTGCAGCGTGGTGTTTGCAGAATCCTCGGCCTGCAGTTGCGCACTCGACAACAACAATCCTGCAACTAGCGGGGCCAGTTTCATGTCTGGTTGCGACGCTGCACCAGGTCCCTGATGATCGGGGTCAGAATAATCTCAACCGCCATACCCATCTTCCCGCCGGGCACGACGATGGTATTGCGCCTCGACATAAAGGCGCCGCTAATCATCGACAGCAGATTGGTAAAGTCGGTATTGCGGATATCGGGCTGCCTGAAGCGAATCACGACAAAACTTTCGTCGAGGGTAGGGATATCACGAGCGATAAACGGATTCGAAGTGTCTACCGTCGCGACTCGCTGAAAGTTAATATCGGTTTCGGAAAACTGCGGCGTAATGTGTTTCACGTAATCGGGCATGCGACGCAATATGCTATCCACCACTTCCTCCTGACTGTAACCACGTTCCTCGCTGTCACGATGAATTTTCTGGATCCACTCCAGGTTGACGACAGGGACAACTCCCAGCTTGAGGTCGACATAGCGCGTCATGTCTACCGATTCGGTTTTAACGAGGCCGTGCAAGCCCTCGTAAAACAATAAATCGGTATCGGCCTCTATATCTTCCCAGGGAGAAAATTCACCCGAACTGAGCTCTACGCCAAGGCGCTCGCTATGCGCGTCGGCCTCTTCGCTGTTGTGCAGGTAGAATCTTTTTTGACCTCGACCGGTTTCGCCGTAGTCACGGAACAACTGCTCCAGTTTTTCAAACTGGTTGGCCGGTTCGCCGAAATGGCTGAAGTTAATCCCGGCCTGACTGGCCTGCGCCATTTTCTGCCGCATTTCGGCGCGATCGAATCGATGAAAGCTGTCACCCTCGATCACCACGGGCTTTATCTTTTGTCGATGAAAAATCGATTCCAGTGCTTTTTTTACCGTCGACGTGCCGGCACCGGAAGAACCGGTTACTACAACCACTGGGTGTTTTTTCGACATCGGCGCAATCCGTCTTCGAGTATACTTGCAGAAGCCGAATTCTAACTTCTTTTATAGCGCTTCGCGATGCCCGCATAAGACATATCTATCAGTCCCCCACTTTTAGCAAATGGTAATATTGTGTACACTGTTCGGGGTATTCCTGATTCGTCTCGTGAGCGCTAAAATTCTTTTGCGCTACTTGATCCAAGCAGATTTGTGACACAGATTTAGGACCCGGCCAGAAGGATAGATCCTGGCCGATAGTGATTTATTGAGGAATCGACCAGCACTTGAGCAGAATATCGAGAATACTCGGAGTCAGGCTAAAAAAAGTCAAACTCAGAAAGCTGCGCAGCACAAAATGGTTGGCCGGCATAATCTTTGTGACTTTCTGCTGGTATATCACCGATCATGCGCCCAGCACTGAAATCGCCTGGGTTACCGGGTTACTGATCTTCACCATTTACCTTTTTGTATTCGAAATCGTCAACGTTGACGAAGCTGCGATTACGATCATGGTATTACTCGGCGTGTCCTCGCTACTGGCACCGTCGATGGGTCTTGAACAGGGACTGGTGGATACCCAGCACCTGTTCGACGGCTTTGCCAGTAACGCGGTGATGTCGATAATCGCGGTCATGATCATCGGCGCCGGACTCGACAAGACGGGGATGATGAGCAAGGTCGCCGCCTATATTTTGCATGTCGGCGGGAGTTCCGAAAGTCGAATCATTCCGATCGTCTCGGGTACGGTTGGGATTATTTCTTCTTTTATGCAGAACGTCGGTGCCGCCGCACTGTTCCTGCCGGTGGTCAGTCGAATTTCGGCGCGCTCGGGATTGCCGATGTCACGCCTGCTGATGCCAATGGGTTTTACCGCGATTCTCGGCGGCACCGTGACCATGGTGGGGTCGTCACCACTGATACTGCTCAACGACCTGATGCTGGCATCGAATACCGCACTGCCAATAGACCAGCACATGCAGCCCTGGGGCCTGTTCTCGGTTACCCCGATCGGCCTCGCGCTTGTGGCCACCGGCATTCTCTATTTCGTCCTCGCCGGCAAATATATACTGCCAACAATTTCTCACGAATCCTCGACTGCGATTGCCGGCAGCGGTAAATACCTCGAAGAGGTTTACGGCGTCGACTACATGTTATTCGAGGTCATGGTAGCTGAAGACAGCTCGCTGGTCGGACAGGCGTTGAATGACATCGAGTCGATCAACAAGATTCGCATAATCGCGATCAAGGGGGTCGGTAGCAGTATGCGTGCGAGTCGCGGCGACCTGTCCCGCGATCTCGATATCCCGCCCAACTCCGCGCTCGGCGTGCTGTGCTCACCGGCGCATCTGAAAGATTTCGTCGACGCTTATGGCCTGACCATTCAGAAAGGCCTGCGCGTATTCTCGGAGGCATTGTCTTCGGCGCAGGCCGGTATCGCAGAAATCGTTATTCCACCCGGCTCGGCGGTGATCGGCAAATCGGCGCTCGATCTGTGGATGCGCAAGACTTACGGGCTGGCGATGGTGGCCCTGCATCGTGACGGCGAAACCCTGGTGGAAGGGGAGAATATTCGCGACATGCCGCTGGAAGCCGGCGACACGATCCTGGCACATACCACCTGGAGATCCCTGGCCCACCTTGAACGCGACCGCAATTTCGTCATCGTAACCTCGGAATACCCACGCGAAGAAACCCGCCCCAATAAAGTCGGATGGGCGACGTTTTTCTTTTTGCTGGCCTTGTCGATGGTGTTATTTACCGATTTACGGCTGTCGGTAGCGCTAATGACCGGTGCGATCGGCATGGTTATATCCGGCGTGCTCAAGATGGAAGAGGCCTATGAATCGGTTTCCTGGAGCACCGTGTTCCTGCTCGCCAGCCTGATACCGCTTGGTCTGGCGGTGGAAACCAGCGGCACGGCGAAGTGGATCGCCGAACAGACCCTGTTAGTGGTCGGTGGCATGCCAATCTGGATAATCCAGGCGGCGGTAGCCTTGCTCGCAACCTTTTTTACGCTGGTGATGTCAAACGTCGGGGCCACGGTGTTACTGGTGCCGCTGGCGATTAATATTGCGATCGGCGCCGGTGCCAGCCCCGCCCTGTTCGCGCTGACCGTGGCGCTCGCCACTTCAAATTCCTTTCTCATACCGACCCACCAGGTAAACGCGCTGATCAAGGGCCCGGGTGGCTACCGGGTGCCGGATTTCATGCGCGCCGGCATGTTTATGAGTATTTTGTTCATTATTGTCATGTTGATAATGCTGAATCTCGTATTTTAGTAAACACCATATCCCATACTCCGTGCCCCAGCCTGCGCCCACGTTGCTCGAAACGGGTCAGCGGCCGGTACGCCGGGGGGTCGACATAACCGGCGGCATCTCCCTGGTTGGAGAAACGCTCATCATGCAGAAACTGTAACGCAATAGATTCCGCATAATCCTGCCAGTCGGTGGCGATATGAATCGACCCGCCCGGCTTGAGCCGGTCAAACACCAGGTCACGAAAGCCCTGGTTGACAATACGACGCTTATGATGACGTTTCTTGTGCCAGGGATCAGGGAAGAAGAGCAATAACCGGTCGAGCGAGGCCGCTGCGATCATGTACTCCATTACCTCGACCGCGTCATGCATTATCAGCCGCACGTTGGCCAGTTCCTGTTGCACAATATTATTAAGGCAGCGCCCGATACCGGGTTCATGCACCTCGACACCCAGGTACAGGCTGGTCGGGTCCGCGGCAGCCATATGTATTAATGCATCACCATTACCGATCCCGATTTCAAGCTTCAGGGCATCGAAACCAGTCGGGATATTTACCACGCTTTGACTAAACTCAATACCGTAGGCAGGCCAGTAAGCCTCGAGCGCATTTTTTTGCGCCTGGGTCATACGTCCGCTACGACGTACGAAACTTTTTATAGCGCGGGTAACTTTCTCGTTAGCAGGCATATTGTGACGCATCTCTCAGCTTACAGGTTGTTGATTTCAGCGGTTTCAAGCGCTGAGTACCGTTTATCGGTGCTTTTTTATATCCCATCTTCTTTAAACGGATATTTCCCCCGATTCTATTAGGATACAAGCATGAAAAAGAATTCAGGTTTTACATTACTGGAGCTAATTATAACGGTAGCGCTTATTTCTATCGTCACGACATTCGCGATACCGTCAATAACTACCTTCACTAAAAACGATCGGCTTACGACGAACATCAATACGCTGGTTGGTCATCTCGGTCTTGCGCGCAGTGAATCGGTAAAACGCAGCCAGCAGGTCTCCGTTTGCGCCAGCACTGATAACTCAAGCTGCGGCGGCAACTGGGAAGACGGTTGGCTAGTATACGCCGACACCAACAACGATGGCAGTTTAAACGGAACCGATGAAATCCTGCGCGTACAGCAGGCGCTCGACGGCGCGAACACCATAACAACCGCAATCGGCAACCAGGTAACCTATGATAATCGCGGCTTCGCAACCGTAACCGGCAGCATGCTGCTTTGCGATGATCGCAGTGGCGATTTCGGCAAGACAATTACTATTACCGCTACAGGTCGAGTTAGAAGCGAGGCTGATTCAACATGTTAATCCAAAGACAATACCAGCGCGGCGTGACCCTGGTCGAAGCAATGATAGCGCTGCTCGTTATTTCCGTCGGCCTGCTCGGTATCGCATCGTTGCAGATTACCGCAATGAACCAGAATGCCAGTTCGCTCCATCATAGCCAGGCCGTCTGGTACGCCTATAACATGTCGGATCGTATTCGCGCCAATATCAGCCAGTTTAACAACTATGTCGGCATCAACACCGACACCAATGACTACAACAAGGATTGCATGTCCGCGAGTTGCGTTCCCGCAGATATGATCACCGCCGACGCGGCGGATTGGGAAACCATGCTCAGCAATTTGCCAGGCGGAGTCGGCATCGTCAGCAGTCCCGGCAATGAATTACTGGTTACGGTGATGTGGGACGATGACGGCACCGGTGCTACCGGCACCAATTGCGGCGGCGATCCGGCTGTCGATCTGGCCTGTTACACAATGGCGGTGGCACAATGAAACGTTTAACCAATCAAATCGGTATTTCGATGGTAGAGGTCCTCGTTGCGCTGGTCATCAGCCTGTTCCTGCTGGCCGGCATCGTGCAGGTTTATGCCGGTAACAAGACAGCCTTTAATTTTACCAACGCCCTCGCAGAGGTCCAAGAAAATGGCCGCTTTGCGCTCGAATACATGAGCCAGGACCTGCGCCTCGCGAACGAGTGGGGATGCGTCCCGTTCGACCCGTCCAACACCAATAACATCAACGACACGCTCCCCGGTTCCTGGGGCGGCTACGACAATGTTCTGCATGACTTTCTCGACGAGGAAGCCATCGAGGGTACCAACAATAATGTCAACGGTTCGGATACCATCACTATCCGTGGCGGTAAGCCGGGACAGTCCAATGTCGAGAGCCCTTTCTTCGCTGATACCAACAGAAAACTCAGGGTCGCTGTCACCAATTCCATCGATACAGGCGATATCGTGCTGGTGACCCGCTGCGGTGTCAACGATCTGCTGTCCATCGTCGAGGCCGATATCATAAGAGTTTCAGGCTCGAGCCCCCAGGGAGCAGATTAGACCGAACTTGATTTCAGCGCCGACAAGAGTCAGCGTTTTGAAAACGACGCCAGTGTCATCGAACTGCAAACGGTGACCTACTCGATCGGCAACAGCGCGCTTGACCCTAACGTACCTGTGCTGGTTCGCACCGAGTTCGGGGTCGCCCAGGAACTGGTTGAAGGCGTTGAACGAATGGAGATCCTGTACGGTATCGACGATGACAACGACGAGTTTCCAAATCAGTATGTCGACGCAAACGAGCCCGGCATCGATTTTGAAGACGTGGTTTCGATCAGGGTCACGCTACTGGTACAATCGGACGCTGCATTCGTCACCGAAGCACCTCAGCCCTACTCTATTAACGGCGTGCAAACCACTCCGGCCGATCGCCGGCTGCGCCAGGTTTTCTCGAGCACCATCGCACTACGTAACCGCATAGGTTCATCTTTATGAAATACCACAGCCATCACAAACAGCAAGGCGTCGCGCTGGTCATCAGCCTGATTATACTCGTCAGCCTGACCATGCTCGGCCTGACCTCGATCCAGCGCACCACCGTCGATCTGGCGATGGCGGGAAACCAGCGCGAGATCGGATTGATGTTCCAGGCTGCCGAGGTTGGTCTGGTTGCAGCGGAAGGCGAGATTACAGCATCTAATTCCAACGCGGATTTCGACGATACCGGCAAAGGTCTGTATACGGTTTTAGCCGATGACCCGGGTTATTACAGCCCGGATTACTTCGACGGTAGCCTGTGGACATCTTCGTCCAGTGCAGCCAATACAAATATGAAGACGGATTTCGGGATTAAAGACGAACCCCGCTACATGGTCGAGTACCTGGGAGACCGGGACCAGAATGCACTGGCCAAGGTCAACATCGCCAGCTACGGCTCCCAGCAACCCGGCGATATCGTATCGATTTACCGCTCTACCGCGCGTGGCGTTGGCATGACCGGAAACTCGTTTCGCTATGTCCAGTCGTACTTCGGCAAAAAAATTAACTAACGATAAATATCTATTAGGATGTGTCGCATGTTTAGTAATAAATTGATTAAGGGACTCACGATCATTGCGTTAAGCGCAAGTTTCAGTCTGTCAACCATCCAGTCGGCTTTTGCCCGGCCGGGTACCCTTGCAGACGTACCCCTGTTTCTATCCAGTATCGTTGAACCCAACGTATTCCTGACGATGGATGACTCGGGCAGCATGGACTGGGGTCCGATGCAGTCGGTCGAATCCGGCGTGGCAGCCGGCAGCAACGGTTTACCCGTTATCGACGGTCGTCTACGCGCCTATTACACACCGCCCTTTAGTAATCTTTATGGTCCGAACCGCTGTTACTTCGTGGTACCGCCTTTTACCAATGGTGCTGTCCCTTCATGGGATGCAACCTGGGTTATCCGTCATCACCTTGCTAACCGGACTTACTATAATCCGGCGGTGACCTATGAACCCTGGCGCGGCACCAAAGCCGACGGCACGCCGATGTACGAGCCCGCGGACGAGGAAGAAGCTGAGGAGCACCCTGACGGATCCGAGGAGACTGTCGACCTGACCGAGTGGCATACCTATACGGAGCCCACTGATCCGGATGACGACTGCGACAATGCTCCCAACGAAGGTGTATCGGCTCCCATGTGGATACCGACCTATTACACCTGGCCCGATAATAACGGCGACGGTGTGATTGACGCGCGCGATATCGGCGACGGCGATAATATTCTCGAAGTGAGCGATATGACCACCGCTGAAGTCCAGGCGGCCGAAGTCCGCATCGCCCCGGGCACGCCTGAAATGCAGAATTTCGCCAACTGGTACCAGTACTATCGCTCCAGAATGAACGCGGCCAAGTCAGTGCTCGGTAGCACCATCAACAACACCGATGCGTCGCGCGTTGGCTTGCGCTGGTTCAACGACGGCCACCAGATGAATGTAGATACCATGAGTGACCCCGATAAAAAGCGTAAATTACAGGAAGTGCTGTATGACTACGATACCAGACGCCAGGGCACCCCGGCACGGCGTGCACTGCGCAATACCGGTCGCTATTTCGATGCTACCGACAGCTATACCTACGACGCCATCAATGGCGACGACATCGAACCGATTTTACCCGCGGCACAAGGCGGTGAATGCCAGCAAAACTTCAACATCCTGATGTCGGACGGATTCTGGAACAGCAGTACCGGGCCCGGAGTCGGCAATACCGACAAAGATAACAGCGGCGTCACCGACAACGGTTTCGACGGTGACGTAAACGAATCAGTAGACGATGGTTACTACGAAGATGACTGGAGCAATACGCTCGCTGATGTGGCCATGAAATACTATGAGAGCGATTTGAGTCCCTTGGCCGACAACGTGCCAACGACAACAGGCGTCGATGAAGCCGATCACCAGCACATGGTCACCTATACCGTCGCATTCGGTTTGAAAGGCACCCTCGACCCCGCCGTTGACGACCCGCTATCTGCCGGCTTCAGCTGGCCGGAACCGGTCAGGAATACGGCCACCACCGTCGACGATATGTGGCACGCCGCCTACAACGGTCGCGGTCTGTATCTCAGTGCCGGCAATCCCGGCGCCCTGCTGGCATCGCTCAACACCGCGATCGCCGATATTGCCGATCGCACCGCCTCCGCGGCCGCGGTTTCGATCAACACGACCAAGTTGAATGTCGACACAACCGTATACCTGGCTGAATTTAATACCAACCGCTGGCATGGCGACCTGAAAGCTTTCAAGATTCAGGTCCTCGATAACGGCACTCCCGGTGACCCCAGCGATGACTATCTCGATCCAAGCGGCACTTTGAACCCGACCCCGGAATGGCGCGCTGCGACCCAACTTGACGCACGCTGGGACGTTAGCTCCAGTGCAGTCGTCCCACCGCGCGTTATCTACACCTACGACGGCTCCCAGGGCACTACCTTTAAAACATTGGGCAGCTTGACACCGGCTCAGCAGGCAGATCTGAGTACCAACGCGAACGGCGATCCGGATGGATTGGGTCAACAGCGACTCGATTACCTGCGCGGTGATCGCTCGCTCGAAGGCACACTCTTGCGCGAACGCGTTTCACTGCTCGGAGACCTCGTCAATTCCGGCCCGGTTTATGTCGGCGCACCCGGCTTGAACTGGCCTGACAAGGCGCCTTTTCCAACCGGCACAAATCGTTATTCCAATTTTAAAACCGACAAGGCATTACGCGCTGGCGTCATTTATGCGGCTGCCAACGACGGCATGCTGCACGGTTTCGCCGAGGCCGATGGCGAAGAAGTCATGGCTTACATTCCGAATAACCTGTTTTCGTCAGCAGTCGGGGAAGGCATGCACTACCTGACCGAACCGAATTACAAGCACAAGTACTATAACGATCTGACCCCGACCGTGTCGGATATCTACGCGAACCTGGGCAATGGTCTCGCATGGCAAACCATTTTAATTAACGGTGAACGTGGCGGCGGACGTGGTATCTACGCGCTTAACGTCAACGACCCGAACGATTTTAAAGACGCTAACGCCGCCAAAATCGCCTTGTGGGAATTCACCGCCAAGGATAACCCCAATCTTGGCTATACCTACAGTCAGCCACAAATTGCATTCACCAATGACAACCGCTGGGTAGCCATTTTCGGCAACGGTTATAACAATCTCGGCGACGGCAGGGGCAAGCTGTTCGTCCTCGACATCGAGAAGGGTATCGACGGGTGGGACCCCGGTGAAGTGATTGAAATCGATACCGGCATCGGCGACAGCGGTGATCCTAACGGTCTGTCTACCCCCCGACTGGTCGACATCAATGGAGACGGTACTGTCGATCGGGTATATGCCGGCGACGTTTATGGCAACATGTGGGCATTCGATATGTCTACCGGCAGCACCCCGACTGTCGTGGGTGGTGCGCCAATATTCACCACCATAGGTGCCGAACCGATTACCACCAAACCGATAGCGGCGAAACATCCAACCATTTCCAGTGACGGCTCGAACTATCCGAACTTAATGGTGTATTTCGGTTCGGGTCAGTACATCACCAATGGTGACAAGAGCGACTCTTCGCTCAACCATTTTTACGGTATCTGGGATAACCAGGCGCAAAACATCAACACCCTGCACAAGCAGGACTATCTGAATGGTTACGAGGATGCTTTCGGCAATCCCGTGCGCGTGCTTACCAATACCCCGGTCAGCTACGCTGGCGGCGAGTCCGGCTGGTACATCGAGCTGCCGGATCAGGGCGAAAAGCTCATATTCGAGCCGTCGTTACGCGGTGGCATCGTATTTTTCAACACTTTTGTACCCGACCTCGATCCCTGCGGTGAAGGCGGTGACAGCTGGGCCATGTTTGTTGACATGGTCAATGGTGGCTCGGCAGACGATCCCCAGTCCGATACCAACAACGATGGTATTATCGATGACAACGATCGCGTCAACAATTCTGGCGGCGGCGGCGGTGGGTCATGGATGAGCAGCTCCGGTAGCAAAGGACCAGGTGAACTGTACCCGAACAACAATTTCCTGGGTAACCTTGTCTTCAGAGGAGAAGACGCCGATGAGGTCAGAGATCTCAGAGATATTCCAACTGGCCGCTTCTCGTGGCAGGAGTTAATCCAATGAAACAGTTTAAAGCCCTTATCACCCAGCTACTGGTCATTACCGCCCTGATGCTTCCGTGGGCAACCACGGGAGCGCTGGACACCTTCAAGGAATCCGGCACGATTACCAAGTACAATCGCGACAAGTTCACGATGAACAGCCAGGTATTTCGCGTCAGCCCCAAGGCCAGCTTCCCTAGCGGCAGTCGATCAAATTATTCTGCTTTCAGGAAAGGCGATATGGTTTATGTAGAAGGCAAGATTTTAAGCGGGGTCAGGTACGTCGACGTAATGATTTTCTTCCCGCCGGAACCTTCCTGAAAAAATGGTAATCACTATGATGAAATATTCTAAAGGCTTTTCTTTAATCGAACTGATGATGGTGGTAGCTATCATGGGTATCCTGACCACGGTCGCGATTGGCTGGTATGGCAATAACGTAATCGCGGCAAACCGCTCCGAAGGTCGCTCCACGTTAACCGCAACAGCTGGATCGCTGGAAAAATGCAAAAGTCTGTTTGGCGCCTATGACGCTGCCAACTGTACCGTAGGCAACACGGTTATGAGCGAATCAAACTTATACTCGATCGACACGACAACAAGAACGCCAACCACGTTTACGCTGACTGCAACCCCGCTCGGCCGCCAGGTCGCCGATAACGACTGCACCAGCATGACGCTAACCAATACCGGAATAAAGGGTGGCGCTCCCGCCGCCAATGAATGCTGGTAAACCCGTTTTTTAGTAATTAAAAGTGCGGAGTCGATTTATCGACTCCGCCAGTTGTTGATATACTCCCGGTTTTAAACCATACCCCTCTCGCATGACCAGAAAAGCAGTTGCGCTGATCTCGGGCGGCCTGGACTCGTTACTGGCGGCCAGGCTGATCCAGCAGCAGGGTATCCACGTCGAAGGCATAAATTTCTTCACCGGCTTTTGCGTGGAAGGGCATACGCATGCGATTCGCAAGCACGACCGTAACCGCCAAAAACGCAACAATGCGCTCTGGGTGGCCGAGCAACTCGGCATCAAGCTGCACATCATCGATATTGTCGAGGAATACAAGGATGTTGTGATAAACCCCAGGCACGGTTACGGCACCAATCTCAACCCCTGCCTCGACTGCAAGATTTTCATGGTGCGCAAGGCGCACGACTGGATAAAAGAGCATGACTTCGATTTCATCATCACCGGAGAAGTCATCGGTCAGCGCCCTAAATCCCAGCGCAAACGATACCTGCCGGTGGTTGCCGAAGAGTCAGGTGCCGATGACCTGCTGCTGCGGCCGCTTTGCGCCAGAAACCTGCCCCCCAGCAGGGCCGAAAAAGAGGGCTGGGTCGCGCGTGAACAATTGAAAGACTTTAGCGGACGTTCGCGCAAGCCGCAGATCGCGCTCGCCGCAGAATTCGGCTTCGAGGACTATGCGCAGCCTGCCGGCGGTTGTTGTTTTCTGACCGACAAGAGTTATTCGGTCAAGCTACAGGATCTATGGGACAATCGAGGTCAGCGTGAGTATGAACTCGACGACATCCTGCTGCTCAAGGTCGGACGCCACATTCGCCCGAGCAGCCATTTTAAACTGATTATTGCCCGCGAAGAGGGCGAGAATAATTTCCTGCACGGCTACAGGCGACAGTTCCAGACGATTAAGACAGTGAGCCACGCAGGCCCGCTGGCGCTGATCGAAGGCGAGCCACTAACTCCCGAGCAGCTGGAACTCGCCTGCGCGATCATCGCACGTTACAGCAAGGGTCGTGACGCCGAATCGGTTGAACTGCTCGTCAGTAACCGGGAACAGGACTCGCGCAGCATCCAGGTCAAGCCGCTCGCCGCCGACGAGATCAGGCCCGACTGGGTTATCGTATGAGCGATATTATCGAGCTCGATGCTCGCCGCCTGCTATGCCCGATGCCGGTGATCCGTCTGCAGGATTGCCTCGCACAGCAGGCCGCCGGCGCCAGGGTCCGCATAACCTGCTCCGATCCGGGCACGATGAGCGATATACCCACCTGGTGCCGTATCAACGGTCACCGGGTGCTGGATAACGAACAGCAACAGCACGAATACATTTTCCTGGTGCAAAAGGCTATCGATGGAGATTAAGCAGCGCCATAAAATCACGCGCCGGGTCACACTGACCGGGGCGGCGGTTAACTGCGTGCTGGCATGCCTGCAGATTACCTTCGGCCTGCTCGGCAAGTCGCAGGCGCTGCTCGCCGACGGCTTCCATACCCTGTCTGATCTAAGCACCGATTTTATCGTTCTCTATGCGTCCAGGCGGGCCTCAAAGGCAGCGGACGAAGACCATCCTTATGGCCATGGCCGGATAGAGACACTGGCTTCGATGTTGCTCGGCGCCATTCTTGCCATGGTCGGCGTCAGTATCGGCATACGCGGCGTGGAAAGCATCTTCAATCCCGCATCGGCCAATCCCGAGGCGATCACCATCGTGTTTGCCTGCCTGGCAATCGCCGCCAAGGAAAGTCTGTACCACTATACTTTGCGCGCCGCGCGCACCACGCATTCCAGCATACTCGAATCCAACGCCTGGCATCACCGCTCTGACGCACTGTCTTCGATCGTCGTGGTCATCGGCATCTCCGCACAATTGTTGGGGGTTGCGCACATGGACGCGGTCGCCGCGGTCATCGTTGCCGGCATGATTTCATGGATGGGCTTTCGACTCGGCCGCAAGGCGCTTTACGAATTGATCGATACCAGCCTCGATACCGAACTGGTTGATGAGGTACGCGAGGCGATGCTGGCGGATACTAGCGTGGTCGGCATCCACAACCTCAGAACGCGCTCGATGGGTGGGCTCGGTTACATCGATGCTCACATCGAAGTTGATCCAGATCTCACCGTGTCGGAAGCCCATTACATCGCACACAAGATTGAGCACCAGGTCAAAAAACAACTGCCGAAAATAATCGACGTGCAGATTCATATCGATCCCCTGGATGACGCCGTCAAGGAATCAGTGCTGGCCAGGTTACCGCAGCGCAGCGTCATCGAACAGGACCTGCAGCGCGTCTGGGAAGGGATCGCTGAAAGCGAGCAGGTCATCCAGACCAAGCTGCACTACCTCGATAAACTCATCGAAATCGATCTCGTCCTGCCCGCATCGATGTGCACACCGGATCATGCAGCCAGCATCGGCAGGCTACAGAACGAGGCGACAGGCCTCGACTACATCGGCAAGGTAAACGTTTATTATCTGGGCTAGTTTGCACTAATTTAGTGCAAATTGGTTATATTCACGATGGAATTATCTAGATTTGCACAATAAATTGGCATCGCCAGTTTATCGGGTACAATTCGCTTCTGTTTTTTGACACCCCGATTCTGGAGATAAAATCATGTCTGCGTCTGATGTGCTGAGCAAAATAAATGAGTACGGCGTTAAATTCGTCGATTTTCGTTTTACCGATACCAAGGGCAAGGAGCAGCATGTCTCGGTCCCGTCCCATACTATCGAAGAAGATATCTTCACCGAGGGAAAAATGTTCGACGGTTCCTCCGTCGCCGGCTGGAAAGGCATTAACGAATCCGACATGATTCTGATGCCCGATCCGGCAACCGCGGTACTCGATCCGTTTACCGACGAACCCACCATGAACATTACCTGTAACGTGGTTGAGCCGGCCACCGGCGAAGGCTACGAGCGGGATCCGCGTTCCATCGCCGAGCGCGCCGAGGCCTACCTGAAAGCGTCCGGGATAGCCGATACCGCTTACTTCGGGCCGGAAAACGAATTTTTCGTCTTCGACGACGTCAAGTGGTCGACCGAAATGGGCCACTGCTCGTACCAGATCGATTCTGAAGAAGCGGCGTGGAGTTCGATCAAAATGTACGAAGACGGTAACATCGGCCACCGGCCCAGCGTCAAGGGTGGCTATTTCCCGGTACCACCGGTCGATTCTCTGCATGACATTCGTTCGGCGATGTGCCTCGCGATGGAAGAAATGGCCCTCAAGGTGGAGGTTCACCATCACGAGGTAGCGACCGCCGGGCAGTGTGAGATCGGGGTTGCTTTCAACACCCTGGTGCGCAAGGCCGACGAAGTGCAAACCCTGAAGTATTGCGTGCACAACGTTGCCCACAGCTATGGCAAGACCGCTACTTTCATGCCCAAGCCACTGGTAGGTGACAACGGCAGCGGTATGCACGTCCATATGTCGCTGATGAAAGACGGGGTCAACCTGTTTTCCGGTGAGAGCTATGGCGGCCTGTCCGATACGGCGCTGTTTTATATCGGCGGAGTGATCAAGCATGCCCGTGCAATAAATGCCTTTGCCAACGCAGCTACCAACAGCTACAAGCGCCTGGTACCCGGTTTCGAAGCGCCGGTCATGCTGGCCTACTCGGCACGCAATCGCTCTGCGTCGATCCGGATTCCTTACGTCAGCAACCCCAAGGCCCGACGTATCGAGGTACGCTTCCCGGACTCGACCGGCAACCCTTACCTCGCGTTTGCCGCACTGATGATGGCGGGCCTCGATGGCATCAAGAACCAGATTCACCCTGGTGAAGCGATGGACAAGGATCTCTACGACTTACCACCCGAAGAAGAGGCCGAAATTCCGCAGGTAGCGTTTTCGCTGGACGAGGCACTCGAAGAGCTCGATAAGGACCGCGAATTTCTCAAGGCCGGCGGCGTGTTTACCGACGATGTGATCGACGGCTATATCGACCTCAAGAACGAGGAGGTTCAGCGACTGCGCCTGGCGACCAACCCGATCGAATTCGATCTGTACTACAGCTGCTAAACGCTATTGCAGGAGAGTTAGACAAAAAGGCCCCTCACGGGGCCTTTTTTGTCTGCATCCCCGCGAATACTAGACGAATACAGACAGCTCAAATGCAGCAATCAAACGTGAAACCGGCAGCCCGCAACGACGACCCCGGATATCGCATACTTGATACGCTCAATGCGGCGATATTATGCCTCGACGGCAAACGTCGTATCAGCTATGTCAATGCCGCCGGCGAGGCCCTCTTCGAAAGCAGCACAACCAGCCTTTGCGGGCGTCGCTTCGATGCCCTGCTGAGCCGGCAGGAGCCTTCGAGCATACTCGACAAACTGAAGCAGGGCTCGATTGCATTCACCGAGCACGAGGCGGTCATCACGCTCGCCAGCGGCAAATCTTTTATCGCTGACTACAGTATCTATCCGCTTGGCAACCATCCACAGGATGGCGAGATAGTGCTCGAGATTCGCCAACTGGAACGCCAGGCGCAGGTCGCCCAGGACGAACTCAACCAACTGCAACAGCATACGACTCAGCAACTCGCGCGTGGACTGGCACACGAAATCAATAATCCGCTTGGCGGAATTCGCGGTGCCGCGCAGCTTTTGCAACGCGAATTCGATCATCCGGAATGGAGCGAGTACACCGAAATTATCATCAGCGAGGTTGACCGCCTGCAGTTATTGACCAGCAAGATGCTGGGTCCTGCGAGCAAACTGGAACGCAAGCCTGTCAATATACTCGAGGTACTCGAGCACATCCGTAAAATAATTCATGCGGCAGAGCCCGAGCGGATAACCATCCGACGTGACTACGACCCCAGTATTCCGGAGCTGATGGCTGATCGCGATTTGCTGATTCAGGCATTCCTGAATATTGCGCGTAACGCGGTGCAGGCGATCGACGGGCCGGGTGAAATCATCTTCAAAACCTGCGTGGATCGACAATTCACCATCGGCAAGATCATGCATCCGCTGGTGGTACGGATTGACATTAGCGATAGCGGCGGCGGTATACCGCGCGACCTCGGTGAAACCATTTTCCTGCCAATGATTACCAGCAAAGCCGAAGGCAGCGGTCTCGGTTTGCCTATCGCACAGGATATTATCTCCCGCCACGGTGGCACCATTCATCTGCACAGCTCTGACCACGGAACCACTTTCAGCACTATTCTGCCCCTGGAAAAACTATGAACCTACCTCTGCAGGAACCACAGACAGCAATCTGGATTATCGACGACGACCAGTCGATGCGCTGGGTACTGGAAAAAACCCTGTCCAACAATGGCTACCAGGTAACGGCCTTCGAGTCGGGGTCGGTGGCGCTGGCAAATTTCAAGCGCACGCTGCCGCAGGCCCGGCCCCACCTGATCATCACCGATGTGCGTATGCCGGGGATTAACGGCTTCGAATTGCTCAAGCAGATCAAGAATATTTCGCCGCAGACACCGATTATCGTGATGACCGCCTACAGCGACCTGGATACCACAGTGCAGGCCTTTCACGAGGGCGCGTTTGAATATCTACCCAAACCGTTCGATATCGACGACGCGCTGGAACTGGTCGCGCGCGCCTGCGAGCCGGTAGACGAAGACAACCCGGAACAGCAGCAAACTTCATCCGTAGCTGACGACTGGCAGACGCCGCTGCGTCAATGGGCGCAGCAACAACTGTCACAGGGCGAAACCGAAATACTGAAGAATGCGGCTAAAAGTTTCGAGAAAACCCTGCTTGACTGCGCGCTGGAAGCCACCCACGGGCGCAAACAGGATGCCGCTCGCTTGCTTGGCTGGGGCAGAAATACCCTGACCCGAAAACTCAAAGAGCTGGGTTAAAGACTGGCGGGTCATGCCCGGCTTTCCAGTCGCCACTTGGTCTTAGAGGCCATTCTGCAGGCATTGGTGTCATCCCCGCGAAAGCGGGGATCTTGTTGGCGTGTAACCGTTAATAAAGATCCCCGCTTTCGCGGGGATGTCTCGGGTAAGAATGGGGATGACTCGGGGTAAGAGCGGGGATGACCCTGCAGGGTCAACCAGAAATGCATTTCATGTAGGCCTTTTCCAGGGTCGTGCTCTGGTAACGCTGCATGCAGTCAGTCGGTGTACCCTGGTACATCATTTCACCGTCGTGCAGAATACCGAATCGATCACAAAGATCCTCTGCATCGGCGAGTAAATGGGTACTGTATAAAACCGTGCGCCCGGCGGTTTTTTCTTCGCGCATCAATTCCTTGAAATGGTAACGCGCCCGGGGATCCAGCCCGCTCAGGGGTTCGTCGAGAATCAACAAGCGGCGGTTGAGCATGAAACAACTGACCAGCCCCAACTTTTGTACCATACCTTTGGAGTAGCCTCCCACCCTGGAATCGAGCCGTTCGGGAGGAAAATCGAGACGTTCGGCAAGTTCGACATATCTTTCACGGCCCGGTTTCTGATGGTAGATCGCGGCTATAAAATCGAGGTACTGGCGCCCGGTGATATTCTTTCTGACATCGAATTTTTCGGGCAGATAGGCGAGTTGATCGCGACAATGGCGCTCCCGGTTAGCGGCGCCGAAGATCTGGATTTCACCCCCGGGCGCGGGTCGAATCAGGTCGAGAACCAGCTTGATCAGGGTCGACTTGCCGGCCCCGTTGACGCCGGCGATGGCGTAATACTGCTGCTCGGTCAGGTCGAGGTCGAGGGCTTTCAAGACCTCCAGGCCCGCTACCGAGTAGCTGATATTGGATATTCGGAGTACCTGCTGCATAAACGAAAATGGCCCACCAGTTGGCAGGCCATTGTCGCAGATCAAGCTCGTAGTTTACAGGCGGAAGGCCATATCATACCTGTTCGCCTCAACATAGGCAGCGCCATCTGTCAACGCCCCGGCATTCATGCCAAGTCCCGCACCAGCGGCTAAATTTGACTGAATTCGTCCCGTATTGGCAGGACCGTCATCCAGTCGAGTCTCGATAATTCGTGCGATTGCGCCTTCGATGCCGCCGAAAATAATGACATGACCGGCAATACCAATCGCGCCATCCTGAATACCCATTAAACCACCGTAGGCATTGGAAGGCCTGGTAGTATCTACTCCATCTCCACCTGGAATCAATCCTGAAGCTCTTAGATGCCCCCAAAACTTTGATTCTTCAACAGAGGCGGCAATCATCGTGTTAGCAGCATCCGTGGTGTCCCAATCCTGGCCACCACCAATAATCCCATCGCCATCCCCGTCGGCCTCTCCAGCGGCCACTGTAAAACCAGCGCCATTCGGTGCGGCGGTGGTATAGAAATCAAACCTCCCGGTAGCCGCACTGTCATCACCCGGCAATTGCAGGTAGCGGTCCTGGTAAGAAAACATGGCCGCGGCAATACCGGCGTTATCACTCTCCATGCGCTTGAGCTTGGCATTGGTAATCATTTCCTGGCCCTTGAGGACACCGCCGATCAGCAGGCCCACGATAACCAGTACGATTGCGATTTCTACTAACGTGAAACCCTTTTGTTTTGTTAACTGCATGGAATTCTCCAATTGTGATTAGTACCTGGAGAATAAAAGGCACTTAACGTGCCAATATAGATAAAACCCTGTATTCACGCGACATTTTAAAAATTCCTAATTCAATTTATAGCTTTTTGTTGGGAATCCAACAGTTTTTGTTGGAAAAGCGTCAATTTTTCCTCGAGAAAACGCTTCTCGTCCGGGTCGACCACCGCCTGTGACTTTAGCAGGGCCTGGATTATCGCGATGGCCGATTCGAATTCATTCAAATCGGCCAGCAGCAGAAATTGAAAATCCCTTGCCCATTGCGGCATCTGCACGCTGGCGGGTTGACGCGCAATCTTCTCGGCCATTTGCAGCGCAAGTTCCAGGTCATGCAGCTTATGCTTGGCGAGCACGCTGGCCTCCGTGAGGCGACGCCAGTGCAGTTGTGGGTTTTCGTCAAAACGGCGCTCTACAAATGCCAGAATCTGTCGCAGTCGGTCCGGGTCGCCGGTCTGGCTGTAGATTCGCGATGCCAACAGAGCCGAGTATTCGTTATGCGGACTTATCACGGATATCAGCTCAAGCCAGTCGAGCAGTACCTCGTAATCGATCATGTCATAATGGAAATGCCGGCCGGCCTGGTTGTCATGCAACTGCAGCCGAATCGCCAGCAGGTAACCCAGTAATTGCTCGGAACCCATCGCGATACCGCGATAGACTGCTGCACTGAAAGGTTGGTCGAGCGCCTGATAGTTTGCCGCCATTCGCGCACGGCTGAGATGATGATAAAGCAGCTGGCAGCCGAATAAAACCAGGAACCCCAGCAGTAACGGGCGGGGCAACAACAACATGGGGCGTTCGCCGCGCCGCACTAGAGATTGAACTCCTTGCGATAAAAATCAATCAGGCATACCGTCAGCAAGAACAGGGCATAAATGGAAACCGCGCCAAACTGGCTGCCCAGCAGCGCGAGCATATCGTAGCTCGCAAAGAAAACATCATTATCGGCAAAAGCCCTGCTACCGGGTATCACGTAAAGAATTGAACTAAAAAAGAACTCGATTACACGGCTGGTGGCGCTGCTCTCGGAAAGCTTGACCGACTCCGTCAGCATCAGGCTTATCAGGTTCGAAAATTTGGCGAGCAGGTATATTGCGAGCGTAAAAATGACTGCCTGGGGTATTTTTTCAAGACTCAGGATCGCCAGCAATCCAAGTGTTCCAAGCAGGAACAGTTCCAGCCATAATGCCATCGCCCAGTAGAGTCCGACCGCGGTATTGCCGTATAGCGAAATCAGCAGCGCCACCGGCAGGATCAATAACAAACACAGGCAGGCAATCACCAGGGTCTGGGCGGCTATATACTGCCAGCGCGCCAACGGCATCGTCAGCAAACGCTCAAACTGACGCGATTCGTAGTCTTCGGCAACGCTGGTCGCAATCATCAACAAAGCCAGTAACGCCAGACCGTAGCGCAAAAAATCAGCTACGAACGCTGTCTGGATGGCATCTGCATTGATAATTGCGAGCTCGTTGATGAAACTGCCACTGAGCACTGCGCCAAGCACCATAGTCGATACCAGAACGAGCAGGCGTTTGCTTAGAATTCCGAGCATGAGGAAGCGAAACAGTGATATAGTCTGGCTGTGCATTCGGGCGTCGGGCACCTTGATTAGAGTTAATTCGTTACTGCAATTCGGCCAGCAGATCCTGGCCTCAATCCTGCTGCTTTACCATGTGTTGATATGGGTGGTCGACGACCCCCTGTTAAAGTTCGCGCTGACCTTTATATTGTATGGCCTATTCCTGCTCTGGCAACCTCTATGGAGCAAGGAAGTCCGAATTAACAAAACTCCCGTGGGGCTTGTTACCGTCGCATTCGTATTGCTGGCTTACAGCTTTCCCAACGAATCACTGGTTTTCTTTGGCCTGATTCTGTCCGGCCTGATCGGCAGCCGCCTGCTGGGCCAGGCCACATTTCGTTCCTTCGACCTGCTGGCGCTGCTGATACTGACGCTGGAGATGGCCGTCGGGCTAATTCCAACCACCTTTGCGCAGATCGAACTGCCGACCCTGTTCACCGAAATCATGCAAGCCCTGATCCTGGTTCCGGTATTGCTGTTTTACCTCGCACCCAATCCCGACCACCAGAAAGCGAGCCGCAGCCAGGTCGATCTCGTACATGGATTACTCGCAGCCACGTTGGTTGGTGTTGTTTTGCTCGGCGGCATCGTTATCAACCTGCTTTACGGGGTCGATTATATCGACGGTTTGTTACTGACAGTTTTTATCGTCGTGACCCTGACCATGGGCATCAGCTGGTTCTGGAATCCGGGGGTGGGGCATTCCGGCATCGGCGTATTATGGAATCGCTATGCGATGACCATCGGCGGTCCGTTTGAAACCTGGATCAATACTCTAACCACCCTGATCGAAGAACGTTACCTGACCCCCAACGAATTCCTCGAGGCCGCCTGCCAGCAACTGGTCGAGAACGACTGGTTGAATGCAATTCAGTGGGACTTCAAAAATCTGAAAATCGAGGCCGGAGACAAGGTTGGCCCCCGCCTCGACCACCGGCTGGATGAAAAAACAGCGGTGGTGCTATATTTCAGGGCGGACCCGGGCTCAGCGCTCGAGCTGCACACCATTTTGTTGATTCGCATGGCTTACCAGTTTTACCTGGCCAAGCTGAACCAGGAAAAAATGCGTGCGCAGGAGCATTTTGCAACTATCCATCACACCGGCGCCCGACTGACCCACGATATCAAGAATATCCTGCAGTCGATCAAGACCTCGATCGACATTCTCGCTGCGGACGACGAAAACACGCAATCACAGAAACTACTGCAGGCGAACCTAAACCAGATCGGCAGTCGCCTCGAAAGCACCCTCGACAAGCTCAGGGCGCCGAAACTGAACACCCGCGTCAACCTCGTTGACTGCCACCAGTGGATTAAACGTATCGGTAAACTGCACAATGCGAACCAGCGCCTGCTGTTTCATAGCGACATCGAGCACAACATTACACTGCCGGTGGATCTATTCGATAGCGTAGCCGAAAATTTAATCAATAATGCACTGGAGAAACCTGACGTCACACAGATTGATGTGCGCCTGCTGTCGAGTAAGGATATCGTCGTGTTGTCGATTTGCGATAACGGCGCCGAAGTCGAACCGGATATCGAAAACAGCCTGTTCTCCCAGCCGGTATCCTCGGGCAGCGGCATGGGTATTGGGCTTTACCAGTCGGCAATCATGGCGCACGCATTCGGCTATGATCTGGAATTAAGCCAGAACGAACCCGGCCGGGTTTGCTTTAATTTGTTCCAGCAACTGGCAGAATAATTTTCAGTCAGGGTAAGAGTAATAACGGCGTTCAAGTTCTCTGGACCTGCTGTGGAATCCAGCACGAACTCTAATTTTACTCTGACCCCGATATTTTCAATCTACGGCAGCTGCCCTGCCTGAATCATTCTGTTAAACAGGATATTAGGCGAAACCCATTTGACGACGTCGTCGTAGTCATCGGCGAAACCGGTGGTCCGACGCACGAAAGTCGTTTCACCCGCAACCACGTTTTTCAGAAAATATTCATTGCCGCTGGGCCCCAGACCCATTCCCAGGGTGGTATTGGTTAGAGCGCCACCGCGGTTTTCGAGTTCATCATTGACCGGAGCACCCTCATTCCAGTTTTTACCCATCGAGAGCAGCACAAACGGAGCACCGGCATATCGATCGGGTGGGCCCGCCAGGAAATTGCCAAAAACTTCGGCAGCGCCGGTACAGGTATCGTCGATCGTAGTACCATTGTCATCGCAAATCAGGTAACGCCCATCAAGATCGATATAACCATCAGCATCGGTATCCACCAATCCAACATTACGCATCTCACCATTCCAAACAAAATCGGATCTCGCATTTCCATCAAAATCCACATTGGTAACATAATAACGATAGGGATTACCCCAGGGATCGAGCAGCAGGGTATCCCGGTTGAATTTGCCGGTCAGGCCAAGCGTATTCACCGGCACAAAACCGCCGTAATTGTTACAATCAGCGCCACCACCACCGTCTTCATCGCCCCCGAATTCGGGATTGCCGGGCAGGGCAGGCGGCCATTCACCTGGGCAAAACCGATGATGGCCTCGATAACCTGGTCCATTTCCTGATCCACCGCACGGTACTGTTTCAATTCCTGCTGGCGCGGGAACAGCGCCACGGTGTAACCGAGCAGAACACCGACAATCATCAGTGCGATGGCAATTTCTATCAGCGTGAAACCAGCCTGGAGATATCGACTTGTGCGCATAGGCTATCTCATCACCTGGATCACGTCATCTTCGGCTCTGACCGTAAAAACGTCGTCACTATCAGCATTGTCGACGACACCATTAACATCAAAAATATCGACCAGATCGTTAGCAAAGCCATCGGCTGCTTCATCGACAAAGTTATGCTCGGAGGCCAACGCCAAAACTGCAATCTTATCGTCCCTGACACCACCAATGTTGGCGACAGTGATGCAATCAACCGCTGGCGTACAGTTAACGGGGGGGGATATAGTCATCGCGGGGTGCATAAGCGCTCGCATATGCCATCTGCACTGAATCGTGCCAGTCATCCTCTGCCGCCCCCGCCCAGTCGGGCAGTTCGGGATAGTAAACTACACCCAGTTGATAATTGACATTACCCAGTAAAACATCATCGAAAGACGCCAAATAGAAATTGTCATGTTTGAAATCGACACCGATCTGATCGACGAAGGCTTCCGAGTATTCGAAAAGTACCCGGGCGTGCCCGGTTGCTGTCGGGGGCTGGTAAACCGGGTCCAGTCCCGCGCCACCGGTGAGCAGCCGGGTAAACGGCACGCCGTTCACCAGGTTATTGGCATAGGTCACGCGTACCACATTTGTTGCTACCTCGTTGGGAACTATCGTCGAATCAGGAACGCCGGGATTTGCGGCAGCCTGGTTACAATCCTGTTCGGTTCCGGTTACCACCGGCAGGCACTCTTGCCAGCCATCCCCAACCGGTTCTTCGTCCCAGTAATAACGTACGATCGAGGCGCCGTTTACCGTGGGGGTAATAATCAGGTCACCGGCCGCGCTAAATGCAATATTGGCGTTAGCGCTGATAACCCCCGGATCGAAAATTGGTACCGGAAAACCATTGACCGTGAGGGGCCGGACCCCGACCATTTCCAGGTCCGAAACTATGCTCTGGCTAGGCGCCGGGCTCGGCGCAAAATAATTCGCAAATATGGAAGGTACTCGGCCCAGGCGCGTACCCACGTCGCCATCGTAGTCATTGAGCACGGTGACCTGGGTGGCGTAATCATCGAGCCAGGGGTAGGTATCTTCGCCAATATTGTCTCGATAGCGGTTAATTGCCTCCTGGTAGGCCTGCAGGGTTGCTTTTTCCGCAACCTCAACGATCTTCTGCGTCGTGATGACCGCAATCTGGTCATTGACAATTACCGAGGCTTCGGTCAGGTCATCGACCCTGCCGAGGATAAAACCGTTTGCTGTGCCCTGTCCGAACGCGGCATTATCTTCGACACCGACGAGCTGGTCGAGATAATTAACCGGATCGAGAGGGTTGGCAGTGCGATCCTGGGGAACGCCATTGCGCGCGGTTTCAGCGCCAGGCGCAATAATCACCGCGGCAACGCCTTCACCACCCCCCGACGCGTCGTATATGAGGTTACCCACCTGATCGCGCAGGGTAATCGTCCCAAATGCATCACTGTTGATTACATTGCCCCCGGCAACATTGGTGGCGAAATTGCTGGATACCGCGTACCAAAGCCGCTCCCCGTCGGCATCCCGGATATCGTAAAGATTCAGATTTGGCTGGTTCCAGGGCAGGCGCCCCAGTTGTATACAGGTGCCAATAACGGTATTCGGATTGCCATCATCATCGGTATCCGCACAGGGCAATCGTCCCGGGCCACGCTGGTTGGTTACCGGGTAGTTGTAGGCAAATTGAAGCAAGGCTCGCTTGGCTTCTTCAAGCACGCGCTTGTTGTGTAAATATCTCTCATGATCAACCTGTCGCCTGGCGTCCTGGGTAAATCCCGTGGCCACGACCCCGCCTGCGCCGATCAGTAAAAGCAACATCAGTAATAGGGCGTAACCGTTTTGCCTGCGACCGCCAGGTACTCTCATCATCAATTCTCGACAGCTGCCAGGTAGGTAACCTCGAGCACTTCGCCACTGGTCGCATAATACTGCTTGCCATCCGGCGCGGTAATTCTGACCCTGATTTCATCTCCCGTCAGAACCTTTATCCTGCTCTTGTCTTCGAGTTGGTCTCCGTCTTCATAGACAAGCGAATTGATCCACACGGTATGTGGCCCATCGCTGGATATCGTGATCCCGGAAACCCGGTATTGGCGGATCACCTCTTTTCGTATCAATTGTTGAACCGGTTCCGGTGCAGCTTCGATTTCGACAGGCTGCGGGGTTTCGCCAACATTGGTTTTGTAACGATTGGAATTGATAAGCCGTCGTTCCGCCTGGGTTGTGAAAAGCGTGGTTAACTCTGCCGCCGGAACAACCTGGGATACACCTGTCAGCAGTGGCAACAGGAACGGTATTGCTATTAAAGTGATACGATTACTTGGCATTGATCGTCACCCATTTAATCTTGCATACCGTCGCCAGGTTGGCTCGCTTCGTTTCCAGCGACTGGCCGATAGGGGGTAGCCGGTTAATCGAACAACTTTCTACGGTAAACAAATTCCTGATCGACAGGCGCAAACCCTCCAGTAGCGCGAACAAATCTTCTTCGTGTAACAGCCCTATCGACAAATCCATCGGCGAACTCATTACGGACACATCGCGTTTAACCTTCAAGCCTGGTCGTTTGAATTCTTCCTGTGGCAGCAGGTTATAGGTCAGGGTCGGCAAGCGCAGCACATCGTTAGTGGATTCCAGGCTTTCGATCCAGCTCAGGCGGCGCTCTTCGCCGACCAGTCCGGTCGATCTGTAGTCGTTATAAAGCTCGCGATACTTTACCAGCAGATCGATATCATTGACCTTGTCACGATAACGACGGTGCGTGGAAGCCAGTGTTGAAAGCGCCTTTTGATAGTCTGCTTTGTGCGCCCGTTCATACTGGTTACCGGCAACCGCAAGCACCACAGATACAATCAGCATCACAAAGAACAGGATGATTGGCCGCTTCAGATAGAGCCAGTCAACTTTATCCATCTCGGAGCACCTCCCTGACGATACGGATTTCAACTTGAGCCCGTAACTGCCCTGCTTTGCGTCCTGCGCCTACGTCGCCTCTGAGCTGATTTTCCGGTTCGATATCCAGGGGCCGCTTGATAATTTCCACCGAGTAATATTTGCCGGACTCGGACATTGTTTTTTCAAGATCGTCGACCGCGCTCAGCGCATAGCGGAAATTACCGTCAAAATTCAGGAATTCTCCTTCCACGTTGACGATTTCAAAATAACCTTTTTTCGCTTTAGGTGCATTTCGATCCTGGTTTTTAGCTTTTTTGGTGCGGCGTTGTCTAGCTTTTCCCCAGACGACATCTTCAGCTTGCTCCGAATTTGAAACATTGGACACAAACCAGTCCATTTTCTTGACGCGAAGGTTAGGGAAAATACTGATATCGTTACTGACCAACGCCAGCATTTCTTCGGGATCGCGCAAGTACTCACCCTCTATGGTTTCGACGGTTTGCACGATACTTTGCATAGTGGCAGTCGATGTGAGCGAGTCAACTCGAGTTTCACTGAGCTGGTTGAACTTGGACTCGTATTTTTGCCCGATCAGCACGGTTTCATCGATCGTACCCTGGTAGAGCCACCCTTTAACCAGGCCGGTTAAGGCCAGCCCTATGCCGATTGAAATCAGCCCGATGCTCGCCGCGGTTAGCGCGAGCCCCGCACGGTGGTGCTGGAAATACTTTCGTTCTTTCGGTTGGGCGTAGTGATTCAGGGAAAGTTTCTTGCTCGCCAGGTAACAGTAAAGCGCCGAGCTGAAATCCTGCTCATCCGGTACAACAATCTTTTCGCGCACCAGCGACTCATTGATTTCATGAATGGTAAAATCGAAGTAACTCTCTTTTTCACAACGCATCACGAGCTTATCATGATGGCGTTTATTGGTCAGGATATGCACCGCCACAGTTTCCGAGCGCTCGAGAATTCGCTGACTTATCAGGTACCGCTGAGTTGACTCAATATCCCGCAGTACGTCTTCGGCGTAGTCGCCCTGGTAAAAACTGGCAATTGGCACCAGTCGACTGAGCACCAGTTTGCCATTAATAAAAACCGATTGCCGCAGGTTGCTCGGTACCTGCTGGCTGACTAGAATTAGCGCCTTATGTTCCGACTTTAGCTCCTTGACATAGGTCTCCGACAGCAGCGGCAAGCTAATGATTCCTGACAATGGGGTACGCGTGTCCTCGATAATTTTCAGCCAGGGCTCCAGCAGATACTGATTAGTGAGTCCAATGAGTAACAGTTTCTCTTCCTTGCGGTTCTTTTTCTCCACCGATTGAGATATCGCAAACCTGTATGCCGAGGTGCGGAAATACTTGGCATAGTTACGCTTGAGGATTGCACTGCGGTCGGAACCGCGCAATAAAGGAATTGTTATCTGGCGGAATTCTTCTTCGATCAAATCGACTAACAGGCGCACCGGCTCATGGTTAAACGAACGCAGATAGGCGCTGAACAGATCAAGGCCCTGGTCATCGGGCTCGAAATAAACACTGCTTTCAAGCCTGTGACCGGACCATTCCTGTGCGACCATTCTGTAACCGGTAAAATATAAAACTCTTTTCATATCTATGCCGTCAAAAATCGATCGTGGAGATAGTGTCGTAGATCGGACCGAGTACCGAAAGCGCCAGCCACATCACGACGACTCCGATCGATGCCATCAGCGCGGTCTGTAAAACCGGTTCCAGTTTATCGATACTGTCGTTGATATCGCGATCGAAAAAGTAACTGACATTGTTCAGCGATTTATCCATTTGGCCACTGGATTCACCAACGCGCAGCATGCGCACGACCAACGGTGGGAAAATTCCGATGTTCTTGAACGCTTCGCTGATAGAACTGCCTTCTGAAATCTGTTGCCAGGCGCGCTCGATACCATCCTCGAGCACGGCGTTGCTAACCACGGCCTTGCTCAGGTTGATCGCGTCCAGGACCGTTATCCCGGAGGCGAACATCAGCGCAAAGTAACGGGTAAAGCGCGAAACCTTGATCTTTTCATTGACCGGGCCGAGTATCCATATTCTCAACAACAAACCATCCATTTTGAAACGCGCCTTGCTACTACTGTTGTAAAAATATCTGAGGACAAGGAAAATTACGAACGGTGCGCTAATGACGAGGTACCAGAAATCGACCAGGAAATTCGAAGTCGCCATCAGCATTCTCGTCTCGAGGGGAATCTCACCCCCCCAGTCCGACAATCGCATCCATGATATCCGGCACTATAAATATCATCATAAACATGATGACCGACATCACCAGCGTGCCTATAACTGCCGGATAGGTCATGATTTTTTTGGCCTTGGCGAGCAGTTCATCCTGCCATTTTAAGGTTTCGGTAATATATATCAGGACCTCGCTCATCTTTCCGGTGCGCTCACCGACACGGACGAGGCTAACGAATACTTCATCGAATATTTTTGGATAGAGCGCGAGCGCCTGGGAAAACGAATTACCGCCCTCGATGGCTTCGATCAGACCGGTCACTATGTCGCGAAAAGTCGGGTTTTCTTCACCTTCCCGCAGGTCGGCCAAACCCTCCAGAATAGGTACGCCGGCACGGGTTAGCTGCTCCAGGTAAAATGCAAAATTGATTAAGTCCCGGCGCCCGATCTTGTTGCGTCCAAACAGGTCTGCACCGGGGTCCTTTTGCTTAAAGGTAACCAGATCCATCTCCATCTTTTCGAGACGCAACTCAAGGTCATTGCCGTTACCGGCATCCAGGCTTCCGGTGATAAATTTGCCGCTGGCATCGATTGCCTTGTACTGATAGAGCGGCATGCTTAACTCATCCTCTCGGTAAGGTCGGCGACGCGAGCGACCTCTTTTATCGACGTTACGCCCTCAATGATGTTACGTACACCGTCATCGGCGAGGGTGAAAAATCCCTGTTGGTATGCAACCTCCTTGATTTCCTTGGTAGTTGCACCATGTGCCAGTAAATCATCGAGCTCCGAGTTCATTTTGAGAATTTCGAGCAGGGCAACACGCCCCTTGTAACCAGAATTGTCGCAGCTGGTGCAGCCCTTGGCCCGGTAAATCTTTTCCGGCACCAGGCCCAGGTCATTGCTGAGCAGTCGCAAATCACTTTCGCTCGGGGCATAAGCGGTTTTACAGAACTTGCATAGCTTGCGAATCAGGCGCTGGGCGACCACACCGATAATGTTGCCAGCCATGATTTCCGGGATAATACCGATATCGCGCAATCTTGGCAGCGCGCCGATGGCAGAGTTTGTATGCAGTGTCGAGTAAACCTGGTGTCCTGTCATGGCCGCACGAAAAGCCATTTCGGCGGTTTGTTCGTCACGCACCTCACCCACCAGGATGACATCCGGGTCCTGGCGCATCAACGATTTGATGCCGTTGCTGAAATCCATTCCCGCAGCCTCGTTGACCGTAGTCTGACGAATCAACGGGAAAGGGTATTCCACCGGATCTTCCAGCGTCATGATGTTAATCTGCTCGCTACTGATATAGTTCAGCATCGAGTAAAGCGTGGTTGTCTTGCCACTGCCGGTGGGGCCCGTTACGAGGATAATGCCTTCAGGACGCGCCACCATGATCTTTAAAGTGCGCAGTGATTCCGCGGGTAACTCGAGCTTTTCGAGCGGAATAACGCCCTTTTCGCGGTCAAGCACCCTGAGCACGATATTCTCACCATGAATCGTAGGCTGTGAAGCGACACGAAAGTCGATCTGGCGACCAATTATGGTCCGCGATATACGGCCATCCTGGGGCGAGCGGGTTTCGGCGATATTCATGTCGGCCATAACCTTTAGACGCACCGCGATCGCCGGCCAGTATGTCTTATGCAGGCTGCGGATCTGGCGCAACACGCCATCGGTACGGTAGCGGATACGCAGGAAAGCTTCCTCGGGTTCGAAGTGCAGATCCGAAGCGCCACGCTTGACCGCATCGGAAAGCATGATATCAACGAGTCGCACCAGCGGCTGACTGTATTCCTCGATATCACCCTGGTAATTGGTGTAATCGGCTTCACCGGTCTCTATTTCACGCAGTATCCCGTCGATCGATAATTCGTAGCCATAGAACTGGTCGATCGCATTGGAGATTTCAGTTTCACCGGCGAGCACCGGGAGCAATTCAATATGTTGCCCGATCTGGATACGGATCCGATCGAGGGTGAACAGGTTGAATGTATCCGACATCGCAATCGTCAGGGTGCTGCGTACCGGGTCGTAATTCAGCGGGATGATCTTGTGTTTGCGGGCAGTGTCCGAATTGATCATTTTTATCGCATCGGGGTCGGGGACCACGCGCGACAGATCGACGCTGGCCTGTTCCAGGGCCTCACCAAGCGCAGACCGCATGATAGCTTCGGTGGCAAAGCCGAGGTTAACCAAAAGTTTACCCAGCAGTGCATGTGCCTTTTTTTGCTCCGTGAGTGCGATGTTCAGCTGATCTTCTGTGATGACACCTTCATCAATCAGTATCTCGCCCAGGCGCTTGGGTTTATTTTCCGCGTTCATTGATTTGCCAGGGCCTCTATTCGTTGACTCACTACTTCCCTGCTAAAGGTCGCGACACCGTTGTTAATGTTATCCAGGGCTCGCTGATAGTAAGCAATGGCCGCTACAGGTTGTGCAATATGCTCCAGGCTTACCGCCATGTTGTAGGCGTAATTCGGATCTCCCGGATTATTTTCCAGCGCTTTGAAGTAGTATCCCTGTGCTTCCTGCCAACGATTCTGTGCTCCATAGGAGTTAGCCAACGCAAAATTCAAATAGGGGGAGTTGGGCTCGTCGCGAATCATCAATTTTAGCTGTGATTCGGTTTCCAGCGGTGAATAGTTGGCCACTGTTATCAAAGATGTCATCGCCAACGAATCCTTGGGGTTGTGCAATAGCAGAGTCTGGTAATCTTTGATCGCGGCATTTACGTTATTATTCTGTACCTCGATCGCCGCACGTGCCAGCAAGGCATTGCGATTACCGGGGTCAACCTCGAGTACCTGGCTATAACGAGTCATCGCCAGGCTATCATTACCGGATTTATAGGCATCGTAGGCTTCACGTAACCACAGGTCTTTTTGTCTGATCTTGCTACTCGATATAATTTTCAGGGTAGAAGAATTACTTTCAGCCTGTGTAGCGGCCGCCTCTGGCTGGTTGATGCTTGCGACCTGAGTCGTTCGACCGACTCCGTTTGCGCCGCCGCTGCGGAACCGGAAATAGCGGCTGAATTGTCAACTTCGGCTTTGGTTTCGTCGGCCGCGACGTCGTCACCAGTCGCCATAGATGTATCAGTGATAACACCCTCATCCGCGATGACACCCTCATCAGACATGACGCCTTCATCAACTGCCACAATTTTACTGGCATTATCAGCGTTTTCTATTATTTCGATAGTCCGTGCACTCACTCCGGATTCGGCAACTAAACTCGAATCCGGGTCGACTTCCTGCGGCTTGATAATGCCGGGCATTGGATCACGTTTGAGTGGCTGCAAACTGGCATCGATACTATTCGATTCATTCTGGAACTCGAAAGCGCCGTAAATGGCGGTCGACAGCAGAATCACGATCACAATTCCAGTGTAAATCTTGTAGGAGTGCATGCGATTTGCTGACGACTTGCTACGAAATACCTTCTTGGCGTAGTCAGGTGTCATCACGACATCGGGCTCGGATTTCATCCCTGCAAATATTTTCGACGCATCGTCATTCGGGAGTTTCATCAAGGTGCGATCGTAATTGTCCGGCGCATAGGTATGTGTCGAAGTGGCTTCGGTTTGCGTGGTGGCACCCTGGGTTGTCTGCGTTGCAGGCGTGATCCCGGTGGTGGAATCGGCCTGCGTTGCCGCCGCAATCTCGGTTTGATCAGCGGGTATCTGGTGGCGCGTTGTTTCAGCCAGCGAAAGCTCGTCCATACCGCTATCACCGGAACCTGCTATCCGCGCATAATCCGTTACCTGCGGATCGGTCATCGAAGTCTGCTGGGTTAGATTCGTGTCATCGCGCTCCACCAGCAGCAGCGACATGTCTTCATCCGCGTCATGTTGTTTTTCGATAACATCATCAGAGCGCTCCGCATCGCCCGCCTCATGATGAGTCTGGTATTCGGTTTGGTCTACCTCGGTACTATCGCCTGGCCCTTGATGTGCCTGGTATTCGGTTTGGTCTACCTCGGTATTATCGCCGGGTGCCTGATGTACCTGGTACTCGGTTTGATCTACCTCGGTATCATCGCCAGGCGCCTGATGCACCTGGTACTCGGTTTGATCTACCTCGGTATCATCGCCAGGCGCCTGATGCACCTGGTACTCGGTTTGATCTACCTCGGTATCATCGCCAGGCGCCTGATGCACCTGGTATTCGGTTTGATCTACCTCGGTATCATCGCCGGGCGCCTGATGTACCTGGTACTCGGTTTGATCTACCTCGGTATCATCGCCGGGCGCCTGATGCACCTGGTATTCGGTTTGATCTACCTCGGTATCATCGCCAGGCGCCTGATGTACCTGGTACTCGGTTTGATCGAGTTGCGTATCATCGGCCAAGCTTTGCTGGTCACGGCGGACCAACTCCGGTTCACCCAGAAAATCTGAAACATCCTCCTCATCAAGGACGATAGTTTCGTCTTCCCGGGTTTGCATCTGCTCGCTTAAGGAGGGCGCATGGGTTTGGGTTTGGGTTGGATCGGGATTCTCAAACTCGGAGACATTTTCAACCGCGGCAGTAATCTCCGTCTGTTCGGGCGAACTGGTTTCGGCAGCCTCTTCTTGCTTGCCTTTTGCCGCCTTTTTTTCAGCGGCTTTCTTGAGCGCGTCTAGCAGTAAACTCATGCGTCGTCTCTATTGCTCGCCGAAGGCCTCAGGTTTCAGGAATCTCTTGAAATCCTGCAAACTGGATTCGATGTTGGCATCCTCGATAATGCGCGGCCGCAGGAAAATCACCAGCTCGCTTTTAACATATTCACGGGTCGTGGTACCAAACATTGTGCCAATATTTTCGACGTCGTGCAGCCCGGGTAATCCCGCATTATTTTCCCTCGAAGAATCCGACATCAGACCACCTATAACAGCCGTACTACCGCTGCTGACCCTGAGCACCGACTCCATTTCGCGAACCTGGATTTCCGGAATCTGGGAGACAACATCCGCTGCCGCCAGAGCAGGATTAGGATCATTCACAAATTGCAATATGCGGGTAATGGTAGGACGTATATTCAGCAGGACCTCTTTATCTTTGGTAATAAAAGGTGTCACATTCATGACAAATCCAACCGGCACCGTTTTCGCGGTAGTATTGAAGACATTGGTTACTACGCCTGAATCTCCGGCGACATTACTGGTGGCATCTATTTCAAAATAAACCACGTTATCGGCGACCTTGAGTATCGAGGTCTGGTTGTTCAACGCCATGATTTTCGGGCTCGACATTACGGAGACATCGCCGAACTCATCAAGTGCCCTGATTGCAGCGCCAATATCTCGGCTCGCATTTGAATCGGTAAAGGAAAGTTCCGTAACCGGCCCTACGCCGAGCCCTGGCAGGGAGGTAGTCGTACTCAGCAGGTTTTGCCCTATGTTCCAGCCGTCAGCTTTGTTGGAAAGGTACGCCCAGTCGACCCCGGCCTGGAATTCGTCGTTCAGTTTCACCTCGACCACGGTGGCCTCGATCAGCACCTGACGGCGAGCGCTGCCGACTACCGTATCAATGAAGCGTTGAATACTTTCGTGCCCCGCCGAACTGGTAAAGACCGAAATTGTTCCCGATTCACGATTGGAAATAACCTGGCCGTCCACCCCGTTGATCTTGGACAAGGCTTCGACATTGGTTTCCAGCGACTGCCAGAAATCATTACTTGACGAGTTAGTGACAGTAGTCTCTGAACCGCCACTGGAGCCCCCTCGTCCCCTGCTTCACTCAGCGCCGTCTCGAGACCCACGGTGGAGTCGGTGTCTATTGTCATGTTGAGATAATCGACCCGGTAGGTACGCATAAAGGGATTGTCTCTGGCAATAACCAGGTTGGGACCATCGACGTAATAGCGCAACGCAACCTGGCGCGAGACTCGTTTTAGAATTTGTGGCAATGTCTGATCGATCGCGTTGATGCTGACGCGCCCATCGATAGACGGATCTATATCAAGATTCATGCGGGCATCTCGGGCCAGCGCGAAGAGCAATTCGCTAGCAGGTAAATCGGTGGCGACCACGGTGAAAGTCTGCATTGGTTCCACCGGCTCGGGAGCGGCAATAATCGGCACCTGCAAGACAACCGGGGGTATATCGACTGCCGCTGTTTCTTCGACCGCTGGAGCCTTCCCATCGAGATGATTACCTTCCTTGACGACCATGCGTTCATCTTTTTCCATCAGGCTAGCACAGGCTGACAAGTTGATCAGTTGATCAGTTGATCAGTGCGAGTAACAATACAATTTTTTTCATTGTGTTATTCCAGTTTAAATCCAGACTGCTAAAGCAATGCTTTCTGCATGCGGTAAACCGAATGCAGGTATGGAGAATTTCTCTTTACCGACTCGGGTAACCGTTCAAGCTGGCTCCTGCCACGAGACAATGAATCGAATTCGCTATAGAAAACCCGATAAATACCTCGACCCTCGGTATTTACTTCATACGAATACGTTTCCGACAAATCCAGCGGCCATTCATTACGTAAGTAATAGACTAGCTCACGTACCGCAGATTTGCTGCGCACAAATACCTGAATCGAAACACTATTCCGGTTAGCCTGGATAAGCCAGTCACGACTTTGTTGCAGTTTCGCATTTAGCCACCGATCGTAATCAGTGGTCAAGTTAAGGTCGCTGCTGGTTTCAGTCGCCAGCGCCACACTTGAGGCGGCCTGATCAAGCGCATTTTGCAGGATGCGATCTTCGCCCACCGGCTTATTTACTGCTTCAGCCTGCGCTACTACTTCGACTTCTTCCTGTGCTACTACTTCGGCTTTTTCCTGCGCTACTACTTCGACTTTTTCCTGCGCTACTACTTCGACTTTTTCCGGCGCTACTACTTCGGCTTCTTCCTGCGCTACTACTTCGGCTTCTTCCTGCACCGTAACTTTAACCGGTTGCACCCCCACTTCATTCGATTGTACTACTGCGTCGTCTTGCTGCATAAGGGTTTCGTTTTCCTGCTGCGTCGCGACCTCGACCTGAATCACTTCTGCTGCGGCTGCGGGCCGCTCTAAAGTCGGCTCCAGGCCAGAATCCGTGGCGGTATCACCCTGAGCCTTATCCGGACCAGTCTCTATCGCCTGAGGCGCAATATCTGTGACCGGATTGTCATTTTTTACAGCATTTTCCTGTTTTGGCATCAAATCGACGGCCAGGGTTGCCATCCAGTGCGAGCGGGACTGGTACAACGCAAATAGCAACGCGATCACGGCGAGCAGACCGAGCCACCAGAAAATCCGTGATTTGCTGCGCGGCACCACCTGGCTAAAAGCGCTATCGTTCACGGCTGCGGTAACATGCTTCGAGGTTAGATTGTGGGTACCCTCGGCAAACGCCGATAACAGGATCTTGTCGGCAATTATGTTAATCCTGCGCAACAAACCCTCGGAATGATGTTCAATTTTCCTGGCTACCGCGCTATTGATTAACTCTGGCCCGGTGTGACCGACTTCGCGCATACGAAAGTTCAGATAGTTATGAATTTCATCCTGAGTTAGCGCTGCGAGTTCAAAATTGTGGGTGATTCGTTCGCGTAGTTGACGGATCGACTGCTCGGACAAATTTCGATCGAGTTCGGGCTGACCAAACAGAATAATCTGCAGCAGTTTGTTATCATCGGTTTCAAGATTCGATAACAGGCGGACTTCCTCGAGTGTATTCAGCGGCATTCCCTGCGCTTCCTCGATGAACAGCACCACCTGCTTATTTTCCATATGTCGTTGCAGCAGGTAATCCTGCAGCATATGCATGACTTCATGCTTGGAGGCCTGTTTGGTTACCTGCAGCGACAACTCATGCGCAATGACGAACAGTATATCTTCCGCTGATACGCTCGGATTGGCGATATAGACGATTTCTACCGTGTCGGGCAACCTGAGCTGCAGCATGCGGCATAACATGGTTTTACCGCTGCCCACTTCACCAACGACCTTGATGATGCCTTCGCCACGGTGGATCGCATAAACCAGCGCCGCGAGGATATCGCCGCGTTTACCGCCATCGTAAAACAGGCTGGTGTCGGGGGTAATTTTGAATGGCGGTCGCTCGAGGCCGAAATAATCTTCGTACATGACTTAATCCCTGTCTTCCAGCCGATCCATGCGGCCATACAAAGTCGTACGGTTAATACCCAGCATTTCGGCCGCTTTACTGACATTGCCCGCGTACTCGCGCATCGCCAGATCGATGGCCTTTTTCTCCACCAGCTTGAGCAGTTGATCAAGTTGGAAATCAGCTTGATGCAGTGCTTCGCTAAGCCATTCTTCGCTAGCCGGCGTACCGTTGTGTCGTTGTAGTCCTGACATTTCCCTCTTCAGCACCTCCGCTTTAATCGTCTGACCCGGATACTTCGCTGAGAGCCTAATTATTATATTGCGTAATTCTCGCACATTTCCCGGAAAAGTATAATCATTCCAGAGCTTTATCGCTTCCGCATCGAGCTGGAAGGTAGCCACTTCCGCGGCCACCTGCTGCATGAAATAGAGCAATAACTCATGTTTATCCTCATTGCGTTCATGCAGCGAGGGCACACGCACAGTCAGCACACTGAGTCTATGGTAAAGGTCTTCGCGGAAAAGCCCGTTTTTGATCGCGTCGAATATATCCTTGTTAGTGGCGGCCAGGACGCGCGCCGACGAGTGTCGTGGCCTGGTTTCGCCAAGCCGGTAATACTCACCATTCTCAAGTACGCGCAGCAGTTTGGCCTGCAAATCCAGTGGCAGGTCGGCAACTTCATCGAGCAACAGCGTGCCGAAACCCACCTCTTCGAAAAAACCTTTCTTGGTATCGGTGGCACCGGTAAACGCTCCCTTGAGGTGGCCAAACAATTGCGACTCGAGTAGTTCGCCATTGAAAGCCGCGCAGTTCAAAGTCAGAAAGGGTTCCTGCTTGCGTGAACTGCATCGGTGCAGGTTACGCGCAGTCACTTCCTTGCCGCTACCCGACTCGCCTTCGATTAATACAGGGTAGGGGGAATCTGCTATCTGGCGGATCTGCATGCGTAATAATTCAATTTCCTCGCTGGAACCGATAATACCCTCGATATCGTCGTGTCGGTTGTCGTCACCACCGCCGGCTATAATCTGCTTCTTGAGGCGCACCTTGATTTCGGCGATATCGCAGGGTTTGGAAATAAAATCGACGGCACCATCTTCCTTGGCTTGAAACACATGCCGCCTGGTGTCCTGCCCGGATAAAACCAACACCCGGGTGGTTGGATGCATTTGCGATATTTTGCGAATCACCGCGAGTCCCTCTTCGGGACGATGCGTGTTCGGCGGCAAACCCAGATCAACCAGCGCCACAGCCGGCGAATCCGACATACTGTCAATCAGCGCAAAGCTCGAAGTACGATCCGAAGCGCGCTCGATCAGGTATTCCTCACCCAGTACATACTCGAGGCTGTCGGCGATAATTGCATCATCGTCAACTAACAACAGTGTCGGTTTTTTTTCACTGTTTAATGGCATTCAAAGCTTACCCGGCGTCTAGTTAATCAAGTATAGTGTCTAAATCTCAACAACTCAAATCATACTTTAAATTTGATTAGAAAGTGATTGAAATATATAGAGAAAATGAAAATCATCGAATAATGGCGAGGGAGTTTATCGATAAAACAGGGGGATCACTGTTAAACACTTCAAGCTTTTATCAATTCGGTTAGCAGCCTGAATTTGTCACCTTGAGTTGAAATTCCCGACCAGCGCCGTTGCTACAGCCAGAGACCGCAGCTATCAGGGTGGATCGAGAGAAACCGTGGCCTGGATCCGGCGCTGCACGTAATCGAGTGATCCAAATACGCCGCTACTGGCTATCGCGGTAAGTTGATAAGTCGTCAGCGTCGTCACTCCCTCGGTGTGGGTGGTTGCACCGCATTGCACCTCGACACTGAAATTATCCAGGGCCGGGCGCGCGATGGTGAAAGTGGTGGAGCCAGCACAATTGCTATTGACGATCGATTCGTGAATACCCCACTCAAGGCCGCTGCGCGCCGCCTGCATCGCGCGCGCACCCTGGACCCCGTAGAGCTGCGTGGTTTGTTGCACGACGCGGATATTGGTAATGAAAACCACCAGCGCCGCCACCACGACCAGCAGAAAGATCGCTGCGATCAGGGTGAATCCACGCTGGTGCGGAATTCTTCTCACGGCACATTCACCACGTGTACCTGGTGTAGCAGGCTAATATTTTCGCCACTGTCCCCGAGGGTGATGTCGAGGGTTATAATGCCACCGCGTTGCGCCGTGCCCGGGGTGTAGTTTGCATTGCAGCCGATCACCTGTGACACCAGGGTATCGCTGACAGCGCCCCCGGGAGGAATCTGTTGCGGGCTATCAAACCCGTAGCCGCTGTAGCGCAGAATCGTGCTGGTTGCGGGGTTGCAGATGTAACTGACAGAACCATCGACCAGAAACGCGCGCTGACCGGGAGATTGCTGGGTGAATTCAAATGGTGTTGAAAGACTTATCTGGTCTTCCTGGTTCGGCCCCGGGTTCAGCGTTGCAAAAGCCAGCGTGGTGCCTGCATCTGTGATTATGCCGCGCTTGTCAACATCGACGGCTTCGGCGTAGATATTGGCCGAGGTGTTATAAATGACGAGTCGGTTGTTAGGGTTAAAAACTGCCGGATTATTAAGCCCGCCAAGCAGATTGAAGACCGCATCGGGAGCGGTGAAATCGAGCACAAAGTCAGGGTCGGCCAGGTAAATACCGCCGTATTCATCACGATAGCGGGCACCATCTACAATGTTGACCATTTCCAGGGCAAAGCCGGCCCCGGCAGGCGCTATACGGACGCTGTTAGGTAAGGCCTGCTGCAGATCTCGTGCGATCTGGCGTAACGCCATTTCACCCTGGTCGACCAGCTGCTGGCGGCGAACCTGCGCTTCATAGGCTTCGATCGGATTCAGGATCAACAGTCCTGCGCCGGCCCCAAGCAAACCGAGCAGCACGATGACGACGATCAACTCGATCAGCGAAAATCCGGCATGAAGTCGCGATGATTTCATGGATACCGGGTGCGGTAGCCGCTCAGCAGGATATCGGCAATTGCCGGATGCGTTACGGTAACATCGATCCGCATCGCCGCACCCGCGGGCACCGTATTCAGGGCATCAGCCGTGACCACAACCGTGACCCCGTAGGCGCTTAGAGCGGCAACCGGGTTATTGTTCTGATCGCGCACCTGGGTAGTGCCGAGACTGTTATAATCCTGCACATCGTCAAAGTTGGGGCGTGCCTCACCCGCTTCGGCAGCGCCTGATTCGGCGACCTGGGGATCCTCGAAGGCGCGCAGCATTATCTCTTCCATGTAGGCTTCCGCGATGGTAGTTGCCTGCTGCTGGATCACCGGATCCGCGCTACCGCGAATCATGTTACTGAACACGCTCAACAGGGCGGTAGCGGAAACACCTATGACGATGATGGTAACGATAATTTCGATCAACGTGAATGCGGACTGTCGGCGCAACGCCGCTTTCTGCCCCGGCAAGACAGCAGTTACTCCGCAGCTGACGTTATTAGTCGGCAAGCCCACGAATTAAAGTACCTCCACCAGGCCGGTGCTGGCATGTACCCGGAAACTGTATGTAGTCGAGCCGTCGCTGAGGCTGAAATCCGACGTCGCACCCTCGCGCCGGCCGCGCGCATCGAAGGTGATACTGCCGGCGGTCAGAGTATATCCGGGCGGAATAGCCACGCTCTGATAACTGTTGCTGCGATTGGCCGGATTGACCACCGGGTTGCCGAAATCATCGGCCGTGCAGGTCGTCGATTGACGCAGCTGATAACTGTTCGCGGTGGTGATCACGCGTACATCGCAACCGCTCACGATAGCCAGTTTTTGCGCGAATCGCACCGCGGTCACGGTATCGTCGAAAAATCCGCGCGCGACGAACTGATTCTGATCGGTGAAACGCCCGAGCGCGACAATGCCCAGAATCCCGAGCAGCACGATGACGCTGATCAGTTCGATCAGAGAAAACCCTGAATTGTGATAATTCTTTACTACAATCATGTGATTCTGATCATGTTTTTCACTTGCAACCAGTACAAACCACTACTATAAATACATTTATGAATCATTTAGTTATAGAACAATTTGGGCAGTTTACTTTAATCCCATCTATTATCAGAAAATCATCCGAAATTATTGCTCTACTGTAGGAGTTTAAAACATGTACAAGTCACAACAAGGTTTCACGCTGGTAGAACTGGTCGTCGTCATCGTTCTGCTGGGCATTCTAGGGGTTACGGCCCTCGGCAAGTTCGAAGATCTGTCTGGCGATGCGGCAACGGCTGCCAATAGTGGTGTCGCTGCGGAAATTTCCTCCGCTGCGGCGATCAACTACGCAGCCAATATCGTCAACGGCGGTGGTGTCGTTATGGATAACACCAATGACTCCTGTACAACCGCCAATCTTGCCCCACTATTTCAATCTGGTACATTTCCAGCGGGCTATGCGGCCGCTAATCCGTCGACAGACTGCCCAACTGTGGGTGCAGGAGGTACCTACAACTGCGATATCTCCGATACCGCGGGTCTTGGTCTCGTAGCAACCGCAACTGTCATATGCACCGCGCCATAAGTAGAAATCACCTGTGTAAAACCCGCGCTAGTCGCGGGTTTTTTTTCGCCTGCCGTTTAGTAAGTCTAATCCAGCTTGTCAATATTGACGAATTGCAAGCTCTGGAACTTATCGCTTGCAGCTTCGAATGATCCGGACTGGTTGGTATCCTGATAATTCAGCACGGTCGAAAAATAACTGTCGGCATCGGTGAAGTAGGATTTATAGACGATCATTCTGCGATGCTTCAGGTAATACCAGCCGGGCTCCTGTTCGGTACTCAAATCGGTATCGATTTCACCGACGTAGGCAGGTGGCAGCATTTGATATTCCTCGAGAAAAACGAACGGATTACCGCCATCCAGATCGTTCAGCTCGTTTAATCGATTGTTTACCGCATAGGTTGCAAATACGACCGCGAGCGAACTGTCGATAATTTCTTTGGTTTGCAGGATCGAGGTACGCTCGAGCTCTCTTTCAGTATCTTCAAGATAAGAAAAGAATACAGAAATCAGCATGACGATCAGGATGATCATGATACCGAGACGGAATACAATTGCTCCCGGGTGGGAACCGAGCGTGTTCATCGACCCGCGAGTTGCGCCACATCCCACATCGGTACGAAGATACCCAGCGCGAGTACCAGCACCATCGCACCAACCATAACGTAGATCAGCGGCTCGATCTTGTCTGACAGGGTCTTGACGTCGTAGTCGACTTCTTCTTCGTAAAAATCGGCTATGAAAGACATCATTTCGTCGAGGTTACCCGCTTCTTCGCCGACCGCGAACATCTGCATCACCACCGGAGTGAACATCCGCGTCTGGTTCGCGGTGCGGGACAATGCCTCGCCGCGCTCGATACCTTCGCGCATGCCATCGACATGCCCGGAAATATAGTCGTTACCGATCGAGCGCGAAATCACCCCCATCGCCTGCACGATCGGCACTCCAGCACCATAGGCCATGGCGAAGGAGCGCGCGAAGCGCGCCATGTACGAACGATGCAGAATTTCACCGATCATCGGTGCCTTGACGATAAAACGGTGCCATCGGTAACGCCCGTCGGGGGTGTTTATATAGTGTTTGAAGCCGAACACGGCAGCAATCAGGGCAAGACCGATATACATCCAGTAGTCGACAAAAAAATTGGAGGTGTTGAGTAACAGCAGGGTTTGCCAGGGCAGCTCCAGCTTGTTGGTTTCGAAAAAACTGGCGAATTTCGGGATCACGAACAGGTTGACGATAACCATGGCGATACCGATCGCAATGATAACCGTGGTCGGGTAGCGTAAAGCGGTCTTGATGTTCTGCGTAATACGTCGATTGCGGTCGATGTAATCGGCCATCAGCGCAAACGATTCTTCCAGGCGGCCGGTGTTTTCACCGACCTGGAGCATGCTTATATACAAATTGGTGAAAACCCGCGGATGGCGTGCGCAGGCTACCGACAGACTTCGCCCCGATTCGAGTTGATCGAGAATGTCACGCAGGGATTTTACCAACAGCGGATTCTCCATCGATTCGAGAATACCGCTGATGGCCCGTGTAATCGGGATACCGGCCTTGATCAGGGCACCCATCTGTCGCGTGAACATCAGCATTTCCTCGATGCTGACCTTGTGCAGATCGAAGCGATCCTTGATTACCTCGATAACGTCGACCTGGGTTTTCTTTTCGACGATGGATATCGGAATCACGCCGCGATCCATCAACAATCCCGCAACCGCGTTGCTGCTGGCGCCCTCGATTTCACCATCGACCGGCTGCCCGTTGCCACTTCTGCCCTTGAATGCATAGTTCGGCATCAGTCGTCAATCTCCAGTACCGGTGGATGATCGAGCACATCGTCGGGCACTTCCCCGGCGAGACGCAGCATTTCCTCGACGGTGGTCAAACCATTGCCCGCATGCACGTGCGCGACCATGACCAACGGCTGGTAGCCGGGCGCGCGCGCTGATGCTTCGACAAATCCCTGCGAATCATCGTGTCGCAGCTTCTCCGCCAGCTCGGCGTTCATATCGAGCAATTCGTAAACACCCATGCGGCCCTGGTAACCACTGCCGCCGCACTGTTTACAGCCACGACCATGCTGGTACCGGTATTGACTGATATCGATACCCAGATCCTCGCGCAACCATCCAGCCTCGAACTCGGTCAGGGCATAGTCTTCACGGCAACTCTCGCAAATCTTACGCACCAGTCGCTGTGCGATGATGGTGCGCAGCGTGGTCGCCAGCATGTAACCCTGTACTCCCATCTCCATCAGCCGGGTCGCAGTCGAAATAGTGTCATTGGTATGCAGTGTCGACAGCACCAGGTGACCCGTCATCGCCGCGCTGACGCCGATTTCGACCGTTTCGGCATCACGCATCTCACCCACCATGATGATATCGGGGTCCTGGCGTAATGCCGCACGCAAGACGCTGGCAAAGCTTAGTCCGATGCGCTGATTGACCTGCACCTGGCTGATCCGGTCGAGGCGATATTCCACCGGGTCTTCAACCGTGATGATCTTGGCCTCCCTGACATTCAGTTCGGATAAAGCGGCGTAAAGCGTAGTGGTCTTACCGCTACCGGTGGGACCGGTCACCAGGATCATGCCGTTGGGTAGGTGAAAGTTCTTGCGGAAGCGATGCAACAGGTCCTCCGGCAGCCCGAGGTGTTCGAGATCAAGCGCACCGCGGGTCTGATCCAGCAAACGCATGACCACCGATTCGCCGTACTGCACCGGCATAGTCGATAGACGTACGTCGATATCGCGCTGATTTACCATGACATGAAAACGGCCATCCTGCGGCAGCCGCTTCTCGGAAATATTCAACCCGCACATCAGTTTCAAACGCACTACCACCGCCGGCGCAATCTGGGTTTCCTGCATGACCTGCTCGTGCAGCACACCATCGACCCGCTGGCGTATGCGGATCACGTGTTGATCAGGTTCGATATGGATATCGGAAGCACCGACCTGAACCGAATCCTCGAAAATTGACGGTAGCAATTTTGCCACCGGTGCCTCGGTCATATCCGATTGCAGCAGGTCGTTCAGATCGGCTGCGGTATCGTTCAGGTCCTGGCCGAGTTCCATCGCCAGCGCGCTGATTTCTTCGGTACGCCGGTAGACCAGGTCGAAATTTTCCAGCAGCGCAGACTCGCGCACGATTGCCTGGCTGACCGGCTTGTTCAACTTGGACTGGATTTCATCGAGGGCGTAAATGTCCGTGGGATCCGCCATCGCTACGAGGTAATCCCGGTCGCGATCTTCGAGCACCAATGCGCGATAGCGGCGCGCGACTGTTTCCGGCAACAACTTGGCAACTTCGTTACTGTAGTTGTAGTTATTGATATCAATCAACGGGATGTTCAGCTGGCTGGCGAGCAGGTCAAGCAGGCTGGCCTCGTCTATCATGCCGAGCTCAATCAGGGTTCCGCCAAGCTTTCGTCCCAGTTTCTTCTGCTCGCCGAGCGCTTGCTGCAACTGATCTTCGGTGATCAGTCCTTTCTCGACGAGCAAATCTCCGAGCCTTATTTTCTTGGTAAACGCCATCAGTTCAATACCTGTTCGAGCGTACTGCTTCTGCTGGCAACAAATGCTTGCAGACGACCATTCAAACCGCCCAGCCTGGCGGCCCGCCGGTAGGAATTCAGCGCTTCCTCAAGTGCCGTGGTGTTTTCCTGCGATATCGCAAGTCCAATCCAGTTCCTGGCATTGTTCGCATCCTGCGCCAATGCCATCCGGTAATATTTGATCGCATCCTGGTGTTCATCGAGGCGCTGATAACTGGCAGCGACAAGGGCCTGTTGCGTCACATCGATGGTGGCTTCCTTCGCGAAAAACTCGATGACTGCGCGATAGGCGGCGCTGTGAAACAGTGAACGTGCATACTCGGTTTTAAATAGCGCAGCGTCCGGGTACTGCGCCATCGACCCGCGCAGCAGTCGCTGCTTGCGTCCGATTTGCCGTTGACGACCGTATAGCGCGAGTAAATCCTCGCGCGCAGTGTAATCTTGCGCGCCGCCGAGCAATCCCTGCAGCAACGCCTCGGCTTTAGCTGTTCGTCCCGAGTTGATCAACTGGACGGCGTACTCGAGCTGATTGATCGATGCGGTGTTCGGGTTAGTCGATTTGATATCGATTTCGACCGGGGCTGCGGCTGCCTCCGCTGGGTGCTGTACTTCGGCAGTTGCCGGAGCGGGTTGAGATACGCTAACAGCAGGCTCATCGCCACGCGTAACTGCGGCCCCTGCCTCGGATTCAGGTTCGGGTTCGCTTTCAGTCAAAGCGGCTGACTTACGTAGATTGATCGACCAGATCGGTTCGCCATCGCGCAGATCCTGCCGGGTTTCCACCAGGATATCGGCAGCCGTCAGGAAATTGATATCCACCCCCGTTTGCGAAGCTACGATTTCAAGTTCCTGGAGCCAACGGTTATCGCTTATCAACGGCGCCACGATCTGGCTCTCGACATCGCGTAAATGATAGCCAAAACTGTTTTCCCCACGTTCTTTCAGGTAGGCAACCACCCTGTCGCGCAATGCAAATTCCATGCTCATGTCCTGTTCCGACTCACGAATCTGCAGCCCGATAATCTGGTTGCCGGTCATCTCATCGGCAACGACGGCAGCGCTCTCTGATTCGGGTTCGACGGCGCCCTGCATAGCCGGCGAGGGCACCTCCGGCGCCAGGCTCACCACCACGGGTAAAGACGTGGAGGCAGGTTGGAAAAGTCGATCCTGCAGGTAATACCAGGCTGCCGCGGCCAGGGCAGTTAACAGCACAGCGATGAGCAACAGGGGTTTTAAATCACGCGCCGGGGCAGGACTGGAAGCGATCGAGTCTATTTCGATCGGCGTGAAATTGCTCTCCCGGGATTCGAGATTCTTTAGTACGTTGTTGATTACGCTCATCGTACCTGGCTATCAGCCGCAGCGGCTTCAACATGTTTGCTGTTCACATAGAACTCGCCACTGGCATAGGAAAGCATCAGCGCCTTGTTGCTGAGCACATTGATAAGCCGCGGGATGCCATGGCTGAATTTATACAGACGGCGTTGCGCGCCCTGATCAAACAGTTCAGGTCCCCGATAACCTGCCAACTTGATGCGGTGCTGCAGGTAAGGCCGAATAGATGCATGGTCAAGCGGCTGCAATTTATAAGCGTGCATAATTCGTTGCTGCAACTGCCTGATACTGCTCTGCGCCAGGCGCTTATCCAGTTCGGGTTGACCGAACAGCACGATCTGCACCAGTTTCTGTTTTCCGGTCTCGAGATTACTGAGCAGCCGGATCGCTTCCATACTTTCCTCGGGCATCGACTGGGTTTCATCGAGGAGGATCAAGGTGCCGCGTTGATTATGAGCGTTAGCGATTAAATGCGCATTGATACAGGCCAGGTAGTTTTCATTATCCAGCCTGTCGGCAATGCCCATTTCAACCAGCACGGCTTCGAGCAGGGCATTACAGCTCATGTACGGATTCGGAATATAGACGGTGTCAAACTCGCCTTCCAGCGCGTCAAGCAGCTTACGACACAACAGGGTCTTGCCGGTGCCAACCTCTCCCGTAACCTTGAGGAAACCGTCACCAGCCCTGATTGCAACCAGCAATACGTTGAGCGCCTCCTGGTGGGTGACCGAGCGGTAAAAAAACTCGGTATCTGGGGTCAGGCTGAAGGGCTTTTCAGAAAGCCCATAGTATTGCTCATACATCACTCACCTTCCACCGGTGCCGCTTGCAGATCCTGAATACGCTGGGCGCTATTCTGGATATATTCGGCCCATGTCCTGTTCTTATCGACAACGATTGGACGCAGCAGGATAACCAGTTCACTGCGTCGATTGATCTTCCTTTTCTGCTTGAAAAGTTCACCAACCAGCGGCACTTCGTCAACTCCCGGGACACCGCCATTGTCGTCAGTCGAAACATTCTTCATCAACCCGCCGATCACCACCACCTGGCCGGTCAGGGCCCTGACGATGGAATACGATTCGCGAACGGTGCTGAAAGCCAATGGCAGCTGAAGCTCATCGTCACCCAGGGTTATGGTTTTGGTCTGGTCGGTGACTTCGCTGATACTCGGATGAATATGCAGAATGACCTCACCCTCGCTGCTAATCTGTGGCGTTACGTCAAGCGCAATTCCGGAGAAAAACGGGGTCAATGTCAAATCCGGACTGGTAGTGGTGCCGGCGACAGTTACATTATTGTCGGAGGAAATGTCCGTAACGAAAAATTCGTCAGATCCTACCTTGATCACCGCCTTTTGATTATTCACGGTAGATACGCGAAGGCTGGACAGCACATTCACGCTGCCCTGCGTACTCAACAGGGTAATTAGCGCCGCAAAATTACTTGTCGAGGCGCCCATCGCAAACACGTTACCGAAAGGTATATCAGCCACATCCAGCGCCGAGTTGAGCACTACGTCGCCGGCTGGATTTATCACTCCGGCAGCCCTGCCATCGACGGCAAGGCTGGCGGCACCACGCGTAATGCTGGTGTTGCCGATAGCGTAGTCGCGACTCGACGTAATCGCGGCCCAGTCGATGCCCGATTTGAAGCTGTCATTCAACTCGACTTCGATAACCTTGGCCTCGAGAATCACCTGGCGTTGCAGGCTGTCCTGCGCGTCAGTCAGATAGGCTTCGACATCGCGTAACTCGCCCGGCATGGCACGCACAACGACCAGCCCCGCATGCCGGTCTACCACAATCGAGCGGCCTTCGCCGCCACCAACTATCGATGTCAGTGTGGCCTGCAACTGGCTCCAGAAGTCAGCCTCGCTCAGGGTGTTGACGCTGCTGGATTTAAGCGCGTTCGGATCCAGTTCGGAACTCGAATTCCCGCCATCGTTATTATCGTCATCAGAATCCCTGACCTGCCCGGAACTTACCGTCATTAACGACTCGCCCTTGCGACTGACATTGAGATAGTTGACGGGAAAAACACGTGACTGGATACGTGCCGGCAACACAATATAGCCGGTTCCGCTTTGCTTGTACTCGTAGCCGTAGACCTCGCGCGCGAGTTGCATGATCTCGGAAACGATGACATTTTTCAGATCTAGTGAAATCTCGCCGCTGACGCTTGGGTGCACCACCATGTTTATATTGGTGTCCCGCACCAGACTCATAAAAAACAGTCGCGCTGGCGCATTGGAGACCGAAATATCAAAAGCAGCCTCCTGACTGATATTCGCTTGCAATCCGGGCACGGAAATATCACTTCCTGGCAGTAGATCGTCGAGTACTTCTGTCGAGGGCGCCTCGACTTCCGGAATGGTCACTGCTGCCGCTTCAGCCATGGCATCATCGATGCTTTGCCGGTTCTGTTGCTCCATCTCCCTGGTATGCTTTGCTGCGCAGGCGCTTAGCACAAGGGCCAGCAAGATGATGATTGGGTGTCTTTTATTCATAGGTCACTCTCGACAGCTTTTTTCCTGATAGCTGCTAAATCATTATCCAGGCTCAGGTTGATAACCTTGCCCTTGCGCACCAGTCGCGCGTTTACGCGCGTAAGCTTGACCAGCCTGGCGCCCCTGATACGGTCGCCAATCGCAAGCATCTGGTCATCGATGATCGCGATTTTCCGGTTTTGGGAAAATAAAATAGAGGTCAGCTGCAGGGGTTTCGTTTCCGGTTTGGATGCACTGACTGGAGAAGGCGCAGGTTGACCGCCCAACTTCGCCTGACGAAGCTTTTGCAACGCAAAAGCCGGGGGTTGCATCGGATCACGCAGTTCCGCGGCTTTCGCCAGGGCGCCGACACCAAAAAAACCCAGCGCCAGTAACACGACCACGATGAAATAAGTTGTGATGACTTGCCGCATTCAGATTCCCACCCATTCCTTGCGCGTAGACAGTGTTGAAATAGCCAACTCTACGGTAACCTTAGGATGTTCATCACTGTGGATTTCGATCTCGTCCCAGAGTAGTTTCCAGTCCAGCGTCTCGAGCGTCCGCATATATTTGAGAATATCGAGATACTTGCCGGCAAGCTTGATTTCGAGTACGTGGCGATAGAGATCCGGCCGCGCGGTTTCTTCTTCGCCGGGCGATGGAATCGCCGGTTTCACCTCACGACGCTTGAGACTCAGCAGTTGCAATCTCGAGTCCCGGTAAATCAGCTGATTCATCAAATCGAACATTTTTTCCGGATCGATCAGCTCGATCGTTTTCACCCGGAGTTGATCTTCTATCTCATCCAGTTGCCTGCCCAGGCTCGCGAGCTGAAGCTCCTTCTCCTGGTGCACTCCGGCCGCGATACGCTGACGAATATCCTCCACCAGCGCAGCCGTTTTTTCTTCCTCATCTCCGAGACGCTGATTGTCGGTTTGCAAGCGCTCGGTTTTCTTCATCATCGGGGCGGCATAATAATTCCACCATCCGAAAGCGATAACGACGACCAGGGAAAAAGCGATCAAACCCCTTTCACGCAGGGATTGCGCGTCGAAGCGTTGGCGGTATTGCTCGACTGTACTATTCACTGAAATCACCGCTGGTGGCAATTTCAAAGTCAACCTTCCAGTCACTCTCGCTGGAGCGACTCAGTTGAAACAGGTCGAAACGACTGCCCTGAAAAATTTCTTCTTCACCGAAACGGTCGAAATAGACCGGCACTTCGGCTGCATTTAGCGCACTACCTTTGATTTGCATAAAATCCTCTGCAAAACGGATCTGCTTCAGCCAGATATCATCGGCATGCAAACGCGACAATGCGACCAGGTAATCGGAAAAGCCTTTCCCTGAACCAAACCGGTTGGCTTCGACAAAATTGAGCACCTTTTTCCGTGCCGAGATCTGGCGCGCGGTGGTCTCTATTTCCCGATCCAGCCGATGATCCTCCAGCAGTTTGGCCAGATTGGCGTTGGCAACGGCGAGTTCAGCAGTCACGCGATCCCGTTCAACCTTTACCTCCTGGTTAGTGCGCCTGGCCTGTTCGTGCTCGTTATGCAGCAGGAAACTCCAGATCGTACCGGCGGCGATCACAACCAGCAGTGCCGCGGCAACCTGCACCGTCGAAATCCACAGTATCTTCGGCCTGAATCGATCCTGGTAAAGGTTGATTTGCTGGGTGATCACAGGTTCACACCCCGCAGCGCGGCGCAGTAGGCATGAAAGCATTGCTGCTCCAGCCCCTGACTATTGTCGTCGTCGACAAAAGCGATAAAATCGATATCGAAATTAGTCAGATTCTGCAGATACATTGCCATTTTCTCGGTAATCTTGAGTTGCGGAAAAATGCGCAGGTCGGTGACCGCACCAATGTCGTAAAAACTTTCGAAGTAATCCAGTGAACGTTGCAACTCGAGCAGCAATGCATCGAACACGCTTTCGTCCTCGCTGGATGCGGTTTCAAGCTGCTCGATACCAATCATGAAATCTCGCGAAACGTACAGGTCGGTATCGTGGTAAACGCTAAGCGAACCATTACCCGCGTTCAGGGTTAGCAGCGCCAGGCTTTTCTCAGCGCTTTGTTGCACGGCGTGCAGATTAAAGGGCACCAGCTCATGGATATCGAGCGCGTCCAGCGCCAGCGCAGTGGCGTTTATACTGTCTACATAACTGCCAATGACCGCCTCGCGCGCGGCTACGACTCGCACCTGTTGCTGCTTGTTCTTGCTCGAAACCGGCATCGGATAGCTATCGACAACCGCATGGGTCACATCGAAGTTGATCAAATCCTTTATCTTCCAGGTTATTGCCGGGATCATCTCCGCATCCTCGACTTCGGGTCGTTCGACCTGATAAACATCACAGTCATCGCCCGCGACCAGACAGACGCAGGGGGTCTTGTGTAAACCGTTGCGGCTTACCCATTCGGTTAACGCCTCGACCTGGGCCTCCTGACCCGCCGCGCTGACGAATTCGCTGCGAATAATACCTCCGGGATTGTTCCTCCCGGTCTGCACCTGTGCGACGGCGACGCCATCGGGCAGAAAATCAATGCCGATTTGCGATTCTTTGTTCGCTGTCGAGAACAGACCCAATTTCTAACTCCGCGTGTTTTTAACCAACCAATGATAACCAATGCAAGTTACATGCCATCCGGCACCAGCACCTGCCTCTCCTGCATAACAACAGCCTGCACAACGTTCCATACCAGCGAATCGACTCTGTTTGAGTAAAATTTTGCCTAGAGTTTGCTTAAGAAAATCGACATAACCTATTGTCATTGCTAAAAATATTAGCCTATAGTGATGCTAATTCAAGTTATTAGCCAAAATAAGCTTTGCGATGATGAACATAGTCCTTTTTGAACCCGAGATACCGCCAAACACCGGCAATATCATGCGCCTGGCGGCAAACACCGGATTCAGGCTGCACTTGATAAGACCGCTTGGATTTGAGCTGGACGACAGGCTATTGCGTCGAGCCGGACTCGACTATCGGGAATGGGCTGATGTAAACACTTTCGAAAACTATGAAGAGTTTATTAATGCACGCGAATTCAACAACTTATACGCCTTTACCACCAGGGCCGGGAAAACTTACAGCGACGCCGCCTTCCGCCCTGGCGACGCCCTGTTGTTCGGCCCCGAGAGTCGAGGTTTACCGGATGATATCCTGAACTCACTGCCCGGTGACAGCAAGTTGCGAATACCGATGGTCGCGGCTTCGCGCAGCCTGAACCTTTCGAACACGGTTTCGATAGCGGTTTACGAAGCCTGGCGGCAACAGGGATTTGACCACTAGGCCGAATTCACTCGTGACCCTGCGGTCGGCTCTCGAGGTCACGCACCGCATCCTGGGGATTCTTGCCCTCGTAGAGCACACGGTAGACTTCAGTGATAATCGGCAGATCGAGATCGAGCTCGGCAGCCTTGCTATGGATAGCCCTGGCCGCACGTAATCCCTCGACAGTCTGACCGACTTCAATTTCGGCATGCGACACGTCTTTACCCTGCCCAATCGCCAGACCAAAACGCCGGTTTCGACTCTGGTTGTCAGTACAGGTCAGAATTAAATCGCCAAGTCCCGCCAGGCCCATCATGGTTTCCTGGTGTGCGCCCAGTTTCGTGCTTAGACGCATGATTTCAGCAAGCCCCCTGGTCACTAAAACGGCGCGCGTATTGGCGCCAAAACCGAGCCCATCGGCAATACCGACCGCAATCGCGAGCACATTTTTAAGCGCCCCGCCGAGTTCTACACCGATGATGTCCTGACTTGTATAAGCCCGAAAGTGATGTCCGCGCAACAGCTCGGCAAAGTCACTCGTGGTTGACGCGTCATTACCCGCACAGGCAATTGCCGCGGGCAATCCCCGCGCCACCTCGGTCGCGAAAGTCGGACCTGAAATTACCCCGTAACGATATACGGGCAGCGCCTCGTCGATGACTTCATGCAGTAGCTTACCCGATTCGATCTCGAACCCCTTACTCGCCCAGAACAGCGCCTGGACCGGATTCAGCAGGGGTTTCAGCTCTTGCAGCAGGGCGCGAAAACCCTTGCTCGGAATGGCAATCAGCAGGAATCGCGCGTCCTCGATGGCAGCTACCAGTGACGCCTGCGGATCGATATTCTCCGCCAGCGTGAAACCGGGAAGATAGTCGCTATTTTCGCGCAGCTCACGCAAGCGCTCGACGTGGTCCGCCTCGTGTCCCCAGAGCCTGACCTGCAGACCGTTACGGGCAAGCTGGATTGCCAGCGCAGTTCCCCAGGAACCTGCGCCAAGCACCGCGACGATTTCAGTCATCGCCTAGTGCGTGACTTCGGCTGCTTCGGTGTCTGCAGCGGCCTCGCCCTGTTCTTCACGCTGCTGTTGCAAATGCTGTTGATACAGGGCGTCGAAATTAACCGGTGTCAAGACCAGTGGCGGGAAGCCCCCTCGCACCGACAAATCCGACACTACTTCACGCGCATAGGGAAACAGAATATTCATACACTGACTACCCAGCAGGTAGCTTTTCTGTTCATCTTCGAAACCATCAATCTGAAACAGTCCGGCTTGATGGACCTCGACCAGGAAAGCGGTTTCGTTATCGATCGATACGGTCGCGGTAATACTCAGCACCGCCTCGTAAATATCTGCATCGACATGGGTTTGCTTGTTAGCCAGGTTGAGCTCGATTTTAGGCTTCCATTCTTGATGACCAAAAGACCCGGGTGAGGTTGGTGACTCGAAGGATACATCCTTGACATAGAGCTTCTTGATCGCGAACTGCTGAGTGTTTTCAGTTGATTCATTCATAAGTTTTTACTTTTTGCTGAGGGGTAAATGAGCGTCCTGCCAGGCCATCAGGCCACCATTTAAACTGTATACCTTGTCGAATCCATTCTTGCTGAGTTCCCGGCAGGCCGTGCTGGAGCGCGCGCCGGTTTTACAGTAAACCAGCATGGTCTTATCCTTGTGCTTTTCAAGTTCATCGATGCGTTTTGCCACCGCGCCAACTGGAATCTGGATTGCCCTGGCAATTTTGCCGCCAATCGTTTCCGACGGTTCGCGCACATCAAGCACGACGATATCTTCCTTATTCATCAGCTGCACGGCGGCGGCAGGCGTCAAACTGGCGAAACGCTGCGTCGCGATTTTCAATTCATTGAAAAAGACCAGCGCCAACAGCACTACAAAAGCGATCACCAGGTAAGGGTGGTTCATCGCAAATTCTGAAATTTGAGCCAACATAAGAGGAAAAACTGGGTCGCCAGGGCAAAATATTTATTCGGTGGAACAGAACACTTCCTGCATCATTCCAATCAATCGCAGGGTGCGTTCGTCACCCACACGGTAAAAAACCTTGTTCGCATCCTGGCGCGACGACAGTATACCTTTATCGCGTAAAATGGCGAGATGTTGCGAAATATTACTTTGCGAAGTACCGACATTCTCAACGATACCCTGCACGCAGACTTCACGGCTTCCCAGGGTACAGAGAATTTTCAGCCGCAGCGGATGTGACATGGCCTTGAGTGAACGCGAGGCAGTTTCAATATCGGCAGCCCGCGCGAGCAGTTGTTCGCTATCAATAGCCGCCACAGAGTCAGTTTTCATTTGCTTAAGCGTATTACCAAACGTTAATATTAGTAAATGATTATGAATAAACCCCGGCTCAATGTCTACATCGTTACCACGTAAACTATTACTGGTGGTGCTGGTGGCCGGACTGGTCAGCGGGTCATTTGCGATAGCCGCCGACAAGGCGACCAGTGAGAAACAGCTCAAATCAGTACTGCGTAAAATCGACAAGCTGAAACAGGCTATCGATGTCAAGGAAGACAGCAAGTCACGCTATATCAAACAATTGAAAACCATCGAGGGCGATATTGGCGCGCTTGGCCGGAAGATCCGGGCACTCGGCAAAGAAATCGCCGGCAAGAAGTCCGAACTCAAGTCGCTGCGCGCCACCCGCAAGGAGCATCAACGCCAGCTCAGCCGGGAAAACGAACAGCTGGCCGAACAGGTATACGCGGCATTCACTCTGGGCCGGCAGGAAAAGGTCAAACTCCTGTTCTCCCAGCAGGATCCGGAGACGTTACAACGCAACCTGGTCTACTACCAGTATTTTTCCAATGCGCGTGTCGATCTGATCAACGCGGTTCAGGGTAATATCGACAAAATCATCGAAACCGAACAATTGATTCAGCAGGCGCGACTCGATCTGGAGAAAAATCAGCAAACCCTGAATGAGCAGAAAAAGCAGCTCGACCAGGATCTTGGTAAACGCAAAACAATAATAAGCTCGCTTGATAAGCAGTTGAAAAAGCAGGGCGGCAATCTCTCGAGGCTTGAAGATGAAGCGAAGCAACTACAAAACCTGATCAAATCGATCGAGAAATTATTTGTCGACGCGCCCGAGTCTTCAATCTCGCGCAAATCCTTTGCCAAGTTTAAGGGTAAGCTTGCTTGGCCGCTCAAGGGCAAGCTTAGAAGATTGTTCGGCCGCACCAAGCCACAATCGAACTTACGCTGGCAAGGTGTCAGGATTGAAGCGGCGAGCGGCAGCCATGTGATGGCGGTATCGCATGGTCGGGTCGCATTTGCCGACTGGCTACGCGGCCTCGGCAACCTGATAATTATCGATCATGGCAATTCATACCTGTCGCTCTATGGTCACAACGAGTCCCTGTTTAAAACCGCCGGCGACTGGGTTGAAGCAGGTGAAGTCATCAGCAGCGTCGGCAGCAGTGGTGTCGAGGAAAAGCCCGGTCTTTACTTCGAAATCCGCAAGAAAGGCAAACCGCAAAATCCGACCCGTTGGTGCAAATCCGGCAACCATTTCACATCGGGTTAGCGCCGGCACAGACAACCAGGCGCAGAAACCAGCAAAATCCCGCAATTTGCAGTAGAATTCGACTTTTTTGACCCCCACATTTGAACTGTTTACAACTTATCGAGCCTTATCTGGTCTACAATACTTAATCAATCTAGAGCCGACGCGGGTTAGCGGAGACACGAATGCTGAAGAATTTGAGAACATCTACCTTGTTTCTGAGCGGAACACTGCTCGGACTTTCACTGGCGGTCGGCCATAGCGTATACGCACTCAAGGATAACGATCAAATCCCGTTCGAGGATTTACAGGCTTTCACCGAGGTATTCTCCAGGGTCAAATCCGATTACGTCGAATCGGTGGATGATAAGAAATTAATCGAAGACGCGATCCGCGGCATGCTCAACGGTCTCGATCCCCACTCATCGTTTCTCAACACCACCGAGTTCAGCGATTTAAAGATCGGTACCACCGGTCAGTTTGGCGGGCTCGGTATCGAAGTCGGCATGGAAAACGGATTCGTCAAGGTTATTTCACCGATTGACGATACCCCCGCATCCCGCGCCGGCGTCCAGGCCAGCGATATCATCATCAAGCTCGATGAAAAGTCGGTCAAGGGCATGACCCTGAACGAAGCTGTTAAGATGATGCGCGGCAAGCCCAACACCTCGATCAACCTGACTATAGTGCGTGAAGGTGAACCCAAGCCGCTGGTAATCAAGATAACGCGTGAAATTATTCGCGTCAAAAGTGTCAAGAACCGCATGCTCGAACCCGGCTATGGGTATGTTCGTATCACTAATTTCCAGTCACGTACCACTACCGATCTTTTAAAGGCGATTTCCGACTTGCAAAAAGAGGAACGACTCAAGGGCATGGTGCTCGATCTGCGTAATAATCCCGGTGGCGTACTCAACGGCGCCGTCGGTGTTTCCGACGCTTTTATCAACGATGGTTTGATCGTTTACACCGAAGGACGCATCGATGATTCCAGCCACCGCTACCAGGCCACCCCGGGCGATAGTCTCAACGGAGCGCCGCTGGTCGTGTTACTCAACGGCGGTTCCGCTTCGGCTTCTGAAATTGTGGCCGGCGCAATCCAGGACCACAAGCGTGGCATCATCATGGGCACCAAGTCATTTGGCAAGGGTTCCGTGCAAACCATCCAGGAATTGCGCAACGGTTCGGCGGTTAAGCTGACTACCGCTCGCTACTTCACTCCCAACGGACGCTCGATCCAGGCAAAGGGAATCGAGCCGGATATCGTGTTAAGCACCCTTAAACTATCGGCAAACGACGAAAAGGCGGACGAATCCTATTCCGAAAGTGACCTGGAAGGGCGTCTCAGCAATCCAAACGGCGAAAGCGAAGACAGTGAAAAGGCCAAGTCTGAGACCGAAAGCCTGGCCCAGTCCGACTTTCAGTTGTACGAAGCGCTCAACTTGCTGAAAGGCCTGACCATGCTCAGCGAACTCAATCAAAGTTAAACGCGGTGCTGATAACACGAGCCTGGCTGATCCTGTGCATAGCCTTTGCCACCGTGGCCGAGGCTGACCAGCGACCGGTGCTTTCACTGGTCATCGACGACCTCGGCTATTCACTGAATAATGGCATAGCGGCCATTGATCTCAATGGCAATCATACTTACGCAATTTTGCCGGGTGCAGCCTACAGCCAGAAGCTGGCTCAGCATGCGCATCAGCAAAACAAGGAAGTCATCCTGCATCTACCGATGCAATCGATCCACTCTACCGCCGCGCATGAACCCAATGCGCTCAATGAAGCGATGGATGAAGACCAGTTAACCAACAGCGTGCATGACCTGCTGGCGAAAGTTCCTTTTATCCGCGGCGTGAACAACCACATGGGCGGCCACCTGACCGAGTTCGACTTTTTCATGCGCCCGGTGATGGACAGTATTCGCGGCTATAACCCGGGACTGTATTTTCTCGATAGCCGCACATCTCCTCGCAGCGTGGCACACGCCCAGGCGCTGAACGCAGGATTGAAATCGATTAGTCGCGATGTTTTCCTCGACAACGAGCCCAATCCCGAGTCGATTCGACTGCAGTTCAATATCTGGTTGACCAAGGCGCGCTCACGCGGTTCGGCGATCGCGATCGGCCACCCCTACTCGAATACAATCGAGGTGTTGCGCACGCAGTTGCCGGCAACCAACGGTGAGTTCGAATTTTTACCGATATCGAAACTAATCGAGAAACGTAAACAGCGAGGATTTTCCGCCGACTGGCGTGATCAGTTATCCGCGTTAATCAACACCCGGTAATTACAGCGGTGGCTTTTGGTAGCCACCCATCAAGGTTTCGATCTTCAGCGCCAACGCCAGCGCAATATCTTCGCGCCAGGGCGCGGCTACCACCTGGACACCAACCGGCAAGCCTTCAGCACTGGTGCCGGCACGCACCGATAGTCCCGGCCAGCCCAGCAAATTATGTATCGTGATGTAACTCCAGCCATCGAAACTATCACTATGTGACGCTTGATGCGGACGCGCCAGTGAATGCGCCGGGGGACACAGGATGGCGTCATAGTCGGCAAAGAAGCCGAGCGCCCGGCTGCGAGCTTCGTCGATAGCCTCCATCAGGGCTGGATCAAGGCTGTTAGCTTTTGCGATTCCTTCGGCAGTAAAATAGCCTTCGAGATCGGGACCCGGCTGTTGCGTGCCATAGCGTTGCAGTAGTCGCATGATCAATCCGGTATTAGCCGACTCGCGTAACTCGGTGCTGAGATTCACCAGCTCACGCATGTCGGGTAGCAGTTTGTTCTCGACGTTAAACTGCTGCGTCTGTAACTTAACGGCGGTTTCGGTAACCACACGCTGGATGTCCTCGGCCGCCGCCAGTATTCCATTGTCGGCATACCAGGCAATACGCAATTTTGACAGGTCAACTTCTGCCGGATTACCGACAGGCACCGGCACGACCGCGGGATCGCGTCCGTCCGGGCCACAGATTATCGGCAAGGCCAGAACGAGGTCTTCGACATAGCGAGCCATGGGCCCTATCTGGGTCAACGAATCCATCACTCCGGCGGCATGAGGAACGATATGGCCGCTGCGTGAAGTTCGCCCCGAGGTTGGCTTGATACCTGTAATCCCGCAAAGATGCGCCGGCTCGCGGATGCTGCCACCTGTATCTGACCCCAATTCTAACGCCGCTCCACCACAAGCAATGATCGCGGCCGAACCGCCGCTACTACCACCGGGACTGCGCGCCAGGTCGTAGGGGTTGAGGGTACGGCCATAGATCAGGTTATTGGTTTCACCGCTAAGGGTAAGTTCCGGCGTGTTGGTTTTACCGAGCAATACTGCACCGGCATCACGCAGGCGCGCTACCACCGGAGCGTCCTGCGACGGAATAAAATCTTTTCGCCCCATGGTGCCGCCGGTCGAGACGATACCTTCACTATCGAACGAATCCTTGATCGTGATGGGCACGCCATGCAACGGACCCCTGAATCTGCCGCCGGCGGCTAACCGGTCGAGTTCATCGGCCTCGGCGCGCGCACGCTCGGCGACGAGCTGCACTACCGCATTAATTTTCGGGTTGACCTGTTCGATCCGTGCGAGACATGCATCAACGATTTCACGCGAGCTTAGATTACCCGCCCGGATTTCGGCGTTGATTCGGCTTGCGGACCAGTAGATAGCGTCAGACATGAACGCGATTATCGATCTCTCAGTCCTGATTATCCAGTCTTGATTTCGCAGTGGGGAAGCGAGCCACAAACTCGACGCCACGCACGTCCAGGGGCTGCAATACCAGCTTTGCCGAACGCTTACGATTTTGCAGCTCGAGCACCCAGCGCGGTATGAGCGGGTCCTTGCCATCGAGATGGCTACTGCTTTCATCGCGCTTCAAATCCGTTAACACCTGGGGCTTGCGGGCGGCCCGCCGACTGATCTCTATACTGACTACGGGCGAGGCGAAAGACCAGCTGCATTTATTAATCGTCTCATCGACGGTTTCATCAAGCTGACAGCGCGGCTTGCCGTTGACAATGGTTATACCGACCTGCTGTTTATGCAACTCGCCGTTCGCCAGCTTGATACTCAACGACAACTGATCTGTGTCGTTATCGATATTTTCAAATGCAACGCTACCTTCGAAACCCTTGGCAATTTCGTTGACGAAGTAGAGACCGAGGCCTTTGCCGTGGTGTTCACGGATCCGGCGTGACGAAAACCCGAGCTGATAAATCTTGTCCTTCTCGTCATCCTTGATGCGCGGGCCACGATTGTAAACCTTGAATTCTACCTCGCCATCACGATGTGCCAGTGTTATCGCCACCTTGCTGTACCTGTTTTTGTGTTCTTTTTGTTGCGCATAGTAGAGCGCGTTGTTTATCAGGTTTTCGATCAGCAACACCATGTGATTGGGATTGCCCAGCATTTCATTGTCGGTGTGCAGCTGGATATTAAACTTGGCATCCTGGTGGCGTGACGGGCACTTCCACTCCTGGTGCAGTTCAAGGTCGTCGAGATTGTCGGTAATCGGCAACAAGGCCCGACGTAGCGCCTGAGTCATCATGAAGGTCGGGGTAAACGGCGATGTATCGTCACCCGAATCACTCAACATGGATTGAAAGTAATGCTCTTCGCAATCGTAAATCCGGTTGGCGACATGCAGCGCTATGTTATCCGTGGTGGAAAGGTCGAGCAGATCCCACAGATAAAGCAGCCCGTCGGCGGCATCCTGGATTTGCTGCCCCTGCCCGGGCTCGCAATTCAGACGGGCGCGTTGCAGGGCAGTTTGTGCCTTGTCATAGCTGATCACACCGTTGTGGCGAACTTCAGAGGCGATGTTTTTAAAATGCAGGAACTTCTCGTCGTACTCGATGGTTTCCAGTAGCCGTTCGCTGATGAACATCTTCAGTTTATCCGCGTGATCGGAGTAGGTTCGCGCCCGGGTACCCAGCTCACGCCTGGAATCAAACAGTTCGCCGATCTGGGCCTGGTACTGTTGCAGCTGGTTCCTGCTGCGGGCAGTCGATTTCAGGTAATACCATATATCGAAAACAACCAGCAGCACCAGTACAGCACCCGCGATGAGCAGATTCTGCGCCTGCCGCATCGATTCCGGCAAGGGCTCGGTCGCAAACAGCCCAGGGTTAGCCAGCAGGAACTGCCAGCAAATTATGGTCAGCGCACCCAGTGTACTTAACCAGGGATAATAGACTCCGGCTGGTTTCATTTACTCTTAGTGCCCGGTGGTTTCCAGTAGTAAGCGCCTTCATCGCCAAAGGTGACGATACCTTCTCCCTTGTTACACAGCGCGCTGAAGCTGCCTTCCCGGTCCTCGACGGCATCGAAGGCACGGCGTAAGGTTTTGATGTGCTGGCGGTAACTGGCGTAAGAAAATTTTTCCGGATCCAGTTCGAGTCGTTCGGAAATCTGTCCTGCGGTCAAGGGTCGTGGAGAAGCATCCACCAGTTCACGCAACAGTTTACGTGGCGTCGGCTCCAGTGGTCGTTTGGCGTTGCTCGGATTCATCAGGCGTTGTCCCTTCCAATAGACGTTCCAGGTGTTGAGGTCGATGGTAAGTTCGCCGCTGCTGATAATATTAATCGTCGAGGACAGATTTGAATCGATAGAGGTCTGCCTGAGCGCAGCCTTGATGCGCCAGCAAAGCACCTGCTCGACATTATGTTGGTGCTTGGCGATGAAATCAGTCGCGGAAAACTGTTCCAGCGCCTCGCGTTCGATTTCTGTGCCGCTATGCTCCGACAGGTAAATAATAGGTAACTGTGGCCACTTTTTACGTAACGCATTGGAAACCGAAAAGCCGGCCTGGTCATTGCCATTCATGCGCGCATCCAGCAGGGCCACGTCAGGCGGCGAATCCTTTTCCGTCAGCGCGATCTTTTGCCGCGCAGCCTCGGCAAAGTTATACACCGCGAGCGAGTTCGGCTTACCGTCGAAGTCTTCCTTCTCCAGCATGGGAGAAAATTTCCTGATCCAGTGAGATTGATCTTCGACCCAGAAAATAGTCGCCATCAGCGGGCCAGATCCTTATTTTTTAACATAGTTCTCAAGTATATCCGGGCCTCGCAGGGCTGCAGCGCAACGCCCGGTAATGTGAATTATTTCGAAATAAAACAGTAGTTTGCAGAAATTTATAGCTGCTTTTCCCGTTTTTCACCGATTTTTCACAGCCTCCCTCTAAATTTAGGTCAACTTTCAAGACAAATGAGGCAAAGCACATGTTTAACGAAATTCTGACCGTATGGTCCAGCCAACCGGGTATTTCCGCCACTATCTGGCTTACGATACTGGTGTTCGTTGCCTACCTGGCACGTAATCCGGCACACGCATTGATCCGTTCCACCGGCAGGGCGATTTATGTCGCCTGCCGTTTATTCGCAACATCGTTGCGACATCTCGAAACCAGCCTGCAAAGACGCAATAAAGAAGTCGTACTGTCGCTTGGACAGGATGCCTGTGAACGCGCTATCGAACGTGAGTTCCATCGCGTCAATGCAGTGGTAACGCGGGACCTGAGCGCCTATCCGGCACTGCATCGCCAGATCAGCGATACCATCGACAAGATCGAAGAAGACTACCAGGCGGCAACCGATGCACCACCGTTACCACCCGCCTGGCTGGAAGCGGTAGATTCAATCGCCAGCATTCCGCGTACCGGTGACGCTACCGTGTGCACCATTCTCGACAACATCGGTAAAACCGTCGAAGGCGCGCACCAGGAAACGCAGAAAGCTTACCGTAAATCGACCCTTGAACGACACAAGCTGCTCGGCGCGATGCAGCCGCATTGGCGCAACCTGGGACAGTCGCTGACACGCGTCAAGGACACCATCGATGGACTCGAGGAACGCTCGACCGAAATCGACAAGCAGATGAAGTCCTACGAATCGATTCGTAACGGCGAGGATACCGTGACACGTACTCTGTCTTCGTCATCGCTTACCCAGTTCTTCATTTCTACACTGGTACTGGTGATCGCCGTGTTCGGTGGTCTGATCAACTTTCAGCTGATCGCGATGCCTATGTCTGAAATGGTCGGAGGCACCAGTTACATCGGTCCGATGCGCACCTCTGATATCGCCGCCCTGGTCATAATCATGGTGGAGATTGCAATGGGACTTTTTCTGATGGAGTCTTTACGCATCACCCACCTGTTTCCGATTATCGGTTCGATGGACGACAAGATGCGCAAGCGCATGGTGGTGATTACCTTCAGCATCCTGGCGATTCTCGCCACCGTAGAAGCGTCACTGGCTTACATGCGTGATTTGCTCGCCCTCGATCGTGAAGCATTGACCCAGTCGCTGGCGGGCACCGGCATTATCGCCGAAGCGGAATTCCGCTGGATACCGTCGCTAGGTCAAATGATCATGGGCTTCATCCTGCCCTTCGCGCTCGCATTCGTCGCCATTCCGCTGGAATCATTCATCCATTCGTTACGCACGGTGCTCGGCATGATCGCGTTAAGCCTGATTCATTCGATCGCATTTATCGCTCGCCTTATCGGCGGCAGCGCACGACAGTTCAGTGTCATGCTGGTGAGCCTGTACGACCTGTTCATCATGTTACCACTTGGCATCGAACGTCTCGTGGCAAACAGCATCAAGCGCAGGCAAACAGCTGATACCGATGCAGAGCGAAACGAAATCTACATGGAGGAACAATCATGAAAAAGTTGATTCTAACCACCCTGTTAGCACTGGGCCTGGCCGCCTGTAGCGAACCGCAATCCAACGCACGTGCTGTTTACCTGTTGCTGGATACGTCGGGTACCTACACCGCGGAAATGGACAAGGCGCAGAAGATCATCAATTACCTGCTGGGAACACTGGACAGCGGTGACTCGATAGCCATCGCCCGTATCGATAGCGGTAGCTTCAGCGAGAAGGACATCATTGCGCGCGTTACCTTTGATGACAGGCCGAGTACCGCCAATCAACAAAAACGCGCTTTCAAGGACCAGATCGATGACTTCGTCGACGGCACCGGGCCCGGCAGCAGGCATACCGATATCACCGGTGGCATGTTGCAGGCGAGCGAGTATCTCGAAGAAACCGGAGCCGGCGAAAAGTATGTACTGATCTTTTCAGACCTGGAAGAAGACCTGAAAAAAGGTCATATCCGCGACTTCCCGATCTCGCTGCCCGACATTCACGTCGTCGCGCTCAACGTCACCAAGTTACGCAGCGATAACATCGACCCACGCGATTACATGGATCGCCTCGACCTGTGGGAAAAACGGGTCTACCAGGCCGGTGGTACCTGGGGCGTGATCAACGACCTGGAACGCATGGATCGCCTGATCGCACAGCGCTAAACCTCCCCGGCAGGTTCCGGCCGGTCCCTGTCGATCATTTCCTCATTTTCGGCCCCGCTTCGGCGGGGTCTTTTTTTGCCCGCCCGCTTGATCAATCGATAGTGCCCGGGCCGGCGCTAAGATAACCGGCAAAAATTCTTGGTGCATGTAACAGGATTGAGCTGATACTGAACTTGTGCCTGTAGTTACTACAAGCTTTATACTGGACATCTTTAGAGTGATTTCGGATTGTTTAATGGGTGATTCAGCGCACAACGCGACACCGGATAATTGCGTCGATCCGGTCTGCGGGATGACGGTAGCCGCGGACAGTGAACACAGGTACCAGTTCGAAGACGTCGATTATCTTTTTTGCTGCGCGGGTTGCCTGCAAAAATTCAGTAATGACCCGGCTGGATACCTGAGCGGCAGGGCGCAACAGGAAGCAGCCATGGCAGAGCCGATTCCCGGCGCCTTATATATCTGCCCGATGGATCCGGAGATCGAGGAGGATCGTCCCGGCAGTTGCCCTATCTGCGGCATGGCGCTCGAACCCGCGGGTGCGCCGGTTTTGAATACCCGCACCGAATATACCTGCCCGATGCATCCCGCGGTCGTGCAGGATGAGCCTGGCAATTGCCCTGACTGCGGTATGGCACTGGAGCCTCGCACTGTCGCAGTCGAGGAAAAGAATGAAGAATTAATCGACATGAGCCGACGCTTCTGGATCAGCGTCGGACTGGCTTTACCAGTATTCATGATGGCCATGCTAGCCGATCTCGCGCCTGCTTTATTGCCGGATGGACTGACGATGAGAACAGTGCAATGGGCCCAGTTTGTATTTGCCACACCGGTGGTACTCTGGTGCGGCTGGCCCTTTTTAGTGCGCGCGTGGCAATCGCTGCAAACCCGCAATCTCAACATGTTCACGCTGATCGGTATCGGCGTCGCCATGGCCTGGTGTTACAGCATGATCGCATTGCTGTTTCCCGGAATCTTTCCGCCCAACATGGTGCATGTTGACGGCACGGTGGCGGTTTACTTCGAGGCAGCGGCGGTGATCACCACGCTGGTGCTGCTGGGGCAGGTGATGGAACTGCGCGCGCGCAGCCATACAAATGCCGCAATCAAACTGTTGCTCGGGCTGGCCCCGAACACGGCCCGGATTGTACGCGAGGATGACAGCGAGGATGACGTCCCTCTGGATCAGGTCGTACCGGGCGATGTCCTGCGCATCCGGCCGGGAGAAAAGATACCGGTAGACGGGATTGCGACCAGTGGCGCCAGTTCCGTAGATGAGTCGATGGTCACCGGCGAATCGATACCGGTGGCAAAGAGCGCTGGAGACAGCCTGATTGGAGCTACTGTAAACGGCACCGGCAGTTTGCTGATGCAGGCCGAAAAGATAGGGGCCGACACGCTGCTGGCCCGGATCGTAACCATGGTTAGTGATGCCCAGCGTTCCCGGGCACCGATCCAGAGGCTTGCGGACATCGTCGCCGGCTATTTTGTACCGACGGTGGTTTTAGTAGCCCTACTGGCAATGATCACCTGGGGACTGTTTGGCCCCGAACCACGGCTCGCCTATGCCATCATAAATGCGGTCGCGGTATTGATTATCGCCTGCCCATGCGCGCTCGGGCTGGCAACACCGATGTCGATCATGGTTGGCACCGGTAAAGGGGCGATGCTGGGAGTGTTAATCAAGAATGCCGAGGCACTCGAAGTCATGGGGCAGGTCGATACTCTGGTGGTAGACAAGACCGGTACCCTCACGGAAGGCAAGCCGAAGCTGGTTTCGGTTGTCGGCAGCGACGATTTCGACTCGGCAACCGTGCTGCGTCTTGGCGCCAGCCTCGAGCGTGCCAGCGAACACCCACTGGCAGAGGCGATCGTGCATGGCGCCGAGGCAAAAGGAATCAACCTCGCCAACGCCGACCATTTCGAATCGATCACCGGACAAGGTGTAACCGGCCGTATCGAGGGCCATACCGTTGCACTCGGCAACCTGAAGTTAATGCAGGCGCTTGCTATCGATGTGCAGCAATTTTCGAGCAGCGCCGATAGCGCTCGTAGCGCAGGCCAAACCGTGATGCTGGCCGCAATCGATGGCAAGGCCGCAGGTTTGATCAGCGTCGCCGATCCGGTCAAGCAATCCACGCCCGAAGCCATCAGCGATCTGCAGGCTGAAGGCATCAGGATCGTAATGTTAACCGGCGATAACCTGGCCACCGCGCAAGCAGTTGCAGGGAAGCTTCATATCGACCGCGTCGAAGCCGAAGTTTCGCCAGACCAGAAAGCGAATATCGTGAAACAATTACAGGCCGAGGGCAAGACGGTTGCGATGGCCGGTGACGGCATCAACGACGCTCCGGCACTGGCGCAGGCGAATGTCGGCATCGCCATGGGTACCGGTACCGACGTCGCCATTGAGAGCGCAGGCATCACCCTGGTCAAGGGAGACTTACGTGGCATCGTGCGTGCCAGGCGTTTAAGCCGGGCGACGATGCGCAACATCCGACAAAATCTGTTCTTTGCTTTCATTTACAACTCGCTCGGCGTACCGGTTGCCGCAGGCGTGTTGTACCCTGTTTTCGGCCTGCTGCTATCGCCGATGATTGCAGCCGCGGCGATGAGTCTCAGTTCGGTGTCAGTTATCAGCAACGCCCTGCGTTTGCGCAAGACCCGAATCTAGCGTTACCGTGGTACGATATTTATTCACCGTTGTTCGTGCCTGCTAGCATCGATGGCTGAAATAAGGAGTCAAGAAATATAGTAAAATCAGCATTCTTCACTATATACTCGAAGGAATGAATAAAATTTGACCGCTAAGGTCTCGCCATGGACGCTCTCCCACCGACTCCAAACCCGTTTATCCGTTGACGTTATATATGTCTTCAAACGCCGAAAAACCTTTACCCTTCCCGATGGGCAATGTCGAGTTCGAAAGGCTGCTCAAACAGCACGAACTGCTCGACGCGGCCGAACTCCTCGCGCAGATCGGTCATTGCCGCTGGGATTACGAAAATAATCGTCTTATATCCTGTTCGCAGGGATACGCGCGCATCTTCAATATGAGCGTTGAAGAAGTAATCGAGTTCCAGAGCAGCTGGGGCCAAAGCATGTCCCAGATCGTACCTGAAGATCGTGACAAGTATGTCGCCGCCTACTACGCGCAGCTGGAATCGGGTAACTATACGATCGAGTATCGAATTACGCGTAACGATGGTGAAATCCGTTCGCTGCGTGAGGTCGGTTTACTCAAGTTCGATGACAACAATAACGTCATCGATGCATTTGGCATCATCCAGGACATTACCGATACGGTAGCCTATCAGCAAGAGCTTGAAAACGGCCAGGAACTGGCTCGCCAGGTCGAGTCGATAACCGATATCGGGCACTTCATCAACGATGAAGAAATCGACAAGTATCTATATTTAAGCCCGGGATTTGCGCGTATACATGGACGCACTGTCGAAGAGTATATGCAGTTTGTCGAATCCCGCGGCGACAATCTCGCTGCCATACATGCTGACGATCGAGAGCGCCTGCGTGCCGATATCATAGACTACGTAGAACGCGGAGACGACAGCTTCGAGGCGGAGTATCGTGTCGTTCACCCGGATGGCAAAATTGCCTGGATCAGGGAAAGATCTAAATCTCGCATCAAGGCAAATGGCCGGGTCAAGTTGACGCTGGGAGTGTGCCAGGATATCACCGAAAAGAAAAACTATGAACAAAGCCTTAAGGATGCGAGGGATTCGCTGGAAGATACCGTAGCACAACGCACGCAACAACTGGCTGAAACGGTTAGTCAACTACAGCAGGAGATTGCGGAACGTGAGGTGGTATCTTCCGAGCTGGAAAACAAAAACGCGGAACTGGAGCGTTTCGCTTACACGGTATCACATGATTTAAAGACGCCTCTGGTCACGATCAAGGGGTTTCTCGGTTTGCTGGATAAAGATCTCGCGGCAAAGGATATGGATCGTGCAGCGATGGATATGGCGAAAATAACCCAGGCGGCAGATACCATGGCGAGACTACTGGAAGAGCTCCTCGAGCTCAGCCGCATCGGCCGGGTCGTCGGCGAACCGGTTACTTGCAGGATGGCAGAAATCGCCCGGCATGCGATGCGCATGACCGAGGCCAGGATAGTCGAGCGCGGCATTGAAGTCGAGATCGATGAAATGCCTGCGGTCAGCGGTGACAAGACACGACTCGTCGAGGTTTACCAGAACCTGATCGAAAACGCGATCAAGTTTATGGGCGACCAGCAATCTCCCCGCATTCACATTGGATCCCGGCAAGAGGATGGCAAAACCTGTTTTTTCGTTAGCGATAACGGCATCGGCATTGCGGACGAGTATCATGCCCTGGTGTTCGAACTGTTTGAGCGACTGGGCCAGGAAGTCGAAGGTACCGGCGTCGGCCTGACCCTGGTAAAGCGTATCGTCGAAGTGCATGGCGGTGAAATCTGGATCGAGTCAGGCGGTTTAGGCCACGGCTGCAGCATATTGTTTACCCTGCCTCGGACACCGTAAGGCCTCGATTGAATTACTGCCTGCCGCCTGTCATTAAAGACTGGTTTACGCAACGGTGGCATCAGTGTTAGCTTTGCCATTTTTGCAGGAGCGCGTGTAACGTGTTTTATAAAGCCGGCGAACATCATGGACTCCCCCACGACCCGTTCAAGAGTTGCATCGTCCCCAGGCCGATTGCCTGGGTGAGTTCGATTCATCCCAACGGTGCAATAAACCTTGCGCCATTCAGCTTTTTTAATGCCCTGGCAAGCGATCCGCCGATGGTCATGATTGCGTTTACCGGGTATCACGAGCACGGCGGTGAAAAGGATACCTTACACAATATAAAAACCAGTGGAGAGTTCGTCATCAACATGGTGCCACTGGCGTTGAAGGATGCGATGAATATCAGCACCGCGCCGGTCGAACATGAGGCTAATGAAATGGAACTGGCCGGCCTGCATGCCGAGGATTCGACGCTGGTCAGGCCGCCACGGGTGCGCGAGGCGCCAATCCACCTGGAATGCGAGTTTTACCAGGAAATTAATCTGCCCTGTACTCTCGAGGACAGTATCAATACGACCATTATCGGCAAGGTTCTCGGCACACATATCAGGGACGAAGTGCTCGTCGATGGCCTGATTGACATCAACAGGATTAAACCGCTGGCGCGGCTGGGATATCAGCAATACACGGCGGTCGATAATGTATTCGTAATGACGCGCCCGCAAAGCTGACGCGACTGGCTTCAGTCGTCGTCTGCCGACTCCAGTGAGGCCTGAAATTCTGTCGATACGCCGTCAGAGTAGCTGGCCAGGCCCCGCGCCAGAAAATCTTCGCGCGTGGGTTGGCCGTTTCCGCCGGATGCCCGCATTTCTGCTTCGGGTGTCGGGCTGCTTACCTCCGGCCAGTGACCCGCCTGCATGTCCGCACCCTCAGCAGCGATGGCTAGCGGATCGTCCTCGCTGATTGCCGGGGTCTGCTCAAGCTCCATGAACTGCCACGTGGCTTCGAGCGGGATATTGTTATGCGGATCGAAAAAATAAACTGACCAGAACAGGCCGTGGTCGACCGCGCCTTCGACCTCGATCCCTGCCGCCTCGAGCCGGTCTTTTAGCGCAAACAGTTCTTCCCTCGAGTTGACCGTAAATGCCACATGATCAAAGCCGAGTGGCAGACTGCTGCGGTCACCGGGAAACTTGCGCTGCATTACCGTGGCACCGTCGTACTCGAAGAAGGCAACATGAGTGATGCCATCGGCGAGCTGAAAAAAATAATGCCGGTAGCCGTCATGGCCGATCCCGGCGCTGAGTTTCATCCCCAGCAAATCACGATAAAAACGGATCGTAGCGACCATATCGTCGGTGATAAAGGCGAGATGATTGATGCCTTGCAGACTCATAAATAGCGACCAGTTTGGCGAACCTTCAGTGATAACAGAGTCGTAAATTCTACTCCACATTCGACGCCGGCTGTAGCTTATCTGCTTGCTGGCGCTTTATTGAGGATATGGAATTCTATATCTGGGCCGTCTTCTTGCAAGAGGATAAACCAGAGCCTCTCGGTGATATCTGTTCCGGCTGCGGTACGGTAGGCGTTTGTATGAAGTTGCCAACCGTTTTCGGCTCGCGAAATTCTGGCGGAAGCCGCCGACCCATCCGCAAACTCGACCAGGCAGTCGCGCCCTTGATTCAAATCGGCTATTTGCGCCAGGCCGGAAATCTTCCCTCTGTGACCGGGATATAAATGTGTATGGGTGGCTTCCAGGATCATCGTATTTGCTGACAGTAACACAATAATTAAGGCAAAGATCTCGGTGACAAGCTGTAGTCACTTGCATTTGTCACTCGCTCGGTCGTAAATCGCCGCTAATTAACTGATTCCGGGAGTCGGTTTTCTCTTAAGCTGGCGCTCTGATTTGCCTGCTGGGTTCTCGAAACGGCCATTTTCGGATCCTCGATAGCTGCTCGTGCATACCTTAAAAAGGAGCGATTGTTCAGTCATCGGTTCGTGCTCGTATTGCATGCAAAATACCGTGGCAAACGGGTAATCGGAAAAAACTAACCGGGGTGAAGTAGAAAATTTACCTTGCATTATTTCCGCTGACTGGTAACTACTAATAATCAAAACTGCTTGAACAAGGAGAGGGAAAATAGTTATGAATCAATTCGCTTCTGGAATATTAACCAGTTCGTGGATCCTGAAAAGCGGTTTCTAAAATTTAATCAGGGTAAATATCTGTTATGTTCAGGTTGCTCGTAGTTCCAATATCTATCGGGATTTTGGCTTTTCTATTTATCTGTTTTATTGCGCCTGCAATGGTTGCAGAGCCGGGTATTGTCTCGTATGTGGCCGAGCTTGCCCTTTATTTATCGAACTCGTATTTCGAAACTATGCCGCCGATTATTGCCAGCTATATAGCCAATTTGAATCTGGTAATTGTCGCCTCGACAGTGGGATTACTTTTTACAGCAGTTATTCAACTAGCTGTGGTAATTGGAGGCACGCTGGTTTCGATAATAAAGTGGATAGTATCGCGCCTGCATAAAGATCGAGGTAAAGAGGTTGTAAAGGATTTGCCACCTATCGATATGGACTCGAAATATATGGGTTCGGCGCCTGGGAAGGAAATTCTCGGACGCGGAATAGATTCGATTGACCGAGATTGACGAGCTTAAATAAACAGTAAATTGAACTTGATACAGGGTATTAAGGGTCTATTTTCTGCAAAGGGAACGCTGAAAACTTGTCTGGCAGAGGCAATCTACATCCAATTGCGGACTCCCAGGGACTTAATTAAGTTAACTGTCACTTCAAATTATAGATACGCTTTGTAAGCGCGTGACTTGGGTAGAGCCTGGCGGTCCATGTATTTTATCCTGAAGTTGATCTATAAGAGATTAGATCTCCTGGATGGGGAAAAACTGGAGAAGGGTAAAGAATGGGAAAAATATTTTTGGCAATGCTGAATGTTATTGTCTTGATGACTGCGATGGATGCAAATGCCGAAGAACTCGATCAAGGTGACGATAGTTATATCGGATTTCAAATTTCTATGCCATTTGGCTCGAGCCACAAAGACTCTCTATTCGAAAAAACAGAATACAGTGTCATTTTATTGAATAAGCGAAATGGCGTGAACAATGGCCTTGTGTATACATTTGATCAAATCGGCAATCAATCCTTAAACTACATGAAACCAAATCAATCGCTCCTGTTCAAAAATGTAAATAATCCTGAACTCTACGTGCCCTTATTTAGAGCTGGTAGGAATGGAGACCTGGGAAGAAGTGATCTTGGTGGAGCAGAAATCGTTGTGTCTACGGTGGTTGTGCTAGTGGTGATGGGTGGGGTGATTGGAGACTGGTTCGAGGACGCCGGATGCTGTGACTAACATGTCTATGTTAGCTTCTAATAGTCCGACAATATTGAGCGGGATTGGTTCGAGGCCAAATCGAAATCCCAAACGTCCGAAATAAGTCGAAATATTTCTAACTAATATCACTCAAGGGCGATATCTAAGAGTTCTCGCCACCATGGGGAGAAGTAAACCCTGAAAAGCACGATTTATAAACTCGTAGTGAGAGCGCCTGGGCATTGACTCTCGCCCACGGCGCGGTCAGTTTATCAGTCTATCGACAACAGACTTTTCGTAACCAGGAAGTACGACTTAATTGTAAAAGTTACGGCTCGATTACGACGAAATAAAGCCAGCCTTTGTCGATCCGTTTTACTCGACGGTAACGGATTTAGCCAGGTTACGCGGCTGGTCGACATCGGTACCGCGTAACACCGCTACGTGATAACTCAGCACCTGGAGTGGAATTACCGAGAGTATCGGGGTTATGAAATGGGTATCGCAATCCATTTCGATAACAACATCGTTGGCGGCGGGATCCAGATGTGCGTCACGGTGGGCAAACACGTACAGCTTGCCGCCGCGTGCCTTGACCTCCTGCATGTTGGAATGTAATTTTTCGAGCAGATCATCGTTCGGCGCGACCACGATAACCGGCATTTCCGCGTCAACCAGGGCCAGCGGGCCATGTTTGAGTTCTCCTGCCGGGTAAGCTTCGGCGTGGATATAGGAAATCTCCTTGAGCTTGAGTGCGCCTTCCATCGCAATCGGATAATGTTCGCCACGGCCGAGAAACAGCGCGTGCTCCTTATCGACGAAATCCTCGGCAATGGTTTCAATTTGAGCTTCGAGCGTGAGTAATTTTTCGATAAGGCCTGGCAGCGAATTCAACTCGCCGGCGATTGCCGCGATCGTATTGTCATCGAGAAGCTGCTGCTTTTTACCAAGCGCCGCCACCAGTAGCAGTAACGCCACCAGTTGCGTGGAAAACGCCTTGGTCGAGGCTACGCCGATTTCAGGCCCGGCACGGGTCATCAAAACCAGGTTGGATTCACGCACCAGCGACGATTCCGGTGCATTACAGATACTCAGGCTGCCGCAGTAATTTTCCGAGGTCAAGCTGCGCAATGCCGACAGGGTATCCGCTGTTTCACCCGACTGCGACAGGGTGACGAACAGCGTATCTTGCGGCACCACCGATTTGCGGTAGCGAAACTCACTCGCGACTTCTACCTGGCAGGGCAGGCCGAGCAGCGCTTCGATCCAGTACCTTGCTACCAGGCCGGCATGATAACTGGTGCCACAGGCGATAATCTGAATATTCTTGACGCGTTCGAAAATAGCGTCAGCTTCGTAACCAAATATTGCGTCGAGCACGGCCTTGTCACTAACACGGCCTTCGAGGCATTCGGCGACCGCCTGTCCCTGTTCGTGAATTTCCTTCAGCATATAGTGGCGATAATTGCCCTTGTTGGCGAAATCGCTGCTCAACTCGCTGACTTTGACCTCTGGTTGTCTGGGCTTGCCGGCCGCGTCGTACACCTGGTAGTCGTTCTTGTTCAGCACGACATAGTCACCTTCTTCCAGATAGACAAAGCGGTTGGTGACCGGCAGCAGCGCGGAGGCATCCGACGCGATAAAATTTTCCTTGATGCCAATGCCAACCACCAGCGGATTGCCACGCCGGCAGGCGACCAGGGTTTGCGGATCATCGATAGCTATTATGCCGAGGGCGAATGCACCTTCCAGTTCATCGACGGCTTTTTTCACCGCGGCAAACAAATCATCCTGCAGATAACTGTCGATTAGATGTGCGACTACTTCAGTATCGGTTTCGGAACTGAACTCGTAACAGGCCTCGAGCAGGCGCTCACGAATTCCCTGGTAATTTTCGATGATGCCGTTGTGTACCACCGCAATCCGCTGGTTGGAAAAATGCGGATGGGCATTATTTTCAGACGGCTCACCATGAGTTGCCCAACGTGTGTGCGCAATCCCGATGTGCCCGGGCTGCTCGGCAGGCAACCTGGCTTCGAGCTCCCCGACCTTACCGAGGGCGCGGAATCGCTCCAGCTTACGATCATCGATTAACGCAATGCCGGCAGAGTCATAGCCACGGTACTCCAGGCGATACAGGCCCTCGAGTAGTATCGAACTGACATCTCTTTGAGCCAGGGCGCCTACTATTCCGCACATGATTCAAGTTTCCTTTGGTTGCTTGACCGGTTTGGACCAGCTGTCGATTGTAACCTGTTTTGCGCGCGAAACTGTGAGCCTGTTGGCAGGTACATCTTTCGTGATGGTGGATCCCGCACCGATAGTGGCATCGGGTTCGACCGTTACCGGTGCCACCAGTTGCGTGTCGGAGCCGATGAAAACCCCATCGCCGATCACGGTTTTATGCTTGTTAACGCCGTCATAATTACAGGTGATGGTGCCGGCGCCGATATTGACTGCGCTGCCCATTTCGGTATCGCCAATATAACTCAAATGGCTGACCTTGCTGCCTTTGCCGATTTGCGCCTGCTTGGTTTCGACAAAATTACCGATCTTGACCTGATCATCGCACTCTGTGCCGGGACGAATCCTTGCAAACGGACCGATACTGACGCCGTTTCCGATCACGGCCTCGTCAATCCAGGTCATCGGCATGATTACACTGTCGGCACCGATACTGCTGTTACGGATCACACAGTTGGCGCCGATACGCACGTTATCCGCAAGCATGACGGTTCCCTCGAACACGCAGTTGACGTCGATTTGCACATCGCACCCAAGCTTGATTTCACCGCGAACATCGATACGCGCCGGATCAAATATCTTTGCCCCCTGGGCCATCAACACGTCCGCCTGCCGCGTCCGATAAAGAGCTTCGACAGCTGCCAACTGTTGCTGATTATTGATTCCACTCACTTCACCCGGATCAGCGCACAAAATTGCTGCTACCCGGTCACCATTGGACACTGCAATATCAACGACATCAGTCAGGTAGTATTCGCCCTGGGCATTTTGGTTATCCAGCGCTGTCACCAGTTGCCGCAAACGGTTACCACGGATAGACATGATTCCGGAAAAACATTCGCCGGTTTCCAGCTGTTCCGGGTTGGCGTCTTTATGCTCGACAATCTCGCGCACGGATTCATTCGCCTGGCGCACGACGCGACCATAGCCAAATGGGTTTTCGGGGATAAAGCTCAGGATACGAACCGCGGCATCGTCAGCAGCATCGACTATCTGCGCCAGGGTTTCGGCTCGAATAAGCGGTACGTCGCCAAACAGCACCAGTACATCGTTGCCCGGCTCGATGGTGTCGAGACATTGCGCCAGCGCATGCCCGGTACCAAGCTGCTCAGCCTGCTCGACGTACATCAGTTCCTGACCCTGCATGACGGCATGCACCTGCCCGGCGGCATGACCCGTAACCACGATAATCTGCCCCGGGTCGAGTTCACGGCTGCAGTCGACCACATGCTGCAACATTGGCTTGCCGGCCAGTTCGTGAATCACCTTGGGACGCGCGGACTTCATGCGCGTTCCCTGGCCTGCGGCGAGAATAACGATAGTCAGTGACATAGAAGAATACTAGGACAAAATCAGGCGCTTATTGTAATGGATTGCAGGTCAGGCCTGCAATGACGGACCTATTGGTCAAACAGGTCGGACTGATGATCTTCGACGCCGCCCTTAAAGGCGATACCTTCGTGTTCCAACAACCAGGCTTTTCGCTGCAGGCCGCCTGCATATCCAGTTAAAGTCCGGTCAGCACCAATGACTCGATGACAGGGTACAATAATCGCAATCGGATTCTTCCCGTTTGCCGCTCCGACAGCGCGCACCGCTTTTCGATTATTTACCATGTCCGCAATTTCGCGATAAGACACCGCCTGCCCGAACGAGATTTTCAGCAGGCTGTTCCAGACTGATTCTTGAAAAGCCGTGCCCTGTTGGTCCAGGGGCAGGTCAAAAGTCTTACGTTTACCATCGAAGTATGCCTGCAACTGTTGCCGGCAAGCCGTGGTTAACGCATTGGGCCGGTCTGCGGGTATTTCGCTATCGACAAAATCGACGTGGGTAATGCCTCGCGCGGATGCCTGTATGAGCAGAGTGCCTATGGGAGTGTTCATGGTTTCGCTAAACATGGATCAGGACTCCGCCGTTTGTGAATAGTGTCGCCGTCGTGATTGTCAGGGTAATGATTGTATCAATGCGGGTGGCGAGGACAACAGGGCATCGCCTGTGGTCGCTGCGCGGGATGACAGGTATAAAAAAAGGGGCTTACGCCCCTTTCTTATTTCTTTTTCAGCTTTCTGATGGCGGCGATTTGTGCCGCTGCGGCCAGAAGCTCGGCCTTGGCCTTGGCAACATCGAGATCGTCCTGCTGATCGGCGAGGGCTTCTTCGGCGCGTTTCTTCGCTTCAATCGCGGCAGCTTCGTCGAGGTCATGCGCGCGAATCGCGGTGTCTGAAAGAACCGTGACCAGGTGCGGCTGGACTTCCAGGATACCGCCGGATATGAAGAAAAACTCTTCGTTACCGTCACCCATATCGAGGCGTACCTCGCCAGGCTTGAGCGGCGATATCAGCGGCGTGTGGCGTGGCGCGATACCAACTTCACCCATTACCGCAGGCGCGTAGACCATGTAAGCCTCGCCGGAGAAGATTTGCTCTTCGGCGCTGACGATATCTACCTGGATGGTATTGGCCATGACAATACCTTACAGGTTCTTCGCTTTCTCGGCGACTTCTTCGATGCCGCCAATCATGTAAAACGCCTGTTCCGGGTACTGATCCATTTCGCCCTCGAGAATCTGCTTGAAGCTCGCAATTGTGTCCTTGACCGATACGTATTTACCCGGCGAACCGGTGAATACCTCGGCGACGAAGAACGGTTGCGACAGGAAGCGCTGGATCTTGCGCGCACGGCTGACCACGAGCTTGTCTTCCTCGGAGAGTTCGTCCATACCAAGAATCGCGATGATGTCTTTCAGTTCCTTGTAACGCTGCAGGGTACCCTGTACGCCACGCGCGGTATCGTAGTGCTCGTTGCCGACCACGTTCGGATCAAGGATCCGGGAAATCGAATCGAGCGGGTCCACCGCCGGGTAAATACCCAGTTCCGCGACCTGGCGTGACAGTACCAGGGTTGCGTCAAGGTGGGCGAAGGTAGTTGCCGGTGACGGATCAGTCAAATCGTCCGCCGGTACATAAACCGCCTGGAAGGAGGTGATGGAACCGGTCTTGGTTGAGGTGATACGTTCCTGCAGGACACCCATTTCGAGCGCCAGCGTCGGCTGGTAACCCACCGCGGACGGCATCCGTCCAAGCAGGGCCGAGACTTCGGTACCGGCGAGCGTGTAACGGTAGATATTATCGACGAACATCAGTACGTCACGGCCTTCATCACGGAAGTATTCCGCCATGGTCAGACCTGACAGCGCCACACGCAGGCGGTTGCCGGGCGGCTCGTTCATCTGACCGTAGACCAGCGCCACCTTGTCGATTACGCCACCTTCGGTCATTTCATGGTAAAAGTCGTTACCCTCACGAGTCCGCTCGCCCACACCGGCGAATACCGAGAAGCCCGAGTGCTCGACCGCGATATTACGAATCAGCTCCATCAGGGTTACCGTCTTACCCACGCCGGCGCCGCCGAACAGGCCGATTTTACCGCCCTTGGCGATGGGCATGATCAGGTCGATTACCTTGATGCCGGTTTCGAGGATCTCGGTGGTGGCGGCCTGCTCGTCGTAGCTCGGCGGCTTGCGATGAATCGGCATGCGCGATTCTTCACCGATCGGTCCCTTTTCGTCGATCGGGCTGCCGAGTACATCCATGATACGACCCAGGGTTTGTTGCCCTACCGGCACGGTGATCGGCTGTCCGGTATTGCTGACCTCGAGTCCACGGCGCAGGCCTTCGGCAGCACCCATCGCGATAGTGCGCACGACACCGTCGCCAAGCTGCTGCTGAACTTCCAGCGTCAGGCCTTCGGCTTCGGCGATTAAAAGCGCATCGTAAACCTTGGGAACAGCGTCTCGGGGAAATTCCACGTCGACGACTGCGCCGATTACTTCCACGATATTACCTGTGCTCATCTGTTAATCCTCTATCAAAACTTAAACTGTTTAAACTGCCGCCGCGCCGCCGACGATCTCGCTGATTTCCTGCGTGATGCTCGCCTGGCGTTCGCGGTTGTAAATTAACTGTAGCTCGTCGATCATCGAGCCCGCGTTATCGGTGGCGCTCTTCATCGCGATCATGCGCGCCGCCATCTCACAGGCGATGTTTTCGACAATGGCCTGGTACACCAGCGATTCAACGTAACGATCCAGCACCTGGTCGAGTACTTCTCTCGCGTCCGGCTCGTAAATGTAATCCCAGTGATGGCTGTAATTATCGTCGGGCGCGGGTACCACCGGCACCAGCTGGGTCACCTTCGGCTGTTGCGTCATGGTATTCACGAATTCGTTGCTATAAAGGTAAATAGCATCGATCTCGCCTTCCATGAAAGCAGTGAGCAACACCTGCACCGAACCGATAATCTGTGACAGTTCAAGGGTATCACCGAGGTGGGTTGCTGTCGCAACGATTTTAGCGCCGATGCGCTTGAAAAAACCCTGCGCCTTGGTGCCGAAAGTGACAACGTTTATTTCGATGCCCTTCTCATCGAGTTCACCGACATGATCCAGGGCCTGCTTGAACATGTTGGTATTCAAACCACCGCAGAGTCCCCGATCGGTGGAAACGGCCACTATTCCGACCCGCTTGATTTCACGGTCGAACAGCAATGGATGCGGGTACTCGGTATTAGAGCTCGCGACATGGCTAACCACGCTAGCGATTTTCTCGGTGTAGGGACGGGTCGCGAACATTTGATCCTGCGCCTTGCGCATCTTGCTCGCGGCCACCATTTCCATTGCCGCGGTGATCTTCTGAGTGTTTTGTACACTCGCGATCTTGGTCTTTATCTCTTTGCCGGCAGCCATGCTTAAGCTCTCTTAGTAGACGCCGTTGGCTTTGAAATCGTCGATTGCCTGCTTGATCTCAGCCGCGATATCGTCATTGTAATCACCGGACTCATTAATCTTGTCGAGCATGTCCTGGTTGTTGGAGCGGATGTGACCGAGCATCGCATCCTCGAAGGCAACTACCTTGTTGACATCGACATCATCGAGATAACCTTCGTTCGCCGCGTACAGCGAGATTGCCATTTCAGCAACCGACATCGGTGAGTACTGACGTTGCTTCATCAATTCGGTGACTCGCTGACCGCGTTCGAGCTGCTTACGCGTCGCCTCGTCGAGGTCGGACGCAAACTGGGAAAAGGCCGCGAGTTCGCGATACTGGGCCAGCGCCAGACGCACACCGCCACCAAGCTTCTTGATGATCGGGGTTTGCGCCGCACCACCCACGCGAGATACCGACAAACCGGCGTTGATCGCAGGCCGGATACCGGCGTTGAACAGGTCGGACTCGAGGAAAATCTGGCCGTCGGTAATCGATATAACGTTAGTCGGTACGAACGCCGACACGTCGCCGCCCTGAGTTTCGATAATCGGCAGCGCGGTCAGCGAACCGGTTTTACCCTTGATTTCGCCGTCGGTAATCTTTTCCACATAGTCGGAGTTGATTCGCGCGGCCCGCTCCAGCAGGCGTGAGTGCAGGTAGAAAACGTCGCCCGGGTAGGCTTCGCGTCCCGGCGGACGACGCAGCAGCAAGGATACCTGGCGATAAGCCCAGGCCTGCTTGGTCAGGTCGTCGTAAACGATCAGCGCGTCTTCACCGCGATCTCGAAAATACTCGCCCATGGTGCAGCCTGAGTAGGGTGCAATGAACTGCAACGCCGCCGAGTCGGAGGCGTTGGCGGCGACCACGATGGTGTGCTCCATGGCACCGAACTCTTCGAGCTTGCGCACGACGTTGGCAATGGTCGAGGCTTTCTGGCCGATACCGACGTAGACGCACTTGATACCGGTGCCCTTCTGGTTGATGATCGCATCGATCGCAACCGCTGACTTACCGGTCTGGCGGTCGCCGATGATAAGTTCACGCTGGCCGCGTCCGATCGGTACCATTGAGTCGATCGATTTGAGCCCGGTTTGCACCGGCTGCGAGACCGACTGCCGCGCGATAACGCCCGGCGCGACTTTCTCGATCGGTTCGAACTGCGTCGCATCGATAGCGCCCTTGCCGTCGATCGGCTGGCCCAGCGAGTTGACCACGCGGCCGAGCAGCTGTTCGCCCACCGGCACCTCGAGAATGCGCCCTGTACACTTGACGGTATCGCCTTCCGACACGTGTTCGTAGTCGCCGAGAATTACCGCGCCAACCGAATCGCGCTCGAGATTGAGCGCCATGCCGAAGGTGTTACCGGGGAACTCGATCATTTCGCCGGACATGACGTCGGCAAGACCGTGGATGCGCGCGATGCCGTCCATCAGGGAGACGATGGTGCCCTCGGTGCGAGCTTCGGCGGTACTCTCGAAGTTCTTGATGCGATCTTTGATCAGTTCGCTAATTTCTGACGGATTAAGTTGCATTGCTTTGTATCCCGTAATTTAAAGTGTTCTGTTACCTGTTTACCGCGTGCACGAGTTTTTCGATCCGGCCGCTGGCCGAGCCGTCGATAACCAGGTCGCCCGCGGTAATCACGGCGCCTGCGATCAGGCTTTCGTCGACCTCGGCGATCAGTTTGATTTTCTTGCCCAGGCGTTTGGCCATGTTCTGCGCGATCTGCTCCTGCTGCTCGTCAGTCAGGGTTTGCGCGCTTCTGACCTGAACCTCGATCTTGCCCTCGGCTTCCTGTTTCAGCGTGGCGTAAAGCTCGGCGATTGCCGGCAGTGCCGCCAGGCGGCTGTTCTCGGCGAGCAGGCGGATGGCGTTGTTGAAATCGCTATCCGCGTCCAGCCCGGAAGCTTCCAGCACGGACAGGAAAATCTCGCCGATCTCGCGCGGCAGTACGTCAGGCGAGTCCAGAAAGGCGCGCATGTTATCGTCGGCGGCAACCACTGCCGCCGCCTGCAGCGCATTCTGCCAACTGTCGAGGCTGTCCTGCTCCTGCGCCAGCTCGAAAAAAGCCTTGGCGTAGGGTCGGGCAGCGGTTTCAAACTCAGCCATCGGTCAATCCTTAAATCTGCGCTACCAGGTCGTCGAGCACCGCGGCATGCGCCTTGGCATCGACTTCGCGCTTCAGAATCTGCTCCGCACCGGCTAACGCGATGCCGGAAACCTCTTTACGCAGCTGTTCACGCGCGGCGGTCACCTGTTGATCGATATCCGCGGTAGCCGTCACCTTGATCTTGTCGGCTTCTTCACGCGCACCCTCTTTGGCTTCGTCGACTATCTCGTTGGCGCGCTTTTGCGCCTGGTTGATAATTTCCTGCGCCTGGGTTTTGGCCTCATTGAGGCTTTCCTTGACCTTGATCTCGGCTTCCTCGAGGTCCTGCTGTCCGCGTTGCGCCGCGGCCAGGCCCTCGGAGATACGAGCGTTACGTTCTTCCAACGCCGCGATCAAAGGCGGCCAGATATATTTCATGCAGAACCAGACAAAGATCGCGAAGGTGATCATCTGTCCAATCAGCGTTGCATTGAAATTCATGTTGCTATCCTCGTTCTAATTGAGACCGGGGGTTTACGCTACCGCGAACATGACATACATCGCCAGACCAACAGCGATCATCGGGACCGCGTCGAGCAGACCGATGATAATAAAGAACTGGGTGCGAAGTATCGGGATCAGTTCCGGTTGACGCGCAGCGCCCTCGAGGAAGCGACCGCCAAGCAGGCCGACACCAATAGCGGCGCCCATTGCGCCGAAGCCCAGCATCAAAGCGCCAGCGATATAAAGCAAAGCTGATTCCATGGTTTTCTCCTAGTAATATTTCGAGTGAGTTGTGTTTAAAAGTTAATGCTCGGTCTGCGATGCCATGTCCAGGTATACGATGGTCAGCGTCATAAAGATAAACGCCTGCAAGGTAATGACCAGAATATGAAAGATCGCCCAGCCCAGCTGCAGGAAACCACCGAAGATACCGAGCGCCATTCCGCCGCTATACATCAGTGCAATCAGGATGAATATCATTTCGCCCGCATACAGGTTACCGAACAGACGTAGCGCCAGCGATACCGGCTTGGCGATAAGGGTAACGCCTTCCAGGATCAGGTTCACCGGCATCATGTATTTTGGAAACGGGTGGAACGCGAGCTCGGCAAAAAAACCGCCCGCGCCTTTAAATTTGATGCTGTAGTAAATCACCAGCGCGAACACGCCCAGCGACAGACCGAAAGTAATGTTGGGATCGGTGGTTGGCACGATCTTCAGATAGGGTAGCCCCATCAGCCCTCCGAGCCATGGCACCAGGTCGACCGCGATCAGGTCCATCAGGTTGAGCAGGAAGATCCAGACGAAAATCGTTAACGCCAGCGGCGCGACCAGCGCACTCTTGCCGGAGTAGGAACCGCGCACCGACTCATCGATAAACTGGATCATCATCTCGACGAAATTCTGCCAGCCGGTGGGCGCATCGCTCGATGCCTTCTTCGCGGCCCGATGGAAAAACCACAGGAATACCACGCCGAGGGCGATCGAGAAAAACATCGAGTCGAGGTTGATAGACCAGAAACCCATCTCCGCAATCTCGTCAGCACCGTGAGCAATACCCCAACTGCCATCGGCCTTCTGGCCGTAGGTCAGGTTGGTCAGGTGGTGCTTGATGTACTCACCCGCATTTGCGTAGCTGCCAGCCATGTCGATCAATTAACCCCTATTAAAAGTGGTGCAAACAAGCCGGAGATCTGGATCAGTACGAATCCGGCGAATAGTACTACGGGATCCCATGGATACCCCGAGGTGAACGCCAGCCCGAAAATCATGGCCATCATCGCCCACTTCCCGATCTCGAATCGGTATGCGTAGCCCAACCACTGCGTCGCATTGTTGTTATCTTCCGTGGCCGCTGTGGCCATTATCGTCCTGATACCGAAATAGGTTTTCGGCAGCAGCGCCGCCAGGCAGCCCACCAGGGCCGAAAACATCGCTGCCGTATCCCAGAGACCTGTGCCTATCAGGTAAATAGCCCCCAGAACATATTGAAGGACCAGCGTCCTTATAATCTGATTTTTCATCGCTTTTCGGGGGCGCCCTTCATGCTCGGATTACCCCGTCCGAAAAACGGTTGCCGAGTATAAACGAGTTAAACGCGAATAATCAATGACCCGAACCAATAATTTATAAACTCAAATGTTCGAGTATTCCCTCGAGTTCAGCAGGACTGTGGAAGTTGATCACGAGTTGACCAGAACCCTTTTTACCCGACTTGATTTTAACCCCCGCACCCAGCTTTTCGCTGATCCTGTTCTCCAGCCGCTTGATATCCGGGTCGGCTGCCGCTGGAGTGCTCCTGACCGTGGTTGCAGCCGACAGTGTCTTTTTCACCAATAACTCTGTTTCGCGAACTGACAGGCCCCGATTGACCACCACCTTGGCAATTTCAATCTGATCGTGACGGATAAGCGCCAGTAGCGCGCGCGCATGACCCATGTTCAACAAGCCCTTGTTGACTTGCTGCTTGACGGGTTCGGCGAGATCGAGCAGGCGCAACAGGTTGCTGACGGTCGCGCGCGAGCGTCCTATCGAATCCGCAACCTGTTGATGCGTAAGGTCAAATTCCTCGATCAGGCGTAAAAAAGCCTGCGCTTCCTCGAGCGGATTCAGGTCTTCACGCTGGATATTCTCGATCAGCGCAATCGCCGCCGCCGATTTCGAATCGATTTCCCGGACTACCGCCGGAACTTTCTGCAGGCCGGCAAGCTGAGCCGCGCGCCAGCGCCTTTCACCCGCCACCAGCTCGTAGTGACTGCCTTCGGGGCGCACCACGACAGGTTGCACGATACCCTGCACACGAATCGAGTCAGCCAGTTCCTGCAATGCCTCCTGATCGAACACCTGTCGTGGCTGGTATTTTCCGCGCTGAATACGATCGATATCGAGCTCGACCAATCCGCCGGAATTATCCTCAACCTCTGCGCGGGTGACGTCGTCAATGTTACCGATTAACGATCCCAGTCCTCTGCCTAGACGCTTTTTTTTCATAGTGTTTATTGATTAACGTAATGGTTGCGTTGTGCGTCCCGTCGTAATACTTCGCCCGCCAGAGCGAGATAAGCCATCGAGCCACGTGAATTTTTGCTGTATTTCAGAATCGACTGACCGTAACTCGGAGCCTCGGCGAGCGCAACATTGCGCGGGATCACGGTGCGATAAACACGATCACCAAAATGTTCGACCAGCTCGCTGGAGACATCGTTGGACAGGTTGTTGCGCGGGTCATACATGGTACGCAGCAAACCTTCGAGTCGAATATGCGGGTTGATACTGATCCGAATCTGCTCGATCGTATCGAGCAGCGACGATAGCCCTTCCAGGGCAAAGTATTCGCACTGCATCGGCACCACGACACCGTCGGCCGCGACCAGCGCATTGACGGTAAGCATGTTGAGCGAAGGCGGGCAATCGATCAGGATGTAGTCATAGTTGTCGAGCAGATTTTCGATGGCGAGCGACAATTGCCTTTCACGACCGATCTTGTTCATCAACTGCACTTCAGCCGCGGTCAGATCGGCATTGGCTGGCAAAACATCGTAGCCGGCTTCAGTCGAATGTTGTAGAGCCTGGCTGGCACTGACATCACCGAGCAACACGTCGCAAACACTGAGTTGCAAAGCATTCTTGTCGATCCCGCTGCCCATGGTGGCGTTGCCCTGCGGATCCATATCGATCAGCAATACGCGTCTCCTGGTCGCGGCCAGTGCCGCAGCCAGGTTGACTGTAGTGGTCGTCTTACCGACGCCACCCTTTTGATTGGCTATGGCAAAGGTCTGGGTCATAGTGGTGTTATTGTCACCAGGCTGCGCGTTTCGCTAATGCCCGGAACATTAAGGATTTCTTCCTCGAAAACGAATCTATTGCTATCCAGTTGCTGCACTTCCTTCTGCCTGAGCCCGGTTTTCATGGTGAGCAACCTGGTTCCCGGTGTCAGCAAATGCGTAACGCTGTCACAGAATTCCGCCAAAGATGCATAGGCGCGACTAACGATAAAATCCAGCGAGTCCGGCGAATGATAATCCTCAACCCGCGACTGCACAACTTGCGCGTTTTTTAATCCGCAATGGGCTATCGCCTGACGGATAAAACGAGTCTTGCGCGCATTGCTGTCGAGCATTACCCAAATCGCCTCCGGCATCGTAATCGCCAGCGGGATTCCCGGCAGCCCTGCGCCGCTGCCGACATCGAGCGCCTTACGGCAGCTCTGCAAACCGGGCAGGATCGAAAGACTGTCGAGCAAATGGTAGGACAACATCTTGCGCGGATCCCTGATTGCGGTCAGGTTGTAAACCTGGTTCCATTTTTCGAGCAGGTAAAGATACTCGATCAACTGATCGTGCTGGGTTTGTTGGAGCGTGAGCCCGAGCGCGTCAGTGCCTGCGCGGAGTTCACCGGCAAGATCCATTCAGGCCGTCTTTTTAGCCTGGTATTGATGCCTTTTAAGATGCACCAACAGCAATGAAATGGCAGCCGGGGTGACGCCCGAAATCCGACCGGCCTGACCAATTGTCGCGGGTCGATGCTGAGCGAGTTTCTGGCAAACCTCGTTCGACAGACCGCGCACCTCGGTGTAATCAAGTGCTGACGGCAACTCGGTTTGCTCGTGCTGGCTGGCCTTGTCGATCTCCTGCTGCTGACGATCGAGATAACCCGCGTACTTGACGTTGACTTCCGCCTGCGCACGAACCGTATGCGGGTAGGCTTCTGCGTGATCAATAAAAGACATCAAATCCTCGATTTCAACTTCGGGCCGCCTGAGGATTTCGCAATAGCGATACTCACGCGTGAGCGGCTTTTGCAATGTTTCTGCCAACGCGTTGGCCGCCGCGGTACCCGGTCGCAGCCATAGATCGCGCAACACCTGGTTGAGGCTCTCAAGCTGTTCGCGATATTCCTCGAAAGCCCGCCAGCGAACGTCTTCCACCAACCCCAGTTCACGACCCCGCTCGGTTAAACGCAGGTCGGCATTGTCCTCGCGAAGCATCAGTCGATACTCCGCGCGCGAGGTAAACATGCGATAAGGCTCGTTAGTGCCGCGGGTAATCAGGTCGTCGACGAGAACGCCCATGTATGCTTCCGAACGCTTCAGTTCAAGCGCCTTTTTACCCTGCACCCCGGCTGCCGCATTGGCGCCGGCTATTAAACCCTGGGCACCGGCTTCTTCATAGCCGGTGGTACCGTTGATCTGGCCGGCAAAATACAGGCCTTCGATAAAACGGGTCTCCAGCGCAGGGCTCAAATCTCGCGGGTCGAAATAATCGTATTCGATCGCGTATCCGGGGCGTGTGATCAGGGCCTGTCCGAAGCCAGCCATACTGTTGACGAACTCCTGTTGGACATCGAAGGGCAGGCTGGTGGATATCCCGTTGGGATAGACTTCACCGAGTTTCAGGCCCTCGGGTTCGACGAACACCTGGTGCGAGGTTTTGTCAGCGAAACGGACCACTTTATCTTCAATCGATGGGCAATAGCGTGGGCCGACACCGTCGATTTCGCCGCTGAACAAGGGCGACCGGTGCAGGTTTTCACGAATAATGTCATGCGTTTTCGCGTTGGTGTGGGTGATGTGACAACAAACCTGCCCGGGATGCATGTCGAGTCTGCCCATGGTGGAAAACAGCGGCAGCGGGTCGTCGCCGGGCTGCTCCTCGAGACGGGTGAAGTCGATCGAGTTGCGATCGATGCGCGGCGGTGTACCGGTTTTCAGACGACCTACCCTGAACGGTCGGGCGCGCAGGCGCTCGGCAAGGCGGGTCGAAGGCGGGTCACCGGCACGTCCGCCCGCATAGCTGGAATCGCCAATATGGATTTGGCCGTCGAGAAAAGTACCCACGGTCAGGATCACCTTCGGGGCATAAAATTTGATTCCCATCTGGGTGACCACACCCTCAACAGCATGGCCGTTTTCAATCAGATCGACGACGGGTTGCTGGAAGATCGAAAGACCCGGCTGATGTTCGAGTTTTTCGCGTATCGCCATGCGATATAGCTGGCGATCAGCCTGGGCACGCGTGGCACGCACCGCCGGACCCTTGCGCCGGTTTAAAATCCTGAAATGAATACCGGCTCTGTCCGCGGCCAGCGCCATTTCGCCGCCGAGCGCATCGATTTCCTTGACCAGGTGGCCCTTGCCGATACCACCGATCGCGGGGTTACAGGACATTTGTCCAAGCGTTTCGATACTATGCGTCAGCAACAGCGTATCGACTCCCATGCGCGCAGCCGCAAGCGCGGCTTCGTTGCCCGCATGCCCGCCACCGACGACAATTACATCGAAACGCTGCTTGTATTCCATCCGGCTATATTAATCTAAAAGGGCGCGCATTCTAGCGTAATAGTGCGCCTTTGCCAAAATATGGCTTCGAGGAGGTCAGAGCACGGTTTTCGGTACTTTGGTTCAAGGTATTGTCAGGGATGACGAATAACGTGGTCTGTCCCCATTTATCCGATGACGCAATTGCAAGATCCCCGCTTTCGCGGGGATGACTTGGAGTGGCGGTAGGGATGACTTAGTCGGGAAGTGGGGATGGCCCAATGGCTTGTCATTCCCGCTAAAGCGGCCCTCCAGCGTACGCTGGGTTGACGTATCGGAATCTTGTTGGAGCATTGCAATAGCAGGGTTCTGATACTTTGGGCCGCCACGCGTGGCGGGGATAACCCGAGCGCGCGTGGGAACGATCCAGGGAGGCGGGGATGGCCCTATGGTTTGTCATTCCCGCGCAGACGGGAATCTTGTTGGGGCATTGTCATAGCAAGGTTTCTGATACGTCAGACCGCCAAGGGCATGTCGGAAAATGTGGAGGATGGCCTGAGAACGGAGCGGAGCCGACACGTGGAGAGATCTAAATCCGGGATTGATATTGGATGCAGACTAGCGGGAATGGGAAGAGATAAGCTCGGGGAGATCGTGCATACTATCGAAAACGAGATGGGCGCCGCTTGCCTCTAGCTTGTGCGCCGGCATCAACTCGGCAAAGCCGAACACGCGCATGCCGGCGGCAACAGCGCCGGAGATACCGATCGGGCTGTCTTCGATTACCAGGCAGCGCTCCGCCCGATAGCAGCCCATGGTGGTGGCGGCGTGGAGATAGATATCGGGATGCGGTTTGCCGCGCTCGACTTCGCTGGTACTGAATATATTGCCGTCAAACAGGTCGATCAGACCGGTTTTGCCGAGCGTCATTTGCATCTTGTCGTGCGAACCGCTTGAGGCAACGCAAAATGGAATGGACAGATCCCTCAACACCGATTCGATGCCTTCAATCGCTGCTACCGATTCCTCTAGCGCCAGGTTGATATCGTTCTGGTAACGCTGGTCCAGTTCCGCAGGAGGCGGCTCGCCAAGCATCACTTCGATCTTGTCGAGGCACTGTGCCCTCGAATGGCCGACAAAAGTATCGAACATATCTTCCAGGGTGAACTCGAGACCGCACACCTGCAGCAGGACATCGGCAAATACTTCGTTAGCGACTTCCTCGCTGTTGACCAGAACGCCGTCGCAATCAAATATTACAAGATCAAAGTTCTCGTTCAACTCGCCGGTCCAGGCGGTTCTTTTTTGGCGATGGTGGTGGCGAGTGCAACCATCGAAGATAAATCCGTCAGGTTGGATGGCACGACCAGCGTATTACCTTCCTTCGCCAGCTTGCCGAACTCGGCAATATAGGCCTCGGCGACCCGCAACTGCATTGCCGAATCACCGCCTTCGACAACCAGGGATTGCGCCACCCGGTACAATCCTTTTGAAGTTGCCGTGGCAACCGCCAGGATAGCCGCGGCCTCACCCTCGGCCTCGTTGATCTGCTGCTGCTTGGTAGCCTCAGATTCCTTGATGACACGCTGCTTTTCACCCTCGGCCTCGTTGATCTTGGCATCACGTTCGCCTTCCGAGGTAAGGATAACGGCGCGCTTTTCCCGCTCGGCGCGCATCTGCTTTTCCATCGCACTGAGGACGTCCTGCGGCGGGTTGATATTCTTGATTTCATAACGCAGCACCTTGACACCCCAGGGGTCCGAGGCTTTATCCAGTTCGGAAACCACGTTGGCGTTGATCATCGCGCGTTCCTCAAAGGTGCGGTCGAGAGCGATCTTACCGATCTCACTACGCAGCGTGGTTTGCGCCAGCTGCGATATCGCAAATCCATAGTCGGTTATGCCGTAGGAAGCACGTTCCGGGTCCAGCACCTGCAGGTAGAGCACGCCGTCGACGCCTACCTGTACATTATCGTTGGTGATACAGATTTGCTCGGGAATATCGAAAGCGAGCTCCTTCAAACTGTGCTTGTAGGCCGCGGATTCGATAAACGGAATCAGCACATGGAACCCTGCGCGCAGCGTACGGCTGTACTTACCGAGGCTCTCGATCACATAGGCGCTTTGCTGCGGTACCACTACCGCAGTCTTGAATATGATAAGGACGACAACTATTGCCGTGGCAATGGAAACCCAGAATGCAAAATTACCGTACATGGTTATTCTCCTTGCTGTTGTTGCTCGATGCGCTCCAGGCGCAGGGTGAGGCCGTCGACGCTGGCTATTTTGACATGCTGGCCAGCGGTGAAAGCCTGATCACTGTCGTTGATCACCGTCCATTCGGTGCCGCGGTAAGCAAGCCTGCCTTTCTCGCCGGACGGCAAGTCCTGCTCCAGCGTGACTACTTCGCCGGCTGGCCCGGTTTCGTAGCCAATCCCGGAACCACGCAATTTGGCGTAGAGTTTCCTGCGGAACAACAGCATCAGAATCAGCGAGATGACCGAAAACAGGATCCATTGCACCCATGGCTCGAGGCCGACACCACCCAGCTCGACCAGGCCGGTGATGGCAGCGGCAATGCCGATGAAAACCAGGTAGAAGCCGGCATCGACTATGAGCAGCTCGGAACCGAGCAGCGAGGCACCAAATATCATCCATCCCCACCAGGGCATCATCGTCTCCTGTCAGTTTGACGGCTCATCTTAAGTTAAGGGGTCAGCTGCGTGCAAGCGTGAATCTCCTGTGCACAGCGCCATTGCAAGATCCCCGCTTTCGCGGGGATGACTTGAGAGGGAGTGGGGCGGCTCTAAATTTTGTCATTCCCGCGCAAGCGGGAATCCGGTCGGCTCACTAGCTTCGAAGGGGACAGACTACTGTTTTTCGCTACTACCCCCAAATTTCTCGAGCGAGTTACAGAAAAACAGTGGTCTGTCCCCGATTAGCTACGAATCAGGTAAAGGCTTCAGGACTGCGACTGGTTGAGCGCCTGGTCGAGATCCCAGAGGATATCGTCCAGGGTCTCCAGTCCAACCGAGATACGCACCATGTCCGGAGTCACCCCGGCGGCGATCTGCTGTTCCTCGCTGAGCTGTCGATGAGTGGTTGACGCCGGATGGATAATCAACGTACGTGCGTCGCCGACATTGGCGAGATGGCTCATGAACTGGGCACTATTGATAAATTTTTCGCCTGCCGCACTGCCACCCTTGACGCCGAAAGTGAAAATTGAGCTGGCGCCCTTTGACAGGTACTTGCTGACCAGTTCGCGGTAGGGATTGTCTTCGAGTCCAGTGTAATTTACCCAGCTTACCGCCGGGTGATTCTGCAGAAACTGCGCCGCACCCATCGCATTGGCGCAGTGGCGATCCATGCGCACCGGCAGGGTTTCAATTCCCTGCAGCATCATGAACGCGTTGAAGGGGCTCATCGCCTGACCCAGGGTGCGCAAGGTTTCGCAGCGCGCCTTCATGGTGAACCCGAAATCACCGAAGGTTTCATAAAAACGGATTCCATGATATCCATCCGAGGGTTCAACCATGCCCGGGAAATTACCGTTATCCCAGTCGAATTTTCCCGATTCGATCATCACGCCGCCCATGCTGGTGCCATGGCCACCGATAAACTTGGTTGCCGAATGCACGACGATATCGGCGCCATGTTCGATCGGTTTGCATAAATAAGGAGTCGCGAAGGTACTGTCGACGATCAGCGGAATGCCCGCATCGTGCGCGATCTGCGCAATCGCCTCGATATCGATAACGTTATTGGTCGGATTACCGATGGTTTCGGCATACAGCGCACGGGTTTTCGAGGTAATCGCCTTGCGGAAATTCTCCGGGTCGTCCGAATCGACAAAAGTGGTGTCGATCCCCATCTTGCGGAAAGTCACGTCGAATTGCGAAAAAGTGCCACCGTAGAGTGTTTTCGCCGATACCAGCTCGTCTCCCTGCTGCATCAGGGTCAGGATTGCGGTCATCTGTGCAGCCATGCCGGAGCTGACTCCCAGCGCGGCGCGGCCGTTCTCCAGCGAGGCCATACGCTCTTCGAAAACGGCGGTAGTTGGATTGGTCAGGCGCACATAAGTGTTGCCGAAAGTCTGCAGATTGAACAGGCTGGCCGCATGTTCCGCGTCATCGAAAACATAAGACGTGGTCTGGTATATGGGTACCGCACGCGCACCGGTAATCGGGTCAGGAATCTGCCCCGCGTGCAAACAACGTGTTTCTATACCGAATTCCCGATCTGCCATGAACTGCTCCCGTTACCGGTTAAAAACCTGTGGACGTTGCGACGAAATAACACCGGTATTTACACCGATCGTGTTCAAACCGCCGAACAGGCGGGCATACTCAATTTTCATACATCGGTCCATGACCACTTCGAGTCCGGCGTCGCGTGCTTTCTGCGCAGCTTCTTCGTGGATTATGCCCAGCTGCATCCAGACGACTTTGGCCCCTATTTCTATGGCCTGGTCGACGAATGGAGGAATTCGATCGACACGCTGGAACAGGTCAACGACATCGACCGGGCCGGGGATATCGCGCAGGTCGGCATAACATTTCTGGCCGAGAATCTCGTCGTACTTCGGATTAACCGGAATCACCTCGAAGCCATGATCGAGCAGGTACTTGGCAGCAAAATTACTCGGTCGAGACCAGTCAGCGGAAAGCCCAACCACGGCCACACGCTTATAGTCGTTGAGAATTCGGCGCAGATCCTTGATATCGGTCATAACTCTCTGGCGCGTTCGCGCAGTTCAAATTTCTGTATTTTCCCGGTCGAGGTTTTTGGTAACGGTCCGAACACCACCTTGCGCGGAGCCTTGAAACGCGCCATATTTTGCAGACAAAATTCGATGATTTCCTGTTCACTGGCCTCGGCACCGTCACGCAGGGTCACAAAAGCACAGGGGGTCTCACCCCATTTTTCATCGGGCATTGCCGCGACCGCCGCCTCGAGAACTGCCGGGTGCCCGTAGAGGATGTTTTCGACTTCGATGCTGGAAATGTTTTCACCACCGGAAATAATAATGTCCTTGGAACGATCGCGAATTTCAATGTATCCATCGGAATGGCAAACCGCGAGATCGCCCGAGTGAAAATAGCCGCCGGCAAAGGCTTGCTGGCTCGCCTGCGGGTTCTTCAGGTAACCTTTCATGACGATATTGCCGCGAAACATGATTTCGCCGATGGTTTCGCCATCGCGCGGCACCGATTCCATGGTTTCCGGATCCATCACTACCAGCTGTTCGAGCATCGGGTAGCGCACGCCCTGGCGCGACTTCATCCCCGCCTGCTCGGCTATCGACAGCTCGTTCCATTCCTCGTGCCAGGCGCAGACAACCGCCGGGCCGTAGGTCTCGGTCAGGCCATAGGCGTGGGTCACCTCGAAGCCAAGCTCTGCCATGGACTCGAGAATTGCCGGCGGGGGTGCCGCCGCCGCGGTCATGATATTGACCTGGTGATCGATACCCGACTTCAGCTCGTCACTGGCATTGGCCATTAAATTAAGCACGATCGGCGCACCGCACAGATGGGTTACGCGATGTTGCTTGACCGCGTTGAAGATGTCGTCGTCGCGCACCGCCCGCAGGCATACGCTGGTTCCGTTCAATGCGGCCAGCGTCCAGGGGAAGCACCAGCCGTTACAGTGAAACATCGGCAGCGTCCATAGATATACCGGATGCGCGCCCATGCTCCAGGCAACAGCGTTGGAGATTGCGTTGAGGTAGGCGCCGCGATGATGCGTGACCACCCCTTTGGGATCGCCGGTAGTACCGGAGGTGTAGCCCAGTGAAATTGCCTGCCACTCATCCGCGGGCAATTGCCATTCGAAGTCGCTATCCCCCTGCGCGAGAAAAGTTTCGTAATCCATGTCGCCGATGGATTTGCCACCCTCGAAGGCGGGGTCGTCGACATCTATTACCAGCGGCCTGTCGTCCAGCTGATCCAGCGCTGCCTCGATCGTTGGCGAAAATTCACGGTCGGTAAACAGAATTTTCGCCTGGCCGTGGCGCAGCTGAAAGGCGATCACATCGGCATCGAGACGGATATTAAGCCCGTGGATGACGGCACCCGCCATCGGTATCGCGAAATGTGCCTCGCACATTGCCGGCACGTTAGGCAACATCAAAGCAACCGTATCGTCAGGCCCGATGCCATGCCGGCGTAACGCCGAGGCAAATCGACGACAGCGCCGGTAAGTTTCGGCCCAGCTCTGCTCGAGTTCGTGATAAATGATCGCCGCGCGCGCTGGATAAACCGCGGCGGCACGTTCGATGAAGGTCAGTGGTGAGAGCGGTGTGTAATTGGCCGCATTCTTATGGAGATCGGTGGAGTACTGACTGACCGAAGTCATTTTCCAATCCATTCGGGTTTGCGCTTCTGGATGAATGCATCGATACCTTCGCGCGCATCGTGCGAGTCCATATTACAGGCCATGCGCTCGCTGGCATAAGCATAGGCTTCGCTCAAATCCATGGTTAACTGTCGATAAAACATTTCCTTGCCCAACTTGATCGCATGGGCGGATCTGGCGACGATTTTTTTCGCTAGCGCAATCGTCGCCTGTTCGAGCTCCGCGGCAGGGACCACTTCATTGACCAGGCCATACTGCTGCGCAGTTTGTGCTGAAATGAAATCCCCGGTGAGCAACATATGCAGTGCCTGCTTACGTCCCATGTTGCGGCTTAAAGGCACCGCCGGGGTTGAACAAAACAGGCCGACGTTAATACCGGAAACCGCAAAGCGGGAATCTTCTGCCGCAAGCGCGAGATCGCAATTTGCCACCAGCTGACAACCGGCCGCGGTGGCAATGCCGTTAACCCGGGCGATCACCGGTTGCGGTAGCTGGTTGATGGTCAACATCATCTTGCTGCATTTGTTGAACAGCGCCTGGTGAACTTCACGCTCCTCGCTGGCACGCATTTCTTTCAGGTCGTGACCGGGACAGAACGCCTTGCCGTTAGCCGCGATAACGACGACGCGCACCGAGTCATCCTGGTTGATATCATCGAGAGCGGTTTGCAATTCGGTTAGCAGTTCGCCGGACAGCGCATTGTATTGCGCCGGACGATTCAACGTCAGCGTAGTAATACCGTCGCTGTCCTCGCGTAACAGAATGGATTGGTCGATTACCTGGTCGGCGGGAGCACTCATGGGCTTTTCCTCACTGAAACTTGTTCCTGATATAGATTGAAAAATAGTCGCCGTAACGCTGCTGCAATTCGGGCAGTTTCCAGTCCTGGCCCGTTACCTTACCGCGACATAAAGCGCTGCCGCAATGGCAATCGAGCAAATAATTGTCGCTACGCTCCATCGAGTAATCATGACACAGTTCCTCGCCTGCCCTGATATCGCGCATCGCGACATAGACCACCTGTCCACGGAAACCGACGTTCGGGTCGCAGGAGTGATTGATGAACACCGACATATCATCCACGTCATCGGCGGTGCGTGGCGCCAGGTAAAATTCATCGTCGATTTGCAGCGCCATGTCCCCGGCCTCCCGCGTGGCCTGCTCGAGTTCTGCGCGCGTAATGATATTGCCGGCCTTGATGGCGACAATCTCGTCCCTGGCGATATCGGCAATCGCGATCACGCCACGGCCGGCGAGCGTATCCTCGCGCACTTCAATCTTCGCAGAGCGATAGGTTTTCATAGCGGCAACCCGATATGCGGGACTGGTAAGAACAGGTTTCACATTACCGCGCCGGGGAAATGTTTTCAATCTGTACAGGACAGCGGGTTATTTGCCTGGCGAATCGACAGCCGGAAACCCGAATGTACGGGCAAAGCCGGGACCAGTCGTTAGACGCGACTAGTGGCTATACCGGGCAGGGATTATTAGTAAACGTCGCGCCTGTCGCGCAACGACGGCTATTGGCTGGAATAGCCCTACTTGGCTGGTTTGCGGGCGGCGTAAGCCGAGTAGCCGAGGGCCGAGCGGCGATTGAGATTGTCCGCATACTCCTTGACATACTCGGTGACCGCCTTAAGGCTGCCGGAACGCTTACCCGTGATTGCTGACGACCCCTCACCGATGACATATTCATACCATTCCCCTTCCTTGACGCCTTGCGGGGGTTTCGTCTTCTCGATACTGGTGACGGGGAACTTGTTTTCGATTACTGCGTCGTCGGTTGAATCAGTCATTTTATTTTCCTAAATCGCATATCGTTCAGGCGGCTGCACGCCGGCCGGGTTTATTACGCTGCTTCGCTCCCTGCATTGCGGGTCTGCCCGAATGCCCATTGGCTTTAGCCTGAAACTTTCGCCGCGGCTTATTGTACGCTTTCTGCCGCTTTTGTGCTTTACCGCGTTCGATCGGCTCTGCCTTGATGCTCGGGTCCGGCTCAAAACCATCGACAATCTGCCGCGGAATATCTCGCTTGATAAGCTTTTCGATATCCCGCAAAAGTTTCAGTTCATCGACGCATACCAGCGAAACGGCTTCGCCTTCGCGCCCGGCACGCCCGGTGCGGCCGATACGATGCACATAGTCTTCGGCGACATTGGGCAAATCATAGTTGACCACGTGCGGGAGCTGATCGATATCAAGCCCGCGCGCGGCTATATCGGTTGCCACCAGTACCTGCACCTTACCCGATTTGAAATCGGCCAGCGCCCTGGTGCGCGCACCCTGGCTTTTGTTGCCATGGATTGCGGCGGCATCGATGCCATCGCTAATCAATTGCCCGGCGAGGCGGTTGGCACCGTGCTTGGTGCGGCTGAAAACCAGTACCTGCTGCCACTGGTTGGAGCCAATCAGGTAAGACAACAATTCACGCTTGCGGCTCTTGTCAACCGGGTGCACCAGCTGTTGAATCGCGTCCACGGTCGTGTTGCGTCGCGCTACTTCGATTAAAGCCGGCGACTTCAGCAGGCCATTAGCCAGCTTTTTGATATCGCCGGAAAAGGTCGCGGAAAACAGCAGTGTCTGCTTGTGTTTCGGCACCAGCGCGAGCACTTTGCGAATATCGTGGATAAAACCCATATCCAGCATGCGGTCGGCTTCGTCCAGCACCAGTAATTCGACGCGGGAAAGATCGACCGATCTCTGACTTACATGGTCGAGCAGTCGACCCGGCGTCGCCACCAGGATATCGACGCCACGAATGAGTTTCTGCTTCTGTGGATTAATGCTGACACCACCGAAAACCACGGCTGATTTTAACGGCAGCCACTTGCTGTAGGCGGCAATGCTGTCCGCTACCTGAGCCGCTAGTTCACGGGTCGGGGTTATCACCAGCGCTCGAATCACGCGGCGACCTTTTTGCGGCCGTTGCGCGGCGTCCAGGCGCTGCAATAAGGGCAGGGTGAAGCCTGCGGTTTTACCGGTTCCGGTTTGCGCGCTACCCATCAGGTCGCGACCTTCGAGAACCAGCGGGATAGCCTGTTGTTGGATCGGGGTTGGGGTATCGTATCCTTTTTCGGATACGGCACGCACCAGCTCGGCTCTCAGGCCAAGGTCTTTAAATGACATGTTTAAAACTTCTCCAGCAATCGACCCGCCAAAACACACTAACTGTGCCCGGAACGGTCAGGGTAGATTCAATGCAAATAGAATGGGAAATCGTAAGGAATTTCCATATTAGAGGCAGGTGCCGACCGATCAGCACCAGAAAGATCGCGAGTACTATACAGGAAAGCGCTGTAAATAGGTGATTTATATTACAAAACCTGAAATCGACTCCCTTACTGACCAGGTTGAGAGATCCCGGTACTCCGGACTGCCGTTTTCGCGGGCATAGCCTGGCGCTTCGAAGTTGACAGGCCACGTTTGTCAGAAAAACGTGGTTTCTCGCTTTCGGTCTTCTAGATTCCCGCCTGCGCGGGAATGACAGCGAACCGGAAGAATCTGGTCTGTCCCCAATTGATCGTTGCTTTTTGCGGGAATGGCAGCGAAACGGGCAACCCGCAGACACTTCGGCCATAGAGATTCCCGCTTGCGCGGGAACGACGGGGAACTGGAAAAACGTGGTCTGTCCGCTAGTCGTTGTCGGTCAGGCCGGCGCCGGCTCCGGCGCGCGATTCTGCGGTTGCGGGCGCGTAGATTTTACAGGCGAGTTCATCAATACTTTTAACAATCTCTTGGTCAATCGCGTAGGCCAGCGTCGACGGCAATTGCTGCGGGTCCGACAAGTCATCCTGCTGACAACTCACGGCATCGACCCGGGTGAGCAACAGGTCATCGCGATTACCATCGATGCTGAGCCCGTTTTCGAAACAGCTGACTCGCACGCCGGCCCAGGCCGTGGTGAAAACGGTTTGATGACAGCGCGCGGCCTGACCGACGGTTGCGGCAAGCAACAGCGGCCAGGCGGTCGGACCGAGGTTGAATACCCTGCCATCGAGCATTTGCGCCGAGCGGTCTGCGAGTGCGGCGCCGGTGACAATTGGACACAGCAGGCCGCCGCTGGCATGCCATGGCTGCGTGCCGGCTTGCGGCATAAACGCGTGATAATCCTTACCCGCCAGTTCCTGCAAATGGGCAAGCATGGTTTCGGGGCCGGGAAGATTAAACGCCGCCAGCCATCGCGCCGCCTTGCCGGCCTCTTCCGCCAGGCCCCAGTCGAGGCCACAGGCACGCGCAACCTTGCGTAGAGAGGTTTCGGTTTCGGCGAGCGTGAGACGGTAACTCACGGTGCCGCGGCGAGTAATTCATGCGGGAACGGAGCGTCCTGGTACATACAGATGCGCACCCAGCGATCAGAGCGCGGATCAAACCTGGTGGCGCCAAAAAACGACAGTTTACAGCGCAGAATGTCGATCGGCAGCATATCGGCGGCGATCAGATTGTCCTGGATTTCGGCATATGGGCGCACCGACAGGTTTTGTACACGTCGCGCCGTATGGCGGTGCTCAGGGTGGGCAAGCAGGAACTCGGCAACCGTCGATCCCCCTTCCCAGGCCATCAGCGCAGTGTTCATGCGCTTGATATCGCAGCCAACCGCGAGCGGCAGTTCGTATTCGGCACCGGGTTCATCGAAACGCTCACCGACACGGGGTTCGAGCTTTTCCGCCGAGGTGTACCAGAAGCGCGCGATGTTTTCAGGCTGCTCGTAATCGACCTGCACGGCCCACCGACACCGGGTTTCGATAATTTCGCGCAGGCGCTCGACTGGCATCGCGCCGTCGATAAAAAAGGCCAGGTGTTCATCGGCATCCATGCACTGCGTCAATTCATCGACCAGCTCGCCATAGGGCTCGATCAACAGCGAAACCAGCTGTTCCTGCCCCTCCAGCGACAGGTTTACTTCGGCCCAACGATAAAATCGGTCCCAGGGATGATTCTCGTGCAGCGAGTCGGTGGAGATATAACCAGCCATCGCGTCGAGATCTGCGTTCAGCGCGTCGAGTTTTTCGATCTGGATCGGGTGCTGCGAATGCCATCGCGCCACGTTAAAGCGGGCATGCTCAAAATGCTGTTTGAATTCAGTGACCTCGTCTGCTTCCGCCTGCGCCAGAGAGCGCACGCGCGCGAGCGCTTCTTCTCGGGCCATCATCCAGTTGTTGAGCAATGCCGGGTGATTGATTAGAAACGGCGCCATGCCAAGCCCGGTGGAGTTGCCGACACCGAAACGACGACGCAATTCAGGATCGATCGCGACCGCCTGCTGATCACCCTGCGCGGCGGCGATATGCTCTACCAGGTCGAGCGAGAAGGCACGCGTTAACCAGACTGACAGCATCTCCGCCTGAAACGGGGCACTAACTTCGGGCCGGTCGGCTATCGACAGGCGATCGGCGGCGCCGAATTTACCCGAGCCATAAACCGCGGTGGTGCGGATCAGGTAACCTACTGCTTCGACCTGCTCGCGGTCCGGCTGTCTACCTGCAGCCAGGCAATCGACCACGTGTTGCCACAGCCGCACCGATCGATTGGCGCGCGACAGGCTGAGTTCGGAGTCTGAAATCCGCCCTGCTTCCTGCTTCGGTACATTCTGTTGCAGACGATCAAGATCGGCCTCGGAGGGGATTCCATCAAACAATGCAAAGGTCGAGTCCCAGGCGGTGGCAATAACTCGATCCGAGCGCATGTGATCAGGCAGATCATGTGAAAACGCGACCAATGAATAATTGCGCTCGGGGCCATAAACGGTGTAAACCGCGCGACCGAAGCCCTGTTCGTCGATGGCCCACAGGTTGCGACTGAACTTCCAGTCCTCCTTTTTCAGGCGGCGCAGCAAGGCGCGCATGAATGACAGCCGGGTCTGGTGAAAACTGCCCATACGGGCCAGCCGCATCACGACCTCGGGAGGTCTGCGGAAGTTGGCTGCATCAGGCATCGGGTTTTTATCTGCGCAATCGATCATGTCTAGTAATCCGGGCCAAAATTTTCATCGAAGAAACGTAGCCAGTTATTACCCATTATTTTGGCCGCGTCCGCAGCATCGAATCCGACCTCGAGCAAACCCTTTTCGACATTGCCGAAGTCGCGGCTGTCGTTAAACCATTCAGGCATCGACGGGAAACCTGCATTACTGGCCGAGCCCTCGCCATAATCAATCTTCTTGGTCCAACGGCCGACGCGCATCCATTCGACCACCGAGTCCGGTTGATCCTGGCACAGGTCGGAACCGAGGCCGATATGGTCGACCCCCATGATCTCGGCACAATCGGCAATCATCCGGCAGAAACTCTGCAGACTACAATCGCTGCCATCTTTGAGATGATGTGGATACATACTGAAACCAAGCATGCCGCCGGTTTCACCGAGACCTTTTAGAATTGCGTCTGATTTGTTGCGCAGTGCCGGGTGCCAGAAAGCCGGATTGGCATGGGTTACTACGATGGGGCGTTCGCTGATCTCGATTGCATCCAGCGTCGAGCGTTCGGCTGAGTGACTCATGTCGACGACGAGGCCGACACGGTTCATTTCAGCGATCACCTCACGGCCCATCCGCGTAACGCCGCTATCTTCGGCCTCGTAACAACCGGTCGCAAGCAGCGACTGGTTGTTGTAAGTCAATTGCATGAAGCGCGCACCCAGCGTATGCAGGATTTCAACCAGGCGGATATCGTCTTCGATCGGCGACGGGTTCTGGAAACCGTAAAAAATCGCGGTGCGGTTGGTATCGCGTGCAAGGCGCACGTCGTCACCGCTAAAGCCCTGGAAGATCAAATGCGGGAAGCGTTCGAAATAACTGTTCCATTGCTCCATGTTGGCCACGGTTTCGCGGAAATTTTCATGGTAGGCAATAGTGACATGCACCGCGTCCACCCCACCGGCGCGCATTTGCTCGAAGATCTGTTCCGACCAGTTCGCATATTGCAGCGCGTCGATGCGATAGCCGTCACTCATGCCGGGTTACCACTGGCGATATAAGCGGTTTTCACCGTGGTGTAAAACTCCTCGGCGTATTGCCCCTGTTCGCGAGGACCATAGGAAGACTCGCCCCGGCCGCCGAAGGGCACGTGGTAGTCGGTGCCAGCGGTCGGCAGGTTAACCATCACGCAACCGGTTCTGGCGTTGCGACGGAAGTGGGTTGCGCGGGCGAGATTGCTGGTAATAATCCCCGCGGTAAGCCCGAAACGGGTGTCATTCACCGTTGCCAGCGCCTCGTCGTAAGAATCGACCTTGATCACACAGGCTATCGGCGCGAACAATTCCTCGCGGTTTACCTGCCAGTCATTGCGAGTATTGACGAAAACCGCCGGGTTCATGAAATAACCCTCGGTAGCGCGGTCGACGCGTTCGCCGCCACAGAGCAGTTCGCCACCCTCGTTTTTGGCGAGCTCGACATTGGCGAGGTTTTGCTGCAACTGGGCATCGCTCACTACCGGGCCAATTTGAGTGCCGGCCTCGAGCGCATGACCGACAACCATGTTGTTGGCGCCATCGACCAGGCGTTCAACGAACTGGTCATGAATGTCCTTGTGCACCACCAGGCGTGACGAGGCGGTGCATTTCTGGCCGGTGCTGCCGAAAGCGCCGCCCAGCGCACAGGCGATCGCCGTGTCGAGGTCGGCGTCATCCATTACCGCGAGGGCATTCTTGGACCCCATCTCGAGCTGGATCTTGGTAAAATTGGTTACCGCGGCCTGGGCTATGCCACGCCCCACTGGCACCGAACCGGTAAAGCTGATCGCATTGATCTGCGGGCTTTCCACCAGCGCCTGGCCGACATCGCTGCCGGATCCCATGACCAGGTTGAACAGCCCCGCGGGAATGTCCTGGCGGGAAATGATTTCGGCCAGTGCCACCGCGCTCGCCGGCACCAGGTTAGCAGGCTTCCAGATCACCGCGTTACCGAAGGCGAGCGCAGGCGCGATCTTCCACACTGCGGTGGCGACCGGGAAATTCCACGGTGAAATGATCGCCACGGTGCCGACCGGTTCGCGGCGCACGTCGACTTCGATGCCGGGTCGAACCGAATCGGCATTGTCACCGATCTGACGCAACGACTCGGCTGCGTAGTAGGTGAAGAACTGTCCCGAGCGATAAACCTCGCCCTTGCCCTCGGGTTGGGTCTTGCCTTCCTCGCGGGCGAGCAAAGTGCCGAGCTCGTCGCAGCGCGCGATCAACTCGTTGCCGATCGCCATCAAAACATTGTAACGTCGCTCGATCCCGGCTTTACCCCATTCTCTCTGCGCCGCCTGTGCGGCGTCGAGGGCACGCTGTAACTGCGCGCTATCGGCCTGGGCGTAATGGCCGATAGTATCGGACAGGTCTGATGGGTTGATGTTGGCGACTTGATCGCTTCCGGCAAGCCATTCGCCGGCGATGAAATTCTGGTTCAGATTGGACATTTTGGTTCCCGCAAACGACTTGAAAACAGCCTTACACCTTAAATCCGGCAGATCACGCCGTCAATGATAATCCGTGGTTGTTACTACTGTTTAAACCGCCTCGAGGGGCGGGTTCCTGCGCTCGTGGCAGCATTGTAAGATTACTGCCGGGCCGCCGTTTACGCGGGGATGAACGCATGCCCCCGTCATTCCCGCGCAAGCGGGAATCCCGAGACCTACGCATTGTCGGGAGATCACAATAAGCCGGACCGTGGTTTACGCGGGAATAAAGGCGGAGACAGGGTTTTAACGGCGGGCTCAGGCGGCGGGTTCTTTCGCTTCCAGGTAATCGGTCATGTCTTGCGCCGATAGAGGCTTGCTGAAATAGTAACCCTGGTAGATTTTACAACCATACTGCCTCAGCAGGTGGAACTGGTCAAGGTCTTCGACGCCTTCGGCAACCACATCGAGGCCGAGATGCTTGGACAGGGCCAGGATCGATGCCACCATCGCCTGATCGCCGGGATCGTTGCAGATATCTTCAACAAAAGAGCGATCGATCTTGATGTGGTTTACCGGTAGATTCTTCAAATGGGCCAGCGAGGAATAGCCGGTACCAAAATCATCCAGCGAAAAACTGATGCCGCGATTGATCAGCTCCTGCATCCGCAAAATCGCATCGTCGATGTTGTGGATAATATTATGCTCGGTCACCTCCATGATGACGTTTTCGGAAGGCACATTGATGCGCTCGAGCTGGCTTTCGATATTGCGCGCAAACTGTGCATCACGAAACTGGCGCGGGCTGATATTGATACAAAGCATGAAGTCCTTCTGCGCCAGTCCGTCTTGCATCCACAGCGTCATTTGCCTGAGTGCGGTCTCGATGACCCAGCTACCCACCGCAACAATCTGACCGGAGGATTCCAGTACATCGAGGAATTCAGCCGGCGCAACGACGCCAAGTTCGGGATGGTCCCAGCGAATCAACGCTTCGACGCCGATAACTTCCATCGACATATTGACCAACGGTTGGTAGTAGAGGCGAAACTGGTCATCTTTAAGTGCCCGGTGTAACTGGTTTTCAAGCTCCAGTTGACGGGTAACATCGTTACTCATGCTCTCGCTGAAAAACTCGAGTCTATTGCGACCTTCACGCTTGGCCTGGTACATCGCCGTATCAGCATAGCGCTGCAGGTCGTGACCGTTTACTTCATCCCGCGAGATCATCGAAATACCGATACTGGCGGTCACGCGCAACTCGGTGTCATGGATGCGACATTCCATGCTGATGGCATCACGTATCTTGTTGGCAATATCACGCGCAAGCGAGATTGCCTCCCTGCCGTCGACACTCAAAGCGGATAAAATAACAATAAACTCATCGCCACCCAGCCGCGCCACGGTATCGTCTCCGCGCAAATGCCCCTGCAGTCGCCGCGCCATTTCCTGCAGCACGAGATCCCCCGCGGGATGTCCGAGTGAATCATTGATATTCTTAAAATTATCAAGATCAATAAACAACAGGGCGCCGAAAATATGTGTTCGCCTGACGCGCGCCACTTCCATGTCGAGACGCTTGGCGAGCTCATTACGATTGGGCAAACCGGTTAGCGTATCGTAATAGGCAAGATACTCGACACGTTCCTCGGCCGCTCGCAGGTGGCGAATATCGCGTGCAATGGTGGATAAAAATTCGATCTCACCATGATTGTTGCGATGCGAGATCAACACCAGCGAAGTCAGCACCTTTTCGCCGTTGAGCGAGAGGAAGGTTGTTTCCTCGGTCCACATACCCTCGCGGATCGCGCAAGGTATCCCTTCACTGAGGATCTTCTGGCCATCGGCGGGAGAATGAAAATCAGCGAGTCTGATACGATTGATATTCTCATTCTCGCCAATTCCGAGCAGGTTACGTCCTGCCTGGTTGATGTAGGTTACAAAACCGTCCAGGTTGGCGATGCAGATCAGGTCCGGGGTAGCTTCCAGAATCGCGGTCAGACGTTGCTGCCGTTCGTGGGCAAGTTTCTGATCAATGACCAGGCGCCATTCACGCATCACCCGACTCGCAGTGCGCGGCAACGACGCCATGGTTTCCGCGGTTTTAACGATATATTCCGCCGCACCCGACCTGATCGCATTGACCGCAACCTTTTCATCGCTGTAGCTGGTCATGACGATAGTGGGACAGTCCGAGCCAGGATTTAACAGTTCGGTACCTTGGCCATCGGGTAACTCGACGTCCGTAATGATCAGATCAGGGCTGGAGAGATCGAGCTGGGATTTAGCCTGCTCCAGTGTCGAGGTAACCACCAGGCGACAATGCGACTCAGTGGCAAAGGCAAGATTGATCAGTGCGACGTGATTTTCGTCGTCTTCAACGAGTAATATGTTGTATTCGGCCTGATTTCGCATACCGCTGCTTTCTTGTTATCACTACCAGAAAATTTTCTGTCTGCTTTATCGGCAGGCGCGTGTTTATCCTAAGATAATACTTCTGACTTCCGCGCACTGCTGCTCGCCGGTTTCAACTATGCCGGTGAGGCTATCCTGATCGATTTCGAGTTCCTCTATCAGTTTTACCAGCCTGGTATCGGATCCGTCTGCCGAGGCAACATCTGTGTCTGCCGGCAGGTTTGCGAGAGCAAGTATCATGATTTCCACCTGACTGCTCCTGGCCAGCTGATACTGGTGATGACATCGAGCCATCTCACTCAATTCCTCTGCCAGGCCCCAGGCCCTGATCAACAACGCACCAACCTCGGCATGGTCGAAGCCCAGTATTTCCCGCTCCGCCTGATCGCGAAGCTGATGCTGCTCGTTAATTTGCCGCCTGACCTCACCAGCCAGTGCCGCTTCCTGCTGATAGATGACGAGTATACCCAGATCGTGCATGATCCCGGCAACAAACAGAATTTCGGGGTCACAGTCGCCCACTGATCGCGCCAGTAAGCGTGCCAGGATAGCGCAGCGCAAGCTATGCAACCAGAATTCATCGACATCGACCCCTTTATAATCCAGTGCGGTCATCGCGCCGATTACGGTGGTTGCCAAAACCAGATTGCGCAATTCCAGCTCGCCGATAAGACCAACCGCGGAACTGACAGTCTCGATTTCCCGGGGAAATCCATAATAGGAACTATTGGCGATGCGCAGTACGCGCGCGCTCAGGGCGGGATCGTAGGCAACGATTTCCGCAATCTGTTCACGGCTATGCAAAGGATCATCAATCGTTTCCTGCAGACGCAGATAAATTTCCGGCAAGCTGATCAAATGCAGGACCGAATCGACAAGCAATTGAGGAGTGCCTACTCTGGCACCATTATCCATAATCTACATCTATCTGGGGGTCTGGTCTGAGTATAGACGGGATACTTCGAGTCTGTGGGGGAATATATGCGCTGTTAAGAGTTTACCGCCAGGGATTCTGGTTCCAGGCCAACCAGTAATAACCGAGGTCTTCCATCAGGGATTCGAAGCGGGGAAAATCCATCGGTTTAACCACATAACTATTGGCGTGATACTCGTAAGACTGCGCTATATCCTTGTCTGCCGAGGAAGTCGTCAGAATTACGACCGGGGTTTTTCTGGTACTTTCATCAGATTTGATCCGACGCAGCACCTCGAGACCGTCCACCTTGGGCAGGCGCAGGTCGAGCAGAATACAATGCGGGCGCGGATACTTTTCTGCGTCATTAAAATCGCCCTTATGAAAAATATAGTCGAGTGCTTTCTGGCCGTCATCAACATGAAAAATCTCGTTCGAAACCTTGTGTTGCTCAAAGCTGCGCTTAACCATTTCCGCATGCGCATCAATGTCTTCAACCAATAGCAGTTTCAGTGGTTCGCCAACTGTGTTTTCACTCATATTTCAGTTCCTCATGGAAGCGTTAGCGTAAAACAAAACCAACAACCCTGTCCATCTCCCTGCGTTCTGACCCGGACATTGATCCCGTAAAAAAGCGCAGATTTACCATTGCTGGTCCCGACCCGGTCCCTATTTCTTACTGCTCTTGAGCCCCGCTCGCTAGCGGATTACTTCCATTTTGGTTTAAACGGGTCGGGTCTCGGAAAACGCGAGGTAATATCGAAGCGCGTCAAATCCATATGGCTGCGCGTATACTCCTCGGAGGCATCGCGGGCCGGGTTGAAATCCCAGCCCTGGTAGCGGCCGACCCGCAGGGCTGCATGCACCGCACGACGGCGCTCCTGGTCATTAATCACGGTTTGACGCATGGCCTCCGCATCCCAGTAAGCCGACGCTTCGCGCCTGAAATCCGCGAGCAACTCATGATCGAGCAGATTCTCGAGTTCATCGGGGTCATTTTCGAGATCGAAGAGCAATTCCGGGTCGGTACTGCAGGAAATGTACTTGTATTGCCCGCGCCGGATCATCAGCATCGGCGCGGCGGTACCCTCGGCAAGATATTCACTGACACAGGCATTCGGGTCGTTGCTTGCGTCTCCATCGCACAGCGGAATCAAAGAGCGCCCATGCAGCGGGTCGATGGGGGGCGGCGGGGCTACGGCCGACGACGCCGAAGCGATATCGACTAACGTCGGCAATACATCGACCTGTGCTACCGGTGCCGCCACATGGCGCGCATCGAAGCGTTCAGGCTGATGTACGATCAGCGGTATACGATTCAACCATTCACGAAAACTCATTTTGTACCAAAGGCCGAATTCGCCCAGCATGTCGCCATGGTCCGAAGTGAAAATAATCGTGGTGTTATCGGCCATGCCGCATTCTTCGAGCGTGGTACGCAAGCGCCCGAGCCATTCATCGACGTAGCTGACATTGCCGTAATAAGCCCGACGGGCATTCACTATCTCCTCTTCGCTGACATCGACCGCATCCAGCGCGATGACTTTTTCGAGGCGCGCATTGTGCGCATCCTGGCTTGCCGGGCGTGGGACGGCAGGTAGCGGAATATCGACACCGGCGTACAAATCCCAGTACTTCTGCCGGGTCGCATAGGGATCGTGTGGATGGATAAAACTTGTTACCAGGCAAAGCGGTCGCTGATCTTCGCCACGAGCATGATCGTATAGCACGCGCATCGCCTGGCTGCCGACTTCATCGTCGTAGGCAAGCTGATTGGTAATTGCCGCGACCCCGGCCTGTTTCACGCTCGACATATTGTGATACCAAAGGTCGATACGCTGGTCGGCATTCTTCCAGTCGGGGACCCAACCGAAATCAGCCGGGTAAATATCCGTGGTCACGCGGTCTTCGAAACCGTGCAATTGATCAGGCCCGACAAAATGCATTTTGCCGGACAGGCAGGTACGGTAGCCCATCAAACGCAGGTAATGTGCAAAGGTGGGCATCGTCGCTGGCATGTAGGAGGCATTATCATAACCCCCGCAAGCCGAAATATTCTGCCCGGTCATGAATGCGTAACGCGCCGGAGTACACAACGGGCTGGAACTGTAGGCCGCATCGAAACACACGCCTTCAGCGGCAAGCCGGTCTATATGCGGACTTTTCACCGTGGCATTGTTGTAACAGCCAAGCGCTAGAGCGCTGAGCTGGTCGGCCATCACTATGAGGATGTTCTGCATATCTCGAAGCCCGTTTTAAAGTACTGCCTAGAGGAGATTCTTGCCGTCAAAAACGGTAACCTCAAACCCGGCGGTATCAAGATCTTCGATGCAGCCGAGATTGACCCTGCAGTGTCCGGGTATGCGCAACATCTCATTGTGCGTATAAATGCCGCAGCGCTTGCAGAAGTAATGTTTAGCGACCTTGCTGTCGAACTCATAGAGGCCGATATCCTCCGGGTTTGCCTCGATAGCAAGGGCCTCCAGTGGGATCGCCTCGGTGCTCATCATCGCGCCCTTGCGGGCACAAATCGAACAGGTACAGCGCAATCCCTGGGTGATCTCTTCGCCATCGTAAGAGAATTTTATGGCGCCGCAATGGCAACTGCCCTCGTAATGCTGTGACATAATGTCTCCTGAAAATTGTCTATGGCCCTATTTTGAGGCGGAAAACAAAAACCGATTAACACAAAAGAAATACTCGTTGCGCTGTATGAGGCTATCGATTCCGTCGCACCAGGCGCTCGATTCTGCAGGCGTAATTATCTTCTGCCTGACCGCGGTGGCGGCGAAATTATGCAGCATATTGGCGGAAAAGCTGTGTTCCGAATAGCCGGCATTCAGCACTGGAATTGCCTCTACGCGTAACGCGGTAAAACCGATTCGCCGTAGAATGGGTGCAAGCCGACACGGCAGATTCGGGTTGGTTACCGCCAGGCTCCAGGCATCGAAAATCCTGTGCGTCATCTCCTGGTCGAGGCTGTTGACAACAGCGCCGCTCCAGTCGGTTTCGACGATAGCTACTCGTCCACGCGGTTTCAGCACACGATGAATTTCCCGTAATGCCTTATCCATATCGTCTACATAAAGTAATGTCTGGGTGCAGCTGACCGCATCAAAGCACGCCTTCTCGAAAGGCAGTGTTTCGATGCTGCCCTGTTGCAGCCTGACCTGTTCGAGGCCAGCGCAGCGTCCACGCGCATGGTCGAGCATGTCGTCGCTGTAATCGACCCCTTCGGCACGGCCCTCGCTACCCACAGTGCGCGCTTCCTGCTCGAGCAACAGGCCGGTACCGCAGCCGGCATCGAGTACACTTTCACCACGTGCAAGCGCGAGTACCGCCAGCGTACGCAAGCGCTGGTTGACAATCTCGGGGGTCTGGTAGCTGCGCTCGATCAGCTCGGCGGCCTTTTTGTCGTAGGTTTCCAAGACGGCCCGCTAATTCAGTCGCTGGCTGCCAGGCTAAGCTTGAGTCCCTGCTGGTAATACTCTGCGGCTTTCGCGGGCTGTTGCAATTGCTGTTCGAATAACTCGGCGAGCGCCAGGCAGGCAGCCGGAGTCGCCCTGGCGCCGATGCTGGCTTCGAGGTATCCCTGCGCCTTGCCCCATAAACGTGCGCGCATCGCAATTCGCCCCAACGCCAGTAACAGGTTTTCATTATGACCATAATCGTCGAGCCATTTTTCGGTACGAGCCAGCTGCGCATTGGCGTCCGCGGCCTGAAAACGTCCGTAGACCTGGATCAGATCATCATCCCATTGCTTGTCCAGCGACTTGAGTACCAGTTGTTCAGCCAGTTTATTGTGCCAGCCCTGTGCTGCCATCAGGTCGAGATACAAATGTATCATCCGGGCATCGACCTGCAGCGTCTTGGGAATATCGCGCCAGGCACTCTCAAAGCTTGACTGGCTGCTGATGGCGAGTTCCAGGATACCGCAGTAGCCGGCCACTTCCATTTCCACCAGTTTCGCTTCATTGATGAGTTTCTTGCGGCGAACTTCGGGTAAGATCTCAACCAGTGCCTTCCAGTCCTCAAGCTCGTAATAAGCACGTGCCAGCAGCCGGGTGACATAATTGTGACGCGGCGCGATGCCGTGCAGATGCGTCAGCGTGGCCAGCGCCTGTTCGGTTTGCTGGTGCGCAAGCTGCAACTCTGCCTGCGTGACCCCGATAGCCAGTTCTGCATCAGGCCTGGCTTCATGCGCTGCCTTGAGATAGGCATCACGGGCATCATGCTTGCCCTGCAACTGCGCTGCCCGCGCCGCGGCAAGGTAATGCACCAACGGACTGTCACTGAAATCGACGAGGCGTACCAGGTGGTTTTCAGCCTGCTCGAAACGGCCTTCCGCAAGATCGATCAAGCCCTGGTTCAGTTGGCGCCGGACCTTGTTAAAGCGTCGATTTTTCGACTGCCGACGCATACTGCGCGGCAGACGCCACAGGCCACGTATAAACCTGACGCAGTAATAAAACGCGATCACCAACACGATCAGGGCGACCACCGCAAACGCGAGGGTGGTTTCGACCGTATAGTCGCGGTAACGCAACATCACCAGGCCGGGATCGTCGCGCACCAGCAGCACCGCACCAAGCACGACAATCGACAGCAACAATAGCAGGAGCAGCAGTTTGACGATGAACTTAACCATTGTCTGGCTCCATATTTTCTTCCGTGGCGGCCGGCTCGGGCGCCGTGTCGGGTGCATTTTCGCGTTGGCTGAGGATGCGTTGCAATTCACGCAGCGAACCGGTTATGTCCGGCTTGTCCGGCTTGAGCACCATTTTCTGCAGGTCTTGCAGCTGGGTCATGAAATCATGGTTAGCCGCGTTATCGAGGTCATAAAATTCGCGAAACAGGCGCAGGCTCTGCTCGAGCAGGAACTGGTACTGGCTGGCATCACGCTCGAGCACAGCCCAGCGCGCTAGCTTGAGATTATCTTCCAGGCTGTCACGTACATCGACGACATTGGCTTCGATTTCGCTCGGTTTGGTAGCCTCGTTACGCACCTTGACCAGTGAGTCGATAAAGGCGGTAAAACGCTCGAACCAGTCCTGTGATACCTCGACCGCGGCCGGCTCCGATTCGACCGCATCGACACGAACCGCGAATCCGGGCTTTAGCACGCGCACCTGTCTACCCAGTTGCGCCAGGATTAGCGTCATGCCAACCAGGTCGGCGCGTTTGCGGGTTTTCAGGTCGGCAATTTCCTCGCTGATCATGACCCGTACCGGCAACAGACCGGGATCTCCGGTCAAGCCGATCTTGTCACTCGCCGCCTGCAGCGTTATCGCCGCACCCTGGAAGTCATCCTGCAGAATCAACTTGTGCTGCGCTACGCGCATCAGGTATTCGACTTCAGCCAGTTGCCAGTCGTTCTTGTCACGCCCGAACAGTTCATAGAGTTTTTCGCTGGAGTCGCGCAAACTCTGCTGGCCGAGACCGAGCTCGTCGAGTTTACTACCCAGATTGTCGATATCGCCCTTGAGTGGAGACAGGCTCGCGTCGAGGCGCGCATTAGCGGCTTTGCTGGCGAGCTGTTGCTCCAGCCCGGCGATGGTCGCGTTAATCGCAGCGGAGTTATCGCGCGCAACCTGCTGTTGCCGCCACCAGTAGTAACCCCCGGCACCGGCAAGGGCGAGAATTAGCAGAAAATTGAACAGACTGAACCAGGAACGGCGCGGTTTTGATGGCGCTTTGGGTTCAGGCAATGCTTTCGGTACGGGTTCGGCTTCCGTCGCAGGTTCAGGTTCAGGTTCAGGGCCAGGTTTAGCTTCAGCCTCATCGGCTGCGGCGACGACCGGCTCGGCATCGGTAGAGGCATCACCCAGTTGCACCGGATCCGGATCGGTGGATACACCGTCAGTACCGGCGTCACTGTCGACGGAAAAACCCTCGGTATCCCCTTGCGTGTTGCTGGATATTTCCTCGCTATCCACCTTGTTGTCGGCAGACAAAGCCTCGGTATCGGATTCCTTGTCGCTGGATGAATCGTGTTTGCTCATATGTTGGTCATGTTTACCGCTGATCGGCCCAGACGCAGATCGCCTGCAGAATTCCCCTGTCGCTCGCGCTGCGCGCGATAATTATTGAGGCATTATGTCCCAGTTTCAACGCCGATTCACGCATTCTTTCGCTGATCAAAAGCCAGGGAATCCGGCGTAGACGCTGCACTGCCCGAGAATCAACCAGCTCGAACAGGTTATGCATACCCTCATTGCTGGTCAAAAGAACCAGCGTAGGAAATGCTTTCTCGACCAGGCGATCAAAGTCAGATGCAGTGTAGTGTGGCAGCGTACGCCGGTAAACCTCGCAATATTCGACCTCCGCACCACGCGCTGAGAGTTCCTCTCCGAGCAGGTTTCGTCCTTCCTGGCCGCGCACAATCATTACGCGCTTGCCCCGAACCTGTTGCAGGGCATCCGCTTCAAGCAGGGTTTCGCTGCTGTAGGGCGCGCCGGCAAGCAGGCATGAATCCAGTTGCGCGACCCGCTGCGCAAGCGCGGACCGGGTTGCCGTGCCGATCACGCCAAAACAAACTCCGGGCTTGAATTGCGTGTTATCGATGTAGCGAAAAGCATGATCGACCGCGTTACGACTGACAAACAGCAGTATGTCGTAATCCGATAATTGCCGCGTCAGGCGCTGCCGGGTGATAGCGGATTCGTGGGCTACGATTTCGATGACCGGAAAGGACAGAATCTGCGCGCCTTCCTGTTCGAGCAAACTGCTGAGTTCGGCCTGCTGATGCGCGGGCCGGGTGTTCAGGATTAACTGACCCCGCAGCCGGCCCGGCACGCCTAATCCTGCAGTCCGGCGAGGATACGATCAGCGCCCTTTGCCAGCAGCTGTTGCGCCAGTTGCACACCCAGTTCATGCGCCGTGGAACTATGGCCGCGAATTTCGGCGCGCAGGATTTTACTGCCATCGGGTTCGCCGACAAGGCCGCGCAGGTAGAGTTGATCCTGCTCGAGGACGGCGTAACCGGCTATGGGCACCTGGCAACCGCCATTCAGGGTCTGGTTGAGGGCACGCTCGGCGGTAATCCTGAGGGTGGTTTCGGCATGCGCCAGCGGCGCAATCAGTTCGCGCAGGCTGTCGTCGTCACTGCGAATCTCGATGCCGAGCACGCCTTGCCCGATTGCCGGCAGACATTGCTCGGGCGCGAGCGCTGCGCTGATACGTTCGCCAAAACCGAGTCGCTGCAGGCCCGATGCGGCGAGGATGATAGCGTCGTATTCACCGGCATCGAGTTTGCCCAGGCGGGTATTGACGTTACCGCGCAGCCAGTCGACGCGCAACGCCGGGAATGCTTCGCGGATCTGGGTCTGGCGGCGCAGGCTGGAAGTACCAACCAGGGCACCTTCAGGCATTGCATCCAGATTGCTGTAATGGTTAGAAACGAAAGCATCGCGCGGGTCTTCACGCTCCATGACCAGCGCCAGTTCAAGCCCGTCAGGAAACTGTACCGGCACGTCCTTGAGCGAATGCACGGCAAGATCGGCACGCCCATCGAGCAGGCCGGCCTCGAGCTCCTTGACGAACAGGCCCTTGCCGCCGACCTTGGCGAGTGGCGCGTCGAGCAGCTTGTCACCACGTGTTTTCATCGTCAGCAACGAGACTTCAAGCTGCGGATGCAGGGCTTGCAGGCGGGCGGCGACGTGTTCGGCCTGCCACAGGGCCAGCGGACTGCCACGGGTTGCGATACGCAGTTCGGAGCGGGGTTGGTTCATGTCGGATTACAGGTTCCTGATGATTTTGCGAACACCGGGCAAGTGCCGGCGACTAATCTCGAGCACGTCGTCGATATCACGAAAGGTGACCTGGTGGCCGTCATTTTCGGATTGCATTCCGGCCAGTCGCGACAGGCTGACCAACGCGTTTCGATGAATACGATAAAAGCGCTCTCCAAACTCGGCTTCGAGCGCCTTGAGCGGGTCCTCGATGAGCACTTCACCCTCTTCGTGGCGCACAGTGACGTATTTCTGCTCGGCGTGGAAATAGTAAATTTTCTCTATCGGCACCAGCACCAGGCTGCCGCGCACGCGCGCGCAGATATGCTGACGCGGTTCGAGCTCGGATAAAACGTCGCCGCTCCTGCTAGCCTGGGCCCGTGTCGGGCGAATGGTTGCATCCAGCGCAGCCTGCAGACGTTCAAGCTTGACCGGCTTGAGCAGGTAATCGACGGCATGGGTTTCAAAGGCCTCGAGTGCGTGGTCGGAAAACGCGGTGGTGAAAATAACCGCTGGCGGCTCATCCAGCTTGGCTATATGGCGCGCCGCCTCGATGCCATCCATTCCCGGCATACGTATATCCAGCAGCACGATATCGGGCTCCAGGCTTTGCGCGAGGCCGAGTGCCTCGAGTCCGTTGACCGCTTCACCGACCAACTCATGGGTATTGATTTCACCCACCATGCGCGCCGGGCGATCGCGCGCCGGTTTTTCATCGTCGACTATCAGTATTTTCACGCACCCTCCGTCGCAGGGATGGTTAATTTCACAGTGTAACGCGACTCGGTTTCGGATAAGTCCATCGTCGCGCCGCCACCGAACGCGAGCGCCAGGCGTTCACGGATGTTATCTATCGCCATCTGGTTACCCTTGCGGTCGCGGGAATTCTGTTCCGTTATCAACGGATTAGAAATCGATATTTCAATATTAGCATCCAACACGTCAATCACAATGTCGATGACACCACCCTCCGGCAGTGGCTCGATACCATGATAGATCGCATTCTCCACCAGCGGCTGCAAGGTCAGGGCCGGCAGGGTCAGCGAAGGCTCAGTCGCCGGCAGATACCAGTTGACCTTGAGGCGGTCACCGAGACGCAAGGCCTCGAGGTCAATATAACTGCGCGTCAATTCGAGTTCCTGCTGCAGGGAAATACTCGACTCGGCCGCGAGGCTGGCGCGAAATAGGTCCGAAAGGTTCTCGATCGCGTGTTCCGCCAGGTCGGGCTGGTCATGGGTTAGGCTGGCGATGGTGTTCATGCTGTTGAACAGAAAATGCGGGCGGATACGCGCCTGCAGGGCCTGTAAACGCGCCTGTGCCTGCACCTGCAGGTGCAGCTCGGATTCGTAATGCAGGTAAAAATAACGCAGCGCAAGTCCGATCAGGATCAGCGCAATGGAGAGGTTGCGCATCAGCGTGAAACCGACATCCCGGGCAGTGGGACCAAAACGCAGCATGTCACCGAAACCCAGGCTCAGGTAGCTGGCCAGCAGCGTCATCAACAGGGTCACCGCAATTGCGAATATGGTGGTGCGCAGGTGATCGCTAAGCCATTGCTGGCGGGACGCCAGACACAATATCGCGGCCGTGCTCAGACCGACCCACAGCATGACTACGGAGATCAGCACGACATGAACAAACAGGCTGTCGCCACCTCTGTAGCTAACCAGGGCGAACACAATTGCAAACAGCTCAACTACCAGCAAAAGGCGCAGAAAGGCGTCGCCGTCACAGAAATCGGGCAGGTAGGTCTTGTTTTCGGAGCCGGTTATACTTTTTTCCGTATTATCTGGCATAAAGAGTTGATTTGTTCGTCGCGCGCTGCAAGCATACAACAATATTAACCGCAATGTGTCCTCGTATTGCGAGGCATATCTAACCACATTCGACAGTTCAGAAACCGATGAGCAAAGATGATTCCCGCATGTGGGGCGGGCGATTCAATGAACCCACAGACGAATTCGTGCAGGCCTTTACCGCTTCGGTCGGTTTCGACCGCCGTCTCGCGTACGCGGATATCGAGGGGTCGCTCGCGCACGCGATGATGCTGAAGCACATCGGCGTGCTCAATTCCGATGAACTCACTGCCATCAAGTACGGTCTGCAGCAGATTCGCGAAGAGATCGACGACGGCAGGTTCGCCTGGTCGGTGGCACTCGAAGACGTGCACATGAACATCGAGGCCCGCCTCACCGAGCTGATCGGCGAGGCCGGTAAAAAACTGCACACCGGGCGCTCGCGCAACGACCAGATCGCGACCGATATCCGGCTTTACCTGCGCGAACAGATTGCGCTATGCCAAAGCGGCATACGAGCTTTTCAAAACGGCCTGCTTGATCTCGCCGAACGCGAAGCCGAGACCATCCTGCCCGGCTTTACTCATTTACAGGTGGCGCAACCTGTCAGTTTCGGTCACCACATGCTGGCCTGGTTCGAGATGCTCGAACGCGATCACGGCAGGCTGCAGGATTGCGCCACGCGTATGAACCAGATGCCCCTCGGCGCCGCTGCACTGGCCGGCACTTCTTACGATCTCGACCGCGAGTTCACCGCAGAGATACTCGGTTTCGATATCCCCTGTCGCAATTCGATCGACGCGGTCAGCGATCGCGATTTTGCGATCGAGTTCTGCGCCGCAGCGGCAATTTGCATGACGCATTTATCACGCATGGCAGAAGAACTGGTGCTGTGGTCGAGCGCACAATTCGATCTCATCCGCCTGCCGGACCGCTACTGCACCGGCTCATCGATAATGCCGCAAAAGAAAAACCCGGACGTACCCGAACTGGTGCGCGGCAAGGCCGGACGCGTCAGCGGACACCTGATGAACCTGCTGATGCTGATGAAAGCGCAGCCGTTGTCATATAACAAGGACAACCAGGAAGACAAGGAACCGCTGTTCGATACCCTCGACACGCTGATCGGTTCGCTGCGCGCATTCGCCGACATGGTGCCCGCGCTTACCGTCAACCCCGAAAAAATGTATCAGGCCGCGCAGCAGGGCTACGCCACCGCCACCGATCTGGCCGACTACCTGGTGAAGAAGGGCCTGGCATTCCGTGACGCGCATGAAGTAGTCGGCAACGCAGTGGCGTTTGCTATCGAACAGGAGAAAGACTTGAGCGACTGCACGCTCGAGGAACTGCAACAGTTCGACACCGGCATCGAAGACGACGTGTTCGAGGTGTTGACGCTGGAAGGATCGCTCAATGCACGCAACATTACCGGCGGCACCGCGCCCGAACAGGTGCTGTTCCAGGTCAACGCCGGGCGCGCAATGATCAGGGACTGAAACCGAGGCCGGATTTTTCTTGAATCATTCCCGCTCAAACCGGCGGGAAGCTTCCGCTACATCGTCGTTACCGCTCTTCGACCAGGAGCAGATAACGTTATACCAGGCGCTGTTCCAGCCATTCGGCGAGATGGAAGATCTCCTGCTCCGACACCCCATGCGCCATACCCTTGTACTCGTGCCATTCGACCTCGTAGCCCTCGCGTTCGAGCACTTTCTGTGTCCGGTAGGCCAGGTCCACCGGCACCACCGGGTCCGCGGAGCCATGCGCCAGCAGAATAGGTATGGCGGCATTGGCATCGGATTTTTCGCCCTGCAGAGAATCCGCCAGCGGCAGGAAAGTCGACAGGGCAATTATCCCACCGAGTTGCTTCTGATGGCGCAGGCCCGCGTGCAACACGATGGCGCCACCCTGTGAAAACCCGACAAGCAGGATCCGCTCGGGCGCGATACCATTTTCGATTTCCTTATCGATTAACTCGTTCAACAGCTGTGCAGAAGCACGGATCCCTTTTTCATCGACTTCGGCCGCGATATCGGCAGTGCGGATATCAAACCAGGCACGCATGACAAAGCCCTGGTTGATGGTCACCGGCATCATCGGTGCATGCGGGAAGACAAAGCGGACGCTGATGCCGGGATCGAGGCGCAACTCGGGAACAATGGGCTCAAAATCATGCCCGTCGGCACCGAGGCCATGCAGCCATATGACAGCGGCATCGGGGGCATGCACGCCGGTCTCAATTACCAGGGAATCGTCAGCCATTTGGGATCTCGCACAATTCAAAGGCCGGCATTATAGCCGTGCACGGACGATCCATCACGTATTATTCAAGTCACTCAACGGACTGCGCACCCCGCGCGCGCCTCGCTTCAACACATTGGTATAAATTTCAGCGGTGTTGACGTCCTGGTGGCCGAGCTGTTCCTGCACGGTGCGGATATCCGCACCCGATTCGAGCAGGTGCGTGGCAAACGTATGGCTGGTGACCTGTTTTTCAATTCACGCCTGTTTCGCAGCCCGGCGCAAAGCACGATTAATATTCGATTCATCGATATGATGTCGCCTCAGCAACCCGCTTTGCGGATCGATCGCAAGGCGCGCCGCCGGGAAAAGGTATTGCCAGCCGAGCGTACGCGCGGCTTCAACGCGACGCAGCCCGGAGCCATACAGCCGGGATGCCAGCAGAAGAGGCTGTCCACTGAGCCGGCTTAACAACTGCCCGACCTCCGGGCGGCTCAAATCGGTAGCTAATTTTCGCTCTTGCCTGGCGCGATTGAATTCACCCAGGTCGCCCAATGATTACTGCAATACCCGGTTAAACAAAAATGCCAACGCATTCAGCGCAATTTTCTGGGTTGCGATGGAAACTTTTTTCTGTACCGCGAGGTGGGTTAGAAACTCAACCGCCTCGGACCCGCCCATTGCTTCGGGATGGCGCTAGTCATGAAAAACGATGAAATACCTGATCCAGTAAAGGTGTGACCTGATGTTGCGACTACTATAGTGCCGCACCGCCATAAAATCGGAAACAGATTGAAGAAAAGGCGACGATTTCCGTTCGCTGGTAGCCATTGCACGAATCCTTTCGTTAAACTATCCCGAGAATAATTATTAAAGGTCGAAGGCCTTTAAATTAGATTGTTAGCCGACAACATGTCCCATCGGTATTATCTATTAAAATCAGAGCCTATTTGTGATTTCTGGAGTAGATAACATGTTTACAATCGACCCCCCTGACACCTTCTATAGGCGCGACAATATCCGGTCTTGATTTTTCCAAACCAATCCCTGAACTTGTTTTCGACGAGATTTACCAGGCCCTGCTGCAGCACCTGGTAATCTTCATTCATGGGGTTGAAATTGAGCCAAAGAACCATCTTGAATTCGCACAAAACTTTGTTACGTTAGATGATCCGCATCCACTCTATCCGCATGTCGATGGTTTCGAAAATATTGTGCTTCTCGAGAACGACTCGGGCACTCCGCCAGATACAAATAGTTGGCACACTGACTTGACCTTCAAATCGGTTCAACCCTTTGCCTCCATTTTAATTGCCCGCCAGGTTCCAAAAACCGGAGGGGACACGATGTGGTCCAGTTGCTACGCCGCATACGCTAGATTGCCAGATGGTATGAAAAGAGACCTGGAAGGACTAGAGGCAATACATGACCTCGGAGATTTTCGAAATAGCTTTGCTACTAAAAAGAATGGAAAGTCGGGAGTCGAGCGCCTCAACGAAAGCGTGCAGCAGTTTGGTCACAATATTCGTCCTTTAATCGGTACGCATCCGGTTACCGGTCGTCGATTTCTAAACTTTAACGAGGCCTTCGTGACTCATATCGTTGGCCTTACGACGAATGAGGCAAATTCGCTCAATACTTTTTTAGCCAATCATATGAACAAGCCAGAAGACCAGGTCAGATGGAGATGGTCTGCTGGCGACCTTGCTATGTGGGACAATCGGGTCACAATGCATTATGCGCTAGCTGATTACCTGCCTGAATACCGCTGCATGAATCGTGTTACTGTTGTTCGCGATCGACGAATAGAAAACTCCATTGAAAAAAACCGAGAATCGCAGGGTGCCACCTAACAGGCGCATGCAGTCGGACCGTTCCAATCGCTACGCGAGTGAAACGGCCGCTGATGCGAGGCGTTATGTGACAGACACTAATATTCGCTGTAGAAAAAATTAAAATGAATGATGTATCAACAGATGTAGATAATTTCCGTGTTGTCGACTCAATAGTGTTGGGATTTAGCGCAGATCCAGTTCTCAGATGGGCATTCCCAGAACCCCACAAGTATCTCACTACTTGTCCAACAATTATCCAATTGTATGGCGGAGGTGCTTTTGAGCATAGTTCGGCATACCAACTCCAGAATTACGCTGGTGCCGCGCTCTGGTTACCACCTGATGTGCATCCAGACGAGGAAGGTTTAACGAAACTATTTCAAGATAATTTTGATGGTGCCCAGCTGGACGAGATATTTTCCTTATTCGAACAGATGGATAATTTCCATCCAGATGAGCCATGCTGGCATCTAGCGTTTATTGCCGTAGACCCTGCTCAACAAAATAAAGGATACGGGTCAGCTCTTTTGGAGCACACATTAGAAGTCGTTGATCGTGATAAAAAACTAGCTTACTTGGAGTCAACAAACGAAGCTAACCTAACATTGTATCAGCGTCACGGATTCGAACTAATAGGTAACATACAAGCCGGAAATTCACCTTCACTGTTTCCCATGATTCGTGAGCCAAGGTAAGGCGCTCAAGTCACATAACAAGCAAATGCAGACGGATCTCCGCAAGCTACGCTTGCTCCGACCGCTGATTTGAGCGTTATGTGGCACTCTAAACCGCTGATACCGGGCGTTATGCGGCACGCTAAACTTGTAACCCGTAACGGGATGGGTTACACTCTAATTCATGATTCGGAGCTTCAATCACAAAGGACTGGAGAAGTATTTCATTAAGGGAACGGCCTCCGGTATTCAATCAGCCCATAGCAAACGCTTACGGCTTATCCTAGGTCGACTAAACGCATCAACGTCACCAAAGGACATGGATTTACCGGGCCTATATTTACACCAGCTCCGAGGCAAGTATCGAGCCCGATGGTCTGTCCGAGTCAGCGGAAACTGGCGAGTGACATTTAAATTCGATGGTCTTGATGCAGTTGGCGTTGATTACGAGGATTACCATTGACTATGAATATGCACAATCCACCCCACCCTGGAGAAATTATTCGGGATCTATGCCTTGAACCCCTGGGTTTAAGTGTGACTGATGCCGCTGAGGCATTAGGCGTCAGCCGGAAGACCTTATCTTCTATTCTAAATGGTCGTTCCGGCATCAGTCCTGAAATGGCTTTGCGCCTATCAAAAGCATTCAACACCTCCCCTGAAAGTTGGTTGAATCAGCAAGTTCAGTACGATTTGTGGCATGCCAAAAAGGAAGGCAAAGTTCTTAAAGTTAAGAAACTATATGCCGCATAACAAGCGCATGGAGACGGATCGCCAAACCGCTACGCGCTTTGCCGACCGCTGATGCGGGGCGTTAGGTGTTAGTTCGACTTGTCGACTTATCTTCATCATTCGATCGGGTCTTTTGTTTAGAAAAGAAAGAAGAATTAAACCGATAGAACACAGCCTTGTATGCAAAAATGGTCACGACGTTTAAAAGAACAATGAGGAGAAAAGTGCAATGCAGAGTTACAAGCAGTCATCTGATCAGCCCGGAATGGAGCCATGGCTTGATTTTGAAGAGGAAGGAGTCGAAGTTCTGGAGGGCAATCCAAAGCAGTCCGGTCGAATAGATTGGGGGAATGCAGAAGGCCCGATGGCTGTTGGGGTCTGGGAATGTACTCCAGGTAAAGTCCGATTGGTTAATCCTTTTTCTGAGTATTGTACGGTCACAAAAGGCAGAGTCACCGTTACTGATGGTGGTGGTGATCAGACTACATTCGGACCAGGCGATAGCTTTTTTATTGCCCAGGGGGAGCCATCGACCTGGGATGTGCATGAAGCATTTCAGAAGTCGTTCTTTTTCCATATCAGTGATGATTGATTACTTCAGCAGAGCAACAATCTGCGCGGACACACCTAACAAGTGAATGAATGGATACGGCCCGATATCTACCATAAAACCCATGCAGTCGGACCGCTACACTCGCTGCGTGAGTGAAACAGCCACTGATGCGGAGCGTTAGTCTTTTGAACGAAAAAACAAAACAATGGACGTGGGACGACGGCTGGATACTTATGTCGACCTATCTCGCGCAGTACAACAAAAATTCAACATTGGCTGATGTAATTGCCGCCGCAGATGCAACTAATCATGCAATACCAACTCCAAACGAGCTTTCCAAGGCCTTCACAAAATTAGTCAGCGCAGGAATACTCAATATAAAAGACGATAAATATAAGGTTAAAAGCGAATTTCTGGATGAAATAGAAAAGGTCTATAACTCAAAAGGTGGCTTATTCGAGTCAGCGAAGAAAGGGCAAATATGGTTAAGTACTCTAAGACTTGAACCAAATACAGTGCCTAAAGTAACCATTACAGAAAAAGAAGTTAATAATGCTTACAAAGAGTACACATTAAAAATTAATCGAAAAGGCTAACAAGCACATGAGTCATATCGCTCCACTCGCCAGGCAACTTGTTGATCGCTGATTTAAGCGTTATGGGTGGCAATAAATGACCATTACCATTTTAACAACAGAGCGACTTGTGCTTAGATCCGCAATAGAGTCTGACCTGGATGTACTCTACGACACTGTGTTTTCGGACCCAAAAGTTATGGGCAACGCCTTTGCAGGAAAGGTTCTCACCAGGAAAGAAGCGAAGAAATTTTTCACCCGCTCATTTGACCATGATGGGAGTGGGAGGAAAATAGGAGCGCTTGCGATGAAAGGCACAGCAACTCCCGTCGGTTTCGCAGGACTCGTGCCATGTTCTGATTTGGGTGAACGAGACTACGAAATTGGATTTGTTTTAGGGCACGAATTCTGGGGCCGAGGATTTGCCACAGAAATAGGTCGCGCCCAGATTGAATATGGGCTGAACACATTGGGATGTGAACGACTGTTGGCCAAGGTTGCACCGCAGAATAGAGCATCTATTTCAGTGCTGAATAAACTTGGCATGGAACATCACGCAACGATAGAAACGAAAGATCGTGGAATACGGGAGGTTTATGTTACCCGCCGCCACACCTGACAAGCGCATACCGTCAGGCCGTCACACTCGCCGCGCGGGTAAAACGGCCGCTGATGCGATACGTTGACGGCTCAAGGAGTAGTTATGACCGAACCCCCAAATTCTATTTACACCCTGCGAAATTCGCTGGAGCTTCCCTGCGGTGCGATTCTTAAAAATCGACTGGCAAAGTCGCCAATGTCTGATTCGCTCGCGAACGGTGCCGGCGATCCCACCGAAGCACAGATTCGCCTTTATGAAAAATGGGCGGAAGGCGGGACGGCAGTATCCTTCATCGGTGAAGTCCAGGGAGATCCCCGCTTCCCTGAGAAACCGGGAAATCTGGTGCTCGCAGAACACACAAACAAGGAGATGATAGGGTCTTTGGTCAGGCGGGCGACGATCGAGGGCGCACACTTATGGCCGCAACTGGGCCACGCCGGGGCCCTTTCGTACGCGCCAGTAAGTCAACCCAAAGGACCGTCGGCGCTTGATGTTGAAGGTCTTCAATGTGCAGGTATGTCAATTGACGAGATCCAGGATTTACCCGCCATGTATGCAAGAACTGCATTTCACGCAAAAATTGCGGGCTTTAGCGGTGTTCTCATTCACGCAGGCCACGGATTTTTGCTAAGTCAGTTTCTGTCTCCGTTATTTAACAGCCGAACCGATGTCTACGGCGGTTCAGTCGATGCACGATGTCGTATCGTGCTCGAAGTGATTAGCGAGGTAAGGCGCGCCGTTGGCCCGTCGTTTCCCGTGGGGATCAGAATTAACGCAACGGACAAACTGGAAGGTGGATTAACAGAAATCGATGCTTTAGAAGTGGTGCGCCTTCTCGATCAAACCTCGATCGATCTGATTGATATTAGCGGAGGCACCTATTTCCCCGGCGCGAAGGCAAGTTCCGACGGCGCAGGTCGGGGACCTTACTTTCTTGACTTTGCGCAACGTGCAAAAGGGCTGACCAAAGTGCCCCTGATGTTGACGGGTGGATTTAAAACGCGTGCTCAAGCAGCAGATGCAGTGGCAAGCGGTGCTGTCGATATGGTGGGTTTGGCTCGTGCCATGGTGCTTAATCCCCGGCTTGCCGAAGCCTGGTTGAGTGAAGAAGGTGGTGATCCCGAATTTCCGAAGTTTGATTCCAATCCCCCGGGGGGAATAACGGCCTGGTACACCATGCGATTAACGGCTTTGGGGGAGGATCAGGAGGATGCTTTCAGGCTGGACCTTCCAACTGCTATTCATGTTTATGAGGACCGTGATGCAAAACGCTGCATTAAATGGCGAGAAAAATTTTCTCATTTGTACACACAGCCATGAATACTGATTCACAAAGACCGCTAACAAGCGCCCGCAACCAGACCTGTCAAACCGGGTCACTAATACGAAGCGTCAGGCAGCACTGGAGAACTATAAAATGATACCCATTGAGACAATAGCAATATTTTTTGCCGCCTCCATAGCACTGGGCCTCGCACCCGGCCCGGACAATATATTTGTTCTAACCCAATCTGCTTTGTATGGTCGAAAGGCCGGCATTCTAGTCACTCTTGGTCTGAGTACAGGTTTGCTGGTGCACACAGCTGCGGTTTCATTGGGTGTTGCTGCCATATTTCAAACATCGATCCTGGCTTTCAACATGCTGAAGATAGTGGGTGCCTTATATTTGCTTTATCTTGCCTTCCAGGCCTTTAAGGCCAGTGCAACTGAACTGGACGAGGGCGGAGAACAGGAACTGGTTTGGCGCAAGCTCTACACCCGCGGGATCATCATGAACATTACCAATCCCAAAGTGGCGATATTTTTCCTGGCATTCCTGCCGCAATTTGCCGACCCCTCGCTGGGATCCATTACGATTCAGATGCTATTGCTGGGAGCATTATTTATAGTTGCGACTTTACTGGTTTTTGGCTCCGTGGCATGGTTTGCCGGTTTTCTTGGAGAGTGGTTGAAGGGATCTGCAAAAGCCCAGGTAATCATGAATCGTGTGGCCGGAACTGTATTTGCCGGTTTAGCACTTCGACTTGCGGTCAGTGAACGTTAGCTTATATCGAAAGTGCCGCCTGGCAAGCAAACGCTGTCAAATGCCGCAAGGGTGCGCTACTGATGCCTGGCGTAAGACAACAAACGAGAAATACAAATGAATGATCAATTTCGCAACAGACTCGCCACCAGGATGCTTGAGAAGATCAATCCCGTACCAGGTGAAACTTATACGAATTTATACGGGCTTACTGATCCAGGACTGTCCAAATGAGTGCCGTCAAACGAGTGCTGTTCGTGTGCGTCGAGAATGCTAACCGGAGTCAGATGGCCGAGGCATTCGCTCGAATACTGGGTGGAGAGTTCATCGAAGCATACAGCGCCGGATCCAGGCCATCGGGGAAGGTCAATCCAAAAGCAGTTGAGTCCATGCGCGAATTGGGATACGACTTGTCCGTGCATAGATCAAAATCGCTAGATGAACTCCCGCATATAGCATTTGACTTGGTGGCTACCATGGGCTGCGGGGACGCCTGTCCCATGGTGCCGGCCAGGCAACGAGTAGATTGGTCTATTCCCGACCCGAAAGATCTTCCTGCGCAAGAGTTTCGAGCCGTTCGCGATTTGATTCGGAACAAGGTCCATGCCTCGCTAGACGAACTGGGAGTTCCAACAAATGTCGACTGATAAATGCCTGCAATCGGATCAGCAAACCGCTGCGCGGTTCGTCGACCATTGATGCGAAGCGTTATGTTGCGCAAGAAATCTAATGCCTAGCGAAATAGAAAGAAAGTTTTTGGTAAATCTTGACCAGATCCCCCTCCCATCAAACGGAATTGAAATTAAACAGGGATACTTACCTCTGTCTGAAAACGTAAAAACAGCGGTGAGGGTTCGAATCAAAGGAGAAGAAGCATTCTTGACTATTAAGGGAGAAAACAAGGGTGATACCAGGCAGGAATTCGAATATACCATTCCTGTTTCAGAGGCACTCGAATTGTTAGAAGATCTATGCCATAAGCCATTGATAGAAAAAACACGTTATGAAATATGTGTAGATAAACACATTTGGAAGATTGATATTTTCCATGGCGATAACAAGGGACTGGTTGTTGCAGAGATCGAGCTGGCAGATGAAAATGATCGATTCGAACACCCAAACTGGTTAACCGAAGAGGTGACGGATGATCCCAGGTATTACAATTCAAACTTACTTCAAGAACCCTATAAAAACTGGTACAAAGCTTAACAAACGCACGCAGACGGACCGCCAGACCGCTACGCGCTTTGTCGTCCGCCGGGTCAGGCGTCATACGGCAACCAGCTCTAAGAGGATCAATTGACTTATTATCTGGTAAAAATTGCCATCACAACGATTCTAATAGTTGTGATCTCTGAGATCGCCAGGCGGAGCACTTTCGTCGGGGCTATTCTAGCATCTGTTCCACTAATCTCAGTCCTTGCGATGGTCTGGCTTTACATAGATACCAAAGATGTCACCAGGGTTGGCAATCTCTCCATCAGCGTCTTTTGGCTTGTAATTCCTTCCCTGGCGTTATTTTTGTCACTTCCGCTTCTACTGAAACAGGGCCTTAATTTTTACCTGAGTATTAGCATTTCAATAGGGCTTACAATCGGATGCTACTGGATCATGGTTTCAGCTTTAGAACATTTTGGGGTGAAACTGTAACTGCCGGATAACAAACACATGCAGTCGAACCTGGCCTGCGGCCAGATCGCTGATGCGAAACCTTAGCGAAAGTAAACTGGCTAACAAAATCTAGAATAGGAGACAAAAAAATGTATGCACGACACTTCAAATTTAAGACGAATCCAGAGAACCGGAAATTAATCGAGGAGATGGCTGATAAAATTTATAACCACACCAAATTACTGAAAGGATTTGTAAGCGCAACCTATACAGTATCGGAGGATGAAACAGAATACGGGTCATTTACAGTTTGGCAGTCAAAGGAAGATGTTGAAGCAGCAGGAGCTTCAATTCGCGAGAAAGTCATGCCCAGTCTCGAAGGAATTGTAACGGCGCCGCCTGAGATTTCGATGATGGAAGTCTACGAACCTAAATCGTAAGCAATCAGATTGTGAGAAGAAATGCCCTAAAAAACGCATACAACCGGTTCCCATAAAAGTTGCGCCTTTTGGCGGCCGCTGATGCGAGGCGTTATGCGGCTGAGAAAGGCGCGCTCATACCCGTCTCCATCTCTGCAGAATAAACTAATTCTGCTTTACAAGATGTTGTGACCGCAGCCACCCTGGCTTACGAATACGATCATTTCCTGGTCAACGAGATCACCTACTGAATCTTCCTGCTTGCATCGATGACCAAACAGGGCTTACTTCTTGTATTTAAAAATTTCACATTTAGAATTTAACGAATATGAACAGCAATGCACTTCGCCCAATTACTGCAGATGAGATTACAACCTATCAACGTGACGGTGTTGTTCTGCTGCCGGGATTGTTCGACCTGGAATGGATTGATCTGCTGGATATAGGGTTAATCGCAAATTGCGAAAACCCGACAGGCCGCGCTCGTGTGTGGGATCGGGACGCTGAGGGGCGCACCATGTTTTGGGATAGCCAGGCGTGGCGAGGTATCGACGAATACCGAAGGTTTATCTTTGATTCGCCCGCGGCCCGGATTGCTGGCCAGTTGATGAAGTCGGCACAGATTAACTTCTACTTCGATGCGGTATTTGTACGCTCCCCGGGCAGCCAGTTTACGACGCCCTGGCACCAGGACGAACCTTACTGGTCTGTAGAAGGTTATGACACTTGCACCCTTTGGATGCCACTGGTCCCGGTCAAACGGGAAAACGCGCTGGCCTACGTGCCCGGCTCCCACCGACTAGACTCCGTGTATTACCAGTATAATTTCGGCGATTTAAATCCGGATGGTAAAACAGCGGTTGACCAGGTCGATTTTTCGAACATCGCTGACACCGCGCTGCCGGATATCGATGCTGATCCCGAAAGCTTCGGCGTCATAAGCTGGGATATGCAACCGGGCGATTGCGTGGCCTTCAACAGCCGGATCATCCATGGTGGGTCGGGCAAATTGCACAGGGACACCGACTTGCGGGTTTTTACTACCAAGTGGCTGGGCGATGACGTACGCATCAAGTTCCGGGACTGCGGGATGGACCCGGACCACAGCGCCATAATGACAGAACACGGGCTAAAGCCGGGTGATCGACCGGGAACAGATCTGTACCCACGGATTTGGTCACGAGCATGAATGCCACGGAGTCTGACCGGATAGCGCAATAGTAAGTCCGGTTTGTTCCACTCTTTTAGATATTTACTGGCTACCGTTTTGTTCTCGGGATAGTATCTTTTAGTCCAGTATTTATTCCCTGATAACAGGTACTCCCGCAGTGTCACAAACTCCTGTTCGAAAGTTAGCTGTTCTTCTGCATGCCGATATCGTCGGGTCAACGGCGCTCGTCCAGGAAAACGAAATTCTTGCACATGAACGCATGCAGGACGCTTTTCGTAGATTCTCTCAAACCATCAGTGAGCATGATGGAAGCGCACACGAAATTCGAGGCGATGCGCTTGTTGCAGAATTTGCCAGGGCATCGGATGCCGTTAGTGCGGCACTGGAATTCCAGGATTCCAATATTCAGCACAATGACCGGCTCGCGGATAACATACAACCGCGGCTTCGAATCGGTATCGCCATGGGCGAAGTGGTCGTCGCAGATAACACCGTGACCGGGGAGGGTATCGTGCTGGCTCAGCGACTGGAGCAGCTGGCGGCCCCGGATGGCGTGTGTATACAGGGGGCTGCCTATGAAACGCTGCCTAAGCGACTGCCATTCGACTACCAGAACCTGGGGGAACAGCAGTTAAAGGGATTTGATGAAAGGGTAAAGGCTTATTCCGTCAAGGCCAGGGCTGACGCCGACACTGACGTCACACCCCCGGCTGAATCAGTGAACAAAGAGGTGCTCGAGCTACCGACGAAACCGTCAATCGCTATCTTACCGTTTGACAACATGAGCAATGACAGCGAGCAGGAGTTTTTCGCTGACGGAATCAGTGAGGACATAATTACCGAGCTCTCCAAATTTCGTACATTTTTTGTAATTGCACGAAACTCTTCCTTTGCGTTCAAGAATGAAAAAATAGCAATAAGGGATGTGGGCATCAGGCTTGGCGTCCGTTACGTGGTCGAAGGCAGTGTTCGCCGAGCCGGGAATCGAGTTCGCATAACCGCGCAGCTTATCGATGCGATTGATGATAAGCATATTTGGGCGGAACGTTATGACCGTGATCTCGAGGATATCTTCGCGGTCCAGGACGAGGTCACCCAGGCAATCGTTACCGCCATCGAACCCCAGTTAGCCGAAACCGAGCGACAAAGAGCTCGCCGCAAACCAACCGAAAATCTTGATGCATGGGAGTGTTATCAACGGGGGTTATGGTACATGTTCGGATACTCCCAAACCGACAAGGCGCTTCACTATTTTCAACGCGCGAGCCAGCTCGATGGTGAATTTAGTTCTGCCTATGCCGGCATTGCCTATACCTACGCGATACAAATCCTGCTCGGCGCATCAAAAAACAGGGATGAAGATCTAAAAAATGGCGTTAGCGCGGCAGAGACCGCAGTCAGTATCGATCAGAACGATCCGTTCGCTCATTTTGCGAAAGGCCGTATTTCCATTTTCAATGGAGAACACGAAAAAGCCATCGTCTCGTTTAAACGCGCTATCTCCCTGAATCCCAATTATGCATTGGCTCATTTTGGACTTGCCCACGGATTATGGCATGCCGGCCGACCGGCCGAAGCACCGCCTCATCACGACGAAGCAATTCGGTTGAGCCCGCACGACCCAATACTATGGGCGTTTCTGGCTAGCAAGGCCATCGCGCTGATCATGATCGAGCGTTTCGATGAGGGAGTTGCTGTTTCACAAGAGGCGCAAAGGAACCATGACGCACATTTCTTCGGATATTTGGCCGAGGTAAGTGGCCTTGGTTCGCTGGGTAGGGAACAAGAAGCGCGAGAGGCACTGCATCGACTAAGAAAAGTGCAGCCTGATATATCCGTAAGCTTCGTCGAGAATTCAATACCGATAGTCAAATCAGAAGGCAGAGACCGTTTCCTGCGCGGCTTGAAACTGGCAGGCATGAGCCAGAACAGTGAGCAGAACGGACCCGTTGAAAATAAGCCCATCACGTCCTAAGAAGCGCATGCAGTCAAACAAGTCCTACTGCCCGTAGGCTGACGCGAGGCCATATATTGTGCCTTCTCATAATTCCGGGAAGCCCTGGGCTAGCCTGAAACAGATCTCATGCTCCTGGTTTTCGTTTACTTATTGACTTACCAGCATGAACGTTAAAGCATTTGGAGCTTAAAACGCGCTCTTCCATTGCTCGGTGTCGATGAACCATCGCTCCTCGTAAATTTTGTCACCGTCAAACTTGAATAATACGGATAATTGAGAATCTGCAACCTTTTCAGATTTCCATTCAAGAATTGAAATGACCTCGTTCTCGCCTTCGATTTGACGCAGTCCGCTAATTTCGAAGCCTGGTGGCAGGATCTCACCAAGGCCATCCAGTGCGGCGCGAAACGCCTGACGTCCTTCGAGAATGTTAGACTGACCAGGCATGATGAAGACCATATCCTCCACGTAGTCCTCTACCAGGGTATCGAAGTCTCCCCTGCCGACAGCCTCCCAGCCTCGTTGTACGATATTTGCAATACTCATTTTATTTCCCCCTCAAGTTTAAAATTTTTATAGCTTGTTCAGATGAACGTCCCGAAGCATGTCATTGTATTCGACGCCATATCAAAAAATTCATATTGGAGGTTACGCTCATCGAAACATAGGGATTAGCTAATTTCCTTACATAAGGCTTACACTTAATGAATGTTCACGTGCACAATAACAAGCGCATGCAGTCAGACCTGGCCTGCTGCCCGGCCGCTGATGCGGGACGTTACCGGCATATCAATAGTTGCCAACACATTTATATTCGGAGGTTAGATGTGGATCACGAGCTAGAATCAAATAAAGAAAATGCTATTGCATTTTACCGCACAGCATATTCAGGGGATCCGGCTAAAGCTGTCGAGATGTATGTGGGTTCTGAGTACATCCAGCACAATCCGTTAGTAGGTGATGGCAAGCAGGCATTCATCGAGTATTTTGATAAGATGGCCAGCGAATACCCGGGTAAGGAAATAGAATTTGTGCGCGCCGTTGCCGAGGGCGAACTGGTAGCTCTGCATACACACCAGACCTGGCCAGGAAACGAAGAGTATATAACCATGGACTTTTTTCGATTCGATAGTAATGGAAAAATAGTCGAGCATTGGGACTCAATACAGGAGGTACCCGGTGAATCAAAAAATGGCAACCCTATGTACTAGGCCGGCAAGTATCAGTCCTGTGCGGTCGACCCCTCCACTTGCTGCGCGTGTAAAACCGCCACTGATACGAGTCCTTATGTGCTGAACCGGTTAGCTCGTCAAGACAAATATATGAAACTCTCGACATACGATAAATCCGATGCGGAAGAAATCAGGCTTCTATTCGCAAAGGTATTCTCAGACTCCGAGGGTCAGGCAGAAGGCTTGTTAATCGGGCGCCTGGCTTTTGACCTGATGAAGAATACAGACGCTCAAGATATCCACGGATTCATAGCTACGGAGAACAACCAGATAATTGGCAGCATTTTTTTCACCAGGCTGGCATTCGAAAGTACCGACAATGCTTTTATTCTGGGCCCCGTGGCCATCCATACCAGCCACCAGGGAAAGGGAATCGGGCAGAAGCTGATTAAATTTGGCATTGACCAATTAAAGGAAAAAGGTGTGGAGCTGCTGTTTACCTATGGTGACCCCGATTTTTACTCGAAAGTCGGCTTCAGCCGCATTACTGAAAAAACAGCCAGGGCACCATTTAAACTGACGCAACCTGTGGGATGGCTTTGTCAATCACTGGTTGGTGATGAAATCAAGCCAATTGCCGGGAATTCCCGTTGTGTCGAAGCACTCCGCAAACCCGAGTATTGGTAGGAAATGTTTACCGTGCAAAAAACACATTACAGGCGTATGCAGCCCGACGCGGTAGAATCGGGCATCTGATGCCAGGCGAAAACGGAAGAGGCAATCAATGGCTGGTGAAACGAATTTAGAGAAGTTACTCGCATCCATGGCCCCGGAACTACTGGATGGGGAGTACGTATTCTGCACCTTCCCGAATGCTCGATACGGAGATTATTCGGATCTCGAACCAGTCGCTGCAATCAACGAACCGGAAGGGCTTACACTGCTAATACCCAAATCGGAAGCAGACGCACATAACTATAGCTACGAGACAGCCTTCAAGGGAATTTCATTAAGTGTCCACTCCAGCCTTGCTGCAGTAGGGTTGACAGCAGCATTCTCAAGTAAGCTTGCTGAGCATGGCATTAGTGCAAACGTATTTGCCGGTTATTATCATGACCATATATTTGTGCAAAGTGAACTTGCACAGAATGCCATCGAAGCACTTAATGAAATTGCCCGCTAACCGGCAGTTGCTAACGCACACCGGACCGCAAGGCGAGTTGTCGGCCGCTGATGCGAGACCTTGGCTGCACAAATAGAAGCTTTATTATCCATGACCTCTAAAAGAAAAGCGCAAATTTGTACCCTGCTAAAGGGTATCGAAACGGGTGACGAGGCATCGGTCGCCGTCGTTAATCCTGACAAGTACATTCAGCATAATCCTCAGACCCACGAAGGAGGAGAAGGACTTGCGGCACTGTTCAAACGCCTGGCTAAAAGTTCTCCACGCGTTAATATCGTGCGCATCTTCTCGGATGACGACTATGTGTTTGGCCATACCGAGTACGACTTTGACACCTCGAGGGTCGGCTTCGAAATCTTCCGCTTCGAGGGTGACCAGACCGTTGAGCACTGGGACAATATCCAACCAAGGAAAGGGCCGAATTCCTCCGGTCATTCGATGGTCGATGGGCCAACCGAGGCGATCGATCTGGACAGAACCGAATTCAACCGGAAAATCGTGACTTCCTTCGTTGACGACGTCCTGATCGATGGCCAGCTCGACAAACTACAGCATTACATTGATAACCATTGCTACGTAGAGCATAACCCTGGTATGGGTGACGATCTGTCAACGCTGCGCTCGGCTTTATCTGCCCCAACCGCTAACGCAGATATCGCCATAAAGTACGACAGAAGACACCACATTCTGGCAGAGGGAAATTTTGTGCTTAGCGTCTGCGAGGGTTCCCTGAATGGCGTTCACTCCTCTTTCTTCGACCTGTTTCGAGTTGCCGACGGCAAAATTGTTGAACACTGGGATACGACCGAAACGGTCCCTCCGCGCAGCGAATAGAAAAATGACAACGGCAAATTCTAAGGACAAAATTAAACCCCTGGCAACGCCTTCTTAAAGCTATCCGATAAACACAGGAGCACAAAAATGATCAAATTCGTTATGTGTATAACTCGCCATCCTGGTATGTCTCGCGCAGAGTTCAAAGATTACTGGCTGAATAAACATGGCCCGTTCTTCATGGCAAATGCCGCTGCAATGAAGGCTAAAAAATATGTCCAATCCCATACGCTAGACACTCCTTTAAACGAGGGGTTGAGAAGCTCCAGAGATATGCTGCCTGAATATGATGGCGTCGCCGAGGTCTGGTTTGATTCAGAGGAAGATCTAATCGCAGGGATGAGTTCGCCGGAGGGCCAGAAATTAGGCGCCGATCTTTTGGAAGATGAGGGGAATTTTATCGATCACTCAAAATCATCGGCATTCGTGGTCAAGAAGTATGAATTATAAGCAGCTAACGAGCGCATGCATTCGGGCGCGTCGGGACCGAGCCGCTGAGGCGAGACAATATACAACGTCTAAAACCTGACTATTCGAAACTGGATATAAATCGCTATCCGTTATAACTTGATGGACCTTGCATACATTAATCCTGGAGTATAAGAATGTTTGATAAAGATAAATTCGTCCAGGATTGCATGGCTGCCGTGAAAGAAGGACAGGCTGCTGTCCGCGAAACAGTCCAGGCCGCGGTTTCTGATCCCAATGGCGTGATTTCAGAATTAGGCGAACCGGAGCATGCCGGCATTACCCCGCTTTATAGAGATTCCTCTCTGACTATTATCAATTTTGCCTGGGCTCCCTGCATGAGCCTGATCCCCCATAACCATCAAATGTTTGCAGTCATAGGCATATACTCGGGGCGGGAAGACAACGTTTTCTGGAAACGCAACGAAACCGGCATAGAGGCGGCCGGGGCAAAGTCTCTCGGCGTCGGTGACGTCGCGACGCTGGGGAAGAATATAATTCACTCGGTACTCAATCCGGTCGCAAAAATGACGACGGCAATTCACGTTTACGGTGGAGACTTTTTCGATCCTGAAGAGCCAAGAAGCGAATGGGACCATGAAACTCTAATCGAGAGCCCCTGGGATATAGATAAAGTTAAAGCGCAATTCAGGGAATCGGAAGAGCGATTTAATCTCTATGCAAGCTCCAGATAACAAACCTGTGCGGTAGGGCCAATACACCGCTAGCCGCCACCAGATTTACTTGAGAAGAGATTGATGTCTAATTGCGGATGCGACTCAGGCCAGGCGGAAAGGCTTGAGCGAAAAACACTCATAACCCTGTTGGTAATCAATGCCGTAATGTTCTTTACTGAAATAGTCCTGGGTTTTCTGGCAGAGTCTACCGGTCTCATTGCCGATTCACTCGACATGCTGGCAGACGCCGGAGTATACGGTATTTCGCTTTACGTGGTCGGAAAAGGCATCGCGCTCCAGTCCAAAGCAGCGAATGTAAGCGGAGTGCTGCAGATAGTTCTTGGCCTGGGTGTGTTGTTCGAGGTATTGAGACGGTTATTTTTTGGCAGTGAACCAGAGGGTCTTCTTATCATCGCTGTCGGTGCCGCAGCGCTCATGGCAAACATCTATTGCCTTTTTCTGATTTCACGGCATCGAGATGGGGGTTTGCATATGCGTGCGTCATGGATATTTTCAACTAACGACGTCATCGCTAATCTTGGAGTAATCGTTTCGGGTGGACTGGTGTGGACAATTGGCAATCGATACCCGGATCTGGTGATTGGCGCTATTATTTCAGCGGTTGTAGTACGAGGCGGGTTTAAAATCTTAAATGAAACCAAAGCGGCAAATGAAGCGCGACCCGGCATATAACAGCCGCATACCGTCAGACATAGCGCTTACTCAGCAGGCATTCTGCCAGTTATTAGAGTCGTTTCAGCGTACAGACATATGAAATACCTTACGCTACTTATAATTTTTCTGCTGTTAGCCGGATGCAGTACCGGGATCATTGTTCACGACGAACGTCGAGCAGCAGAGCTGGTCGTTGATTTTCTCACCGGCATCAAATCCGCTGAAGGTACCCGGTTATCCTATGAATGGACTGATGACAAATATAAAGAAGAGGTAACTCCCGGTGAGTTTTTGCGAATCGTCTCCTCGATAAGAGAGAAAAATCAGGGTGCGGATATACGATTAAATGGATACGGGATTTTCGGTCCTGTAGAAAAAATTATTGTTTATGCGAGTTCGGATGCACGTAAAGGTAAAATGTATTTCAAGTTTACGTTGACAGGAACAAAATCCAGGGATTATTACCTTTTGAAACTGGATATATCCGATTCGGATTTCGGCAAAAAAGAAACTTATAAGGAGTATCGGAAATCAATCCTGGTGCAGGGCGTGTAAAAGCGCGAGCGGACGAAGCAAAATACCCGAAACGCGCGCAATTCAGTCGCTGCAGCGCTGCTTTATGATCCTACTGGTATCAGGCATGGGAGATGAAATATGAAAATTGAAGGAGGCTGTTATTGCGGCCAGATAAAATATCGCGCTGAAGCTGATCCGGAGAAAGTAGAAATTTGCCATTGTAGCGACTGCCAGACTTTGTCCGGCTCTGCTTATCGCACGGCTGTGCCGGTCGACGCGGATTCATTCAAGTTGCTTTGTGGAACACCAAGCCTGTACCAAAAGACAGCCGAGGACGGATCAATCCGCTTGCAGGCATTTTGTCCCGACTGCGGCAGCCCTCTGTATTCAGCGCCGCCAGCGGGTGAGAAGGGTTATTTTGGAATCAGAGTTGGAACGACCAGGCAGCGGGACAGGCTTATTCCCAAAAACCAGTACTGGTTTCGTTCTGCCCAGCCCTGGACGCAAGATCTATCGAATGTGGCCAGGGCCGAGAAAGAATAAATAAACGGGAAAGGCATTAAATGGCGTCACAGTCAACGAAACAGCAAATCCTGGGGCTGATCGGTTGGCTCGTTGTGAGCTTTGCCGCTTCTGCCGTCGGGGCGGTGGCGTCAATCCAGGCCAGGTCTTTCTACAGCCAGCTATCCCAGCCTGCATGGGCACCGCCACCTTGGGTTTTTGGGCCAGTCTGGACCCGCTATACGCACTCATGGCTATCGCCGCATGGCTAGTCTGGTGCCGCGGAGGATTCCGCACCAATCGCATCGCGCTCTCATTTTTCCTGGCACAACTGGTATTCAACGCCTTATGGAGCTGGCTCTTCTTCGCCTGGCAGCTCGGCGCTTTGGCATTTGTAGACATCGTCCTTCTCTGGATCCTTATCGTCGCCACCCTCGTCTGTTTCTGGCGCGTGCGACCTCTCGTCGGCGCTCTCCTCATTCCATACTTACTCTGGGTCAGTTTTGCATCAGCGCTGAACTACTCTGTATGGCAGCTCAATCCCCAGTTTCTCGGTTAGTAGTTTGCTACCTGAAAAATACAAACAGCTAGGCGCGAAGGCGACGCTGACGAGAAGCTTCAGGAGTTCTATATGCTTCGGGAAATAACGAACACGAAACAGTCTCGCAACGAACCGAAGAAACGCTGGTTTTCGAGCTCGAATATGGACCTGTTTGTCTGGTTCAACGACGATGGGGAAATTATCAGCTATCACCTCACCTACGACAAACTACGTGACGAAAAAGCATTGACCTGGAGTAAAGAGAAAGGGTTTTTACATTTAGATGTCGACGACGGCAGGCGACCTGGTAAACACCCTGGTAGCCCGCTATTGGTGCAGGATGGTGCAATCGAACCAAAAAAAATACTAGCCATACTGAAACAAGACGGAGCACAACTGGAATCGTCGATAATGAATTTTATTATCTCGGGTATCGAAGAGGGTTTATATTAGAATGCCCCGGAATAAAGGGTCGGAAAGACAACCACTAACAGGCAAATGTCAGATTTAAATATTCGTATCGTAAACGAGCAGGACCTGGATCGATGTTTCGAAATCGAATCTGTTTCATATTCGGGCGACGAAGCCGCAACCAGAGATAAGATTCTAAAGCGGATAACCACCTACCCGGAAGGATTTATCGTTCTGGAAAATGACAGGGAGATAATTGGTTTTATTAACTCCGGGGCCACCAATAAGGTTGAACTATCCGACGAAGAATTCAAAGAGCTCGTCGGCCACGACTCTGACGGTAAACACATAGTCATACTGTCGGTTGTTGTTCACCCCTGTTACCAGGGCAGGGGCATGGCCGGTAAGCTCATGAAAAGCTTTATAGATAAAATGAAATTGCTTGATAAAACTGACATCTACCTGATTTGCCAGACAGAGTTAATTGGCATGTATGCAAGATACGGTTTTGTCGACCTGGGGAAATCAGACTCGGACCATGGGGGAATGAGCTGGAATGAAATGTCATTATCATTACAAGATGAATAACAGGCACCCGCGGACAGGCCTTGCTAACGCCCGGCCGGCGATGCGAAAGCCTGGCAATTAATTCGGAGGTCGTTCAGTTGAAAATTATGAAGTCGTTAGTCCCTTTCCTGGCATTTGCCCTGCTCCTGCCCTTCGGTCAGCCTTTGGCGGACGAGACATTGAAACTGCAAAAAGTAGCTACGAACGTCTATGCAATTGTCGGTGAACTTGGAGATCGTTCGGCAAAGAATCTGGGGAATAATGCAACATTCGGATTCGTTGTTACCACCGAGGGTGTCATTCTCATTGATTCGGGAGGCACCTTTCAGGGCGCCCGGAACATTGATCGGCTGATTAAGCGTGTTACAGACAAACCCGTTGTCAAGGTGATTAATACCGGGGGCCAGGACCATCGCTGGTTAGGAAACGGCTACTTCGTAGAACAGGGCGCGCAAATTATTGCCAGCGAAGCGGCAGTGAAGGACCAGAAGGCGCGCACCCGGGATCAGTTTATCAGGCTTGGCAATCTGGTTGGGGATCTCGCTATCAAAGAAACGGATGCGGTTTATGCCGAGAAAACGTTCAAGGAGACCTTCAGCTTCAAATCGGGCGACACCATTTTCGAGCTGTACCATTCAGGTCAGGCGCATACGCCTGGTGATAGCTTTGTCTGGCTGCCACAGGAAAGAATAATGTTCACAGGAGATATCGTTTATGTTGAGCGTATGCTGGGCATTGGCACCCAATCCAACAGCAAAAGCTGGGTAAGTGTCTTTGAAACTATGGCCGCCTACAAACCCCGGCACCTCGTACCGGGGCACGGCCATGCAACAGATTTAGCCCATGCCAGGCGGGATACTTATGATTACCTGGTTTTCCTGCGCAGTTCGGTTGCTGATTTCATAGAAAATGGTGGCGACATTTCGGCAATAAGTGACGTCAAGCAGGACAGGTTTAACTACCTCCTGAACTTCCCGGAGATTGCTGGACGAAATGCGCAACAGGTTTTCACCGAAATGGAATGGGAGTAAATGACTGGAAGCATCGGGCGAGCCGACCTGGCCAGGTCCAGGCTATATTGTAAGTGACAGGGGGATGTTATGAGTTGCCTGGTACTTGACGCGATGGGTGTGATTTTCAAGTCAGCCGACGATGTTGCTGAGTTGCTCATTCCATTCATAGCCGAGAAATCAGAATCATTTGATGAGCAGGCCATTCATTCGGCATACCTGCAAGCGAGCCTTGGAAACATCGGCCCGGATGAATTCTGGAATCGGGTAGATGTGGCGCCGGAACTGGAAGATGAGTTTCTATCCCGACATACACTAAACCCCGGCATCACAGAGCTTTTGTCCCAGGCAACTGACAATGACATATCGGTTTGGTGCTTATCCAACGATGTTGGTCGCTGGTCAGATAAACTTCGGAAAAACCTTGGCATAGAGGAATTCCTGGCGGGATCAATTATTAGCGGCGATGTCGGCGTTCGCAAACCCGACAAAGGAATATACAAAATCCTGATTGACTCAATTGACTGCGGGGTTGAGGATGCTTTGTTCGTAGATGATCGGGAAAAGAATGTTATTGCCGCTCGAAAAGCAGGCATCGAAACTGTCATGTTCAACCCGGAAACTGGATTTGCCGATGCAAAAAACTGGATATCGCAGCGGGTTTGATCACAAACGCATGGCGTCCAGTAATATATCCGTTACGCGTGCACTTTTTCGCGGAACCTCGCATTAGGGGTCTGCCGGTGATTATTCGAAAGTATTGCAAAGCGGACATGGACGAGATCATAGACATCTGGTTCCAGGGCTGGCATGTAATTGATTCGAAACTTGTCCACCCACAATCAAAAGCCGAGTGGCGGGAGCGCTGGATTTCCCGGATCGTCCCGCAACACGAAATCGCAGTGGCTGAATCAGATAAGGAGATTCTTGGTTTCATTACCTTGAATCCCGAATCCTCCGAGCTATCACAAATCTTCACCAGGCTGTCGCAACAGGGTCACGGGGTTGGCAGCGCGCTGCTCAACTGGGCAAAAAACAGGTGCCGCACGGGGATCTACCTGTTTACGCTGGAAATCAACTATCGTTCCCGGGAATTCTACGAAAAACACGGTTTCAGAGAGACCGGGTCATCAACCAATCCGATCAGCGGCCTGCCCACGGTTAGATATGAATGGGGAGGCAGCTGACAGGCGATCGCCCTCGGAGGCCGCCGCTATTGTTTACCACCGGAAACTGATTCGATTCTGGCATTCAGACAGACAACAATCGAGTCTGTTAATCAATGGAAAAATAAAAAGGGACAGACTTGCATTCCATGACTAGTCTTTCCTTTGGCCGCTCTTGTATGAAATAGGCGTCGGATATGCGAATACTACCCAGTATGTCGACGCAACAAATGTAAGAACAACGACAAGCTGTATCAGATATGACGAACGCTCTTCTATCAGGCCTGAAGCCAGGGCGCTAATCGCAATCAACAGTGAGAACTCGCTGGCCTGCCCCAACCTGGCTCCCAGTTGGGCCGAGTGTTCCGGTTTTTCGCCAATAGCTTTGAAACCCCAGTTAAAGACCAACGGTTTCGCCAGCATCAGCAGAGCCGATATTATCAGCCCGGGCACAATCAAGTCCTGGGAAGCCACCAGATCGAACCTTGCCCCGATCGAAAAGAAAAATAGTATGAGGAAGAAATCACGCAATGGCTTAAGCTCTTCCGCAATAATCAGGGCTATGGGTACTGTCGCCAGGCTTATACCGGCGATGAAAGCACCCATCTCAAGAGATAATCCCAGCAATTTTGCGGCGCCGGCAACAAACAGGCCCCAGCCCAGGGCCATCACAAAGGTATGTTCTTTTATTACATCGAATTTCGCTAACAGTTTCTGGATGACGAATCTGACGAAAACGAATGACAGGACGCCTAGCGCCAACAACTTGAGCAATAGCAGGGCAGCAGATACGGAAATGTTGTCCATGCCACCTTCGGCAACCAGCACGATAAGCATGATAGCTATTACGTCCTGCAGCAACAGCACGCTTATCATAACCTCGCCAATGTGATGATGATGCAACTGGGTGGTGGGTATCAGCTTCATGCTGACAATGGTGCTGGAGAACATTAACGCCGCGCCGATTATTACACTGTCGATCAAGGGGTAACCTAGTGACAGTGCTGCCGTGAAGCTCAGCAGCATGAATATGAAACAGGTTGCCAGGGTCACGATGCCGATACGTCCAAGCAATCCACCGAGTTTTTTCGGCTGGAAATTCAGGCCTATCAGAAACAGCAACAGGATAATGCCGATATGTGCCAGTTGCTCAACCAGCTCGGCATCTTCAATCAGCCCCAACCCCTTGGGCCCGACAAAGATACCCAGCACGATATAGGCGAGAATAATTGGCTGCTTTAAATACAGGAACAGGGTTGCGAACAGGGCCGCGCCGGAAAAAATCAGAACAAACTGGAATATTATATGGTCGAGCATTGCTTTCAGTAATGCCTCTTTAAGCCCCGTTGCCCCAGGAAACCTGGCGCCATGCCACCCTCGTACTTAATATTCATTATGCATCGGCTGCCACATAATGCCAGCATACCTGGCGATACTAACTGCAGAAATTAATCATACCTGTTTATACGGGCGCCAGTTAGCCGGCAGCAATCGCCCATTCATGATTCGCCATTGTTGCGGGTTTGCAATAGAATGCATCGCAAGGCAAATGCTCGCGGATGAGGAGAAGCCATATCCCATCCGACTCCAGTTTGCGTCATCAGAGGTAGCAATGCCTGAACCGGATCTGGATTCTCTCGTCTACGTTTCTTCTGCGGTAAAGCTTTTGAGCCCTGAAGAAATCGAGTATTTGTTAACTAAAGCACGTGAACGAAATAAAGAATACGGTATCACCGGTATCCTGCTATATATCGGGGGCAACTTCATGCAGTACATCGAAGGTCCAGCGGATAATCTTGAAGTCATATTCAAGATAATTCGGGAAGACAAACAGCACAGCGGAATCATACTGGTAACTCGAGAAGCGATTAATGAACGAGAATTCGGCGATTGGTCAATGGCCTACGATACCAGGGATATACAGCATTATGTCGGCGCCCCTGGCGACAAGGTGTTGCTGGAAAGGAACCTGGAACGGTCTGCAACAAATCCGAGCGCGGCCCGTATCCTGCTGCATGGCTTCTGGAACAGAAGTGGCACCTAGCATGCGCATTCGTTCGACGATGGTGTCCGCACTGGTTATCGCTGCGTTGGCTGCAGGCTTCCCCGCTAAATCAGCCACATCGAACGATTCGAGAGCACTGGTAGAACTACCTGAAATGATGCGGATACACATGTTATCCAACATGCGTGACCACCTGGTTGCGATAAACGAAATTCTCGTTTACCTGGGTAGTGGCGAACTCGATAAGGCGGCAGAAACCGCCGAGTATCGATTAGGCATGAGTTCTCTTGAATCTCATGGCGCCAGTCACATGGCCAAATTCATGCCAGCAGGAATGCGCCAGGCAGGAACTGCCATGCACAAGGCAGCCAGTCGATTCGCATTAACGGCACAGGAAGGTGAAGTATTAGCAGCATACAAGGCGTTGTCTGAAGTCACTTCTGCCTGTGTAGCATGTCACTCGGGTTACAGGGTCAAATGATTATTTTGTCGCATCGCGGGGCGCGGCAACCGGTTCATCAAATCATCACGCGCCCGGTTTGACGCCGGTACGGACAACCAGGCTATTACGGGAAACCGCGACACCATGAACCCGGCGTGGCATATAAGAAAGGCTATTGCCGACGATTCCGATAAGCTTGAAAACTGCATGAAGTCTGCATACGCCATTTACGAGCAGCGCATGGGCGGGGTGCGCCTGCCACCCCTGGACGCAGATTATTTACACGAGATCAAACACTACCCCACCTGGGTTGCCGAGTCAGAAGCCGGCATTCTCGGCGGATTAATCATGGTGTTTGACAATGCTCAGGCGATGATAGCAAATATAGCGGTTGATCCGCGGTTTCAGGGGCAGGGTATCGGTGGCGCGCTAATGAATTTCGCAGAATCAAAAGCTGCAGAAAACGGCTTTTCTGAATTAAAACTTGCTACTCATCCCTTACTCAGTGAGAATCTCGCGCTGTATCAGCACCTCGGATGGAAGGAAACCGGTAGAGACGAAAGCAGAATCTTTATGAAAAAAAAGATTCCGGCCTGCTAACGACGAATTTCGCCAGAACGCAGCCAGACAGCCCCGGTTGTAACTCAACCCCGGGGTGCACTATCCAGACGCTGTGTTACCTTTTAAAAAACCAACAAAGAGGAAATCAAATGAAAGTTGCCTACATCTTTTCCAGCCAGGGGCACACCGTCTCGTACAAACTCGGCAAAATGATTCTGCCCCAACTCGAGGAACAATCACATGGTCCCGAGGTTGTCGGCATGTTCTTTTTCGAAGATAACAATTACGTGTTGGTACAGGGTGATCCTATAGGAGAGCGACTCGCTAAAGTAGCAAAGGAGCAAAACATCCTGTTAATGGGTTGTGATCAATGCTGCTGGGAACGCGAAATTGACGGCAAATTTGTGGAGGGCGCCACCATCGGATGCTTCCTCAACCTGTATGAGGCGCTGGCTGGAAACATGCCTGACCAGGTCATAACCCTGTAACAATAGAACGGTCAACTGTGGTGACAGGGCGCCCCGCCCTAATCGTTATCGACATCCAGGGTGTGCGCTTCATCCATTAACTGCACAAGGTTTCGTCGGGCTGTTGTTGATGGCCATCGGAGTGATTTTGTCGGTGCGTCGTTAACTTTGCCTATACTTGGCGTAGTTATGAAAAAAATCGTTTTCATTTTGTTGGCACTCGGTGCCGGCTGGCATTTCTACTCCGCTGGCGATCAGGTGATTCTTGGACCGGGGGTAATGGCCGAGGAAGAACCCTTTCAGGCAAGCATCAGCTCACCAGCCAGCCACCGAATCGACGACTACACAATTACCGAGTTTGCAGAATTCAGTATCAAGGCAAAGGTGCTGTCGCGTGAAAACTATTACCTGGGTCGGGAAGCAGATCTGTCACCGGTGGACTTAACGCTCGGCTGGGGCAACATGTCCGACGAGAGCGTTCTCGAGAATATCGAGATTTCTCAATCGGGTCGTTTTTATTACTGGCGGGTGAAGTCTTTTCCCATACCCCGGCGCGAAATAGAATCCAGCAGCGCCAATATGCACCTGATTCCCGCCAATGAAACCGTCGCAAGTGAGATCAGGAAAATCCGCAAAGGCGATATTATTGAGCTTTCCGGCAGTTTGGTTAATGTAACCGCAGCCAGTGACGGTTGGCGCTGGCTGAGTTCAAAGACGCGCTACGATACTGGCAATGGTGCCTGCGAGTTAATCTGGGTAAACAGTCTCAGGGTGATGACTGCAGAGCGAACTTAGATCGTTTGTTGATCCAATAACGACACCGGCTTTTACCATTAATGAAAGCCCGTCAATCAATCTTCCGCAGAGAAATACCACTACCGGGCTTCTTGACTTCCACTCGGCATTTTACTGCTGCGGTAAAGCGGAAGTACCTCGATGAGCAAAGTGCCGGCCCGCCACGGGCATGCGGAACTGAATTGGGCTGGACCAGCCATACCAGCGCTGTAGAATAGTGCGATGAACAGTCAGGGCGAAACTACGCATAATCGCCCGAATTTGAACGGCACTGAACATCCGGCTGGACTGCGCCACTGATGCGAAGCCTGTCAACGGCGCTGATTTTATTTTTCAAAGATGTGATTTCAGGAGAAAAACATGGCTAATGAAGGTTATCACGAACCCATCGACGAGCTAACGGACAAGACCCGGGACATGCACAGGGCAATAACCTCACTGATGGAAGAGCTCGAAGCGGTGGACTGGTACAACCAACGCGTCGATGCCTGCAAAGATGACGAGTTGAAAGCAATTCTTGCGCACAATCGTGACGAGGAAAAAGAGCATGCAGCGATGGTTCTCGAGTGGATACGACGTCGTGATCCGAGTTTTGACAAAGAATTAAAGGATTATCTGTTTACCGAAAAGCAGATTGCCCACGAATAAAAGCCGGATGGCTAATCCATGCAGCCGGATATATCAGTTAACGCGTTCCTGCCTGACCAGTACCTTGAGTGGTCGCAGCTGCGGTAAGTCGAATGCAGTTAGTTTTCCGTAAAGCATTGCTGGCGGATATTCCTGACCTGGTGTCAATGTTATCGGACGATGAACTGGGGGCGTTGCGTGAGGACAGCTCACGACCCCTGAATCAAAAATACCTGCAGGCTTTCAGTGAAATTGACAGTGACGCAAACAACGAACTTACCGTTGTCGAGAGTGACGATGAGGTGGTCGGCATGCTCCAGCTAACCTTTATTCCATACCTGACCTATATTGGTTCATGGCGATGCCTGGTAGAGGGTGTGCGAGTTCATTCCGACCATCGCGGCCAGGGATTGGGGGCAAAGTTTTTACAGTGGGCTATTGAGCGGGCAAGAGAAAGAGACTGCGGAATTGTCCAGCTTACCTCAGACAAAAAACGGCCTTCAGCTTTGCGTTTTTACGAATCGCTTGGATTTGAAGCCACTCACGAAGGCTTCAAACTGAGACTGTAGCGCGGCAACAAACCGGGACAAACCAATCTCTGCAAAACAAATATATACCGAACATGATAGTTAGGCGCAGAGTCGCAAATACAGGATGCGGTAACAATCTGCTCGGCCGGATCCGTGTTGGCATGTAAATGAGCGCGCGACGAAACCAGTCGGTAGCGCACCCCGCCAGGCTGTTGCAGGACGATCAGGTAATTGCCGCTGTGCAACGCTGGGTGAAATCCTTTGTTGTGAATATGAATCTATGCCCGTTTGCCAAACGCGAACTGAGCAGAAACCGGGTTCGTTTCGCTTCAACAGCAGCGAAAACTGAAGAGGAATTGTTGTTGGCACTGCAGGCCGAACTGGAATTGCTCGGTAGCGACACCGCGATTGCAACAACGCTGTTGATCCATGCAGATGTATTGCAGGATTTCGATGACTATAATCAGTTCCTGAACTATGCCGATGCACTATTGCAGCAGTCGGGACTCGAGGGTGTTTATCAAATCGCCAGCTTTCATCCAGATTATCGGTTTGCAGGCACCGGGCCAGATGACGCGGAAAACTACACAAATCGATCACCGTATCCGCTGCTGCATATAATTCGAGAGGAAAGCCTCGCCCGTGCCATCGCTCAGTCAGCAGACGTCGACCAGGTTCCCGCGCGCAATATTGCGCAAATGAATCAGATGGGACGGGACAGGCTAAGTGCTTTATTACAGGCCTGTATCGATGTTGACTGAAAGACGATTTATCAAATTTGCCAGCAGCTTCAACTTCGGGTTATGTTCGTGGCGCTGACATTAACGGATCGAGTGTACTGATATGAAAAAACTGCTGCTGATTGTGAACCTGGTATTTATCAGCCCTTTCGTCGCAGCTGCCACCCCGGCAACGCAAACCGTTACCCTGAAGTGCGGTTACGCAATTGCTGCCGTTATTGGCGAAATGGCTACGCAGACGAGTAACAAGGTTATGCAGGAGGCGCTAAGCCTGATCGATGAAAATAACGGTGAGTTTGTATGTCTGCAACCGGCAGATGGGAAAATCTATGTTGGCATACAATCCACGGAAATGACCATATCGGACAACAGGCTGCAGTTCACGATCGATCCGCTCAGTTACGAGATCGAAAAAACGATCTATGGCAGATGAGTCGATCAACAAACCAGATACTCTCGCTGGAATACTGGGATCAGCGATGTAAAGGCTTGCAGGCTGTGAAACAGGATAGAGCACAAGGGCATGACTGAAGCCGGGATACTTGCGTTCGGTATTGGCTATGGCAAGAACATTGCCGTGATCATTGTTTTCTTTGTTTGCATCATTCTCACCGGGTTCTCAGGTGCCGCCGAGCTTAACTGCCCGAGGGGTGAGCCCGTGGTTGCGGACCTGGGCGATGGCGTTATTATGCGCACCTGCCTGTGGCAAAAGACGCCCGGTATCGCTGTCCGCAGCGGGGATCTCGAACTGGAAAAGAACGGTGTTTTGATATTAAAACTGGAAACAGATCTGAATGGAAAGTTGCACGGTCGGTTCACTTCATGGAATGATGCCGGGGAAATAACCGAAAACGGCAACTACATCGGGGGGTTAAAAGAGGGGCCATGGACAGTGACAAATGAAAACGGTCACAGCGAGATTTTGCATTACCGGGCGGGCATTATCGTTGAGCCGTGATATGAGCTGTTGCAAGGTCTCGGCAAGCGCGATGAAATGCATCACGGTCAATTCCATGAGCGTGCCCGGTTCAAGCTGCTCAACCAGACCAGCCGCTTAACAAATGCGCCGCGCAACAATGGAAAACTTCTCGATCAGAACATTTCGCCCCGATGACACAACCAGGGTCATTGATTTATGGCGCGAATGTGGACTTATCGTTCCATGGAATAATCCGCACACTGATATTCACAGGAAGTATACAGACTCGGCACATCTTTTTTTGTCGGCGAAATGGATGGCCAGTTAGTCGCCAGCTGCATGGCCGGGTACGATGGTCATCGCGGCTGGATGTATTACCTGGCGGTGAAAAACTCGCAGCGCAGAAAGGGGCTCGCTACAATATTAGTCAGACATGTTGAGGTCGAACTGGTTAAACTGGGATGTCCGAAGGTAGAGCTGATGGTGCGCGAGACTAATCACAAGGTTATTTCTTTCTATAAAAGTATTGGATTTGACCCGGACCCCGTAATAGTTTTTAGTAAGCGTCTTAGTGAAGACGAAAAACATGATTTTGGTAACGCCTCAACCGTTTGAGGATGATTGTCCCAAAACTCGTTACATTCATTTGTATTCCGCCGAAGGCGGGTACTATGGGGGTTTGTAGCGAAGTTACATTTCTAATTCGAAACGGTGAATTCGAATTCTAAATTTCAAAATGATTCACCATTTTTTGTGAGAGTAAACATGAGCAAAGGTACAGTTAAGTGGTTCAATGCCGCCAAGGGCTATGGTTTTATCACGCCAGAAGAAGGCGGAAAGGATCTTTTCGTACATCATTCTGAAATTAGAAGTGGTGACGATTACGCAACGCTAAATGATGGTCAGGCAGTCGAGTTTGAAGTTGGCGAAGGTCAGAAGGGTCCTTGTGCAAACAATGTAGTGCCTGTCTAGATAACAAAAATAATAACAACAACCTCGGTGTCCCGGGTTCATCCGGGACATCGACGCAGGAATTTCCCAACAGCGTGGAGACCGATAAATTATACGCCTCCTGTCCAAGCTGCTAGCTGGTTTTATCGGTCTCGTCGTGCTGACCCTGGGAGCGCTTCACTATGCCGTTCTTCCCTATTACGACCTGAAGCACAACGCCGTGCTCACACCGGGTCCTTATACCACGTCCGCATCGTCCAGGACCTTCCATGAGGCCGCTTTTGTTGCGGATCTTCATGCCGATCCGCTGCTCTGGGGCCGCGATCTGCGCCAGCGCAATACACGAGGTCAGATCGACCTGCCACGCTTGCGCGACGGTGGGGTCGATCTGCAGGTTTTCAGCGTGGTCAGCAAAGTTCCCGCGCTATTGTTTATTGCGTCCTTGCGCTCCCCGACAACCTGGTTCAGCCCAAGGGAGCAAGCGCTGGCACAGGCGAAGGAGTTCGGGCAACTGGTGACAAATTCGCCTCTCACAATTGTGCTGCGCCGCGAGGACCTGTCCACCAGTGGAATCAAAGGATTGCTCGCCCTCGAAGGCATTCATGCTTTCGAAGGTGAAGACAAAGCGCTGGACGAATTCCATGCTGCGGGTTTCCGCATGATGGGGCTGGCGCATTTTACCGATAACGAATTCGCAGGATCGGCCTATGGCGCCAGGAAGCACGGACTCACCGAACTCGGGCGCTTGCTGATTCCCCGCATGGAGGCGCTTGGAATCACCATCGACCTGGCACATGCTTCACCAACCGCCTTCCGGGATACTCTGGAACTTGCGACCCGGCCGCTGGTCGTGTCCCACGGCGGCGTCACCGGCACCTGCCCCGGCCCACGCAACCTGATGGACTCCCAACTGCGAGCTGTTGCCAGGAATGGCGGCGTCGTCGGCATTGGTTACTGGAAGTCCGCTGTTTGCGACGCAAGCCTGCCAGGTATTATCAACGCAATCCAGCACGCCATCGATACTGCGGGTATTGATCACGTCGGACTAGGCTCTGACTTCGACGGTCATGTCACCACACCATTCGATGTAACGGGTTTGCCAATGCTGACTGAATCACTACTGGCCACCGGACTGTCTGCCGAGGAAGTAAACAAACTGTTGGGCGGAAATGTACGTCGAGTGCTCGCCGCAAACCTGCCCGAGTAAAACCAGCTCGTTATCAGACCTGCATAAACCTGTTAGATTTCTTAGCTAGCGCGGGGAAAAAATAGTAATCTGTCGCGTGAAGGAGGGACAATGTTGCTACTTTTTGCAAATAGCCTTGTTTTGGTGGGCACCGTAATCCTCACGGGATCCCTGGTCACCGTGCGCAAGATTACCAGGCGACTGCCGCTGGGCAGTTCTCGCGCCAGCTGGAATGCGATGACGGCCCTGATTTCACTGTTTGTTGCAGGTTACCTGGCTTACATGTTCGTTTTCTGGAATGAACACACCAGCCTGGTTGATCTCATCGTTCCGGGGATATTCTTTTTCGGAGCTTGCTTCGTGTGGCTTTCTTCAGTGCTTGCGCTGCAAACCGCCATGGATGTGATGCGGATTACAGCCCTCGAACATGAGACGCACACGGATCCACTTACCGGAGTCTATAATCGACGGTTCATGCAACAGCGCCTGCGGGAAGAAGTCTCCAAGGCACGACGTTACCACTTCGAACTTGCCGTACTAATGCTCGATCTGGACCACTTCAAGCGTGTCAACGATGAACTCGGTCACCAGGCCGGCGATCAAGTGCTGATCGAAATTAGTAACCTGTTTGACCGTGAACTGCGTGATTCAGATATTCTGGCGCGCTACGGCGGGGAAGAGTTTCTCATCATAGCGACCAACACAGCGCCAACTGCGGCAACCGCCCTGGCTGAGCGACTGCGTATCTGTATCGAGGCCCACACTTTTCTGGCCGACTTTAGTGAGGCTGCGCAACAGGGAATCCGCATAACCGTGAGTATCAGAGTAGCAAGTTTCGCCGCTTCCAGCAATGAGGAGGAAAGCCTGGTCAAGTTGGCCGATCAAAATCTCTACCGGGCGAAGCACGGCGGGCGCAATCAGGTTGTTGCCGAAGTCGCCGATGATTGACGCGATCCGGGCCCCCGCGCTCTGCTGACAGATACAGGGCATGCCTGACGCTACCACCATACTTATTCTTGCTACCTTCCTGATTGCGGGCACGGTCAAAGGCGTTATCGGACTCGGCTTGCCAACCGTGAGTCTGGCGTTGTTGACCGTGGCAATCGATTTACCAACGGCGATGGCCTTATTGCTGGTACCGTCATTTGTTACCAACCTGTGGCAGGCTCTGACAGGAGGCAACGCGAGGCTTATTCTGCAGCGCTTATGGCCTTTCCTGCTGCTGGCCACGGTAACCATCTGGATCGGGGCAAGCGCATTAACCCGGGTAAATCTGTCCCTGTTATCTGCGCTACTCGGCGCCTTGTTAATGGCTTACGCCGGCGCAAGCCTGGGTGGGCTTCGCCTGACCGTTTCGTCGCGACAGGAGCTGTGGGTGGGCCCATTGGTCGGTCTGGTAAATGGTGTACTGACCGGGATGACAGGGTCTTTTGTAGTACCCGGAGTTATGTTTCTACAGGCTATCGGGCTGACGCGGGAAGTGTTAATCCAGGCTATGGGGATGCTGTTTGCATTATCTACCCTTGCCCTGGCAATAGCTTTGCAACGCAACGCCTTGCTCACTGCCGAGCAGGGGGTATTATCCTTCAGCGCACTGTTACCAGCGCTCCTGGGCATGGGTTTCGGTCGCAGGATCAGACGTAGAATTTCCGAACAGCTGTTCCGTAAACTGTTTTTCATCGCGTTGTTTTTGTTGGGCATATACATTATTGCGAACGCATCGGGTAACTTCGGGTGACAGGCATGCGGCATTTCCCAGGGTTCGTGCGTCAGACTCGATGGTCCGGTATGCTGGTTAATCAACGCTATCTGGTTGCGGACAAAATATCGTGACGATCAGCTGCGACAACGGGAATAAGATACGGATTGTTTCGTAGAATATCGATGCTGGTGGCGGTAAACGCGGCTTTAATTTCATTGACCAGCTTGCCAATCCCCGAACAACCGAAGCGACGCGAAGGTTTGAGCGATCACGCAGCACTTTTAATCGACCTGGAGCACAAAAAAGCATGTTAGAACTTCGCCCCAACTGTGAATTCTGTGATTGCGATCTGCCACCGGATTCGACCGCAGCGCGCATCTGTACCTATGAATGCACCTTCTGTGCGGACTGTGTCGAGAGAGTACTCGACAACGTATGTCCCAACTGCGGTGGCGGCTTCACCGCACGCCCCATTCGACCCCGACACGAACACCGCCCCGGCTCGAGTCTCAGTCATCAACCCGCTTCTGATATCCGCATTCACACCAACTACAGCCGTGACGAAATCAGCGCCTTCGCCAGTCGCTTGAAACATATTGCCGCCACGCAAAGATGAGGCCCGCCGCAATCCCTGTTGCAAATTGATAACTAACACTCCGGAGGATAACCATGATCTCGACTCAATCCAGAACCGGTGGCTGCCAATGCGGCAGTATCAGGTACGAATTAAAGGGTGCTCCACAAATGCTTTACATTTGTCATTGCACCGACTGCCAGAAACAGTCGTCGAGCGCGTTCGGCATGTCATTAATGATGGATCCTCGGGAAATCGATTTTTCACGCAGTACAAAGCAGCCGCAATCCTGGGATACCCGCGGCGACGATGGATCAATCAAACGCTGCAGTTTTTGTCCCGACTGCGGCTCGCGCATCATGCACGGATCTGATGATGCGGATGAGCCCGTCAGCATCAAGGCAGGTTCGCTGGACGATACCAGCTGGCTACGGCCGGTTGCCCATATATGGTTACGCAGCGCGCAACCCTGGGTTCAGGTCGACAGGGACCGGTACCGCTGTTTTGATGAAGAGCCGGAAAATGAAGATGAGCTGCGTCGGCTGTGGCAAGCGCAAGCCTGAACATTAAAGTGTTTTCACGATGCCTGTAACGGAAACAGCGACCCGCAGCCAACTGGTGTACTGGTGGAACCCGGTACACTATGAAACAATTAAGCGCCGACACACCCGAAAATAATCACCGGCTTAGGATATGCCGCCATGAGCATGATAAAACTGCTGGGACTGAGAATCAGCGTGTATACCCGTATTGCACGGTTAGCCCTGGAAGAGAAAGACGTCGACTACCAGCTCGAAGAGGTCGATATATTTGCCGACGCCGGACCGCCTGATGAATATCTCGCGCACAATCCATTCGGCACAATTCCCTGCCTGATTCACGGTGACTTCTATTTGTATGAAACCAGCGCCATCAGCCGTTATATCGATGAGACTTTCCCCGGCAACGCTTTACAACCGTCGAAATCGGCGCAGCGCGCTCGCATGAACCAGGTCATCAGCATACTCGATTGCCATACCTACCGACCGATGGTGTGGGATGTTTACGTTCAGCGCATCGTTGTCGCCGGGGGCGGAGGTCAGGCCGATGAGGGCCTGATATCGACGGCGTTACCAACCTTGCAGCATGTTTTACAGCAACTCGATCTATGGCTTGATGAAAATGATTTTCTGATTGGCGACTCGTTGACGCTGGCGGATTTGCACGCCTACCCGATGCTGCGCCTGTTCATCGAGACCCCGGAGGGCGAGGCGATGCTCGGGTCGTTTCCGCGGCTACAGCAATGGATGCAGCAAATGCAAACCAGGAACAGCGTGCGGGCGACCAGTTTTCACTCGACGGCAGAAACCGAGAATGGCTTCTAACATCAGACAGCGGTCACGGGATTCTTGCACTGCAGGCTCAGCCAGGCACAGGTAGATGCTTAGCAGCGAACAAAATGGATCAACCTATGAGGTTCGTTACAGTAGTTACGTTGTTCCGCTTATATTCCTGGGCCTGGTGCCATTAATGTTAATCGAGCACGGTGGCAGGCTGATCGATGGCAGCATCGAAACCAATGAACTGATCGCCCTGTCTATCGGCGTCCTGCTGCCGCTGGCGATAGCGTATTTTTTCATCGAGTTTGCGAACTTTACTTTTTCTTTGGACAGTGGCCTGTTCCGCTGGCGCTGGCGTAATCTGATCGGCAGCAAAAGCGGTGAAGTACCGCTCAGCCGCATCATCAAGGTCAGGCGCGACGCACTCGAATCCGGCGACTCTACCGGCCTGCGCTATTCCTATCGACTGCTGGTGATTCTGGATGACAACACAATGATTCCCCTCACGCGGGGTTATTCGGGCCTGTATGATAAAAAGCTGGATCAAATCGTCGCGCAGATTCGTGAACATATCGCGCATAGCGCCGCGCTGGCATAAGGGGGCTTTGACAATGACAATAAAAGCGAAAATCACAATCCTGTGCGGACTGGTGCTGCTCGTTTCCTGCGCAACCCACAGGGTCGATCAAATCCCGCTGGATGCGGTGCAGTGCACCGAACCGAGACCCGAGATATGCACCATGGATTACACTCCGGTTTGCGCGACGCGTGGCAATGGCACGCGCTGTGCCACTACGCCCTGTGAATCAACAGAAACGGCGACCTATGCCAATGCCTGCTCCGCCTGTGCGGATCCCGCCGTGATGTACCATCTGCCCGCGGCATGCGAATCTCAACCATAAAACCCGACGAGCGCGATTATGAAACTACCCTCTGCAAAGACATTACCCGGTTTACTTCTGCTACTGGTTTTCGCGATTACCGGCGGTTGCCAGACCACATGGGTCAATCTCGATAACTCCCCGGTCGAAGAAGACCAGCTGCGCGAGGCCGAGTTAGCCTGTGATGTCGCGGAGAAGCGTGACTCGATGGACCAGGCAGAAACGCGCAAAAACCAGCGCCTGAAGAAGGCGAGAAGCAACGAATCGACAATGCTGGTGAAGGAAGATTTTGCCCTCGAAGTGCAGGCCATCCAGGCCGAAATAGAGGCCTGTATGCAACAGCAGGGCCTTAAAAAGTCGGATTGAGTCATAGTCCGCACCTGCGGCAAAGGTAGCTAGATGACAACGCAATCCGTCAATTTCTGCAGTCTCGATAACCTCTAACGGGACCCTTTATCGTGTCGGCAGAACTTTTCTACCTGATTGCGGCCGATATCATCCTGTTAGTTCATGTGTTGATTGTGTTGTTTGTCGTCTTTGGCCTGCTGTTGATACTTGCCGGAAAAATTTTTGCCTGGGACTGGGTGCACAATTTCAGTTTTCGCATAACCCACCTGGTAGCAATAGGCGTGGTTGTGTTGCAATCGTGGCTGGGCGTTGTCTGCCCGCTGACAGTCTGGGAAATGAACTTGCGCGCCAGGGCCGGTGATTCTGTGTACGAAGGTTCGTTTATCGCGCACTGGGTGCAACGCCTGCTCTACTATCGCGCCGAAGAATGGGTGTTTATCCTGCTCTACACGCTGTTCGCTGTACTGGTCGTTGCGAGCTGGTACTGGGTGCGACCAAGGCGTTAGATTAGCCAGGAGACTAGTCTTTGCCTGCCCGCTCGGGTTGCTGCTGCATTAAGCGGGGGTAGAATTTGCGCGCTATCTCAGGGTAACTGCGTACCCAGCGCTGCCAGTACTTGTCACCAAACACCATCGGTTTCAGTTGACTCGCCATACCGCTGGTACCGCCAGCCATTTCCGCTCGAGACGCCATCAATCCTTCGTCGCGATGTCGTTCGCTGCGCATAACTTCATCGACGTAGGCGGTATCGATCGGTAGTGGTTCAAGCATGGTATTCAGATCGGGGCTGTAAAAGAATGCCGACGAGTAGCGCTCGTGCCCGGTCCTGTTAATTACCCGGTGCGGGGTCGCGATAAAGTAGTTATGCGTTACCAGCTGCAACAGTTCCCCGATATTCACCACCAGGCTGTCAGCTAATGGATCGACCGCATACCAGGTGTTGTCGTTGGCCTGCGCTTCGAGCCCTGAATTTTGATCCTGTAACAGCAAAGTCAGAAATCCCGAATCCTTATGCACCCCCACGCCATGCCCGTTCGCGATGGTTTGCGGATAGCGGATCAGTTTCAAATAGGGTGACGGATTCTCTCCAAAAACTCGCTCGATATGGTTTTCAGCGAGGCCCAGGGCAAGTGACATAATGCGCAGGATCTGTCGGGACACTTCGGACAGACGCTTGAAATAATCGTTAACAGCCTCCCTGAAACCCGGGATCTCGCTCGCGGGTGGCCATTGATTTGGGCCTACCAGCGCCATGTAGTAGGGATCCGGATCTGAAAGCGCGCTGCGTTCGACGCCGATATCGATTTGTTCACGATAATCGATCTGGTTGTTGGTGAGCTCTGATCCGAGCTGTTCCCAGCCGCGAAACTGGGCTGGGCCCCGTTTATCGATGGCACGCTTGGTAGACGTTGGTAAGGCAAAAAACTCTTTCATAGACTGCAGATAAGAATCACTGATGTCGGGTGGAATACCGTGGTTGACGACATAGAAAAAGCCGGTTTCGTGGCACACCCGTCGAACCCGTTGACACAACTCGAAGCGCTGTTGCGGGTTGCCGGCAAACCATGGCTCCAGATCGATTATCGGCAACGTCGCGGACATATTATGCTTACATTGTTAAAGTAGTTGCTGCCATGGCAGGAATTATAACCGAAAACTCAGCTGCCCAGGTTTGCCAATAGCGCTGCTGCTAACGCCTTTTGCGGGTCGCCTTCCCACTGACGGTGCTGTTATCCTGAACAATCTGCATTAATGGAGTTTGGGCATGAAACTGTTGCGAATAGCCGCTTTTTCCGACGCTGACCGGGGCGGCAATCCAGCCGGCGTCGTAATTACAGACAGCCATCCCGATGAAGCCGAGATGCGGCGCATTGCGACCGAAGTCGGTTACTCGGAAACCGCGTTCGCAATGCCACAGGGCGATGCCTGGCGGGTGCGTTATTTCTCGCCAGAATCCGAAGTGCCATTTTGTGGACATGCGACGATCGCACTCGGCGCGGCGCTCGCGCTCGCGCATGGCAACGGTGTTTACAGGCTGCGTCTGAATTCGGCCGATATCACGGTTTCGGGCGAAGGCCACGGTGGACAGCTTTCCGCTGCCCTGCAATCCCCGCCCACGCATAGCGAACCGATGCCCGCCGAACTATTGGCAGAGGTGCTTGGTTTGTTCGGTTACGTCGCGGATGATCTCGACCTGGATATTCCGCCGGCGCGGGTGCACGGGGGCGCCGACCACCTGGCACTGTGCCTCAATTCACGTGCAGCGCTTGCGGCATTGCACTACGAACTCGATGCCGGGCGAGAATTAATGAATCGCGAAAATCTGATCACCATCCTGTTCGCTTATGCCGAGACGCCGCGTCACTTTCACACGCGTAACGCGTTCGCCTCGGGTGGCGTCTACGAAGACCCGGCGACCGGGGCCGCGACGGCGGCCTTTGCCGGTTATCTGCGCGACCTCGACTGGGCGCACGAAGGTTCGATTGAAATCATTCAGGGTGAAGACATGGGCATGCCTTCGCGACTCCGCGCCGAGATTCCATCCGAACCCGGCAGTTCGATCCGTGTCGCGGGGACTGCTCGCATTATGGCGGATTAATCGACATGGTAACCACTACTGCCGGGTTCAACTTCGCGGCCATACTCGCGCACACCAGACCCGCTGGCGCCGGGGTTTGCCGGTGAACAGCATTACCGAGATCAAGACCACGCTCGCGGGAAAGCGAAAAACCTTTGCCTGCGAGCTATTGCAAACCAGCGCAACCGGGGCGGTAGTACTTTACCGCATGCCCGCCGATCATCAGCTCGAAGATATCATGCTGCGCAAGGGCACTCTCAGCCTCGGTTATTTCTGGCCGGATAAGCCCTTTAATGTCTATCACTGGATCGATTCCCGGCTGGATACCGTGGCGCTTTACTTCAACGTCAGTGACAATACGACTATCTCGGCGGAATCCATCGCCTGGCGCGATCTGGTGGTCGACATACTGATGACTCCGGATGGCCGTTGTCGTGTGCTCGATGAAGACGAAATACCCGCCGATATCGACCCAGGGTTGCAACATTACATCAATCACACTCGCGATCAATTATGCCGCGAGCCATTGTCTCGCCTGGCCGAATATGACAAGCTCACACGCCAGTTGATGAACCACGAACAGATACATGCCACTTGAACTATGGCTTGCCTATATCGCTACCAGCGCGGTAGTGCTCGCGATCCCCGGCCCAACCATACTGCTGGTGTTGAGCTATTCGATCGCACACGGGCGTAAATCCACATTCCCGGTGGTTGCCGGGGTGGCGCTCGGTGATTCCGTCGCCATCACGCTGTCGCTAATCGGGCTGGGCACATTGCTTGCCGCTTCAGCCTTCTGGTTTACGATCATCAAATGGATGGGTGGTCTATACCTGATTTACCTCGGCTTGCGTTTGTTGCGAGAGGCCGGCAAACCGATGCAACTGCAGGCCAGCCAGGAGCAACAAACTTCCCCGCGCAAGCTGTTTAGCAATGCGTTTATCGTCACCGCGCTTAATCCAAAGAGCATTGTCTTTTTTATCGCCCTGCTGCCACAGTTCATCAGCCCGGCGCACCCGGCGATACCGCAGCTGTGGATTCTCGGCATCAGCTTTGTCGTACTCGCGACCATCGGCGCTACCAGTTATGCCCTGTTCGCGTCATCGATTCGCCGTTTCCTCGCATCACCCCGGGCACAAAAGGCTTACAGCTATATCGGCGGTAGCCTGTTGTGTGGCGCCGGGGCCTGGGCGCTAACCGCACGTCGCGTCATCTCGACAACATGAAAAGCGTAAAAATTACCAGCTGGTTGATTTGCTGCTGCCTGCTGCTGGCCCTGTCCGGCTGCGGCAACAAGGAGCCGTTGGTACATCCGGAGGAAGAAGAAGAAAAGAAGCAAAGCAAGAGCGAGACAGGTTAGTGGATCATTTTGAATATAAAAGCGGTGAACTCCATTGTGAAGACGTCGCCATCGCAGCGCTGGCCGAGCAGTACGGCACACCGTTGTTCGTTTATTCGCGCGCGACCCTGGAGCGCCACTGGCATGCTTTCGACGCTGCGCTCGCCGGACACGATCACCTGGTTTGTTACGCAGTCAAGGCCAACTCCAATCTCGCGGTGTTAAACCTGCTGGCGCGCCTCGGCTCTGGTTTCGATATTGTTTCCGGCGGGGAATTGCAACGCGTTCTGCAGGCTGGCGGCAAACCCTCAGGCATCGTTTTTTCCGGAGTTGGCAAGCTGGACAATGAAATTGAAGCCGCGCTCGAGGCCGATATTCTCTGTTTCAATGTCGAATCCGAGCAGGAACTCGACCGCATTAATGAAATCGCCGGGCGCATGGGTAAAACCGCTCGCGTTTCGTTTCGCGTTAATCCGGATGTCGATGCCAAAACTCACCCCTACATTTCTACCGGCCTCAAGGAAAACAAGTTCGGCGTCGCCTTCGCCGATGCCGAGCAGGTTTACCTGAAGGCGGCCAGGCTGGCCAACCTCGATATCATCGGCATGGATTGCCACATTGGTTCACAACTTACCGAATTGTCACCCTATATCGATGCCCTCGACCGCCTTCTGGCTCTGATCGGGAGCCTGCGCGAAAAGGGTATCAAGATTGATCACCTCGATCTCGGTGGCGGTCTTGGCATACGTTACCGCGATGAAGAACCGCCGTTGCCTGCCGACTGGGCCAGCGCCTTACGGGAGCGCCTGAAAAGCTTCGCTGGCAGCATCATCATCGAGCCCGGGCGCGCTATCGCCGGTAACGCCGGTATCCTGGTAAGCAGGGTTAACTACCTCAAGCATGGCGCGGACAAGAACTTCGCCGTGGTCGATGCTGCGATGAACGACCTGATCAGACCTTCGTTATATGGCGCCTGGCAGGAAATCATTCGCGTCAAACAACAAAGCGACGCCGCCACAAAGCTGTACGACGTGGTTGGCGCAATTTGCGAGTCGAGCGACTTCCTCGGCAAAGATCGCAGCCTGAGCCTGATCCAGGATGATTTGCTCGCAATCCGTTCCTCCGGTGCCTATGGCTTCGGTATGTCGTCCAACTACAATACGCGCCCGCGCGCAGCCGAAATCATGGTCTATGGCGATCAGCACTACTGTGTACGCGAACGTGAACATTTTGCCGATCTGATCCGGGGCGAGTCGCTGTTGCCATGAAACTGAAGTTTGCCAAGATGCATGGGCTGGGCAACGACTTCGCCGTCATCGATGCGATCAACCAGCCGTTCGAACCACGACCAGAACTGGTGCGTCGCTGGGCGGATCGCTTCGATGGCATCGGTTTCGATCAGCTGCTGATCGTCGAAAAGCCGGATAGCGACGCCGCGGCCTTTAAGTACCGTATTTACAATAGCGATGGCAGCGAAGTAGCGCAATGCGGAAACGGCGCCCGCTGCTTCGCCCGCTTCGTGCGCGAGCAGGGTTTGACTGATCTGGATGTTATCCCTGTTGAAACCAATACGGGACTGTTGACGCTTGAAGCCATCGATGCCACCCGATATCGCGTGAACATGGGCATACCCCGCTTCGAACCAGCTGAAATTCCGCTGCAAGCCGAATCGCAACAGGATCTTTATCACACCGAATACGACGGCCGGCAAATCAGTTTTAGCGCAGTATCGATCGGCAATCCACACATGGTGATCCAGGTCGAGGATGTTGACCGCTGCGATATCGAGACCCTGGGGCCCTACTTCGAGTCACATCGGCTGTTTCCCGCACGTGTCAACGTAGGGTTCATGCAAGTTCTCGACCCGACCGGGTTCAGGTTGCGCGTCTTCGAACGCGGCGTCGGCGAAACCCGCGCCTGCGGTAGCGGCGCCTGCGCGGCGATGGTAACCGGGGTGCGGCTCGGCCTGCTCGAAAACAGTGCTCGGGCGATTTTGTCGGGCGGCGAACTCAATCTGGAATGGCAAGGCGACACAAACCCCGTTATGATGACGGGCGAGACTGCAATGGTTTATCAGGGCCAAATTGAATATGAGTGAAGTAATAGCTGAAACAGCGCATACCGACCAGACCGACGAAGCAAGCGTTATTCAATATCTACAGGATAATCCTGAAGTGTTAATGGCTTATCCAGAGGTGTTTTCATCGCTCGTAATCCCCCATAAAACGGACGGTGCGACTTCATTGGTGGAGCGCCAGCTCAAGTTGTTGCGCGAGGAAAATAATGCTTTGATGAGCAAAATCGATGAACTGGTCGGCATCGCGCGTGAAAACGAGGAGTTGAACCAGCGCTTTCACCGGCTCGCTCTGGAGCTAATGAGCACCGATCAATTGCACGACGTACTGGCTTTGGTGCAAGACCAGGTACAGACGTTTTTCTATACCGATTTTGTCTGTTTCCGTTTTCTACCCGGGGTTACAGATGCCGACAACGTGATCGACGGACTTTGCCTCGGACAGGACAATGGTATCGTGGACAGCGTCCAGCCCTGGATTGAAGCCCGCAAACCGGTCTGCGGCCGGCAGGATGACAAGATCAACCGCGAACTGTTCGGCGCAGATATTAGTATCGGCTCGAGCGCCCTGATCCCACTTTATCATACCAGGGATATAGGGCTGTTATGCCTGGGCAGCACCAGCGCTGACCGCTTCGGCGTTTCAATGGGCACAATATTCCTGCAGCAGCTGGGCGAACTGGTCAGTAACCGCCTGAAAATCCTGTTGCAGGTGGCGTAATCGCAGTGACCGAATATCTGGACCAGTTCATCCAGATGTTACGCACCGAAAAGTACTATTCCGGCCACACCTGCAGTAACTACCGGCGCGATTTAAACCTGTTCCAAAGCTATTTGCTTAGCCAGAATATCGATGACTGGGTGCGCGTTGGCTATGCAGATGTAAGCGCTTTTGCCGCGAAACGGCATCGCCAGGGCCGCAAAAGCCGCACCATCCAGCGCGAACTTTCCTCGATACGGAGTTTTTTCCAGTTCCTTATTCACAATGAGGTCGTCTCGAAAAATCCCGCGCGCGAAGTCAGTGCACCCAAACCCGATAAGCCACTGCCCAAAACCTGCGATGCCGAGACTATCGGACGCCTGCTGCAGTTAAACGATAACAGCGATGCTTTACTGGTGCGCGATGTAGCAATTTTTGAACTCATTTATTCCTCGGGACTGCGACTCGCCGAACTGGTTAGTATCGACCTGGATGATATCGACCTCGCCCAACAGCAACTGGTGGTCACCGGAAAAGGTAACAAAACCCGTTATTTGCCGGTTGGCAGCAAGGCGGTTGAAGCGATTAAGCGCTGGCTCCGACTGCGCCAGGATTACAGCAAGGATACTAATATAAAGGCTTTGTTCCTGAGTCGGCAGGGGAAGCGAATTTCCGCGCGCAACGTGCAAAGCCGACTCAACCACTTGATTCAACGACAGGCGCTTGAGCAACATATTTCACCGCATATCCTGCGCCACTCATTTGCCACACATTTACTCGAATCCAGTTCGGATCTACGCGCGGTGCAGGAATTACTCGGTCACGTCAATATAGCCACCACCCAGGTATACACGCATCTGGATTTTCAACATCTGGCGAGGGTTTATGACGCCGCACACCCGAGGGCCCGGCGAAAATAGCCGGACCAGCATACGCCTTGTATTTATTTTCCGGCGCCCATATATCACACTGCCGGCTGTGATTCTCCCAGGACAGAATTTTGCAACAATTTGATGGCACTACAATACTCTCCGTGAGACGCGGCAACCGCGTCGTTATCGGCGGTGATGGTCAGGTGAGCCTCGGCGACACCATCATGAAAGGCAACGCGCGCAAGGTACGCCGCCTCTACAAGGATAAGGTCATCGCCGGATTTGCCGGCGGCACCGCCGACGCCTTCATGTTATTTGAGCTGTTCGAGGGCAAGCTCGAAAAACACAATGGCCAGATGATTCGTGCCGCGGTGGAGCTGGCCAAGGAATGGCGCTCGGATCGTGCCCTGCGACGTCTCGAAGCACTGCTTTGCGTCGCCAACGAAGAGGCTTCGTTGATAATATCCGGCAACGGTGACGTCATCGAGCCTGAAGACAGCCTGATGGCGATCGGTTCGGGTGGCGCCTACGCCCAGGCGGCAGCGCGCGCCATGCTCGACACCACTGAAATGGGCGCCCGCGAAATTGTCGAGAAAGGTTTGCAGATCGCCGGCGAGATCTGTGTTTACACCAATCTCAATCACAGTTTTGAAGAAATCGACTACTAGGTAATTCCGTGGATAATAAAACTATTACCCAATCACCCATGACCCCGCGGGAAATCGCGCAGGAACTCGATAATCACATCATCGGCCAGGATAAAGCCAAGCGTGCCGTTGCGATCGCACTGCGTAATCGCTGGCGCAGACAGCAGGTCAGTGAAGACCTGCGTAACGAGATTACCCCCAAGAACATCCTCATGATGGGACCCACCGGCGTCGGCAAAACCGAAATCGCGCGACGGCTTGCTCGACTCGCCAATGCGCCGTTCATCAAGGTCGAGGCTACCAAGTTCACCGAGGTCGGTTATGTCGGCCGTGACGTCGAATCGATCATCCGCGACCTGGTTGATGTATCAGTCAAGCAAACCCGTGAAGCCGAGGTCAGTCGGGTGCGTCATCGCGCCGAAGACGCCGCCGAGGAAAGAGTACTCGATGCTCTACTACCGCGTCCTGCCGACATCACTGAAGAAGCCGATACGGCAGGCGATAACACCCGCCAGAAATTTCGCAAGATGCTGCGCGAGAACAGGCTCAACGACAAGGAGATCGAAGTCGATCTGCAGCTGCCGAGTGTCGGAGTTGAAATCATGGCGCCACCCGGAATGGAAGACATGACCAACCAGTTACAGGGTTTATTTCAAAACCTGGGTAACCAGAAATCCAAGACACGTAAGCTCCGCGTCGAAGACGCGCTTAAAATGCTCACCGATGAAGAAGCCGCCAAGCTGGTCAACGAGGAAGAGCTTAAACTGACCGCACTCGAAAACGCCGAACAAAACGGTATCGTTTTCATCGATGAGATCGACAAGGTCGCCAAGCGCGGCGAAACCAGTGGCACCGATGTTTCGCGCGAAGGTGTGCAGCGTGACCTGTTGCCCCTGGTCGAAGGCTGCACTGTTTCCACCAAGGCAGGAATGATCAAAACCGACCATATATTGTTCATCGCTTCGGGTGCGTTCCATGTTTCCAAACCCAGCGACCTGATTCCGGAATTGCAAGGCCGTTTGCCGATCCGGGTCGAGCTGTCAGCGTTGACGGTGAACGATTTCGTGCGCATCCTGCGCGAACCCAATGCCTCGCTGACTGAACAGTACACGGCATTGATGGACACTGAAGGTGTCAGTCTTACTTTCACCGACGACAGTCTGGCACGCATCGCCGAGGTAGCTTTCCAGGTCAATGAAAAACAGGAAAACATCGGTGCGCGCCGCCTGCATACGGTAATGGAGCGACTGCTGGAGACTATCAGTTTCGAAGCCTCGGATATGGTCGCGCAAAGCGTAACTATCGATGCCGATTATGTGAACGAGCATCTCGGTGAACTCTCGCTTGATGAAGATTTATCCCAGTACATACTCTAATGAAACCAACCGACATCAATCTGCATAAAGTTTCTCGCGTCCTCGAGCTCAAGTTCGAGGATGGTGCCACTTTCAAATTACCTGTCGAGTATCTCAGGGTGTATTCACCGTCCGCCGAAGTGCAGGGACATGGACCGGGCCAGGAAGTACTGCAGATCGGTAAGGAAGACGTCAATATCGACAGCATCGAGCCGATCGGTCATTACGCGATCAAACTCGCTTTTGACGACAATCATGATAGCGGGATATTCAGCTGGGAATATCTCTACGAACTCGGCGTTACCTACGACGAAAGATGGCAGCAATACCTGGATCGACTGCAGGCGGAAGGGCATCAACGCAAGTCGGAATCCTGAACGACAGGCCTGGCGGGCCAATACTTCGAACCGCTATATCCAGTTAAACTTTCGCACTCGCAACACGCATGTCCCGCCTCAGGATACAGCGGTCACGTCGCGGGATGACAGTACTTCTAGACCCTGCTATGGTTCAATCTATGGAAGACAGACCCACCACCGATTTTGGTTTCGATGAAATTCCGGCCGCGGAAAAACAGGCCCGGGTAGGCGCGGTATTTACCTCGGTCGCGCAAAAATATGACCTGATGAACGACGTCATGTCATTCGGCATACATCACTTGTGGAAACGCTTCACGCTGGAAATGTGTGGTCTGCGCGCCGGTCACAGGGTGCTCGATCTCGCCGGGGGCACAGGCGACCTGGCGCTCAGGCAGGCACAGCTGGTCGGGGCATCCGGTCAGGTGATTCTGGCTGATATCAATGCCGCGATGCTGGAGCAGGGTCGTGACCGGCTTATCGACAAGGGTTTCGTCGACCGTGTGGAAGCCGTGCAATGCAACGCCGAGATACTACCGTTCGCGGACAATTATTTTGACTGCATTACGATCGCTTTCGGTTTGCGCAACGTCACTGACAAGTCCCGTGCGCTGGCTTCGATGCAGCGCGTGTTGAAACCCGGCGGGCGCTTGTGCGTACTCGAGTTTTCCAGACCGATTTATCAGCCGCTGGAAAAACTCTACGATTTTTATTCATTCAAACTGTTACCGCGCATGGGTGAACTGATAGCCAGGGACCGCGACAGTTACCAGTATCTCGCCGAATCGATTCGCATGCACCCCGATCAGCAAACCCTGAGACAGATAATCCTCGAGCAGGGTGGTTTCGACGAAGTCGAGGTACATAACCTGAGCGGCGGTATCGTCGCCCTGCACCGTGCGTTTAAATACTAGGCCGATTCGTCATCGTGCACTCTACCGAACGTCTCAGCGCTACCCTTTTCGACTCGCTCCAGAACTCACTACTGGCGGCTGCCGAAATTGGTGGCAACCGCTTGCTCGCGTTTGACGAGGTTGCACTGCATGGGTGTCGCGAAATGCAGGGTCATTGCATTGCCATCGATATCGTCGATCTGGAATTCAAACTTTACTGCCACCCCGGTGACTGGGGCATTCGCCTGAGCCGAACTCCCCCGGCCCGTGACGTCGATGCCACGATCAGTGGACGATTGATGGCGCTGATCAATCTTGCCGCAATGGATGACAAGGTTTCGACATCGATCCAGGAACGGGTCAGTTTTAATGGTAATGTTACGCTAGCCCGGAAAATGCAGCAGCTGCTCACCGGTCTTGATATCGACTGGGAGGAGGCGCTGGCCCGGCACAGCGGGGATGTTCTCGCATTTCAGATTCATCAACGTGCACGCAGTCTGGGTGCGTGGCTGCGACAAAGTGCCGACTCGTTGCTGCAAACCAGCAGCGAGTATCTGCGCGAAGAAGCTCGACTGAGTCCCACGGCGGTCGAGTTCGACGTTTTTCAATCCCGGCTAAGTGAACTCAGACACGACGTAGATCGCAGCGAAATCCGCCTGCAGCAGTTGCTCGAAAAATTCAAACCTCGGTAATGCGTCATCTGTTCCGCCTTGTTTCAATAAACTTCACGCTGGCCCGCTTCGGCCTGGACCAGATTGTGCTGTCGATTCATTTCTTTCGCCCGCTCTACATGCTGGGAATGATCAATCCATTTAACTGGTTCAGAAGCAAAGACCTGGGCCAGGCCGAACGCCTGCGCTTATGCATCGAATCACTGGGGCCGATTTTCATCAAGTTCGGTCAAATGATGGCGACACGACGCGATCTTTTCGGCGATGAAATTACCGACGAACTGGAAAAACTGCTCGACCAGGTACCCCCTTTTCCGCTGCAGCAGGCGCGCGAAATTATCGCCCAGCAACTGGGACAGCCACTGGAGCAGGCGTTTCGAAGTTTCGACGATAAGGAGATCGCTTCCGCTTCGATCGCCCAGGTATATGGCGCGGTATTACCTGACGGGCAGGAGGTTGTCGTTAAAATTGTGCGTCCGGGAATCGAGCAAAAGATTCGGCAGGATATCGAAGTACTCATGATGCTGGCCAGACTGGCCGATCGCTACTGGGATGAGGCGAAGCGGGTCAAGCCGATACAGATTGTGCGTGAATTCGAAACTACTATTCTGAACGAGCTCGACCTGGTGCGGGAAGCCGCCAACGCAAATCAATTACGTCGCAACTTCGAAGGCTCGTCGGACCTGTACGTGCCATTTGTTTACTGGGATTATTGCCGGCCGAAGGTCATGGTAATGGAGCGAATTAGCGGCATTGCGGTATCGGACGTCAACCAGTTGCAGGCGCAGGGCATTAACTTTGAATCGCTTTCGCGCAAGGGCGTAGAAATATTTTTCACACAGGTCTTTCGGCATAACTATTTTCATGCCGATATGCACCCCGGCAACATCTTCGTTGCCGCCGACAACCCCGAAGACCCCAGATACATCGCGGTCGATTTCGGCATCATGGGGTCATTATCGGTCAGCGATCAGCGTTATCTTGCGGAAAACTTCAGTGCGTTTTTCAACCGCGACTATCGCCGTGTCGCTGAACTGCACGTCGATTCTGGATGGGTCGATCGCGACACCCGCATCGATGAGTTCGAGGCGAGTATACGCAGTGTCTGCGAACCCATGTTTCAGCGGCCCCTGGCGGAAATTTCATTCGGTCAGCTGTTGTTGCGCCTGTTTCAAACCGCACGTGCGTTTAACATGGAAATTCAGCCTCAACTGTTATTACTGGAGAAAACGTTTCTGCATATCGAGGGCATCGGCCGTCAGCTATATCCTCAGCTCGATCTCTGGGATACGGCCAAACCATTCATCGAGCGCTGGCTTTCCGAGCAGTTCGGCATGGGCGCACTGGTAAAAGGCCTGCAGAAAAACCCGCCCTACATCGCCGAGCACCTGCCGGACCTGCCCCAGATTGCCTTTAAGGCGCTGGATCGTATCGCCAATGACGAGCTCAACGTCGAATTGCGGTCGAGACAGCTCGACACCTTGAGGCACGAGATACGAATCGCCAATCGACGCAGCATACGGGCTATCATCGGGGGCAGTTTTGTCATCAGCGCGAGCGTTATTCTGGGTCTCGACGGCATAGCGCCGATCATGGTCGGTGGCGGGAAGCTCCTTGTGCCGCTAGCGAGCGCGGCTTTGCTGATTCCCGGGATTTACCTGTTAATCAGCAGTTACTTCGACGATTAGCACTGCTCCCGGGTGAGTCTTTTATGCAGGCGTTTACCGTGCTTGTAACCTTTCCAGTAAGCTGTTTTTACTTCTTCACGATACTCTGCCGGAATCGATTCAAGATAGTCGTTGTAATCTCGATTGAAAACGGTTTCATCCTCGCAGAACTTGCGCTTGTAGGCCAGCTGACCGGTTAACTCGGCAACGCGCAAATGGCGAAACTTGGGATCCTCTGGCGGCAGCGCTTCTTCGACTTCCTCTGCGCTGGGCTCAGCTGTCTCGGTGGTGCCTTTCTCTGTATCAACATTGGCTTCGTCCTGGCTCTCGCTGCGCTTACGCGAACGTGTCAGGCGCTCACATTCATCCTGCGACAATAGCTTGGTGTCCTCCTTGCTTTTGTCGAAGCCTTCCTGGAAAGCATTGCGCATCGGATCGCGTGTGGCTTCCGGCATCTGCTGCACGCGTTGGGTAAATTCCGCGAGTACCGCGGCTTCGCCGCATTGCAGGCGCGAATAACTCAGAGTGCCCAGGGTACGCGACAGGTTGATAACTGCAGCGGACGCATTCTCGAGCACTGCCGGATCGATTTCAGCACCTTCTTCGGCTTTCTGATTAAGCTCGACAATGGCCTTGTCGATGATATCCATGATCGAACTCAGACCCTGATCCTGAATCTCGGCACGCGCCGCAAATGACAGGCTGGATGAGATAAGAAGTGCAAACAACAATTTCCCGATCTTCATAATGTTACCGTTATCTGCTGATAGAGAGGATTAAATCACGGATCACGCACTTCATCCAGTGAGGATAGCACCACAATTTTGCGCTGCATCACAATTTCAAGGATAATACGCCGTCTATTCCAGTTGTATAGCCCGACTGAAACAGCCACACAAGAACTTCCGCATGCCGCTTTCTTTGCGGCCCGCCAGTAAAAACGACCCATCAATCATTTCCCGCTTGCATTACCAGGGGTTATTAATGTCTCGCTTGATCCGGCAATGACAGCGAATATACCCAGGATTGGCTTTGTCAGCCTCGGCTGTCCCAAGGCCAGCGTAGATTCAGAACAGGTTATCACCCAGTTGCGCGTCGAGGGTTATGACATAGTGCCCGATTTTGATAACGCCGACATGGTTATTGTAAATACCTGTGGTTTTATCGATTCCGCGATCGAAGAATCACTTGGCACCAGCGATGAAGCGTTGCAGGAAAACGGTCGGGTGATCGTTACCGGCTGTCTCGGCGCCAGAGCCGAATTGATCAATGCACGCTTCCCGCAGTTGCTTGCGGTTACCGGCCCGCAGGCCAAAGACGACGTTATGCGGGCGGTACACCAGCACTTACCGTCTCCGCACGACCCATTTCTCGATCTGGTACCGAAACAGGGAGTAAAGCTGACACCACGGCATTACGCGTATCTGAAAATATCTGAGGGCTGCAATCATCGGTGCAGCTTCTGTATTATTCCGTCACTGCGAGGTGACCTGGTGAGCAGGCCTATCGATGAAGTCATGGATGAGGCCCAGCTCCTGGTCGATGCCGGCGTCAGGGAAATTCTGGTAATTTCGCAGGACACCAGCGCCTATGGCGTGGACTGCAAGTACCAGACCCGCTTCTGGCAAGGGCAGCCGCTACGAACACGGTTTCTTGATTTGACCCGCGCCCTGGCAAATCTGGGGGTCTGGGTAAGACTGCACTATGTTTACCCCTACCCACATGTCGATGACGTGATTCCCCTGATGGCAGATGGTGCCATCCTGCCTTATCTCGATATCCCGTTTCAGCACGCCAGCAAAAAAATTCTCAAGGCGATGAAACGCCCGGGAAATCGCGATCGCGTTCTGGAACGAATTTCCAGCTGGCGGGAAGTATGTCCGGAACTCGTGATTCGCAGCACCTTTATTGTCGGTTTTCCGGGCGAAACCGAAGCCGACTTTGACGAATTGCTTGATTTTCTCGAGATCGCGCAACTGGACCGGGTCGGCTGTTTCACTTATTCAGCAGTCGATGGCGCCGCCGCTAACATCCTGTCCAACCACGTACCCGAGGCAATTAAACAAGAGCGTTACCATCGCTTCATGCTCAAACAGCAGGCGATCAGTGCAGCCAGGCTAGAACAACGTATCGGTCAACAGGTAACGGTACTTATCGAGAGCCGATCGGAACAGGATTATAGCGGACGCTGTTACGCGGATGCACCGGAAATCGACGGATTGGTGCACGTCTGTACCGACACACGCTTACCGCTCGGTGAATTCTGCAGGGTCGAAATAACCGATGCCGACGAGTACGACCTCTACGCAACGCCAAGCAGGTAGATATTACCGCCATCGACCCTGATTGGCAGGGGTTCGAGACTTTCCCCCGGGCAGGGACCCAAAACACATTCACCTGTGTCGATCAAAAAGCGCGCATCATGAACCGCACACTGGATCAAAGCCCCCTCGACATCCAGAAACTGATGGTCAACCCAGTCCAGCGGAGACCCGGTATGCGGGCAGCTATTTCGGTAAGCAAAACACTCACCATCACGCCTTACCACGAAGCCCGCTACCCGCTCATCGCCAAAATCGAGCGCAAATCCGTAGGATCCCGGATCTGACAATCGATCTAGCGCACAAATAAAGATTGGTTTTTCCACTATTTTACTTACAAATTCCGACTTCCGGCCGATAACGTTTAAGCCGCAGTTACCCGGCGATAAACCGAAGTCAACCTGCGGTAGCAGGTTAGCGACGAGGAAACTGAGTTGATGTTAAACAAGTTGGAAGAAAATACCGACTGGAAATCCAAATATCAAGACGTGCTCGATGATCTCACCGTGCGCGAGCACGAGTGGATGCAAATCGAGAAACTTCTGCGTAAAACCATTGGCCGCCTGAGCATTGCCGGGCGTGGCCTCAATTCGCAGCTGGACTCGCACTTACGCCTGATTCAGACGCTATCGCGGGAAAAGCGCGACGCCAAACTGGCCGAGGCACTCGATCAGCTTACCGACATCCTCGCATCACTGGATGATCCACAGGTGGGCAAAAAATCAGCGTCGATCCGACCCGATCATGCTGATGCTCGAATTACTGCAAAACATACATTTTAGCGCCACTCAACGCGATCAGCTGAAGAACATCTGTTCCGAACTCCTTATATCAGTTGCCAACGGCCACGATCGTGACTCGATCAGCGTCTATATTCAGAAACTATTCCTGCTCATCAACGAAAACTTTGATAATCTCAATAGCGGTAAAAAATCTTCGCGCATCGTACTACATCTCCTCGAATTGCTGGATCTGCAAGAACCCCAGGGCGAAGTAATTCGCCAACAGTTCAGCGCTACCACGGAGTTTCGCGAGCAGGAACTGAAAGAACTGGCGACTATGATCAATGCCCAGATCAACCCAGCGGCCACCGACTCGTCGATCGATCACGTAATGACGACACTACTCGAGCGCCTTGCCATCTTTGAGGGTGCGAGCGGCAAGGCGCACGAAATCCAGGCGTCTGTGCATGAGGGAGTCGAAGACGTCCAGTGGACCGATACCCTCAACGATATCGTTAATTCGATTTCAGGTTCACTGAAAAAGCTCGATCGAGAAAAGCGAGAGCTTGAGAGCTTCATTGTCAACGTGAGCGAACAGCTCGGCGAGGTTACGCGGGCGATTGCCGATGATCAAACAGACCTGCAATCAAATCAGGAAGATACGCACTCCTTGCAAAGCTATGTGCACGAAGGCATGAACCTGATTCAAAAAAATGTACAGTCCAGTACCGACTTAAAGGCATTGAGATCAGGAATTTCTGACAATATCGACGAAATTAACGGCGGCGTCGACGAGCTCGTGGATCGCGTCAAAAGACGTCACAAAGCCACCTTGGAACGTAATCTCAGGCTTACTGAACAGCTCTCGCAGATGGAGCAGGAAACCCAGGAACTGCAGGTGATGCTGCATGAAAACCGTGAAAAGCTGCTCTACGATGCGCTTACCGGGGTTTATAGCCGTATGGCTTACGACGAGCGAATCATGCAGGAGCTGGCGCGCTGGACCCGTTACCAGACTCCGTTCAGCTACGCCATTCTCGATATCGATCACTTCAAGCGCATCAACGATAACTATGGCCATAACGCCGGCGACAAGGCGTTGAAGATCATCGGTCAAATGATGCTGAAATACGTGCGTCAGTCGGATTACGTGTTTCGTATCGGTGGCGAAGAGTTCGTCCTGTTACTGACCAGTACCCCGGCCGACCAGGCCGCCAGGATGGTGGAGAAACTGCGCGCGGGAATCGCCGCCAGCAGTTTTCATTTCAAGGGAGAACCCGTACAGCTGACCCTCTCCGTGGGTATTACCGAAACCCGCAGCGATGACGATGTTGAAACCATTTACGAACGTGCCGACAAGGCTTTATACAAAGCCAAAAATTCGGGGCGTAATTGCCAGTTTATTGCGGATTAGCCGACTTCGGCAGGAGTTTTAGCGACGATGGTCAGGGCGTGCAACTCACCAGAGGCAATTTCGTCGTTGACCGCGGCGTATACCAGTTTATGGCGTTTTATTGTTGGCAGGTCGGCAAAAGCATCGCTGGTGACGTTGGCAACAAATTTGCCTTCACCACCGCTGACTTCCACGGTCGCATCGGGAAAATTTGAAGCGATTAACTGCTGAATCTGTTGCGGAGTCATGATTAAAGTATCTAAAGAGAAAAAAATGAACGCGCAAACTATATTACAAGAGACATCAGGAATAACCATGCAAAAATTAATTTTATACACAATCATTTTAATGCTCGGTTTCACCCAGGCCCGAGCGGTCGAGGAGGAGCCGGCACCGACCACATCGGCCTATGTTTCACTGGGCGACCCGATGGTGCTCAACCTGAGCGGCACCAAGCGGCTAACTTTCCTGCAAATCAGTGCCGATGTCCTGGTCAGTGATGAGAGTGCAGAAGAAACCATCAAGATCCATGTGCCGGCGATCAGGCACAGCCTGATCATGTTACTCAGCGAGCAGAAAGCTGGCGATATCAAGTCTCCAGCCAAACGCGAAGAAATTCGCCAGCAGGCGACCGCACAGGTACAGTCACTGATTGTAGCCCTGTCGGGCAGCACGGATGTTAGCGATATCCTGTTTTCGAGCATCCTGGTGCAGTAGCTCGCTATCGTCTTATTGCAGCTAGCTTAGTCAGCCAGGAGGGCTAGAGAGATTACCTGGGATCGAACCTCAGTCTTTCCTGATCGACGCTGATGCTCGACTGGCCGTGAATAAACTCCAGCAGCTGCTCTCCGGCCATGGTAAAGCGCCAGCCCTGGGTCAGGCGGCTGCTTTTCTGATTTAACAGCAGATTATCTATATCCTTGCGTGTCGCCAGGGTAGCCAGTGCGACCTGGTTCTGATCCGCGATTACACGACATAATGCCATCAGGCAATCACCCAGGGCGAGTTGCTGCCGGTTAAGATTTTTCACCTTGTCATGCTGCGGCCATTGGGCCGCATCCACCTGCGCGGCATGAGCAATAATCTGCAGTAACCTGTCACCGTGACGGCGGACGGTCTTATCGCTCAAATCGCGAATCCGGGATAGCGCTCCGATGTCATCTGGCGCCTGTCGCGCCAGCTCGACGATGACTTCGTCTTTGACAATCCAGCGACGCGGCCGGTTTTGCCGCTGCGCCAGTTCTTCCCGCCACTGCGCCAGTTCACTCGCGATTTGCAGCTTTACCCCCTTGAGTTTTTGTACGCCTTTCAACCGCTTCCACAACTGCTCCATCTTGACCTCGTAATTCAACGGGTCGCTCATGGCGATCAAATCCTTTTCCATCCAGTTGAAACGTCGGGTTGATTCCAGTTTTTCATGCAATGTTTCGTAAACTGATATCAGGTAGCGCACATCGTCCATTGCGTAGTCCAGTTCTTCCTGGCTCAAAGGCCGACGCATCCAGTTTGCACGGGTATGTTTTTTCTCGAGCTCAACCCCGGTGACCTGTTGCACCAGGTCGGCATAGGAAATTTGCTGGTTATAACCAAGCACCGCGGCAGCAAGCTGGGTATCGAATACGGGCGTCGGCACCTGGCCGAACTTCTGGTAAAGAATTTCTAGGTCCTGCGATGACGAATGAAAAACCTTGAGCACACTGTCTTGCACCAGCAGCTCGGCAAGTGGGGCAAGTTCAGTTACCGCAAGCGGATCGATACAGGCAAGCCGATCACCGCTGGCTATCTGAATCAGGGCGAGCTCGGGATAATAGGTGCTCTCGCGGATAAACTCGGTATCGATGACACAATAGCTGGCCGTAGTCAGCTCGTCACATAACCGGGCCAGCATTTGGTTACTGTCGATGTAGTCATAATCAAGTTGTTGCGACAAGGTTCTTTTATCTCATGGCGGCTTTTCTGCGGATATCTCGTAGTACCACGAACACCCAGGGCCATATCAGCATACCGACAAATGGCGCGCCGAAAAAGGCCAGTAATGGTGTTGATCTGCCGAGAAAGCCTTCTACCCAGGCGACCACTGCCTGATCTATCAGCAACAGCACAAAAACGTAAATGGCTTGCTGCGCCAGTGCCAAGACGCGGATGCGCTGGTAGAAACTCATGTTGATGCCAATTATCAGTACCAGCGCCAGCGTATGCTGGCCTAGCAAGGTACCCAGCGACGTGTCGAGAATAATACCGCTGAAAAAAGCGAACCACAGACCGACACGCTTGGGCAGGGCCATGCTCCAGTAAATCAATCCCAGGGCCATCCAGTTGGGTCGATAGATCTGCGCCCAGTCGGGTAACGGCAGAATCATCAGCACCAGTGCCGCCAGCAGACTCAGGTAAATAACCAGGTATTTTAACTGCGACATTTTATTGTCTGGGCTTGATAACGAGTACTTCGCGACTGGAGTCGAGACGAGCCTTGGGTTGCGCAAAAACCGAAACAAACCCCAGTACCCGGTCCTCTGTTATGGCGGTCACCGTCGCTACCGGATAATCGGGTGGAAAGCGGCCACCCAGTCCCGAGGTAACCAGTTCGTCGTCGATCTTGATATCCGCGGTAGCTGGCAGGTAACGCAGTTCAAGCTGGCGGGTCGAGCCCCGGCCAAACGCTACCGAGCGGGTACCACTGCGGATAAACTGCACCGGAATCGCGTGTTCCGGGTCGGATATCAGAATTATCGTTGCCGATTGCGCATTGACGTGAATCACCTGGCCCATGATGCCGAAGTCATCGACCACCGCATGACCTATCTCGACACCATCGCTACTGCCACGATTGATTTCGATCAGCTGACTGTAAGGGTTCTGATCTACCGACAGCAGTTCCGCGACGATCACGTCGTCCGCAATCTTGCGAGAGGAGCCAAGCAGGTTACGCAGGCGCGCATTCTCTTCGGACAGTATTTCGAGTTTTTGCAGGCGCGCGTTTAATATCCGACCTTCGGCTTTGAGTTTCTCGTTTTCATTCAATAATTCGGTGTGCGAGATAAACCACTCCCCGAGCCAGTTACCACCCGTGCTGGGTAAGCTAACCAGGTATCTTATCGGTGAGAGTGCCAGTGAAATGTTGGTGCGAACAATTTCAAGATGCTGAAAGCGATGGTCGACGACCATCATCGTAATGCTCAGGACGATCAGAAACAGGGCCTGTACTGATGAGCCACGTACCTCGATTATCGTCTTCATTTAGGCGACAGCCAGCAGGTGTTTACTCTACCGCCAGGAAATCCAGGCCATGTTGATCGATCATTTCGAGCACCCGGCCGCCACCCCGAGCAACACAGGTAAGAGGATCTTCAGCAATAATCACCGGCAACCCGGTTTCTTCCATGATTAAACGATCCAGGTCACGCAATAGCGCACCACCACCGGTTAGCACGATACCGCGTTCGGCAATATCGGAGCCTAGTTCAGGCGGAGTTTGTTCGAGTGCGTTTTTCACCGCTGAAATAATTCCGTAGAGCGGATCCTGCAGAGCTTCCAGAATTTCGTTGCTATTGAGCGTAAAGCTTCGCGGCACGCCCTCGGATAAATTGCGCCCCTTGACCTCGATTTCGAGCAAATCCTTACCCGGGTAAGCGGCGGCGATCTCCACCTTGATTCTTTCAGCGGTGGCTTCACCGATCAGGATGCCATAATTGCGGCGCACATAATTAATGATGGCGTCGTCGAAACGGTCACCCCCGATTCGAACCGAGGCCGAATAAACGATTCCATTAAGCGACATAACGGCAACTTCCGAGGTGCCGCCGCCGATGTCGAGCACCATTGAACCCTGGGCCTCGTCTACCGGCATGCCGGCACCGATCGCCGCGGCCATGGGTTCTTCGATCAGGTATACCTTGCGTGCACCCGCACCCAGCGCCGATTCACGAATTGCCCGACGCTCGACCTGGGTGGCGCCACAGGGGACACAGATCAGTACTCGCGGGCTAGGTCGCATGAACTGATTTTCATGCACCTTGCGAATAAAATGCTGCAGCATTTTCTCGGTGTAGGTAAAGTCGGCGATGACGCCGTCTTTCATCGGCCGCTTGGCGGTGATGTTTTCCGGTGTTCGACCAAGCATCTTCTTGGCATCGGTACCGACAGCCTCGATCGATTTCGGTCCACCGGGACCACGGTCCTGGCGGATAGCGACCACTGATGGCTCATTGAGAACGATTCCCTGACCGCGGGAATAGATAAGCGTATTAGCAGTACCCAGATCGATCGACAAATCGTTGGATAGCAGGCCTCGAATAGCTCCAAACATGCTGTGTTTTTAACCCGTTGTGTGTTTTTTGATATGCGCTAGCACGAAATATCCCAAACTGTAAAACAGTATAGCGCAGAACGAGCGTACCATAGCAACGAGATGCAATTTTCACAAGGTGAAATACCTTACGAATCAGTCTTTTGCTTATACAAGCGGTGAAATTGTGGTAAGTTTGCGGACTTTTCTCTGGCGCTTTGGAAAATTTCTGAAATGACCCTGAAATCCGAGGACGTACTTAACATCGCCCACCTCGCACGGTTGCACATCGATGAAGACGCCATCGACCAGTACACCAGCGACTTATCAAGCATCCTGACACTGGTGGATCAGATGAACCAGGTCGATAGCAGTGGCGTTGTGCCACTGGCAAATCCATTGGACGCGACCCAGCGCTTACGTGATGACGAGGTTACCGAAATCGATGAACGCGACAAGTTTCAACAGATAGCGCCCGACGTCGAAGAAGGCTTTTACCGGGTTCCAAAGGTGATCGAGTAATGGCGATGAGTGTCACCGAGATCAGCCGGGGCCTTGCGGCCGGCAAATTTTCCAGCGTCGAAGTAACCCAGGATTACCTTGCCCGTATCGCCGAGTTCAATCCGGCCCTGAATTGCTTTATCAGTGTTACCGATGAACTCGCGCTTGCACAGGCACGCCTGGCCGACGACCGCCTGGCCGGGGGTGAAGCAGATGCGCTCACCGGAGTGCCGCTAGCGCACAAGGATTTATTTTGCACCGATGGTGTCAGAACCTCCTGCGCCTCGCGTATTCTGGGCAACTTCATCGCGCCTTACGACGCCAAAGTAATCGAAAACTTCAAATCCGTCGGCGCGGTGATGCTGGGTAAAACCAACATGGATGAATTCGCGATGGGCTCTTCCAACGAAAACTCACACTACGGCTGCGTCGCCAACCCATGGAATACAGCACATGTTCCAGGAGGCTCGTCGGGCGGTTCCGCCGCCGCAGTGGCCGCCGGGCTCGCGCCCGGTGCTACCGGCACCGATACCGGTGGATCGATTCGACAACCGGCTGCTTTTTGCGGGGTTACCGGCATCAAGCCCACTTACGGTCGCGTATCGCGTTACGGCATGATCGCCTTCGCCTCCAGCCTCGACCAGGGTGGCCCCTTCGCGCGCAGCGCCGAGGATTGCGCTTTACTATTAAGCGCTATGGCCGGATTCGATCGGCGCGATTCGACCTGCTCCGAGCAGGCGGTAGCGGATTACCCTGCCAGCATCGACCGCGGCGTAGAGGGTTTGAAGATCGGCTTGCCGGTGGAGTATTTTGCGGAAGGTCTCGATAGTAAGCTGGCAGCAGTGATCGAGACCGCGATTGACGAATTGCGCAAGCTTGGCGCCGAGATACAGGATATCTCGCTACCGAACACCGGCCTGTCTATCCCCACCTATTACGTGGTCGCGATGGCGGAGTGCTCCTCCAACCTGTCGCGCTTCGACGGCGTGCGTTTCGGTTATCGTTGTGAAGATCCGGTCGATCTCGAAGATTTATACAAGCGTTCACGCGGCGAGGGTTTCGGCGCCGAGGTCAAGCGTCGAATCCTGATCGGCACCTACGCCCTCTCGGCAGGCTATTACGATGCCTATTACCTGAAGGCTCAGCAGCTGCGCCGCATGATCAAGGACGACTTTGAAAAGGCTTTTAGCAGCGTTGACCTGATTCTGGGCCCGACCACACCGGGGGTAGCATTCAAGATCGGCGCCAAGACCGAAGACCCGGTGAGCATGTATCTGCAGGACATATACACTATTTCACTGAACCTCGCCGGTCTTCCGGGTATGTCCTTACCGGTCGGCTTTGTCGACGGTTTGCCGGTTGGCATGCAGTTAATCGGCAACTACTTCGACGAGGCCGGGTTGCTCAACGCAGCGCATAGCTATCAACAGGTCACCGACTGGCACCTGCAAACCCCGGGGCTGAAAGCATGAGTGACTGGGAAAGTGTCATCGGCCTGGAAATTCATGCCCAGCTAGCTACCGTCAGCAAGATATTTTCCGGCGCATCCACCGCTTTCGGTGCCGCCCCCAATACCCAGGCCTGCGTCGTCGATCTCGGCATGCCGGGGGTATTACCCGTGCTCAATCATGAAGCCGTGAATATGGCAATTCGTTTCGGCGTCGCGATCGATGCCGAGATCGATCATCATTCGGTGTTTGCACGCAAGAATTATTTTTACCCGGATCTGCCCAAGGGTTACCAGATATCCCAGTTCGAACTGCCGATCGTGGGCAAGGGACACATATTTATCAGCCCCGATGAAGGCGTAAGCAAGGAAGTCGGGATTACACGAGCGCATCTCGAAGAGGATGCCGGCAAGTCGATCCATGATCAGTTTCCGGAGCAAACCGCGATCGACCTGAATCGCGCCGGCACGCCATTGCTTGAAATCGTCTCCGAGCCCGATATGCGCTCGGCAAAAGAAGCGGTTGCCTATGCGCGCAAAATTCACTCGCTGGTGCGCTACCTGGAAATCTGCGATGGCAATATGCAGGAAGGTTCGTTTCGCTGCGATGCCAACGTTTCGGTGCGACGCAAAGGCGACCAGAAACTCGGAACCCGCGCCGAGCTGAAGAACATCAACTCGTTTCGTTTTCTCGAACGCGCCATCAACCATGAGATCGAGCGCCAGATCGATTTGATCGAAGACGGCGGCAAAGTGGTGCAGGAAACCCGGCTTTACGACTCTGAGCGTGACGAGACCCGTTCGATGCGTAGCAAGGAAGAAGCTAACGACTATCGTTATTTTCCAGATCCGGACCTGTTACCGGTCGCGATCAGCAATGCAGACATCGAGCGTATTCGATCCGCTTTACCGGAGTTACCCGAACAAAAGAAACAGCGCTATATTACTGATCTCGGGCTATCAGATTACAACGCCGAGCTATTGACCAGCAGCCGTGATACCGCGATTTATTTTGAAACCGCACTAGCTGCAGCACCAGAACTCGCAGCACAGCTCGCCAACTGGATACTGGGCGACTTCACCGGCGCCATGAACAAGGCGAATGTTGAAGTGACTGCAGCGCCGATCGAGCCCGCGATGCTCGCGCAAGTGGTGACGCGCATTGCCGACAACACCATTTCCGGCAAGATCGCGAAAGAAGTTTTCGAAGCCATGTGGCAGGGTGAAGGTAGCGCGGATAAAATTATCGAAGCGCGCGGTCTGAAACAGATAACCGACAGCGGCGCGATCGAAACCCTGATCGATGAAGTCATTGCCGCCAACCCGGAGCAGGTGGAGCAATTTCGTGCTGGCAAGGAAAAGGTGCTGGGATTCTTCGTCGGCCAGATCATGAAGCAATCGCAGGGTAAGGCAAATCCCGGGCACGTAAATGCGATGCTGCGGGAGAAACTCAAGGCCTGACTATGTTGACGATTAAGCGCAGTTGTAGTTACCGAATTATCACCCGTGCAGTGCAAATGGGCGATCAGCCTCTGGTTGCTCTGCTCATGCCCGGAGGGGAGGATTGCGAACCCTGTCTTGATCTAAATCAGCTGCAGGCCGGTCTCGATAACAGCCCGGAAGCAATCGTCGTTTACAATCAACAGGCTGAAGCAAAGGTGATGGTGGAAAAACTGAAAACCCCGGCGTCACAGATATATATCGAGATTCGGCAAGATACCAGGGGGGTACTGGGCCTGCACGCGATTCGCTATAGAAATCAGGAGCCCGAAACCCTGGAACTGATTTACCAGTAGATCGGCGAAGATCCGCGCCTTTGTCGGACGGGATGCAGATGCAATGTCAAAAGTGTTACTGATCACCGGCGCGAGCCGCGGCATCGGCGCCGAAACCGCGTGCCTCGCCGCTGAACGCGGATACTCGTTATGCCTTAATTATCTGCGTAACGAACAGGCCGCCAACGAACTCCTTGACTCTATAAGGTCCAATGGTCATCACGCGATCGCGTACCAGGCTAATGTCGGTGTCGAAGCCGAGGTCGAAGCCATGTACCGGGCTATCGACGATGAGTTTGGACGCCTCGACGGGGTGGTTAACAATGCCGGAATCCTCGAACGGCAAAGCGATCTTGTCGATATGACAGTTGCCCGTTGGCAGCGAATCTTCGAGATCAATGTTATCGGCAGTTTTCTTTGCGCGCGCGAAGCGATCAAGCGCATGTCAACCCGGCTCGGCGGTGAGGGCGGATCCATCGTTAATCTTTCATCTCGTGCCGCCGACCTCGGCGCTCCCCATGAGTATGTCGACTATGCTGCCGCCAAGGGAGCTATCGACGCGATGACTATCGGTCTGGCAAAAGAAGTGGGTGACCAGGGAATCCGGGTCAATGCGGTCAAACCGGGGCTGATATATACCGATATCCACGCCGATGGCGGTGAGGCCGGACGCGTCGATCGCCTCAAGACTGGCGTACCTATGCAGCGCGGGGGTTCGCCGCTGGAAGTAGCAGAAGCAATTCTGTGGTTGCTATCGGACGCCTCGTCCTATACCTCGGCCAGCTTCATCGACGTATCCGGCGGCCGCTAACACGATGCAGCTTATCGTTCAGGCTTGGTAAGCACTATGTAATTACCAAGCAGTACCAGCGCGAAACCGAATACTGCGCGCAGGCTCCATTGATAGTTTTCGAACATCGTCGACAATCCCAGGGCAATGACCGGAAACAGCACCGCGGCATAAGCGGCCTTGTCCGCACCGATTCGACCGACCAGGGTCAGGTAGGATCCAAACGCCAGGATCGAACCGAACACGGACAGGTAAATCAGCGACACGCTATAGCTAAAACCGGGATCATAGTTAAAAGCAACCCCGCTTACCAGTGCATAGGTCAGCATTACCAACGCGCCATATCCCATCCCCCAGGCGTTGGTCTGTATTACCGGAATACCGTTTTTCTGGTTGCGCGCCGATATAATATTGCCGATCGAGGCGAACCAGGTTGCCAGCAGGCACATCCACAAACCACGCCAGGTATCGGCATTGTTATCGACCGCACCAAGTTCGGCCCAGAATATCAAAGCGATACCAGCGATTCCAAAACAGGCGCCGAGAATAACCCGTCCACTTACCGCCAGGCGCATGAATATTGCACCATTGACGATATTCATCAGGATTACCGTGGAGAACATCAGCGCAACAATGCCAGAGGTCAATAAACCGGTGGCCCAGTAAAATACAAGGTAGTTGCTGGAGAACAGAAACAACCCCTGTAACGCTATGAACCCGTGCTGTCGCAGGGAGTATTTGAGTGAACGCCCGCTCAGCGCACAAAACGACAACAGGATAATTGCCGCCAGCGCAAAGCGGTAAACCAGCGAAACCTCCGGCGCGACCACACCAAGCTGAAACTTGATTGCATACCAGGTGGATCCCCAGATCAACACCGAGGCCAGGTAAAGACTTGCCGAATGGGTAAACATTATTGAGCGTTGTTAATCCGCCAGTGCAGCCATCCAGCAATCACTGAGCAAATTCAGTAAATATCGGTAGTCGCAAAGAATCGATTCTTCCATTACCTGCTCGCCTGCACAATAGATGCGCAGCAAACGCCGACTTTGCTGCGCATCCAAATTGGCGCAATTACATAGCGTCGCCAGGTCCCAGTAAGGCGAAGCCATCGCCGAGTACTCCCAGTCGATTAGCCACAGGCGCGTCTCGTCGAACATCATGTTTTCCAGCACGAGGTCGTTATGCGAGGCGACATAAACCTCATCGCGAGATGGCAGCGACTCCAACACCCGTCCCGCTTTGCGCATGCGCGGCGCAAGGCGCTGCCGCTCGCCTTCGCCGAGCATTGCGTAATAAGCGGACAACAGCTCCTGCAGATTCACCCTGCCTTGAAAGCCTAGTCCGCTTCGATGCAACCGCCTGATCGGTTCGATGATGATTTGCAGCATTGCGTCGTTGGTGAAATCGGCAGCGCGTAACTCGCGACTGGCTTTGAGCGTTGGCGTAAGCGTGATTCCATGGTCGTCGCGCCAGGTCACCCGCGGCGCAATTTTCAGCTGCTGTGCCAGGGCTTGATTGTGGGCCTCGGCAATGCGGTCGATAAAGCCATTGGTTTTAGCGCGTGGAACTCGTAAAACCCAATCGTAACGGTCGTTGTAGAGGTGAAAGTTGCGATTGGTATAGCCCTTCAAGGGAGTGATGATAAAATCGGCCGGCGTAAAATCCGCCAGCACCGAAACCTGCGAAAACACTTTTTCGATAGTTTCCGCTTTCACAATGACCCCAGGTAATCACGCACTTCCCGCAGTTGCGAATGATCGAGCAGATCACCGGTTTGTTCCAGCGCGATAACTTTACCCGCGCAGACAAACGCGGTACGTGCCGAGGCGAGCAGCGCGTCTCGAGGTTGATGACTCACCAGCAAGGCCATCATATTGTTATCTTTCACCAGTTTTTTAACCACTTCGATGAGTTCGGCGCGTAACGCCGGACCGAGGGCAGCGAAGGCTTCATCGAGCAGCAGGATACTACGTTTGCGAACCAGCACGCGGGCCAGTGCGACGCGTTGACGCTGGCCACCTGATAGCTCGCCCGGCTTGCGCCGTTGCAGATCACTCAGACCAAGCTGGTCGAGTGCCGTGGCTACGGCATCAGCCTGTTCGTGGTTAAGACGCAACGACGGCTCGACGCCTAGCGCGACATTGGTATAAAGATCGAGATGCGGAAACAGGTTGTGCTGCTGGAAAACGATCGACACCGGACGCGATGCCACGCCTGAGGTTTCAATGGCGATACCGTCGAGTAATATCCGACCCGAGCTCGGTGCGAGGAATCCAGCAATGAGATTCAGCAAGGTCGATTTACCCGAACCGCTGGGCCCGATCAGGCTCAAAATTTCTCCCGCCGCAACATCAAGGTCGAAGTGCATGGTTGGCCCCGCGTCAGCCGCGTAAGCAAACTCGAGCTGCTTTATTTCAAGCATCGACCTTACCTCCAATCACGCGCTCCAGGCACCAGAATACGCTCAGGCTGAGCACCAGTAACAGCAGCGCGGTTAGCGTGGCCTGGGGGATCATATAAGCGCCCAATTGCTGGTATATCAATAGTGGCAGCGTCGCGCTGTGCGGGGTACCGAATAATGCAATAACGCCGAGATCGCCCATTGCCAACGCCGCGACCAGGGCAACGGCGAGACCCAGTGGCCGCCGTAACAACGGCCATTCGAGATGACGAAACCGGCTCCAGCCCTGTAGCGCAAGGCTCTGGCACAGATAGTGGTAACGGGCATGATTCTGCCGCAACGCCGGACCCAGGCTGCGGATAACAAACGGTAAGCCCATTAAGGCGTTGATTGCGATTACGATTGGATAAACCCAGGCAAAAACGTCGAAATGCGGCGACAACAGGACAAACAAACCGCTACCAATAACCAACGGCGGCACCACGTAAACAATCGAACCGGCAAGATCGATCAGCCTGGCCCTGCCGGTTTTGCCCGCCAGCGAGAGACTGGCGCTGTACTGCAGCAGGAACCATCCTGCGGCAACCGAAAACAGCGCCGCGAACAGGCCGATAAAAAGTGTAGTGACCACCGCCCGCCAGAACCCTGCAGTGCCGATAACCAGCCATAAAGGCCCGCCCAGGGCATCGATCAGCATCGACAGCAACGGCATACCAATAAAAAATCCGCTCGCCAGGATAAGCATGGTATCGAACCATTTACGCCGCCCGGTGACGGGCTTCGATAACGAAGCTAGCGTAATTTCCACTTCGGGTAAACGCTGCAGTCGTAGTGTCGTTATAGCAACCAGGGTACAGATCGAAAGCTGCAGCAGGGCCAGTACCACCGCTCGAGCCGGATCAAAGTCAAAGCGCAGCGATTGGTATATCGCAACCTCCAGCGTGGTGCTTTGCGGGCCGCCACCCAGCGTTAGTACGACAGCGAAACTGGTCAGACAAAGCATGAAAACCAGCAGCATGACGCCCGGTAACGCTTCTCGTAACGCGGGCCATTCGAGAAACCGCCAGCGTTGCCAGGCGTTCATGCCGAGTTGCTCGCCGAGTTGCCAGTGGTGAGTCGGGATCGTCTGCCATTGGGGCAACAGCAGCCGCACCGCGAGCGGTAAATTAAAAAACACATGCGCCAGCAAGATGCCGTTAATCCCGTAAAGCGACCTGCCGAGAGAAAGCCAGCCCCCGCTACCGTATACCGAAACCACTCCCATCACGGCCACTACCGCAGGTACCACCAGCGGCAACGCAAACAGGCGCAACAATAATGCCCGCAGCGGGAAATCCGCCTGCGAGGCGAAAGCGCGCGCCACCAGAATGGCCGGCAGCACGCTGCACAGCATAGACAGCAGGGCTTGCCAAACGCTGAAAAACAACACCCGCCGGATATAACCGCTTTCCCAGAAACGCAGATCACCGGGCTCATAACCGGGGATTGCGCTCAGGTTCAACAAACCCGCCATCGGGGCCAGTACGATCAATGACAGTGCGAGTACCAGTCCAGCCGCAAATGCGCGCGATCTTAACCTGGCCATTGGTTAGCGAGACATGACCTCGAGCCAGTCATTCACCCAGTCTTTACGCTTGTTCGCCACCCGTTCATCGCTTAACAGTAACGCCGGCGACGGGTCAATCAGATTACCGAAATCCACGGGTAACTTTGTGCGCGGCAGGTTTGCCGGATACATCCAGTTGGTGGTTGGAATAATGCTTTGAAAACTGTCACTGAGCATGAATTCGAGAAAGTCCCGCGCCAGCTGTTTTTGCTGGCTGGCACGTACCAGCCCGGCGACTTCAATCTGCTGATAATGGCCTTCGCTGAACCGCGCTGCTGCGAATCGTGAATCCTGCTCGGCGATAAGATGATAAGCCGGGGATGTCGTGTAGCTTAAAACCATGTCGGCTTCGCCCTTGAGGAACAGGCCGTAAGCTTCACTCCAACCCTTGCTCACGGTGACAATGCGTTTTGATAGCCGGGCCCAGGCCTGGTCAGACTCGTCACCGAAAACCTTCTTCATCCATAGCAACAATCCCAGTCCCGGGGTCGACGTGCGCGGATCCTGTACCAGGATGGTAGGGCCGGCTTCGTCCGCCACCAGTTGACGCAGACTCGTCGGTGGATTTTCGAGCCGCTCCTTGTTGTAGACAAACGCGAAGTATCCATAGTCATAGGGAAGAAACATATCATCCTGCCAGGGTTGCGGTAGCGACAATTCTGGCAAAGTGACGCGATGCGCCTCAAACAGCCCGCTGGCGCGGGCGTCTGCGGTAAGACTGGTATCGATACCGAGCAACAGGTCCGCGCGGGTGTTACTGCCCTCGAGCTTAAGTCGATTGAGCATCGAAACCCCGTCCTCGAGTCCCACCATCTCGAGGCTACAACCACATTTCGCCTCGAAGGCAGCCTTGACCTGCGGGCCCGGCCCCCACTCGCTGGTAAAAGAATCGTAGGTGTAAACCACCAGGGTCGGCGTTGCGGCCTGTGCCGCAAAGGACAGTAGCAGCGCCAACAACGTAGCAGCGAAAAATCGAAAGACCTTGAACATTTTTTTCTCCATTTAGCTGAAATTAAAACGGAGAGATGGGAAACAGCTTTGATCCGCTCACATCCCTACGCCAGTGTTAACTGGATCAGGTTCATCGGGTTAACGTCTGCAGGACGTCTCTCAGCTCTGGCGAGCACCCCGTTGAGGAGAGGTGACTATATTACTAGCGAAATACCAAAGCAAGCCGGCTTTAGCGCAGCTCGTGAATACGGCGGTCAGATAAGGGTTTAACAGGATAACGATGAGACAGTGCAGGTTAGTCAGGGCAGGATGCGCAGGCCCGCGAATAGTGTACGGAGGAATGTCGCCTGCCGGTGACCACGGTTTTGGGTTACCTCTTGTACTCAAGCGATGGGTGCAGTTCCTCGAATAGCTTGTATTCCGTTTCGCTCATGCCTAACGATTCATAAGTTTTCTGAGCGGCGATATTATCGCGCTCGACATAGAGTCGAAAGCCATATACCGCCGGTTCCTGCTCGGCTAGCTCCTTGACCCGCAAATACAGCTCCCGGTAAAGACCCTGGCGACGATAACCGGGCCGTACGTAAACGCTTTGAATCCACCAGAAAATACCGTTGCGCCAGTCGCTCCATTCGGTGGTTATCATCAATGATGCCTGGATTCCATTATCGAGCTCAACCACCAGGTAAAACCCCATTTGCGGGTTATCGATCATGGTTTGCACACCTGCGGTAATTACTTCGGGTATCAACTCGACACCCTCGGTTTCACGCGCCATCCTGATATTGAAGTCGGCGAGTTCGGCGATATCCTGCGAGAGTGCCCGACGTATTATCATGATTATTTTTCCTGTTTCTGTTTACCACGCATGGCTTTACGCACTTCTTTCCTGGCCGACCTTTGGGCGCGCTCTATTATCGCCTGTTCCAGTTCAGCTGCAAAGCCTGCCGGTGTTTCCAGATAAATTCCGCCGAGATCGCCGTTGCGCAGTTCGCTTATCAACAGGCGGGATACTTTTTCAAGGTCTACCCGACCACCGGAAACAATACAGCCGCGTTTACGCGCGATCGCTTCCAGCAATTCGATGTCAGAATCCGGCAATGGCTCGATATCATAGCGCCGAATCAGGCTTTGCGGATAATCACGCATTAGAAATTCGGCGACAAAACTCGCCACATCCTGGAGTTCGAACGCGGTATCACGAATCGCGCCTGTAGCAGCCAGCCGATAACCACTGGCCTCATTCTCTATATTCGGCCAGAGCATACCCGGCGTATCTATCAGGGTTAACTCGGATGATATTTCGATAAGTTGCTGCATACGGGTAAGCGCAGCCTCGTTTCCCGTCTTCGCTATACTGCGATTCGCGAGCTTGTTTATCAGCGTTGACTTTCCCACGTTGGGGATACCGGCAATCATCGCGTAAATCATCGTTGAGCGATTGTTCCGCGCTGGCACCAGCGTACGGCATAACGCGGGGAGCTCTGCTATCGCATTATCAGCAGTGCTGCACACTAGTGTTTTTACACGATTTTGCCGTTCCAGGGTGGGTATCCAGTCGGCAAGGCGGGTCGAATCAGACAGATCACTTTTGTTGAGCAGTTTGACGCAGGGCTTGTCTCGGCGCAACTCTGCCAACAGCGGGTTCTCACTGGAGCCGGGGAGACGCGCATCAAGCACCTCGATTACGAGATCGACCTGCGGCAGGATGTTCCTGAATTCCTTGCTCGCCTTGTACATATGGCCCGGGTACCACTGGATCATGATTAGCCTGTCGGTAAGTAAAGCGGTTATTCTCGCCAAGTCTATTCGCAATGTCATTAAAGGTTTAAACTAGCGCAATGGCTGAAATCAGGCATCGAGTCGGAATTCGCGGCAGCGCCGCGGATGTATACGAGTTACTAACCACCGATGGCGGGCTCTCGAAATGGTGGACCAGCGATACCAGGGGTGCTGGTCAGCCAGGCTCGATAATTGAATTTCGCTTTGGCGGCAGCGGACCCGATTTCGCCGTGATGGAGCTGATCCCGGACCGCCTGGTGCGCTGGCAAAATTCAGATGATATACCCGGAGACTGTAAGGGTACAGAAATATCGTTTGAGCTACGCGAAGATGACAAGCAGACGATTGTCGAATTCGGCCACTACAACTGGTCGAGCTCCGATGCGTTTCTAGCACATTGCAGCACCAAGTGGGGAGTTTTTATGATGAGTTTAAAGTCCTGTATTGAGACCGGTAAAGGGCAGCCCTGGCCGGACGATGTTCATATCGATTACGACGAGTAAAAATGAGCGATCCAGACAACATAATCGCAGAGCTCGAATCCGAATTTGTCGAGCTTTACAAGATCCTCAAGTTCGAAGGACTCAGCGAGAGCGGCGGTAACGCCAAACAGGCCATCGCCGATGGGCTGGTCAGTGTCAACGGCGAGGTTGAAACGCGCAAACGTAAGAAAATACGGCCCGGTGACCAGATAGATTTTATCGATCATCACATCGATGTTATCGGCAAAACCGACCAGGAAACTGATTAAAACCGTTCCGCTTTTGGCAGCTGCCCGCCGTCGCGACATTAAAAAACCAACCTCGGGTAATTGAATTCTCCAACCAGTAGCGCCGCGCGAAGACAACTTAACAAAACCACAATAATTGCGCTAGAATACACCTCCCTTACAACATAGCTCTGGATTTACGTTCCAGGAGGCTCGATGTCATCAGCTATCGTTATCGCTGCGCTATACCGTTTCGTGCGGCTCGATAATTTCGCAGAATTACGCCAACCCCTGCTGCAATTAATGCTCGATAAACAGATTCGAGGCACCCTGCTGCTAGCCGCCGAAGGTATCAATGGCACGGTAGCAGGCAAGGCAGAAGCAATCGAACACCTGCTTGATTACCTGCGCCAGGACGATCGGTTGCGGGGCTTTGATTGCAAGTTTTCAAGCGACGATTCGATACCTTTTTTCCGCACGCGCGTTAAATTGAAGCGTGAAATCGTAACCATGGGGGTCGAGAATATCGATCCCGAGAACGGGGGCCACTACGTCTCGCCCGCCGAATGGAACGATCTGATCAGTGATCCGCAGGTGACATTGATTGACACCCGTAACGATTACGAATCAGCCATTGGCAGCTTCGCTAACGCGATACAACCGAAGACAAAATCGTTCCGCGAATTTCCAGCCTACGTTGAGCAAAACCTCAACCCGCAGAAACATCGCAAGGTGGCGATGTTCTGCACCGGTGGAATACGTTGCGGAAAATCGACCGCGTATCTTCGCCAGCAGGGTTTCGACGAGGTTTACCATTTACAAGGGGGTATTTTGAACTACCTCGAACAGGTGCCCGAGGCGGAGTCGCTGTGGCAGGGTGAATGTTTCGTTTTTGATAATCGTGTGAGCGTCAATCATGCTCTTGAAAAAGGCTGTTATGATCAATGCCATGCCTGTCGCTTGCCAATTACCGAAACCGATAAGAGTAGTAAAGAGTACCAGCCCGGAGTCAGTTGTCCCGCCTGCTACGATAGCAGGTCCGCCAGCGAACTTAACCGCTTTCGCGAGCGTGAAAAACAGGTACAGCTTGCCAGGTCCCGCGGCGAACTCCATATCGGCGCCGATGCCGCAAAACATGCCCGACAACGCAAAATGCAGAAACGGGATGCCAAACAGAATCAGCGTAATAGCGCCGGCTAGAGTTTACGTAACGCCAGTATTTTGTTGTCAGCGTCGATCTCGACGCTGAAACGTCCTCTAATTCCGTCCTTTGTAACATGACAGCGAAAATTTGCCGCGGGTAATTGTATTTTCAATCCCTGCTCGGTCTCGATCAGGATATAACGTGCCCGGCCTGCGTAGATAGACTCGGTTTTAGCGGCAGATAAGGCCATGTTGAATTCAAATTTCGGCATATCGATTCCTGTTATAGTGTACTTTTCTGCTGAGAACCAAGCCTGGTGAAAACAATCGGATTAATCGGGGGTATGAGCTGGGAAAGCAGCCTGCTTTATTATCGGCTCATAAACGAGGGCGTAAAGCAGCGCCTTGGCGGACTGCATTCGGCGCAAATGCTGATGTATAGCGTCGATTTCGCAGCGATTGAAAAAATGCAACATAGTGGTGACTGGGAAGGCGCTGCCGGGGTAATGGTCGATGCTGCTCGTCGACTCGAAGCCGGCGGCGCGGATTTTTTCCTTATCGCTACCAACACAATGCATCAGGTCGCCGAGATCGTGAGCGCAGCCGTAGAGATTCCCCTGCTCCACATCGCAGATGCGACCGCTGAAGTGCTGGTACGGGACAGGGTCAAGCGCGTCGGCCTGCTCGGTACCGCGTTTACGATGGAACTCGATTATTATCGAAAGCGCATCAGCGAACAGTTTCAGATCGACGTGGTGATACCTGAATTACACGATCGCCAGATAGTGCACGACATAATTTACCAGGAGTTATGCCAGGGACAGATAGAAGACGAGTCCCGTGAAGTCTATCTCGCTATCATCGATCGTATGCGTGAAGAGGATATCGACGCAGTGATTTTAGGTTGTACCGAGATCGGCCTGCTACTGCAGCCGCAACATACCGACATTAAACTCTACGACACCACTGAAATCCACGCACAACAGGCCGTGGACCATGCCCTGGGTTGATGTTACGCATCGCGAAACCCTGGTTCGGTTAAATCAATCAGCAAATCCGAAGTCGCCCGGGCGCTGCAAAACAATGCATAGCCGGCTTCGTGTTGCTGCTGGCTAAGCGCTTGCGGTAAACCCCGGGGATACTCGATCTCGCCGCGGAGCAGCTTTCCCAGACAGGATCCACATTGCCCGCTGCGACAACTATAGGAAATCAGCACATTGGCAGCGTGTGCAGCATCCAGAATCAGCTTGTGCGCCGGACACTCGAACTGCTCACCCGTCGCTGCTACCGTGACAAGATAACAGGCTTCGATGATGGCGTCAGGCTATCGGCTGACTGCGCTTGCTGTTAAGCCAGCGAACAATCGGGTCCCATTGATCCAGGTCTTTGCGTACCGCATAGGGTGCAAGCTCAAAGATCCCTAGACCACGTTCGGCGGCGCGCACATAGTTCTGGGTTTCTCTCAGGACACTGATAAACGGTGCTTTGCGTACCTTGCGCAAATAGGTGTCGAGCTGGTGGTAAATATTGTAGTTTTCGCGGCAGCGGTTGGCGATTAGCGCTACCCGGGCTTCCTTGCGCGCAACACGGCCGTTGTCGAGTACCTTCTGGATAAACGGGGTTGCTGCGCGCATGTCTATCGGTGATGGTAACACCGGGATGATAATGCTTTGAGCACGACGCAGGAATGCACTTAGTTCCCTGCCATGAACCACAGCCGGAGTGTCATAAACGATGTAGTCGGCGCTGCGAGGAACGCGAAACTTGCCACTCGACCCATCGATCCCGCTGATCGTACTGCGTCCGCTGGGACGCGCCGCAAGCCATTCCAGGGTGGAGGCCTGGGGATCACAATCGGCCAACACGACCTTGTTACCCTGCGTCGCGTAGTAGCTCGCAATACTGGTCGCAATCGTGCTCTTTCCCGGTCCCCCTTTGGAATTTAACACCATGATTGAGCGCATATTACCTCCGTTCCCCTCGCTATTGATTAATCGCGATTATCGTCCAATTTTTAAGACGGTGCAAAAACAGGGGCTAATCGAGTCCGAGCTCAGCCCATAGCACATCGATTCTGTCAACGATTTCGCCCGACATTTTTATCGGCTCGCCCCATTCCCGCGTGGTTTCACCCGGTAGCTTACTGGTTGCGTCGAGACCCATTTTCGAGCCGAGACCGGATACGGGTGATGCAAAATCAAGATAATCGATCGGGGTATTGTCGATCAGCGTTATATCGCGGATGGGATCAGTACGCGTCGAAATAGCCCAGATAACGTCTTCCCAGTTACGCGCGTCGATATCGTCATCGACAACGATGACGAATTTAGTGTACATAAACTGGCGCAGAAACGACCAGATTCCCATCATCACCCGTTTCGCATGACCCGGATACTGTTTCTTGATGCTGACTATGGCAACTCGGTACGAACAACCTTCGGCGGGTAAATAAAAATCGATAATTTCAGGGAACTGCTTTTGCAGTATCGGAATGAATACCTCATTCAGTGCGAGTCCGAGTACTGAGGGTTCATCGGGTGGTCGTCCAGTATAGGTACTGTGATAAATCGGGTCTTTGCGCATACTCATCGCTTCAACAGTAAATACCGGAAAACTTTCGACCTCATTGTAATACCCGGTGTGATCTCCAAATTGACCTTCTTCGGCTACATCGTTGGCATAGATATGGCCCTCGAGCACAATTTCGGCACGTGCCGGGATCTCCAGGTTGGAAAGCAATGAATTGGCGACTTCGGTCTTGCTACCTCGCAGAAGACCGGCAAAGGCGTATTCGGCCAACGAATCCGGAATCGGCGTAACCGCGGCCAGTATGGTCGCAGGATCACAACCGAGCACCACCGATACAGGAAACGGTTCATCGCTCTTTTGCTCGCACCATTCCTTGTAGTCGAGCGCGCCTCCACGATGAGACAGCCAACGCATAATCAGGCGGTTACGACCAATCAGCTGCTGACGGTAGATACCCAGGTTCTGGCGTTCTCTGGTGGGTCCCCGAGTAGTGACAAGACCCCAGGTAATCAGGGGTGCAGCGTCGCCCGGCCAGCAGGTCTGGATTGGTAGCATCGACAGGTCGACATCGTCACCATGAAACTGGATCTGTTGACATTTCGGGTTTTTCACCGATTTTGGCGACATATCGAGAATTTTCTTGTAAATTGGTAAGGTTTTCATTGCTTCTTTAAAACCTTTAGGTGGTGCCGGCTCTTTTAAAAAAGCAAGCAGCTTACCCACTTCGCGCAATGCAGACGCATTGTCTTCACCTAACGCCTGAGCAACCCGTTGCTCGGTACCGAAGAGATTGGAAAGCAGTGGGATTTTACTTTTACCGGGGTTTTCAAATAGCAATGCCGGGCCACCTGCCCGCAGAACCCGATCAGAGATTTCCGTGATCTCGAGATCGGGGGAAATACACTTGCTTATCCGTTTGAGATCGCCACTCTGCTCCAGCTGATCTATGAAGTCCCGCAGATCCCTGTATTCCATCTACCAGATCTTTATGCCGTGGAACTTGCTTTTTATGCGGGTCTCGATGATTACCTTACTGACCAGAAAGCTCAGCAATATGATGAGCGCTATCATCGGGGTTATCAATTGCCAGTAACGTCTAAACGTGTCCCATAACACCAGCATTGCCGGGGCGCTATCATCGTCCTTGCGATCAATTTCGCGCTGCTTGGCTTCGACCTGCTGTTGCAACTCGGCGTTCAATTCGTTCGCTTTCTGCCTGTCAGTTTCCAGTTCATCGACTTTTACGACCAGTTTATCCATATCCTCTTCATACTGTTCGATGACTGCCTTACTGTTTGCCAGTTTTTCGATTTCCGCAGTAAGTTCGAGATTCTTCTGCTGTTCTTGCTGCAGTAAAATATTGGATGTGGGTTTTGCTACCAGGAAACCACGTTTGACCCACCCCTTGACACCACCCGGCGCGGTGACAAAAGCATAAGCACCGGAAAGTTCCTGTATTTGCAGTAAATCGCCTGATTGCAACAATTTGACGACCTTACTTTGCGAGCTGGCCTTCGTATAGAGGGAAAGTCGTAACTGATCGGTAATATACAGTTTGTCTTTGTCTTGATCGCTTGCTTCCTGGGCTGACAGCAGCGCACAGTAAGATAACAGGGCTAACCCTAGAAAAAATTTTTTAAACATCAGCTAGTTTATCCCACCATGCCTTAACAACGCGTCGATTTCGGGTTCACGCCCACGAAAACAACAAAAAGATTCCATCGCTGGACGAGAGCCTCCCTGTTCCAACACACAGCGCAGAAATCTTTGCCCGGTTTGCGGATTAAAAATCCCTTCTTCTTCAAATGCAGCATAAGCGTCGGCGGATAAGACCTCCGCCCACTTGTAGCTATAATAACCCGCGGCATACCCGCCTGCAAAAATATGTGAAAAGCCATTTTGAAAAAGGTTGATATCCGGAGTCTTAACCACTGAAACATCGCCTCTCACCTCGTCCAGAATAGCCTGAATCTGCATCGCGGAATCAATCTCTGGCAACTGATGCAGGCGAATGTCAAACAGCGAAAACTCTATCTGGCGCAGCATCTGCAGCGCGCTTTGAAAATTCCGCGCGGCTATCATCCGGTCAAACAACTCGTCAGGCAGTGGTTCACCGCTCTGGTGATGACGGGCGAACATTTTTAATGCTTCCCGTTCCCAGCAAAAATTTTCCATGAACTGGCTGGGTAACTCTACCGCATCCCACTCGACTCCATTGATTCCAGCGACATCAGGTACGTCGATGCGGGTTAGCATATGGTGCAGGCCATGACCAAATTCGTGGAACAACGTAATCACTTCGTCATGAGTAAAAAGCGCCGCTGCATCGCCCAATGGCGGGGTCAGGTTACAGGTCAGATATGCAACGGGCAGCTGGGTAACGTCATCGATGCGGTATCGATTTACACATTCATCCATCCATGCGCCACCACGTTTGTTTTCGCGCGCGTACAGATCCAGGAAGAAGTGGGCAATGACTTCACCGTGATGGTCTGCAACCTGGTAAAACCCAACCGACTCATCCCAGCGATCTATGCCGGAATCAACCGCTTCGATGCTAACCCCGTAGAGTTTCTCCAGTATATCGAATAAACCACTTATAACCTGAGTGTCAGAAAAATAAGGCTTTAAGTCTTCATCTGAAATCTGATACTTATCCTGTTTCAGCTTTTCGCCGTAATAGCTGTAATCCCAGGCCTCCAGTTCGCCGATAAAACCTAACGATTCGGCAAAAGCCTGGCGCTCGTTAACCTCTCCGATTGCTGCCTGACGTGACCTTTTAGCAAGGTCATTGAGAAACTCGATAACTTGCTCGACACTACTCGCCATCTTGGTCTCGAGCGAGTAGGCAGCATAGTTATCGAAGCCGAGGATTTTTGCCTTTTCCTGTCTTTTGGCGACAATTTCGACCATGTTAGCTGCGTTATCCCAGATTTTATCGGTAATTCCCTGATCCGAGGCTCGCGTTACATAGGCTTCATAAATTGATCTTCGCAGTTCCCGGTTGTCTGCATAGGTGATAATCGCGAGATAGCACGGCATATCCAGTGTCACTCTATACCCGGCCAGATCTTCCTGCTGCGCTAACTGGCGTACCATCGCCAGCGCATAATCAGGCAGGCCTTCCAACTCCGATTTGTCCTCGGTAAGATATTGCCAGGCCTGGGTTGCATCTAGCAGATTGTTTTCGAATTTTGACTGCAGTTCAGACAAGTCTTTCTGTAGTTGCTGATACCGTGCGGCATCTTCACCATCGAGCTCGACACCGCCCAGCCGGAAATGCAAAAGCGCATCGGTAACGGCTTTTTGTTGCGCTGTCGTAAATTCGGCGAAGGCTGAAGATTCGGCAATACGACGATAACCCTGATACAAGTCTCGATTCTGGCTTACTTCGGTTGAGTACTCGCTGAGCAGGGGCAGGCAACTATTATAAGCGTTGCGCAGTTCGGGCGTACTTTTTACCGAATTCAGGTGCCGAACAGGGGACCAGGCCTTCTCCAGACGGTCGTTCATCAATGACAATGGCTTTATCAGGTTATCCCAGTCAGGTCGTTCCTGAGTAGATAGCTGAGTTATCGCGCTACGGTTATCACTAATTATCTGTTCAATTGCCGGTTGGATCATTGGTGGCATGATCTTACTGAATGCCGGTAATGCGCCTGGTTCGAGTAATGGGTTGGTCAAGGTTTCGGTCACCGGTTTAACATAAGGTGCGTTAGTCTACTTAACAGAGAATCGACCGTAAATGCCGAACGGTTGGTTAAATTCTTAGCAACGGACTGGCCATACAGGCGACCGCACTGCAATCAGGTTCACGGTATGGCTGGCATGCTTTACGAACTGCGCCTTAGCCTCGTCGTTGATGCGCTTAAACTGGATGCGGCGGCCATCACCCTGCTTGACTGACGCTACCGTTGAATACGAAAAATAACAATAATATCAATAGGTTACTAAACATCAAGGTTACTAACATTGAGCGCATTTGTCTCGATAAAGTCGCGGCGCGGCTCTACGTGATCCCCCATCAAAGTGGTAAACACATCGTCTGCGGCGATGGCGTCTTCGATGCGAACCTTGAGTAAACGCCGATTTTCCGGGTCCATTGTTGTTTCCCAGAGTTGCTCTGGGTTCATTTCACCCAGCCCTTTATAGCGCTGAATATTCAGACTCTTACGCGCTTCACGCATAAGCCAAAAATAGGCTTCGCTGAACTTCTCTACCTGCAGGCGGCGCTCGCCTCTAGTGATGTGAGACTCCCCGGTAAACAAATCTCCCACCTGTTCTACAAACTGAGCTATCTGCTGGTAATCGGCGCCATTAAAAAAATCGCTGCTCAACTCACTATCAGTGGTAAGTCCATGCAGACGCTTCGCCAGGACCAGGCCGAACTGATTGCTGTCATCGTCGCTTTTGACTGACATGCTGTAGGATATAGAACTGCCACTTTTTTCATTAAGGCGTGAAGCCAGAGCTTCACCCCATTCACTAATTGCTTTTTCGTCGAGTAAAGTTGCCTCGGTCACCACCGGCAAATCGATGAGCTCTTCGAGTGCTTCTGCCGGTATATACCTTTGCAGCCGTTCGAAAATTGCAAGTATGGTTATGAACTGACGCGCCAGGTTTTCCAGCGCCAGATCAGAAATAGGCGGTGCATCGCCAGCGAGATGCAGATTTGCACCGTCAATGGCCAGCTGTAATAAGTAATAATTCAGTTCCTTGTCATCCTTAACATAGCGCTCCTGCTTGCCCTTCTTGACCTTGTATAGAGGTGGTTGCGCAATGTAAACGTGCCCTCCTTCGAGTAATTCACGCATTTGCCGATAGAAAAAGGTGAGCAGCAAGGTACGAATGTGAGAACCATCGATATCGGCGTCAGTCATGATAATGATATGGTGGTAACGCAGCTTATCGATATCAAATTCGTCACGCCCGATTCCACATCCGAGCGCGGTTATCAGTGTGCCTACCTCAGCGGATTGCAGCATCTTGTCAAAACGAGCTTTTTCAACATTCAGAATTTTCCCCTTGAGGGGTAATATCGCCTGGGTTTTACGATTGCGGCCCTGTTTTGCTGAACCACCGGCTGAATCACCCTCCACAAGATATATTTCTGACAGAGAAGGATCTTTTTCCTGGCAATCGGCCAGTTTTCCCGGCAGGCCGGCAATGTCTAGTGCACCCTTGCGACGTGTCATTTCACGCGCCTTGCGAGCCGCTTCCCGAGCCCTGGCTGCGTCCTTAATCTTACTCGTAATCGACCTGGCTTCTGCAGGGTGCTCTTGCAGGAAATCCCTCAGATGCTCCCCTACAATCGACTCGACAATACCTTTGATTTCGGAGGAAACAAGCTTGTCTTTGGTTTGCGAGGAAAACTTTGGATCAGGTATCTTGACCGACAAAACCGCGGTAAGACCCTCTCGAGCATCATCACCGCTTGTGTTCAGCTTTTCTTTCTTGCCCTGATTAGTTTCCATGTATTGATTCAGGCTACGGGTCAATGCAGTGCGAAAACCCGATAAATGCGTGCCGCCATCAGGTTGGGGGATATTGTTGGTGTAGCAAAAGATGTTTTCCTGGTACGAGTCGTTCCATTGCATCGCAACTTCTACTTCGACACCGTCCAGCTCTGTTTTGATAGATATAACCTTTTCGTGTATCGGCGTCTTGTTTTTATTCAAATGTTCGATAAAAGCACGGATACCGCCTTCATATTCAAAGAGGTCTTCCTTGTTATTGCGTTCATCGAACAGGTGTATACGGACACCAGAATTCAAAAAAGACAGTTCGCGCAAGCGCTTTGCCAATATATCGTAGTGAAACTCGATGTCGCTGAAAATATCCTTGCTGGGTAAAAAGCGTAATTCGGTACCGGTTTGATCCGTATCCTTAACCTGTTGCAGGTCACCTACCGGTTCACCCATCTTATATTCCTGAGTATAGAGCTTGCCCTGGCGTTTTATGCGCAGCGACAAGGTTTCCGACAACGCATTAACCACCGACACGCCGACTCCATGCAAACCGCCCGAAACCTTATACGAATTGTCGTCAAACTTTCCGCCAGCATGCAATACGGTCATAATAACTTCCGCTGCTGAACGCCCTTCTTCTTCATGAATATCGACCGGAATTCCCCGACCATCATCCTTTACTGATACCGAACCATAGGTATGTATGGCGACCTTTATCTCTTTGCAATGCCCCGCCAGGGCTTCATCGATAGAGTTATCGACGGCTTCAAAAACCATATGGTGCAGGCCGGTACCGTCATCGGTGTCACCAATGTACATGCCCGGCCGCTTACGGACAGCATCGAGGCCTTTTAGTACCTGAATGCTAGTGGAATCGTAGTTTGACATGAAAGGGTCTAGCTGATTTTTCGAGGTCTGATTATACCATGTTCCACGTGGAACAATTTGATTTTTTGACTGCTGATAGCGTCTGGTACAGTGCTATCGATATTACTGATGAACATCTGTAAATCCATATCGAGGAGTTGCCGGTACACCAGTTTTTGCGCCTTTCTGTCCAGCTCTGAATGCAGATCGTCGATAAGCAGAATAATCCTGTTCTGCCGTGATTTGCTTACCGCCTTCAACGCTGCCAGCAACAACGCGAGGCACATACGCTTCCCCTGCCCCCGGGAAAGAATTTCACTTGCGTTTCTGCCCCCGGATAAAAATCTCAAATCGTCTCGGTGAATACCCGCATTAGTAAATCCGCTTCGAATATCCCGTTCCCGGTTGCTCTTTAACGCATCGGCCAGACTTAATTCATCGGGCCAACCTCGTTGATAAGCCAGTTGAAGAGGAATTCCTGCCAGGATGTCACACAATTCTACTTCGACCAGGGTCTGTAGCTTGATACTGTAGTCCCTGCGCATCGCACTCAAACTCAGTGATGGCTCAATCAGGTGCTGGTCCCAGTAATCAAGTAATTTAATATCCTGCCTCGACTTCAGCAACTTGTTGCGCTGGCGTAATGCGTGCTGAAACAACCTCCATTGCTCAGCATACCCTGGTTCCACGTGAAACATACACCACTCAAGAAAGGCACGACGTTTCTGCGGCGTACCATCCATCAGCACGAAACTATCAGCATTCACGATATTTATCGGTGTCAAACGGACTAATTCAGAGCGGCGTTTAATACTTTCGCCGTCGACGTGTATGTCGAGCTTCTTGTCGTTTTTCGCCAATCCTGCTTTGTGAGCATCGAAGCGACCAAATAACAGGAATCCACTCTTATCGTTGTTAATGCACTGCTTTAACTGGTGAGTGCGGAATGAATGGGCCTGGCAAAGGACGTAAATAGCTTCCAGCAGGCTGGTTTTACCTGAGCCATTGTCGCCGCAGATAAGATTGAATTGCGGGTTGAATTCAAGTGTAGTACTGCGCAGGTTCCTAAAATCCGTCAGGGTGAGCTGGCTGATCGCCATCTATCAACCTCTATATTAACTCTATAGACGCATCGGCATGACAATGTAAAGACTGGAATCATCCTCACTATCGCTAATTATCGCACTGCTATTAGAATCCTTGAGTTTAACCTGTACCTTTTTGGAATTAAGTACATTTAACACATCTATTAAATAAGTGACATTAAATCCTATTTCCATTTCCGACTCGTTATAATCAACCTGTAATTCCTCTTCGGCTTCTTCCTGGTCGGGGTTATTTGCCTGAATCGATAAATTACCTGAGGACAACGTCAAACGAATACCGCGATATTTTTCGTTCGATAAAATGGCAATCCGACTCATAGATTGCTTAAGCGTCTCGCGACTGACTTCCATGACCTTGTTTCCATCCACCGGGATTACGCGTTGGTAGTCTGGGAATTTACCATCAATTAATTTTGTCGTGAAAACCAGCGAACTCCTTTCCACGCGCAAATGATTCTGACTTAACATACAGGTAGCCCGGCTATCACCTGACTCGAGTAAACGGGAAAGTTCGAGTACCGCTTTTCGTGGAATGATAATTTGCTTGTCTTCTTCTACGCCGGTTTCCTGTGCAGTTTCACTCAACGCGAGCCGATGGCCATCGGTAGCGACAAGTTTGATTTTGTCCGCCGATATTTCCATCAGAATACCATTCAGATAATAGCGAACATCCTGTTGTGCCATAGCAAAAGACGTCTTGTCGAACAACGACTTAAGCTGGTTTTGCGGTATCGAGAAAGACTGCAGGAAGGCAATTTCATCAAGTCCCGGAAAATCCCTTGCGGGTAAAGAAGCCAGTGTGAAACGGCTACACGCAGAGGTTAATGAAACCCTCGAATCATCGACAGTAAAATTTATCTCTGAAGATTCTGGAAGCGCCTTGCATATATCGAGCAATTTCCGTGCAGGAATAGTCGTCTGGAAATCATCGCTCCCCTTCGCGTTTATACCCGCAACCATTTCAATTTCCAGGTCGGTCGCAGTAAGAGTGATGTCACCGCCTGTTGACTTAAGTAAAACATTACCCAGGATAGGTAATGTCTGTCTGCGTTCTACTGCCCCTATTACGTGTTGCAGTGGGCCAAGTATGTCTTCTCTTTTAATAGTTGTTTTCATATATATTTATTACTTGCTGTGTTTATTAGTAACTTTACTTTTTCTGAGTAACTCGATTAATCCCTTTAAAATCAAACCCTTAAACCATTTACTCGCCTCTTAAACGTGTCCGAAGCCTATTGCTAAACTGTGTATAACTATTGGATAAATATTGCCCTTAAAGTTATCTACTTCTTATCCACATGCTGTGAAGAAGATTGTGTAAAACTCAATTGCTCAGCATTCGTGCCAGTATCTCGATATCATCATCGATGCGCTGATCTTCACTGCGTAATTCTTCAATTTTCCTGCAAGCATGCAGCACTGTCGTATGGTCACGTCCGCCAAAAGCACTGCCAATTTCCGGCAGGCTGTGGCGAGTCAACAATTTGCAAAGCGCCATAGCGATCTGGCGAGGTCGCGTAATAGAACGGGTACGACGGCTGGATAACAAATCCGCCACCCTGATTTTAAAATACTCGGCTACCAGTTTTTGAATGTTATCAATGGTTATCGGTTTATCCTGAACCGCGAGCAATTCTTTCAGTGCATGGCGGGCGAATTCCCGGGTGATCGATTGCCCGGAGAAGCGCGCATGCGCTACCACGCGTTTCAGCGCGCCTTCCAGTTCCCGAATATTCGACTTGAAACGCTCAGCTATGAAAAATGCTACATCATCAGGGACATCTGCTTCGTCCAGCTCAGCTTTACTCTTGAGTATCGCGACCCGTGTTTCCAGATCAGCAGGTTTAATATCGACCGCCAGGCCCCATCCCAGGCGGGAGCGAATGCGATCTTCAAGCCCTTCTATTTCCTTGGGAAATCGATCGCAGGTAATGACCATTTGTGCACGCGCTTCATACAACGAATTGAAGGTATAAAAAAATTCTTCCTGTGAGCGGTTTTTATCCGCCAGAAACTGGATATCATCGATCAGCAGAGCATCGAGGCTTCGATAAGAATTCTTGAAATCATTCATTCGACTATGTTGCAAGGCTTTAACCATATCCGAAACAAAACGCTCGCAATTGACATAGAGGATGTTGGCATCGGGGTTGTTTTCGCGGATCTGATTGCCGATGGCGTGCATCAGGTGGGTTTTGCCCAGTCCGACTCCTCCGTATACATACAGAGGGTTGTATTCGGAACCCGGGTTGCTACTAATCTGAATCGAGGCGGCCCGTGCCAGCTGGTTCGACTTGCCTTCGACAAAATTCCTGAAATTGAGCGTATCGCTCAGCCCTGAAGAGCGATAAGCGCGCGGTGCCGGACCCTCAGCCGGGGTGTCAGACGGCATAGTCGCGGCCCGGGAACCTATCGATAAACTGACGGATATTGATTTACTGTCATCGAGACTGGAAATTAGCTCTCGAATTCGATCAAGAAAATTCTTGCGCACCCAATCCATAACGAATCGGTTTGGCGCCAGCAGTTTCAGTGTGTTCAGCTCCTGTTCGACCTGCAAAGGAAGAATCCAGGTGTTAAGCTGCTGTTCACTGATTTCGCCTTCCAGGCTGGAAATGCACTGTTGCCAGATCGAATTCAAAGTATTACCGCTTGTTTGTCCAACCGCGCTTAAATTGCACGGAATAATTAGCCAACCCGGAAACCGCGCCACCAACGCTGACCGGGTAACATCACTGCCTGGCTAGTTTTTCGGTCGTGTTACGCGCTATTTCAGGTGATTATCAAACCTCCACCGAGAGAACCCAATACTATACTTATCCACACCTCGAGCAAAGAGGGGACGGCAAAAAATAATGCCGTTTGCGCCCTGTTCACGCTGTAACGATCGCTGCCGCGAAAAATAACGAAAATATGCGTAACAAACTCAATTAAATATTGACGTGAGGCAACTCTACCAGTACATTGTCGCGCCTTGTTGAAATCGACATTTAGTGAGCAGAGGCGTTTGACATGAAACGTACATTCCAACCGAGCAAGATTAAATGTGCCAGAACGCACGGGTTCCGTGCGCGTATGCAAACTCGCGGTGGTCGGAGTGTGATTCGAGCCCGTCGAGCCAAGGGCAGAGCGCGTCTCACGCGATAAAGTGGGTGCCCGGATCAGCGAGTCTTTCCCCAGACGGCTGAGATTAACTCGATCGATCGATTTTCAGCAGGTTTTTAAGAACAATATCCGCCGCAGCGACGCGTGCGTCACGATCCTGGTTGGAAAGAAGAGCGGCGTATGCCCTCGCCTTGGATTTGCGCTGGCACGGAAGCAGATTCCCGCCGCGGTAAAACGAAATGCGCTGAAAAGGCTGTTTCGAGAAAGCTTCCGTAAAAATCAGTATCGTTTGCCGGCGCGAGATTTAGTGATTATGGTAAAACGCGAAATATTACTAACCAGCCCGGCAAAATTGCGAGACATGCTGGATCAACATTGGAATAGCATCATAAGACAATGCGCAGGCTCCTGATAACACTGATTCAAGCATATCGCTATTTACTCAGCTCGTTGCTGGGCAACAATTGCCGGTATACCCCCACCTGTTCGCAATATGCCCTCGAGGCTATCGAGATGCATGGCAGTGCTAAAGGTTTGTGGCTGGCTTTAAAACGAGTCAGCAGTTGCCACCCCTGGCATGTCGGCGGTTACGACCCGGTGCCCGGCGCAAGGACTGAGCGTAAGCATGGATAATACTAGACTTTTTCTATTCGCTGCGCTCGTATTCGTTGGCATGTTGTTGTGGCAGCAATGGCAGGCTGATTACGGTCCACAGCCCGTCGCCAGCAGTGAAGAGGGAGTCAGTAGTGATGGCGGTGTTGCTACCTCACAGATTCCAACCGACGACCTGCCGGATCAAGCGGAGCAACTGGCTGTCAACAACGGCCAGGGTACGCCTCAGACGGGAGACACCAGTGTCGGACAATCTGCCGATCAGCAGCAGGTGCAACAACTGGTGCAGGTTGACACCGACGTGCTAAGGCTGATGATCGATACCCGGGGCGGTGTAATACGGTCGCTCAAGCTTAAACAATATCCAACATCGCTGGAGCAACCTGACGACTGGCTTGAGCTAGTCCACAGTGACAGCGATTCGGTATATATCGTGCAAAGCGGATTACGCAACAAGGCAGAGAGGGCGCCGACGCACCACAGTATTTACCGCAGCGAGCAGACGAGTTACCAACTCGCCGACGGGGACGAAGAGCTGTTAGTGCCAATCTACTGGAACCAGGATGGTCTGGAAGTGGTAAAGACTTATCGTTTCAGGCGTGGCGACTATCTTATTGATGTCGAACATCGCGTCGATAACCAGTCGGCGCAGGACTGGCAGGGCAGTGAGTACCGCCAGATTCAGCGCTCGCGCCCGCTCGAGACGTCACGCCTGCTCTATACCTATACGGGGTCGGTCTATTTCAACGAAGAAACCAAGTACGAAAAGGTCGATTTCGATGACATGGAAGAGGAGCAGCTCAAGCTGCAGTCGACGGGTGGGTGGATCGCGATGATCCAGCACTATTTTCTGTCTGCCTGGGTGCCGGGGCAGGACGAAGCCAACCTTATCTACACGATTGCCAACACCCGGCGCAACCCGTCAACCTATACCATAGGGCTGCGTTCTGAAAACCGGATTGCACCGGTCGGCGGCAGTACAGAATTTGCCAGCCAGTTGTTTGTCGGTCCCAAGGTAGTCAATCGTCTGGAAGAAATATCTCCGGGCCTGGAACTCACTATCGACTACGGAGTTTTGACTTTTCTTTCCAAGCCCCTGTACTGGTTATTGTCCTGGTATCACAGCTTCGTTGGTAACTGGGGGGTTGCGATTATCCTGTTAACCTTCACCGTTAAGGCCGTGTTCTACAAGCTCTCCGAAACCAGTTATCGTTCGATGGCAAAAATGCGCAAGGTCAGCCCACGCCTGAAAACCTTGAAAGAGCGCTACGGGGACGATCGACAGAAGATGAACCAGGCGATGATGGAACTGTACAAAACCGAAAAAATAAATCCGATGGGTGGCTGTTTACCGATACTGGTACAGATTCCGGTTTTTATCGCGCTTTACTGGGTATTGCTCGAAAGTGTCGATCTCCGCCAGGCGCCCTTTATCTTCTGGATCAAGGATCTGTCGGTTATGGATCCATTTTTTGTGTTGCCGATATTGATGGGAATCAGCATGGTCATCCAGCAGAAACTGAATCCCCCGCCGCCGGACCCGATTCAGGCCAAGATCATGATGGCATTGCCTTTCGTGTTCACTATTTTCTTCACCTTCTTTCCATCCGGACTGGTTCTTTACTGGGTGGTCAATAACGTGTTGTCGATTACCCAGCAGTGGATCATCACCAAACGTATCGAAGCCGGGGCCAAGTAGCCGCTCCGTATCACTCAATGCGTCATTATCACCATGCCGCAGCATGAAACCATCGCAGCGATAGCAACGCCTCCGGGTACCGGCGGTATAGGTGTTTTGCGGCTTTCGGGGGAAAAAGCACTCACTATCGGGGAGTCACTTTGCCGCAGTGAAATTAATCCAGGCCTGATCCAGTTTCGACGATTTTTCGATGCTGGCGGCGAGCTACTTGATCACGGTATATGCCTGTACTTCAAGGCACCGCATAGTTTCAGCGGCGAAGACTGCGTTGAAATCCAGGCCCACGGCGGACCGATAGTACTGGATATGCTGCTCGAACGGCTGTGTGAGCTTGGCACTCGACTGGCACGTCCCGGTGAGTTTTCTGAACGCGCCTTCCTGAATGGCAAACTGGATCTGACCCAGGCAGAGGCAATCGCAGATTTGATAGAGTCGGGTAGTCGGGCTGCCACGCGAGCGGCCATACGTTCACTGGAAGGCCGTTTCTCGCAGCAGGTGCACAGCCTGGAGGAGAAAATTATCAATCTACGCGTATTTATCGAGGCAGCGCTCGACTTCGCGGAAGAAGAAATCGATTTTCTTGATAACCCGGATATCAGCCGTCGTCTCGACGTTTGCCAGCAGCACCTGAAAAGTTTGCTCGCACAGGCCGAACAGGGCAGAACTCTTCAGGAAGGTTTGAGCGTATCGCTCGCCGGTTTGCCCAATGCCGGTAAATCAAGCTTGCTAAATTACCTCGCCGGATATGAAGCAGCTATCGTTACCGAGATTGCAGGTACGACCCGCGATGTGCTGCGTGAGCACATATCGCTCAAGGGCATACCTGTAAAAGTCAATGACACCGCGGGTTTGCGAAAGTCCCGCAATCCGGTTGAAAAAGAGGGCATCAAACGCGCCTGGGAAACCATTGCGCAATCGGACGTCATTATATACCTGGTCGATTCCACTAAAGGATTAACCTCCGCAGATCAGGAGATTATCGATCAACTACCGGACACCAGTTTGCAAATCGTGTTCAGTAAAAGTGATCTGGCACCGGTTGATCAGCCCGGTGATTACGAAAGCCTGGCTATTTCGACTTTAACCGGCGAAGGCATGGAAATGCTGATTCAACGTATAACCGGCCAGGTTTCTGACTATAATCAGGATAATCAGGCATTTATGGCAAGACGACGCCATGTTGATGCGCTTCTGCGGGCACAGGAATCGTTACAGCGGGCAATGCACACATTCAACACCACCCGATCCGGAGAGCTCATGGCGGAAGACATGCGTGGCGCCCAGGGATACCTGAACGAAATAACCGGTGAATTTACCAACGAAGATTTGCTGGGGAAGATTTTCTCGACTTTTTGTATCGGTAAATAGCGGTCAGCTATATGCGCAGGTATGGATCCTCAAGGATAAGCCATTGACGTGAACGACGAATCCACCGAAACCAGTTCAAATCATTCCTCGCTACACGAGCGACTTGCCCAACTGTGCATAAATTTCCATCAGTTGCAGGACGAATTACTGAACCAGGCGGACGCTGAAAAAGGTAGCAGGCTGCAGCAGATCGCAAGTACCCTGATTGCTCTGGGACGCGAGCAGAACGATCAGCTGCTGGGTGAGCTTTTTCTATCGGAGCATTCGAACTACAACTTTACCAAACCGCTATATATCGGCGTGTCGCTGGTCGAATTGATCCGGCGCTATAACCTGTATACCGATGACGCTGTCATCGAAGACAGCAAGCTGGAACAGATGGTGGTGGCGGCCCTGGGCCATAATCTCGGGCTACTGGCCTATGAAAAACGGGTTTACGAAAGCCAGGAAGAATATTCAGTCGAAGACAAGCGTCAGCTGCGTGAACACTATCCACAACAAAGCGTTGATATTCTCAAAGCAGCCGGTCTCGACCAGCCATTGATTCAGGATATAGTGCGCAACCATAACGTGGCCAGCGACAATCCGTCGAAATCGGCCTTGTTAATGCGCACGCCGTTTATTTATGCCGGCATCGCAATGCCACAAAACCTTTCGGCCGGGCAAAAATCTATCGATAACCCCAGCCGCGAGTTTGCACGCATGTTTACCAACCGGGAACTGGACCCGGTCTACGGCGGACTGTATCTGAAAATAAACGGCCTGGCACCGATAGGATCGATCCTCAAACTCGAATCCAATGAACGGGCAGTCGTTGTGCGAGGGCCGCAAGACGAGAGCATTATTTCGTCGACGGTACGGATGTTGACCAATCGCAACGGTGTGCAAATGCTCCGTCCAGGTGAACACTATCAGATGAACAAAACGCCGACTCGTCATCGCGGACTGGCCGACCACCATCGTTTTGCGTGGACTAATTTTTCACCGCACGTGATGTGGGAGCAGTAACTCGCGGATCTCACCGGTTTGCGCGCTGCGCAGCAGGTGCATTTGCCGAAAAAAATCCGGACATTTGACGAAGGTCAACTCACCATCCAGAGGGAAACTTTTATCGTAGAGTCGGGATAGCCAGAAGCGCAGGGCAGCGAGGCGCAACATCAACGGCAGGGCATCTAACTCCACAGCTTCGAGACGACGCCGTTCCTGGTAGGCCGCTAAAGTTGCATCGACCTTGGCTGCTACCAGTTTACCTTCGCTATCTATGCACCAGTCGTTCAACAGCACAGCGATATCGAATGCAAAATTATCGGTACAGGGGTAGTCAAAATCGAGGATGCCGCCCAGCTCCCCGTTCAGGAACAACGCGTTATCATGAAACAAATCTGCGTGAATCGCACCACATGGCAATCGAGCCAGCTGAAAATCTGTGCAGCTATCCAGTGTCGCTGAAATACTTTGAAGATTTTTCTCATCAAGGCAGGACTTGAGCATCTCGAGCGTTGTAAGTATCCATTCGACTCCGCGCGGGTTGTTGCGCCTGCCGGTGTAGTCACCACCGGCTAAATGGAAGCGAGCCAGTTCCGCACCGATTGAAGCACAGTTACTGATATCCGGAGTGAGCGCTACTTCACCAGGTACCCGCCTGATGATTGCCGCGGGACGCTGATTCAGGCTGGAGTAGAATTGATCGAAGCGATCTTTTACGGGTTCTGCGCAACGCACGGATTGATTTGCGAGATGTTGTTGCAGGCCTAGCATGAAGTCGAGTTCGGAAGCGTTGTGGTGTTCGTATAAAGTGAGTACGAAACAACCATGCTCAGTGTCGAGATAATAATTAGTATTGGTTATACCGGCGGCGATCGGTTCCAGGTCGCGCAGTTTTCCAATCTCGTAGCGCAGCAGGAACTGCTCGAGCTGGCTGGGTTCGACGGTGGTATAAACAGACATAAGTTTAGCAATCAGAAAGGCGCAAACTGACGAAGTCGCCGTTGCGGCTATGATATGATCCGGTTTCGAGGTCGGGCATTCTAGCGCATCTATATGAATCAAGAGAAACAAAAAAAACTAGTTCTGGTTGACGGCAGTTCTTATCTCTTCCGCGCCTATCACGTACCAGGGCCCGATCTGACCAGCCCGTCGGGAAAACCGACCAAGGTGATTTACTTCGTCCTCAAGATGTTGAATAAATTACTCAAGGACGAACAACCGGATCGGATCGCAGTGGTATTCGATGCCAAGGGTAAAACTTTCCGCAAAGATATTTACCCGCAATACAAGGCTACGCGGCCACCGATGCCGGATGATCTGCGCGAACAAATTGAACCGTTGCATAAAATCATTAAAGCCCGCGGACTGCCTTTGGTCTGTATCGAGGGAGTTGAGGCTGATGATGTAATTGGAACCATGAGCCGTCAGGCAACGGAGCAGGGTTACGAGGTTCTCATTTCGACCGGAGACAAGGATATGGCGCAGCTGGTCAACAAAAATGTGCGCCTGATCAACACCATGAATAATCATTTCATGGACGAAGCAGCAGTGGTAGAAAAATTCCAGGTTCGAGCAGATCAGATCATAGATTACCTCGCGCTAATGGGAGACAGCTCGGACAATATACCGGGAGTCCCGAAGGTAGGGCCAAAGACGGCGGCGAAATGGATCGCCGAGTACGGCGGGCTTGACGAGGTAATGACGCATGCAGAGGAAATCAAGGGCAAGGTTGGTGAGTACCTGCGCGAGTCGCTGAACTTTCTGCGGATGTCTTATGAGCTGGCAAAAATAAAGCTGGATTGCGATACAGGAGTCGATATCGATGAATTGACGCAGCAGCAAGCTGATCAGGAAGAGCTGTTGGCCTATTACCGGGAATTCGGATTTACGCGCTGGTACGATGAAGCTGGAGACAGCGCCGCGGACAAGACTGAATCGGCCGTGGCCAAAATCGATGCTAACTATGAATGCGTGCTCGATCAGTCCCGCTTTGAGCAGTGGCTGCAGCGCTTGCGCGAGGCAAAAGAGTTTGCCATCGATACCGAAACCACCAGCGTCGATTACATGCAGGCCGAACTGGTTGGTATCTCCCTGTGTCTGGAGCCCGGTGAGGCCTGTTATATCCCGCTTATGCACCGTTATGAAAATGCCCCGCAGCAGCTTGACAAGACCGAGGTGCTCGCGGCACTAAAACCGGTTCTCGAAGACCCCGTGATCGGAAAGATCGGTCAGAACATCAAGTATGACGGCCATGTATTTTTCGGCGAAGGCATTCGCATGGGGGGTATCGTGCACGACACCATGCTTGAATCCTACGTGCTCAACTCGACTGCCAGTCGGCATAACATGGATGCCCTGGCTAAGTATTACCTCGACCACGATACCATTCATTACACTGATATTACTGGCAAGGGCGTTAAACAGAAAACCTTCGATCAGGTTGAGATCGAGCAGGCCAGCGATTATGCCGCCGAGGATGCAGACGTCACGCTGCGCTTGCATCGGGTATTGAATCCGGCGTTGCACGCAGATGAAAAGCTGAATCGAGTTTATCGCGAGATAGAAATGCCCCTGGTTGAGGTACTGCTCGATGTCGAGCAAAACGGTGTCTTGATTGATCAGGATATGTTGCGCAGCCAGGGTAAGGAAATCGATCAAAAATTAGGCCAGATTGAAACCGAGATTTATCAGCAGGCGGGGGAAGTCTTCAACCTGAGTTCCCCCAAGCAGATCCAGGCAATTTTTTTTGACAAGCTTGAATTGCCGGTATTGCGCAAAACACCGAAAGGACAGCCCTCGACCGCTGAAGATGTGCTCGAGGAGCTCGCTGCAGACTATGAAATTCCGGCCCTACTGCTGGAGCATCGCAGCTTGAACAAACTGATGTCGACTTATATTGATAAGTTACCGCAGGAGATCAACGCTAAAACCGGGCGGGTCCACACTTCTTACCAACAGGCGGTTGCCTCTACCGGCCGCCTGTCTTCGACCAGCCCGAACCTGCAAAATATTCCGATTCGAACGCCCGAGGGGCGCCGTATTCGGGAAGCTTTTGTGGCCTCTGCCGGTTGTAAAATTCTGGCACTCGATTATTCGCAGATCGAGTTGCGCATCATGGCGCATTTGTCGGCTGATGAAAGCCTGCTCGATGCCTTTAGCCGGGGTCTGGATGTGCATCGCGCAACCGCCGCCGAGGTCTTCGGCAGCGGGCTGGAGCAGGTTAGTGCGGAGCAACGCCGTGCTGCCAAGGCGATTAATTTCGGTCTGATCTATGGCATGTCGGCGTTTGGTCTGGGTAAACAGTTGAACATAGGCCGCAACGAAGCGCAGCAGTATGTCGATACTTATTTCGAACGCTATCCTGGGGTCAAGCGCTATATGGAAGTAACCAAGCAACTCGCGCGTGACCAGGGCTATGTGGAAACGGTTTTTGGACGCAGGCTGTACTTGGCTGATATCAATGCGCGCAATACTAATGTGCGTCAATACGCCGAGCGCACCGCGATTAATGCACCTATGCAGGGTACTGCCGCCGATATAATCAAGCGAGCAATGATCAGGGTGCAAGCCTGGCTAGCTGATACAGAGCCCGAGTGTAAAATGATCATGCAGGTTCACGATGAGCTGGTATTCGACGTGACTGCGAGCGAGGTCGAGTCCTGCAGCGCAGCTATTGCCGAGTTGATGGTCGGCGCAGCCGAGCTGTCGGTCGATCTGGAAGTGGATTCCGGGGTAGGCGCGAACTGGAACGAAGCCCATTAGCGCCTGAACGCCGAATAATTCACTCATTTTCGATCCTCATACTAGCTAAAGCAGCATCATGCGTCTGTAGAGCTGGCAGTTGCGTTGTTTTCAAATTCAGAGCGCATGCCCTGGTCGGTACTGTTAGATCCCCTCAAACAAGGCCCGGGTCCTGTAAAAGGCAGAGATCAGGCCGGGCATCAGCTCTTTCGTATCTCACGAGGCGGAGAATCCCGGGTTTCGAGTAGATCTGATCATTCCGAGGTAACGTATATCTTTAGTAAGCCGTGTACGGGGTTGAATTTAGTAAAGCCGGCCCCAGATGGTTAGGTATGACAGGCATTTGATGCTCCAGCGCGGCAACCGGCCGCAGGAACTAAAGGTCGCATCAGGTGTCTACCGAAGTAGCGCTATAGCCCAGCGCTATGTCCGTTCTCCCTCCTATGGACGGACAACGATCCGGAAACCCCATCCGGGTCATCCCCTTGGCCCTGGCAGTGAACTGCCAGGGCTTTTTTTATGCTCACTCTGCGCTGCGATATGGCGCTAGAGGGGCGGATCGGGTTCAAGCCATTTTCGGCAAACCTGTTCAAGCGATTCGAGCCCCTGGCGATTCAGTACAGATAGCGTCGATACGCTCTGTTCCGGGCCAATCAGTCGGGCCCTGGTATCGGCTATTGCCCTGTTAATCGCCGAGCGTGACAGCTTGTCCGATTTGGTAAGCAGTACGTGTAGCGGTAAACTGTTTCCCATCATATCGATCAGGGCCTGATCGAGCTCGCTGATGCCACGACGGATGTCGACTACGATAACGAGGCCCTTGAGAGCCTGGCGCTCGAGCAGGAATGCAGTCAGTACGTGGTTCCAGTGGCCACGCATTTTTTTTGAGACTTTGGTAAACCCGTATCCGGGCAAATCGACCAGGCGGCGATCCTGATCCAGCTCGAAAAAATTGATCAACTGCGTGCGCCCGGGCGTCTTGCTGGTTTTGCACAGACCTTTTTGCCTCGTCAGGCAGTTAATTGCACTCGATTTCCCCGCGTTTGATCGCCCTGCAAAAGCGACCTCGGCACCTTCGTCGGCAAGCATTTGCGATAATTCGAAGGCGCTGGTCACAAATCTGGCTTGCTTGAATGAAATACTCATAGTTCCTATCGGGTTATTGTTGAACGAGCGGCCGGGGTATGATATACATTTGCGCCCAAAAATTCCGTACGTTTTCCCTCTGGAGAGATAATGAAAACAAGCCAATTTGGAGCCATGATTTTGGCCTTATTCTGCCTGGTGCCATTCACCGCGAACGCGGCTGATATCGAAGCCGGCAAATCTAAGAGCGCCGTATGCGCAGCTTGCCATGGAGCGGATGGAAACAGTTCAAACGCAGCATGGCCGTCGCTGGCGGGTCAGCATGCGAACTACACTTATAATCAGTTGAAAGACTTCAAGGAAGGGCGTCGCAATAATGCCTCGATGACGGGGATGGTGGCCCTGCTGAATGACGATGACATGAAGAATCTCGCTGCTTATTATGCAAGTCAGCAACCGAAAGGCGCGCCTTTTGACCCTGATTTGATCGCAGCGGGAGAAAGTATTTATCGAGGTGGTATTGTTGACACCAGTGTCGCGGCCTGCATGGGTTGTCATTCACCGAGCGGCAAGGGCAATGGACCCGCGGGTTGGCCTTCGCTGAAAGGCCAGCATCCCGAGTACGTGGTTACCCAGCTGCAAAACTTCAAGCAAGGCTTGCGCGCTAACGACAGCGGTAAAATGATGCACAATGTCGTGATTCGTATGTCTGATGCAGAGATGAAGTCGGTAGCGGCGTACATAGCCGGTATCGAGTAAACCTGGCTGCTGGCTGCATTCAGCGGATATTAATCTGCAGCGATATAAGCTTGCAATAAAACTAATCGCGATAAAACCTGTCCATCAGTGATAGATTATTTCAGGAGAAGCATAATGATTAAGCGCTGGCTAACGGGTTTAGCGTTGTTGACGGTGGTTTCGACCGCTGTATCTGCGCAAACCGCCTTCGTCGTCGATACCGACTACCAGTTAATTTCGCCCGCAGTCAAGACCACGCAACCGGACAAGGTGGTTGTTACCGAGATATTCTGGTACGGCTGCCCGCATTGCTTTCGTTTCGAACCCTATGTCGAGCGTTGGGCGTCGGAGCTGCCCGATGGTGTTGTATTCGAACATGTACCTTCTTCACTCAACCCGCGCTGGACTGTGCTTGACCGCGCTTACTACGCGTTCAAAATGATGGGTGTACTTGAGCAAACCCACAAGGCTGTATTTGAAGCGATTCATCTCAAGCGCCAGCGTCTTGACAGTCTCGATTCGATTGCTGCATTTGCCGCCAGCCAGGGGCTGGACGAGAAGGTTTTTCGGGAGAATTACGCTTCTTTTCCGGTCGAAACCCAGGTGCGTAAAAACGCACAAAAGGAAAAGCGTTACGGTCACCGCGGAGTGCCGGCGGTTATAGTCAACGGTAAGTATCTGGTGTCTGCATCATTGGCCGGAAGTAATGAGCGCATGATCCAGATAATGAATTTTCTGGTCTCACAGGAACTCGCGCAGTAGGCTGACTGGCCCCGCGAGCCATCCCCTCTGGGCGTGATAAGCGGTAAGGGGAGCCCTCAGCTTCTATCCAGGCTAGTTCGTACTCCAGCCGAAACGGGCAATAGCGATATTACCCTTGCCGTGAAATTCCAGCGATTCGCAGAGGTCTCGTATAAGCATTAGTCCGCGCCCGCTAAGCGCCATTTCCCGTGGTGACGGCGGCACGTGATTTTCGAAATCGAAACCGGTGCCGCTGTCTTCGATACGCAGCAATATCCTGCGCCATGATGATTCCTGTTCTACCGACAAATTGAAAATTACATAGCCACTGTCAAGATTTGCGAGCCGTGTTTCACGAGTTTTGAAATAGGCTTCGAATCCAGCCGGGTCGGCTTTCAGACTTGAATCCAGTCCAAGCACGCCATGATCGAGGGCATTTACGTATAATTCCGTCATCACGGTAAACAGCGATTGTCGTTCAGCCTCGAGCTCTTCCATTTCCATCAGGTAATTAATCAGAATCGGAACCGGGTTGGTTTCGCGCAGACGGGTGCCATTGAATCGCAGGGACAATTTCCATTCGCCGCGATCACCGAGCATGTGGGTAGGCGGCTTGATGTAGTCATGTACTTCGATTTCGGGTAATACGTCATGTACGCAGGCGATTTCCACCAGGGTAACGTCGTCGGCCTGGGTCGTGATATCACCACAGAATTGATCCAGATCGGTGAAGATCTGATCAAAAATCTTATTTTTCGGTGCCTTGCCGATGGATTCTATCAGGCGGTTGCTACCGAACTCCTGATCACTCGCATTGCGCGCTTCGGTCAAGCCGTCGCTATGCATCAATATCTTGTCGTTATAGGAAATCGGTGCGTATTGCAGCATTTCCTTGGGGTCGATGTTCGCCTCGACACCAAGTGGTAATCCGGTGGACGCGAGACGATGCCTGATCTGGCTGGTTTCGCCATCGACGATTATCACGTCGGGCATACCCGCATTGAATACGCGCACATGCTCGAGGTCATGGTTGACGACTACCAACTGAGCACCGAAAAACATTCCGACGGGTAGCATCGACTTCAATTTCTTGTTGATACCGGTAAGGATTTCCTCGGGGCTGAATCCCTTGGTCGTCATGGCACGAAAGACCTCGGAAACAGGCATCGCGCCGAGAGCGGCGAGTAAACCGTGCCCGGTAAAATCTCCGGTGAGAAAGAAAAGATCTCGCGAGGGAGAGTATGCCGACAACACCATATCCCCGCTAAAAATACCAGCGGGACGCACAACATGGCGCAGATGGGGATTGTCGATGTTGGAGCTTTGAATCGCGTTGACAAATACAGACTCGGCGATTTCCTGCTCACGATGAATCATGCTGTACATGCCCTGTACCTCGCGGTTCAGTGCGGCGATACGCTGCATCGAGCGGATCTTGCTCTGCAGAATAACCTTGTCATAGGGTTTGATCAGAAAGTCATCGCCACCGGCTTCTATACATTGCGCAAGCGCTTCTTCATCGCTCATAGCGGTGAGGAAAATGATCGGCACAAAACGATTTGCTGAGGCTGCCTTGATCTGTAGAGTGGCTTCATAGCCATCAAGAAGCGGCATCATAACGTCCATGAATATGATACTGGGGTGTTCCCGATTGAATAAGTCGATAGCTTCCTGTCCGTTGACAGCTTCAATGGTCTGATAACCTTGCTTGCTAAGCAGCGACTTTAAAATGAGACGATTTGTTTTTTCGTCGACGACGATCAGGGCTTTGCCGAGGCCGGAGTTACTCATAACGGAGGGCGGTTCGGAAAAACAGGGTTGACGTTCTACCGAAATGCACAGGTGATCCCTATTTGATAGTGCTTACTTGTGTAGTACAAATAGCGCTGAAAGCAAGCATGTACCAGTGGGGAAGCGCTGATTAACACGGCCAGCCCAGTTTACGGGCAAGGCCGGAATGGCGTTGGGTCAGGCTTTCGATTGAGCGCCTGACGACATCCTCCGGCGCGTGCAGAATAAACTGCTGGCGGGCACGAGTGATTGCGGTATAGAGCAGCTCACGCGACAGAGCTTCAGAGTCCGGGTCTGACGGTAATAGCAGGAACACTGAGTCGAACTCGGAGCCCTGCGATTTATGTACCGTAATGGCCCAGGCGGGCGCGAATTCGGGTAAGCGGTTTACTGCCAGATCACGAATACCGCCGCAGGAATCGCGGAAGCAGGCGCGTAGGCCGGTTGGATACTGCCATAGAATCCCGGTATCTCCATTAAACAGGCCGAGTTCGTGATGGTTGTGTTTAATCAGTATTGGCAAGCCGGCATATAAATCGGATTGGGGTTGATTATGGTGTGCCAGCATAGCTTGCGAAATCATCAGGTTGAGTGCTTTCACGCCAAGAGGCCCGCGGTTGGTAGCGCATAACAGGCGTGTTTTTTCATAGACCTCAAGTGCTTCAGCGGGTGAATCGCTATCGAAAACAGGTTCGTAAGCCGAGTAGAGCCAGGCCAGGGCGTCGGCGTGAACCTGGTCGTCGTCGACGGCATACCAGCGCAGGCCCCTGTCGTTGAGTCGCAGCAATTCTATAGCCTCGCTACTCTGGCCCTGGTTGACATGAGCCGCGACCTCGCCGATCGCGCTATCATGACCGAATCGGTAATTGTTACGCAACAATGCAATCGATGCTGCAAGCGGTGCGCTCGCCGGTTCAAGGACAACGCCATGTCCGGTGATATCGCCTAACACGTTGCCGGCGGCGACGGATGCCAGTTGGTCGCGATCGCCCAGCAAAATGAGCCGTGCGGCAGCCGGTAAAGCGGCCAGCAAGTGATGCATTAGTTTCAGATCAATCATCGACGCTTCGTCGACGACCACGCAATCCAGCGACAAATGATGGCGCTCATGATACCGATAGCCATGCCGTCGATAGCCGAGCAGGCGATGAATGGTGCTGGCCGTGGTGGGTAAAGCGTCGCGCACCGCCGGATCGATATCGATGTGGCTTATACGTTGGCTGATCGAATCCATCATTCGTGCTGCGGCCTTGCCGGTTGGTGCTACCAGGGCGATGCGCATGCCCGGGTCCAGGGCCATCAAAACCGCCAGTAAACGGATTACGGTGGAAGTTTTACCGCTACCCGGACCGCCTGAAACAACGCAAAAGTGGTTTTGAGCGGCGGTTGCGACAGCGTGTTTTTGATCCGCATCGATCGACACCGAATCGTCGAAAATCTGCTCAACCTGTTGCGCTATTCGTTCGGCATCAGAATTGTCGCTGATCTCGAGCATTGCACGGATCCTACCGGCCACATGTTCCTCATAATTCCAGTAGCGATTCAGGTAGAGGCGATCGCCGTCGAGCGTCAACGGCGCGGATTCACCGGCGCCGCCGACACATGGGCTGGCACGCAGCTGGGTGCACCAGCTGTCGCTGTCGATACCGCATGGTATTTCAGTCCCATCGGGGTAGCTCGAATCGAATAATGGACGCCGGTTGTAACGCCCCAGTTCTATGCACACATTGCCGCGCTGGTTCGCTTCGCTTACCAGCGCGGCGCTAAGACTCAGCAAATCATCAATTCCGGCTTGTGCCTGCCCGGCCACGAATTCGGCGAAGTAATAACTTAACCAGCTGATATCACCGTTGCGCGCGAGATTGTGTAGTATCGAGCTCATGCGTCAGCCGACTCGAGCGGCGTAAACTTCAATAGCAGATCGAGCTGCTGAATCGTTTTTAACCCGGGGCGATGGAAATGAATGCCGTAATTTTTGCCATGTTCTCCTCTCATCGCGCGCAAAAACAGGTAGTAACAGCCACCGAAGTGCTGTTCATAGTCGTAATTCGGCAGGCGTATTGCCAGCAGGCGATGCAGTGCCACGGCATAAAGCAAGGCTTGCAAATCGTAGCGCCGGCCAAGCATTGCCCGCTGAAGATTTTCAGGCCGATAGTCCTCCAGCCTACTGCCGAGAAGATTGCTTTTGTAATCAGCAAGGTAGTAACGGCCATGATACTCGTACACCAGATCGATTACCCCGGTGATTAGTCCACCAAACTCGGCGCTGCTGACGCCCTGTAACGGTATCGGGGAGAGGGACTGCATGAACTGGTTGAGTGCATCAATGGACAGGTGGTCGAGAGCAAAATCGAAAGCAAGTTCGTTAAGCCTTTGCCGGTTGGAAATATTGTTCAGCGTCATCGCGACGCCGTCCAGCGGTGTCGATACAATCTGTTCGAGCCAGGTAACCAGCGTCGGCTCCTGCTCTGTTGAAATTCCGGCCAGCGGCAGCAAACGAGGAAAAAACTGTGTGCACTGCTCGCGAATATCCTGCTGAAAATCGATATTCTCCAGCAAAGAATGGAGTAACAGCCCGACGTGACTGCCGGCCGGAAAGTCTAGCACAGGGTCGCCGTGGCTGGCGGTGTCGCCGAAATGTGCTGGTTGATGAATACCACGGCTGAGCGCGGTAAAGCTGTTGACGCGCCATTGAATCATGTTGTCGCGTGAAAATCTTGCAAGCTGTGGGGGCGGCGGTTTAGATGCTCTCGAACCATGCACCGACGACAGGTTGGCTCGAGGTAAAGGTAGCAGTTCTATCGACGATCCACTGGCATCGACCAGGGTCTCCACATCGGCGGCGAGGTCCATGTGGGCGGGAAACCCGTCCGCTGCGGCCGTATCCAGGTCACGCGGCGTTTGCTTTGAATGCAGCAGATAAGCCAAAGCGGTCTGATTGGCATAGCCTGATCTGGACGCAGCACCGGCTTCGCCCCAGGCCAGGTAAACCTTGGATCGCGCGCGCGTCAGTGTCACATACAACAGGCGAATATCCTCGGCGAGCCTCTCCTTCTCTGCGATCAGCCAGTGCTTATCTATATCGGGAGAACCGAGATCGACACAGGGCAGGAATTCCGCATCATGAAAATAGACCGCCCTGGCGCGGTCGACCTGTTTGCAGGACCACAGAAAAGGTACGAATACAATCGGGTACTGCAAGCCCTTGGATTTGTGAATGGTTATTATTTTAACCAGTGCTTCGTCGTCTTCGAGCCGCAGTTCCGCGTCTTCATTACCATCTTCTTCGAACTGCTGCTGAAACCAGCCAAGCAGGGGAGACATGCCGGCAGTAATCCTGGACTGTTGTTGCAGCAGTTCAGCAAGCTGCAGCAAATTGGTGAGCCGCCTTTCATTACTGTCCTGTTGTGTCAGCTGGCTGGTAATTTCAAATTTATGCAGCATCGATTGAAACATTGCGATGAAGCCGTGCCTCTCCCAGAGCTGCTGTAATTCATCGAGGTCGTCGAGCCAGCGTTGCCAGGTATTGTCATCGTCGACTAGCGCAGCCATTTGTCGGTAATCCAGGTTAAGCAGGCTGGATGACAACGACCGCGTGACTATAGCGGAGTCCCGATACTGGGAAATGGCAAGCAGTAAATCATATAGTCCCCGGGCCTCGTCGCTTTTGAAAACCGAATCCCGGCCAATAGTGACCGTGCGGATGCCGTGCTGATGCAGGAGCCGGCTCAGGGCCTGCCCTTCGGAAGCCTGGCGCACCAGTATCGCGATATCACCGCTTTGCACTGCTCGCCCATCGATAGTCGCGGATTTTCGAGACGCCTTTTCCAGCAGGCCGGCGATCTCGATTACGATCGCCTGGTTTATCATGCTGCGCATTTCATCGCGCGAATAGTTCTCACCATGCTCGTTTGCGGGCAGCCGCCAGAGCGTCATCGCAGTTGCGGACTGATCGTCCAGGCGAAGTTCATGGCTTTCATTTTGTGCCACCGCGGTGACTGGCGTAAAAGCGATGGAATCCTGGTAAATAAACGCTTCTGCACGATGTGAAAAAAGCGTGTTGGTAGCCTGCACCAGCCGTGGCTGGGAACGCCAGTTGGTTTGCAGACCGAACAGAGTTACCCCGGGCAGCTGTCTGGCCTGCATGTAGGTAAAAATATCACCGCCACGGAAACTGTATATTGCCTGTTTGGGGTCGCCGATCAGGGTCAGGTTTGCCTTTTCGGCGGACATGTATATATGCCTGAAAATCTTGTATTGAATGGTATCGGTATCCTGAAATTCGTCGATCATCGCGACCGGATACTGTTGCCTGAGTTTTGCTGTGAGGGATTCACCGCTGCCCGATTCGAGTGCGTCGAGTAACAGAGACAGCTGGTCCTGAAAGGCTAGTGAGGCGATTTCACGTTTGTTTTCGAGCACTTGCCGGGAGGCAGTAAGGAACGCGTCGGCTCGAAGCTGCGCTGCAATCGTGCCGCTAAAGTTCTGCCAGGATTGCGCGATCGGGTCAACCGCCTCGAAAAACTGATGTCCCAGTTCAGGGTCCTGCCCTGTTTTGCTGGGTTTCGAATTTTTCTCAAGCCAGCTTGCGCCGAAATACTCGAAGTTGTCGAATACCGTATTGGCGTCTTCGTTATTGAAAAACTCATCCGCGGCGTCGAAAAGTGCATTCACCTGTTGCGGGTGATAGGGTAATTTCGCGGCGCGGCTCAAAACTTTCGAGTGCGCTACAATTCGCACGATATCGCCGCGGTGTTGTCGCCATAGCGGTGCCAGCTCTCGCAAGGAGCCGGTAATATGCCGCGACCGGGTTAACAGACTTGCGATGCAGCCCTCAGCAGCGGGAATTTGCCTTACCGAGGGCTTGTTGCGTAACTCGAGCAGGGTTGCAATCAGACTGTTTAGATCGGGCAGGTGTTTCTTTATCAAATTCCAGGTATCGCTATCCGGGCTATAGGTCTGACGCCGCCACCAGTCTTTTATCGATGCTTCCCAGAGTTGCTCATCATTGCTCAGCAGATCATTATCGAACAGCTGGTTACCGGATAACGCATTTTCCTGCAGGCTACGCTGACAGAAACTGTGTATCGTTGAAATCGAAGCCTCGTCCATACTGCGCAAGGCCAGCTGCAGCCGTCGCTGTTGCATGGTGCGGGCGTCTTCGTCGAGGCCCTGCCATTGTTTCTGCAACAATTGAAATAGTTCGTCCCTGGCGGTAGCAGGCTGGTCGAATAGATTCAACGCATCGTAAAGTCGTTTACGGATACGACCACGTAACTCGTCAGTGGCGGCATTGGTATAGGTGACAATCAGGATTTCCGAGGTTTGCCTGCCGTCGAGAATATGCCGCAGGTAGAGATCGGCAATGGCATGTGTTTTGCCGGTTCCGGCACTGGCTTCGATCAGCTTGATACCGCCCAGTTCAAGCTCCAGGATCGCCCTGGAATCCAGATTTTTCAGCGCGACGGGATCAGTCACTGTCGCCACCATGTTCGATTACCGGTGAGTATATTTGTCGCGCGCACTGCTGGAACCAGGTGTCGGCGAGAGGATCAGGCGTGTTGTTATGTAATGCGAGCCTGATAAATTCGTCGTCACGTTCTCCACGTGGAGCATTCCTGAAGCTGCCTCCGTTCCAGGCGGCAAGCGCCTTGTTCATAGCGACATCGGGGTCTGCATGTGATGCCCAGGCGTAACTCGTATCTGGAAATACCGGCAGGGGATAGTCGAGGCCCTGTTGGAAAAGCTGGATGTAATTTGCCAGTAATGTCCTGGCGCGATCAGCATCGAGATACTCGAAACGCCTGCCCTTACCGGTCGGAATAATCAACTGACTGATTTCGTTGCCTGTCAGCTGCTGCGTGGCACAAAGCGCCAGGTGATTCAGCCAGAGCGATAGCAGCGCTCTGCTGCTGACGGTTTTACTTGCGCTGAAATGCATCAGGCCGATGTCCGTGTAACAGGCCTCTACCTCTCCAAACAGTAACAGTCCATTTTCGAGGCCACACTCGATGGTCCTGCTGGTCGCTTCGAGACCACGAAAATGCTCCAGTTGATCGAGCAGCGCCTGGTACTCCGACTGCAGCAACAGCCAGCCGTTATCGGCCGCCCTGCCATGCGGTAACAGGCCCTCGGCCGAAAATTGCTGTACATCGTTCTGGCTGCCGCGCAGAAAATTTTCAGCAAAACGCTCCCCCAGTTTCCACTTCTGCAATCCCTGCAGGGTAAAGTTTTCTTCGTCTGTCGAAATTGCCTGCAGCGGAACTCTTATTCCCAGTCGCGAGCTGAAGAAATAGCGGATCGGGTGGGCAAAAAAACGTAGCAGGGCGGCGAGGTCTATTTCACTATCCAAATCTGATAGCGGAACAAGCTTTTCCTGGCGCCAGGATGGCGTCTGGTCAGGCGGGCGACCGGCTTCAAGCTGAACGGCGGTCTCGTACCAGTATTGATCAAAACCAGCTGCGCCCGGCTGAAAATTCCTGCTGGAAAAGGGCTGCATGGGATGATCCCGGGAGATTTGCCGGCTCACGGGCGGGTCGTCATCAGCACCGCCAAAACAGCTGTCTATATAGTCGATCAGCTCGCGCAGCAGCACCGATGGCTGGCACTCACTATTGTCCTTGAGGCTGCGACCGCAGTAACTGAAATAGAGATAGCGACGCGCACAGAGCAGGGTTTCAAGCATCAGGTAACGGTCTTCATCGCCTCTATGTGGGTCGCCGGGGCGCCACCGCTGTTGCGTCAGGTTGAACTCGGCCGAGTGTTCCCGGCGCGGAAAAGCGTCATCCTGCATGCCCAGCACACAAATTACCGGAAACGGTATATTACGCATTGGCTGCATGCCGCAGAAGGTGATGCCTCCCGAATAGAGTAGTCCCGGCTGCTGGTTGGTCGCCAACTGATGTTCCATCCAGTAGCTGACCAGCGCCGGGCTCAATTCAGCAGAACCGGATTGACCGAGTTCACTAATTGCACTGCGTAGTGGCTGCAACAGGTCATCGGTTACTACCCGTGGGGCGAAGAATTCTTCGATCAGTTGGTGTAGGCGCTGCTGCCAGACAAAGCCGCTGGCCGCGCTACCCAGCTTTTGTCGCCAGTAGACCAGGCGTTCAAACAGATATCGCAAGCGCGCTATGGCGATGCCGCTATCGGTGCCAATTTCGCTGACAGGGGCAATTCCCTGCCAGAGATCATCAGTAGCCATCGAATATCCCGAAAAAAAACGTTCCCAGGCCTGTTGCCAGGTATTTTCGTGAATCGCAGGAAGTCCCAGGGCACGACGCTGGTCAGCGTCGATTCCCCAGCGAACCTGTGCCGTTTCGACCAGCTGATAAATATCTTCGAGCATCTGCTGTTCGATACCGAAACGATCACGGATCTCGGCACATTCGAGATAAGCCAGTACTTCAGAGCGCGTAAAGCGACTGCCGGGCAGCCCCAGCAGCTGCAAAAATACTCCGACCAGCGGGTGACCATCGCTGACGCTGATATCGGAAATATTCCAGGCCAGACCGGGGCGTTTACCGCTGGCATCGTGCTGGAAAACAGCCTCGATGTAGGGTGCATATCGGCTGATTTCGGGCACCATAACCAGAATGTCTTCGCTCGACAGTTCGGCATGTCGATCGAGCAAGCTGAGCAGGTGATCGTGCAGTACCTGACATTCTCGCATCGGGCTGTGACAAATGTGGACGCTGACAGAATCGTCGATAAGTGCCCGCGGCGGCGGCGATTCAAGCTTGAACAGGCTGCCCTGCAGGGATTGCAGAATACTGGCATCGCCTGGAGGATGATTGGCTTTGATTTCGGTAGCCGTTATCGAGCCAAGATCGAGCAACAGATCCTGCATCGCCTGACCCTGCCTGCCCCACGAGGCCAACAGGCTGTTACTGGTATCGAAGTACTCGACCTGGTCAGGATTTTGTAAGCGCCTGCGCGCCTTCACTTTCTCGCTGACCAGGTCCGCCCAGTACTGATCGGTAGGGTTATGCTGATACAACAGAAGCTCGGTTCTGCCGGCGAGGGCGTGTACGAATTCGATGAACACCGGGGCCAGTCGGGACATTGCGAACAGACTGATACGCTCGGGCAGCTCAAGCGGCCTGGCGTCGTCGGTGAGGCGGTCGATCACTCTGCCGATGACGTCAAGGCGGTGCTCCTGCTTGCCGGAAGTGACTATTTCACGCCACAGGCGGGCTTGCCAGTGATGCTCCTCCCCGGCGGACCAGGCGCGAATTATTGCTGGACGGTAAAGCTGGTAACGATCGAACGCGTCGGCGATGCGTTGCGCCAGCTGCCAGCGCTTCAGGCCGTTAAGATCGTTACTCAGATAGTGATTTAGTAACGCAAACGATTCGTGCTCCAGCAGCCCGGGTAACAGGCTGAATATCTGCCAGTTGAGCGCTTCTTTCGAATAAGGGTCCTGCCCCGGGATATCATCCACAATCGTACCGGCAAGCGTCCATATCCATTCGCCTGCCTGCGGGTAATCGATATTAGCCGCGATTCCCTGTTGCTGGGCGATACGCAGATTTAGCCAGCGCCCCATGGCGTAGGTAGGAACCACGATTACTTCCTGCGCGAAGGGATCACGCAATGGCTGTGTCGTAAGTTGTTTGGTCAACTGCAACTGCAATGTTTCGACGCGATTTGAACTCAGGATAGTTAAGGCCATGACTGGTTTGTTTAATTAACCGGGGCCATTATGGAACATTAACGGCTCACGGCATGAGCCAGGCGTCTTCCCTGTATTCAAAATTTTAATTGATCACCTCAACAGATTTCATAACATTGTAGCCGGATTGATTTATGATTGTCAGATCCCCATTGATAGAAACAGCACGCGGATCCCATGGCTACCGCCACTGAAAGTAATTCACCCCCGGAAGACGGCACCCGGCGGATTATCGACACTATCGAGTATGTTTTTTTCCGATGGTTACTGGATCCGCTATTATGCGCCGATTGAAGATACGCTGGCGAATCGAAAACGTTTGATCGATAGCCTGACCCGCCGTGCTTTCCACCATACTGAAGCAGGAATAAACACCCCGGGCAGCAGCCTGGAGATTGCCCGCGAAGCCTATGAACAGGAGACCGACCCCGAGCGCAAGCGCGTAAATGCCGCAATGCTGGCTGGCGCTCTGTTCAATCGGGCGACTGATTTGTTTACCGCGATCGTCGATCTCGGCGAGCTGGGTGTCCAGGTAAGCCACGGCAACGAATTGATGCGTCAGTGCAGCGGTTGCTTCCAGGAAGCACTCAGCCTGGGCCAACAGGTCAAGCATCACAGTGGCTGCGAAGGTATCGATGAAGTATGGGGAGAGCCGTTTAAGGCCTTCACCATGCCCATCGCCGACTTTTACCAGTCTCGATTTGTCAAGATTGCGCAAAGTATGCGCGAAATTGACGCGGTTGCCGATTGCATGATAGAGGTGTTCGCCAGCCGAACGCAATTTGCCGGGCTTAAAGATCTGGTGGTTGAATATGCCGTGTCGGCCCGGCAAGCTGCCGAAACAATGAAGAAAGACCCACGTATCTTTCAGGTATGGCCAAACTTCGTAGCGCTCGGCGAGCTGCTCGAAGCATTCAAACCCGAGGTGCCCGATGGTGCTGATCAAATGCTGCGCATGCGCATCGCTTACGGTCGGGATTTAATCCAGGAAGGCAGGCGGCTTATCAGTTATATTGCCGGGGCGCGGGTACCGATGCCACTGAGCACCGCGGGCTACATTAAAAAATGCGAACGCTTTGCCAGATCCAGGCTGCCTGCGTAACTCAACCTTCTGCGCTTACAGGAATACGAAAAAACGATTATGGCAAAAAAACCCAGGGCGACCGGCAATCCAAACATCATAAAGCTATGGCCAACGACTATGCTGGCCAAGCGATTTGCGCATTATCAAAAGGTGAACCCGGCCCTGCTCGAGCTGTTTTACGCTCATCGCGCCCGCGATCCACGTGGCACCCAGGGGGCGTACGCAAGCCACGATGACCTGCTCAGCAAGTACCCGTTGCATGATGAACTGAATGAGCTTGCCGAGTTCATAAGCCAGGGAATCGTAGAGGTTGCGAGGGAAGCCAACGGTGGCTTATGGAAACCGGGGGAGAAGGTGCGCGTAAATATCACCGGCCTCTGGTTTCAGATATCAAATAATTATTCTTTTCACGAAATGCATGTGCACGGAAACTGTTCCTGGTCGGGGGTGTATTACGTGCGTGCCGCCGATTGCAGCACCGGGCCGGATTCACATCGCGGTGAACAACCAAACGGGGTAACTCGATTCTATGGTCCGCATATCGAACATATGGCGGGTGGGTTCGGCGATTACGGCAATTATTACCTGCACGATAACGTTTGGGACTCTTATCCCGAGGATGGCAAGTTGTGTATATTTCCGTCACATATCAAACACATGCCTTTCCCCTATAACGGCGCGGAAGACCGCGTTATCGTTTCGTTTCACGCACAGTTATTTGATGCCAGCGGGACGCAGAATTACGATTATGGTTTCAGCAATTAGGCCTTAGACCTCGATCGAGTTGACTATCCCGGCCGCCGCGATACCGCAATGCAATGATGCTGGCGATGGCCGGTACGATAACTACCAGGCCCAGAAAAAGAAAACCACCCCCATGAGTATGAGGGTGGTGATCAGCAACAAGATCGATTTTAAGCGAATCGACAGGTCTTTTACTTAAGTACCGGCATGGTGAATTCAGCCTCGAGTTCGCTATCCAGCCAGCGCGCGGTAACGGTTTTAACCTTGGTGTAGAAACGCAAGGCTTCCATGCCGTACTGGTTGTGATCGCCAAATGCGGAAGACTTCCAGCCACCAAAGCTATGGAAGGCCAGCGGTACCGGGATAGGCACATTGATGCCAACCATGCCGACTTCAACCTTATCAGCGAAGGTGCGTGCGGCGGCGCCGTTCTTGGTAAAAATGGAGGTACCGTTACCATAGGGGTGGTCGGTAGCGAGCGCGGCACCCTCTTCGAAAGAACCCACGCGCATGATTTGCAGCACGGGACCGAATATTTCTTCCTGGTAAGACTGCATTTCGGGAGTGACATTATCAATCAGCGAACCGCCGAGAAAGAAACCATTCTCGTGCCCTTCGCATACGAAGTCGCGGCCGTCGACCACCAGGCGCGAGCCTTCATCCTGCGCCATCTGAATATAACCGCGGACCTTTTCGCGATGTTCTTTGGTCACCAGCGGGCCCATCTCGAGACCTGTATCAAGACTGGAACCGATACGCAGTGCTTCGACCCGGGGCTTGAGAATATCGATTAACCTGTCAGCGACCTCGTCGCCAACGCAGACGCCGACTGAGATTGCCATGCAGCGTTCGCCAGCCGAACCATAAGCTGCACCCATAAGCGCGTTGGCGACATCTTCGAGATCGGCATCCGGCAGTATCAGCATGTGATTCTTGGCGCCACCCATGGCCTGGCAGCGTTTACCATTGGCAGTTGCAGTAGCGTAAACATACTTCGCTATCGGCGTTGAACCGACAAAGCTGACCGCCTTGACGCGTTCATCGTCGAGCAGTGTGTCGACGGCTTCCTTGTCGCCGTTAACAACGTTGAACACGCCCGGAGGTGCACCTGCCTCGATAAACAGTTCCGCCAGCCGCATCGGGCATGAAGGGTCTTTTTCCGAAGGCTTTAACACGACTGTGTTACCGGTAATCAGCGCCATTCCCGCCATCCACAGGGGAATCATCGCCGGGAAGTTGAAAGGTGTAATGCCAGCGACTACACTGAGTGGTTTGCGCATCGAATAGATATCAATTCCACGCGCCACATTGTCGGAAAACTCTCCTTTCTGAGCGTGCGGTGCGCCGCAGGCGAACTCCGCTACTTCGATACCGCGCAACACCGATCCCATGGCATCCTCGATGACCTTGCCGTGCTCGGTCGAGACCAGTGTGGCCAGTTCGTGCTGGTGTTTATAAAGCAACTGCACGTAGCGCGCCATGATGCGCGAACGTTGCAGTACCGAGGTTGCGGCCCACGCGGGGAAGGCTTCTTCGGCGACGGCGATCGCGGCTTCGACTTCGGACCTGGAAGCCAATGGCACCTCGCTGATTTTTACTCCCTTGCTGGGATTGAAAATGTCGCCAAAGCGACCGCTGGTGCCGGCGATGTGCTCGCCGTTTACATAGTGGCTAAGCTGGTTGACTTCGGCGGATACGGCTTCGGCTGGCTGACTCATGATAGCTCCTGCAAGGGCAAAGTAACTAAAGGACGGGCAGTATAGACAAGATATTTATGCAAGGATATAGTTTGAATTCCACATTCGATGTGCATTTTTACACATGTATGACTGGAATGACCTGCGTTATTTTCTGGAGCTTTCGCGGCAGGGGAAGCTGGTGCGGGCGGCCGCGCGCTTACATGTCGATCACACCACGGTGAGTCGGCGTATTAGCGCGCTCGAAAAACAGCTCGATGTGCGCCTGTTTGATAAGTCACCGAACGGTTACCAGCTTACTGACGCTGGTTTACGCCTGTTGCCGTTGGCCGAGCAGATAGAAACCCGGTCGAATCAGCTCTACCAGGAGATTGCTGGTAAGGATGCCCGTCTTGGTGGGACAGTGCGAGTGGCTGCCCCCGAAGCGTTGGGATCGCAGGTAATCGCCCGCCACGTAACCGCATTTTGTCGGGAGCATCCTGATATCGAGATCGAGCTGGTGGCAGAAACCCGTCGCATGAGCCTGTCCAAGCGTGAAGCCGATATTGCGATCAGTTTCTCACGGCCTGAAAGCGGTCGGCTAATAGCCTGGAAACTCTGCGACTATCGCCTGCGCCTCTACGCAAGCCGAGATTACCTTGCTCATCACGCTCCGATAAATTGTGTCGAGGACCTGTCCCGGCACGGGTTCGTTTCCTATATCGAAGATTTAATTGAAATGCCGGAACTGCGTTTCTTTGATAATACGATCAGGAATGCGCACGTCGTGTTTCGCAGCACCAATGTCAGCGCTCAATTCAACGCTATCCTCGATGGCCTCGGTCTCGGCCTGGTGCATTGTTTCATGGCGCAGCGGGAAAACAGGTTGCAGGTAGTATTACCCGAACAGATTTCAGTAGAACGCACCTACTGGTTGCTCGTGCACGAGGATTTGCGCCATGTCGCGCGCGTCGATGCGGTTTGCACGTTTTTAACCAGATTGCTGAGCGAAAACTCGCTGCTGCTGATGGGAGACTAGCGCCGCTCGCCGCGCAGTTGCTCGACCGTCTGTTGCAACAGCTCCGGCGTGACCGTTTCAGCTTCGATGGCATCTCCGGCTACCAGTTCGAGACGGCTCAGCATGCCACGTGGGAACAGGCGGCTCATCGCGCTGCCGTGCGCGCGGCTGAAAAAGCTGCCCCAAAGGCCACGCAAGGCGAGTGGTATCACCGGGACCGGGTCTCGACCAAGGGCCTTCATCACGCCGGGTTTGAAAACGTTCAGCTCGCCATCATCGGTAATTCTCCCCTCGGGGAAGATGCAAACCAGTTCGCCCTTGCGCAGTGCGTCACTGATCTGGTCGAAGGCACTTTCCATCATCTCCCTGTTCTCTTTGGCCGCGGCGATCGGTATGGTGTTTGCGGTCTTGAAGATGAAGGAAAGAACCGGCAGTTGAAAAATCCGGTAATCCATAACGAAACGGAGTGGACGTCGAATGCAACCCGCCAGTACCAGTGCATCGACGAAACTGACATGGTTGCAAACCAGGATTGCGGGCCCTTTATCGGGGATCTTGTCGAGGCCTGTTTTTTCGACCCGATACATGGTGTGCACCAGCAACCATATCAGCAGCCGCATGGCAAATTCGGGGATTAGATGGAAGATGAAAACAGCTACCGCGGCGTTCAAAATTGACATGATCAGAAACAGCGTCGGAATCGAAACCCCGAGCGACAGGACAAACAATCCGTAGGCGGATGCCACCACCATAAACAGCGCGTTCAAAACATTGTTGGCAGCGATTATACGAGAGCATTTGCTGGGTTTGCTGCGTTGCTGCACCAGGGCATACAATGGCACTATGTAAATGCCTCCCGAAATACCCAGCATAAAGATATCGAAACAGACTCTTAAACTCGAGGCTTGAGCGATGAAGGCGGCAGGACCGATCAAATCCGAACCCCCGGCCGACAATCCCTGGTTGAAAAACAGATCAATACCGAACAGGCTCAGGCCGAATGCGCCGATGGGGACCAGTCCGATCTCGACCATGCGGCCGGATAGTTTTTCACAGAGAAACGAACCGGCGCCGATACCGATGGAAAAAACCGCCAGCAGTAGGACGTAAACCTGTTCACTGCCACCGAGTTCGTAGCGCACATAATTGGGTAACTGGGTCACATAGGTGATGCCGAAAAACCAGAACCACGATATTCCTATAATCGAATAGAATACGGTTCGGTTTTCACCCGCGTCATGCATGATGTTGACGGTCTGGCGGAATATGTTGAAATTCAGTTTGAGCTCGGGGGCGGCAGCCGGAAGTGCCGGAATACCCCGGCTGATCCAGTAGCCTGCACAGGCGGTGAGGACCACCGCGATACTTATTGCCGCGTTGCCCAGGCCTATAACATAAACACTGGCAATCAGACCAAGCAGGATTGCAAGAAAAGTTCCGAACTCGACCAGGGCATTGCCACCGACAAGTTCCTCGGTTTTGAGCGCCTGGGGCATGAGGCTGTATTTAACCGGGCCGAACAACGTTGACTGCGCCCCCATTAAAAACAGAATACCAATTAAAAGTACCGGACTTTGCAACATAAAAGCACATGCTCCAAGCAACATGATTCCGATCTCGAGTAACTTTATGCGCCGGATCAGCATCGATTTTTCAAGCTTGTCTGCAAGTTGACCGGCAATTGCGGAAAATAGAAAGAAAGGGAGAATAAACAGCAATGCGGCGATATTGACCAGGGCGTTACTCTCTTCCTGCGTAACGCTGGCTGCCTGGAAAGCGATAAATATCGTCAACCCGTTTTTATAAAGATTGTCGTTAAATGCCCCTAACAGCTGGGTCAGGAAGAATGGCCGAAATCGCCTGGTGGATAAAAGTTTGACCGATTCGGACATATACTGACTCTTTGGTTGAGAGTAAAGGCTAAAAGAAAGTCCAATAAAGCACAATGATTTCCGGAATGGCACATTTGCACAGGTGAGTACCAGCAGGTGCGGGAATAACTGGATATACCCGGCGAACTCGTGCAAAAACTGTTGTCAGTTGCCATATTAATCAGTGAGTTGAGCAAGATAAGAATAAATCTACAATGTCGAAAATTACCGCGTTTACAGGTAACCGTACCTTTGCTCCTGTGACAGCGGTCACGCTCGCATGCTGCTTTAGCCCGTTGTTGTATAAACGAAGCGGAAAATACGGCGTGAATAGACTATAAGACAACCAATGTTTGCCTGGTTTGAAATAGCTGTATTTGAATGCCGCCAATTAAATCCCTGTTGAAACGAGACTGGTTTGTCGGACTGGCGATAACTCTCCTGTTTCTGCTGCTTGCGGAAACCGGCTCGTTTTCCGCGCTCGATCGACAGGCTTATAATCTCGGGGTCAAGTTTTCTGCCGGTAAGGACCCGCATGAAGATATTGTCGTTGTTGCGATCGATGATAAATCTTTGCAGGCGCTTGGCGCCTGGCCCTGGTCACGTGACGTACTCGCTGCAACCACAAAGTTGCTCGGCAGGGCCAAGACCAGAGTGATCGGTTTTACCATGCCACTCGATACCGGGCAGTACGAAGCAGGCCTCGAATCACTGGCCGAATTACGCACGATATTGAAGAGAGAAAAAAAGCTGAGTCGCCGCGTCAATAAGGCACTTCGGGTTACCGAGTCGACTTTGCGTAGCGATGACAGTCTGGCGGCGTCCTTCAAAAAGGGTGGTCGCATCGTACTGGCGATGCCGTATATTCCCACCAACGAACCCCTGCCGGGTTTAAATCCTTCGCTGGACAGGTATATGCAACGGTTCGCCCTGGCCAAGGTAACCGTCAACGCTAATAATGGTCGCGGTTTCGGCTGGCCTTTACCTCATGTCACCAGAGCCGCGAAGATTTTTCCGCCAATTGAAAAACTGGCCAAACGCGTGGGCGGGGTCGGAGTGATCGGTTTTGCCGAGCAATTCAACAATGAGCCGTTAATCGTGCAGTATGGGCGGGATTTTTTACCATCCTTCGCTTTGATGCTGGCTACCCGCAGCAAGGGCATGTCGATGCAGCATATCGAATCGAGAACCAGCATCAGCCCGATGCTCGGCGGGAAGGACCTCGGTGCGGATATTGACTTCAGAATTTATCCGCGTTTTTACGAAGGCAAAGACGGCAAACCGCCATTCAAGGTTTATTCACTAATCGATTTACTCGACGGTAGCGTAGCTGTCGATGTTTTCGCTAACAAGATTGTAATTGTCGGGCTGACGTCGCCGCGCCTCGCCCAGCCAAGACTAACCCCGACCGGACAGGCCATCTCGCCAACCCTGGCGAGCGCCCATACCGTCTCCAGCCTGCTCAACAATGAACAGTATTATTTACCCGAATGGGCCGGCTGGGCGCAACGCGGATTGATTGTCGCCCTCGGTATTTACCTGATGCTTATAATGGGTCGATTCCGCACTAATACCGCGTTGTTTCTGAGCCTGTTTTTGTTATTGATGATATTCAATGCGCATTTTGTATTGATGAGCTCGCAATCGCTGTGGTTGCCGATGATGACGGCCGTGGTAATGCTGATCGTCGGTCATTTGCTGCTAGGCACACGCCAGGCCGTGAATCTGCGTCTGAATCGCGTAAGTAGTGATCTGTCGGCGGCAAACCGCCAGCTCGGCCAGTCGCTGCAGGCGCAGGGAAACCTGGACCAGGCATTTGAAAAGCTGCGCGCATGCGAGGTCGATGAATCGATCCTCGGACAGGTTTATAACCTGGGTCTCGACTATGAACGCAAACGTCAATTCAACAAAGCGGTGGCGGTATTCAAGTTTATCAGCGACCACGATGCCAAATTCAACGACGTCATCGAGCGCATCCAGCAGAACGAAGGGGCTGCAAATACCGTTGTGCTTGGCGGTACCCGGGATGTCACCGGTCCCGGACCAAACCTGATTGCCAGCAAGGAAGGTTTACAGAAACCCAGGCTGGGACGTTACCAGATTGACAGTGAAATCGGGCGTGGCGCCATGGGCATGGTTTACCTGGGTCATGACGACAAGATCGGCCGCACCGTGGCGATCAAGACCATGGTGCTGGCGGACGAAATCGAAGACGAGATGCGCGATGAAGTGAAAACCAGGTTTTTTCGTGAAGCCGAGGCCGCCGGCCGCCTTGACCATCCCAACATCGTCACCGTGTATGATGTCGGCGATGAACAGGACCTGGCCTATATCGCGATGGATTATCTCAAGGGCAAGGACCTGACGGCCTATAGCACGGTAAAGACGCTGCTACCGGTCAACCAGGTCTGGGAAATAATCATGAGCGTTGCATCGGCGCTCGATTATGCGCACCAGCAACACGTCGTGCATCGCGATATCAAACCGGCTAACATTATCTATGACAATACTAAAGGCGTTGCCAAGATCACCGATTTCGGTGTTGCCTGTCTGACCGATGCGAGTAAAACAAAAACCGGTACTGTGCTTGGCGGTCCTTATTACATGTCGCCGGAGCAGCTTGCGGGCAAACGGGTCGATGGGCGTGCAGACCTGTTTTCTCTGGGTGTGACGCTGTACCAGATGCTATGCGGGGAATTACCGTTTCAGGGCGACTCGATCGCCAACCTGATGTACAACATTACCAACGAAAAACACCCGGATATCCGCCGCTTTCGTTCGGATCTGCCCAACTGCGTCAATAATCTGATTGACAAGGCGTTACAAAAAGAAGCCGACGCCCGGTTCGCAAGCGGTAAGCAAATGGCGGAAGCGATGAAGCTCTGCCAGGAGCATATCAAGGAAATGAACGCCGCCTGAAGCAGGCAGTAACTGACTAAGCGCCCGATTTACGCGGCGGCAGGCCGGTGTGTTGCGTCAATATCCTTCCCTTCCCGGGTGACGAAGATTTTTTCTGGTAGCTGTTCTTGCGGCGCGGGCTTTGGTAGCTGCTGGTATCGCGTGGCTGGTAGGCGGGAATTAAATGCTTTTTGCCATTGCCTATCAGGTCTTCCCGGGCCATCGATTTAAGTGCTGCGCGCAGCAAAGGCCAGTTCGCCGGGTCATGGTAGCGCAGAAACGCCTTGTGCAGGCGCCGCTGCTTTTCAGCTTTTGCGCTACTGACGTCTCCGCTGTCTCGGCGGACACGTTTGAGCGGGTTTTTTCCACTGTGATACATTGCCGTTGCGGTCGCCATCGGCGACGGGTAAAAGTTCTGCACCTGGTCGGCGCGATAACCATTTTGCTTGAGCCAGATCGCCAGATTCATCATGTCTTCATCCGTGGTCCCCGGATGGGCGGCGATGAAGTAGGGAATGAGGTACTGCTGCTTGCCGGCCTTGCGGGAAAATTTTTCGAACAACTCCTTGAAGCGGTCGTAGCTCCCCATGCCCGGTTTCATCATCTTTGATAACGGGCCCTGCTCGGTGTGTTCTGGTGCAATCTTGAGATAACCGCCGACGTGATGCGTTACCAGCTCCTCGATGTAGGCAGGTGATTCCACCGCCAGGTCATAACGCAGACCGGAACTGATCAGTACTTTTTTAACGCCCTCGATGGCGCGAGCACCGCGGTATAGTTCGATCAGCGAGGAGTGATCAGTATTCAGATTTTCGCATATACCCGGATACACACAGGACGGACGCCGGCAGGCAGTTTCAATCGTTTTTGACCTGCAGGCAATCCGATACATATTGGCGGTAGGTCCGCCGAGGTCGGATACTACTCCGGTAAAACCCGGCACCTTGTCGCGCATGGCCTCGATTTCACGCAGTATGGAGCCTTGTGAACGGTTCTGGATAATGCGCCCCTCGTGTTCGGTTATCGAACAGAAAGTGCAGCCACCAAAACATCCGCGCATGATGTTCACTGAAAAGCGAATCATTTCGTAGGCGGGAATGCGCGCGCCTCCATAATCGGGGTGGGGAACGCGGGCATAGTCCAGATCGAACACGTAGTCCATCTCTTCGGTGGTAAGCGGAATCGGCGGAGGATTAAAACAGATTTTCTGGCCACCCTGATTTTGCACCAGGGCGCGTGCATTGCCGGGATTGGTTTCCAGGTGTAACACACGGTTCGCATGGGCATATAGTACCGGGTCGCGGCTGACATCATTGAAGGAGGGCAGGCGTACGACCGTTTTCAAACGCAGCGCGAGCTTCTGTTGAACTTTTGCCAGCTTGCCATCGAGTTTGATATCAGTACCCGGCACCGGGTCGCTGGCGGGGCTCGCGTCGCAAACTGACTCGTCTATGATCTGGTAAGGGTTCAGCGGTTTCTCCACCCGGCCGGGTTTGTCCACGTTGGTCGAGTCGATCACGGTCCAGTCGGGCGGTAGATCCTTTACAAAGAAAGCGCTGCCGCGGATGTCGGTGATAGTTTCGACCGCGTCCCCGCGTGCTAGTCTGTGCGCTAGTTCAACCAGTGCGCGTTCGGCATTGCCGTACAATAGAAGGTCAGCCCTGGCATCGGCGAGAATCGAACGGCGTACCTTGTCCTGCCAATAATCATAGTGTGCGATGCGGCGCAGCGAGGCTTCGATGCCGCCAATTATGATCGGTGTATCCTTAAACGCTTCGCGACAGCGCTGTGAGTAAACAATGGAGCAGCGATCAGGGCGTTTGCCGCCGACATCGTCTGGCGAGTAGGCATCGTCGCTACGGATCTTGCGATCCGCAGTGTAACGATTGATCATCGAATCCATGTTGCCGGCGGTAACGCCGAAAAACAGATTAGGTTTACCCAGGGCCTTGAATGGTTCGGCTGATTCCCACTCGGGCTGTGCGATGATGCCGACGCGATAACCCTGTGCCTCGAGTAGCCGTCCTATTATCGCCATACCGAAGCTTGGATGGTCGACGTAGGCGTCGCCGGTGACGATGATGATATCGCAGCTGTCCCAGCCGAGGCGCTCCATCTCGGCACGCGACATCGGTAAAATCGGTGCCGTGCCGAAGCACTCCGCCCAGTAAAGCGGGTACTGATTCAATGGCCTGGCCTGGGAGCTGAGTTCGATTTGCATGGTGAAATCCGGATCGGGCCGCGATTCTAACCGATTCAGCCGTTATTGTTTAGGATTCCGTGGTGCAAGGTATGGCATTTACCTCGTGTTCCCGGTGAAGGGTGCTCTGACAGCACCCACAACGATGCCAAAGAATCTATAATAATGTCGTCCGCGAAGTACCCGGATTAGTTAAGTATCGAAGACCCAGGGAGCATGAATGATTCAATCTGAAGAAATGGCCAGCGAGCAAAACTACCGTTTGAATGTCGGTATTATGATCGTCAACCGCGAGCAGAAAATTCTCGCCGGAGACGCTTTCCATTATCCAGGCGAATGGATGATGCCCCAGGGCGGGATTGATCATGCTGAATCAGCGCACCGGGCCATGCAACGGGAGCTTTATGAAGAAACCGGATTGCGAACAGAGCAGGTTCGACTTATTCGTGAACACGATGAGTGGCTGCAGTACCTGTTCCGAAAGCCGCAATACAAGGACGACATCTATTACATCGGTCAGCGACAGAAGTGGTTTCTACTTGAGTATAATGGGGCATTACCCGATGCGGAAAATGTCAAAGAACAGGAGTTCAGTCGCTTCGACTGGGTCGATGCGCAATGGCTGGTCGAGCAGATTCCCCCTTTCAAGAAGGAAGTTTATCGGACAATTGTGTCCGCCTTCAGCCCGTTTTTCCCTGTAAAAGTATGAAAAGAGATAAGTAAAGTACCTAAGCCGCTGTTTTATAAACTATTTTATCTCTCTGCTCAAGGTTTCTATCGTCAGCAGACGTTACCGTCATGGAAGTGCCCGGTAGATTTAGAGCCGGGCGTCAAGTAATCGACCAACCCAATCCGCCTATCGGTAAATACGGTTCGAGACTACCGTTCATCGGTTTACCGAGCTTATCACATACCGCTTATCGGTAACTACGGTCCCGTTTACCATATTCGGGAAATCTGGCCTAAGTTTATATAAGAAAGTTTACGCCTCGTCGCGATTCTTCCGTCACGGCAGGCAAACAATAATTAAAAGGTTATACCGATATGGACAGAATACTAGCAGTCTTGATGGGCGCGTTTCTTTACAGCTCTTGCTCGTTCGCAGCCGATGTCGATCGAGTCTCCGAGGGATTTCAATACTCCCTGGAAGGCTTTTATACGGATCCTTTTAACGAGGCTAAAGCAACTGCGTGGAAGGGTGAATACGAGCAGCTCGGCAATGAAATTGAGCCGACCGAAGAGAGATCGCTGGATTACTCGCAAGATCGCAAGGTGAGTACCGAGGGAACGACTCTTGGCTGGGGGGTTGCCCCCTTTTACGATTCCCACGGTGTATTTCGTACGAGTAGCAGCGACGATAAGCCTACTTACTTCGCGGTTGGGTTTGTTATCGATGAACTGGCTGAAGATGAAGCGGGCAATTTGGAGAGAAATAACGATGGTCTGTTTTCTTATGGGTTTGGTATAAAGAATTCATCATACAATGTCGAATACATGATGTCTCTGGATGAAGACAATTATGAACTCTCGGCAATAAGTCTGGGTTTTAGTTCAGCGTTTTAGAATATTGCCGTTAATTCGGTTTTTTTACTGCAACTTCAATCCGGTGAAAGCTTTTCTTGTTTCATGTAACTGTTTCAGCGATTTCCTTCACACCATTTCTTGCTGCTGTCGCTCTCTTTTCCAGGCGCACATTCGCCTGTTACTTCGCGCCTGGATCCTCCAAATAGTGTATAGTTAGCTTCTTGTGAAATTTAACGGGGGGTTAAATTACAGGAAAAGGCGGCTTCCATGAAACATATTGATGCTCTTCTATGCTCCCTGTTGATTCTTGCCTTAAGTGCCTGCGGTGGCGGGGGTGGCGGCTTCGACCCCAGTTCGCAGAATGTCACAACTGAACTGTCGGCGCTCAGTGGCAGGATAACGGCTTCGGAAGCGAATTATGTCGATAGCGACACCAATAACCCCGACGCATTCTACGCGTCAAACAACACTGCAGATGACGCCCAGATAATACCCAACGTAGCCACCGTCGGTGGTTTCATGACCTTTGCTGCGACCGGCAATCCCGGCGATGTTTTTCAATTCTCGACTGATCGGGTAGATGTATTCCGGGTTTTTCTGAGCGCCAATCAGAATATTACGCTCACGATAAGTGATATCGGTAATTCCCAGGACTTTGACCTTTATCTTTACCGGACCAGTGATACCAGCGCACCAGTTGCTTCCTCCATCGGAACTGGACAAACTGAATCGATCAACGTCCCGGCCGATGATGAATATTTCATCTTGCTTGACAGTTACGCGGGAACATCTAATTACGTTCTAACGGTAGGCCAGCTCAACCCGGTAATGGCATCGAGCCAGGTGCTGCGTTTAGAAGATGAGTTCATCCCGGGAGAGTTAGTTACCAGGGCCAGGCCCGGTAACCCGGTATTCCAGGATCGTGCGACTGTGTCGAATCAATCCGTTGCTGCCAGGCATGGACTGCGGGCGCTGCGAGGCCGTATTGATCGAGCTGCACTGTTTCGTCTGGAGCAAAATGGCAGATCTACTGCTGCCGGCCCGGCTCGGCCAAACTGTTGCGGCTTCCCCGGTGGAGGAAATGACTTCTATATGAATGCCAGCCAGCGTGAAGCCTACGAAACGATAAAAGCGATCAAAAAATTAAGGCAAGACAAGACGATCGAGTATGCGGAGCCAAACTATATCCAGAAATCGACGGCTGTGCCTGATGACACCTATTACGATCTGCAATGGCACTATCCGCTGATCAACCTGCCCCAGGCATGGGACTACACTACGGGTGACGCCAACGTGATTGTGGCGGTTGTCGATACGGGTGTTTTCCTGTCGCACCCGGATCTGGCCGCAAATCTGATACCCGGATATGACTTTGTATCGAGCACATCCATCTCCAACGATGGTGATGGAATCGATAATAATCCGGATGACCCCGGCGACAACCCCAACCCCGGGTTCAGCAGTTTCCATGGAACTCATGTCGCGGGCACGATAGCGGCGATTTCCGATAATAATTCCGGTGTTGCGGGCGTCGCCCAGACGATAAGATTAATGCCGATCAGGGTGCTCGGGCTTGGCGGCGGCACTTCCTACGATGTTACCCAGGGTATTCTGTATGCTGCCGGACTGGCCAACGATTCCGGCACTTTACCCGCGCAGCCGGCAGATATTATTAACCTGAGCCTTGGCGGCCCGGGATTTAGCGGGGCACAGCAAGATGCGGTTACCGCTGCCAGGAACGCCGGAGTCACCGTTATCGCGGCGGCAGGCAACCAGGGTTCCAGCCAGGCATTCTTTCCAGCAGGTTACCAGGGCGTTATTTCTGTCAGCGCGGTGGGCTTTAATAAATCACTCGCCCCCTATTCTAATTATGGCAGTTCTATCGATGTCACGGCCCCTGGTGGTGACACGTCGGTTGATCGCAACGGCGATAGCTATGTCGATGGAGTGTTGAGCACTATGGCGACTGACTCGAGCGGTGTGCGGCAACCCATTTACAGGTTTTACCAGGGCACCTCGATGGCGAGTCCGCATGTGGCCGGCGTCGTCGCCCTGATGAAATCAATCCACGCCACGTTAACGCCCGACGATGTAGACGCATTGATCGTCGCCGGCGAGATAACTGAAGATATATCGGGCGATGGCGTACTCAATCGAAATGATAGTTATGGATATGGCTTAATTGATGCCTTGAAAGCCGTCGAGCAAGCTACGGTGCTGGCAACAGGTAGTTCCCCGCCAACGGTTCTAACCGTCT